>Ga0073934_10000383_pt1 | contig 128292 bp, 116 predicted proteins | sample LarsenN4metaG_FD_76834 | JGI IMG/M metagenome (GOLD analysis project Ga0073934, IMG submission 76834) | Hot spring sediment bacterial and archeal communities from British Columbia, Canada, to study Microbial Dark Matter (Phase II) - Larsen... ... | reverse complement strand
GTTGTCGCCGTGACCGTCGTCGTTGTGGTCGCCGTCGCCGTGCCCGCGGCCGTCGTGCTTGTCGCCGTCGTTGTTGCGATCCTTGCCGTTGTCCTGGTCGCGGCCCTTCGCGTCCTTCCCGTTATCGCCGTGACCGTCGTCGTTGTGGTCGCCGTCGCCGTGCCCGCGGCCGTCGTGCTTGTCGCCGTCGTTGTTGCGATCCTTGCCGTTGTCCTGGTCGCGACCCTTCGCGTCCTTCCTGTTATCGCCGTGACCGTCGTCGTTGTGGTCGCCGTCGCCGTGCCCGCGGCCGTCGTGCTTGTCGCCGTCGTTGTCGCGCTTGTCGGCGTCCTGCTTGGCTCGACGATCGGCCACGATTTTCGCGGCAAGGCCAGCCTCGAGCGCCTCCGCATTCGCATTGCCCACGTGAACCGTGATGATGCTGTCGTCGTAGTCCTTGTCGCCGCCGCCCTTGAGGTCTTCGAAAGCGATCCTCACGGTACCCGTTGCAACATCGACGTCGGTCTTCACGTGGTCGAATTTGTCGCCGTTGAGACCTTTCGTACCGTCATCCACGCTGTGAAAGAGCGACGTGCCGTACTCCGACTTGATGACGGTCTCCTTGCCGTCGGCGCTGACATGAACGAGCCTCATTTCCTGGCCGGCGTTGATATTGCCGGGCTTTCCGTCGGCACCGATCATTTTGAAGCTGCCCGATGCGTCGGTGAGCAGCTTTGCCATTCCGTCCTTGGCGAAGGCGTTGGGCACGATGAAGAAGCCGACCTGTTCGCCGCCCTTGAGCGCGACGTCGACGACGCTCTTGCCGGCCACGAGATCTCCGCCGGAACCCTTGAGCGAGGCGTTCGCGAAGATGATCCTGACGTCCGTGATGCTGCCGTCAGGACCGATGGTGTACATGCCAACGGCATTCCGGTAACCGGCCGTCTCACCGTCGAAGACAACCTGCCCGTTGTGGTCGTCGACGAGCGTCATGGCCGCCTTGACGTCATCGACCATGTCTTTCGGCGCCTTCTTGTCGTTGCTCATGTCACTCGTGCTCCCTGCACCGCCGAGGCCCGGAACTGACGGGGCGGATGGGGGTGTCCGCCTCTTATCGTCGCTCCGGTTGCCCTCAAACCAACTGCGGGCTGTGACCGCCTTGCTCTTCGCAATGCCTTCACGGCCCGGTATTCGATCGCGCCACACTAGGATGAACGTTGGAAGATTACGTTCAGTGTCCTGCTCAAATGAATTTCGAAATTGGAGAAAATCTTATCGATCGTGTGATGCGAAAAGCCGCCGGAATTCGCTCCCGGCGGCTTCCCGATATTCCGGTCGTATTCGCAACCCCTACCAGGCAATGCCCTCATAGGCCGGGTCCTCGGGCCGCTCCTTGAACAGACGCACGAGATCGAGCACGTGAACGTGCGCCGGCCGCGCGCGCACGGCGGCGCGGAACTCGTCGGTCGCATGCGAGACGACGATGATGTCGGAGCATGCCACGAGCGCCGCGGCGTCAGGCATCGCCATGCCCTCGAGCGCGTCCATGAGTTGGGCCTGCGCCGGGCATGCATGGCGCACATAGTCGATCTGCCCCTTGAGCAGCGGCCCGAACCTGAGGTTCGGATCGTAGGCTCTGATCGACTGGCCCTCTGCCAGGAGATGCGCCATGAGCTCGAGCGTCGGGCTCTCCCGCAGGTCGTCCGTGGCCGGCTTGAAGGTGACGCCGAGAAAGCCGATTCTTTTGCCGCGGAATGGCTTTAGCAGCTCGAGCGCGGCCTCGATGTGCGCCCGGTTCGTCGCCATCAGGCTGTCGACGAGCGGCACGCTGACGCCGATCTCGCGCGCAATGTGGCTCACCGCGCGAACCTCCTTCGGCAGGCAGGAACCACCGAAGGCGAAACCGGGCCGCAGATAGTAAGGCGACAGGTTGAGCTTGGTGTCCTTGACGAAGATGTTCATCACCTCGTGGCTGTCGATCCCGAGCCGCTTGCACAGCCGACCGATTTCGTTCCCGAAGGCGACCTTGGCGGCATGCCAAACGTTGTCGGCATACTTGACCATCTCGGCCGCCTCGATCGAAGTGAGGATCAGCTTCTCGTCGATCGCCTTGTAGATGGAGGAGACCACCTCCGCAGCATGTTTGTCCGATGTGCCCACCACCGTCTTCGGCGGTGCAAAGAAGTCGGCAACCGCGACACCCTCGCGCAGGAATTCCGGGTTGAAGCAGACGCCGAATCCCTCGCCGAGGCGCTTGCCCGACGCCTTCTCGATCTCCGGTACGACGACGCCAAGCGTCGTGCCTGGCGGCACCGAGCAGCGCAGGACGACCACGTGATAGCCCGCCTTGAGCGCCAGAGCCTGTCCGATGCCGCGGCTCGCCTGGCGCACGTAGGTAAAATCGCAGCCGCCGTCCGCCGAGGTCGGGGTGCCAACCGACATGAAGGTGACATCGGTCTCGAGCACCGCCGCGACAAGGTTCTGCGTGGCGTCGATGCGGCCGCTGCCCACGCCGTCGGCGAGCATGTCGCCGAGCCGCTCCTCGACAATTGGCGAGCGGCCTTCCTTGATGGCCCGCACCTTCTCGAGCGAGACGTCGACACCAACCATGCGGAAACCAAGATGGGCAAGGCACGCCATCGATACGGCGCCGACATAGCCAAGTCCGATCACGCTGATGGCAGGCTTTGCCTCAGCTGCCGCACGCACGCTTGCCCGCGCCGGCCGCTTGCTCCCCGCGCGCTCGCTCGCGGCCGGCGCGACCATCGATTCCACGGCTGCCACGCTTTTCTCCCCGATCCTTGCTCGACCACCTCACCGCACGGACGTGACGCCGCCGGTGGTTGCCGATCCCGGAGCGATCCACGCCATCTGCGTCTTCGCGCGGCTTTCCCGCCGCGTCGCCTCGCGCAGTCGTGCTCGCTGACGAGAGTGGCAGAGAGCCCTCGCCATTCGCTGAACCCACTCGCGACAATTTTATCGAGTTCAACCGCCGAGGAGGGCGAGGATGAAACCAAGACTTGGAACCGTGAGGAGCTCGGAATAAAGCATCACGACAAGAAACAGACCGGCGGCCGACAGCGCGGTGAGATACATCGCCATGCCGGTCTGCAGCACCGCCACCCAGCCGTCGCCGGCAAAGCCCTCCCGCTGGTTGCCTCGGTTCGCCCAGCGTTGCTTGGACAGCCGCCAGAGCATGTAGACCTTGACGGCGGCGTTGAGCAGTTGGTTGGCGTAGAGACACCAGATGTAGTTGAGATCGACCGAACGCGCGTAGGAGAACAGCACAATCGACAGGAGCGCGCGCGTGATCGCGATGTAAAGCAGGTAGGCGACGACGTATGCGGCACCGGCCTTGATCGCGCCGGCAATCGCCAGCATCGGGCTGAACAGCATGGTCCACATGGCGAGCCGCTGATCGACGCAGCACCACCAGATAAAGACCGGCATCGCGCGAGGTCCGAGCATGATGGCCCGCCAGCCGTTGCGCAGCATGTTGCCCGACCAGCGCCTCAGGTTCTCCACCATGCGGGTGTAGCCGGAGCCTTCGACAACCTCGATCGTCGTGCCGGAGGCGTCCGGCACATAGGTCATCTTCACACCATGGCGCAGCAGCGCGAACCATGAGCTCTTGTCGTCACCGGAGAGGAAGCGGAACTCGCCCCACAGCCAGTGGTTCAGGTAATCGGCTTCCTGCAGGCGGATGAACTCATGGCTGGTGATGTGCTCGGCGCGAAAGATCGAGCAGCGTCCCGTGAGCGTGAGGACGCGGTCGGACAACGCGTGCGACTGCATGGCGAGACGGCGCTGCGCAAAGCGCATGTTGAGCCAGGACTGCATCCAGCGCGGGCCCCGCACGACAACGTGCTCGTCGGTCGTGAGCGCATGCAGGTCCTTGTCCAGGGCGAAGAGCGGCAGGCACTTGCGCAGGAGGCCGGGGTGCAGGACGAAGTCGCCGTCCATGAAGACGACGAGATCGTCCTTGCCGAGGCCGGCGCGTGACATGGCCCGCAGGATCAGCGCGATGGCGACGCGCTTTCCCGGCTGGTTCTGGCGAATGATTCGCAGCGTGACGTCGAGATCGGTGCCGACGAGCTTCAGATGGCGCATGATCTTCTGCTCATCCTCCGGCTCGCTTGAGCCGAGCCAGATGGTCGCCGGAACGCCGGCTTCGCGAAACTCCCGGCAGAGCGCCCGGATGACCGCCTCGCTGATCTCGCGGTGCTCGCGAAACGTGGTCATCTGCACGTGGATATGCCGCGGCCGCCAGCCCGACTCCCACAGCAGCGCCGCGGCATCGCGCATTTTCGGATAGGTCTGCTTCTCGAAGATCAGGGCCCGCATCCAGTGGTTGAACCACCAGCTGTAGCGCCAGATGCCGAGGATGCCGATGACGTAGACGATGTCCCTCAGCTCTGGGTCCCAGATCGAGTTGGGCAGCAGATTGAGAAGAATGATGCAGCAGCTGAAGTAGAGCAGAAGGCTGAGCTGGGCGCGCAGCGACCATTTCTCGTGGAAAGCGATCGGTTTGTTCGGGTCCTCAAGACGGGGACGCGCAGGCAGCATGGCGCTAGAGCCCGGTCGCAAGGCGCTGGCGAATCGACGCCAGCACCGAGTTCGTCGAACGCTGCGGGAAGATGACGACGACCGGAAGGCCCGACCGGTAACGCTCGACGTCGCGCACCTTGGCCGGGTCCGTGAAGGCGAGCGTGACTTTCGCCGATCGGTCGTGGGGACCGCGCCAGCGGTAACCCGGTCCCTGGGCGCGGTTCTCCTCCTGCACGAAGCCGCTCGTGCGGTCGATGCGAGTGACGGTGGCGCGGAGCGTCTCGCCGAGCGCCGGAATGTAGAGTTGCGCCTCGTCGCCAAGGCCGACCTTCAGCACCTCGTCCTGATTGAGGAACGCCGTCACCTGGCGGCGCTCGCGCTGCTCGATGATGGCGATGATGTCGCCGCGCCGCACGCTGGCGTTGTTGAGGCGAGGCAGCTCGAGCACCGTGCCGTCGAACGGCGCCCGCACCGCTTGCCGGTCGCGATAGGCGAGGTTCGAAATGTAGCGCTGCTGGGCAAGCATGATCTCGTGTTCGGCGAGCCGGATATCGGCCTCGATCTCGGCGATGCGTCCCTGGTGGAGATCGCCGCTTCCGATGGTCTCGTTGCCGGTGTACATGCGTTTGCCGACGTTCTGCTCGGAGAGTTCGAGCCGCGCCGCGAGCTCGATGCGGCGGACCTCGAGCTCCTTGCGCAGCGTGATGACCTGCTTCGTCGCTTCCTCGAGCTTGGCGTCGGTGGCAAACCCCTTGGCATGCAGCGACTTGATGCGCGCCTCGGCGCGCTCGGCATAGAGCAGCTTCTCCGCCAGCGCATCGAGCTCAAGCTTCGTCTGGCGGATGTTCTTCATCTCGACCGTGGCGTAGCCCCGGATCTTTTCGAGCTCGTCGAGATGCCGCTGCTTCAGGCTGCCGAGCTTCGCCTTCTTCTCCTGCACGGCGATCTCGGCGAGATCGAGCTCACGCTGGAGCTGGTTGTCGACAAGCTGGACGATGACGTCGCCGGCCTTCACCGGATCGCCGGGCTTGATGTCGCCCCACTTGACGCTCCCGTCAGCCTGCGCGGCGACGGTCTCGACAGGCGCCGAAATGACGGCGGTCTGCACCTCCATGCGGAAGAAGTTGCTGTAGGAGAGCAGCGCCGTGTAGCCGAACACGATGAGCCCGATGATGCCGTAGATGGCCGACATCACGAGGGCCTTGACCGGCATCCGCCGCACCGGCATCTGCCGCGCCGGATTGACGTCGGGCTTGAGCGAGGCCGGCGTCACGGGCACGTCGATGCGCTGGATGGTGTCCTCGACGACCGACATCGAGCCCCGCACCAGCTCGTCGAGGAAATGGGTCATGAGCTCGCGCTCGCGCTCGCCGATGTCCCGGTAGCGCACCGCGAACATGCGCTTGTCGGGATCGCGGCGCATCACCTCGCCGGTGACGTCGAACGTGACGTCGAAGCCCTGGAACGGCAGCGTGAGCTGGAGGCGGACGTCGCCGCCAAGCTCGGGGAGGTCGCCGGGAAATCCTTCGAGCCGGAGCCCGCCGAGGCTCCAGTCGGCCGCGCGCACCCGGTGGCCGCGGAAGGTAACGAAAAGCGGCGCCGACACCCGATGGTGCCGCCGCTGATCAGGCCTCTCGCGCTTCACCTTGACCGACATACGCCACAGAACTCGTCACGCCACGCCGATTGGCGGCGGTCCAGGACCTGGACCACCGCCGCGGGTTTTCGCACGGCGCGGTTAAAAAGCCGCTGTCGCCGGCCGGCCATGACGGATCAGCGCGGACACTCCGGCGGCTTGGCATCCCAGAAAAATAAATGATATTTCAATGACTTAAAGGAACACCGCCACGGCAGGCGCAGGCAGTTTCGTTGACACGCCTCGCGAAACTTATTCAGCAGCCAGCATTTTTCCGGGATTGAGGATGTTCAGTGGATCGAAGGCGCGCTTGATGGCACGCATCGCGGCGAGGCCAGCTCCGTGCTCGGCGTCGAGATACTTCATCTTGCCCTGCCCGACCCCATGCTCGCCGGTGCAGGTGCCATCCATCGCCATCGCCCGCTCAGCCAGCCGCTTCAGGAAGCCCTCGACGGCGGCAACCTCCGCCGGGTTCTTCATGTCGACCATAGGTTGCGTATGAAAGTTGCCGTCGCCGACGTGGCCGAGGATGGCGGCAACAAGACCGGTCCGCCTGATATCCGCCTGCGTCTCGAGGATGCACTCGGTGAGCCGCGAAATCGGCACGCAGACGTCGGTGGCGAGCGCGTCGCGCCCTGGGTACGCGCTCTTGATCGCCCAATAGCCCTCGTGTCGCGCCTTCCAGAGCCGCCGACGGTCCTCCTCGCGCTCAGCCCAGTCGAAGCGCAAGGCGCCCTCGGACCGTGCGATCTCCTCGAACCGCGCGATCTGGTCGCGCACCGACACCTGCGTGCCGTGGAACTCAAGGAACAGCGTCGGGCGCTCCTCGAGCGACAGCTTGGCATGGCGGTTCATCGCCGCAATCATGATCTCGTCGCAAAGCTCGGACCGGGCGACGCCGAGCCCAAGCTGGATGCCGGTGATCACCGAGTTCACCGCCCCCTCCAGCGTGGAAAAGGGACAGACGGCCGCCATGGTCGCTTCCGGGATGCCGTAGAGGCGGACAGTGAGCTCGGTCATGATGCCGAGCGTTCCTTCCGAGCCTACCATCAGCTTGGTGAGATCATAACCGGCCGAACTCTTGCGCGCCCGTCGCGCCGTGCGCACGACCGATCCGTCCGCAAGCACCGCAGTCACGTTCAGCACGTTGTCACGCATCGTGCCATAGCGCATGGCGGTGGTGCCCGAGGCGCGCGTCGCCGCCATGCCGCCGATGGTCGCTTCCTCGGCGCCGGGATCAACGGGAAAGAAGAGCCCCATGTCCCGCAGATGGTCGTTGAGCCTCTTGCGCGACACGCCGGGCTCGACCACGCAATCGAGGTCGCGATCGTTGACGGCGATGATGCGATCCATCCGGCCGAAATCGAGGGAGAGACCGCCGAAAGGCGCATTGATGTGCCCTTCGAGCGAGGTCCCGGCCCCGAACGGGATGACCGGCACGCGGTGCGCGGCTGCAACCCTGACGATGTCCTGCACCTCGGCGGTGCTCGTCGGCCAGATGACGGCATCGGGCGGCTCGTTCGGCAGCCACGTGAGCGTGTGGGCGTGCTGGCGGCGGAGCGCCTCCCCGGTCTGAATCCGCTCGCCGAAGCGCTGGCGCAGGACGGCGATCGCCGTCGCAATATCCCCGCGCCGCGCGCCCTCAGCAGCCGTCCTCGCAGTTGCCATCGCCTTCGCCCTTGCCTGCTTGCCGAGCACACGCCGAAAGTCCGCTTCCCGGCGAACGCAATTCGGCCGAATGACCGACGAATCAATTATGTATCGAATCTGCCACAGTCCCACATCGAACCCGTGGGCCAGCCGAGGCGAAATAGCCTTTTTTTGCCCGCTTGGATAGGGTACAGCCCGCGCCCGCCAGCCGGGGGTTCTGAATCAGACTCGGGAAGGAGTGCTCTATGTTGAGCAGGCTGCTAGTTGGAGTCCTCGCTCTGTTCGCATTCGGCGCAACCGCCAGTGCCCAGGTCGAGGTCACGCTGTCGGAAGAGACGGTTCTCAAGATCATTCCGGACGTCGACCGGATCGACACCAAGACCGTTCCAGGCCGGTTCCGCGGGATCCGCGTCTATGTTCTCGACGGGACAGCGGTGGACATCAACAAGATCGACATCGTCTACAGCGACGGCTCGAAATTCACCGAAGATCGCGGCCGACTGATCCGTCTCGATCAGAAGGACGTGCGCACGCGCGTCATCGGGCCGAATAACGGCACCGGTCCGCACAAGTTCATCGATCAGATCGTGATGTACTACAAGACGGCGCCAGGCCAGCAGACGCGCGCCCGGGTGCGCATCGTCGGCGTTGCGTCGAACCCGCAGGAGGCGCGGGCCACGCGTCCGAGCGCGGTCGCCGCGCCGGCCCAGGGCCAGCCCGTCACCACGCAGCCGACCAGCCCGCAGCCCAACACCGCACCTCCCGGCACGGTGAGCGCCGGCGGCGAAGTGTTGTTCGGCGTTCAGAACGTCGGCTTCCTGGTCGATCGGGACGTCATCAAGGTCGGCAACGAATTCGGGAAGTTCGATCGAATTCGCTTGCGTGTTCTCAACAACGACATCTTCCTCAACGAGTTGCGGGTCATCTATGCGAACGGCGACCCGGACATCCTGGCGGTCGCCGCCAACATTCCGGCGAACACCCGAACGAAGTGGTTCAACCTCAAGGGCGACCGGTTCATCAAAGAGATCCAACTGGTCTATCGCAGCCGCCCGGGCTTCCGCGGGCAGGCGCGGGTCGAAGCCTATGGCGAATATGCGGAAGGCTGGCACGGTCCGGCCGCGCCGGTCGCCGCGGGCCAGCCGATCCAGCCGACGGGCGAGGCCTTCAAGCACAACCGCGGCTGGCTCTACCTCGGCGGCCAGCAGCCGCTGTTCTTCAGCGTCAGGAAGGGCCTCGCCTACGAGACAGACACCGTGTCCGTCGCCCGCAACTGGGGCTTCAATCGTTTCCGCCTTGACGTCAAGGATCGCGCCATCACGCTGAACCGCCTGACCGTGGTCTACAACGACGGCACGCAGGACGTCGTTCCGGTCGGCGCCAGGGTCGACGCCGGCTCGACGTATGGCCCGGTCAACCTGAAGCCAAAACCGGTCAAGGAAATCCAGGTCAGCTATCGCTCGCGCCTGCTTGATGCCCAGGCGCAAGGCAAGGGCTACGCCTTCGTGGAGTTCTGGGCTCAGTGAGCGCCGCCGCTGCCGGCGCCGTCGGGTGCCGAGCCGCGAAGGAGTTCGACTATCGGCAGGGGCGCCACAGGCTGGCGCCCCTGGTCATTTGCGCGCTCCGTGACGCCGTGAAGCAGCCGCTCGCACCACCCCCGCCTGGCAGTCTGTTGGTGGCGTCCGCTTTCGCCCTCGTCGGCGCGGCCGCGTGCATAGAATGCCCGGGCGGCGCCCGCCCTGGTGACGACCCGGTTCGAGCCGCGACGACGGCGTCAGACGATAAGCTCAAGCGGCCTTTGCCGATAGCGGCAGCCGCCGCCGCCATGCGGATTGTCGCTCTCCGGCGGCAGCGGCACCGTCACGCCGGGAATGCGCGGCAACGGTGCGGGCTCACTCCTGGTCCCGGCCTCGCCCTGTCCCGCGGGCGGCGCCTGCTGCAATTCACCCTGCGGCGGCGGGCTGGCGCTTTGTCCCTCAGCATGGCCCGGCGCCGCGCCGGCGAGGAGCAGCAGAACCGCCAGCAGCGGCGGCGTGGATCGCGGCATTGGAACCTCCGTTCGCGCTCGGGGAGACATTGTGTCGAATCGAAACGATTCCGCCAAGAGCGGCGCGACATGCGAGACCTGCGAAACTTCCGGATTCGAGGCCGTTTTCGGCGCTCGTCGGTAGCTCGAGGCCCGCAGTCCGCATTGGCCGGGTTCTTGCTTGTTAATGGCCCGCTAACGATTCAAAGCGTTGAGAGACCGACATGGGAACGCCCTGGCATCCTGACGAGGATGCGACCCCGACACCGCAGGAGGTCGATTGCATGGCTTCGGTGCTCGAAGGCCGGCACGGCCGCTACGCCGCCGACGTCGCCGACTTCTTCGCCCTGTTCCACTCGCAGGCGGGCGATGCCGGCCGCTGCTGGGCCTGGTCCGGCGTCGCCGAGACCATCCGCAAGCGCGAGCGGCAACGGCTTGCCGAGCGCCGACTCTGAGCGATGGTTTTGCGCACCCACATGGGCGCCGCCAAGGTGCGCCGTTCGGCGACCGCGGCGCCGGCGGCGGCATGGGCCGAGCCGGCGGCGGCAGGCTCCCGGCAGCGCGGGTGGACTGAAGCCTGGGCAGCGGCACGCCGTTGTTTCGTCAGACTGGCCGGCGGGACGCTGCAGCGTGCCGCCGTGCTGGCCTTTTCAGTGCGCGTGCTGAGCGCCGCCATCCTCTACGTGTCGCAGATCGTGCTGGCGCGCTGGATGGGGAGCTTCGAATACGGACTTTACGTCTTCGTCTGGACCTGGGTGCTCGTGCTCGGCGGCCTTGCGAGCGGCGGCCTCGGAACAGCCGCGATGCGGCTTGTGCCGGAGTACCGCGAACGATCCGAGTTTGCGCGCCTGCGCGGACTCCTCTGTTACGGCCGGCTGGCCGCCATGGCGGCGGCGACGTTCATCGCCCTCATTGCGCTCGCTGCCCTGCATGTCTTTGGCGAACGGATTCCCGCGCCCTATGTGCTGCCCGCCTATCTGGCGCTCGCCTGCCTCCCGATGATCGCGCTCGGCGAGATGCACGACGGCATCGGGCGTGGCGGGGGGTGGCTGTCGGAGGCGCTGCTGCCGCCCTACGTCCTGCGGCCGCTGCTGGTGTTGCTTGCCATGGCGTTGGCACATGCGGCCGGATTTCGCATATCGGCCGAGACAGCCATGGCGGGGGCGGTCGTCGCCACCTGGATCACGGCGCTGGGTCAGCTATTCCTCATGCAACGGCGCATTGCGCGCGAGCTGCCGCCAGGCGGTCGCGAATTCGCGCCGGCAGAATGGACGCGCACGTCGCTGCCATTGCTCGCCGTCACGGGAGCGGAGCTGCTGATCCAGAATACCGATCTCCTGGTGATCGGGAAGCATCTGAGCCCCGAAGAGGCCGCGATCTACTTCGCCGCCGCCAAGACCATGGCGCTGATCGTGTTCGTGCACTACGCGGTCGGCAGCGCCGCCGCCAAGCGCTTCGCCACGCTGCATGCCCGCGGCGACGGCGGCGCGCTCGCCGCGTTCGCCCAAGATTCAGTCCGCTGGACCTTCTGGCCTTCGTTCGCCGCGACGCTCGTCCTGCTTGCACTCGGCAAGACTTTGCTGGGGCTGTTCGGGCCGCAATTCGTCGACGGCTATCCGGTGATGCTCATCCTCGCGGTCGGATTTCTCGGACGCGCCGCCATGGGACCGTCGGAATTTCTCCTCAACATGGCCGGCGAGCAGCGCCTCTGCGCCTTCATCGTCGCTGCTGCCGCGGCCTTGAACCTGCTGCTGCAGCTCCTGCTCGTCCCAAGTTTCGGCGCGATCGGAGCCGCAGTCGCGACCTCGGCCATTCTCATCGGCATTGCGCTCACCAACGCGGCGGTCGCCCGGCGCCGGCTCGGGCTCGAGATCGCGATCTGGAAGAGGCCGAGCAGCGCGGCGTGTGAGCACAGCTGAGCTCAGGCGATCGTCTTGAGCAGGAGCTTGCCGGTGGTCTGGCGCCCCTCGATCAGGCGGTGCGCCTCGCGCGCTCCGTCGAGCGGAAAGACGCGATCGATCGCCACCTTGAGCCGGCCATCGCGCCAGGCGGCGAGCACGTCGCCGGTCCGCTGACGAACCTCCACGGCGTCCTGCATATAGTCGCCGAGATGCGGCCGCGTGAAAAACAGCGATCCCGCCTCGGCGAGCAGCTGCGGGCTCACGGACGTGACCGCTCCGGAGGCCCCGCCGTAGAGCACGACCAGTCCCCGCCGCCGGCAGACGGCGATGCTCTTCTCGATCGTTTGCGCACCGACTGCGTCATAGACGACATGACAGCCCCTGCCGCCCGTCATCTCGCGCACCCGGGATGCAAAATCATCGCGCGTGTAGACGATCACGTGATCCGCTCCGCGCGCCCTGGCGATCTGGGCCTTGGCATCCGTTCCCGCCGTCGCGATCACGGTCGCCCCGCTCGCCTTGCCGATCTGGATGAGAAGCTGGCCGACGCCGCCGGCGCCGGAGTGCACGAGCACCACGTCGCCCGCCCTGATGGGGAACGTCGCCGTGGCAAGATAGTGCGCCGTCGTCCCTTGCAGCTGCAGCGCGCAGGCGACGTCGAGCGGAACGTCGGGCGGCACGGGCACGAGCCGCCAAGCGGGCGCGACGGCGTACTCGGCGTAGGTGCCCTGCGTGATGCACCAGGCGACGCGGTCGCCAGCCTTGAAATCAGAAACGCCGCTGCCGGTCTTGACCACCTCGCCCGATGCTTCGCGGCCGAGAATCATCGGCAGATCACCGCCTGGCCCGGCTGCCCGCGCGTAATCGCCGCGGCGCATGTAGACGTCGACGAAATTCACGCCGGCATAGGCGAGCTTGACCAGGACCTCGCCGGGAGCGGGCTCCGGCACATCGACGGACATCATCTCGAGGCGCTCGGGACCTCCGAACGCCCTGATCCCAACGGCACGCATGACGCTCCCCTATCCCCGTCTTCCCCTATCCCCGTCTTCTTGTTGCCAAACTTTACGCCGGGGTATGGCGCACCTACAATCCGGCTCGCGGCACGGACTTTGGCGCGGGCGATGCGCCGGCGGCAGGAAGCCTGCCCGGCTGCGGGCCAACAGACCTCGGAGGGGCGAATGCTGAAGATCTACGGGCGCGCCAACTCGATCAACGTACGCAAAGTCCTCTGGCTGTGCGACGAAGTGGGGCAAGCCTACGAGCGCGAGGACTGGGGGCGCGGCTTCAAACCGACGTCGGAGCCCGAGTTCCGGCGCCTGTCCATTTTCGGCGTGGTGCCCGTGATCGATGACGACGGCTTCATCCTGCGCGAATCGAACACGATCGTGCGCTACCTGGCGGCCAAGCACAGACGCAGCGACCTCTATCCCGAGGACCTGCGGGCGCGCGCGCTGACCGAGCAGTGGATGGACTGGGCCTCGACCGACATCTATACCGCCGTGCGGCCGGTGTTCCTGGGGCTGCACGTGAAGATGGCTCCGTTCAAGGACGACGCGGCCGGCATCGCGGCGGGAATAAAGGAATGGGGCAGGCAGATGCAGCTGCTAGAGACGCATCTGGCGGCCAACGGGCCGTATCTGACAGGAGCCGCCTTCACGATCGGCGATATTCCGGTCGGTCTCATCGTCAACCGGTGGTTCGGCATCCCCTTCGAGAAGCCGGCGTTGCCGGCGGTCGCGGCTTACTATGACCGGCTCGGAGAGCGCGCGCCCTATCGTCGGCACGGCCGCAACGGGACGCCGTGACCCTGCCCTCCCACATGCCAAGATTTCTGGGCATCGTCGCGGCAGCGGCGGCGATCGCGTGCCTGCGGAGCACGGATGCCTCTGGGCAGGAATATTGCGTCGTCTGCAGCGAACCCGCCGCGGTTTACCGCTGTCAAATCGAAAACGTCGGACCCCTGCAGACGCAGCCCCTGAAGCTCGCCTGCATCTCGGCGCTCGCGCGCGACGGCGGGCACGCGCGCTGCGCGGTCAAAGGCGGCACGGTGCTCGATTGCGATGGCCCGCTGAAGCGGGTGGATGTGCTCGGCAAGCCGCCGGCGCCCGGAACCAACGTCCCGAGCGAGCCCTACGTCGTCGCAACCAAGCCCAAAGCAGAGCCGGACACGGCCGCAGCGCCGCAAACCGTGGAGGAGGCGCTGCGACGCGCCGCCAAGACCACGGGCGAAAGCGCCTCGCAGACCGGCGCCGCCCTGGGCAAGGGCGTGAGCAAGACGTGGAACTGCCTGACGTCCTTCTTCAAGTCGTGCTGAGGCCGGCGACCGGGACCACTCTCTGCCTCATCAGGGCTGCTCAATGCCGCGAAAGCCATTCGCGGGCGCGCCGTTGGGCGATGCCGATCTCGGCCTTCGACAGCTCGCTCGCGATATCCTCGCGGTATTGCCGGGCGGCGGCATTGCCCCGCATGGCGGCGAGGTTGAACCACTTGTGCGCCTCGATCATGTCGACGGGCACGCTGCGTCCATTGGCATACATCAACCCAAGCTGCAGCAACTGGTCCGGGGTGCCCTCCTCAACAGCCCACTCGGCGACTTCGCCGACCTCGACCTCGAACCGGCTCATGTGCTTCTCCGATCCTTTTTGCCGTCTCTCCAACGCCGGGCCACTCGGAGGCGCTGGGGACGGCGGTTCGATCCGCAGTTCGGCCTCGCACGCAGCGCCGGCGTCGTCCGCAACGATCTCAGAGGGCGGATGAAAACTCGTAAATCGCGCGGCGTATTTGCCTCGATCGATGTGCAGGCGAGGTTACCTAATGCTTTGGCCTCGAACCGATTTCGGTCGCGATGGCTCAGCATGTCACGGCCTTTAACGGCCCCGCTCAGACGCGTGTAACCGAATGCACACCATGCCCTCAGATCGCGGGCGCCATGGCACGGGCGGTGATGCAGCGCGCGGCACGCTGCGGTGGTCGTCCACACGCCTGACCCTCGAGACTTGTCGAGGACGGCCGCGCTGACTAGATTGCCTTCATCGGGTCGCGGGGGAACGCGGGCCCGGTGGCAGCGCCGGCCGAAGCCGGTGCCCGCATTCGATCGGGGGGATTCGTGCGACGTCGCGCCGTCGGTCTTGCGTGCATGGTCATGACGCTCGCGGGCTGCGCCAGCGAACGCCAGGGTTCATTCGCGCTGACGTCAACTGCGGGTATCGCCGCAACGAGCGCAACACGGCCGCCGTCCCCTTCCGGCACGTCGGCGGCTGCAGCGGTGCCCGGCGCCATGCCGAAAAAGAACATCGCCGATCGCGTGTTGACCGCGATCGCGCTGGAGCGCGTGACCGGGCTGAAACCGGACCCCTCGCGACTCGTGCCCTGAGAGCTTATCCGTTGAGACAAGGCGGCTGTGGCAGGTCCCGTCGGAGGGCGTTCCCGCATCGGACTTGGCGCGGATCATACGCTTTATGAGCTCGGCTCACCGTCGCAGGTCGCCGGCTCGCCTTTGCGCCAAAGGAGGCCGTTTGAGATCCATGTGCCGGGCGGCAGGTGGGGGTCCTCGGTCGCATTGGACTCGAACAGGTGATCATAGCAATTTCGGCTGCGCCGCTCGTAGCGAAAGCAACCGCCTGAGGCTGCATCGTCGTCATAGCGGAAGCAGAGCCGGTCTCTGCTGTCGAAGAACCAGATGCCGTGCCGCTCGACGCCCTCCTCGACAAGAACGGTGGTGCCGTTCGGCCTGGCGTCCTCGCCCCATGCGCGACCGTCGGTGTAGGTCCCCTCGACAGGATGTGCGAGGATTTCGGCTCTGACCTCGCCGACGCTGAGCCAGTCCCTGACGGCCGGCGTGGTGCGTGTCTCGGCCTGGACTTGCAAGTGGCCTGCGAACGCCCAGATCGCGCCCGTCACCCAGAGCGCCGCAACGACACGGCGCCGGGGGGCCATCAGGGCCTCCATCCAGCCGGCACGGCATGATCCTCGCCCGACAACGCGCCGCGCGGGATCGTCACTTGCTGCGCATCGGCAAGCGTGATGGCCCGCGAACGTGCGCGACGAGGTCCCTGCGCGGACTTCTGCAAACGCAAGCCTCCTCACTTCCGCGCGCGCTGCCCGAAAAGCACCGCTTGCGCGGACTTGTCGGTCGCGAGGTTGTAGTTCTGCCGCAGTTCCTCGCCAACCTTCACGCCCCTGGCGACGGCTGGTCTGTCGCGCATGCGCTGGAACCATCGCTCCAGCGCTGGGAACTCCGCGAGATCTTGGCCCTGGTTCTTGTAGGGCCGCACCCAAGGATAGATCGCCATGTCTGCGATGGAATAGTCGCCGGCGACGTAGTCCCTGCCTTGCAAACGTTTGTCGAGCACTCCGTAGAGGCGGTTGACCTCGTTCGTGTAGCGGTCAATGCCGTAGGGGATTTTCTCGGGCGCATAGTTCCGGAAGTGGTGCGCTTGCCCCGCCATAGGCCCGAGCCCTGCCATCTGCCAGAAAAGCCATTCCTCGCAGGCGACGCGCGCCCGCTCCTCGGTCGGATAGAACTTCCCCGTCTTGCGGCCAAGGTACTGAAGGATCGCGCCCGACTCGAAGACCGAGATCGGCTTGCCGCCGGGCCCGTCGGGGTCGACGATCGCCGGCATCCGGTTGTTCGGCGCAATGGCGAGAAATTCCGGTTTGAACTGATCGCCCCGGCCGATGTTCACCGGCTTGATGACGTAGGCCAACCCACATTCCTCGAGCATGATCGTGATCTTGTGCCCGTTGGGCGTCGGCCAGTAGTAAAGTTCGATCGGTAAATCTGCCATATGCGCTTGCCTCTGCACCTGCCTGTCGTGCAAGCCTTGCAGATTTCACGGACGCCGCCAATCTTCGCCGGTTGCAGGACCGCCGTGCGTTGCCGAGCGGCCCGGTCCCCGATTACTGATCGACGACACCGACAGCCGGAGCCCGCCCATGACCAGCTTCTCGCCGCGTGAGATCGTCTCCGAGCTCGATCGCTACATCATCGGACAGAAGGATGCGAAGCGCGCGGTGGCCATCGCGCTGCGCAACCGTTGGCGGCGCCAGCAGCTCTCGGGCGAGCTTCGCGAAGAGGTGCTGCCGAAGAACATCCTGATGATCGGGCCGACCGGTTGCGGCAAGACCGAGATCTCGCGCCGGCTCGCGCGACTGGCAGGGGCGCCGTTCCTGAAAGTGGAGGCGACCAAGTTCACCGAGGTCGGCTATGTCGGCCGCGACGTCGACTCGATCATCCGCGATCTGGTCGAGGTCGGCATCGGCCTCGTGCGCGACCAGAAGCGGCGCGAGGTGAGGGCGGCCGCGGAGAAGAACGCGGAGGAGCGCGTGCTCGACGCACTCGTCGGCCAACAGTCTCGGCCCGAGACGCGCGAGGCATTCCGACGCCGGCTGCGCAGCAACGAACTCAACGACAAAGTGATCGAGATCCAGATCGCCGATTCCGGTCCGCAATTCCCGACGTTCGACGTGCCGGGAGGACAGGTCGGCATGATCAACATCGGCGAGATGCTCGGCAAGGCGTTCGGACCGCGAACGAGGACGCGCCGCATGACGGTCGGCCAGAGCTACGAGCTGCTGATCTCCCAGGAGAGCGACAAGCTGCTTGACACCGAGCAGATCGTCCAAGAGGCGGTGCGCTCGGTCGAGAACAACGGCATCGTGTTCCTCGATGAGATCGACAAGATCTGCTCGCGCAGCGATAGCGGCCGGATCGGCGCCGACGTCTCGCGCGAAGGGGTGCAGCGCGATCTCTTGCCGCTGATCGAGGGGACAACCGTTTCGACCAAGCACGGGCCGGTCAAGACGGATCACGTCCTCTTTATCGCATCCGGCGCGTTCCACCTCGCGAAGCCCTCGGATCTGCTGCCGGAGCTGCAGGGGCGGCTGCCGATCCGCGTCGAGCTCAAGCCTTTGACCCGTCCGGACATGCGGCGCATCCTGACCGAGCCCGAGGCGAGTCTCGTCAAGCAGTACGTGGCGCTCATGGCGACCGAAGGCGTCACGCTCGAGTTCACCGACGATGCCATCGACGCCATTGCCGACGTGGCCGTCGAGGTGAACGCGACGGTCGAGAACATCGGCGCCCGCCGCCTGCAGACGGTGATGGAACGGGTCCTCGACGAGATTTCCTTCGAGGCGACGGACAAGGGGGGGCAAACCGTCGTCGTCGACGCCGCCTACGTCATGGCGCGCATTGGCGATCTCGCAAAGAACGCCGATCTTTCGAAATTCATTCTCTGAGGCGGCCGATGGACGGGACGAAGTCTCCGCCGCGCCTTCGCCGCTCGCTGCTCATCGTGCCCGGCAACCGGGTGGAGCGGATCGCCAAGGCTGCGACATTGCCCGTCGACGCGGTGGTGATGGACCTTGAGGACGGCGTGGCGCCGGCGGAGAAGCCGGCGGCGCGCGCAGCCGTCGGCGAGGCGCTGCGGACGCTCGCCTTCGCCGGCCGCGAGCGCATCGTGCGCATCAACGCCGTTGGCAGCGAGCCCTATCACGACGATCTCGCCGCCCTCGACCTGTCGCCGATTGATGCGCTTTTTGTCCCCAAGGTCGAAAGCCCGGATCAGCTGCGCGGGCTCGCCGCCTGGCTTGAGGCGAAGGAAGGGGAGCGCCTGCGCCCCGTCGAGATCATCGCCACCATCGAGACCCCGCGCGGCCTCTTGCGCGCGCTCGACATCGCCGACGCGACGACGCGCACGACCGCGCTGTTCTTCGGATCCGGCGACTATACCGCGGCAACCGGCAGCGCGGTGACGGAGCGGAGTCTCGCCGTGCCGCGCGCCCTTGTGGTGGCGGCAGCCGCAGCCGCAGGCATCGATGCGATCGACGCCGCCGAGTTCAACGACGTGAGGAGCGCCGACGCCGCCCGGGCCGATGCGCACATCGCGCGCGAGCTCGGCTTCGCCGGCAAGGTCGTCTTCCATCCGAACCAGATCGCGCCCGTGAACGAGGTCTTCACACCGACCGAAGCCGAGGTCAGCAAGGCGCGCCGCATCATCGCGGCCTACGAGGCGGCCCGCGCCGAGGGCCGGGGCACCGCAGTGGTGGACGGCGTTTTCGTTGCCGTCGACATCATGGCGATGGCCGTCCGCACCATCGCCCGGGCCGAGCTGGCGGCTCTACGGCGATCGTGAGCGGGCTCACGTTCGCCCCTCTCGTCGCACCTTCGCCTCGCGGTGCGTGATGTAGGCCGCCGAAGCGACGATGATGGCGGCGCCGATCCACGTCCAGTCGTCGATGAGCTCGCCAAACAGCCAGAAGCCGAGGCCGACGACGACCGGCAGACGCGAAAATTCGAAAGTCATGATGAGCGAGGCGTCAGCAACGCGGAACGCCTGCATCAGCGCCACATGTCCGGCGACGCCGACGACCGCGACGACCGAGAGCAGCGGCAGCGCGTCGAGCCCGACCGGCCGCCACACGACGAGCGCCGGGATGAGGGAGAGCGGCATCATCATCGCTGTCGTGATGAACACGATCTTGGCCGGGTCGTCACGGTTCGCGAGCTGCTTGAGCAGCGCCGCGATGAGGCCGCCCGAGATCGCCGAGACGAGCGCACACGCCTGGCCGAGGCCGAGCGATCCGGCCCCCGGCCGCAGAATGATCATGGCGCCGATGAAGCCGACGATGAGCGCGGTCCAGCGTCTGAGGCGCACCTTTTCGCCGAGAAACAGGATGGCGCTCAGCGTTCCGAACAGCGGCGACAGGAAGCCGATCGCCGTGATCTCTCCGAGCGGAATGAGCGAGAGCGCGTAGAACCACGAGGTCATCGATACGAGGCTGATGATCACGCGCACGCCATAGAGATTGATCGCATTTGAGCGGATCAGGGCGAGCCCACGCCAGAGGATGAGCGGCAGCATCAGGACGAAGGCGGCGAGGTTGCGCAGGAAGACGACCTGCAATGGATCGTACCCCTTCTCGATGAGGAGCCGGGAGGCTGCCGCCAGCACGGCGAACAGCACCATCGCCAATGTCACCCAGATGAACGCCTTGACCGGATCGGTGGCTCGCGCCCGCTGCGCGGCGCCTGCCGCGACCGCCTCCACAGCGCCCCGCCGGTAGTTTTGCAATGACACCTTGCCCTCCCGGCGGCGCTCGGCCGCGAATCATGCCCCCTTGCAACCGTTGCGCGGCAGATGTGGCGCCGGCAAGACGGTCGCGCCCGTGGCGCGCGATCGCCGAGCGACGGTCCGGCCGGCAGAGGAGAACCGGCTTGATTTGTCCGAGCCTGCGGTGTGATGCTGCGCGCAAAGCTGCGGGCGGCCAACCGGCTTTCGAACCCGCGACCTCAGGAGGGTGAACAATGCGCAAGTTGACGAAGCTGGTTAGCTCGGCCGTGGCGCTCGTGGCCCTGGCGGCGGCGCCGGCCGCAGCCGGCAAGAAGGACGACACGCTGGTCTGGGCGACCGACCGCGAAAACCCGATTGTCGATTCGAGTTACATCAACACGCGCGAGATGGTGATCATCGGCTCGCTCATCTACGACCGCCTGATCCATCTTGACGAGAATTATGCTCCCCAGCCGCTGCTTGCCACGGCCTGGAAGTGGGAGAACGAGACGACGCTCGACATGGATATCCGGCAGGGCGTCAAGTTTCATTCCGGCAAGGAGCTCGACGCCGAGGATGTTGCCTATACGCTGAATTTCATCGTCGACAAGGACAACAAATCGTTCAACCGCTCCTACGTGTCCTGGATCAAGACGGTCGAAGTCACGGGCAAGCACAAGGTGCGCATCCACCTGAACAAGCCCTTCCCGACGGCGCTGATTTACCTCGCCGGCTCGGCCAACATCCTGGTCAAAGGCCACTACGACAAAGCGCCGACCAAGCCCGATGGCTCCAAAGACTTCGGCGCGGTGCCCGCCAACGGCACCGGCCCCTATCGCGTCACCGAGTTGAAACCGGGCGAGTCGATCCTGATGGAGCGCTTTGCCGGTTACTGGGACGGCAGCCCGAAGGGCAAGCCGCACATCGGCAAGATCAAGTTCCGCACAATCAAGGACGCGAACACGCGGCTTGCCGAGGTGATGACCGGCGCCGTCGACTGGATCTGGGATGTGCCGAAGGACCAGGCCGAGCGGCTGAAATCCGCGCCAAACCTCGTCGTCGAGAACGCCAAGACGCTGCGCTTTTCCTACCTGATATTCGACGCCAAAGGCGTGTCGGGGCAGAAGGCATTCACCGACAAGCGCGTCCGGCAGGCCATTGCGCACGCCATCAATCGCGAGGCGATCGTCAAGAACCTGGTAGGTGCTCCCTCCGAGGTCATTCATTCGCCGTGCCATCCCGATCAGTTCGCCTGCTCAAGCGACGTACGCAAGTATGAGTACAATCCCGAGAAGGCGAAGAAGCTGCTTGCCGAGGCGGGCATCCCGAACGGCTTCGAATTCGACCTCCACGCCTATCGCGAGCGTGAGTTCACCGAGGCCGTGATCGGCGATCTGGTCAAGGTCGGGCTGAAGCCGAAGCTCGTCTTCCTGCAGTACGCGCCACTGGTCCAGGCCGTTCACAAGGGTCAGGTGGCGATCGCCAACATGACCTGGGGCTCGAGCTCGATCCCGGACATCTCGGCCGCCGCCGGCCATTTCTTCACCGGAAGCCCTGATGACCTGACCAAGGACGAGGTGATCATCAAGGGGATCGCCGAGGCCGACAGCATCATCGATCCCGAACGCCGCAAGGCGGCCTGGAAGAAGGTGCTCGACCGGATCGCCGAGGAGGCCTACTGGGTGCCGCTCTTCACATATGCGAAGTTCTACGTCTACTCGAAGGACCTCGATTTCAAGGCGACGTCGGACGAGATACCGCAGTTCTTCAAGTCGAAGTGGAAATGAGGCGCCCCCAACGAGGGATGTGCCGCGGAGGGCCGGGACAGCGGTAGCGCGCGGGCATGGGCTGGTCACCGCGCCAGGCACGCGGCGTCGACCCCCGCCCGCACGCGCGCCGCGACCCGGTCGGCCAGGCGCTGGTGGCGGGCGCTCGGCTCCCCCGCATCGCGAACCGTCGGCGCGGGAAGCGTGACGGCGAGACGGGCGGCCTCCGCGATCGAAAGCCGCCGCGCCGGCCGGCCGAAGTGGTATTGCGCTCCGGCCTCGGCGCCGTAGACCCCCGGCGCCCACTCGGCGAGGTTGAGATAGATCTCCAGGATGCGCCGTTTGGGCATGACGAAATCGAGCGCAAGCGCCAGCGGCAGCTCGATCGCCTTGCGCAGATAGCTGCGATCGAGCCAGAGGTAGAGGTTCTTGACCACCTGCATGGTGATGGTGCTGGCCCCTCGCGGATTGCCTTCAAGGCTCTCCTCGATCGCCGCGCTGAGCTCGCCGAAGTCGATGCCCCGGTGCCGGCAGAACCGGGAATCCTCTGCGGCAATGACGGCATTGATGAGATTGGGCGAGATGTCCGCAAGCGGGACCCAGCGCTGGTCGACCGCTTCGCCGGTGAGCCAGCGCCAGGCAAGCGTCGGCGTCGTCGGCGGATCGACCCAGCGATAGAGGACCATGCTGAGGACGATCGCCACGAGAAGCGCCACGAGCGCCGCCGCGAACCGGCAGAGCCACGGCACCACCCCTACGCGCCACAGCGTGCGCACAGCTTGCGAACCGCCGGCCTCGCTGCCGGCGCCGCGCCTCGGTTGCTGATCGAGCATCTAGTCCCGACTTTACCCTGCTTGTCCCATCGCCGCTTTACGGCACCCCGCCCCGCAAGCGAGACGCCGCCGCGACAGTCGACCCGGGGTCTGACGGCACATCACGGACCACGGCCGTTGTCGAGTCCAGGTCCAGAGGCAGCCGGAAGACGGCCGCCACCGCGGTTGCCTCGCTTGCGCATCCAGCGCGCCCAAGACAATGACAAGAGTGCGAATGTTTCTGGGCACGGTCGCGCTCGGTGGGAGTGACCTGCCCTCGCCGTTTCGCAACTGCCGCCGCTCCGCCTCTGCGATTCATCTCCCCCTCGCCGGGCAGCGGTATAGTGATGGTCATCCGCGTTCCAGAAGGGCTCAGCCTCGAGCTGGGACACGAGGGGGTGCGGGACAAGCGCTTCGGCCAAGCGTCGCGTGGGACGCAATTGCCGGAGGCCATGTGGCGCGCATGCGGATCGAGAGGTACGGCCGATGCCTGCTGCGGATTCGAGGGCCGTGTCACAGACGCCGAGTAACCGGAGCCTGGGCAACACCCCTTCTCTGGCGTCTGACACAGAAGACGCGCTTCGGCGCGGTCCGGCGCGTCGGCAATCCCGACACCTCGGTTGCGGTCCGCCGTCGGTGGACTCTCAATTACAAGCGCGCGGGCGTGGCGTCCGCAACGGCGACGACGTGAAGCCGCGCATTGTCCGCACCCGCCGGTCCGGCGAAGACGACCAATCCTCGCCCTCGACAAGAGATTGACTGAGCCGGGCAATCAGCAGCGTTACTTCGTGGTGTCGCTCGGCGAAGGCGGCGCCGGCAAATTGGTGATCGTGCTTGTGTACCAGAGCCAAGCTCCGCCCAAGATGACGACAAGTGCGATGATCAGTCCGATGACCTTTGCATTCATGGCTGTTCTCCTTGTCGCCAAAATCAGATCAGTGTTGATAAATTGCGTCTGAATTGTGCCTTAGCCCTCTGTTCTGCCGACGTCTGAGTGGGTCTCGAACCCTGACTCCCAAAATTGCCTGCGATCTTTCTTGGTTCTTTGTTGAAAGCCCGCGTGCTCTTTCCGCGCGATCCATGCGCCCCGTCGAAACGTTTCGAGATGGAACTCGGCTGGTCTTCGGCGGTGCCGTGGAAAAGCCAATAGAAAGGCCGGGTCACTGCATTCGCCCGCTGTGCCGACGTCACCCCGTTTCGGTCCGCATGGCCACTCCGTTCCGCTGCTCGTCATGCGTGTCGCCGGGGCAGCGTGGGATCAACAAGCTGCCGCCGCGGCCATCACTTGACAGGCGCGATCGCGGCGGAGTCATGCGGCAATGCGCCGGGACAGACGCGAAGCGGGCGGCCCGAAGGCCGCCCGCGCACGGTTTCGACAAGGGCCCGTTGAGCACTCAGCCCGGCGAGCGATCCCGGCGCTCCCCGCTCGGCCGAGGCCGCTAGTTCTTCGGCGGGAAGTAGTGATCGGCCTGGAACGAGTAGGGCGGGAACATGAACCGCTTGGCCGGGACGACCTTGGCGGCGTAGGCCTTCTGCGACTCGTAGACCTTCTTGAAGAACGGGTTCTTGGCCGACTCCTCCTCGGCGAACTTGTCCCAGACCTTCAGGAACTCCTTGTTGATCTCGGGCGGTGTCGTGAGCAGCTTGACGCCGTGCTTGGTCACGAACTCGTCGATGGCGTCGGCATTCTGCTTCTGCCAGGACGCCCACCAGCGCAGGAAGGTCTCGCTTACCGCGGACTTGATCGCCTCCTGATTTTGCGGCGGCAGGCTGTCCCAGACATCCTTGTTGATCGCGAGTTCGCCGACCGAAGCCGACTCGTGCATCCCCGGCGTGTAGTGGTGCTTCCATACCGTGTGCAGCCCGAGCCGCAAGTCCTCGACGCCGCCGACCCACTCGGCGCAGTCGATCGTTCCGCGTTCGGCCGCCGGCAGGATCTCGCCGCCCGGCATGTTGACCACGGCCATGCCCATCTTGGAATAAAGCTCGGCGACGATGCCGGTCTGCCGGCATTTCATGCCTTTGAAGTCGGCGAGGCTCTGGATCGGCCGCTTGAACCAGCCGAGCGCCTGCGGGCTCGGCGGGATGATCGGGAACGCGACCAGGTTGAGCTTGATCTCCTTCTGGTAGAACTCGTTCCACAGCTCGAGACCGCCGGCCTCATAGACCCAGCCGATGAAGTCGATGGGGTCCATGCCGGCGATGCCGGCCGGCGTGTTGGAGAAGAGAGTTGCCGCCTTGGACTTGCCGAACCACCAGTACGAGATGCCATAGGCGCCGTCGATGACTTTCTTGTGCGCGGCATCGAGGATTTCGAAGGGCGGCACGAACGTCCCGCCAGGGTGGGCCTCGATCTTTAGCTGGCCGGCGGTGAGCTTGTCGACGCGGTCGACGAAGAATTTGAGCCCATCCTGCGCAGTCGCCGACGACGGCAGCGCGGATTGCATCTTGAGGACGCGCGACGTGGGCTGCTGGGCGGCGGCATCGCTCACCGCCAACGGTCCAAGCGCGACGGCGGCGGCGAGAGCGACGCTTCTGACGAATTCCGATGTCTGCATGTTCTGCCTGATCCTCCCGGCTTCGATCGGCGACCAAATGCGATTTTCCCCGCCGATCGGTCAGAAATCTTAGCCCGGAAACGGCGCGCGCAACCACCCCTCTTGAACGTTGCGGTGCACAAGGGACTGGCATCCCGGGAGAGGGGCCGATGGCGCAGACCTTGTGGCGAGGCCCTTGCGCCGGCAGAGCGGCGGCAGGTGCCGACCGCCCCGCATCGGCAGCCGGTCAGCTCTCTCAGAGTGTGTGCAGGCCTGCTCTTTACAAGCCGCCGCCAGGGCGTCCTTATGCGAAGGAAAAACTCTTGCGTGGAGAGCACGACCCCATGACGAACTTCGGGCCCAAGCGACGCAACCTGCCGCTCGACGGCATCACGGTCGTCGACCTCGGCCAGATCTACCAGGGCCCCTATGCGACACTGTTGATGGCCAAGGCAGGCGCCCGCGTAATCAAGATCGAGCCGCGCGAGGGCGAGCCGGCGCGTCTGCGCGCCAAGGTGGCGAAGGCCGCAACTTTTCCGTTCGCGATGCTGAACTCGAACAAGAAGGGCGTCACGTTGAACCTCAAGGAGCCCCGCGGCCGTGAGCTTCTGAAGCGCATGGTCGCGAAGGCCGACGTCCTGCTCGAGAACTACGCGCCGGGGGTCATGGACCGCCTGGGCGTCGGCTACGGGGTCCTCAAGGAAATCAATCCGCGCCTCGTCTATGCCTCCGGCACGGGCTATGGCCTCGACGGGCCGGACCGCGACAACCTGGCGATGGACCTCACGGTCCAGGCGACCTCCGGCGTCATGAGCGTGACCGGTTTTCCCGATGGCCCGCCCTTGAAGGCTGGCGCCGCCTTTGTCGATTTCATGAGCGGTATCCATCTCTATGCGGCGACGGTGACGGCGCTCTTCGAGCGCGAGATCACGGGGCAGGGGCGCCTTGTCGAGGTAGCGATGCAGGAGTCGGTCTACGCCTCGCTCGCCTCCAACCTGTCGTTTCTCTACAATTCCAAAGGTGAGGTGCCGCCGCGTACCGGCAACCGCCACGGGGGACTTGCGATCGCGCCCTACAATGTTTACGCGACGAAGGACGGTCATATCGCGATCAACGTCGTCAAAGAGGTGCACTGGACCTCACTTCTCGACGCCATGGGCCGCCCGGACCTCAAATCGCACCCGGGCTATGCATCGAACGCGCTTCGCTGTCAGCGCATGGAGGAGGTCGATGCTCTGGTCGAGGGCTGGACGCGCACCCTTCTGCGCGACGAGGTCATGGCGCTCTTGCGCCGTCACCGCGTGCCGTCGGCGCCGGTGCGCAACCTGCGGGAAGTGATGAACGATCCACACATGCACCAGCGCGGGATGCTCGAGACCATCGACCATCCGGAGCTCGGCCGCATCGTCGTGCCGACCTCGCCGCTGCGCTATCATGGGGCCGACAAGGTCGAAACCACGCCGAGCCCGTTCGTCGGCGAGCACAACCGGGAAGTCTACGGCGGTTGGCTCGGACTGACCGACGCCGAAATAACCGAACTCGAGAAAGCCGGTGTCATTTGAGCGCCGGGAGATGCAGTCCAGCGGAAGGAGCCCCGATGACCGCCTTCAAGTTCGATCACATCCACCTTTTCACCCGCGACCCCGAGGGCACCGCCAAATGGTACGAGCACATGTTCGGCGCCGAGGTGATCCGCTCCCTGCAGCAGGGCAAGCCCCGCATCGACCTCAGGATCGGCGGCTGCAACATCTTCATCCTCGACGTGTCCGGTGACCCGAAGGCGGCCGCCGAGCCCGGGCATCCGCATCGCGGGCTCGATCACTTCGGGTTCGAGGTGACGGGTCTCGATGCGGTCTGCGCCGAGCTCAAGAAGAAGGGCGCCAAGTTCACGCGCGAGCCGGAAGTGATCCGTCCGGGCATCAAGATCGCCTTCATCGAAGGCCCGGACCAGGTCTCGATCGAAATCCTCGAGCGCTGGAAGGTCTGATCGCGCCGCCGCGTCATGACCGAGCGATAAGTCCGGACACGTTGACCACGTTGCCAAGGGTCAAGGTTCGCGCCGAGGCAATGATCTATTGACATGTCACCTATCGACAGCCGGCATGGCTTGCCGATAGAGAGCGTCCCGTGTCTCAACCCATAAAAGGATAGCGGACATGACGAAATCCCTTTCCCACCTCGCTGCGGCGGCGCTGGCCGCCACGGCGCTGGCTGCGGGCAACGCGCTGGCCCAGGCGCCGGCCTCCCGCACACTGCAGATGCAATCGACGTGGCCGACGAGTCTGACGCTGCAGGACAACTTCCGCTTCTTTGCGAGCCGCGTCGAAAAGCTGACCGGCGGCGCGCTCAAGGTGAACGCCATGCCGGCGGGCCAGGTGGTGCCGGCGTTCGAAATCCTCGACGCCACGCACAAGAAGGTGATCGAAGGCGGGCATGGCATCGCCTACTACTGGATCGGTAAGAACAAGGCGGCGACACTGTTCGCCAATACGCCGGCGGGCATCGTGGGCATGGACGCCATCGACTTCATGGGATGGCTCTACGACGGTGGCGGCTTCGATCTCTGGCAGGAGTTCTACCAGAAGGAGCTGAAGCTCAACGTCATGGCGTTCCCGATCATGCCGGCGAGCCCGCAGGCGCTCGGCTGGTTCCGCAGGCCGATCCAGAGCCTTGCTGATTTCAAGGGCATGAAGTGCCGTCAGACCGGCATCGTCGGCGAGATTTACGCGAAGATGGGCATGGCCGTGGTCAACATGCCGGGCGGCGAGATCATCCCGGCGGCTGAGCGCGGCGCCATCGATTGCGCCGAATGGGTCGGCGGCGTCGAGGACCTGCGGCTCGGCCTGCATACGGTGTGGAAAAACCACTATACGCCCGGCATGCATGAGTCGGCCTCGATCGGAGAACTCATCATCAACACCGAAGTCTGGGCAAGTCTCACTCCGGTGCAGCAGGAGGTCATCAAGTCGGCGACGACCGAGACGTTCCTGCGCTGGTGGGCGACCTGGCAGAAGCAGAATGCCGATGCGATTGCAGAAATGCAGGAAAAGCATGGCGTAAAGCTTCTGCCGACCCCGCCTGAGATCAACGAAGCGTTCCTCAAGGCCTGGGATGAAGTCGCCAAGGCCGAGTCGGAAAAGAACCCCTTCTTCAAGAAGGTGTATGACTCGCAGAAGGCCTATGCGTCCAAGGTCGTGCCGGCCAAACGCTTCATGTTCCCGCCCTACACAGTGCAGGCGAACTACTACTTCCCGGAGAAGAAGTGAGATTCTGCCGCAGTTGCGGAGCGCGATTGCGGAATGAGTGCAAGACGATGTGGGGAGAGGGCGGCTGCGGCCGCCCTTTTCGCTTTCGCATCAAGCCGCGGCAGGGAGGGTGCGCGAGGGGCGCGTCGGTCAGCCCGGCGCGAGTCCGGCAAGAGCTGCGTCGAGATAGGCCCTGACCTCAGCCTCGTGCCAATACTTGATGCCGACGGCCGGCGTCGCGGCCGCGGGCCGGCCGACGCGCCGGAATTGGCGCCCCGCAATCCGCTCGAGACGCCGGTCGAGATAGCCGAAATAGCCCATGTTCTCGGGCTCCTCCTCGCACCAAAGAAGCTCGGCCTCCGGATGACGCATGAGCGCGGCCTTGATCTCGGCACCGGGTAACGGATGCAGCTGCTCCAAGCGCACGAGCGCAACCGCGCTCTCGAGGCCCCGCGCGCGGCGCGCAGCATGAAGCTCGTAATACACCTTGCCCGTGCACAGGATGACGCGCCGCGCACGCGCCGCACCTGTATCGTCGATCACCATGCGGAATCCGGTTCTCGTGTCAAATTCGTCCAACCCCGAGATGCAAGCCTTGTGGCGCAAAAGCGCCTTCGGGGTGAGGACCACGAGCGGCTTGCGGAAGGGCCGCGCGAGCTGCCGGCGCAGAACGTGGAAGAAGTTGGCGGGCGTCGAGGCGTTGACGACCCAGAGGTTGGCGCCGGCGCAAGCCGCGAGCAGACGCTCGGGCCGGCCCGTCGAATGGTCCGGCCCGCCGCCATCGAGACCGTGCGGCAGCAGGATGACCAAGCCCGAGGAGCGCAGCCATCTGTCCTCGCCGCAGGCAATGCACTGATCAAAGACGGCCTGCGCATAATTGAGAAACTCGCCGAACTGCGCCTCCCAGACGACGAGGCCGTTCGGATCGGCCATCGAAACGCCGTACTCGAAGCAGAGCACCGCGTGTTCGATAAGCGGTGTGTTGTGGAGTTCCGCGCGCGCGCCGCCTCGGGCCGCGGCCGCGACCGTCAGATGGCGCGCGCCGGTCACCTGATCGTGCAGCTCGAGATGGCGCTGCGTGAAGGCGCCCCTGAGCGAATCCTGTCCCCCGAAACGGACACTCTTTCCTTCCGCCAGAAGGCTTGCGATCGCCAGCGCCTCGCCCGTCGCCCAATTGATGCCCCGGCCGTTCTCGATGCTCTGCCGGCGCTCGTCGAGAAACCTCTGCACCTTGCCGTCGAGAACGAAGCCCGCCGGCACCGCAGTGATGGCGCGGCCGATCTCGACGAGACGCTGGCGCGCGACGCCGGTCGCAACAAACGAGACCATGTCGGTCTCGCTGCCGGCGCCAAATCCTTGCCAAGCGCCGTCGAACCAGTCGGCAGCATTGGCCTTCCAGGATTTCGCGCCCTCGAACGCCGCCTTGAGCGCCGCCGTCATGGCGGACCGCTCCGCCTCGGCGGCCGTCGTGTCGATACCTCGCTCCGCAAGAGACCTCGCATAGAGCCGATCGACCGGCTCCAGGGCATCGATGACGCGGTACATCGCGGGCTGAGTAAACCGCGGCTCGTCGAGCTCGTTGTGGCCGGGCCGGCGGTAGCAGACAAGGTCGATGACGATGTCGCAGGCGAAGGTTGCCCGCCAGTTGGCAGCAACGAGCGCCGCGCGCCGCACGGCCTCAGGATCATCGCCGTTGACGTGCAGCACCGGCGTCTCGGTAAGACGTGCGATGTCGGTCGGGGCACGTGCCGTGCGCCCCTCTTCCGGATTGGTCGTGAACCCGATCTGGTTGTTGATGACGATATGGATCGAGCCGCCGACGTCGAAGGGCGGAAGTCCCGCCAGCTGCAGCATCTCGGCAACGAGGCCCTGACCCGAGAAGCTCGCATCCGTATGGAGAAGGACCGGCAGAACGCGTCTGCGACCGTCTGCGCCACGCGCCGACTGCTTGGCACGGGCGCGGCCCTGCGAAATGACCGGGATGAGCTGGAGATGCGAGGGATGGGCCGAGACAGAGACATGCAGTCTGCGGCCGTCGATCTCGAGGTCACCGGAATAGCCGAGGTGGTAGGACACGTCCGACGAGCAGCCGAGGTCGTCGGGCACGGCGGGCTTGCCGAGGATTTCGGCGATGAGCGCGGGCAACGGCTTGCCGAGCACGTTGGCGAGCATCGAAAAGCGGCCGCGGTGCATGCCCCCGATCACGACCTCCGCGACGCCGAGCCCGACGCTCTCGGTCAGGAGCGCATCCAAGGCGATGAGAAACGTTTCCGCGCCTGCGAGCCCGAACAGCTTGCCGCCGGGGATGCGCTGATTGAGCCCGTTCTCGAACGAACTGGCGCGCGCGATCAGGCGCAGCATCGCGACCCGCGTGGCGGTATCGGGCTCCGTTAACTCCGATGCCTCGGCTTGGGATTCGAGCCACCCTCGCCGCGCGACGTCGTGGATATGGCCGATCTCCCAGCCGATCGGGCCGCAATAGGCGGCCTCGAGCCGCGCGAGCAGACTGCGGCAACGGGTGGCATCGAGACCGTGTGCCGCGGGAGCAAGGTCGGGCACCTCCGCTGCCGGCTGCAATCCGAGCGGATCGAGGCGGGCCCGCAGGAAACCGCGCGCGCGATAGGCTGCGACAAGCGCGGCCTCTCCGGCATCGCTGCCTGCGCGTTGGCGCGGCGCGGACTTGCGCTCGGTTATAGGCGCCCCGGTCTGCGCGGCAATGACTGCCTCGAGCGCGCTCGGGTCGCCGCCGCCGACGAAGCCGGTATCGTTCACCGGCTCGGAAACAGGGATAGTGGCGCCCAGCAACTGCTGATTCATGTCGCACCCTGCAGAATGGTTACGCGCGCTCGCCCGCCATGTCCGGGGTCGTGCGGAAACGGCTTCGTTTAACCAGCCGGCCGGGGACGTTGCAACGTGCAACTCCTGACAAAATGCGTCACTATGAACCGAGCCCCGAAGGAGACTGGGGCACAAGGGACCACTCGATGCCGGACAACAACCTGCAACGGAACGCGCTCGACTATCACGAGGCCGATCCGCCAGGAAAGATCGCGATCCTGCCGACCAAGCCGCTCGCCAACCAGACCGATCTGGCGCTGGCCTACAGCCCGGGCGTCGCGCACGCCTGCGAGGCGATCGCCGCCGACCCGGCCGCCGCGCGCCGATTCACGGCCCGCGGCAACCTCGTCGGCGTGATCACCAACGGCACCGCCGTGCTCGGGCTCGGCGATATCGGCCCGCTCGCCTCGAAGCCGGTCATGGAAGGCAAGGCGGTCCTGTTCAAGAAGTTCGCCGGCATCGACGTGTTCGACATCGAGATTGCGGAGAAGAACGTCGATGCGTTCGTCGAGGCGGTCGCCCGCCTCGAGCCGACCTTCGGCGGCATCAACCTCGAGGACATCAAGGCGCCCGAGTGCTTCGAAATCGAACGGCGGCTGCAGAGCCGGATGCGCATCCCTGTCTTCCACGACGACCAGCACGGCACGGCCATCGTCGTCGCCGCCGGCATCCTGAACGGCCTCAAGATCGTCGGGAAGAACCTTGCCGACGCCAAGCTGGTGACGTCGGGCGCCGGCGCAGCGGCGCTTGCCTGCCTCAACCTGCTGATGAGCCTCGGTCTCAGGCGCGAGAACATCTGGATCACCGACATCAAAGGCGTCGTCTACAAAGGCCGCAACGAGCTCATGAACCCCTACATGGAGCCGTTCGCGCAGCCGACCAGCGCGCGCACGCTCGCCGAGGTGATGCCCGGCGCCGACATTTTTCTCGGGCTCTCCGCCGGCCGCATCGTCACTCCGGAGATGGTGCGTTCGATGGCGCCGCGGCCGTTGATCTTTGCGCTCGCAAACCCGACGCCTGAGATTCTGCCCGAAGACGTGAAGGCCGTCCGCTCCGACGCCGTCATCGCCTCGGGCCGCACCGACTACCCGAACCAGATCAACAATGTTCTCTGTTTCCCCTTCATCTTTCGCGGCGCCCTCGACGTCGGCGCCACCACCATCAACGAGGAGATGAAGAAGGCCGCCGTCAGCGCGCTTGCCGGAATCGCCGAGAGCGAAGCCTCCGATATCGTGCTCGCCGCCTATCGTGCCGACTCCTTCGTGTTCGGCCCCGAGTACATCCTGCCGAAGCCGTTCGACCCGCGTCTCATCACCGAGATCGCGCCGGCCGTCGCCAAAGCGGCGATGGAAAGCGGCGTCGCGACGCGCCCGATTGCCGACTTCGAAGCCTACAAAGAGAAGCTCACCGGCTTCGTCTTTCGCTCCGGATTCGTCATGCGGCCCGTCTTCGATGCGGCCAAGCGCGCGCACGCGAGCGGCACGAAGCGGCTCGTCTTCGCCGAGGGCGAGCATCCTTACGTGCTTCAATGCGCGCAGCAGCTTGTTTCCGAGCGGCTCGCCCGTCCGGTTCTGGTCGGCAATCGCGACAGCATCGAAAGGTCGCTGCCGCACCTCCAGCTCCGGATCCGGCCGGATCGCGACTTCGATCTCTTCGATCCCGAGACTGATCCCCGCATTCCCGCGCTGATCGAGGAATATCACAGGCTCGTCGAGCGGCGCGGCGTTTCGCCCTCGCACGCGCGCCGGGTCGTGCGCAACGGCGCGACTGTGGCCGCGGGCCTCTTACTGCGACGCGGCGATGCCGATGCCATGATCTGCGGCGCCGTCGGCCGCTATCTGACCCAGTTGCGCCACGTCTCGGAAGTCGTCGGCAAGCGGTCCGACATTCGCGGCTTCGCAGCGCTGTCTGCGGTGATCCTGCCGACGGGACCCCTGTTCATCGCGGACACCTATGTCTCCTACGACCCGGATCCCGAAAAGCTCGCCGAGATCACGACACTGGCCGCCGCCGAGGTCCGCCGGTTCGGGATCGAACCGAAGGTGGCGCTGCTCTCGCACTCGAATTTCGGCAACGAGGACACGCCGTCCGCGCGCAAGATGCGCGAGGTGCTGGCGCTGCTCTCCGTCTGGCAACCCGGGCTCGAGGTGGAAGGCGAAATGCACGCCGATGCGGCGCTCTCACCCTTCATCCGCGAGGAGATCTTCCCGAATTCGCGGCTCAAAGGACCGGCCAATCTGCTGATCGCCCCGGGACTCGACGCAGCGAACATTGCCTTCAACCTGCTGAAGGTGACTTCCGGCGCCGTCGCGATCGGCCCGATCCTGCTCGGTGCAGCGAAACCGGTGCACATCGTCACGCCGTCAGTCACGGTGCGCGGTCTTCTCAATATGTCGGCCATCGCCATTGTCGATGCCGCGCGGCGGGATGCTTCCATCATCGGCTGAAATGCCCGGATAAGCTCCGCTCATTATCCAACTCGGTCGCCGCGGCCTATAGGTTTGCGATTGGCGGGTGCCGAACGCGCTTGGAGTCCTTCCAGGGGTGCCGGAGCCCGGCTTGCCAGCGCGGTGCGCCATGTCTTCGGCAATCATGGAGGCGCAGCTTCTGCGGCTCCTCTCTACCGATCCCGAGCTGGCGCGGCGCCGATGCCACGCCGAGCGCGGCCCTGGCGGCGGGGTCAGAGTTTTCGCCGGTGCGTCCTTGGTCGGCACCTGGTACTGGACCCGAGCCCATTTCGAGTTCGTCCCGGCCTCGGGGCCGCCGCAAGGGATAAGGCTGCAGACGGCGGCACAGGCGCTGATCCACACCCGCAGACGGCTGACGAAACGCCTGTGAGCGACAGATCGAATGCGCTTCCAGGCTCCGGGGCCGGCCGCGGTCACATGGTGCGAAGCCGCCTGCGTCGCACGCCTCACATCCTGGTGCCGGCGGTCCAACCGCCGTCAACGAAGAGCGTCGTGCCCGTGACGAAGCTGGCATCCTCGCAGGCCAGGAACAGGATGGCGCGGGCGATCTCGCGCGCCTCGCCCCATCGGCCGAGCGCGTGGATGTCGCGGATCCTGGCGGCCATCTCCGCATCCTGGAAGTAACGCTCGGTGAGGGGCGTGCGCGTCACTCCGGGGCCGACCGCCGTGACCCGGATCCCCTTCTCGCCAAGCTCCATCGCCATCTCTTTGGTCAATCCGACGACAGCGTGCTTGGAGGCCGTGTAGGCGGCCCGGCGCGGTGCCGCGACCGCGCCGAGCGTCGAGGCGATGTTGACGATCACTCCCTTACGCCCGCCGGCGACAAGCCGGCGCGCAAAGGCCTGCGAGACGAGGAAAGTGCCCGTCACGTTCACGTCCATGACCTTGCAAAACTGTTCGTGCGTGAGCTCGAGCACGGGCGAGATCTCGCGGATGCCGGCGCTGTTGAGCAGCACGTCGAGCCGGCCGAGCCGCTTCTCGGCTGCCTCGATGAAGGCCGACACGGCATCCGGCTTCGTCACGTCGCAGGCGAAGGCATGGGCCCGACCACCCTTCTTGGTGATCTCCTCCGCGGTGCGCTCCGCCATCCGGATGTCGACATCGCCTGCTGCGATCACGCCTCCCTCGGCCGCGAACTCGAAGGCGCTTTCCCGCCCGATGCCGCTGCCCGCGCCCGTGATTACAATGCCCTGGTCCTTGAATCGCATCGGCTCCTCCATCCTGCATCGTGCCGGGCCAGAGTGCCTTGGCGGCACGTAACCCGGCAAGCGGCCGGGAAGCGCAGAATGTGCGGGACTGCCTTGCGGGGCCGCGAGGCGGATGCCGGTTCAGGCGCAGCGTAAACCGTGCTGGGCCTTCACCGCTGCGGCGAATGCCTCGAACAGCGCGCGGTTAATCGGGTTCCTGTGCGCGTCGTACTCAGCATGCCACTGCACGCCGAGCGCAAAACCCTTCGCGTCGGCGATGCGGATGGCCTCAATGGTGCCATCCTCCGCGACGCCTTCAACGACGACGCGCCGGCCCGGCGTTTCGATTCCCTGCCCGTGCAGCGAGTTGACCTTGATGACGTCGGAGCCGAACAGCCGCGCGAAGACGCCGCCTGGCACGAGACGCACCTCGTGCCGATCGGCGAAGACTACCGTCGGGTCCGGATGCACCTCGCCGTTGGCGAGCCGAGGCATCCGGTGATTCATGCGTCCCGGGATCTCGCGAATTTCCGGATGCAGCGTTCCGCCGAAGGCGACGTTCATCTCCTGCAGACCGCGACAGATGCCGAGCACTGGCACCGCACGCGCAACGCAAATCTCGACCAGGGCGAGCGCCATGGCGTCCCGGCGCTCGTCGTAGGGCTCGTGTGCGGGGTGCGGTTCCTGTCCGAACCGGGTCGGATGAACGTTGGCGCGCGCACCTGTGAGAACGATCCCGTCCACGATGTCGAGCAGCGCGCTAATGTCCGTGATCTCAGGCGCGCCGGCGAAGATCAACGGCAGCGCGCCGACGACTTCCGCTACGGCGCGCAGGTTCCGCTCGCCGCAGATCTGTGCGGGAAAACGGTTCTCGACGATATGCGTGTTGCCGATGACGCCGACCACCGGCCGTCCCCTGCTGCGCGCACTCATGAGGTCACCGGATGTCCTGAAAGGCCGCGTCGAGACGGTCGAGCGCCTCCTCGAGAATTGAGCGCGGGGTGGCGAAATTGAACCGCAGCCATGTCTCGCCGCCGGGCCCGAATTGGGGACCGGGGCTTGCGAAGATGCGCGCGCGCTTGGCGACCCGCTCGGCGACGTCGGCGGGCTTGAGGCCTGTGCCAGCGAAGTCGACCCAGGCGAGATAGGTGCCGCCAAGGCGCATGGACCTCGCTCCAGGGGCTGCGGCCTCGATACGCCGGTCGAAGAGATCGCGATTGTCCCTCAGGTAGGGGATCAGCGCATCCAGCCACGCCTCGCCGGTCCGCCACGCCGCCTCGGTCGCGATCATGCCGAACGTGTTGTAGGAAGCGAGTCCGCTTGCAAGGATACGCTGGTCTAGGCGACGCTTGATGTCGGCGTTCGAGGTGAAGCAGGCGCCGACATGCGCACCTGCCAGATTGAAGGTCTTGGTCGCGGCCACGCACGTAATCAGCCGGTCGGCGATGTGAGGCGCCGCGGAGAGCGTCGGCGTGTGGGTGTTGCCGGGATAGACGAGGTCGCAGTGAATCTCGTCCGAGACGAGAATGAGGTTGTGCCGTTCACAGAATGCTGCGAGTTCGCGGATCTCGTCCGGCGTCCAGATCGTTCCACCGGGATTGTGCGGGCTGCAGAAGAACACCACTTTGCTGCGCGGAGTGAGCTTCCTCGAAAGCGCGTCGAGGTCCATGGCGTAGCGGCCGTTCGTCTCGACGAGCTGGGCGTCGAGAATCCTGCGGTCGTTCGCCGTGATGATCCGTCGGAAGGCGTGATAGGCGGGCGGAAAGACCACGATCTCGTTCCCGGGGTCGGTCACCGCCTGCAGGATGAGCCCGAGGCCTGAGACAATCCCTGGGGTCGGGCTCACCCAGGCCGGATCGACCTTGAGCTTGTGCCGCCGCTGCATCCAATCCGCGAGCGCCTCGGCCCAGCTTCCGGTGTCGGCGTAATAGCCGCTCGTTGCGCGCTGAACCTCCTCCATGAGGGCCGCCGTGACGCCGGGCGGCGCCGCGAAATCCATGTCCGCCACCCACATCGGAATGGCATCAGGCGCGGTGATGCCGGAGACCTTGGCGATGTTGTCCCACTTGGAAGCATGCGTCCCGCGGCGGCTGATGACGCGGTCGAAATCGAACATATTGGAAAGCCTTTCGCGCTGGCCGGGGCCTCGACCGGCGCATTTGATGCGAGGGGCGGCGGCTGCGGTCAAGCGAGCATCTTCGCGCAGCAGGGGAAACGGGGCATCGGGTTTGCCGGTCGGGCATTGGGGGCTGCCCGCGTCAGCTATTGCACCGCACCATCGAGCCGGCGCGGCAGAACCCCGAGAATTGGTGCGATTCGCTCGATGATGCGCGCGGTTGTCGGCGCGGCGTTGACGCCGGCCGTGATCTGTCCCTGGCTCGCCTCGACCGGCTGCGGCTCGAACAAGGACACCAGGGTGACGTACTGCGGCCGGTCCATGGGAAAAGCCCCAAGGAAAGAGGCAATCACCGACCGGCGCCGGTAGCCGCCTTCGCCCGGCATCTCGGCGGTTCCGGTCTTTCCGCCGACGCGATAGGCGGCAACCTCGGCGCGCCTGCCGGTTCCCCTGGGCGCGGTTACGTTGAGCCGCATGACCTCGCGCAAGGCCTCGACGGTTGGCGCGGACAAGATCCTCTCGCCTGGAGGCGGGGCGCCGTCGGCCACCAGGAATCGGGGCGTGACGCGGAAGCCGCCGTTGACCAGCGTCGCCGCCGCCGCCGCGAACTGAATCGGGGCGACGGCAAAACCGTGGCCGTAGCCGATCGTCACGGTTTCGATGCGGTCCCACCGCTGCGGCAGCATCGGCGGCGCGACCGGCCCGGCCTCGGTCCGGATGGGCTCGGTGAGCCCCATTCGCGCCAGGAACGCGAGCTGCTCGGCCGCTCCCGCCTCGAGCGCCATCAGGCCCGCGCCGACGTTCGACGATTGCAGGAAAATATCCCGCACGCTGAGCCGCTGCTGCGCCGGATGCAGATCCCTGATCGTATAGCGACCGATCTCGATCGGGCGCGTCGTGTCGTAGGTCTTCTCGAGCGTCGCCGTTCCGCCGTCGAGCGCCATCGCCACGGTCATCAGCTTGAAGATCGAGCCGAGTTCGAAGACTCCGCCCTGCAGGCGGTCGGGACGGGAGGCATCCATCACCTCGGCAGGCCGGTTCGGATCAACCGACGGCAGCGACACGGCGGCGATGACCTCACCCGAGCGAGCTTCGAGAACGAGACCGGCGGCGCCGCTGGCCCCGAACCGGCGCATCGCCCCGCCGAGCTCGTCCGTCACGGCGTGCTGAACCCCGAGATCCATCGCGAGCCGCACCTGCCGCGCCTGTGGCGAAGCCCATACGTGGCCGCCCTCCGCGATCCGCTCGTCGATGAACCGCTCAATGCCACTCTGGCCGCGATTGTCGACGTTGACCTGGCCGATGACATGGCCGACCAAGGCTCCCAGCGGATAGACGCGCTTGGGCTCGCGCCGGAACGCCAGGCCAGGCAGCCCGAGTTCGTGCACGCGCTGTGCCTCGATCGGCGTCAGCCCGCGGCGAATCCATTGGAAGCGCCGCGACCGGTCGGCGAGGCTGCGTCTGAGCTGCGCCGCGTCGAGGCTCGGCAGCGTTTGGCTGAGTTTCTCGACCACCTCGTCAAGGTCGACGATCAGCGCCGGATCGGCATAGAGCGACGGCGCGAGAACGTCCGTTGCGATGAGGCTCCCGTTGCGATCGACGATGTCGGGTCTGAGTGAGAAGCGCGCGATCGGCTCGACCGCACTGAGCCTTGCCTCCCCGCGCGGCACGAGCGCGAGCCGCAGCACCTGGCCCGCGATTGCCCCAAGTGCGATGATGAGAGTGAGCGCGAGCGCGGCGATTCGCTGCCGCTCGCCCCGCAGCGGCGGCCCGTCACCCAGGAAAGCCCCGGCCGGGGCGAGCTGCATGACCTCACCTCCGCGACGATCGGCTTTCGGATGGTTCCGTATCGGAGCGGTCGAGCATGCGCGCGATCGGGTCCTCGAACGGCTGGCCCAGGCGCAGATATTGCCGCTCGCGAATGGGCTCGAGTCCCTGCCGGCGCGCCAGTTCCTCGATCCGCTCGGGACGCGCGAGGTAGGCGCGCTCCGCTTTGAGCACGGCGATGTCCGACTCAAGCTTCTCCGCCAGCCGCTCGCGGGCCTGGATGCGCGCTTCCAGCCGGCGCGTCTCGTAGCTCACGTTGTAGAGCATGACCGCCGAGCCGACTGCGAACGCCGCCGCAAGGACGTCGATGAAGCGTGCCATGACGGCCCTCTCCGCTCACGACCGCCGCCCGCGGCCAGGCTCCGGCATGCCGAGCTCGATGGCCGCCTCGGGCGGAAAAGCCGGTGCATCGGTCCGGCGCGCAATCCGCAACTTGGCAGATCGCGCGCGTGGATTGGCCTCGAGCTCCCGTTGCGAAGGTGTTAACGGGGCATGGTTAACAATTCGGAAACTCGGCGCTTCTTGCTCGGCAGGGGGCGGCGGGCCGTGGCGCGAGCTGCCGGCGTACCGGCCGCTCCGGCGCCCCAGGAACCGCTTGACGATGCGATCCTCGAGCGAATGGAAAGTGACTACGGCGAGGCGCCCGCCTGTCCGCAGGATGCGTTCCGCTCCGACGAGCGCGCGCGCGAGCTCGCCGAGTTCGTCGTTCACCTGGATGCGCAGCGCCTGAAAAGTGCGCGTCGCGGGATGCTTGTCCCTCGCCCTCGGTCGCCCCAGGGTCCGTTCGATCAACGCTGCGAGCTGCCGAGTCGTCGCCAGCGGCGCGCGCTTGCGCTCGCGGACAATGGCACGCGCGATGCGCAGCGCCTGCCGTTCCTCGCCGAAGTCCCGGATAACGTGTGCGAGCTCTGCTTCCGTAAGCGTGTTCACGAGATCGCCAGCGGTGGGTCCCTCGGCTCCCATCCGCATGTCGAGCGGCCCGTCGGCCATGAACGAGAACCCGCGCGAGGCATCGTCGATCTGCATCGAGGAGACGCCGAGATCGAGCACCACGGCATCGACGAGCCCGTCTTCGACATGCTCGCGCACGACCGCCTCGAGGCGCCCGAACGTCGTCTCAATGAATGTGAAGCGCGCCGGAAATTCGGCCGCAAGACGGGCCGCGGCGGCAGCGGCCGTCGGGTCCCGGTCGAGCGCCAGCACGCGGCAGTCCGCGGCCTCGAGAAGGGCGCGACTGTATCCGCCGGCGCCGAATGTGCCGTCGACGTAAACCTCCCCTTGCCGCGGTTCGATCGCCCGGAGCACTTCGGCGAGCAGCACCGGAATGTGCGGCAAACGCTCGTCCTCCGGGCTCACGGCACGCCGTCCTCGGAACCGCCGCCGCCGCGTTGCGTCCCGCTTCCCTCTGTGGCCGCGATGGAGCCGGCTGCACCGAGAAGCCGCCGGTGGGCGTCTACTTTCGCCCGCGCGCGTTGGCGCCGCTCGGCGAAACGGCCGGGCTCCCACATCTGAAATTTTTCGCCCAGCCCGACAAAAGCGACCTCGGCGCCGATCCCGGCATGGGCCCGAAGGCCTTGAGGAAGCACGATGCGTCCGTCCTGGTCGATCTGGAGGATCTGGACGTCACCATAGAGCGCGACAGACAGCTCGTCCCGCTCATCCGAATAATCCGGCAAGCCTCGGAGAAGCCCGTCGATGCGGCGCGCAAGTCTTTCGCCGCCTGCATCGAGCGCCGGAGCGTCGAGCGAGGGGTAGCAGTAGACGCCCACATGCCCGCCGCTGTCGTAGCGGTCGCGCTCGAGGACGGCACGGAACGGCGCGGGGACGGAGACGCGGCCTTTGGCGTCGATCTTGTTGATGAATGTCGAGACAAAGCGGCTCATCTCCCTGCTTCACCTTGCGCGCATCGAGACGCCCACCGCTACTAGCCGCCACCTGCCGCTCGCGCAGCCTGCGACCGGCGAAACCAACCCCGTCCAACACGCCCCACCCGCGATCGGCAGTCTGTTCGCTGACGCCCGCAATGCTGCGCGTCGCCGGGGCCACCCTCGTCCGCCGTCAGTCGGCGGAGGCCTTGGCGCCGCCACACCATCGCACATCGCCGCGTGGACGGGCATGGATGGGATTGCATGGGATTTAATGGAAGTCAATGGAACCATCCCCCAGCCACTCCCACGGTTGTGGACAACCCCGCGCGGAGGGCAAGGGTGCCATCACCTTCTTGCATAGCCGCTTGCGCCGATTTCCGCGTCCGGCTCGACGTGAGTGACCTCGACAACTACAACTGATGATTGCGAACGGCATGGTTATCGGGCAGTATCCACGCGTCACATTTCAAGCCGCGCTCCGCCATCGGGCGTCGTCCGGAATTGGCGCTGCGGCGAGACGTTGGGGGTCACGTCCGTATGAGTTCGCTGGCAGCTTCGGGCAATCTGTCTGCCCAGCCCGTACTTTACCCGCACCGCAACTTTCTCTCCGACATCGTCATCGACTTCGGACCGCGCGACACGCTCGCGCGTCTCTTCCTCAAAGCCGACACCGAGATGCGCCGGCTCGGCGTGGAGCTGTCGTTCGCGCCGGTCTCCCTCCTCATGGATCTCAATCGCCGCCACCGTGACAGCTGGAAGCCGCTCGTGCCCGTGTTCGACTCCGAGGTCGGCGGCTTCAACGACGAGAACGGCTACCTGATCGTCGGACGCAACGGCGCCGGCGACGTGGTGCTCACGCAGGCGGCACGCCTCTACACGTTGACCCAGTCGACGCTGAAGGAGGAGGTCGAGAGCATGCGCTTCTTCTACACGGATCCCGAGAAGACGCGCCTTGCCGACGAATGGTGCCGCATCTCCTGTCCATCGGCTGCGACGCTGACCGGCCGCGTGACCTTCAGCGGTGCCGTCTGGTACCGGCCCGATTACCGGAAGATTGGCGTGATCTCGATCCTGGGCGCGGCGGCAAAGGCCTACGCCTTCACCAAATGGTACACCGACATCACCATGACGTTCATGGCCGAAAGCGTCTTCCAGGGAGGCACTTGGCGCCGCGCGGGCTTCGAGCACGCGGAATGGGAAGTCACCATGAACAAGCTGCCGATCGGCACCCTGCGCGCAGCCATGGTGTGGATGAACAGCGCTGAACTGCTCGCCTATTTCGAGCGCTACCTAGCGACGCCCCACGCGGAGGTCGATCGACGGGTCAATCAGCGAACCGCCTAGCACGAGCGGCCCCTCGCTTGGCGAGGACAGCGGCACGATGATCCGCTTATAGCGCATGCGTGCGCGGCCGGCGTGCGGCCAGCGAACGATCGCGTCGACGTCATCGATCTGCGGTGCGTTCTTGTCGAGGGCCGCCTGATAGGCCGAGCTCACCCAGCGCCCGAAGTTGCGGTCGGGTTGCTCCTCGATCGGCGCGCCGACCGCACAGTTTCGCCACGTCTCGTACTCGGCGTAGAGCCCGCCGCCGAATTTCTGGAAGAGGAGCTTGCCGGATTCTCCGGGTTTGACCACCACATATCGGTTGCCGAGAGTTGCCTCGAGAATCTGCATCAGCGTGTGCTGCCCGTTCGGCAGCGACAGATGCGGCCACTGCCGCATCAGCACGCCAAGCGGCGATTTCGGATGCAGCTGTTCGATGCGCGTCTCGCGGGCCAGGAACTGCCCGGGAGCTGGCGACCGCTCTCCGGTCACGAGCTGATCAAGCCGCTCTTGGATGCGGCCGCCGCGACGATGAAGCTCGCTCGACCATTGCGTGCCAAGCCAGGAGATGACCACCCGCTCTGCCTGCGACCTGGCCAGCCACTGTCGCAGCGCCCGCATGGAAGCGTCGGTGACCACGCTTGGGCGCAGGCGCACCTGACAAGACGCCCCGTAGGAGTTGATGGCGATGAACCCCAGGTTGGCGACCGCGTAATCTGAAAACTCGCCGCCGGAGTAGGGACTGTCAAAGGCTTCCCTCAGCCGCCTCGACTGGCCATCCCAGAACTCGCCCTGATCATCGATCAGCAGCAACGACATGACTCTGCTCTCCAACGCCTGCAGCATTGAAGATTTGATCAGGTCTGAGTTGCCGAAGACTTAAGCCATTGCTTGGAAGTCCCTGTCTGCCCGTGCAATTTGAGAACGGCTCGGTCCCATTGAAGGGGGCTCCACGCCTCGGCGGCCGCCATATTCTCGACATGGCTCGCGGTGCAGATGCAGTTCAAGCGTGGTCGCGCCACGTTTCCGTCCAGGCTGCCGCAATGCGGGGCAGGGACGGCTGGCCGCCTTGGCGGTACGTCCTGCCTGGGCCAGCCCAGGGAGCACCGCCCGCACGAGGAGCACCCGGCACCATGCGAAACCAGAGATCGTGGCTCGCGGCGGCCGTGCTTATCCTGATGGCTGCCCTGCTCGGCCTGACAACGAAGTCGGGCGCGGCGCCCCCGCCCAGGGGAAAGCCGCTCGCCACCCAGGACATCCTGCGGTGGATCAATGGCTATCGCGGCAATCCGGAGCCGCAGAAACTGCCGGACATGGTGCGGGCAATGGCCGGGCTCGGAATTTTCCGGGACCTCGATGCCGCCGGCGTGTACATCGGCTTCATGGCAGGCGTTCTCGGCGACAATCCAGCCAAGGCCGAAAAATTGGTCGAGCGCATGTTCCCCATTGCGCCGGAAGACCAGGTCGCCATCGTCCGGGCCATTGCCTATTCGGGCCTGCCCAACTGGAAAGAGCTGCTCGAGACATTCGTGGAGCGGATGCCGGCGCGCCTCGTGCTCATCCAGCGTCACCTGTCGGGCAAGGCGCCAACACTCTTCGCGCTCGAACTCGATCGCTCTCCGGCCGGGCTCGACACACTCTGGGGTTACTACTTCGCAACGGGCCGCCATGCCCCCATCGATCGCATCATCGGCACGCTCGCCTGGTCGCGCGACGCCAATGATGTCGAGAAGCTCACGCTCGGCAGCATGGCGAAATGGACTCTGGCCAACAATGCCCAGCGGGACAAGGCGCTGCTCGATCACCTCAAGGGGCAGCTCAATGTCCAGCCGCGTGTCATCACCCGCGAGCTGCGCGAGGTCATCGAGGCGGCCGAGACGTTCGAGACGACACAATTGCGCAAAGCTGCGCTCGGCGCCATCGAGGAACTGAAGCGCAAGGGTCCGGAGAGCACCCGAAATGCGGCCTGGTGGGGACAGGCGGGACAGACCGCGCTCGCCCTCGGTTGTGTCGTCGCCGGGGTGCTCGGCCATCCCGAGGTCGGCATTCCTTGCGTTGTCGGCGGCGCCGTCTCCTCGGCGGCGCTGAAGCTCTGGGCGCCCGGTCAATGACCGGCGGCTGCCGCAGCCGATGGCGATCTGCCGCGCCTTCGTCGCCGCGGGTGCCGCCTCGCAGCCGGGGGCGCAGGCGATCCGCGTGACTGGACGCTGGCAGCGACTTGTAAGACAGTTCCCGTCTGCGACCCGAAGGCGCGCGCTGCCGCCGGCGAGTGCCCGCGCGTTGTGCAGAGCGACCGCCGCCCGACGACAAACGACTGACCATCGCCATGAAGACTTATGAAGGAAAGCGCGCATTCGACGGCCTGATCGTCACCGTCGACGGCAAGCGCCTGCCGGAGCACTATGAGGTACACCAGTTCACCACCTGGGGCTTCGAATGGACCTACGAGGGCGACAGCCCGCAGCAGCTTGCGCTGGCGATCCTCTACGATCACCTCGGTGACAAATCGCGCGCCATCTCGCTCTCCGGCCCGTTCATGAAGCGGGTCGTCGCCAATCTGGATAACGACTGGACGTTGACCAGCGCCGACATCGACGCCGCCATCGCGGAGATCGAGAGCCAGGCCGCCCGCTGAGGCGAGAAGGCCGCCGCGGCGGCAGCGCTTGTGCACGCACGGTCGCGCGGTGGTCCGGCCGGATGGATCAGGGTCTGGAGCTTTGACCGCTCGGACCCCATCTACTAGAAGGACATCAGCGTGACACGCTGCCGCTGAGGGTCGGCGCGCAGCGCCCGGACCGCGTTTCTCGCTCCCGGGGGGATCGAGACGGCGCGGGCAGCCACGAGAAGAGGCAACCATGTTCATCCAGACCGAGGCGACGCCAAATCCCGCCACCCTGAAGTTCATTCCGGGACGGACCGTTCTCGGCGACGGCACGGTCGACTACCGCGATCCCGCAGAGGCCGTCGGCTCGCCGCTTGCCCTCAGGTTGTTCGGCATCGATGGCGTCACAGGCGTTTTTCTCGGCGCCGACTTCATCTCCGTTACCAAGGGTGACGGCGAGTGGCAGCATCTCAAACCCGCGATCCTCGGTGCCATCATGGAGCACTACATGTCCGGTGCCCCGGTGGTTGAAGGCGCCTCACGCGATGGCGAGGAGACCGACGAGGACTTCGATCCCAAGGACGCTGAAACCGTCAGCACCATCAAGGAGCTGATCGAGACCCGCGTTCGCCCCGCGGTCGCCAATGACGGCGGCGACATCGTCTTCCGCGGCTTCCGGGACGGCGTCGTCTTCCTCCACATGCGCGGCGCCTGCGCCGGCTGCCCGTCATCGACCGCGACGCTGCGCGGCGGAATCGAGCGGCTCCTGCAGCATTTCTGCCCGGATGTGATGGAGGTGCGCGCGGTCTGAAGCCCGGCGAACGGCGCGATGGCCGACCGAACCGGGGGCGACGGACAGGGTTTGCCCGCACTGTGCGCCAGCCGTCACGGCCGACACCACAGCTCGGACCGGCCTCACAGGGCCGAAGCATTTGCCGTCAATGAGGGGACGGCGCGTCCGCAACAGAGCCGATTGCATGTCCAAGGCCCGTGAGCTCCGTGCCCTTCTGTCCGGTCCCGATATCGTCATGGCGCCGGGTGCGCCTGACTGTCTGACCGCCCGGATCATCGAGCGGGCCGGCTATCCTGCCGTTTACATGACGGGCTTCGGCGCCACAGCGAGCCGGCTCGGGATGCCGGACATCGGGCTGTTGACGCTGACCGAGATGACCGAACACGCCCGCAACATGACGCGCGCCGTCGCCATTCCCATCGTCGCCGATGCCGACACAGGTTATGGCGGCCCTTCAAACATCCACCGCACCGTCCGCGAGTACATACAGGCTGGCGTCGCGGCCATCCATCTCGAGGACCAGGTCGCGCCAAAGCGGTGCGGACAGCTCTCGGGGATTCGTCTGATGGGCGCGGAGGAAAGCGCGCGCCGCCTCGAGTGCGCCATCGCGGCGCGCGGGAGCGATGATCTTATCATAATCGGTCGCACGGACGCCATCGGCGCCGGCGATCCTGCCGAGGCGGTTCGGCGGGCAAAGCTCTACCGGGAGGCCGGTGCCGACCTCGTCTTCGTCGACGGCATCAAACGGGTGAGCGAAGTCGAACTCATCGCCCGCGAGGTTCCGGGTCCCAAGGTCGTCTCCATCGTCGATGGCAACGAGACCGTCACGCTCACAGCGAAAGACCTGGGCGCCATGGGGTTCTCCATGGCCCTTTATGCGGTCACAGCTCTCTTCACCGCCGCGCGCGCGATCGCTGATGCGATGGCCACGTTGAAGCGCGACGGTTCGCCGAAGGGCATCGCGCCGCAGGTGACCTATGCAGAGTACTGCGACATTGTCGATCTCGCGAGCTTCAGTCGGCGTGACGACGTGTTCGGCGTCTGAGCGGCGACTTGGACCATAATCAAGGTGTGATCTCGTGACACTGACCTCGAAGCCCGAGACCATCGCCGCGCAGGCCGGCGGCGTCGTCGATGAAGCGACCGGCGCCGTGGTGCCCCCCATCCAGATCGCAACGACCTTCCTGCGCGACCCCGACAATCAGTATCGCCGCGGCTTCGGTTACGCGCGCCCCGACAATCCTGTGACCCGTAACGCCGAGGAGGTGCTGCGAAGGCTCGAAGGCGGCGCCTCGTGTCTGATGTTCGGCTCCGGCATGGCCGCGGCGACGACCGTGTTTCTGGCGCTTGAGCGGCCGGCGCATGTCGTCGTGCCCAGCGTGATGTACTGGGCGCTGCGGAACTGGCTCGCCAGCGATGCCGCAACCCACGGCATAACCGCGACCTTCGTCGACGCAACCAGCCCGGACGCGATCAAGGCGGCGATCCGCCCCGGTGCGACCAAGCTCGTCTGGATCGAGACTCCGGCGAACCCGATGTGGGGCATTTCCGACATCGCCGCCACGGCGGCGATCGCGCACGAAGCCGGAGCCCTGCTCGCCGTCGATTCGACGGTTGCCACGCCGGTGCTCACCCGGCCGCTCGATCTCGGCGCCGACGTGGTCATGCACTCGGCCACCAAGTACCTCAATGGTCACTCCGACGTCGTCGCCGGCGCGCTGGTGTTCCCGCGCACCGATGGGCTCGCCGAACGTGCGGCGCGTGTGCGCTACATGCTTGGCGCCGTGCTCGGTCCCTTCGAGGCGTCATTGCTCCTGCGCGGAATGCGCACGCTGCACGTCCGCGTCCGCCACCAGTGCGCGTCGGCCATTGCCATCGCCCGACACTTTGCGGCAAGCCCGCGGATCGTCGAGGTGCTCTATCCGGGCCTCGAAAGCGCTCCGGGACACGCTGCGGCGCGGCGCCAGATGCGCGACGGCTTCGGGGGGATGCTGTCCGTACGTGTGAGGGGCGGCGAGGCCGCGGCCATCCGCACTGCCGCCAACGTCCGGATCTGGAAGCGCGCCACCTCGCTCGGCGGCGTCGAGAGCCTCATCGAACACCGCGCCTCGGTGGAAGGGCCCGGCACGCCCTGTCCGCCGGACCTCCTGCGCCTGTCGGTGGGCCTTGAGGCCATCGAGGATCTGATCGAGGATCTCGAGCAGGCGCTTGTCGCCAACACCTGAAAGGGTTGCGGAAAGGAGGGGCTCATGTCCGATGCTCTCGGCTGGCGCTTGAAGCTCGGCGTTCTGGCCCCCTCGACCAACACCGTCGTGCAGCCCGACATGGACGGGATGCGACCCGTCGGCGTCACCAACCACTTCAGCCGAATTTTCACGCCGAACAACAAAGCGCTGAGCAACGAGAGCTTCCGCGCCGGCATCGACGTGATCGGCTCGAACGTCATGAATGCCGTCGACAGCGTCATGACCTGCGAGCCCGGCTACATCGTCATGGGGATCTCGGCGCTCTCGTTCTTTGGTGGCGCCAAAGGGGCCGAGGCATTCCAAGCGCGTATCGCGGCCCACACCGGTCTCGGTCTCACCATCGGCAGCCATGCCTGCGACGCCGCGCTCAAGGCCTATGGCGGCGTTCGACGCATCGCGATCCTGACCCCCTACTGGCCGGTGATGAATGACGAGGTGCGGCGCTACTTTACCGACGCCGGTTACACCGTCGTCCGCGACATCGCGCTGCAATGCACGTCCTGGACCGCCATCGCCGAGGTTGACGAGGGGCGCTGCCGGGAGGCTTTGCGCGCTCTCGACGGCGATGACGTCGACGCCATCGTCCAGGTGGGCACCAACCTGTCCATGGTCCGCCTCGCGGCCGCAGCCGAGCTCTGGCTCGGTAAGCCAGTGATTGCCATCAACACGGCGACCTACTGGCACGCGCTGCGCGCCTGTGGCATCCGCGATCAGGTTCGGGGCTTCGGCGCGCTCTTCGAACGCCACTGACCCGAGACGGCCGCCGGCGCGCCGCCGGTCCCGCGATCGCCCGTTCTGCAGAACCCAAAAGGGCCGGTCCGGCGCGGGAACGGCCCTTCATTCTGGATGCTGCAGCAGGCGCGGCCGTGCGACCGTTACCATTTGTTGTAGTGCCAGACCTTCCGATGTGGATGGTACCAGCCATGGCGATGGCCTTCATGGTACCAGATCCAGCCGTGCCCTTTCGGGCGATACGGTTTGCACACCAGGATGCGTCCACGGTAGTGGTAGCCCCAGCCCTTGCCTGTCCAGTAGCAGTGCCGGTGATAAATCACGCGGGCCGGCTCGACGAGGCGGTGCTGCGCCATCGGGTTGTCGCGGGCGCCGGCGAGCGGCGCCGCCGAGGCCACGGGGGCAAGCGATCCGAGCATCATCGCTGCGGCCGCAACCACCATCGACTTCTTCATTCTAGGTCCTCCGAAGGGATGCTGCTTCCCATGGCGTGGAGGAGCACTAAAGCATGATGGCGACCGCCCGCCAATGCCTCTATCGGCTCACTTACATGGAATTGATTTGCAACTGCGCAGGGGCCCGTCAGCCGCGACCGCGATAGGGAGCAACGCCTTGGTCGGGAAGCCACACCCCGGACGGCAACGTGCCCGTTTGATAGAAAACGTCGATCGGGATGCCGCCGCGCGGAAACCAATAGCCGCCGATGCGCAGGAAATGCGGGCTCGCGACCTGGACGATGCGCTTGGCGATGGCGACCGTGCAGTCTTCGTGAAACGCGCCGTGATTGCGGAAGGCCGCCAAATAGAGCTTCAGCGACTTCGATTCGATCAGCCAGTCTTTCGGAACATAGTCGATCACGAGATGCGCGAAGTCCGGCTGCCCCGTCACCGGGCACAAGGAGGTGAATTCCGGAACGGTAAACCGCGCCACATAGGAAGCATCGGGGTGTGGGTTGGCCACCCGCTCAAGCACCGCGTCCTCGGGCGAGGCGGCGATCGGAGCTGGCCGGCCGAGCAGGAGCGTTTCGGGAACCGTCTTATCCATGGCGCTTTCTCACAGACCGTTGGCCCCAAGTCCAGACCCGCGCAGCGTCGGGAATTCGGGCATGACCGGCGGCCCCGATTCGGCCATGCTGCCGCCCGCCGCAAGCAGAGGGTTCGATCCGCATGACTCAATCGCGCCGCGCACGAGAGTACAAGTATTACGACTTCGTCATGGTCGCCTGCGTCGTGGTGCTGGTGTGCTCAAATCTCATCGGCCCGGCGAAAGCCGCGCAGGTCGATCTGCCGCTGATCGGCCTCGTCACCTTTGGCGCCGGGGCCCTGTTCTTTCCGATCAGCTACATCTTCAGCGACATCCTCACCGAGGTCTATGGCTACGCCCGCGAACGACGCGTCATCTGGGCCGGGTTCGTCGCGCTCGCGTTCGCCGCGCTGATGGCGGCCGTCGTCGTTTCCCTGCCGCCGGCGCCAGGCTGGCCCAACCAGAAGGTCTACGAGACCGCTTTCGGCTCGACCTGGCGCATCGTCTCCGCCTCGATCTTCGCCTACCTGTGCGGCTCCTTCGTCAACTCCTTCGTGCTGGCGAAAATGAAGATCTGGACCGCGGGCAAGCATCTTTGGACGCGCACCATCGGCTCGACCATCTGCGGCGAGGCGGTCGATTCGGCTCTCTTCTATCCGCTGGCGTTCTACAATTCCGGCATCATGCCGAACGAACTCGTCTTGACGCTTGTGGTTTCGCAGTTCGTCGCCAAGACGAGCGTCGAGGTGGCGATGACTCCTGTCACTTATCTGGTCGTCGGCTTCCTCAAGCGGGCGGAAAACGAGGACTACTACGACCGCGACACGAACTTCACGCCCTTCAGCATCAAGACGTGAAGTCCGACTGCGAAGCTTGGTGAGAAAGCTAGCGCTTGCTGTTCTGTTGCCAGGCCCCATACCCGACGGTCACCAGCGCCGTCAGGATGATGGTGCCGAGAATGTCCGGGCGTTGCACGAGGGCCAGCCAGAGATTGACCCCATGCCAATAGCCGCCGCGCGACGTCAAAAAGCTGTTGGCGACGACAATGACGAAGACCACCGCCATGGTCAGTCCGATGGCGATCGCCACTTCGGTGGCGCGTCTTGCGAGCGGTGACATTTGGAAATCCCCCCGGGTCCAGGAAGTTTTGCCGCATCGACGTGACCACTAAACGATTCGGCGGGAGCGCGGTTGGCCCTACACGCCAACCGGCAACGGTCTTGTCCGCGCATCTTGCGATCGTCGCATCTCGATCTCAGACCGGCTGCCGCAATCCGTCGGTGCCCTGCGACTTGCCTGCAGGTCCCTGCCGGCTCAGGTGCGGCCTGGCTGCGATGGGGCTCCCCCGACGCGCGATCCTCGCCTATAGGAAATGCAGCGAATGGCGAACTTCCGGAGGCTCAGATGGCGGCTTGGCTCGAGGGTGACAAGGCGATCCAAGAACCGGCCGGACATCGTCTGCGGCGATTGCTCGGCAAACCCGGCATCGTGCGCGCACCGGGCGCACACAACGCGCTCGCCGGACTGATCGCCCGGGAAGCCGGTTTCGAGACCCTTTACGTCTCGGGCGGCGCGCTTACGGCAAGCTTCGGCCTGCCCGATCTCGGCATTCTGGCCATGGACGAGCTCTGCCTCATGGTGCGCATCCTGTCGCGCGCCACCGGCCTGCCGCTGATCGTCGACGGCGACACGGGATACGGCGAGGCGCTTAATGCCATGCGGCTTGTGCGCGAGCTCGAGGATGCGGGCGCAGCCGCGGTCCACATCGAGGACCAGGTGCTGCCGAAGAAGTGCGGACACCTCAACGACAAGACCCTCATTCCCGCCGATCAAATGGCTGCCAAGATCGCGGCGGCCCGCCGCGCAAGTCGCCATCTCGTCATCATCGCGCGCACGGATGCGGCGGCTTCCGAGGGGCTCGACGGCGCGATCGCCCGCGCGCGGCTTTATGCCTCTGCCGGCGCCGATGTGGTGTTCCCGGACGCCCTGACCTCGCTCGAGGAGTTCCGCACGTTTGCCGCCGCCGTTCCGGTCCCCGCCATGGCGAACATGACGGAGTTCGGCCGAACACCCCTCGCGACGGGAGCGGCGCTGCAGGAGGCCGGCGTCAAGATTGTCATCTGGCCGGTCTCCTCGCTACGCATCGAGGCAAAGGCGCTGGAGGCGTTCTACACGGCGCTCAGGCGCGACGACACCACTGAGCCGCAGATCGAAAGGATGCTGACGCGAAAGCGCCTTTACGAGCTCATCCGCTATCACGATTACGAGGCGCTCGATCGGTCCATCATCCGCAGCGTCGTGCCCGAGCCGCCCGGCGGCTGATGCGCAAAAAGTCCCGTGCTTTTGCAAGGGAAGTCGACTGATCAGGGTGGCGAGGCCGCCTCGCCGGAACGCGCCTGTGTCACGCCGCCGCCGGACGCGACGCACTCCCGAGATCGACCGGCGGCGATTTCAACGACCGGCCGAAGGCGAAGGCGAAGGAATTCCGGTGGTGGCCCCCTTGAGGGCCGGAAACAACGGGGACGGCAAAGGCGATGTAAAGGGCTTGCCGAGCAGCCGGATGGCCGGGTCGCCCCAGCTTCCGCGGAAGACGAGAACATTGCCGCCGGCCGGCGGCTCCGTGGCGGGTGCTACGCCTGCAGGCGACCCTCCCACAGCGATGCTCAGGTCCATGAGCCGTCCCGAGATATCGACCTTGCCGCTGCCCTGGAGATCGCCGACCAACGGCGACCGGCCTTTGAGCTCATCGATCGTCAGCGCGCCGTTGGCGAGCTGGAAGCGGAACTCGAGACCGTCCAAGGGCGTGCTGCCGCGACCGGCAGCGGCCCAGCCGACGCTGTTCGCCTTTCCTGCTGCATAGGCGAGCGCCTTGAGATCGAGGCCGAGACGGGTGCCTTCCGCAACCGTGAATGCACCCTTACCCGAAAACGAGGCAAGCATGTCCGGCAGAGTCGGGCCCGTGCCTGCGCCTTCGAGAACGATGGTCGAGCGCCCAACCAGCGGGTTGCGCTTCAGGAACTCGGTAAAGACGCGGCCGGCATCGATGCGCGTCGCCTTGCCCTTCACGGTCAACTTTGGCTGCTCGCCCGCGGTCTCGAGAAGCATCTGACCGGATACGATGCCGCCCTCGAGCTCGAGCTCGGCCAGGTCGGCCTGCATCCGCCCGCCCTTGAGCGCCATCGTCAGGGCGCCACGGCCCGCCTCGAGCGCCGGCGCAACCACCTTCTCCGCCGAGAGGCGCAGGTCCGCGTCGAGCGCCGTCACGAGCGAGCCCGACGGCCGGTTCTGGGTGCCGCGGCCAGTGTCATCACCGGACTCGCCCTTGAGTTGCGCATTGACATGCGGCGTGACGTCGAAGCGCTTGAAGCTCAGGGTTCCGTCGATTGCCGGACGCAGGCCGCCAAGCCGCAAGGTCACGGCGCCTTCGCCCTTGTTGCCGTCGACCGTCACGGTCGCCTTGGTGAAGGACATGCGCCCTTCGCTCCACTCGAGGTCGCCGGCAATGGTGGCGTCGCGCAGATCGCCTGACGGCGGCACCGCGAGCCCGAACCAGCGAGCGAGCGAGCGCAACCGGCGCGATCTGAGGTCGGCCGTGCCGACCAGACGAACGACATCGCCGGTCAGCAGGCGCCCTTCGAACGTGGCGTCGAAATTGTGCGCTCTGAGCGAGGCTTTGAGCGGAACCGCCGGCCGCTGACGTGCGCCCGGACCGTGGTCGGATACGGGGATGCTTCCACTCGCGTCGAGTTTTACGGTCTTGCCGAAAAGCGTGCCGGTGCCGCGCGCGCGAAATGCCCCTTTTCGCGTCGCGGTGATTTCAAGGGCGACATCGGTGAACGCCACCGCGACGCCGCTCGCCATCACAAAATCAATGCGTGAGCGGTTCACGGTCAGGGTACCGAAGTTCAGCGCCGCAAGCTGGGCAAGCAGCGGGGCCAGCGGCGGCGCGCTCGCGGCGCGGGCGGGTTGCGCCGCCTCCGTTCCGGAGATCACGAATGGAATGCGAAACGCCGCGCCGTCGAGGACGAGCTTGCCGACATGCTCTTCGGCCCCCACCGGACTGTCGCCGGCGCTCGCCAGCACCCCGCGATCGAGGATAAGCGGCAGCGAGGGGACGATCTCGACGCTTTCGCTTACCACCAGCGGCGCGCCAGCCTGCACCGGTGCGCGTATTGCCGCCGTCGGCCACCCTGTCCAGCGCATTTCGACAGCCCACGGAATGACGATCGCGATCAGGGCTAGCCAGAGCACCCATCGGGTGCGGCCAGACCGGATCGCTCGTCCCTGCCGCATGGGGCTTGCCTCAGCTCAGTGCGGGCGAACGAAAGGCGGCTTGCATGCGAAGGTTCCATCAACCGCCAAGAACAGGTTCACCAACGGCCCAAAGGGCTTCCCGATCGCCACCAAGGGATCATCGACCGTCGATGCACTCGACCACTCCTTGATGCAACAAACACTATGGAGTTGGCAACCCGCAGGAGCATCGAACCGTGGAGAGAGATTGAGTGCTGAAGGGGGCGGCGACCGAGCTGCCGCCGGCGCCGACCACCGCGTTGCGCGGCGCCGGTGAGCCGCTGGCAAAGTTGCGGCCGGCGCAGAGCCACCCGCGCGGCGCCCTTCCTGCCGGGTCGGCCGCCGGAGGCCGGCCACCGCTTGACCAACCGGCCCGCACATGGTCTTTACTGCCGCCTCGCCGGCACTTGAGCGGGTGTAGCTCAATGGTAGAGCAACAGCCTTCCAAGCTGATGACGAGGGTTCGATTCCCTTCACCCGCTCCATCCCGCGAAAGCCAATCGCGCACGTCCGTGCTATAGCCTTCCGCTGCGGACGGCGCCTTGCGCGGCCCCGCCGTTAGCACCGCCGACGCCCCATCCGAAGGCACGACACGGACATGGCCACGCCTGACGTCACGAGAGAGCTTGCCCGCTTCATCGCTTGCACGCGTTGGGACGATCTTCCGGCCAGCGTCCGACACGAAGGAAAGCGGTCGATCCTGAACTTCCTCGCAACCGCGCTGGCCGGCTGCCATGAGGAGCCGGTTCAGACGGCGCTTCGATCGCTTCAGATGTTCTCAAGGGGCGGGCAGGCGACCGTGATCGGGCGAACAGAGCGCCTCGATGCGCTCAGCGCCGCTTTTCTCAACGCCGCAAGCGGCAATATCTTCGACTTCGACGACACACACCTGCGCACGGTCATCCATCCCACCGCACCGGTGGCCCCCGCGCTTTTCGCGCTTGCCGAATTGCGCCCCGCCGCCGGCCGCGACCTCCTCCTCGCGTTCGCTCTCGGCGTCGAGGTGGAATGCCGGCTCGGCAATGCCATTTCGCCGGAACACTACTCGCGCGGCTGGCACATCACGTCGACATGCGGGACCCTTGGCGCGGCTGCGGCAGCCGGCAAGCTCCTCTCCCTCGATGCGGAGCTGCTCGTGTGGTCGATGGGTGCTGCCGCGACGCAGACCGGTGGCCTCGTCGAGTGTCTCGGCACGCCGGCCAAGAGTCTGAGCGTCGGCAACGCCGCGCGCCACGGCCTGTGGTCCGCGCTCCTGGCCGAGCAAGGCTTCGGCGGCCCGCCTGCACCGATCGAGGGGCGGCAAGGCTACCTCAACGCCCTTGCGCCCTCAGCCATCGACTGGTCCGCGCTCGCCGGTGGCCTCGGCGAGACATGGGAGCTCGCGAAGAACACCTACAAGCCCTATCCGGGCGGCATCGTCGTCCATCCCGTCATCGACGCCGCGCTCGCATTGCGTCAGGACGCGGGGTTCTCGCCCGACGACATCGAGCGAATCGTCGTGCGCGGCCATCCGCTGCTCGCAGCTCGCGCCGACCGCCCCGGGGTCACCACCGGGCGCGAAGCCCAGGTCAGCGCGCAGCACAGCGTCGCCGCCGCGCTCATTTACGGGGAGGCCGGCCTCGCGCAATACACCGATGCCTGCGTGCGCGATCCGGCCGTGCTTGCCTTGCGCGCGAAGGTCGAGGTGGAGCGCGATCCCACCATCGACGTTGCCGGTGCGTCCCTGCGCGTGTGGCGGACGGATGGCGCCAGCCGCACCATCGACATCGCGGCCGCGCGCGGCAGCCTCGCCCGCCCGCTCAGCGACGGAGAGCTCGAAACGAAGCTGCGTACGCTTGCGGCCGGCTGGTGCGCCGGACATGATGTCGAGCCCCTGATTGAGGCCGTCTGGCGCCTGGACTCCATTCCGGATGCCGGCGCGGTACTCGCCTTGACGGTTCCGGGCCGGCAATGAGTTTCGCGTCATGCGCTCGCGCGAACGCGCCCTCAGCCCGCGGGCGTGCGCTTGCGCAATCCCTCAGTCGAGCTTGATGCCGAGCTCCCTCACGAGCTTGCCATAGTACTCGAAGTCCGCCTTATGGAGATCCGCGAACTGCTTCGTCGATCGCGTCACCGCACGCTGGGCGAGCGCAAGGAAGTGAGACTTGATCTCGGGCAAGGCGGCGATCTTGTTGATCTCGGCATGCAGACGCTCGATGATGGGTTGCGGCGTGCCGGCCGGCGCGAAAACTCCAAACCAGCCGACGATCGCGATCCCTGGATAAAGTTCCGAGATGAGCGGCACGTTCGGAAAATCCGGATGCCGCTCGCGATCGGCGATGGCGAGGAGCTTGGCCTTTCCGGCCTTCACGTGCGGCAAGACGTTCGGCTCTGAGTGAATCTGCATCGTGCCAGCGAGAAAGTCGTTCAAGGCATCCGCGCCACCCCGGTAGGGAACATGCAGATTGTCGATGCCGGCGATGCGCTTCAGCGTCTCGCAGATCAGATGCGTGAAGGTGCCGAGCCCCGCCGAGCCGCAGTTGAGTTTGCCGGGATTGGCCTGCGCATAGGCCTTGAGTTCTGCAATGGAGTTGACCGGCAGCGACGGGTTGACACAGATCGGCAGCATGTAGTCGGTGATGTGCGCCACCGGCTGAAGGTCCTTGAACGGGTCCCAGTTGACCTTCCGAGCCTGCGGGATGACCGTCACCACCGGCGACCCGGTCACCAGGAACGTATAGCCGTCGGGCTGCGAGCGCGCGACCGCCTCCACGCCGATGGCGCCCGAGGCGCCGGCCCTGTTCTCGATGACGAACTGTTGGTTGAGCGCCTTGCTGAGCCTGTCGGCGAACGGCCGCGCGGCATTGTCGGTGCTGCCGCCAGGCGCGAAGTTGACAACGAACCGAACCGGTTTGGAGGGCCATTGCTCTTGTGCCCGAGCCCCCGTTGCCGCAAGCAACCCACCCGTTGCCGCAAGCAACCCAATTGCAATCGTCGCCAAACAGGCGACGACCGCCCGCACGTCATATGCGCGTCGCATGAAGTCCTCCCTTTGCCCGGCCTCTCGGTGTGCCGGTTGCCGGTGGGAGCATCCCTCATTGCGCCGCCAAGCGCCAGTGGTGCGCTGTGATTCCCGGCCAACGACCGGATCGGAGCGCCTTCGTCCGCCGCCGCGCCGACCGGAGAGGCCGCCGTCCGCCGGACGTTCGATCGAGGTCAGGGGATCACGGCCTCGACATCGATCTCCATCAGCATCTCGGGTTTGGCGAGACCGGCCACGATCAATCCCGTCTGGCAGGGGTAGACGCCCTTCAGCCAGCGCCCGACGACGCGATAGACCGGCTCGCGATGTTGTCGGTCGGTCAGGTAGATGGTCGTCTTGACGATGTGACTGAGTTCGGAGCCGGCTTCCTCGAGCAGCACCTTGACGCACGCCATGGCGTTCTCGGCCTGGGCCGCGGCATCGCCCTCGCCGATGAAATTGCCCTCGAGGTCGAGGCCCGTCTGCCCCCGCAGCCATATGCGATTGCCGACCCGCACGGCCATGGCCAGATCGTTGTCGAGCGACTGGCCGGGATAGATGTCGCGGGTGTTGTACTTGCGAAAGCGCTGATGGACCATGCGAGCCTCCCTGGATCATGCGGCGATCGGCAGGACGCTACAGGTGGGCTGCCCGCTACGGCAACGCCAAAGGACGCTTGCGCTCGCCCGTCTGGCGCAGCATCGCCCGCTCTTTCTGCTCGCTGCCGCACGGCACGCTGCGCCGCCAGCGCAGGGGGTGGGGCGGACTGCCGGCTCGCGGCCGATCGGGGAGCTACCAGCCCTTGAACGGCGTCTCGGGGACCGGGGTCAACGGCGGCTTTCCGGCCGCGAAAGCCTTCAGGTTGTCGACCATGAGCTGGCCCATGCCGTTGCGGGTCAGCTGCGAGGCCGAGCCGACGTGCGGCAGCATAGTGAGATTCGGAACCGTCATCAGATCGGGATCGATGCGCGGCTCGTTGACATAGACATCGAGACCGGCGGCGAGGATCGTGCCCGAACGCAGCGCGTCCTTAAGCGCTGCTTCGTCGCAGATGGAACCGCGCGCCATGTTGATGAAGATGCCGCGCGGACCGAGCGCCTTGAAGACCTCGGCGTTGACGATCTTCTCGGTCGCCGGGCCGCCCGGGAGGATGGCGATCAAGGTGTCGACGTCGCGGGCCATGGCGACGAGATCGTCATAGAAGGGGTGCGGGACTTCCGCCTGCCGCTTGCGGCCGAAGTAGGCCAATGGAACACCGAACGCCTCGAGGCGGCGACCGATGGCCTTGCCGATGCGGCCATAGCCGATCATGCCGACGCGGCGATCCCTGAGACTGGCGGGTGTCAGCCGATAGTCGCCCTCCTTCGCCCATCGTCCGGCGCGGAGGTAGGATTCGGCCTGGTAGAACTCCCGTACCGTCGCGATGAGCAGCCCGACCGCGGTGTCAGCCACCTCTTCGTTGAGCACGTCGGGTGTGTTGGTGATGACGATGCCGCGCCGCGCTGCCGCCGCAACATCAATCGAGTCATAGCCGACCCCGAAGTTGCCGATCACCTTGAGCCGCGGCATGGCCGCCATCATGGCCTCGGTCGTGCGCACCGCCGTGTGGGCGCCGGTGCAAATGGCCTCCACCCGCGGACCGATCTCGGCGATGAGCTTACCGGCATCCGGGGCCTTGTGCAGCCAGTGCGCCTCGAAGACAGCCTCGAGCTGATCGACGACGAGCGGCATCATGTAGCCGGTCGACAGGAGAACGGGCTTGCTCATCAGGTTGCTCCAGGAGGGGCGGATCTTGCGGGGGCAGCGACCATGTCGATGACCGGCACGCATTTTGGTTTCAACGGAAGCCGGGCGTAAAGGGCATTCGGAGGAAAACAGATAGTGCGACGGCGAGGACCGTGGCATAAGGCTGATCCCGGCGACGCCGAGACCCGATGACGCTCCTGACGCGGGGGTCAGGCAGAGGGCCACGGGAAAGAGGCCCTTCTCCGCAAGGAGAAGGGCTTTTCTTGCTCTGCGAACACGGGTGCCCAAAACTTAGGTACCGAAGCAGGGTGGCCCGGACGGCACCTCCGGCGGACGCCGTGGTGGGCCGCCGGAATGCGAGGCGCAGAAGGATGTCATCGACGCAATGCGACGTGGCCATCGTGGGCGGCGGTCACAACGGTCTCGTGTGCGCCGCCTATCTCGCCAGGGCCGGCCTCGATGTCATTGTCCTCGAAAAGAACCCCGTGGCAGGCGGGGCGGCGATCACCGAGGAGTTCCACCCGGGCTTTCGCAATTCGGTCGCGAGCTACGCCGTCAGCCTGCTCAATCCCAAGGTGATCCGCGACCTTGAGCTTGCGCGATGCGGCCTGCGCATCGTCGAGCGTCCCGTCGCGAACTTCTGGCCGGTCGACGCGCGGCGGGGTCTCGTCCTCCCTTACGGGCTCCAGAGGCGCCAGGCGGCCATACGAGAGTTCTCCGCGCGCGACGCCGAGCGACTGCCGGGATACGAGGCCGAAATCGAGCGCGCGGCGCAAATTCTGCGCGAGCTGATCTTGCGCACGCCGCCGAATGCCGGCGGAGGGCTCGCAGAACTCGTGCGCCACGCCGGGCTCGGCAAGCGGCTGCTTGGTCTCGGTCTCGACGACCAGCGCCTCATCGTCGACCTCTTCACGAAAAGTGCGGCCGACTACCTTAGCCGATGGTTCGATAGCGAGGTCGTACAGGCCGCGTTCGCCTTCGACGGCATCGTCGGCGCCTACACCTCGCCCTGGACCCCGGGGACGGCCTACGTGCTGCTCCATCATTGCTTCGGCGAGGTCAACGGCAAGACGGGCGTCTGGGGCCATGCGGTCGGGGGCATGGGCGCCATCTCGCAAGCGATCGAGCACGCGGCGCGGGCCGCCGGCGCAATCGTCCGCACCAATGCGCCGGTCGCCGAGATCGTGGTCCGTGGCGGGACAGCGGCTGGCGTCAGGATAGCGAGCGGGGAGACGATCGCAGCGCGGTGCGTCGTGTCGGCGGTTGGAGCAAAGCTCCTCTTCCGCGATCTCGTCCCGCCCGAAGCGGTCCCCGAGGACGTGCGCCGGAGGTTCCTCGGCATTCGCACGGGCTCGGGAACATTCCGCATGAATGTGGCGCTCGGCGAGCTGCCCGATTTCTTGTGCCGGCCGGGAAAAGCCCCGCAGGATCATCACGCATCCGGCATCGTCATCGGTCCGACGCTCAAGTACCTCGAGCAGGCGTATCTCGACGCCCGTCAACATGGCTGGTCGCGGGAGCCGGTTGTCGAGATTCTGATCCCCTCGACGCTCGATGAAACGCTCGCACCGGCGGGTCGGCACGTGGCGAGCCTGTTCGTGCAGCATGTCGCTCCGCATCTGCCTGCCGGACGAAGCTGGTCTGATCCGACTGAGAAGGCGCGCTTTGCCGATATCGTCATCGACACCGTTAGCAAGCACGCCCCCAATTTCCGTGCGGCCGTCATCGCGCGGCAGGTGCTCTCGCCGCTCGACCTTGAAGAGAGGTTCGGGCTCGTCGACGGTGACATCTTCCACGGTCAGCTCGGTCTCGACCAGCTCTTCTCGACACGGCCGGTCCTGGGGCACGCCGACTACCGGATGCCGATCGAAGGCCTTTACCTGTGCGGCTCGAGCGCGCATCCGGGCGGCGGCGTGACCGGGGTGCCGGGACACAATGCGGCCCGCGAGATCCTTCGCGATCTGAGGCGCTCGCGCAGCGCAGGGCGACCCTGGCTCAAGCCTTCGCGATGAGCCGCGCGGCGTCGCGCAGGATGTCCTTGTGGTCGAACGCCAACTCCGCGCGCCGCCAGTTCTCGACCCATTCCGCCGCGGCGGCATCGTCGCCGGCGGTCGGCACAACCGCTCGCACGCGCGTGAGGAAGGCGACCGCAACCGAGTGTCCGCGCGGATCGCGCTTCGGATCTGAGTACACTCCGATCAAGGTGAGCTTACCGGCCCGGACGCCGGTCTCCTCCATCAGCTCCCGGCGGCAGGCGTCCTCGACGCGCTCGCCGACATCGACGAAGCCGCCCGGCAGCGCGTAGCTGCCCTTGAACGGCGGGTTTCCGCGCCGGATAAGCAGCACCCGGCCTTTGGGATCGACTGCAACGCAGTCAACGACGAGCAGCGGCGTCACCGGCTTGCCCATGTATCAGATCTCTCCCCGGTGAGCCCGCGAGCAGGCCCAATGTCCGCATCGTCGCCGCGAGATTCTGCCTGCACGCGCCAGCGCGCTCAGCAAACATTCTGACGGCGCCATGACCCGCTATTCCGCCGCCTTCAATGTCGCCGCAGGCTTCGGGTCACGCAGCATGGCGAGGAGCGCCTCCTGCTTCTTGCGCGCCTTCTCGTAGTTGGCGAGCTTGACGTGGCCGAAGCCCTTGACGTCCTCCGGCAACGCGGCGAGCGCGACGGCGGTCCGATGCGTCTCGGGGGCAAGCCGACGCTCGATCTCGGCCAGCAGGATCTCGTAGTCGATGATCATCTGCCGCTCGAGGCGGCGCTCGGCCGTATAGCCAAAGACGTCGAATTTGGTGCCGCGCAGGCGCTTGCCCTTGGCAAGGACGCGGAAGACCGGCAGCATCCAGGCGCCAAAGCTCATCTTGCGCGGGTGGCCGGTGACCTTGTCCTTCCGCCACCAGGAGAGCAGCGGGGGTGCCAGATGAAACTCGAGCCGGTGGTTGCCGTCGAAATTCTCCTTGAGCGCCTGCTCAAACCGGCCGTCTGTGTAAAGACGCGCCACCTCGTACTCGTCCTTGTAGGAAAGAAGCTTGTAGTAGCCGCGGGCAACCGCCGCGGCTAGGCCCGTGCGCCCCGGCGTGCGCTCAGCTTCCAGCCGGCGAATGCGCTCGACCTGGTCCGTGAAGCGCTTGGCGAGCGCCGCATCCTGATAAGCCTCGAGGTTGCGCGCGCGCAGCGCAACGATCTCCTCGAGCGACGCCAACGGCTTCGGCTGCGTTGGCTTCACGATACGCTCGAGCGCCTTGGCATCGTGAGCGGCCAAGCGACCAAAGCGGAACGCGTTCCGGTTCATCTCGATGGCCGCACCGTTGAGCTCGATGGCGCGCTCGATCGATACCGCGGTGACCGGGACAGCGCCCTTCTGGAAGGCGTAGCCCAGCATGAACATGTTGGACGCGATGGAGTCGCCGAATAGCTTCACGGCGTACTCGTGCGCATCGAGTGCATAGAGCGGGCCTTTGCGCACGCGCTCCTCGATGGCCCGGCGCAGCTCGCTTGCAGGCAGGCGCAGGTCGGGCTTGCGCGCGAAGTCGGCGACCGGCATCTCGTAGGTCGAGAGCACCACCGTCGTATGGTCGGGCCGGATGGTGTCGAGGACCTTGTTGGACGCCGTCACGACGAGGTCGCAGCCGATGACGAGGTCGCAATTACCGGTGCCGACCCGGATGGCGTGGATGTCCTCCGAGCGCTTCGCCACCTTCATGTGGCAGGCAACGGCGCCGCCCTTTTGGGCGAGGCCGGTCATGTCGATGGAGCCGAACCCCTTGCCGTCGAGGTATGCCGCCTGGCCCAGCACGGCGGAGATGGTCACGACGCCGGTGCCGCCGACCCCCGTCACCAGCATGGAATAAGGTTTGTCGATCGCGGGCAGCGCCGGTTCCGGCAGGCTCGCCAGCATGGCGGCGATGTTGCCCTGCGTCGCAAGGCCTTCCTGCTTCCTGGGGACAGCGCCGTGCACGGTGACGAAGCTCGGGCAGAAACCATTGATGCAGGAAAAGTCCTTGTTGCAGGTTGACTGGTCGATGGCGCGCTTGGTGCCGAGCTCCGTCTCGAGCGGCACAATGGCGACGCAGTTCGATTTCTGGCCGCAATCGCCGCAGCCTTCGCACACCGCCGGGTTGATGAAGGCGCGTTTCACCGGATCGGGGAAAGTGCCGCGCTTGCGCCGACGCCGCTTCTCCGCGGCGCAGGTCTGGTCGTAGATCAGCGCCGTGACGCCGTCGATCTTCGAGAGCTCGATCTGGACCGCCTGCAGATCGCGACGGTGGTAGACCTCCACCCCTGCCGGCAGGAAGCCCGACGGATACTTCTGCGGCTCGTCGGTGACGACGACGAGCTTCTTGACGCCTTCGCCGAGCACCTGCGCCGCGATCTGGCCTACGGTGGCGCCGCCGTCGAGCGACTGGCCGCCGGTCATGGCGACCGCGTCGTTGTAAAGGATCTTGTAGGTGACGTTGACGCCGGCTGCGACCGATGCCCGGATCGCCAAGCTCCCCGAGTGCAAGTAGGTGCCGTCACCGAGATTCTGGAAGACATGACGGCGCTTCGAGAAGGGCGCCTCTCCGATCCAGTTGGCGCCCTCACCTCCCATGGCCGTCCAGCCCTCGGTGTTGCGCTCCATCCATTGCGCCATGTAGTGGCAGCCGATGCCGGCATAAGCGCGGGCGCCGTCAGGCACGACGGTCGAGGTATTGTGCGGGCAGCCCGGGCAGAAATAGGGGACGCGAACCGCCGCCTCGGCGGTCTGGGGCTTATTGCCCTTCATCTGTTTCAGAGTGCTTACGCGGGCCTTGATGTCCTCGCCGCCGATCTGAAACCGGATCAGACGCTCGCCGACCGCAACAGCGATGTCGGCCGGATCGAGCGCGCCCATGGCAGGAAAGAGCCATGTGCTCTTGTTATCGCTCTCGTCGCGCTTGCCGATCACGACCGGCCGCTCGGGCAGATGATAGAGCTGCTCCTTGATCTGCGTCTCGATGAGCGAGCGCTTCTCCTCGACGACGATGATCAGATCGAGGCCCTGTGCGAATTTCAACAGCCCTTGCGGCTCAAGCGGCCACGACATACCGACCTTGTAGAGCCGGAGGCCCAGCTCGTTCGCCCGCACTTCGTCGATGCCAAGCTCGTCAAGCGCCGCGCGCACGTCGAGATAGCTTTTGCCCGTCGAGACGATTCCGATCCGCGGCGCGGCGCCGCCGCTGGTGACGATACGGTCGAGCCGATTGGCGCGCGCAAAGGCGAGAATGGCCGGCCGCTTCAGGTCGTGCAGGCGCGCCTCCTTGTCGAGCGCCTGGTCGCCGACGCGGATGTTTAGGCCGCCGGGCGGCAGGGTGAAATCGTCCGGTGTCCTGATCTCGACACGGTCAATGCGGCCATCGCAGGTCGCGGTGGATTCGAAGTTGTCCTTGACACACTTGATACCGACCCAGACACCCGCGTAGCGCGAAAGCCCGTAGCCCAGGATGCCGTAATCGAGGATTTCCTGCACGCCAGCCGGATTGAGCACCGGGATCATGGCGTCGACCATGGCGAACTCGGACTGGTGCGCCGAGGTCGAGCTCTCGCAGGTATGGTCGTCCCCCATCAGCACCAGCACGCCGCCGTGCTTTGAGGTGCCGGCATGGTTGGCGTGCCGGAATACGTCTCCGGTGCGGTCCACACCCGGGCCCTTGCCGTACCAGACGCCGAACACGCCGTCGAAGGCGCCATCGCCCCTGAGCTCGGCCTGCTGCGAGCCCCACAGCGCAGTCGCGGCCAAATCCTCGTTAAGGCCCGGGTTGAAGCGGATGTTGCGTTTCTCGAGCAGCTTGCGCGAGCGCAGCATCGCGCCTTCCAGACCTGCGATGGGCGAGCCACGGTAGCCGGTCACGTAGCCGGCGGTGTTCAGTCCCGCGCGCCGGTCCCGCTCATGTTGCGTAAGCACAAGCCGCACGATCGCCTGCGATCCGTTCAGAATCTGGTGCGACTCGTCGAGATCGAATTTGTCGTCGAGGGTCGGGCTGCTCTTCGGCATGGGCGAAGACCTCGCTCGGTCGCCCGCGGAAAAGAAACGACCGCGGTGCTTGTCGTCGCTTGGCCAACCCAGATAGGTCAGCTTCGCTGACGTACTTTAATCCACTCGACTAGACATCGCAATCCGCGGGATCGCATTCAAGCCTGATCGCCCTTGCAAGCCCGCGTTGTCCGCAGAAAGACTGCAGTGCACGCAATCGTGATAGCGACGTCCGGCCACGACCGGCGGGATACGCCGTCGGCACGTACGCGAGCACCCGCAATTCCGATGCCAACTCCGACAGCGGCGCCGGCGACGCGAGCTTGGCCCGAGGGAGCGGGCGGCGCCAGACAGCCAGGGCTCAAGCCCCGGCCTGCCGCGATGTCGCTCCGCAACAGCCGCTCCCACTTGCAGCGTCCGACGCCGCGGAGCGCAATCATCGGACGATGGAAGGCTGGATAAGCGTCTGTGTGAGTGCGATTCCAGGAATTGTATATTGCCAACCGTAGCGCTTTTCGCCGTTCGCCGTTGACTGCTCCGCGAATGTGAGCCGGCTGGTCTTGGTCGGCACCTTGGACCCGACCCACCGGTCGTGATCGCCGTCGTTCCCGCGAACAAGAACAATGACGTCAGACCCTCTCGCAGGCCTTCACTTTGTCGCCGCACTGCGGCTGCGCCATGATCCAGCCACGCTCCTCCCTGAGCCGGAAGCCGGAGACTATAGCCGCCTTGTCAGGCATCCGTGGCCGTGAGACGGTGCCGCCTCCTTCCGGGACATTCTTGGCAGGCCCTGCGCAATGAAGCGACGGTCACGAGCCCGTTCACGGCGCGAAATGATCTCCGCGAGCCTGTCGGCGGCCTTCTGCGTCGGCCTCGCCAGCACCGGGGCGATGAGTCAATCGCAAGGCTCCTCAAGCCATCACCCGCGTTCTGGCTCGGGCAAGTCGGACGCCTCGAAAGCTCGCCGGCTCGAGCGCGGCATCCGCGCGCTGGTGCCGTTCAAGACCTCGCCCTTTCCCTACGAGGGCATCGTGCCGTCCACGGGCAAACCCTTTCTCGACGTCGTGACCGAGGATCGGATCGGCCGTTATTCCGCCCGCGCGGGCGAGACCTATTGGGCCGATGAGACTTACAGCGATCAGCGCGTCCTGCTCGATGTGCCACCGGGCTTCATGGTCGGCCGCGCGGGCGTCATGGTCATCTACTTCCACGGCAATCTTGCGATGCTCGAGCGGGACGTCATCGCGCGCCAGCAGGTGCCGCGCCAGGTCGCAGGCGCCGGTCTCAACAGCGTGCTGATCGCACCGCAGTTTGCGAGCGACGCCTACGATTCGAGCGCCGGCCAGTTCTGGCTGCAGGGGGCCTTCAGCGCATTTCTCGACGAGGCATCCCGCGCGCTGGCGCGCCTTGTCGGATCGAACCGGTCGCAGCGCTTCTTCCGCGAGCTCCCGCTCGTCCTTGTTGCGTACAGCGGCGGGTATCATCCGCTGGCGTACGTTCTGCATCATGCGCCGCACGAGCGGATCATGGGCACGCTTCTGCTCGATGCGCTCTATGGCGACCTCGACAAGTTCACCGCCTGGCTCGAGTCGAGGGATGCGGGCTTTCTGGTCAGCAGCTTCACCCGGTCCACAGCGGATCGGCACAACGACATCCGCCACGCGCTCCTCGACCGGCAGGTGCAGGTTCTCGAGCGACTGCCGCCCGTCCTCAAGCCGCGCGACGTCGTCTTCCTTCCGGCGCCCGCGCAGTCCACCCACGCCAACTTCGTGACCCAAGCCTGGATCGAGGACCCGATCACCGACGTTCTTGTCCGCATCGAGGGCCGCCGGCGATAGGTGCGAAGCCGGGTCAGATGCCTCAGGGCGGGGTCCGGACCAATCGGGCCGGTTGCGACGAGCGGCATCGCCCCGCGATCGGACATGCCGCCACGCCGCGCCGTCAGGCCGCAAGATCGAACAGCAGAACCTCGGCCGCTGCGCCAGCGTCGAGACGGAGCGTGGCGGGTCCTCGGACCGCGACCCCGTCGCCCGCCTCGAGCCTCTCTCCGTTGAGCGAGACCCCGCCCCGCGCCACGTGCACCCAGGCATTGCGACCGGGTTCGAGGTGATGCGACACGGCCTGCCGACCATCGAGCAGCGTCGCGTAGAGGGCCACGTCCTGATGAATGGTGACCGACCCCTCGCGGCCATCGCGCGAGCCGATGAGACACAACCGCCCCCGTTTGTCGCTGTCGGGAAAAGTCTTCTGCTCGTAGCCCGGCGGCAGGCCTCGCCGCTCGGGCACGATCCAAATCTGGAGGAAATGGACCGGATCGCTGAGAGAGGCGTTGAACTCGCTGTGCTGGATGCCGGTCCCGGCCGACATGCGCTGGACGTCCCCCGGGCGGATCACCGAACCGGTTCCGAGGCTGTCCTTGTGCTCGAGCGCGCCGCTCAGGACGTAGGAGACGATTTCCATGTCACGATGCGGGTGGGGCGGGAAACCGCCCCCAGACGCCACGCGATCGTCGTTGATCACGCGCAGCGCGCCGAACCCCATGTGGCGCGGGTCGTGATAATGGCCGAACGAGAAGGTGTGCCGGCTGTCGAGCCAGCCGAAATTGGCGCGACCGCGATCGGCAGCCTTGCGCAGGGTGAGGGTCATGCAGCGTCTCCCATCGATAGCGCGGCCGGGCGGCCCCGGCTCGCGGCTGATTCCGGACTTAGTTTGACAGGAACAAGGGAACAATCTATCCAAAACCGGCCAGTTTGTTTCCAATTCGGAACCAATATGATGGACAAGCTTGCCGCCATGCAGGTCTTTTCCCGGGTAGTGTCGCTCGGGAGTTTCGCGAAGGCCGGACGCACGCTCGGTCTGACGCGATCCGCGGTCTCGAAAGCGGTGATGGAGCTCGAGGCGCTCCTGGGTGCCCGTCTGCTCGACCGCACCACGCGGCGTGTGGCCCCGACCGAAGCCGGGCGCGCCTACTACGATCGCTGTCTCGACATTCTCGCCGCCGTCGAAGAAACGGAGCTGCAGGTCTCGCGCCTGCACGAGGAGCCGAAGGGCGTTCTCAGGGTCAACGCGCCGATGTCGTTCGGCATCCGCCATCTCGGGTCCGCCGTCGCCGGCTTCCTGGCGCTCCATCCCGACCTCAAGGTCGAGCTTTCGCTGAATGACCGCTTCATCGATCCTATCGAGGAAGGGGCCGACGTCACCATCCGCATTGCCGACCTCGCCGATTCGAGCCTCATTGCGCGCAGGCTCGCCCCTGCCCGCCGCGTCCTGGTCGCCTCGCCGGATTACCTGGACCGCCACGGGGAGCCGCAGACGCCCGAGGAGGTCGCGGGACACCGCTGCCTGACCTTCGGCCACACGATAGCGTTGCAGCGTTGGCAGCTCGTGCGCGGCGGCGAAACGGTGACCGTACCCATTCGCTCTGTGCTCTGCTCCAATAACGGCGACGTTCTTGCAGAGGCCGCCAAGGCCGGTCAGGGCATCGCCAGCCTGCCGACTTTCATCGTCGGCGACGACCTCAGGGCGGGCCGATTGCGCATCGTCCTCGCCGATGCGCCGCCGGCCGCGCTCGGAATCTTTGCACTCTACGTCCCGGGTCGCTATCTGGCGGCAAAGACGCGCCTCTTCGTCGACTTTCTCAGTCGCCGCTTCGGCGACCCGCCAAGTTGGGACCGGCACCTGGCGGCTTGACAAGAGCCCACCCGCAAGCGACGCGCACCCGGGGCCGACGCCACCGGGCAACGGCGTCTTACGCCCCGGCAAACCGACCAGATTTCAGGCGCCTGCAGGCTGACATGCAGGTTGACAGGCTGCGAACCGGCGACCGAAGCTGAGCGGACCCGCCGCGCGGAGGACCAGAATGACGCAGGTGCTGTTGCGAAACCTTGCGCTGCTCGATCCCGAAAAGGACGAGCTGCTCGACGGACACGAACTCCTCGTCGAGGGCGATCGCATCAAGGAAGTCTCGGATCGCCCGATCAAGGCGGCGAACGCGGCCGTGATAGATTGTGGACGGCGCACACTCATGCCGGGCCTCATCGATTCGCACGTCCACGTGACGCTCTCCGAGGTCTACATCCGTCAGCTTGAGAACGTGCCGCTGACGCTGATGACCGCGAGGGCCATCGACCTCATGCGCGCGATGCTCGATCGCGGCTTTACGACCGTGCGCGACACGGGCGGCGCCGACTGGGGCATCAAGGCGGCCGTCGATCAGGGCCTCGTCCCGGGTCCTCGTCTCTTCATCGCCGGCCGCGCCATCGGCCCGACGGGCGGCCACAGCGACGGCCGCCGGCGCACGGACGCAGGCGGCGGCTGCTACTGCTGCAACGCCCTGCGCTTCACGATGGAGGTCTCGGACGGTGCCGACAACGTCCGCCGCTCGGCGCGCGAGCAGATGCGGCAAGGCGCCGACCAGATCAAGATCATGATGTCGGGCGGCGTCGCCTCGCCCTACGACCCCCTCGACAGCATCCAGTTCTCGATGTCCGAGGTCGCGGCCGCCGTCGAAGAGGCGCACGCCTTCGGCCGCTATGTGTGCGCGCACGCCTACACGCCCGAGGCCATCACGCGAGCCGCGAACGGCGGTGTGCGCACCATCGAGCACGGCAATCTGATCGACGAGGCCTCGGCACGGCTGATGGCGTCGAAGGACATGTTTCTCATCGCCAACCTCGTCACCTATTACGAGATGCGCGAGAAGGCCAAGACCTTCGGCATGACGGCTGAGATGCTCGAAAAGAATGAGCTCGTCATCGACGGCGGCCTCAGATCGCTCGAGATCTGTAAGCGCGCCGGGGTTCCGGTCGCCTATGGAACCGATCTGCTCGGCCAGCTTCAGGTGGCGCAGAGCCGCGAGTTCCTGCATCGCTCAGAGGTGCAATCGCCGCTCGAGATCATTCGCGCCGCGACGCTCATTGGCGCGAAGGTCGTGCGGCAGGAAGGCAAGCTTGGCTGCGTCAGGCCGGGCGCCTATGCCGACCTCATCGTCGTCGACGGCAATCCGCTCAAGGACCTCGGCCTCTTTCAAGACCAAGGCAAGCATCTCTCGCTCATCATGAAGGGCGGAAAGATCTACAAGAACCGGCTCGGGTAGGTGTGCGTGATGGCGGCTGTCGACGATCCATACGATCTGGCGCGGTTCGTCACGGCTCAGGCACCGGTCTACGCGAGCGTTCTCGCGGAATTGCGACGCGGACGCAAGGAGAGCCACTGGATCTGGTTCATCTTTCCGCAGCTCGCCGCGCTTGGTCACAGCGCCACCGCCAAGCACTTCGGCATTTCCTCGCTGGCAGAGGCGCGGGCCTATCTCGCCCACCCGGTCCTCGGGCCGCGACTGCGCGAATGCGCCACCCTTCTGCTCGAGACCGGTGCGCGCGATATCGAGGAGATCCTGTCGTATCCCGACAACCTCAAGCTCAATTCGTCGATGACGCTGTTCGCAGCGGCGACGGCCGACAACGCCGTCTTTCGTGACGTCATCAAGAGATTCTTCGGCGGCAAGCCCGACGCCGTGACGCTGCGGCTGCTTCAGGAAGGAAGCTGACGCCGATGGCCCCGCTTCTCCTCAGGAACTTCCGGATGCTCGAGCCGGCCCACGGCGAGCTCCGCGGCGGCTACGAGATCCTCATCGAGAATGATCGCATTCGAGAGGTGTCGTCGCGACCGATCACGTCGCCATCGGCCGACGTGCTCGATTGTGGCGGTCATACAGTCATGCCCGGCCTCATCGACTGTCACGTGCATGTCATGCACTCCGAGGTCAACATCCGGTTCCTCGAGGCGATGCCGCTGACCCTGCTTACGGCGCGCGCCTCGATCCGCCTCAGGGCCATGCTCGACCGCGGCTTCACGACAGTGCGCGACACCGGTGGATGCGACTGGGGCATGAAGTCGGCCGTGGAGCAGGGGCTCATCGCGGGGCCGCGACTCTTCATCGCCGGCAAGTCGATCGGACCGACCGGCGGTCACGCCGACAGCCGACGGCGCACGGATACGGGGGGCGCGTGCATCTGCTGCGATGGTCTCCAGTTCAAGTCGGCCGCCGCCGACGGTGCCGACGAGGTGCGCAAGGCGGCGCGCGAGCAGATGCGGCAGGGTGCCGACCACGTCAAGATCATGATGTCGGGCGGCGTCGCGTCACCCTACGATCCGCTCGACAGCCTGCAATTCTCACCCGCCGAGGTGGACGCCGCCGTCGAGGAGGCGAAGGCGTTCGGCCGCTACGTGTGCGCTCATGCCTATTCGCCGGAGGCGATCATCCGCGCCGCGCGCCATGGCGTGCGCACCATCGAGCACGGCAACCTGGTCGACGATGCGGCGGCGCGGCTGATGGCCGAAAAGGGCATGTTCCTCGTCGCCAACCTCGTTGCGTACTACGCCATGAAAGATCGTGCGCGCGAGTTCGGCATGACCGCCGAAAGCCTCGCCAAGAACGATCTCGTCATCGACGGCGGGCTCAGGTCGCTCGACATCTGCAAACGCCACGGCGTTCCGGTCGCCTTCGGCAGCGACCTGCTCGGCGAGCTGCACTGGGAGCAGTCGCGCGAGTTCCGGCTGCGCCGGGAGGTGGTCTCGCCGATCGAGATCATCCGGTCGGCAACCACGATCGGCGCGCAAGTGTTGCGCCAAGAGGGTCTGCTCGGCACGCTTGCCCCGGGGGCCTTTGCCGATATCATCGTTGTCGAGGGCGATCCGCTGCGGGACCTGTCGGTGCTCGAAGGACAAGGCGAGCACATCGGCGTCATCCTGAAGGGCGGCCGGCTCTACCGTAATCGTCTTTCGCGATGAATTCTTGAAGGAGCCACAGCTGATGGCGCAATCGGTCGCTCGCCCGATCGGCAGCAAGTTCAGCGGCACGATCCTGTCCCGTCGGATCGGCCGTTTCGCGCTCAATGCCATGGCGACGATCGGGCTCGGCTACATCCTGACGCCTCTTGTGTTCGTGACGTGGCTCGCCTTCTTTGCCCAGGAGATCCCGTCGTTCCCGCCCGAAGGCTATTCGCTGCGGTGGTTCGCGGCGATCGCCGGCAACGATCGCTTCATCTCGGGCTTTCTCCTCAGCCTTCAGGTCGGCGTCGTGGCAACTTTGATCGGCCTGTCGCTCGGCGTTCCGGCGGCCTTGTGCCTGTCGCGCTTCCGTTTCGCCGGGCGGGAGGCCCTGAACAGCCTGCTGCTGCTGCCGCTGGTGGTCCCGGGCATCGTCCTCGGCATGGCTCTTTACGTCTTTCACGTCGAAGCCGAGATCCACACCGGCCTGCCGATCCTTGGGTCACTCGGCGGCCTCGTGGCAGGGCATGTGCTCGTCGTCATCCCGTGGACGGTCCGTCTCGTCACGGCAAGCCTCGCAGGGCTCGACCGCTCGATCGAAGAAGCGGCGCAAAGCCTCGGGGCCAACCGCTGGGTGACGTTCCGCCGCATCACCGTGCCGGCGATCCTGCCCGGCGTCGTCGCCGCTGCTCTCTTCGGCTTCGTTTCCTCGTTCGGCAATCTCGAGATGAGCCTGTTTCTCGTGGGGCCCGGCCGGACCACGCTGCCGATCGCAATCCTCCAGTATCTTGAATGGAAGATCGACCCGACCATCGCCGCCGTCTCGGTGCTCCAGATCGTGCTCATCGGCGGCGCGATGCTGATAACGGATCGGTTTGTGAAGATCTCGCGGGTTGTTTGATGGCGCGTCTCGAGCTCGACCGGTTGACGAAACGTTACGGCGACTTCCACGCTGTGCGCAACGTCACGCTCAGGATCGAGGAGGGTGAGTTTCTTGTCCTGCTCGGCCCGTCGGGTTGCGGCAAGACCACGACGTTGCGCATGGTGGCAGGTTTCATCGAACCAACCGCCGGCCGCGTCATCCTGGGCGGGCGCGACGTCACCGACCTGCCGCCGTGGCACCGCAACGCAGGCCTCGTCTTCCAAAGCTATGCGCTCTTTCCCCACCTTTCGGCCGCAGAGAACGTGGCCTTCGGGCTTGAGATGCGCAAGGTGCCGGCTCCTGAGATCGCAACCCGGGTCGCGGAGGCCTTGCGACTGGTTCGCCTCGAAAGCCTCGGCGACCGGTTGCCGCGCCAGCTCTCGGGTGGCCAGCAACAGCGCGTCGCGCTCGCCCGGGCCCTCGTCTTCAAGCCGGACGTGCTGCTTCTCGACGAGCCGCTTTCCAACCTCGATGCCAAACTGCGACAGGAGGTGCGCATCGAGATCCGCGAGCTCCAGCGCCAGCTCGGCCTTACCACGATCATGGTCACCCACGACCAGGAGGAGGCGCTCACTATGGCCGACCGACTGGTCGTCATGAACGAGGGCGAGGTGCGCCAGGTCGGTACGCAACAGGATCTCTACGAGCGCCCCGCCGATCGCTTCGTCGCCGGATTCGTCGGCCGATCGACCTTCCTGGAGGGCGTCGTCGAAGCTCCGAACAGGTTCCGCAGCGCCGGCGGCCTTATCATCCGCTGCTCGGGCGGAACCCCAGGACCGGCCGCGCTCGCGCTCAGGCCCGAACGTCTCGCCATTCTCGAGACCGGCGGCGCGCGACCGGACAACGTCCTCCCCGGCATCGTCGAGTTCGTATCCTACCTGGGCGCCAGCATCGACGTGCACGTACGTCTGTCGCCCAACGAGAGGGTCGTCATCCAGACGACGAACCGATCCGAGGCCCCCACGCTCAAGGCCGGAGATAAGGTCGAGGTCGGCTGGTCGGCGGATTCGGGAGCCCTCTTTGAAGATCATGCCAGACCAGGGACCGCGTCTGTGTCATGATCCGGAATGCGATTGACCGATCCCCTGAAGGCCTCGATCCCGAGGCAAAAATCAAAGGAGGGTGCCTATGACGAAATCCACTCGTGCATTGCCGACACGTCGCACCGTGCTGCAGGCAACGGCGGGCTTCGCGGGAGCTGCCGCGTTCGCATCGCCGAGGGACGCCCTCGCGCAGAGCAAGGGCAAGATCGTCGTCGGCACGTGGGGCGGCGACTATGCGCGTCTACTCACCAAGAACGTCGAGCAGCCCCATCTCATTGCGAAGGGTTGGGAGGTCGTCCAGGACCAGGCCGGCGATCCGCAACGCCGATCCAAGATGCTCGCGGAAAAGCGACTGCCGCGCGGCACCACCGACGTGCAGGGCCTCTCGGCCGTCAACATGTTCCAGATGCACGATGCCGGTGTGATCGACATCATCGACTACGGCAAGCTCAAGAATGCACCGAACCTGCTGCCGTCGATGAAGTACCCCTATGGCGTCGGCCACATCTACTCCGGCAAGGTCGTCGTCCAGAACGACAAGGTCGTGAAAGAAGCGCCCAAGAGCTACAAGGACACCTTCGATCCCAAGCACGGAAACAAGCTTGCCATCATCGACATCCAGTATCAGTACACGCTGGTCTGCGCCGCGCTGGCAGCAGGCGGCAAAGTCGGCGATCTCGAGCCGGGTAAGAAGCTTCTGCTTGAGTGCAAGAAGGCCGGAATGCGCATTTATCCGACCAACGAGGCCTTTGCTCAGGGACTCAAGGCGGACGAGTTCGGCGTCGGCGTGATGTGGAAGGCGCGGGTCGTGCAGTGGCAGAACGCCGGCATCAACGTCAAAGCCATCACGCCGACCGAGGGCGCGCTCGCCTACGTCTCCGGCTTCGTCATTCCGAAGAATGCGCCGAACAAAGAGGGCGGCTATGCCTACCTCGACGCCATGCTCGAGAAGAGTGCGCAGGAGGCCTTCGCCATCGACATGGGCTACAACCCGACGGTCACGAACGCCGTCGTCGCCCCCGATCTCAACGCACGCATCGGCTTTACGCCCGACGAGATCAAAAAGCTCGTCGACCTCGATTATGACTACATGAACAAGAACGACGTCGCGCTGAAGGACTGGTGGGACAAGGAGCTCAAGAGCTGAGTTCTTCAGACCCCGGTTCGGCATCATGGCGACGGCGGCCTCGGCAGCGCAGATCAGAGTTGCATCATCCCGCGAAGAGCGAGGCGGCTCGATTCTTTCGGCAGGAGCCCTGATCGGCCCGGCGACCTTCGTCGTCGTGCTCGGCTTGCTCCTGCCGATCGCCATTCTCTTCCGCTACAGCTTCAACCAGTTCCGCCCGCGCGTGATGATGGTCGAAGCCTTCACCGTTGAGAACTATGTCCGCTTCTTCACCGACCCGTTCTACACCAACATCTTCTTCACCACCCTGAGGGTCGCGCTGATCTGCACGGCGATCTGCCTCCTCTTAGGCTTTCCGCTGGCCTATGTGCTCGCCCGCACCGAGACACGCTTCAAGAATGTCCTCATCATGCTCATCGTGCTGCCGCTTTTCGTCGGCAACGCGGTGCGCGCGGCGGGCTGGATGACGCTGTTCGGGCCCAAGGGGTTCCTCAACGTCACGCTGATGAAAATCGGCATCATCAGCGAACCGCTGCAGATCATGTTCACGGAGGGCGCCGTCATTGTCGGCATCATCGCGGTCAATCTGCCCTATATGGTGCTGACCCTGCAGAGCGTGATCGAGGGCATTCCGCGCAATGTCGAAGAGGCGGCGTTTTCGCTCGGCGCGGGACCGCTCGCCATGTTCCGGCGGGTGCTCTGGCCGCTCGCGCTGCCGGGCATTATCGCCGGCACGATCCTCACGTTCATTCTGGGCATGAATGCCTATGCGACGCCGGTGCTGCTCGGCGGCCCGAAATTCAAGATGATGGGCCCGCTCGTCTACGGTCAGTTCCAGCTCAACAACTGGCCCTTCGGCGCGGCCATCGCCTTCATCCTGATGACGGCGACCCTTGTCCTGACGGCCATCGCCAACCTGATCGTGCAGCGCCGCTACCGCCGGTAGGTCTGCTTGCACTCCCAATCGCGCAAGCGACGCGGCGGCTCCGGCATGAGGCGCGCATGCCTGATGGCGCGAGATGGTTGTCACAGGGATGGTTGCAACGCTCGATCGCAGCCGCTCGACGGGACGAGGTTCGAGTTGCGGTCTTCCCGGATGAATGCCGCTTTGGAGACTCACACCGCATTCGCCCTGCGGTCGAAGGGCACGACGACGCCGCAGTTGGCGCGGCTGCGACGAGCGGTCCCTCAGGCGCCCATCCCAGGCGGGATCGAGGCCCTGCGTCACGCCAGATGCGCCGGCACCGACGATGGCGCCAAACAGGACGCCGTTAACTCCGTTGCCGTCGGTCCCAGTTGGCGCCTTGACTTTTCGCGTCGTCGCTCCTGAATGGCGCCCTGATCCCGCGACCCTTGCTCGAAGCTCCGCTCGACCGCCAGGACGGATCATGACGGCATGGCCCGACGGGGAGAGCAGCCGATCGGAAAATCCGTGCTGCCCAAACGGTGGACGACGGTCTTCTCATGCACAGATCCAGACTGCGGATCGTCGACAACGTCAGGTTCCTGTTCATTGGACAGATCGTCAGCTGGGTGCTCGGTCTGATCTGGGTGATCTATCTGCCGCGTTACCTCGGCGCTGAGAACATGGGCAGATACGCGATCGCCATGGCGATCTGGGCGGTTCTGACCGGCATCATCAGCAGCGGCGTGCCGACGTATCTGACCAAGGAGATCGCCAGGTCGCCGGAGAAGGCCGCAACGTATCTGGGCACGGCCTTGCTGCAGCGCTACGTAATCTTTCTTCTCTGCTGCATTCCCGTGGCTCTTTACAGCCATCTCATGGGCTATCCGGCGGAGGTCACGACGCTGATCTGGATCGTGGCCTGCGGCGTGCCCTTTGCGCATACGGGCCTGATTTTCAGTGCCGTCTTTCAGGGCCTGGAGATCATGCAGTATGTCGCGCTCGTCGAAATTCTTGCCAAAGTCTTTCTCGTCGGCGGAAGCCTCATTCTCATGGCGATGCGTTTCGGCGTGAACGAGATTGCCATGCTTGCCGCCGCGTCGGGACTGCTCGGCGTCGTCGTGCAACTCGCGCTGCTTCGCCAGCGCATCCCGATCAGACTGACGTGGAGCAATGCGCTCTCCCGCGAAATGCTGATCAAGAGCGTTCCATACGCCTTGAGCTCGCTCGTCCTGATGCTTTACGGCGAAACGGACAAGCTCATCATGTCGGCCCTGGTCGAGGAGCGGGTGGTTGGATGGTACGGCGTCGCCGCGACGCTCGCCATGACATTCATGGTTGTTCCCAATGTCTTTGCCACGGCGATCTTCCCTGCGCTCTCTCGAGACTCGGGGCAAAAAGGGGACGAGGCGGCGCGCGTGCTGCGCAAGAGCCTGGACTTGGTCCTGATTGCCGGCGTTCCGATTGGATTCGGGCTGATGACCGTCTCCGATCAAGTCGTTCATCTGCTCTATGCCTCGAAATTCCCGGAGAGCGCCCCCGTGCTCCGCATCCTGGGGGCCACACTCGCATTGACCTTCGTCGCGACGATCTTAGGGCGCTATCTGCTCGCAACCGGGCGCGCCAATCAATGGACTCTCGCAATGTTTGTCTGCGTGGTGCTCGCATTCCCCTTGAGCCTTGCGCTTGTGCCCTGGGCGCACAATTCCTTCGGCAACGGCGCAATCGGAAGCGCGCTCCGCTTTGCTTGCACGGAAGCGATCATGGTGCTCGTCGGCATTTACCTTCTGCCACGCGGGCTTCTCACGCGGGCAAATGCGCGGACGGCGTTGCGCGTTCTCGCTGCGGGCGGGGTGATGGTGGGAACGTGCTGGTTCGTGCGTGATTTCTTCATTGCTGTGCCGGTGGCCGTTGGAGTGGCGACCTACGCCGCGATGATCCTGGTGCTGCGTGTGCTGCAGCCGGAGGACATTCGGCTTTTCCGGGAGAGTTGGCAGGGCGCGCTGGCGAGCGTCGGCTTACGGTCTGGCGGAAGAGGCGGTGCCGGCCCCAACGGGACTCCGTAACTGGCGCCGCGGAGCTACTTATCCCGATGTCTTCAGAACTCCGCGACGGCGATCGTTGCGCCCCATAGGATGGAACCACCAAATGCCTTCCCGACGGCCATGGCCCGCCGACGAGGACGCAGGCAGCGCATCGCACGCGCTCGGCGGACGCCATGCTCGGCTGGCGGCTCCTTCAAGTTGATTTGGGATATGCCGGCTTTTGGCCGTTTTCGTCCGGACCCACGAGCGGCGGCACGGCGGGATTGGTGCGAAGGGACTCGAGATAGAGGAGAATGCTGGTGATCTCGCCGATGGTGAGACGGGCGTCCGGCATGGGCGCGTGGGGCAGCAAGAGCGTATCGCGGATCCGTTCGCCGGTTTGCCCGGGCTTGTTGGCAATGCCGTGCAGCGTTATCACGCCGGCCGGAACAACTGCCTCCGAATGGCCGGCCATCAGGTGACAACCGCTGCACAGGCGCTCTGCGATTGCCTTTCCCGCCGCCACGGACGGGATCGCGCGCTCCTGGCTCACCGCTGCATCGGGTGAGAGATGCGCCGACACCAGGCAGGTCAGCAAGACCGACATGGCACGGCAGACGATGCGGCGGAGCGATCTTCCCGCTGGCACTGAACCATGACCGTCGCACGCCCGCTCGAGCGGCAAGCCCAGAGCCCCTCTTGCAGAAGGAGTGATCCAGCCCTTCGGCCAGGTCTTAGTCGTGACCATTTCCTTGCTCATGCGAAGACTGCTGCTCGAAAAGTTGCGCTGAAGGACGCGGCCCGTCACTCACCCGTGCTTGCCACGGGACGAAGCCTCGAACTCGTCTGTGGGTAGCAAGCTTGGATCGGACCATGGCACGAGCCATTGATCGCAAGCAAAGCCGCTCTCACGTCGACATGCCGCCGGGACGATTTCCGCGCTGCTTGCGCAGCAGACGCTCGATGGCCCCCGCATTGAGGCAAATATCATCAAGGTCCGGTTCGACAACATCGTGCATGAGACTGCGGGCACAGCGTCGCCAGTGCGGGCATCGCTCGCAAGCCGCCTTCATGGCCTCGACCATCGGCCAATCAAACTCCGACGGCTGCTCGGTCATAAGCCCGAGCCGGCGAAGCCGGGCCTCGACCAGCGCCGGCCCCCCGCGGCTCGTGAGCAGGATCAGCTCCATGTCGTCCAATGTCTGGTCGAGATCATTGCCGACCCGAACAACGTCGCTCAGTAGCGGATCGGTTTGCTCGTCGGCATCGCGGCGCGGATGCGAGCGGCCCATGCTTACGAGCCGCCAGAGGCGGGCGGCGATGAGACAGCACCGCATGGCCCAAGTTCTCCACCTCTTTCAATTAGTTAATTGTCGCCGCGAACGATGCGAAAAATCTTGATGCCGATCAAAAGTAGCCACTGCCCCTTGCGCACCGTCAATGTCAGGCTGCGGAGGCTTGGACCATGGAATAACTTGCGCTCTTCCAAAAGTGCACGTTCTATTGCCGGGGTCGCTGGCGTGTTGGAGTGTCGCAGGTCGCCTGCAAGCGGCGGTCCGGGAGGGTAGCCATCTAACGGCGGCGGACGACCAGTTCACCGCCGGATGGTGTGTCGAATGGTTCAGTTGAACGAAACGCAGCAGCGCCGAGGCGGAGTGGAGAACGCTATGTATCAAAAGATCCTGATCGCAACGGATGGGTCAGACCTCGCAAAGAAGGCGGTGGACCAAGGGCTCGCCCTGGCGAAGGCCCTCGGAGCCAAAGCTCTTGCGATAACAGTCTCGGAGCCGTTGGCAGCCATGGCATCCGGCGATGTCGTCTTCTCCTACCCCATCGCCGAGTACGAGAAGAATGTGGCGGCGGTCGCGGCAGCGGTCCTCGGCAGCGTGAATGAGGCAGCCAAGCGTGTCGGGATCGCCTGCGAGACGATGCATGTCAAGGATCGCCATCCTGCGGAGGGCATTGTTGAGACGGCCAAACAACAGAATTGCGACCTGATCGTGATGGCCTCGCACGGACGTCGCGGACTGTCGCGGGCGTTGCTCGGGAGTCAGGCGAACAAGGTCGTTACTCTGAGCGACATTCCGGTGCTGATCTGCCGCTGACGGACGATCCCCCCGCCACGTCATTGCTGTCATGCGCTTGAGTTGCCCGGCGCATCTTTGAAGTTCGCCCGCGCGGCAGTGCGCGGGCTTTCCTTCGGGGCGTGCCGGCAGAGATGCCTCATCGGGTTGACGAGCCGTGTCGGTCTCGCAAAAGGTATGCTAGTAATTTTTTATTGCCTGCGAAATGGGACGCGGCCCGGCGCACTAGTCTGAGGATGAGGGACAGCGACGACGACATCGACGCCCTTCGAGAAGCAGCGGCCATGCTTGGCGGCATCCTGGCCATCGCCGCGGATGCGATCATCTCGGTCGACAGTGAGCAAAAGATCCGGCTTTTCAACGATGGGGCGGAGGCGATCTTCGGCTGGCAGCGCAATGAAATTATCGGCCAGCCGCTTTCGCTGCTCATACCCGAACGGTTCCGCAAAGCGCACAGTGATCACATCCAGCGGTTTGCTTCAGCGGAAAGCGCGGCCCGGCGTATGGGCGAGCGTCAAGAGATCTACGGACTGCGCAAGGATGGCCAGGAGTTTCCAGCGGAAGCCTCCATCTCGAGCATGATGGCCGGCGGGCGGCGCATGTTCACGGTTGTTCTGCGCGACGTCTCGGATCGCAAGGAGGCCGAGGCGGCCCTGGCACGCAGCAATGCCGAGCTCGAGCAACGGGTGGCGGAAAGGACCGCCGAGTTGAGCGCTGAGATCAGACGGCGCGAAGACACGCAGGCTCAACTGATCCACACCCAGCGCATGGAAGCCTTCGGGCAGCTCACCGGCGGAATCGCACACGACTTCAACAATCTGTTGACGGTCATCGCGGGTAATCTCGAGTTGCTCGAGATGATAATCGACGATGACAAGGCGCGCGTTCTCCTCAAGCGCGCGCAGGACGCGAGTGAGATGGGCGCGCGGCTGACGTCGCGCCTCCTCACGTTTGCCAGGCGCCGGCACTTTGACAGCACCGAACTCGACCTTAACGAGCAGATCGCGGCCATGGTCGAGCTGCTTCGTCGGGCGCTCGGAGAGCATATCGATCTGACCACGCGGTTGCAGCCGCAGCTCTGGCTCATCCGGGCCGACCCGAGCGAGATCGAGAATGCGATACTCAACCTCGCCATCAACGCACGCGATGCGATGCCGCGCGGCGGCTCCCTCGTCATCGAGACAGCCAATGTCGCACTGCAGGATGTGCTGAACATCGGCGATTCCGATGTCCCGGCCGGCGACTACGTTCGGCTTGCCGTGACCGACAGCGGCACCGGGATGCCGCCCGACGTGCTGCGCCGCGCCTTCGAGCCGTTCTTCACGACAAAGCCGCCCGGCAAGGGCACGGGACTGGGTCTTTCCACGGTCTATGGCTTCGTCAGATCGATGGGCGGGGCCGCCCAGATCTTGAGCGAGCCGGAACGCGGCACATCGGTGATCATGTATCTCCCCCGGTACCTCGGGAGTGGGAACAGCCGAACGGTGTTCGAGTCAGACAGCCTCCCGCGAGGCTCGGGCGAGGCGATCCTCGTCGTCGAGGACAGCGCCGACGTCAGGGCCATTGCCCGGCAGCATCTCATTGATCTCGGCTACGCGGTCGTCGAGGCCGAAACGGGGGCTGCGGCGCTCGACCTGCTGGACTCGGGGAGCAGAGTCGACCTGATCTTCAGCGACGTCGTGATGCCGGGCGGCGTCTCAGGGCTTGACGTTGCGCGCAAGGTCGAAGCGCGCTCGCCGGGGACGAAAGTGTTGCTCACCACAGGGCACTCCGAGGACATCCTGCGAGAGCAGGCCGGGCAGGCGGTGCCCTGGCGCATCCTGCGCAAGCCCTACAGCCGCGCAGAGCTCGCGCGCGCGGTGCGTCAGGCGCTCACGGCCTGATGATCGGAATCGTCCAGGCGTCAGCCACGCTGGACGTCCACGGCAAAGACGTAACCAACGCCCCGCACAGTCTTGATGAGCCGAGGCGATTCCGGCGATTTCTCGACTTTTCGCCGGACCCTGACAATCAGCGAATCGATTGAGCGGTCGAACGGCGACCATTCGTGACCCTTCAGAAGATCCATGATGTTGTCCCGGGAAAGCACTCGGTGCGGCCGCTCGGCGAACATGACGAGCATGTTGTATTCCGCCGTGGTCAGCGGTTGTGTGTCGCCGTTGCGGCTGCGCAATTCGCGGCGACCGAGATCGAGGATCCAGTCGTCGAACATGAGCAGCGAGCCCGCTCCCGGAGCGGAGGATGCAACGGACACGGCCCCTGCAGCGGGCGCCTCGTAGCGGCGCAGGACCGCTTTGACCCTGGCCAGCACCTCGCGCACGTGAAACGGCTTTGAAATGTAGTCATCGGCGCCAAGCTCCAGCCCGACGACGCGATCGATGGTGTCGCCCTTGCCCGAGATCATTACGATCGGAACATTGCACTGCGCCCTGATCCTGCGCGCCAGCTCGAGACCATCGTCGCCGCCGAGCTTGAGATCGAGCGTAATCAGATGCGGCGGGGCATTCGCAAGGTTCGCCAGGGCGCTTTCGGCATCTGCTGCTTCCTGAACGATGTAGCCATCGAGCTCAAAGCACTCCTTGAGCAGCGCGCGGACGGACGCCTCGTCGTCGATCACGAGTATTCGCTTGGTTGTCAGAGCAGTTGGCATACGGAGCAATTCGACGTGCCTTGCGGAAGCCCACGCCCGAAGCGGGGTCTCTCACAAAATCTTACACAGTGCCACCGCACAAGCATATGGCCGTGACGCCGGCCTGCTGAGTTTGCTCCATCGAGACACGCCGAAGTGGACAAGGATGGGGACTGCAATGCTTGCCAGCACACTGGAACGGCCCGCCGAAGCCAGACCCTTCGAGCGCAAGAGAATCGGACCGCGGACCGCCGATCTCTTCGCTGATCGCTTCAGCATCGCGCCGGTCAAGACCTTGCCGGCGAAGGAGCATCTATTCTGTGAAGGCGATCCGGCGACGCACGTCTATCGCGTCGAGGCCGGCCATATCGTGCTCTATCGGACGATGTCGGACGGGAGACGCCAGGTGGTCGATTTCGCCTATCCGGGAGATATTGTGGGTCTCGGCTCGCTCGACGAACATGGGTGCCACGCTCAGGCATCCACCAAGACAGTGGTCCGGTGCCTGCCGGTCCAGCAGATCTGGGAGCTTGCCGCCAACAACCCTCGGATCGGTCTCAAGCTCTACGAAGCCATTTCACGCGAACTGACGGCTTCGCGCGAACTCCTGTTCACGGTCAGTCAGCGGACGGCGACGGAGCGGCTGGCCGCATTCCTGATCGGTTTGTCCAACCGCAACGAGCGCCGGGGTCAGAACCCTTGCGAGATCGTGCTGCCCATGACCCGCAGCGACATCGCCGACTTCCTGGGTTTGACGATCGAGACGGTGAGCCGGACGTTCACCCGATTCAGGGCCGAGGGTCTCATTGACCTTGAACAATGCATCCTGGTGACGTTGCGCGATCGTAATTTGCTTCGAGCCATCGCCGCCGGCGAGGGGCGACGCGAGCATTGAAGCGCTACGGGTCGGCTCGCGCGGCAAGGCGGTTGGTGCGCTGGGCTTTGTATCGATCCGCTGGCAGGGGCGCATCTCTTCGCCGTCCACCATTTTCCCTGGTGATCAGCGATGCCTGTGACTGTCTGCCACGGACGTGAGCTGGTATCGACGATGGAGCTTCCCTCCAAGCCATTGCGCTTGGCGCTCGGTATCTACGATCGCATCGGTGAGCTTTGCAGGCCGATGGCGTCGCTCATCAAGGACGGGCTGTCGAAGCGGCAGCTCGGCATACTTGCTTTGCAGGAAGCGCTCTGCGATCCGGTGAGACCGCCGGATGTCGAGAACGACGAGTGGGGGCTGCTCACGTGCATCGTCAAGGGAAGCGAGCCGACCCCGCTTTGGCGGCCGGGGCTACTCCTTGTGATGAGCCCCGTCGTCATTGAGTTGATGCAGCAATGGTCCAGCCAGAAGACCCCTTCGTCGCAACCGGTTGGCCAGACCGAGTGGGCGCGCTCGTTTGCCACCCTGGATCACCACCTGCAGCTTGGGCGCACCGCCCTCGCCGTCATGCCACGGAGCAGCGCAGAGCAGCGTCGTTGTCTCAGATTTTTGCTCGCGAGCAGCCGCTACCCCGTCGAGGCGCACGAATTCGGCGGGTGAAGTGCGCTGGAGGGTGCCAGCGCGAACGATTAATGGCAATCTGATCCCGGTGGCGCCGCGCTCGGGAACTGCCCGGGCGCCGACGCGAGCCGCCGGATCGGCAAAGCGGATGCGACATTGAAACGGGAGCGAGACAGCAATGGGTTACAAGACGATTCTCTTGCACGTCAACGATGAGCGCCGCGTGAGCGGGCTCGTGGGCGTGGCCGCAGCAATCGCCGAGCGGTTCGAGGCGCACATCATCGGGCTTTATGTCCTGCCGCCGGTGCCGACCTATGGAGCGACATCGGTGGGCGCGGGCATGATCAAAAGCGGAATGGCCGCATTCAAGAAGGAGGCGGAGCGGGTGCAAACCGCCTTCGAGACGGCATGCAAGGGGCACCCCGTGGTCAGCGAGTGGCGTCTCATCGACCCGAAGCACAACGGGGTGGCGGAGACCGTCATGGATCACGGTCGCGCCGCCGACCTAATCATCGCCAGCCAGCGCGATCCTGCCTTCGATTTCACCGCATTGCTCGACGTCCCAGAACGGCTCGTGATCGAAGCGGGCCGTCCGGTCCTGGTCATCCCGAATGTTGGGACCTACAACGTCATTGGCAAGCGGATCACGGTGGCCTGGAACGGCCGCAGGGAGGCTGCCCGCGCCACGTTCGACGCCCTGCCGCTGCTCAAGGCGGCGCAGAACGTACGCATTGTTTGGGTCAACCCGCAGGCGGAGGCAGGCACGGCGGGAGACCTGCCGACCGTAGAGATCGCCGCCGCGCTTGCGCGACATGGCGTCAAGTGCGAGGCCGCGACGGCGACGGCGCCGGACTTGGCCGTGGGCGACACGCTGCTCTCCGGCCTCGTCGATGACGGAACCGATCTGCTGGTTATGGGAGCCTATGGCCATTCCCGGATCAGGGAATTCATCTTCGGCGGGGCAACGAGACATATCCTTCAGCACATGACCACGCCGGTTTTGATGTCGCACTGACCTTTGAGCGATCGAGAGGGCGCGCTGCATGGGGGCAGATGCCGCGACAGGAACGCGAGCGACCAACGGCAAGACGGCGCTCGCGAGGACGCTGAACCTGCCGCTGGCCATCCTGTTCGGTCTTGGCGTCACCATCGGCGCCGGAATCTATGTGCTCATCGGCTCGGCTGCCGGCCGCGCCGGGATGCACGCGCCTATCGCCTTCTTGATCGCAGCCGTGGTGATGGCGCCGACAGCAGCAGTCTTCGCCGAGCTCGTGACGCGCATGCCGGTGAGCGCTGGGGAGGCCGCCTATGTGGGGGCCGGCTTCAACTCCCGCCGGCTCTCCCTCCTCGTCGGGCTCATGGTGATGGCCGTCGGCGTGCTGTCGGCGGCTGCAATCAGCCGCGGCAGCGCTGGCTACATCGCCGCGCTTACCGGCGCCAGGACCAGCCACATTATTCCCGCAGTGGTGCTGGTTATGGGATTGATTACCGCATGGGGCATCAAGGAATCGGTAACCGTCGCCGCCACCATGACCGTCATCGAGATCACCGGTCTGGTGGCGATTATCGTCGTAGGGGCATGGAACTCCCCCGCCGTCTTCGCGCGCATCCCGGAGGTCTGGTCCGGTACCACGTCCCTCGCGGTGATGAGCGGCGTTTTCAGCGCATCGCTGTTGGCCTTTTTCGCGTTTATCGGCTTCGAGAGCCTCGCCAACATCGCCGAGGAGATCAAGGAACCCGAGAGGCTGCTTCCGCGCGCGATATTCTGGACGCTTGTGCTCTCGACGCTTCTTTACATCAGCGTCGTCTGGGTCGCGCTGGTCGCGGTTCCACGGGAGGACCTCGCCAGCTCGGGCGCGCCGCTGAGCCTCGTCTTCGAACGCGTGACCGGCGCCTCGCCGACCCTCATTACCGTCATCGCGATTGTCGCAACGATCAACGGCATCATCGTGCAGATGGTCATGGCGTCCCGGGTCGTCTACGGCCTGGCCGACAAAGGCGAGCTTCCAGCCCTCTTCGGCACCGTGCATCCCCTCACCCGGACACCGCTCAATGCGACGCTTCTGGTCACCGTGGCTACCCTCGTTTCGGCAACGGCATTCCCGATCGAGGCCCTTGCCGAGGCAACCTCGCGCGTGACACTCGTCATCTTCGCGTTCGTCAACGCATCGCTGGTTCTCATCAAGCGCCGCCGCGAGCCGTCCACCGGCTTCGCCGTGCCGGATTGGGTTCCGATGGTGGGATGCGGCTTGTGTGTCGCTCTGCTCGCGATCGATGTCGCCGGCTGAAATCCATGGACCGGCGATCATTCTTGTTTACAAATTATCACGTATCGTCACGATGGCAGCGAACTCGTTCCACGCTTGACCGCTAGCGTCGTGCACATCGAGCGAAGCTGACCAGAGGCGGATGACGCCATGAGCTACAAGACGATCCTGCTTCACCTTAATGATGCGCGCCGCGCGCGGCAGGCGCTGGAGGCGGTCGTGCCGCTGGCGCGGGCCGAGCAGGCGCACCTGATCGGGTTGTCGGTGGTCCCGCCCTACCTCATCATTCCGGCGATGGACGGGGCCGGCGTCAGCGTCACGGTCGACCAGCATCGCGTCGCCTATGAGGCGGACGCCGCCGGCATGAAGGCCGAGTTCGACCGGGCGACCGCCGACCTGCCGCTCGCAGCCGAATGGCGGGCGGCCGATGCCGCCTTTACCTCGGTCGCCGCGACGGTGCTCTTGAACGGGCGAGCGACCGATCTCATCGTCGCGAGCCAAGCCGACCCGGAGTGGGAGAGCAGCTCGATGCTGGAAGACCCGGTCCGCCTGGTCATGGAGGCCGGCCGGCCGGTTCTGCTGATCCCGAACAAGGGCCGGGTCAATCTGCCGCCGAGGCGCGTCGTGGCCGCATACGACGGACGGCGCGAAGCCGCGCGCGCGCTGTTCGATGCCCTGCCGCTGCTGAAGTCGGCCGCAGACGTTACGCTCGTGTGGGTCAATCCGGAAAAGTCGCCCCCTGAGGCGGGCGACGTCCCGGCGGTCGATATCTGTGCGTCCCTGTCGCGTCACGGAGTGAAAGCGACGGCGATCGACGCGCATGCGATCGGAGCCGACGTGGGTCCCGAGATTCTGAGACAAGCCAGGGTCAACGGCGCCGACCTGCTGGTCATGGGCTGCTATGGTCACTCGCGGCTGCGCGAACTCGTGCTCGGCGGCGCATCGCGCTACGTTCTGTCCAACATGGACCTGCCGGTTCTGATGTCGCATTGAGAGCAGGAGTGACACGTCATGCCGTTGAAACGGATTCGCCTCGAGTTGGCGCGTAGCCACGAATTTCCGAACGGCAGCTCCGAGCGCGGGTACGATTTCATTGCGCCGTTAGACGACCAGGGACACCTTTCCGCACAGGAATGGCGACAGAATCGCGACCGCTGCCGCGTCCGGCGCTTTTGGGCGCATGAAAAGGATGAGGTCGGGCGCCTGGTGCACAAGCGAAATCATCAGTGGGTGTTCGACTACAACCCGACCAGCGATGACGACGATGAGCCGGGGTTCAAGTTCGACCGCCATCGCTTCGTGCCTGGGGAGTACGTGTCGATCACAGAGCACGACGGCGTGCAGCGGACGTTCTTCATCAAAGCCGTCGTCGATCTCGACTGATGGCGCAACCTCGGCGCGCGGCATCTGCGATGGTTGGGCCTTGGCGTCAGCAAGCGCCCGAAGACAGCAGCGAGCCCTGAGCGAGCAGGATCAAGGGCGGACGGTAGGGTAGGCCCTCCGGCGGCTCGGTGCCATCGCATTCCGGTGAAATCTGATCCGTGCGATCATGGCGACGGGAGCGGATCAGCGCGCCATTCTGGAGCACAATTTGGCTCCGCGGGTAGGACTCGAACCTACAACCAACCGGTTAACAGCCGGTTGCTCTACCATTGAGCTACCGCGGACCACACCTGTCCCCAGGAACGCCAGCCGCACAAATTGCGGAACAGGCAGGAGCATGTAAGCGAATTCAGGGCGCGAGTCCATAAGCCCCGAAACGACGCGTCCCTAACCGTCGTCTCCGATCGCTTACGGCGAAGGCCAGAAACCGCAGCGATAGTCCGTCAGACACCTGTGGCTCCGCCTCGATCCGCATCATGTGTCGCAAGGCTCACTTCGTGTCCGTCGCGATCAGCGCAGCCGCCTGAGGCCCTGCCTCTGCGTCATGCGCCCACGGTTTTACAAGCGGCCCCGGTTCACTCGGCGACATGGCCACGGCGGCAATCAGATCGGGCCCCAAATACAGATCACGAACGCTGAGTTCATGGCGGTGTGGCAGGGAAGCCGGCCATGCGCTCGCAGGCTGGCCGCCGCCGATGATGCCGGCGCGTGTCAGCAGGCTCCCCATCCCCTCGCCGGTGGCTTTGGCGATGGCTTCGAGCCGCACCCACGCCTGCAGAACCATCCGTTCCGGAGATGATTCGGCGTCACAGAGCGGCGGACCGAACTCCGCGGCAGCGGCGATCAGTCGCTTCTGCCGTTCCTGCGTCATCCGCAGTGGCCGAACGACCTCGATGTCGACCCCGATCGGGCCGGCTGCGGAAATCCCAATCAACCCGAAATTGCCGGAATGCGCGATGCTGAACTCGGGTCCTGGCATCGCAAGCCGCGGCTTGCCGTGCTCGCCGACGAGAAAATCAGACTGGGCCAAGGGCCTGCCAACCCACGCGGCGAGGCGGTCGCGCAGCGCAGCGTGCACCGATGCCGCGACATCCCGCTCCCTCCCCCGCGCATTCGCGGTCACGTTCGGGCTCACGAGCCAGACCTCCGAGGCTCGCGGAGGGGAGCTCACCGGATCTCTTCGCGGTGCCGGGCTCCGCCGGCGGCAGGCACCTCGCCCTTCAGCAGCGCGCGGCAGCGTTCAAGCTCGGCCAGCGCCGCCGCGATGATATCGGCTGACGTTGGGTTCACCTGAGGCCGTCCGCTGTCGCCCGCGGCCGCCCGGCGATTTCCCTGGCTGCGCGCCCTCGGGCTCTGCGAAGAAACCGGTGCCGGCCGGGATTTTCCGTCCGCGCGACCTCTCGATGGAGCGGCGGCGCCCGCGGACAGGCGAGACTTCACCGAGTCCACGCCTTGCTCACGCAATAGCTTCTGAACGCCCTTGATGGTGTACCCGTCACGGTGCAGGAGCACCCGAATGGCGCGGAGCAGGTCAACGTCCTCCGGCCGGTAATAGCGGCGCCCCCCGCCCCGTTTCAGCGGACGGATCTGGGTGAACTTGCCTTCCCAGAAGCGCAGAACATGCTTCGGCACGTCGAGCTCGCTTGCCACCTCGCTGATGGTCTTGAACGCGTCCGCTGCCTTTGTCATGGGCCGCTTCCTCGGCTTCTCGCGGGCCGTCGCCTCGCGCTTCGGCTCGGCACCGGCTTGTCCGCGCCGCACTTAGCCTGACCGGTTCACGTTGCCGGCGTCACCCCACCGATTACTCGGCCGCTTTGCGGCGGAGGAGGCCGCTGTTGATCTTCGACTTCATAATATTGCTCGCGCGGAACACAAGCACGCGACGGGGCGTGATCGGCACTTCCTGGCCGGTCTTCGGGTTGCGGCCGATGCGCTGGCCCTTGCTGCGCACTCCGAACGACCCGAACGACGACAGCTTCACCCCCTCGCCCTTGGCGAGAGTGCTCGAAATTTCGCCAAGTACGAGTTCGACGAGCTCCTGCGACTCATTGCGCGGTAATCCGATTTTTCGAACCACCGCCTCGGCCAGATCGGCCCGCGTCAACGTCTTGCCGCCCATTGTGTTACGCCTCCCCAAGCACTTATGACATGCTAACCGGGCGACCGCGGGCGGTCAATCTGACCACAGGCACAACGCCATGAATTTCCTATGATAAAATTCACACACTGCGGACAGGCTAGGTGAAGCTACCAGCGGGCGAGAACGGCACCCCACGTGAAGCCACCGCCCATCGCCTCCATCAGGACGAGGCTGCCTTCGTGCACCCGATGATCCTCGAAAGCCTGATTGAGCGCCAAGGGAATGGAGGCGGCCGACGTGTTGCCGTGCTTGCTCAGCGTTATGACGATCTTCTCTTTGCTGACGTTGAGCTTCTTGGCGATGCCATCGAGGATGCGCTGGTTTGCCTGATGCGGGACATAGAGGTCGATCTCATCGGCGGCGTATCCCGTTGCGACCAACGTCTCCTCGATCACCCCGGAAATCTTCTGCACGGCGTGGCGGAAGACCTCCCGACCGTTCATGCGCAGGTGCCCCGTGGTCTTGGTCGAGCCCGGGCCCCCATCGACATAGAGCAGATCCTCGAAGCGGCCATCGGACCGTATCGTCGTCGAGAGGATGCCGCGATCCTCTCGGGTGCCATGCTGCGGCTGCGCCTCGAGCACGACGGCGCCGGCGCCGTCGCCGAACAGAACGCAGGTGGTCCGGTCAGACCAATCGAGAATGCGCGAAAATGTCTCGGCCCCGATCACGAGGGCGCGTTTGAACTGGCCGGTCTTCAGGAAATTGTCGGCCGTCGTCAACGCGTAAACGAAACCTGAGCAGACCGCCTGGATGTCAAATGCCGCGCCCTTAGTGACCCCGAGCATCGACTGTATCCTGACGGCAGTCGCCGGAAACGTCCGATCCGGCGTCGCGGTGGCGCAGATGACGAGATCGATGTCGATGGGATCGATGCCGGCGCGCACGAGCGCCTGCTTCGCCGCGGCGATCCCGAGGTCGCTCGTCAACTCGCCGTCGGCTGCGATGTGACGCTGCTTGATGCCGGTGCGCTCGGTGATCCACTCGTCCGTCGTATCGACGAGCCGGGCCATGTCAGCATTCGTCATGATCCGCTGCGGCAGGTAGGCGCCGACACCCCGAAACACCGATCGATTGACCGCCACGTGCTTACCTCATCCTCTCGCTGCTGCCATCGGTCTTGCCGACGGGGGGCTGGGACCCATCCTGGCCTGGCGGGGCCGCTCCAATGAGCTTCAGCCGGTCGCCAAAAGCCGCAATATCGGCGGTCAGTCGCTCCTTGATCCGGCTTGCCGCCATCTCGTAGCCGAGATTGACTGCGGTCGCAAAACCCAATGCGTCGGTGCCCCCGTGGCTCTTGATCGCAATGCCGTTGAGGCCGAGAAACGGCCCGCCATTGAGCCGCCGGGGATCCATTCGCTCCCTCAGGATCCGGAAACCCCCTCGCGCCAGCAAGGCGCCGACCTTGGTGAAGACGCTGGTCGCCATCGCTTCCTTCAGGTAGGTCGCGATCTGCCTTGCCGTACCTTCGGCCGTCTTCAAGGCGATGTTGCCGGCGAAGCCCTCGACCACCACCACGTCGACGACGCCCTGCCCGATCTGATCGCCTTCGACAAAACCGCGGTAGTCAAGGGGCAATCCGAGATTTCCCGACTTGAGCAGGGCATGCGCCTCCTTGACCTCCTCGTTGCCTTTGATTTCTTCCGATCCGACGTTGAGCAGGCCAACCGTCGGCCGCTCGACCTGGAGGCGCACGCGCGCCATCGCCGCCCCCATGAGCGCGAACTCGATAAGCTGGCGGGCGGTCGCGCCGATGTTCGAGCCGACGTCGAGGACGATCGAAGGCCGATTGATTGTCGGCCATTGCGCGGCGAGCGCCGGCCGCTCGATGCCCTCGATGGGCCGCAAAACGAGCCGGGAGATCGCCATCAGTGCGCCCGTGTTGCCGGCCGAAATGGCTGCGGTCGCCTCGCCCAATTTCACCGCCTCCAGCGCCAGCCACATGCTCGATCCCTTGCCGCGCCTGAGCGCCTGGCTCGGTTTGTCGTCCATGCCGATGGCGAGTTCGGTGTGTTCAATGCGCGAGGCCTTAGCGAGAGCCGGGTGGGCCGCCAGCAGCGGCTCGATCCGGGCCCTGTCGCCGCAGAGGACGAACGACAGATCTGGGTGTCGGGCAAGCGCCTGCGCGGCGCCCGGGATCACAACCTCGGGCCCGTGGTCTCCACCCATGGCGTCGAGTGCTAGCGTTGTCGGCGCTGCCATCCGAAACGAGATTCCCGAAAATTGTGAGCGCGAGCCGAGCGGGCCCCCGCGTCCACCCCCGTTGCGATCGCCGGAACATAGCGGTTTCGGACTTCAAGACAATCGGAAAGAGCCGGCGAGCGCGCGCTCCCGGAATGCGCGCTCCGAGGAGCCGGCGGCCCGTCATTGCTGACCGTTCGGCCAAGCCTTCTTGAGGGCGGCGAGCTTCGCGAAGGGGCTTGCCCGGTCGACCGGCCGCGACGGTCCGTCCTCGACGTCGCCCGACCATTCGAGGCTTATTCCCTCGATGCGCGGGTAGGGATCAAGGCCGCTCGCGATCTCCTCATAGACGACACGCCCAACGTCGATCGCCCCGTTCTCGATGCTTTCGAGGTTCTCGGCCTCGAACGGATCCACGATCTCGTCCCGGCCGACCGGGCGTGATGCGCTCGACGGCGGGCGAAACAGCGCCTCGAATTCGCTGCGGACTTGCTGCGCGACCGGATCGGTGGAGACAACGCACGCCTGAACGACATCGGCGGTAAGCGTCCCGCTAACGCGATAGCAGCCCGCGCCGGCAGGCCGAATCCGATAGTGAACGTCGATCCGACTACAGCCGAGAATGGCCAGGGCGGCTGCCACGGCCGCACATTCCCCGGCTGTCGCTGTCCGCTGGCGGTCGATGCCGCGCTCGGGGATGGCGGCCACCGGATACGTCCAGTTCAACGGGCCCTCCGGGATCGCGGCCCGCCGATTTCCGTGTTCACTGTTCAATCATGTCCTCCGTCGCCGACGCTGGAGCCGGCAGCGCGAGTTCCCCCGTGAAGAGCCGGTCTCCCACCTCAGCGGCCAGCGCCGCTTGCGATCGCCGCACGTAGCGCGCGATTGCGGCTGCGGCGGCAAAATCGGCCGGTTGCTCGCCGTTCGACAAGACATGGCGCCTAACAGCCGCCGCGAGCGCATCCTCGCCGCCGTCCGCACTTCCGCCCGGTTGAGCCGCCAAGGCTGACAGATAGTCGCGAGCCCGCTCCTGAAAGGCTGCCGCCGTCTTCTTCACACGCCGCGGCACCCCCATGTCGCCGATACCGATCTGTCTCAGCGCATCGTCCATGCTGGCAAAGAACCGCTCCATCAGAGCCTGGCCAAGCCGTTGTCCCGCCATCCCTTCGCGCTTCAGGCGCCCAAGAACAAGCGACAGGTGCAGCATGATCATCTCGCACCGCCCTTCCATGGTGTCCGGGACCTGCAGGACACTGTAAAAGTAGGGATTTCGGGACTGCGCCACAATGCGCTCAAAAAGTTCGTGCTCGATCGCAGCGCGGGCGGCGTATCGCCTCAGCCATGCCAGCATGCCGTTGCTCTCCGGGGATGGTCGGGGCACGAATTTAGGAGATTGTGGGCGGCATCGCACGTGCCGTTGTCAGGTTCCGAGCCGCCGTCTACGGGAGGCTGTGGCCGCCATGGCGGCGATTCGAACATGGACCTCACGGTCGCGCCGGATGTCCGAGGGAATGTCAGGGCTCGTTTCAACTGAAATGAAGAAACATGCAAGTCGGCCGTCGCGGTCACGTCGAGCCGGGAGCGCCGAGCGCGCTGCCCTTGCGTTGTGGGCCGCGCTGGTTCTGGCGGGATGCGCCGCGACGACGGTGAAACACGGCCATCACTTCAGCGAGTCCGATCTGCAGCAGGTGCAACCGGGCATGAGTCAAGAGGCGGTACGCAACGCGCTCGGCACACCCGACACGACGTCGGCCGTGTCCGGAAACACGGCCTATTACTATATTTCAAGCACTACAAAACAGTCGGCGTTCTTCAAGCCCGACGAGGTCGACAGAAAGGTGGTCGCCGTCTACTTTAATCAGGTTGGAAGCGTCGAAAAGGTGGCGCACTACGGGCTCAAGGACGGTCAGGTGGTCGACTACAACAATCGCGAGACGCTTGCCCACCTGCGCGATAAGTCCTTCATTTCCCGCTTCTTCCGCGGCGTGGGGCCCAAGCAGAAAATTTCCGCCGAATGAACTTCTGCGGAAGGCGGGACCGGATTTGGCAAGAGAAGCGTTGGGTGCTGGCGGACTGGCTGTTGCCGGCGGCGCGGCCCCGACGCCGGGTCCGGCAACGCGGCCGCCAATCGGCTAAATGGCGTTGACCAGGGAAGCTGACCGCGCCGCCGGTTCGCCGCGTGCAAATTGCCCCGAGGAGAGGCCGGCACGACGCCCCGATTGCTGCTTCGTAACGTGATCGCCGCGCTGACGCGTGGCATAAGCGCCGGCAAGCGCCGACGGCCGTCTTCTCGCTTCCGCGTCCCTTTGGACTGGAAGTGAAGGCTTTTTCATCGGACGGTCGGCAGACCGCCATGATCGCGTCGCAAAATCGGCGCGGGTGATGGCATGACGGCGGACTAGCTCCGTTCGTTGGCGAGGGGTAGCGGGTGATGGCGGATCGTGCGGTCGGGAGCTGGCTTGAGCGGCTGTTTCAAAGCGTCGAGAACTTCAACGGCGTCATCCTGCCGGCGCTCGCGTTCGTCATGATCGTTTTCCTGACCTCGCGACTGCTGCGCGGTCGCCAGAGCAGGACGGCTACGCGATCGATCCTCGGGCGCATCGGCGATGCGGTCGTCCGTGCGTTCACGACCAACTGGCAGCTCACTCTCCTTGCCACGACCGCCTTCGTGCTGTCCTGCGCATCCGGCTGGACCACCTGGGACGGGATGCGCAACTTCACCGGCGAACCGATCCTTTCGTTCATGGTGACATTCGGCATCCAAGGCGTGATGCTGATCATCGCTTGGCTGATCGGCGAAAGCTTTGCTGCCGGAATGAACCAGCGCCGAGGCGCCGACAAGAGCAGATCGGGCGGCTCGCGCATCGAGCCGGTCGTCGGCCTCGTCGTCGGCACGCTCTTCGCCCTGTCGCTGTTCATCGCCGTCGCGACTGCGCTGGGCGTGATCCGTCCCTCCGACATGACGGCCTCGGGTGCAAGCCTTTCGCGATACGCCGATGGCCTCATCTATCTCTCGGTCGGACTGCTGCTGATCGCGACACTTCTGAGCAACAGCAAGAGCGACATCGCCCAGCCCTACGTACAATCGGCGCGGATCATCGCCAGGAATGCCGTTCTCTGGCTGATGTTTCTGGCCTGCATGGCGACCAGCGTCTTCTTCTCGTTTGATTCTCTCTTCAGTTCGATCTTTCCGCAGGACGAGCGTCGGCGCGCCGCCGACATCCGCGCCGTCAACCAGGTTGCCGGCGTCGTGGCTGACGTCGGCACGCTCATTCAGCGCCGGCAGATCGAGGAGGCGGATCGTCTCTTTCAGACCGAAGGCTGGAAGGCCTACGAAAGAAACCTCGCCGAGTTGTCGCGACAGAGTCAGGGCGCCGAGGCCGAGATCGAGCGCTATTTCGTTCAGCTGATGGAAGCGCGCCGCCGGGCGATCGCCGAGCAACAGGAGCGCATCGCCTCGGCACAGAGCGCACAGGCCGGGCTGGCGCCCAAGAAGGCGACGCTGACGGACGAACTCTCCCGCCTCAAGGGCGAGCGACCCGCTCTCGCGGCGGACCTCGCCGAGAAGAGGACCGAGCGAGAAAATCGCAGCATGGCGGTCGATGCCAAGCGGGTCGAGGCCATGGCCGAGGAGCGCGGTGCGGAAGGAACGCTCAAGGTCGGCAAGGGGCCGCAGTATCGCGAGCGCATGGCGGAGCTTGCTCGCATGCAGGACGCGCTGAAGATCCAGGAGGAGCGCGTCCGCGACGCAGAGAAGCGGATCGCAGCGGTCGACACCCGCATCGCGCAGATCGAGCGTGAGCTCGCGGCCATCGACGCCGAAATCGCCAAGCTCAAGGGTGAGGCCCAAACCGCGGAGAACCGCATCAAGGTTGCCGAGCAGGTGAAGGAGGCTGACGAGGGCCCCAAGGTCGATCCGGCGCGCGTCCGGATGGTTTTCGAGCGGGCCCGGGCGGAGTTCCGGCAGGAGCCGACCGTCGAGCGGCTCAACGCATTGGCAACACAATGCACACAGCTGACCACCGCGCTCGCAGCGACCCCTGCGACCAAGGAGCGGGTCCGCAACATCGATTGCGATCCCAAGCAGGCCAACGAGGCGGCGGCGCGCGTGTTTGCGCTCAATGCCGGCCTTGAAAGCTTTGCAAGGAACTGCGCCGGCGGCGACAAGCTCCCACAGTCTGGCGGCGTCGACGCCATGCTTGGATTCGGCCGCAAGTGCCTGCAGGACAGCGGCCTGCCATCGAAGGACTCTGGCGAGCTTGCGGCCAAGCTCTCGGCCATCGATCTCAACCGCGACGACAAGGCGCACCGCTTCGTCGTCACCTGGAATGCCTTCCAGGACGGCAACAGGCTCGCCTATCTTGCTCTCGCGATTGCGATCGCGATCGACAGTCTGGTGTTCATGTCGGGGTTGTTCGGCGCAACGGCAGTCCGCTCGCCATTGACCGATCTCGAAGGGCGGAGCGATCTCACGGCGGAGCAGCTCGAAGGAGCGATCGACGCCACGCTCAACACCACTCCGCATCCGCGCCAGACGCTCGCCGCGCTGTTGCGCTCGATGCATCCCGTCGCCGCCGACGACGGGTTCACCTCCGAGATCATTCTCGACGACCGCGATCCCCTGGCCGACGAGATGCGGGCCGTTCTCGTCGCCGGAGCAACGATCGGTGCGGTGCGCCGGGTGGGGTCCGATCGCTCGCGCTATCTCGTCTCGACGGGGCTTGCCCGCTACTTCGCGGTCGCGCAGCGCAAGTCCTGGAAGGTGGACACCGCCGAGGCCGAGCGGCGCGAGCTCGTCAGCGTCATCGGGGTGGCGTTGCGGCCGGATGTTGTGGGCAACGCCGAGCTCGTGCTCTCCGAGCTGCACCCCGTCTCGGATGCCGACGGCTATTCGGCGGAGGTCAACCCATACAGCATCACGGACGAGGAAAAGCGCCGGCTGGTGATGAACGTGCTCGGCGCCGGCGCGACGGTGAAGGGCGCCGTCTACAGGCCGCACAAGGAGCAGCGTTATTTCGTCAGCTCCGACTTCTACAAGGCGCTTCTCCTGATGCGAGCGCCTCCGATCCGTCCCTATCGCGACGGCGGGGACGGCACGATGCGCAGCGCGCACCGGCTCATCACCGACGACGTGAAGCAGATCGGCTCCGATCGGCATGTTCTCCCTTCCCCTGATGTCCGATCGCCGGATGCGCGAGCCGACGAGGGCCGCGAAACAGCCGCAAGGAAGGACGCGCACCGTGCGGGTCCCCCGCCGCTGCCGCCCACTGCAGGCGAGGAAGCCCAGGGCGAGAGCACGATGCCGCGCGTAGCACGGTCCGAGCTGCAGAGGAGCAAGGGCAGCGATGAGATGGCCACAAGCCTCGGCAGCCGCATCCGCGCGGAGCTGATCGAGCTCGGCGGCCTGCATCCCTGGAACGATCGCGAGATCGCGCTGGCCGCACAGATCGGCGAGAATTCGGAGGCCGAACAGGCATTGCGCCGGCTATCCGGCCGCGCGCCGCATCTCGCGAAGCTCGTGGCGGATGCCATCGACGACTATCGCGGTAGCGTGCAGGACGCCTTCGAGATGCTAAAGGCCCATCACGTCCACGAAAAAGTCTATCTCGACGTTCTCGAGACGGAGGCCGGCAAGCTGATGCACCTGATGCCGCTGCTGATACTTTCTCCCCGCGGGCCCTATCAGCAGATCCTCGAGCGGATCGTGTACGACCTCGAGCCGCAGGAAGCCGAGGGTGCGTTGAGCCCCGCCGATCGCGCCATCTTCCTGCAGGCGAAGAGCCAGATCGCACAGCTCAACGCCCTGGCCGACAATCAGCCCGACCGGCTGCACCGGGTCGCCAGGATCATCGAGCAGTGCGACGAGCGCCAATCGCCGCCGGCGGGTTCTTGGGCTCCCGAGGACGGGGAAAACCGTACGCTCAACTGAGCGCGGCCGTGGGATGAGGCAAAGCAACGAGGGACCCGGGCCTCATCGCTCCGGGTCTTTTCGTTTCATGGACTTCGGCAGACGCCGCCCGGCCGGCGGCCGCATCCCGGCGGATCAGACCACCGGCTCGAACGATTCTGCCAACCGCCGTACAACCTCGTTCAAAACGAAACGGCCGCGACGGGTCGCCGCGAGGCGTCCCGCCGCCGGCTGCTTGAGATGTCCGAGTGCCACCAGCCGGTCGACGGTTCCGCGCGCCGGCCGTACGCCCGCGAGCGTCGCTAGCCGCGACAGCTCGATGCCCTCGGCGAGTCTCAGTCCCATCAAGAGGAACTCATCGGCCGTCTCGGTAGCGCTCAACGCCGTGCTTTCAACGAGCCCGTGATGGCACGTCTCGACCTTGGTTTTCCACGCCTCGGGGTTGCGTTCGGTGGCGAGCGCGAGCCGCTTGCCACCGGAGACGAGACGACCGTGCGCGCCCGGGCCGACGCCTGCATACTCGCCATAACGCCAGTAGACGAGATTGTGGCGGCACTCCTCCCCAGGGATCGCGTGATTGGAAATCTCGTAGGCGGGAAGGCCGCGCGCTTCGGTCAACTCCTGGGTGACTTCGAAAAGCCGGTCAGCCAGATCGGCGTCGGGGATCGCAAGGCGCCCGGCAGCGTGCAGCGCCGCGTACGCCGTCCCAGGCTCGATGGTGAGCTGATAGAGCGAGATGTGGTTGCGCACGAACGAAAGGGCCATGCGCAACTCCGCTTGCCAAGCCTCCACGGTCTGTCGCGGGCGGGCGTAGATCAGGTCGAAGGAGTAGCGGTCAAATGTGCGGGCTGCAATCTCGATCGCCTGCAGAGCCTCGGAGACGGAGTGTAATCGTCCGAGCGCCCTCAGGTCGGTCTCGACAAGCGATTGGACCCCGAGCGAGACGCGGTTGACGCCCGCCGACCTGTAGGCAAGGAACCGGCCTGCCTCGACGCTCGACGGATTGGCCTCGAGCGTGATCTCGGCGGCCCGCTCGACCGGCCACAGCCCGGCGATTGCCGACAGGATGGCTTCGACCGTCCTGGGCTGCATGAGAGACGGTGTCCCGCCGCCGAAGAAGACGCTGCGGACGGCGCGGTCCGGTGCGAGTTCGTGCATGTGCCGAAGCTCGCGCAGATAACAGGCGAGATAAGCCGCCTCGTCCCAGCCGCTGCGGCGGACGTGGCTGTTGAAATCGCAGTAGGGGCACTTCTGGGCGCAGAACGGCCAATGCACGTAGACGGCGAATCCCGGATCGGTTCCCGGAGCCGGAGATGCCGGCCCGGCACTGGCGGCTGATGTCATGCGGACCATTTGCCGCATGAACCGGCCGCTGCGCAAGCCATTGCAGTCATGGGCGATGACCATGCTCCCGACGAGCCGGGGGCCGCCGCGCCGTCAGGTCCGCGAGCTTCGGTCGAGCCGCCACATCTCCTCGCGCACGCGAATGTCGGCGAGAATGCGGTCGAGCAGAAGGCACGTGCGCTTGAAGAGGTCCGAACCCCGACGGTAGTCGGCAGGCGCGAAGAAGTCGCAGCGGCCGGCCCTGAAGAGTTCCACGCACTTGCTGCGGTTCTTTCCCGACGGATGCACCGCTATGGCGTAGCCGCCGTTCTTGCGGGTCACGGCCATGGACGGCACATCGGTGTCCCCGTCGCCGAAATAGATCATGTTGGAGAAGGGCACCGGCCTCGCATCCTCGGGCATGTGCTCGTTGATGCTCTCGCCCAGATTCTCGACGCCTTTGTTGATGCGGAAGAGATACTGGGTCTTGCCGGTATCGGTGATCACGCGCTTCGGATAGGGCAGATCGTAGGCGTCAAACCAGTATTCCGACGCAAAGACGTTGTGGAAGCGAGACCGGATGCGCGTTCCCTCGATGATCTCCTTGAGGCCCGAGGAGACGAGATAGTGGCGCAGCGTCACACCATGGCTCTCGGCGCGCAGACGCACATACTCGTCAATGTCATCGAACCAGCTTTCGACGCCCGGATAGAGCTCGACGTCGCGTCCGAGGGCGATCAATTCCTCGCGGTCGACGCGGATGCCTTTGGCCTTTGCCTTGCGATACATCAGATGCATGTAGGTGATGAGCGGATCGGCGCCCTGCTCGCGCGACAGCCGATTGGCTTCCGCCCAAAACGCCTTCGGGTCCTCGCCGATCTTCGGCAGGAAGGTGTATTCCTGCATCGGCTTCGGCGACAGCGTGCCGTCGAAATCGTAGACGAGCGCGATGGTCTTCTTGTCGAAGATGGCGCGTTGCACCGGCCTCGGCTGACGGCCGGTGGTCGCCCTGATCGCCTCGCCCGCCGGTTCGTCGTCGTTGGCGGCGCGATGGCGCCGGCCCGTATTGCGCTCGGTCATGACGTCGCCTCGAAGCGATGCACGTGGCCCATGTCCTTTTGCCAGCATCGCCTGATTCGGCCGCCGGAACTGTGACCGTGAGGCGTTTTCCCACTGCGTTCAAAGCCCGGCCGGGAAGGAGCGAATCGCTCAGGCAATCCGAACCGGCGGCCCCTGACGGTATTTCTCCACGACCCGCATGTCGGGCTCGACGCCAAGACCCGGCCCGGCCGGAACGCGGACCCTTCCGTCCTTAGCGATCATGCTTTCGCCATAGGGGCTCGCCTCCAGATTGGCGTAGATGTTCTCGAGCAGCGTGTCGGTCGCAAGCGAGGCGACGATGTGGATGGACGCCAGATTGCCCGGGCCGAAGTAGGCGCAGTGCGGGATGAGCTCAACCGAGTGCGCCTCGGCGGCGGCGATGATCTTCCGCATCTCGGTGACGCCGCCGATCTTGGTCACGCTTGGCTGCGCGATGTCGATCGCCGCCTTTTCGAAGCTGTCGATGAAATCGTGCAGTCCGGCGGCGTTTTCGCCGGCCGCGATGCGAGTTTGGCCCTCGCGACGCACCCGCGCGAGCCCCTTGTGGTCTTCAGGCGGGAACACCGGCTCCTCGAGCCAGTAGAGATTTGCCGCCCGGTAGGCCTTCTCCATCTCAAGCGCCTCGGCGACGGTCCAGGGGCAGTTGACGTCGTTCATGATGGCCACGTCGGGGCCGGCGCCTTCGCGGGCCGCCATCACCGCCGCGACGGAATGCTCGTGCAGCTTGATGTGTTTGAAGCCGGCAGCCACGCGCTCCGAACAGATGCGGGCAACCGTTGCCGGCGTGTTGTACCGCATCAAGCTCGAATAGGCGCGCACCTCCTTGCGGCGGGCGCCGCCGAGCAATTGCGAGAGCGGCAGGCCCGCGCGCTTGCCGGCGATGTCCCAGAGCGCAATGTCGACGCCCGAGTGCGCATAGACGACAGGCCCGTTGCGCCCGAAGATGTGGAAAGCCTGCGCCGCCTCCCGATGCAGCGCGTTGATGTCCGTCGGGTCCTTGCCGATGAACCAGGGGCCGACGTAGGTCTCGAGGGCGGCCTTGGTCGCCGGGATGATGTTGTGGCCGAAGCCTTCGCCCCAGCCGGTGATCCCGGCATCGGTATCGACCTGGACGAGAAGATGATCCTGCGAGGGGAAGCGAAGCCCTGCGAACTCGCTCGGCTTGGCGCCCATGTCGTAGGGAATGCGAACGTAATGCGTCGTGATGCTCGTGATCTTCATGGGGCGGCTCCTCGTCTCGGGCACGTCTTGGCGACGGACATCGCGGCCATGTTAGCACCAGCCGGCGGCGCGTCACGCACCCCCTCTCGCAATGCCCCGCGGCCCGCGGACGCTACTGGCCAGCGCCCCGGTTTGTGCCTAGTCTTCGCGCCCGGAAGGCCGTCCTGCGGCGGGACGGCGAACCCTCTGTCTGGAGCGGCAGCGATGGCCAAGTTTCGCATCTTCACCACGAAGGCGACGAGCGTCAGCACGGGATTGGGCGGCTATCATTTCGAGATGGAGGCGCTTGCGCCTCTCGGAGCCGAGATCATCGAATGCGACGCGACGGAGGACGCGTTCATCGCCGCCGCCAGAGATGCCGATGCCGTCTATGCCAAAGGCATGAAGTTCACCAAGCGGGTGATCGACGCCCTGGAGAAATGCCGCGTGATCTCGCTCGGATCGGTCGGGGTCGATCCCGTGGATGTCGCCGCTGCGACGGCAAAAGGCATTCCTGTGACCAACTGCCCCGACACCTTCATCGAGGAAGTCGCCGATCATGCCATGATGCTGCTGCTCGCCACGCATCGCCGGTGCATCGAGCAAGACCGCATGGTGCGCGAGGGACGGTGGGCTGAAGGCCGGCCCGTCCTGCTCAAGATCCCCCGTCTCATGGGCCAGACACTTGGCTTCATCGCCTTCGGGCGGGTGGCTCGCGCGGTGGCCGAGCGCGCCCGGCCGTTCGGCCTCCGGCTCATCGCCTACGATCCCTTCGTCGACGAGCGCACCATCGCGAGCCATGGCGTCGAGCCGGTCAGCCTCGGCGAGCTGCTTGAGCGCTCGGACTTCATCTCGATGCACATGCCGGCGACCCCGGAGGCTCAGAGGTTCCTGAAGGAGCAGCACTTCCGCAAGATGAAGAGCACGGCGATCTTCATCAATACGGGACGCGGACCGACCGTCGACGAGGCAGCCCTCATCAAGGCGCTGCAGGAAGGCTGGATCGCGGGCGCCGGGCTCGATGTCTTCGAGACCGAGCCGCCGAAGCTCGACAACTCGCTCTTTGCGATGAAAAACGTCATTCTGTCGCCGCACAACGCGTCGGCGTCGGCCCGCTTCGATCCGGCACGCCGGCGGCGCGTCGGCCAGGAGATCGCCAACGTGCTATCCGGCCGCTGGCCAATGTCGTGCGTCAATCCGGAGGTGCTCGCGAAATCCGGGCTGAAGCGCTGGCAGCCGATCTCGATGGATCGGGGTCCCAATTCGTGAGAGCGAAGATGCAAGAGCTGCGCGATCAGGAGACGATTGGCGAGGTGTGGGCGCAGACCGTGCGCCGGCACAGGCAGAACGCCTTCATCGCGGTACCGGCGAACAAGGACCGGCACTATCTGCCCGACGGGTACGAGATCACCTATGGCGACGCCGATCGCCACATCGGCAAGATTTGCGACGCCTTTACAAAAGCAGGGTTTGGTCCCGGCCACCGCGTGGCGCTGCTGCTCGAGAATCAGCCCGAGCACTTCCTCTACCGGCTGGCGCTCAATGTCCTTGGCGTCTCCTGCGTGCCGATCAATCCCGACTACCGGCCAGCCGAGATCGCCTACCTGCTCGAGCATTCCGAACCCGAACTGGTCCTGGCGGTAGCCTCCAGGGCTGCGCAGCTGAAGGAGGGCTTGGCGGCGAGCGGGCACAGGCCGCCGGTCCGGTTCGTCGGCGATGACGAGCCGCTTCCCCCTCCCAGGACCCCGCGGCGGTCGCTCGCCGTGACGCCCACAAGCGAGTCCTGCATCCTTTACACGTCTGGAACCACCGGGCGGCCCAAGGGGTGCATCATTTCGCACGGTTACGAAGTCGCGATGGGCGAACGCTACATCACGATCGGCGAGCCGGCGCAGATCGCAACGGGCGACCGCATCTACAATCCGCTGCCGCTCTACCACCTCAACTCCGGTGTGGTCTCGCTAATGGGGGCGATCCTTTCCGGGAGCTGTCAGGTGCAGCCGGACCGCTTCCACCCCGAGCGCTGGTGGCGCGAGGTGGCCGAGACGCGCGCGAGCGTCGTGCACTATCTGGGCGTCGTCATTCAGATGCTGATGCTGCAACCCCCGTCGGCGGCCGACCGCCAGCACCGCGTGCGCTTCGGGTTCGGCGCGGGCGTCGAGCCGCAGCTGCATGCGGCCTTCGAGGCGCGCTTCGGTTTCCCGCTGGTCGAGGTGTGGGGAATGACCGAGTTCTGCCGAGTTCTGGCGACCGCCGGGGCACCGGATCGCAAAGTCGGCACACGCGCGTTCGGGTATTCCCGGCCCGGCCTCGAGGCCAAGGTCGTCGATGATGCGGACCGGGACGTTCCCGACGGGACGCCGGGCGAACTCGTCGTCCGTCACTCGGCGGCGACCCCGCGACGCGGCGCCTTCTCGGGCTATCTCAAGAATCCGGAAGAAACGGAAAAGGGCTGGCGCGGCGGCTGGTGGCACACGGGCGACACCGTCTATCGCGCCGCCGACGGCATGCTCCACTTCGTCGACCGCAAGAAGAACATCATCCGGCGGTCCGGCGAGAACATCGCGGCGGCGGAGGTGGAGGCCCTGCTTCTCACGCACCCGAACGTGGCGCAGGCCGCCGTCCTCGCCGTCAAAGACGAGGTGCGCGAGGAGGAGGTCCTGGCTTGCATCGTCCTGAAGGCGGGGACAGGCGACCGGGCGACGGCCGAGGACATCTTCCGCTTCGCCAACGAGCGGCTCGCCTACTACAAGCCGCCGGGCTGGATCTACTTCACGCGCGAGCTGCCGACGACCGGAACGCAGAAGATCCAGAAGCACACGATATTTCCCGGCATTGCCGACCCGCGGACCGTGCCGGGGATGATCGACTTGAGGCACCTGAAGCGACGAGACCGGTAGCGTCCGACGCACAAGAGCATCACGGTAGGGGTTGCCTTGCGACTGACCGTTTCCGTGGCGCGCCCTGCAAGACTGGAGACCAACATGAAGTTCGGGCGCAGCGACGCCGAGCTCGCAACCATGGAGCTCACTTTTCGCGACGGGCTTTTCGCCGGCCAGGCGGCCCTGGTCACCGGCGGCGGGCGAGGCATCGGCAAGGCGATTGCGTTCCAGCTGGCGCGGCTCGGCGCCAAGCTCGCCATCACGGGGCGCAACGTCGAGCGACTCGAGGCCTCCGCCGCGGCCTTGCGCGGAATTGGCGCGGAGGTGATCGCCATTCCGATGTCGATCCGCGATCCGGAGCAGGCGCATGCGGCGGTCGCGAGCACCCTCAAGGCATTCGGGCGCCTCGATCTGCTCGTCAACAACGCCGGCGGCCAGTTCCCGCAGTCGGCGATCGACTTCAAGCCGAAGGGCTGGCTCGCCGTCATCGACACCAACCTCAACGGCACGTGGTGGATGATGCAGGCAGCGGCGCGGCACTGGCATGCGGTGAAGACCGGAGGCGTCATCGTCAACATCGTCGCGGTCGTTGACCGGGGGATGCCCGGCATCGCGCATTCTGCTGCCGCGCGCGCGGGCGTCATCGCCCTGTCGAAGACGGTCGCGGTCGAGTGGGCGCCTGTCGGTATCCGCGTCAACTGCGTCGCGCCCGGCGTCATTGCGACCGAGGGAATGGAGGTCTACGGCGAGGAGGCGCGCCGCTCGTTTCCGCGCTCCAACGTCATGCAACGCTTCGGCGACGTCCGCGACGTGACGGACGCCGTCTGCTATCTCGCGGGCCCCTCGGGCAGCTTCATCACCGGGGAAGTTCTCCGCGTCGACGGCGGCAGCCACGTGTGGGGCGAGCAGTGGACTATTCCGCAGCCCGATTACTTCAAGACGAGGTGAGACCCGCGGGGGGCGTCAGCCCGGCCGGTCACTCGGCGGCGTCCCTGAGCGAGTCGCGAGGATTGTCGACCGTCGGGACCTCGCATCCGGTCGCACAGCACCGGCCGGGCTGCTTCGAGACGCGCTTTCCGTCCGCGAGCACGCCGCGATCGATGAGCTTTTCAACGAGCTCCGCCTTCTCGCCGACCGGATAGTTGCGCCAGATCTCGCGCTTCATGGCTTCAGGGCTGCCGCCGCCGTGGAGTGAGATGACCGACATCCAGCCGCCGGTGTGCGTCGCCGTCAGATCCTCGAGAAGGCGCGCCACTTCGAGCCGGGCAGAGGCCGGAATATCGGGCCGGCCCGCCAGCACTGCCGAAAGCGATGCCGCCGTCTCCGGATTGTGATCCTCGTCCGGGCCGGGAAGCGCCACGACAAGACCGCCCGAGACGGAGTGCGCAAGGCGGTGCATGTCGTAGATCTGGGTTGCCAGCAGCAGCTTTCCGACGTTGGCGAAGACCGTGTCGGGCATCACCGAGCCGCCGGGGTCACGCGTGGCGTAGACGGACGCGGCAACGCCGCAGGCGAAAAACCCCTCGACGATCTTGATCAGATCGACCATGGCATCGCGGATGTGGGCGTGCTTGTCCGGGTCAAGGCCGTTGGCCTCGATCATCAGGGCGCCGGCACCGATCAGCAGGTCGCCGAAACCGGCTCTGGCGCCGATGCAGGAATGCCGGTGATGGGTGGCGTAGCTGGTGGTGAGGAAACCCGCCTCCTCGATCTGGCCGTCGACGAAGACCCGGTCCCACGGCACGAACACGTCGTCGAACTGCACGACCCCGGTCGCCTGGCCATACTTCGACGCATATCCGGCGGCGGTTTCCCCCGGCCGCCCCGCCGGACGCGAGATGATTGTGATGCCGGGCGCGTCGACCGGAACGGCGCAGCAGACCGCAAATGCCCGCTCCTCGGCCGTCATCGTCCGACAGGGCATGACGAGGAACTCGTGCATATACGGCGCGCCCGTCACGATGGCTTTGGTGCCGCGAATGACGATGCCGTCCGTACGGCGCTCCTTGATGTGGACGTAGACATCGCGGTTCGCCTGTGCACCCGGCCGTTTCGAGCGGTCACCCTTGGCATCCGTCATGGCGATGCCCAGCGTCAGATCCTCGTCCTGCACACGGTGCAGATAGGCAAGGAACCGGTCGAAGTAGCCCTTGCCGCCATTGGCGTCGATGCGCCGGGTTGTCTGATAGATGGCGTTCAGGCCGTCATGCGCGAGATAGCGCTGTGCGCACCCCGACTCGCGGCAGACTAGGCGCACCGCCTCAAGTTTGTAGAGCAGATCCTGGGCCTTCTCGTCGATGTGCAGCATCCGGTTGACGGTCTTGCCCGACGAAGCCTGACGCGCCGTCATCAGCGGCCGGTGGTCGGGCTGCAGAGCGAAGTCGTAGGCAACGCCGGTGGCCCGCACGCCCGGGGCCAGAAGGGGCTCATCGGCCACGCATTCGACGCGCCGGCCGTTGACGAACACGCGCGGGCGATAACGGCGCAGGCTGTCGCGGTAGTCGGCGGCGGACATGAGCATGGCCCAGCTCCGGTTGCTGTTGCTGAGATCGTCGGCTTGCGCATCACGCAAGCCGTGTCGGCAGTATCGTTCTACGCGGCAGGCGCACACATCGCCAGCCCCTGTGCGCCGCTCGAATCAAGCTCAGTGATTGTGATCGAGGCGTGCTGACGGGGTCTCCCGACGCAGAGGCGTCGCGCCGGGAGAAGCTCGTAGCCCGTTGCGGGGCCTGACCTCAGAAGCCCATGAACGACACACCGACGAGGATTCGGTTTTCCTGCTTTATGAGAGCGCCGAGCTCCGCGGTTTTCTTGACGTAGGCCTGCCATTCCGGATCGGCCTGCATGGCGGCGCGCTTTGCGGTGCGCTCGGCGAGATCCTTGTAGGCCCAGATGTGGACAAATTGATTGACGTCGCCCACCTCCGTGGTGGCCCAGAGGACCGGATTGCCGAGGTGGCGCGTCTGCGGGACCTTGCCGAACTTCTCGTAGAGCTCGATTTGCTGCCTGATGGTGCCCGGACGGCATGTGTAGATGCGCTGATCGTAAATCATGAGTGTGTGGATCTCCTTCGCGGTTTCCGGCCATCGCCGCCCGATCGGTGCGATCGCGCAGCGAGGGTGAAAGGTCGGACAGACGCAAGGCGAAACGCAAGGGGGCCGTGCCGCCCCATTCAAGGCCCGCATGGTCCGCGCTTGCCGGCGCGAGCCCCGCCGCTGTCATTCAGCGACAAAGTTTCAACCTTCCTTAACGAATTGCTGGCTCTATCGAGAAAGCGCAGGACCACTCCCGAGGAGACGGGTTGTCATGACCACTCGAACAACAGCGCCAACACTTCGCGGACGCATGCTGGCATTCGCGCTGGGTTTTGCCGCAAGCGCGATCGCCGTGCTGCCCTTCTCCGCCGCCCGAGCACACGACCTGATCGTGAAGTACGATCAGTCGCAGCTCCTGCGACTGCCGCGGCCGGTCGCCGAGATCATCATCGGCAACCCGACGATCATCGAGGTGACCGTGCAGGCCAGCAACCTGTTGGTGGTGACCGGCAAGACCTTCGGCATCACGAACGTGATCGCGCTCGACGCCGACCGCAACATCATCCAGGACCAGCGCGTGATCGTGACGCGTGAGGAGAGCAAAGTCGTCACGGTGCAGAAGGGAGCGCAACGCGAAACCTACAACTGCACGCCGCAGTGCAATCCATCGCTGGTCGTCGGCGACGAGCAGAAATACTTCGACTTCGTCGCTCGCAACTCCGAGCGCAAGATCAAGTTCTCGGAAGGCTCCGCCGATAGCGCCGGCCAGGGCAACAACAACCAGTAATCGCCGTCGGCAACGCCCGCTCATTGAGCTCGTATGAGTGCGCCGCCGAGCCCCGGTCTTGGCAAGGAAGCGCCCATCTGAGGCCCCGATGTCCGACGGCCTCGCCGACGCGGCGGTACTACGTTGCTCCTCAAGGCTTTCGGGCAGTGCTGTAACGCTTCTCCGCTTCGTAATAGGCATCGAAGCCCGCAACTCGCTTGATCGTGTCGAAGCCCGCAAGCCGCGGCGTCGGGTCGCGCCCCGCCTGCATGTCCGCCAGCGTCTCGAGCATCGCCTTGATGGATGCCGAGAGTAATGTCAGCGGGAAAATGGCGAAGCGGAAGCCGAGTGCTGCAAGCCGCTCCATGGGCGGGATCGGCGTCTTGCCGCCTTCCACCATGTTGCACATGTGGATGCCCGGGACCTCACGCGGGATGAGCGCCATTTCCGCCTCGGATTGCGGTGCCTCGACGAAAAGGATGTCGGCGCCCGCCTCCTTGAAGGCCCGGGCGCGCCAGAGAGCTTCCTCAAGCGAGTGCGTGCCGCGCGCATCGGTGCGCGCCAGGATCAGGATGTCGCCGCCAGCCATGCGCACCCTTTCACGGGCATGGACGGCGGCGCGGATGCGATCGACGGCTTCGTCGCGGTCGACGACGAGCTTGCCTTGGGTGTGTCCGCAACGTTTCGGCGCGACCTGATCCTCGATCATGACGCAGGCGGCGCCCGCCTGGGCATAACCCAATACGGTCCGCTCGACGTTGAGCGCGTTGCCGTAGCCTGTGTCCCCATCGGCGATCACGGGAATTTCGGTCGCCGCACAGATGTTTCGCACCTGATCGACCATCTCGCCATACGAGATCAGCCCGAGGTCGGGCGCAGCGATGCGCGCCGCAGACACAGCAAAGCCGCTCATGAACGTGAACGGGAAGCGGGCCTCGCCGATCATCTTGGCCGACAGCGCGTCGAAGGCGCATGGGATGCGGTGACAGGTGCTGGCGGCAAGCAGTTCGCGCAGCGTCTGGGCCTTGCTCATCATGGGGTTCTCCGAATCAAGGGCCGCGGATCGGTCGTGCCACGCATGACACGCCCGGCGCTCGTGGCGACGCACGCTGCCAGAGGCGGCCGGTGCCGGCAACGCATTCTGACGATGCCCGATTATCCGGCGCCGGCTCGGCACCGTCTCAGACTGGCGGCTTCAATCGAGCTCGAGGATTCGCCGCGCTTCGGCGCGGGTGGTGCTGTCGGTGAGGATTGAACTCACGACCTCTCCCTTCATCACACTGGCACTTTCGTGCCCGCCTGACACCCTCACGCAAGGCGCGGCGTTCGTGCGCTGGACCATCCCTTCATCATGGGCTCCACGGAGAGCCTTTAGATGCCACCCGTCTGGTCTCTACACCTTCCCGGGAACTCCGGGCTTGGCTCGGGATCGCCGTCGGCCGCCGGTTGTCCGGCCCGGAGGGTTTCCCCGACTTTGGGCGGTGTCGTCCCGGTCGTTTCCGGCCGGGCAGGCAAACACTTACCAAGGGAGTGCTCTACCACTGAGCTACGACAGCCTACGCCTGCGACAGCAAGCCGATCGGCAGACTGCCTAGTGCCACAGCGCAGGAACCTGTGCAAGGGCGCTGGTCGTCAGAATTATGTTCTTGTTATGTTCTAACGCGTGTGCTAACAGCGAAGCCGTTGCGCACGCCGGTCTGGAACGGAAACGACGATGGGCACGCGATCGGGATTGATTGATGCGGAGCGGCGTCGGGGAAGAGGTGCGCGAAGCAACCGGGCGAGCCGTTACGACGCGATCACGACCGAGGCATTCGACGACGGGTGGGAGAGCCTCGCCCATCTCGGCGCCTTCAAGACCGAAGTGCACCGGGAGAACGCCCGCAGCATCATCTCGACCAACGACAGTCCCGATCTTTCGTTCGACGCCTCGATCAATCCTTACAGGGGCTGCGAGCACGGTTGCGTTTATTGCTATGCGCGGCCGACCCACTGCTATCTCGGCCACTCCGCCGGCCTCGATTTCGAGACGCAGCTCTACGCCAAGGAGAATGCAGCCGAGCTGCTCGAGACGGAGCTGGCGCATCCGCGTTATGTGCCAAGGACGATCGCGCTCGGGGCCGTAACGGACCCCTATCAGCCGATCGAACGACGTTTGCGCATCAGCCGGTCGATTCTCGAAGTGCTCGAGCGAACCAGTCACCCGGTCGGCATCGTGACGAAATCGGCCGGCATCCTCCGCGACATCGACATTCTGGAACGGATGGCCCGGCGTGGGCTCGTCAAGGTTGCGATCTCGGTCACGACGCTTAATGCGCGCCTTGCCCGCAGCATGGAGCCGCGCGCAGCGAGCCCGCCGAAGCGCCTCGAGGCCATCCGGCAACTCAGTGCGGCCGGGGTCCCGACGGCCGTGATGATGGCACCGATCATCCCCGCGCTCAACGACAGCGAGATTGAACCAATCCTTGAGGCGGCACACGGGGCCGGCGCCCGCGAGGCGGGCTACGTTCTCCTGCGACTGCCGCTCGAGCTCAAGGCGCTCTTTCGGGAGTGGCTCGAGACGGATTTTCCGGATCGCGCGCAACGGGTGATCGGCATCCTGCGCTCCATGCACGGAGGCAAGGACTATGTGGCCGAGTTCGGGCTGCGGCAGCGGGGCAGCGGTCCCTATGCGGAGCAAATCGGATTGCGTTTCAGGCTGGCCATGAAGCGATTGGGCTTTTCGCCTCGCGCTCTCAAGCTCAGGGTAGACCTGTTCAAACCGCCAGCCGCGAACGGAGCCCAGCTGAGCCTTTTCTAGCAACCGGGGCCGAAGCAGGTTGGGAGGGACCCGCGAACCCAGCGGGGCCGAACTGCGCCTGCAGACTTGCGCCTGCTCGCCGCTGGTGCCAGCCTGACGGCGCAGCGCAGAACTCAGGAAAGTCAGAGGCGGGCGATGGCGACTTACGATCTCATTCTCAAGGGCGGACACGTCATCGACCCGTCGCAGAAGATCGACGGCGTGATGGATGTGGCCTTCGCCGGGGGCAAAGCCGCAGCTGTCGGACGCGACCTCAGACCGGGGCCGCAGACGGAGGTGCGCGACGTTACAGGCTACATCGTCACTCCCGGTCTGATCGACCTGCACACACACGTCTACTGGGGCGGCACCTCGCTCGGCATCGACGCCGAGGAGTTCTGCCGCACCTCGGGCGTGACGACGGCGATCGATACCGGCAGCGCGGGCCCAGGCAACTTCGCGGGGTTCCGCAAGCACGTCATTGAACGAAGCGAGGTGCGCATCCTCGCCTATCTCCACATCTCATTTGCCGGGATCTACGCCTTCTCGAACACCATCATGTACGGCGAGAGCCAGTCCATGCACCTGATGGCGCCGCGCGATGCGGTCGAGGTCTACGAGAAGAACCGGGACGTTCTGGTCGGCATCAAGGTCCGTGTGGGGCTCCACGCCTCGGGAGACCAGGGCACCGCGCCGCTCAATGTCGCGCTGCAGGCGGCCGACGAGCTCGGCGTGCCGCTGATGTGCCATATCGATCACCCGCCCCCGTCCTACGAGGCGGTTCTCGACATGCTGCGGCCGGGCGACGTGCTGACGCACGCGTTCCGGCCGTTTCCGAACGCGCCCTGTACCGCGCAAGGAAAGGTAAAGCCCGAGGTCCTCGCCGCACGCAAGAAGGGCGTCCTCTTCGACATCGGCCACGGCAAGGGCTCGTTCTCGTTCAAGACGGCACGAGCGATGCTGGCGAACGGATTCTACCCGGACACGATCTCGTCCGACGTGCACACGCTCTGCATCAACGGTCCCGCCTACGATCAGGTGACGACCATGTCGAAATTCCTGTGCCTGGGGGTGCCTCTCTCGGAGGTCATCAAACAGTCGACGGTCAACGCCGCGCACGCGCTCAAGCGCCCGGAGCTCGGCAGCCTGAAGCCGGGCTCGGCAGGCGATGCGACCATTCTCTCGATCAAGGACGGCAAGTTCGATTACGAGGATGTGCTCGGCGAGCGCATGACGGGGGATAAGCGGATCGTTGCAGAGGCGACGGTGATCGCCGGCAAATGGTGGCATCCCAAACGGGGGACAAAGTTCGCGAAGATCACCGCCAGGGAAGCCAGAGAACCCGCAAGAGCCAAGTAGCGTCCTTCAAGCCGTCCCGGCGGCGCGGCTCGAGGCAGTTTCACGGATCGAGGGCCATGTTCCTAAATCTCAGCCAGGTCGGACAGATCTCGTTGCCCGTTTGCGATACCGACCGCGCCGAACGCTTCTACGAGCAGGCGCTCGGACTTCGAAAGCTGTTCCGCTTCGGGGATCTGGCTTTCTTCGATTGCGGCGGGCTGCGTCTGATGCTCGAGAAGACGCACGCCGGCCAGCCGGCGAAATCGGGCGCCTGCATCTACCTGCGCACGCCCGACCTCGAGCTTGCCGTGAGGGTGCTCGAGGAGCGCGGCGTGACTTTCTCAAGCCGCCCGCACCTTATTGCCGAAATGGACGATCACGACCTCAGGATGGCGTTCTTCGCCGATCCCGACGGGAACCGGCTGGCGCTGATGCAGGAAGCGCCACGCGGGTACATGCGCAAGGTCTGAGGAAGCCAACGAAAGGATTGCCGATGACGCCCGAAGAGAAGCTCAAATCAATGGGCCTCGTGCTGCCCAAGGTGCCGACGCCGGTCGCAAACTATGTGCCCTTCAAGCTCGACGGGCGCACGATCTACTGCTCCGGCCAGGGACCGCGCAAACCCGACGGCAGCGTTTACGTCGGCAAGGTGGGCAAGGACTATACGGTCGCCGAGGCCTACGAGCACGCCAAGCTCGTGGGGCTCGGCCTGCTCGCCGCCGCGCAGATGGCGGCGGGGAGCCTGTCGAAGGTCGAGGTCGTCAAGGTTCTCGGCATGGTCAACGGGGTTCCCGACTTTGCCGACCAGCCGAAGGTGATCAACGGCTGTTCGGACCTCTTCGTCGCCGTGCTTGGCGAGCGCGGCCGACACGCCCGCTCGGCCGTCGGCATGGGCTCATTGCCGAACAACATGTCGGTTGAGATCGAGGCCGTGATGCGCATCGTCGACTGAGCCGGCGGCAGCGCAAGAGCCGGGCAGCGGGAGGGCGCGATGGATGGGGCCTTTCGACTCGACGGAAAGACGGCACTGGTGGTCGGCGCCGGACACGGCATCGGGCGCGCCATCGCCGAGGCATTTGCCGGCGCCGGCGCAGCCGTCGCGTGTCTGGATTTCGACGCCGCCGCGGCGAGCGCGACGGCGTCGGGGCTGATCGGGGGCGGCGCACGCGCCCTGGCGCATCGCATCGACGTGACAACCGAGGCGAGCGTCCGGGAGGCGGTCGACACGGTCGTCGAACGGCTCGGTGCGCCGCGAATCCTCGTCAATGGAGCAGCCGCGCAGGAGCCGACCGGCAGCATCGTCGAGATAAGTCCCGAGTGGTGGAACCACGCCGTCGCCGTGAACTTGACCGGCGCCTATCTGACGAGCCGCGCCGTCATTCCTCACATGGCCCGCGCGGGCGGCGGCAGCATCATCCACATCGCCTCGCAAATGGGGCGAATCGGGGCGGAAGGACGCGGCGTCTACTGTGCGACCAAAGGTGCGCTCATCCAGCTTGCCAAGGTCATGGCGATCGACCACGCCAAAGACAACATTCGCGTCAACACGCTGTCACCGGGTGCGGTCGAAACCAGGCGTCTGGTGCACCGCTACGGAAGTCTCGAGGCGGCGCGAGCCCAGGCGGTGCCGAAGCACCCCATCGGACGGCTTGGCAGACCGGAGGAGATTGGCCATGCGGCAGTCTTTCTCGCCAGCGACGCCTCCTCGTTCATGACCGGCGCCGACCTCCTGGTCGATGGCGGCTACACGGCAGTCTGAACGATCTCGCGCAGGCCTCGGCCGCTCGCGCGCTCGAGGCGCTTGAGGAGGCGGTCGAGCTCGGCGAGGTCATCGGCATCGAGGCGCGGTCCTGGCGCACGCGTAGCGGCCGAGGCAATGGCGCCGCGGCGGCGCAGGATCTCCTTGCGAATCGCCAGGCCGATGCCGGGCTGCAGCTCGTGCCGCAGGACCGGCAGGAAGCGATCGTAAAGGTCCTCGGCAGCGTCCGCCTCGCCAGCCCGAAAGAGCGCATCCATGGCGACAAGGACATCCGGGAAAGCAAAGCCGGTCATGGCCCCATCGGCGCCACGGAGATACTCCTGCGGCAGATGGATGCCGCCGAACCCACAGAGGATCGAGACATAGCGCCGGGCGCGGCCGTCGCAGGCGCGGCGGATCGCCGAGAGCTTTCGCAAGCCCGGATAATCCTCGTGCTTGAACATGACGATCTGCGGAAAGCGGTCGACGAGCCCGACAAAGCAGGAGGCCGAGAAATTCACCCCCGACAGCTGCGGGAAATCCTGAATGCAGACCGGGATCGATGGCCCGAGCGCCTCGAGCACGCTTGCGAGATAAGCGGCAACGGCCTCATCGGTCTTGAGACCTGCAATCGGCATCACCATGACGCCGGCGGCGCCCGCCTCCATCGCGGCCCTGGCCACCCTGACGAGCTGGGACGTGCCGGGATTGGACACGCCGACGATGACCGGAATGCGGCCCTCGACGGCGGCGATGAAACGACGCGCGACGTCGAGCGTCTCCGCTTCCGAAAGCTTCTGGAACTCGCCCATGACGCCGAGAATAGTCATGCCTTGGACGCCGCAGCGCATGTAGAAGTCGACGAGGCTGTCGATGGAGGCGAAGTCGATGTCGCCTTCGTGCGAGAACGGCGTCGCCGCAATGACGTAGACGCCCTTCGCGTCGGCCGTAAGCTTCTGGGCCATGGCAAGCCTCGTGGACGTGGGGTGCAGCCCGGGATGGAGCACCCTTGGGATCGAAATGCAAGGCAAAACGCTCGAGCCGGCGGGCAGCGGCGGACGCCGCAAGGTGTACCTCGCACCGTCAAAATTGCGCGTGCTTCGGCGGGGGAGGCTCCATGCCCTCGCGACGTCACGCCGCCGACCACGTCAGGCCACCAAAGCTGCGTGCGCAGCCGTTCCCAAAATCCCTTAGCACCGTTGATCGGCCACGGCGCGGGCAGTCGCACGTCGGCATCGCGGGGCGCGCGGCGATCTCTCGCAATCACCACTTCCGGTCTGGCAGACCGACGCGTGCAACGACCGCGACCTGAAGCGCATGGGGTCGAGGATCAGCGCGATGCGGCCTCACTCTTCGTCTTCGCCTTCCGAAGGCCGCGCCGCTCGCGTCTCATGGCTTTCGTTGCGGAATCACCTTGCGGAACGGCCTGCGCTTTGGCCGCGGCGACAACCGTCTCCACATAGCCGGGCAGCGCGAAGGCAGCGAGATGCACGGCCGGCGTCCAGTATCGCGTGGCAATGCCGCGCTTCCTCGCCCGCTTGGCGAGCTTCTTCGCCGAGATGTCGAGATGACCGGCGTCGTCGGAGGCCCAGTTCAGGGCGAACGGCCCGCCGAAATAGCAGGGCTGGGTGCACAGGTAAGGTGCGACGTGCCGGAAAAGGCCGGCAAACGCGCGCGTGGTGCCCGCGAGATGATCCGGAAACTGGAACGGCAGCCCGTTCTGCGCGACGAGGATGCCGCCCTCGCGGAGCGCGCGCTTGCAGTCGGTGAAGAATTCCGGCGTGTGCAGGACCGCGGAGGGCCCGATCGGCTCGGAGCTGTCGACGATGATGGCGTCGAATCTCTTGTCGGTTCCGCCGACGTACTCGCGGCCGTCGGCAATGACGAGATCGCAGCGCGGATCCTCGAAGGCGCCGCCCGCGATCTCGGGAAAGTACGTGAGCGACAGGTCAATGACGCTGCGATCGATCTCGCACAGCGTCGCCTCCTCGACGGAGGGGTGCTTCAACACCTCGCGCAGCACACCGCCATCGCCGCCGCCGACGATCAGCACCCGCCGAGGTGCCTTAATGGCCAGCAGCGGCACGTGCGCCATCATCTCATGATAGATGAACTCGTCGGAGGTGGTCAGTTGGCAGACGCCGTCCAGCATGAGTACGCGGCCCCAGGAGGCATTCTCGAAGATGACGAGATGCTGGTGCTCGGTCTTGACCTCATGGAGAACCTTATCGGCCTTGAGCTGCACCCTCCAGTGCGGATGGAGCGTCTCCTCGATCCAGCGGTCGGTTGACTGCATCGCAGGCTCCCCGGATTTGGTGTGAGGCGTCTATCGACGTGGCTTGTAGGGGTGCGCGAGGGCCATGACCAGCCTCGAATGCCCGGACGGTAAGCCGCCACTCGAGCGCCGCGCCACGAAGCCGGGCAGTGGCACCTGCGGGTATCGGCCGAGCGCAGCCCATAGCGCTGCGCCCCGGAGCAAGGTCCGGGGCGCAGAGATCTGTCAGGCCGTCGCATCCTCAGGCTGCGACGACGCGGCGCTCCTTCTCGCGCTTGGGAAGGCGAACGGGCGCCTTCTTGGGCGCGGCGGCGCGCCACTTCAGGTCCTCGAGTTGCTGGCCGCGAAGGTGCTCCTTCACGACAACCTCGCGGGCCTCGAAGGCCTCCTTGAGCACCGGAATGGCCAAGCCGGGCTTGGCAGCTCCGCACATGAACACGTCCAGGGCCGCATACTCGGCCTCCGGCCAGCTGTGAATCGAGATGTGGCTCTCCGCGAGCACCGCCACGCCCGACACGCCGCCGTTCGGCGTGAAGTGGTGAAGGTGGATGTGGAGCAGCGTCGCGCCGGCAGCCGTGACGCAACGCTTCAGCGTGCGTTCGATGTGCTTGAGGTCATCGAGACGCTTGGCGCCGAACAGATCGATGATGAGGTGCGTTCCCGCAAACCTCACGCCATCGCGCTCAATGAAGAAATCCTTGCGGTCTTCGCCTTGCGCGGTGGGCGCGATTTTCGTGGAGTCTTCCTTTTGGGCGGTGCTTGAACGAGTCAAGTCCATCCCCAATTGGAAGAGGGCGTCGTGATAGGCCATCAGACCCTCCCCAACCAGCAGACAGATTGTGACCCGCCCGCTCCTTACCTTTGGGGTTTGGGGATGTGTCCTTGACCTTCAGGGCAGGTGGACGAACGGCGGGGGTGCATATGAGGCCAATCGCCCCCCGGCGCAAGCGGTAATTTGCGCCACGCCGCAAAAAAATTCTGATGCGGGCTAACTGCACCTTAACGGACACGGCGCGCGCTCGGATTCGCCGCCTCCGTTCCGCGCTTCAGCCGGCGCTTGCGCATCGCGCCCTTCAGCCGGAGCATCGCTTCCCGCGCGCCCGCGAATCACCCGCTAGCGGGCGAGGAACTGCTTGAGGAGCTCCCGCGCCTTGCCAATCTTTTCGTCAGCCTTGGCGCCGCCTCCGAGAACATCGCGTAAGGCGCCGTCGACATCGCCGTCCTTGAGCTTGCGCAGCGCCTCCTGCGCCTGCGGCGATCTGAGCACCGCGCCCACATCCGGAACGACGCTGACCTTATCGAGCGGACCGGCGATCCTGAGCGGGACCTCGAGACCACCGGAGCCCGCCGCCTCGGTCTTCACCAGCATGTTCATATTGCGATCGACAAGATTGATGACGCCGCTGCCGGTCGCGCGCAGCGCCGGACTATCGACCTTGAGATCCTGATTGCGCGCCACGCCGTGAGCAATCTGGAAGGTACCCGACAGCTCCCTGAAGGGCGTGCGGCTGCCGGGGGTTCGCTCAAGTCTTGGCACGCGGCCCTGCGCCAAGGCGGCACTCGACTGTGAGATATCCCACCCAAGCAGTGCCCCGTCGGCAAGCTTCAGATCGGCCTTGCCGGCAAGCGTCCCGATCAGCTCGCGCTCGCTGCCGCCCTTCGCGCTTACGGCGAGACTGAAGCGACCCCTCCCGTCTATGAGCTCGACGGACGAGATTGCCTGCAGCAACGGCTGCGCCGCAACGCCCTCGCCGGAGAGATTGACACCGAGGGTGATGTCCGGCTCGCGCGCATCGACGCTCACGACGCCTTTGATCGTCCCATCGAACACCTCGGCCCGCGGAATTTCGACTTTCAGGACGCCGGCCTTCAGCTGGGCAACGGCCTGCGCCGCACCAGCTCTGAGCGGGCCGGCCGCAATGCCTGCAAATTCGAAACGCCCGTCGAGGTCGACAAGCCGCAGAATCGCGGGGTTGAGCGGCTCGCTGCTCCAGCCGGGACCCGCGCGCCGGCTGAAGCCGCGAACGGCCGTTCCGGGACGCCGCGCCGGCTCGGCGGCGTCCGGCGCGGGCATTGCGCCAGGATCCGGGCGGTTGAGCAAATCCTCGATGGAGGCAGGAGGTGCGAGACCGCCGGCCGATGGAGCGAAGCGCCCGGCTTGCGTTTCGTTGGGTCGCGGGGCCGGGCTCCCTGGCGGCCCGGCTGGGCGCGCGGACGGCGCAAGGACCGGCTCGAGTGCCAGCAGGCGATCGAGATCCAGGGCCGCAACTATGATGTTGGCCTTGGCCTGCGGTCTCGGCCCGCCAACGTCGAGCGACACCGTTCCGCTCGCCGCAGTCCCGGCGGCGGATAGCTTAGCTTCCGAAATGGTCACACGCGAGCCGACGAACTTGACATGCCCCGAGAAGGACGCCGCGCCGAGCGGATCGAGACCTGACACAGGCAGGCGGAGCAGCCGCGTCAAGTCGTCGACCGAGGCTGCTGCAAGCGCGACGCGGCCGTCGAGCGACGGGGTGTCGGCGCCCGTCACCATCCCGGAGTATTCGAGGCTCCCGGAGCGGGCAGCAAGCCGGATCGCCAGCTTTGCCGGCTGATCCGCAAGGAAGCTGCGCGGCGACGTCACCGCGACGTCGAAGACGATGCGCTCACCATCGTGCACGAATTGCCCCGCAGCAGTGAGCGGCCCCGACAAGTCCTTGAGGGACAGGCGGCCGTCGATCGCCTCGAGATTGAACGCCATCGTCGTGCGCGCGTCGCTGAAGCGGACCTCGCCGGCGGTGATGCTGACGTCGGCCAGCGAAAGGTCGTTGATGCCCGCTGGCTTCTGCCGGCCGACGGCTCCCTCGCCCGAATGCCGGACGAAGTCCTGCAGCTCTCTCGGCAGCAGCCGGCCATCCGGCCCGCGCGTCTGAACGGCCTGGGCAAGACGGATCCTATGGCCGTCGCGAAGATCATGGATTGCGGCAAAGTCCCAGCTCCGCCGCCCGGCGTTGTCCACGCGCAGCGCCACAACCGGCCGGTGCAACACAAGGCGCTCGACAACGACTTCGCGCATGAGGAGCGGCAGAGGATTGAGCTCGATGCTGAGTTCCTCGGCTTGCAACAGCGGCGCACCGGGCATGGCAGGGGGAGCGGACAACGTCACGTCGCGCAGACTGACCGATACGCGCGGCAGCAGGCGCAGTGCGATCGGGCCTGCGATGTCGAGATCGCGGCCCGTCGTCTGCTTCACATGCGCGACGAGCGTGTCGCGGACGAGCGCCGTCGGCGGCGCTACGACGATCGCGGCCGCCGCGGCGAGGACAAGCGCAAGCCCCGTGAGAACAAAGAGCGTCGCGCTGCGCAACACCCGGCCCGCGAGGGACGATCGGCTCACCTCCTGCAACGGCCGATGCCCTGCGGCCCGATCGTAAGCGGGCTGTCGCGGCGCGGGCGGCCGAAGGTCAGGCCCAACCGGCGGCAGTCGGGGGTCGTGCCGAGTTTCCCAGCCCCATTGCAGACTTCCCCCGGGGGCCGAGCTTTGGCGATCCGGCCGCTCGCCGGGACGAAGGGCGCCAAGACTCGGCGGTGAACGGCGGTCGCGCGGATCTGGCATGGCGGCGGCTCAAAAGACTTTCTGGTCGCGGTCGCAGGCGAGCGTCACTCGGGCGTCTGATCCGACGTCTGACGACGGCTCCTCCGGTAATTGCCAATTGTGTCGCCAGCGCGGAATGCGGGGACATGTCCCCGCAGCGCGGCAAATCGCACCAGCAACGAACGCGGCACGGAGATACTGGCCGAGCGTACCGGGCAAACACTATCGTGTTTCGAGGGCAACAGCGAGCGGATGCGGCAGATGGGACTGGCTCTGCAAAGCCTGATCGGGGTGCTGGTACTGCCGTTACTGGCGTTCCTGATTTCGGAAGACCGCGCTTCGCACCGCAACTCCGAGGCCTGGCGACGCGCCGCCCTCGGCATCCTGGTACAGGCTGCCATTGCCCTGATTCTCATCCGGCTGCCACAGTCGCGTGCGCTCTTCGACGGGATCGGAGCCATCGTCGGGGCCCTGCAAGCGGCGACCGAAGCGGGGCTGCAACTCGTGTTCGGCTACCTCGCCGGGCAGGAGCCGCCGCCGTTCGAGATGGTCCGACCGCAGGCCGGCTACATCCTGGCCTTTCGCGGCCTGCCGCTGATCCTGGTGGTGAGTGCGCTCTCGCGGCTCCTCTACCACTGGGGAGTCCTACAGCTGGTGGTCGGCGGCATGGCCAGGGTCTTTCGCCGCGCTTTCGGCATCGGCGGTCCGCTCGGCACGGTCGCGGCAGCGAAGATCTTCCTCGGCATGGTGGAGGCGCCGCTCCTGGTCAGACCCTACCTGGCCGGCATGGGCCGCGGCGCCCTGTTCGCTGCCATGGCAGTCGGAATGGCGACCATCGCCGGCACGGTGATGGCCCTCTACGCGGCCATCCTCGAGCCCGTCCTTCCGGGTGCGGCCGGGCACATCCTCGCGGCCTCGCTGATGAATGCGCCGGGCGCCCTCGTGCTGGCGCGGCTTGTGGTCCCGCAGGGATTCGAGGGCGGGCCGGACGCCCCGGCGCTGCGGCTCGAGAACGCGCCCCGCTCGACCATGGACGCCATCGCTCAGGGGACGATCGACGGCCTGCGACTTCTGGCGGCGGTCGTCGCCATGCTGATCGTCATGGTGGCCCTCGCGGCGCTCGCCAATTCGTTGCTCGGGTTCGTTCTGGCCCCGTTCGGCATCCGCCTGACCATCCAGCAGGTGCTCGGCTGGATCGCGGCCCCGTTCGCTCTCCTAATCGGCATACCGGCGAGCGAGGCACTCGTTGCCGGCAGTCTCCTTGGCCAGAAGGTTATCCTCAACGAGCTGATCGCCTATCTCGACCTCGCACGGCTGCCGCCGGAGGCTCTCTCGGCGCGATCGCGGCTGCTCCTCACCTATGCGCTCTGCGGGTTTGCAAATCTCGGCTCGCTCGGGATCATGATCGGCGGACTTACCGCCATGGTGCCGGAGCGGCGCGGCGACATCATCGAGATGGCGCCGAAGGCGATGCTGGTGGGGCTGATGGCCACCTTGCTGTCGGCGGCCATCGTCGGCACGATCGTGTGGAATTGAACGGCTGGGGCGGCGCGGCATCGCGATGGCACGAAGGCGGGGAAAGCGGTCGCGCGGCGCGCGAAAGCGGGCACGGGTCTCGCGCAAACCGGCGCCGGTCGGCGCTCAAGCCACGTCGGCAACGGGCAACCTGGCGGGCGCGGCCGTCACGAGGTCGTCTGGCGCTGCCGGTTCCGGCGTCGAGGCCAGAACGTCCCGGCTTCGCCGCATCGGCAGATATGTCGCCGCCTGGGCGATCGGAGCCGTCGGGTCGCTGGTGTTCGTCTGGGCGAAGCTGCCGCTGCCCTGGTTTCTCGGCGCGCTGACGTTCTGCCTGATCGCTTCCGTCGCCGCGGCCCCAATCGAGCGGCCACGGCCGCTTGCGATCCCGATGCGCTGCGTGCTCGGTGTCGCGATCGGCTCGGCCTTCACCCCGGCGCTCCTCGACCGCATGGGCAGCATGGCCTGGAGTCTTCTGCTGCTCGTGCCTTACATGCTGTTCGTGATCGCCCTCGGCATGGTGTTCTATGAACGCTTCGCCAAGCTCGACCGTCCGACCGCGTTCTTTTCCGCAGTGCCCGGCGGGCTCACCGACATGACGACGATGGCCGAAGACGCAGGCGCCAAGCCACGCTCCGTCATCCTCATCCAGGCGAGCCGCATTCTGGTGATCGTGTTTGCGTTGCCGCTCTGGTTGCAGTGGCATGACGGGCTCAGCGTCAATCAAGCGGTGGCGGCAAGCCGGGCGCACATCTGGGAGGTAGACCCGCGCGATGCGCTGGTCATGGTCGCAATGGGTCTCTTCGGCTGGCTCGGCGCGCGACGGCTCGGCCTTGCGGGTGCGCCGATCGTCGGGCCGATGCTGGTCAGCGGAACCGCGCACGCGTTCGGCTGGACCTTCTCGGCCGTGCCGGTCGAGGTGCTCGTCATCGCGCAGATCAGCGTCGGCGTGCTGCTCGGCTGCCAGTTCCGAGGGCTTACGCTGCGCGAGTTCACCTCGACGATGGTGTGGGGGATCGCCTACGCCGCGGGGCTTCTGGTCATTACCGCGGTCGTTGCGCATTACGTCGCGCGCTGGACCGGATTCGACCCGGTCTCGGTGCTGCTCGCGTTCGCGCCGGGCGGGCAGACCGAGCTCAACCTCTTGACCTACGTCCTCGGACTCGACGTCGCCTACGTGGCACTTCATCATCTGATGCGCCTTGGGATCGTGATCCTCGGCGCGCAGCTCGTTTTCAAGGCTCAGAAGGGCTGGCGCAAGTCCTGAGGCCGGCTAGTCTCTTGACCGCTCGCGTCGAACAGATCCCGCTCTTCGTGCTGACCGGCTTCCTCGGCAGCGGCAAGACCACGCTGCTCGCGCGCACGCTGCGCCATCCTGGTTTTGCGCGCACGGCGGTGATCATCAACGAGATGGGCGAGATCGGCCTCGATCACGAGCTCGTCCAAACCTCGAGCGAAAGCCTGATCGAGCTCGAAACGGGCTGCCTGTGCTGCGCCGTGCGCGGCGACCTCGCCGTCACGCTCTGCGACCTGCTCAACCGGCGCGATAGCGGCTCGGTCATGCCGTTCGAGCGCATCGTCATTGAGACGAGCGGCATCGCCGACCCGGCGCCGATCCTTCAGCTTCTGATGACCGACGAGGGGCTGCGACGCCGCCTCAATCTCGCGGGCGTCACCACAACTGTCGATGCGACGACGGCGCTTGCCACGCTCGAGCGCGAGCCGCAGGCGCCGCGTCAGATCGCCGTGGCCGATCGCCTCGTCATCACCAAGACCGACCTTGCCGGCGGGCTCGGCGAGCCGTTGACGCGCGCGCTGCGCCGGATCAGTCCATCGGCCGATCTCCTCATCGCCTCGCACGGTGATCTCGATCCCAATCGACTGTTCGTCGTCGCTCCGTGGGAGCCGGCGCGGGTTGCGAGCGCGCTTGCCGCTTGGCTTCCGGAGCCGGCGAGCGCGGTGGCCGAAGCGACGTCCGCCGACCACGCCGGCGTCACGAGCCTTTCGCTTCGCCTCGCGGAACCGCTCCACGCCGCGACGCTTACGCTGCTGGTCGAGGCGCTGGCGGAGCATTGCGGCGAAGACCTCCTGCGCCTCAAGGGCATCGTGCGGCTCGTTGAGGTGCCGGATCGCCTTGCCGTGATCCACGGCGTGCAGCACGTCTTTCACCCCGTCGAGCTCCTCGACCTGGACGGACGGCCTGGCGAAAATCCACAATCGCGTCTGGTGCTGATCGGCCGCCGGCTCGACCGCGGCTGGATTGAGGCGCTCATCCAGGCGATCGAGGCCGAGGTGAGCGAGGCGGGGGCGAACAGCGATCCGGGAGGCGCGCGATGAAGGACTGGGTGGTGACGCTCGCCGCAGCCAAGGCCGCGCCGATCCCGCCCGGGCGGCGCTCGGCGGAACTCATGGCGCACGGAACGATGCGGCTTCGCTACTATGCGCCGAGAGGCGCGGATCTGCAGACGCCGCACGACCAGGACGAGATCTACATCGTGCAGTCCGGCCACGGCAGTGTGCTCTCGGGCCCGAGCGAGGACCGGCTCGAGCGGCGCGCGTTCGGGCCGGGCGACGCCATTTTCGTGCCGGCGCGGCACGTGCATCGCTTCGTCGATTTCAGCGATGATTTCGCGACCTGGGTCATCTTCTGGGGACCGGAAGGCGGCGAGAGCGCGTGAGCAACGCGCCTCGAAGATGGATGCCGAACTGCTACCCCTGGCCTGCTTCGGTGGCGCGGCGCGGGACGAGGATCTGCCCCGTCACCTGGAAGACGAGCTCGCCTCTCTGGTTGAACCCTTCGCCGCGGGTCACGAGCAGGCCGCGATCAGGCCGGGACTTGAAATCGAGCTTGTCGGCAATCGTCTGGCGGAAGCGCACCGTGTCGCCGGCGAAGACGGGTTTCAGCCACTTCAGATCCTTGAAGCCTGGCGAGGGGCCCCAGCGCGCGACGCTCTCGCCGCGCGCGGCAGCCGCGGCCTCGCGCTGCTGGCGGGAGCGGATGTTGAAGCCCGTGTAAACGGCGGCGGTGTGCCAACCCGAGGCGCACAGCGCACCGAAGAGCGACCGCTTCGCCGCATCCTCGTCGAGGTGGAAGGGTTGCGGGTCATACTTTGCCGCAAACGCCTTGATGTCGGCGACCGTGAATGTGTGGCTGCCGAGCTCGGTCACGGTGCCGACGACAAGATCCTCAAAATAGGTGCTCATGCCGACCCTCCGGACGGCGTCACGGCGCGGGCGGCCTCGGTGTTGCGAACGGCGATGAACACCGCGCTCTCCATGGTCATCAAGAGTTCATCGTGCTGATTGAGGATCTCATGCTTCATGCGGCAGACGCCGACGCCTGGCCGGGAGGCCATCAGCCGCTTCTCGAGACAGACGCTGCGCGCCTTGAGCACATGCCCCGGGCGCACGGGTTTGAGCCACCGCACCTCGTCGATGGCATTGGCGCCGAGGGCGGCAAACTTGCTCAAAAGCCCATCGTAAAGCATGCGCATGAACATGGCGCAGGTGTGCCAGCCCGAGGCACAGAGGCCCTTTACGAGCGAGAGCTTTGCGGCCTCCTCATCGACATGGTGGGGCTGCGGATCGTAGGCGCTGGCGAATTCGAGGATTTCCGCCTTGGTGACCGGATAGGCGCCGTAGGTGTAGACCTTGCCCGTCTCCATGTCCTCCCAGCAGAGCCTGGTGTCATCGCTCGACTGCATTCCGTTGCCGTCTCCCGGTTGGTGTCGCTTGGTGTGGACCCTGCATCAGAGGCGCGTTGGACGCCAGCCTGGCGTCAGCCGCGGAAGGCGGGAGACGGGTATTCGCCAACCGCCAGGCGGACGCACGCCGATCGAACCAGCGGACCGGCATCGCTCGCCCGGGCCCTGTCAGCGGGGTCGGACGCGGTCGGGGCGGTCACAGATGTGTGAGATCAAATTGACCGACGTTCATCTCGCCGCCGCCAGCCTTCGCTGCTATTTATGGATCGAGCCGGATCGGAAACCTGCGCGAGACTGGCAAAGCTTTAGCGGCTCTCCATGGCAGTGGTGGCCAGCCTCAGCATTTTCCGATCCGGCGGTCGGTCACGGCCCCTGTTACGCGCCAGCACAGGCGCCGTCCAGGGGTCCGACGCTCAGAGTTCCGGCCTCTGCGCCGCTCGCGCAGGGGTCGATCGGGTCCCGGAAGGGTACCGCCTCCCTGCCCTTCCGGGACGGCTCAACCGCAACGCGCACGCCGCACGCCTTGCCGCCGCTGCAATTCTGTGTGTCCGTTTCGGGCTCTCGGGATTCGCAAGGGAGGTGATCGACCGATGATTGGGGCTCGCGCGACAGCTGCCGGGCTCGTCGCGGCCGCGCTCGCGGGGGCGTCCCTGCTGCAAGCCGCGGCCGTGACGGAAGCGCGCGCCCAGGCGATCGGCGAGGCATTGGCGGCGCGACTGACGCAGGACCAACAGCGCGTCTATGTGCTCTATCTGCGGGCCCGCAAGGCGTTCGAGAACGAACTGGCGGCCTATTGGATTGCCGTCGAGGAGAAGCGGGAAGGGCGCCGGCGTAAGCGCGCGCAGAACGTCGCCTTCACGGCGGACGACTACATCGCGGATCAGCCGCCCAAGTATGCGGGACCGTCGCTGCCGCCTGAGATCGCACGGATAGTCGCCGAGGTGAAGCCGCCGGAGCCAGAAGCGCCGAAGCCTCAGGTCGCGGATTTCCTCGCGGCGGCGCGCGCCGAGTACGGGTTCAGCCCGACTCCTTTGAGCGAGCGGGAGTTCAAGCGGCGCTATGCGGAGGAGGCCTTGCGACTTGGCCTCACCAAGGCGCAGGTGGTCCGCGTCTATGCGCTCGAGACCGGCGGCCGCGGCACCATCGACATGCAAGCCGGCATCGATCCCGAGACGAAGAAGGGCAAGCCGATCTCGTCCGCGCTCGGCTACGCGCAATTGCTCACCGCCAACTCGACGAGCGAGCTTCTCAAGCATGGTGACGGGTTCATCCAGCGGCTTGAGGAGATGGCGCGGGCCCGCGGCGCGCCGGGCGCGCGGGCGGCCTCGCTGCGCCACAAGGCGGCGGTGCTCAGGCGCATGATGCGCGCGGTCCGCGCCATTCCGCGCGACTGGAACGCACACGTGAAGTTCGCCAACACGGCGAAAGGGCTGGGCATCCACGCTCTCAATCTCGATGCCGACATCGGCCCGTGGTTGCAGGTGATCAAGCTCAAGGGGCTCAAGGAGGAGGCGGAGCGCGCCGGCCGCCCGAACCTGACCGGCGCCGAGATCGAACTCATGAACCTTGCCGGGCCGCGCACGGGCCTCGAGATGATGGAGCCGGTGGCGCGAAAGATGCCGACGGCAAACTTCTTCAGCCAGGTCGGCTACTACCGGAACACGATCGTGCGCGAGAAAACTGCGGCCGAGCTGCTCGCCGCTCTCGACGAGCGCATGGACGTCCACATGAAGAAGCCCGGCGCGGTCGAGTTTGCGCAGGCCTTCGACGAGGCGATGCGCGCGAGCCGCTCCCTGGCGGGGCGGTGACCGCCGGCGGTGTCCGGCCGCAATGTTCCGGGGGGCCGACGCCTGAGCGCATCACCCTGTGGGATGCCCCCCAGTGCCCAGCATCAGCGCATCACAGACGCCAATTCGATTGCAGCGGGAGGTGGCAGCTCAGCCTTCTTGTGCGGCGGATCGGGTCGCCAGCCGAGCATCGCCAGCATCACGAAGAAGCCCGCGACATACGCGACGGCCACGTGCCAGCCGCCGCGCAGCCATGCGACCGCGTTCTTCCCGTCGGGAAACATGTTGGTGATGGCGACGCCCGCCGACGATCCGAACCAGATCATCGAACCGCCGTAGCCGACCGCGAACGCCAGCATTCCCCAGTCGTAGCCGCCCTGCTTCAGAGCCAGCGCCGTCAGCGGGATGTTGTCGAAGACGGCCGAGATGAAGCCGAGCGATAGCGTCGTCTGCCATGACGCGACAGGAAGCTTTTCGACCGGCATCATGGATGCGCTGGTCACCAGACCGAGCAGGAACAGGGTCCCCTTGAAGTTCTCTCCGAGCAGCTTCCACTCCGGCTTGCGAATGGGCGCCGTGAGCAGGATCGCGATCCAAACCCCGATGCCGATCACCGGCAGAAGATCCAGGAGCCACGGCGCCTTCTGGTTGGCCCACACATTGGCGACGATGGCCGCAATCAGGATGGCCGCAACGATTGCGACGCGCGACCAGTCGACATGCGCGCCCGGCTCGGCGTCACGAGCAATCGGCTGGTAGGCCTGCTGCTGGCGCGCGGCAATGAGACCCGATACGAGCAGTGCCGTGACCGAGGCGACGATGCAGTCTAACACGGACAGCGGACTGACGCCGTCGATCCACATCATGGTCGTGGTCGTGTCGCCGACGACGCTGAAGGCCCCGCCGGCATTCGAGGCTGCGACGATCGCCGCGATATAGCCGATGTGCAGCCGGCCCCTGTAGAGCTTGATCGCCATGGTGCCGCCGATGAGCGCCGCGGCGATATTATCGAGAAAGCTCGAAATAACCCAGACAATGGCGAGGAGCGCGAACCCGCCCTTCCAGTCATCGGGCAGAAGCGACGGCATCACGTCCGGGATGCCGGACTTCTCGAAGTGATTCGCAAGCAGCGCGAAGCCCATCAGCAAGAGAAACAGGTTGGCGAGGATGACCCACTCGTGCCCCATGTGGCCGAGGAACCCCGCCACACCCGTGCCGAACTTGAAGCCGGTGAAAAGGATCTTGTAGAGGCTGATCGCCGCCAGCCCCGCCATTGAAACGTAGAAGGTGTGATGGTGGAAGAGCGCAACGCCGAGCAGCGTCAAGGCGAAGAGAATGAAGTCGAGCGGGATGCCCGCAACCACGACCGGCTCCACTGCCGCTCCCGCCGCGGCCCAGGCCGGCGTTGCAATGATCGCAGCAATCGCGCCGCACGCCCAAGCCATCGGAAACGCCACACCTGTCGCGCGCCGTGGCTCGGCGGCCAGAAGTCTCGAGTTCACAATTATCCTCCCGGAGTGCCCCGACCGGACGCGTTCGTGGGAACCGGTCCGGACGGCGCCGACGGTAGCCACTTACGCAAGGGCCAGCAAGGCAGGCGAAGGCGCGAGTGCCTTGGCGACGCGTCCTTCGACCCTCAATCGGGCTCGACGACGACGGCCGTGCCGTAGGCCAGCACCTCGGTGACGCCGGCGTTGATTTCGTTGGCGTCGTAGCGCATGGCAATGATCGCATTCGCGCCAAGCGAGGCGGCGTGCGCAACAAGCAGGTCGTGCGCCTGCTGGCGCGCCTGCTCGGCGAGCTTGGTGTAGATCGTAATCTCGCCGCCCTTCATCGTCTGTAAGAAAGCGCCGAGGCCAGCGACGACATTGCGCGAGCGCACCGTGACGCCGCGAACCAGCCCTAGCACCCGCACGATGCGATGACCCGGCAGATCGTTGGTGGTCACCGTCAGCATGGCCTGTCGCTCACGCAAGCCTCGCGGCCGAGCCCGCCTCCCGTCGCCTGCAAAGGCTCGGGGCAGCACGACCCGCCGATCCGCTGCCCCAACCTGACCTTGGACCAGCGGCCCGCGCTCCGGCTCACTCGACGATCTTGGTGACGACGCCGGCGCCGACGGTGCGGCCGCCCTCGCGGATGGCGAAGCGCACCTTCTCCTCCATGGCGATCGGCGAGATCAGCTCC
>Ga0073934_10000381_pt1 | contig 129115 bp, 112 predicted proteins | sample LarsenN4metaG_FD_76834 | JGI IMG/M metagenome (GOLD analysis project Ga0073934, IMG submission 76834) | Hot spring sediment bacterial and archeal communities from British Columbia, Canada, to study Microbial Dark Matter (Phase II) - Larsen... ... | reverse complement strand
TAGATCCGGCCCTTGTTGCGATATTTATTTCTCTCATCGCCGAACAGCGAATAAAAAGCAAATTGACCCGACGCGCGGCAAAGATCGAAAAAAATCCGCCCGGCGCTCTGCTCCTTGTAGATCAGGCGGCTCCGCCCCTGGTTTTGATGGAGGGTTTTGAAGTAGCTCTCGGTGAGTCTTTCGCGGTCCAGTTCGTGGTAGACCACCGCGCTCGCGACGTAGCCGATCTTGATTCCGGCTGATCCGATGCGCTGGGCCAATTCCACATCCTCCGAGGTCCCCGATGCTCCCGGACCGAGGCGGACGTCGAAGCCGCCCACTTTGGCGAATACCTCGCGGCGGATCGCCATATTGGCGCCGTTCAACGTGTCGATGTTGTCGAACGAAGGGCCAAGGTCGAACTGATGCACCGTGCGAAAGCGCCGCATCAGCCGGACGATCTCCGGATCTTGCAGCTCTTTAGGCGGGAGGCGGACCGTTCCCTGAGCAACCAACCGGGAGGATTGGCTAAAATAGCCGGATAGATTTTGCAGCCAGGCGGCATCGACGACCACATCGTCATCCAAGAAAACTAGAACATCGCCGGTCGAGATTTTGATCGCTTCGTTCAATATCCTACATTTCCCGGGCCCGAAGATTTTGAACAGACGGATCGGCGCCGGGAAATCAGCGCTTGATCGGCGCAGCATTTCCCAGGTTTGATCGCTCGATCCGTTGTCGCCGATGATGATTTCCGGCCGGATTTGCCCTAGGCCCGTCACACTTCGGATGCTGGCGAGGAGCCGAGTGAGCTGTGCAACGCGATCACGCGTCGGGATGATTATGTCAAAACGGAGCACCAATTATGACTCTCACCGTTTGAAGTCTAGGCTAGTTGTTGACATAAATAGCAAAGCATATAAGTTTTTACACGCTATCACGAATTATTATTCGAATGCTAGACAATCGGGATAGTGATATTTTTGCCCGGCTTTGTAGTGCTCAAAAATGTTGGAGTGAAGCCGGAGATCTCAACAGATCCCATTTATCTTTGGCGTGTTACTAATTCGGGCTGGGAGCACATGAATCCGCATCTCGCACACCGAGCCGACATCGCTGAGCTCTTCGCTAGCCAGTGGCGGAATCGGCAGCTAATCATACAGCTCACGAAGCGGGACGTTTTGGGCCGCTATCGTGGATCGATCATGGGGCTGGCATGGTCTTTTTTCAATCCACTCCTCATGCTTGCAGTTTACACGTTTGTCTTCTCTGAGGTGTTCAAGGCCCGGTGGGGTGTTGGCGGTGAGGACAAGATCAATTTCGCGATTGTTTTGTTTGCCGGCCTGATTATGTACAGCCTGTTTTCCGAGTGCATCAACCGCGCGCCGAATTTGATTTTGGCCAACCCCAACTATGTAAAAAAAGTCGTCTTCCCATTGGAAATCTTGCCGGCGGTGGTCACGGGTTCAGCACTGTTCCATGCGACCGTCAGTCTTATCGTTCTTCTCATTGCACAGCTTGTGATCAATCAGCAGCTACCCTGGACCGTGGTAGTTTTTCCAATCGTTTTGGTGCCACTTTTGCTTGCAACTGTCGGGTTTGCATGGCTATTGTCGGCGCTGGGGGTCTACATACGCGACATTGCGCAAGCTACGAACATTCTCACGACCGTTCTCATGTTCCTTTCTCCTCTGTTCTATCCTGTTTCGGCATTGCCCAAGAGCTATCAACTTTGGCTGCATTTGAACCCGCTCACGTTCATCATTGAGGAAAGCCGCAGCGTTTTAATATTTGGGAACATTCCTGATTTCGTCGGGATTGCGACTTCATTGGTCATGAGTTTTTTAATCTCCGCGGCTGGCTTCTGGTGGTTTCAGAAAAGTCGTAAAGGCTTTGCCGATGTCCTCTGAATCGCCGGCGATCCGTGTCCGAGAACTAAGTAAGTGTTACGAAATCTATGTCCGACCGCAGGATCGACTCAAGCAATCGATTCACCCTCGCTTACAAAGACTGCTCGGGAGAGAACCGAAGACCTATTATCGTGAATTTTGGGCCTTGAAAGACGTGTCATTCGAGGTCAATAAAGGCGAAGCGGTTGGTATTATCGGCCGAAATGGCGCCGGCAAATCGACGCTACTTCAACTGATTTGTGGGACACTTACACCAAGCAGCGGCTCTGTCGAGGTCGAAGGTAAGATCGCTGCCCTGTTGGAGCTGGGCAGCGGTTTTAACCCGGAATTTACTGGAAGAGAAAATGTGTATTTAAGCGCTTCAGTTCTCGGGCTTAAGCAAGAGGAGATCGATTGCAAATTTGATGAAATTGCCGCCTTTGCCGACATCGGCGATTTCCTGGACCAACCGATCAAGACCTACAGCTCAGGCATGATGATGCGCCTGGCCTTTGCTGTCAACACTTGCATTGAGCCGCAGGTGCTGATTGTCGATGAAGCCCTGAGCGTCGGAGACGCGCCGTTTCAATCAAAATGCTTTAGACGACTCCGGCAGTTGATCGATTCGGGTACGGGCCTTTTGTTTGTTTCCCACGACATCTCAATCGTCCGTTCAATATGCCAGAAAGCGATATGGCTGAAAAATGGACATACGCAATTATGGGGTGATGCCAAGCATGTAGCCAAGGAATACGAGAAGTTTTGTTGGCAAGAGCAGGGAGTAACAATGCACTCGTCGAAAGCTATAGAAAACGAGGTTTCGCGCCCTTCTCCAATGCCAATAACTGCTTTCGACGGCTCTTTTTCGTGCCCACAAAATTTGTTCAAGCCGAATCCTGCTTTTGAAGCGAGGCGCGAACGTTCTAGGGCTGGGACGGGCGCGGTAGTCATCAAAAATTTTCTTGTTCTAGATAAGGCTGGAGCCCCGGCATTGTCATGCGATTACGACGATGAATTGACTCTGTACTATCTACTCGATGTTCGTGAGCAAACGAACTCGGATTTTATTATCGGAGTCCGTTTCCGTGATCTGAAAGGGAATTTCGTCTACTCAACAAATGACCTTTACAAATTTCATAGGCTAACGGCTAATCAAGGAGAGCAATTCGTAGTTTGTACGAAAATAAGAGTTCCTTTGACTCACCAAGACTATGTAATCCTTACCGGGATATTTGGCTTTAGCGATGGTATCGCCTTGGTCAATGGCAGTTACGATTTTTCCAGATCCGTGATTTGGGACCTTGTTGATGATACAGCATACATTACCGTGAGGCCTTTTAAGCTAATGCCGCTCCCGGGTCCCGTGCACGTGTCTGCCGAACTCAGATTGGAAAAGATGCCGGGGTAGAGAATGATCGGACTCGAATTCTTTCGAAAACTTTATTCGCCTGAAGGCGATCTAACAATCTTTGATATCGGTGCTCATTACGGCGACTCAGTAAGTGAATTTGTGACACTCTTTCCGTCGTCGCATGTCTATGCCTTTGAGCCAGACAGCAAGAATCGGGAGCGATTAATCCGAAGATTTTCAACAGAATACCGAGTCGAAGTTTTGGAGATGGCAATAGGAGAAAAAGACGGTCGCGCGCTCCTCCATAAAAATAATTACGATGCAACCCATTCACTACTACCATTCGATTCTCTCGAAATAAATCGTTGGGCTGATGCCAACGATTTTCATGCAGAAGGCGTCGAGGAGGTACACCAGATCTCATTGGATAGTTTCTGCATTCTCAATGAAATACCCTACATCGACATTTTGAAGTTGGATATCCAAGGTGGTGAATTAATGGCCCTACAAGGAGCAAAAAATAAATTGTCCAAAGAGGCTATCGGAGGTATTTTTTGCGAAGTTGAATTTCGTCAACTGTATCAGAATCAACCGCTATTTTGTGACATCACTCGGTATTTAGCATCATACGCATATCACTTCGTTAATCTAACGAGTCCGAAAGTCAGCGAAATGGGGGTGCTTTCTTGGGCAGATGCAATCTATGTCAATGAGCCCCTATGGCGGAGCATTGCTGCGAAGCATTCGGCTGGAAAGCTTATTTAGACTTCAAGAAGGAAGGATGATTACAACTAAAATACCCAGTCGGCCAGATATAGAACTGCCGGCTTTTTACGATAGCTTCGAATGGTACTATCCTACGTGCGAGTTGCAGACCAAAGAATGGTTTGTAAAGAATGCCCAGCCGGATTGGGTATATATTGATTGTGGAGCCAATATTGGCTACTACAGCATTCTTTTTTCTCAACTTTCTCCGGAGGGTCAAGTACATGCGGTTGAACCTACGTCCACAGCAGCAATGTTGGAAAAAAATATTGCCCATAACCAATGTAAAAACGTGCTGGTTCATCGATACGCGATGGGGCAATTCTCCGGGCGGCGAGTGGATAAGATTTTTCGTATTTGGGGTGGCGCGCCCGAAGAGAGGGAGTATGACTTTATAACACTCGATCAATTTGTTGACCAGCTAAGGCTGTCGAGATTGGATTGTGTCAAGATTGATGTCGATTCGTTCGACTTCGAAGTTCTCATGGGAGGCGAGAAAACCCTTGAGTGCTTCGACCCATGGTTGGTTGTCGAACTCAACCACGCGTTAGGCGTGCGTGGTTACTCGAACATGGCCGCTTTATCTTGGCTGTTGGATCGTGGTTATCGCCAGTGTCTGGTTTTAGATTATGACAATTTCATTCTACGGCGCTCAGCCGCTTCGTCAGTTTTCGCGACCAAGAATTCAATCCAAATAAATTTTCCTTAAACATGATGTTCGCTTCTGAGTTTGCGTATCCGCCAAATTCGTTAGCTGTGTCGCAATTGGGAGAACTGTTTCCGTTGTCTGAACACTCCCCGCCCGCAGCTTCGGAAAAGCGATTGATTCATCGGAGAATGGAGAACGATGATGCGACCATTTTCCAATTTTTGTATAAAGCCCATCAACCGAGGCGGCATTTAGAATTCGGCACTTGGCAAGGCTGGGGCACATGTGTCTGTTTGGAGTGTTGCGCTGCGACCGTCTGGACGATCAATTTGCCAGATGGCGAGATACGATCTGATGGGACTTGGGCGTATGGCGAACGGGTTATTGATGACAGCAATACGCCTCGTGGGATTGTTACCGCAAATTACGGTGAAGATGAACTGGGTCCAATAACCTATCATCGCACCGATGCGGCTGGCTATATCGGACGCATTTATCGAGAAAAAGGTTTGGGCAATAGGGTTTGCCAAATCTATTGTGATAGCCGCGATTGGGATATATCCAACTATCCGGCGGAGTTTTTTGATAGTGTGCTGATAGATGGCGGGCATCAGCCCGATGTGGTGATTAGCGATACTCGGAAATCATTAAAAGTATTACGTTCCGGAGGACTGATTATTTGGGATGACTTTTGTCCGTTGCCGGAGGTCCAGTCCGAAAGCGAATCCGTCAGAAGCGTATCTAGTGGGATTGAAGCCATTCTTCCGGAATTGCAGGACCAGTTAGCGAAATTGTGTTGGATTGACCCAAGTTGGATTTTGTTAGGCATTAAGAAATAAGCTTTCTCGACCCAATTGCTATTGGGGGAGTGGAATCGTGAATGAGAACTTGATCGTTGTATCCGGAGCTGGGGGATTTATTGGTGGACACTTAGTAGCGGAGCTGCTACGGCAGAATTTTAGACGCATTCGTGCAGTTGACATCAAACCTTTGGAGCGTTGGTATCAACGATTCGACGGAGTTGAAAATTGCGGTTCGGTTGACTTAAAAGAACTGCAGGCATGCCGTCGATCCGTGAAAGATGCCTATTGGGTATACAACCTTGCGGCGGATATGGGCGGTATGGGGTTCATCGAAAATAATCGGGCACTGTGCATGCTCAGCGTCCTGATCAATACGCACCTGCTGCAAGCGGCCCTTGAATCGGGAGTCAAGCGTTATTTTTACGCCTCTTCGGCCTGCGTTTACAATCACGATAAACAAACGAATCCGAACGTCACGGGACTTAAGGAAGCAGATGCGTATCCGGCGATGCCCGAGGATGGCTACGGGTGGGAAAAGCTTTTCAGTGAGCGCATGTGCCGGCATTTCACCGAAGACTTTGGTTTGATTACGCGCGTTGCCCGGTTTCATAATGTCTATGGGCCGCTGGGCACTTACGACGGCGGCCGCGAAAAAGCGCCGGCAGCGATATGCCGCAAAGTGATCGAAGCCAAGCTCAGCGGCAAACACGAAATAGAGATTTGGGGCAGCGGTGAGCAGACTCGTAGTTTCATGTATATCGACGATTGTATTAAGGGCTCGCAAGACATCATGCACAGCGAGACGATTACTTTCCCAATTAATCTCGGCAGCGCTGAAAAGGTCTCCATTAACCAGTTGGTCGACATCGTCGAAGATATCGCGAACGTCCGATTGAAGCGCCGCTACAATCTGGATGCTCCCAAAGGCGTCAACGGTCGCAATAGTGAAAATACTTTAATCCGGAGCATGCTTGGCTGGGAGCCCTCGATTCCGCTTCGCGTAGGTATGGAAAAAACTTACTCATGGATTTACGACCAAATCCTACGCGGCAGCTCGAAGGATGCCGTGGTGAATCAAAGCTGATCCGCTGAAGTGAAATCACTTCGCGGCCGAAATTGGAAGTAAGCAAATGGATTACACTTCGAGCTTTACAAAAATGACTCGCGCGATCGTCGACAAGAAGATTCTCTCATCGCATCCCTTTACTTTATTGGATGTGGGCTGCAGTGGCGGTATTGCCCCGTTTTGGCGGGTATTTGAACCATCGCTGGTAGCGATCGGAATAGATCCCGTCCTGACTGAATGCAGGCGCCTTAATGCAAGCGAAAAAAACCCTCAAGTCGGGTATCGATCGGCGTTCATTGGCTTGCCTGATGATCACCCATTCGTCCAAAAACGCGGTAATAATGAACCATGGGGTGGCAATCCCTGGAACAGGCTCAGCGCGCAGTTTGCTTCAGAAATATTAAGCTCCAAAATCAATGACAAAGACAGGCTCGCTGTTCTCAACGATTGGCAAGGATCGGGGCTAGCCGATCTCAAATCAAGAGTCGGTGTTGATGAGTTTGTGCAGAAAGAGCACCTTGCCGAATTGGATTTTATCAAAGTCGACGTTGATGGCTATGATTTGGACGTGATTCTTTCAGCCGCAAAAATCACACGTCAGTCGCCTGTCTTGGGCTACACCTTAGAAGTGAATTTTTACGGCAGCACCGCTGAAACGGATCATACTTTCCATAACACTGATAGGCTCATGCGTGAATGGGGTTTTGACCTGTTCAATCTATCAATGAGACGTTACTCAGCGGCGGCTCTGCCAGCTCCGTTCGAATGGGATGGACCCGCTCAGACTTTGTTCGGTCGGCCATATCAAGGCGACGCCGTTTACTTAAGAGATCCAATGGCTGCGCAAACGCGAGGGGCTCCTCAATGTCCGCTTCTGACATCTCAAAAACTGCTAAAGCTCGCCTGCCTCTTCGAATGTTTTGGTTTGCCAGACCATGCAGCCGAATTAATACAAGCCAATGCATCCTCACTCCGTACCGAATGCGATCCCGAAGCGCTCTTGGATGCTCTAGCCAGTGAAGTGGATCCGTCGCTTAGCAGTTATTCAGCATATATTGAGAAATTCAGAGCAGATCCGACTGAATTTTATCGATCTAGACGCGAAAAATTGTAGAAGGCCCGCTGAATAAGTAAGGAATCAATGCCCAGAACTGTTCTAGGAAAAGGATGAGTCTCTTTTCAAACATAAAAAGAGTCACGCAATTACTTAAGGGTGCAGCAGGAAAGACATACGACCTTTCTTCTGATCCAGTCTTCCGGGAGTTTGTGCCGTGGCACGGCAACGTGGCGGCAGGATTCGATGTGAATTTTCTGGGACAATTGACGGACGTATCGTTTAACAAGGGCTGGGATGACCAGGAGCGAATGCGAGATCGCTATAGCTGGCCTCCATATCCACCTCTCGACGAAGAACTTTTTGAGTGGAAAACAATGTTATCTGCGATATTGGACGCTAAAGATTCATTTGTGATGATTGAAGCAGGGGCCGGTTATGGTCGCTGGATGGTTAGCGCGATGAGAGCCTGCCAAGTTCGCCGACCCGATCTGGCATGCCAGCTCATCGGCATAGAAGCGGATCCCACTCATTATAGATGGATGCGCAAGCATTTCCTCGATAACGGTTTAAACCCTGACTCGCACCGTCTTATTTTCGCTGCGGTCGATGAAAAGAACGGGGAGGGTACGTACCTTTGCGGAGATGATCCGGCGATGTGGTATGGTCAACATTTAGCTTACGCGGAACATCATGAAACGAATCTCAATGACGGTTACAAGCGTATCATTGTGCCAACACTTACAATAGACGCGATTCTCGCCGACTTAGATCGTGTCGATTTGATCGACTTTGATATTCAGTATGCAGAAGGCAGAGCGATTCCAGTGAGCATAGAAGCTATGACCCGGAAGGTGAAGCGAGTTTTTGTAGAAACTCATAGTGCTGAAATACACGAAATTGTACAGAGATCCTTCGAGTCGAATCAATGGCAATGTACTGATAGGTATGGGTATGTTCATGGGTGTCCGTCAGTTGAAAGAACTCCGTTCGGATCAATTACATTCGCGGCTGGTGTACAGTGCTGGATAAATCCTAAGTTGGCAATATCAAAAGGCATCGGATGATGGGGAATCTTTGACTGGATAAAGGTTCGAATTGAAAATACGAGCACTGAAACTCACAAAGCTTCTGTCTCCATATGGAAGCGAGCAGCATCTTGATTGTCTAAGCGAGTGTTCTGTTAAATCCGATAATTGGGTTCCTGATTGAACGTGACCGTTTCCAAATTGATATCATCAATTGTAATCAAGCGAAGGGTTGGTTTTATGTACTGTACGAAATTTTCGAATTAGAATTCATCGGGAAAAAATATGCTGCAATTGCTACAAGCGGAGGGTTCTCCTTACCTTTCTGTTGTTGCTGCCTCCCGAAATGATAACCATGGTGGAGATCCGCTGATCCGGACGCAAATTTTTATCAATAACCTTGCGCGGCAGTGTGATAAATTCCAGCTACCCGCAGAGTTGATAATTGTTGATTGGAATCCAGTTGCGAATCGGCCGGGATTGGCCGCGGTATTGGATTTACCAACCGATGTGAAGTACCTTCGGGCGCGGGTTATAACAGTCCCAAACGCGTTTCACCAACGGCTTAAGTATTCGCAGCAATTGCCTTTATTTCAGATGATCGCTAAGAATGTGGGAATACGTCGTGCAAAAGGGCAATTTGTGTTGGCCACAAATATTGACATTATCTTTGCCGATGAATTGATGCGTTTTATCGGGAAACGAAAGCTCGATGCTAATAGACTATACCGTGTCGACCGATACGATATTCGCAGTGGGCTCACAAAAGATTTAACCCTGGAGGAGACCCTGCAGTATGCTTGGGCCAATCCGATCCGAGCCAATCGTCGATATCAGCCTGAGAAGTTAATCCAACATCTTTATGGTGACGACGTTTTCAAGAGAGTTTGCATTCCTGATATAAATTTCCGTGGAAGACAGGACGGTGTAGAAGTTGTCGAAGAAGATGAGGTTTGGCAAATTCGTCCGGAACCTTCCGTAAATATGAGCCATCTGCATACCAACGCCTGTGGCGACTTTACTTTGCTTTCGCGCGAAGCTTGGCAAACTATCAGAGGTTATCCGGAATTCGCCTCATATTCCTTCAATATCGACAGCATCGGTGTGGTGGCGGCCCATTATGCAGGTTATCACGAAGTGTCATTGCTTCCTCCATGTGTTTGTTTTCATATCGAGCATGGGATTGGCTCTGGATGGACACCGGAGGGAGAAAGACAGTTATTCAATCGGCTACGTGAGGCAGAGATCCTCAAACCGGAATGGCCGGTTTTAATGCCGTTCGTCGATGAAATGAGAGCAACAGGCAGAGCGCTTGAATTCAATCACGAACAGTGGGGGATCGCTGCTCATGACCTACCGGAACAAATTATGGGCGAGACGGACGAAATCCCGACGGAAAAGTTAGCGCATCTAGATTCACAGATTGCAACGTGCGCAATTTCCGCGATTCAACCAACTTATGATTTGGATCGACTTACATTGGCATATGAACGACGGTTGACAAGCGATCAATGCGTCGGTTTATTTGCGCCAGCCGCTGCCGCTTCTAGCGAAATACGCTCATCTACTCTTGGCTCGACGATCGGCGCAAACAGCGAGAAGGTTATCCTGTATATCCCTGATTCCGAAGGTCGTTATTCGGAAGGCATGTCGCTCGCAAGGGATGTTCAACTGATCAGCAGGACAACTTTGATTTTCCGACTGGGAAAATTTGCCGCACAGTTTCCACTGCGTTTCGATCCGTGCCAATGTCCGGGTTTCATTCGAATCGATTCCATCTCCGCATTCGATGCGGATACTCAAAAGATCATTTGGCAACTCGATGGTCGAGATTATCGAAAAGTTCAAGCGAGCGGCACGGCAGTAATAACAAACGACGAGCTTCTGCGAAAAAGGGGATCCAAGCGTCTGCTTTTTAGCAGGAATGGTTCAACCGGTCGGAACTCGCTCGACATTATCAGTACTGGAGCCGATCCACAGCTGATTCTACCGCCAATGTCAATGGATGTTGGATTTCCTTTGATCCTTTCGATCGAAATGAAGTTCACTCCGTTCAACTGATTGGCATTTGCTAGTAAATTGATGGCCCTTTCGTTTTTGTAGGGCTTATCGGTTCGTGTTATGAATCCATTAAGAAGTTGGCAAGTACTTGAACGCAATCTCGTGCTTGAGCGTTCGCCCTGGCTAAGGCTTTGGCGTGAGACGATTCGGCTCCCTGACGGTCGTGAAATCGACGATTATTATCAGATTGAGCAAGCTGACTACGTTGTAGTCGTGCCTTGGAGTGATGACAAAGTGTACGGAATTTGGCGTTACAAGCACGGACCGCGGCGGGTGAACCTGGGGTTGCCGGCGGGCTATGTGGAAAGCGGGGAAAGCCCGCTCGCGGCGGCTCGTCGCGAATTGCATGAAGAAGCAGGATTAACTTCGGATGATTGGCGCCATCTGGGTTCCTATTGTGTCGATGGCAATCGGAGTCAGGCCTGCGCTCATATTTTTGTCGCGCATGACTGCCGGATGATCGAGGCGCGAATCTCCGACGATCTCGAAGAACAGATCGGCGAATGGTTGACGCCGCAGCAGTGGAACGAACATCTCATGGCTGGACAGGTCGCGACACTAGGCGCGGCAATGGCTGTACACGCCGGCATTCTATACAAGTAATCGGACGCAGATCGTTTAAGGTTTCGTATGATCACGGATGTATCGGTAGTGGGTCTCGGTAAGCTCGGCGCATCGATGGCGGCCTGCCTCGCAAATCGCGGCTTTCGCGTAGTCGGCGTGGACATCTCGCAAAAGGCGGTCGAGACTGTAAATGCCGGTCGCGCACCGGTTCAGGAAACCGGCTTGGATGATCTGCTCGCCAAGAACAAAGAGCGGATTCGGGCGACGCTCAGCGCCGAGGAGGCCGTCGTCAATACCGACTTGAGCTTCGTCATCGTGCCGACCCCGAGCGACGCGCGCGGAGCTTTTTCCCTGCAATACGTGGCTTACGCTTTCGAAGGCATCGGCAAAGCTCTTGCCAAGCGCAAGGACTACCATACCGTGGTTCTCACCAGTACGGTGCTGCCCGGCTCGACTCGGTACGGCTTGTTGCCGATTCTGGAAAAATTCTCGGGCAAAAAATGCGGCAAGGATTTTGGACTCTGCTATAGCCCGGAGTTTATCGCTCTAGGGACCGTGATTCGCAATTATCTGAACCCCGATTTTTTCCTCATCGGCGAATTCGACGAACGCTCCGGAGCAGCGCTCGAGTCGGTCAATTCGCGCGTGTCGCTCAACAACGCCCCGTCGCGGCGAATGAGCATTGAAAACGCCGAATTGGCGAAAATTTCTCTCAATAGTTTTGTCACGCTTAAAATCAGTTTCGCAAACATGCTGGCCGACTTGTGCGAGCGCATTCCGGGGGGCGACGTCGACTCGGTGAGCGACGCCATCGGCATGGATACCCGTATCGGCCGTCGCTACTTGACTGGCGGCTTTGGCTACGGCGGTCCCTGTTTTCCCCGTGACAACGTGGCGCTCAATTTTATTGGCAAATACTTGGGCGCATCGACCGAGCTGCTCGAGTTCAATGACCAATACAATCGGACCATTGCGCCGCGCTTCGTCGAGAAGCTGAAACCTTATCTCCGCAAAGATTCAACCGTTGCTGTTCTCGGCCTCGCCTATAAGCCGCTCTCCCACGTGATTGAAGAGTCGGCAGGAATGTATCTGTGCCTGGCGCTCTCAGAGACCGGCTTTCGAGTCATCGGCTATGACCCGCTGGCGACTCAAGAAGCGCAAGCGGCGCTGCGCATGCATGCTCTAGTCGCAGATTCAATTCCAGCTTGTTTACAAGACGCCGAATGCGTTTTAGTGACGACCCCGGATGATGTTTTCAAGGCGCTAGAGCCAAACGACTTTATCGGCAGCAAAGCCTCGGTTACCGTCGTCGATTTCTGGCGTTGCCTGCCGCCGCCCATTCGCAACCATCCTCAGATTCGTTACATTCCGATGGGACGCTGCATCGATGACGCCTCCGCCATCCAAAAACTCGACGGCCTTTGGCATCGCGATCCGCGGTAGTTCCGCTCATCTGCATGAACATATTGTTTGTGCTTTATGGTGATTTCGGCAGCAACAGCGCCAATCCCCTGGTGCTCTACGCGCGCGAACTTCACTCGCTCGGGCATAGTTGCGCGGTGGCCGTACCGTTCGGCGTCGAGACCGTACGCCAGCATGACAGTCCGAAATTTCGCCCTGTCTTATTCAGCGAGGCGCTGAAAGCTCCCGATTCGATATTCCCTGATAAACGTCCTGCCGATGTGATTCACGCCTGCACGCCGCGGGAAAACATTCGGCGCTTCGTCACCTCTTACATGGCAAAGCGGCCGACGCCGCTGGTTATCTATCTGGAGGATAATGAGTCGTGGATTGCGACCAGGGCATTGGGCTTTGATCCGCCAACCTTGGTCCGCCATACTGAAGCGGAGATTTCCGCTCAATTGCCGAACCAGCTTGCGCACCCCTTCTTTTACGATAGTTTTATCGGCCTCGCGGATGCTGTAGCCGTCATTCAGGATAAGCTCAGGACAAAGGTACCCCCTTGGGTGAGTTCTACAACGGTACTGATCGGCACCGATGTCCAGTTTTTTTCGCCGCGGCAGTCCAATCCCGCACGGCGGGCGAAGTACGGTATCGGGAAAAGCGACAAAGTGATTGTCTATCACGGCGGCATGAACGAGTTCACGAGACCGAGTATTCGAACTCTGTGTGAGGCCGTGGGCTTAATCAATCGGCAGGGCTATACGTGCCGTCTGCTGCGTTCGGGACCGTTCGCGCTCGACTTTTTAGCGCAAATGTCCCCGGAAACCAAGTTGGTTATAAGCGATGTCGGTTTGTTGCCGCGACAAGAGTTGCCGGATTTTTTAGCATTGGCAGACGTCTTTGTACAACCGGGGCAGATCGATCCTTTCGAGGACTTCAGATTACCGGGGAAAGTGGCCGAATTCCTGGCCATGGGACGTCCAGTGGTATTGCCCAACGTGAACATCGCCGATCTTTTTAGAGACGGCGAGAACGCGCTGCTTTTAAATAGGGGAAGCGCCGACGAGATCGCCGCCAAATGCATCGAACTTTTCGCTAACCCGCAACTCGCCCGCGAAATCGGCCGAGCCGGCCGAGAGTTTGCCGAGAAATTCTTCGATGTCCGCTGCCAAGCGAGACGACTGGAAGATGTTTATCGAGCCGCACGCGATCAGTTCAATCCGGCCATTGCCTCAGAAACATGGCGCGATGCGAACGAAAAGACTCCGGTGGCGCTCTTGCTCGCGGCTAAACTCAAGTTGCTGGCTGCTTCGAACCCTAAGTCCGAATTGGCGCCCGGTGATTTACTGAGTGAGCACGCGAGATATATTGAACTGATGCAACAGCGCGTCGAGGGGCTGCAAGCGGCTATCGCCGAGCGCGATGCGAACGAGAGGAATGCTCACATCCTAAGCTTAACGCGACAGATAGCCGAACGCGACAGTCGAATGAGTGAGTTGAACAGGGCTCTTGACGGTTTGCTGAACAGTTTCAGTTGGAAAATAACCCGGCCTCTAAGGGTCGCAAAGGCAGTGGTAAAGCTCGCGCGCCAGCGAATCGACACGTTTTGGCGGCACCGATCCAAATGAAGCAGGATTTTCATTGCGTACCGAAACTTTTTTGCGGACGAGCATCGTCGCCAAGGTTACAAACAGCTATTCGGAGAAGAAGGTCGTGATAGCGAAACGGACTGCATTTTTTTGCCCGATGTTTTTTGTTCTTTCGTTGATTGCGGTTGCTTCTGGCCAAACGGTTAACGATCCCAATTTGAGAGTGACCGAGCTGGTCGGTGGCTTGAGTCAGCCGACGGCGATGGCTTTCATCGGCGCGAACGACATTCTCGTACTTCAAAAGGGTGACGGGCGGGTGCGGCGAGTGATCAATGGTGTGCTGCAGCCCGGGCAAGTGCTCGACGTCGCGGTTCATAATTCTTCCGAGCGGGGACTCTTGGGAATTGCGCTACATCCGAACTTTCCAACGACCCCGCTCGTATATCTCTATTACACTGAGAGCGGCACAGGCGCAGACACGGGCGGCGCTTCGATTCCGCTTGGAAATCGAGTTTATCGCTACACTTGGAACGGCGGCGCTCTGGTCAATCCAACGCTGATTTTGGATCTGCCGGCGACGCCCGGTCCCAATCATGACGGCGGCACGATGACTTTCGGGCCCGACGGCAAACTTTATGTGGTCATCGGTGACCTCAACCGTGACGGCCAGTTGCAAAATTTTTCCGGCGGAGCCGCTCCCGACAACACGGGCGTGATCTTCCGTCTTAACGATGACGGCAGCGCGCCGAGCGATAATCCTTTTGCCGGGCAGCCCGATCTAGCAAAGTATTACGCTTACGGCGTGCGCAACGGCTTCGGCTTGGCATTCGATCCCGTCACGAACGAACTTTGGGACACCGAAAACGGACCAAACCGCTACGACGAAATCAATTCGGTTCCGCCCGGGTTCAACAGCGGTTGGGAGCGGATCATGGGACCGGTCGATCGCGATCCAGAGGAAATCGCTGATCTGGTGCAATTCCCCGGTTCTCAGTATACCGACCCAAAATTCTCCTGGTTCACGCCAATCGGCGTTACGGCGATCGTTTTCTTGAATTCCCTCCAACTCGGAGCCGATTACCTGAGCGATGTTTTCGTGGGTGATATCAATAACGGCAATTTGTATCGGTTCGAACTGAACGCAGCCCGCAACGGTTTTGTATTTCAAGATCCCGCCGTTGCGGATTTAGTGGCCGATAATCTCGCAGAACGCCAACTGGTCACGTTCGGTACCGGGTTCGGCGGAATAACCGACCTCAAGGTCGGACCGGATGGGTTGCTTTACGTGCTGTCGTTTTCAGGCAGGATTTTCGTCATTTCTCGCACGGCTGGGTTCGTGCCGAGCAATACACCGTTGGTCAGCCTTTCGACTCGAGGCATTGTGCAAAGCGGAGACAACGTGATGATCGGCGGGTTTATTATCGATGGAACAGCAGCCAAGACTGTGCTTATTCGAGGGCGCGGTCCGTCGATGAGCGGCGCGCCTTTCTTCGTGCCGGGTACCTTGGCCAACCCTTTCTTGCGGCTTTTTTCCGGTCAGACGATCATTGCGCAAAATGATAATTGGCAGGAAGTGCCTTCATGCAGCGGATTCGCCTGCGGCAGCGTCGCGCAAATTATCGCAACCGGTATGGATCCCTGCCGGCCCAATCCGGGGCAGGCCGCGTCACCGATCAATTGCGCTTTGGAATCCGCGCTCCTCATCACCTTGAATCCCGGCGCATATACGGTCCATTTAGCGGGGGTGAACGGCGAGACCGGTGTAGGTTTGGTCGAAATTTTCGAAGCAGACGACATTAACACGTCGCAGCTGGTCGGTATATCGACGAGAGGCGTTGTGCAGCCAGGAGACAACGTCATGATCGGCGGGTTCATTATCGAAGGAGCCGCAGCCAAGACGGTTCTCATTCGCGGTCGTGGTCCTTCGATGGCAGGTGCGCCATTTTTTGTGCCCGGTACTTTGTCGAATCCTTTTTTGCAGCTGTTCTCCGGCCAGACGATGATTGCCCAGAACGATAATTGGCAAGATGCGCCGTCGTGCAGCGGTTTTTCCTGCGGCGGCGCCGCGCAAATCATCGCGACCGGTTTGGATCCGTGCCGGCCCAATCCTGGGCAGCCAAGTTCACCGCCGAATTGTGTTCTGGAATCTGCTCTCCTCATCACCTTGAATCCCGGAGCGTACACCGTTCATTTGGCCGGCGTGAATGGCGCGAGCGGCGTGGGGCTCAGCGAGATTTTCCAACTGCCATAGAGATTCCGACAGCCGAGACGCGTTCAAAATTGGCTGGATTAGCCCGTTAATTTCAAACCGCAAAACCACGCACAAGCTCTCCGAAGAGCGCAATGCTCAGCGGATTACCTCGTTGTCGCTTGCTTTCATAATCTTTGCAGTCTCGGCAACTTAGTACGGTCCTTGCTAGGGCTCTCCCTCTGGCTAATAAAACGACGAACGAGAAAGACAGGGAGCGCCGAATAAGTAACACAAAATAATCGCTAGCTAACGGCAAACCATCCGAAAGGATGGGACGCAAAGCTACTGGCCTAAGTCCCCGGATTGTAGGGATACGGTCGCAGGGCTGCCTGGCGGTCTCAGCGCCTCAGTGGGTCTGTGGATCGCACACGGCTCATGGAGGTGCTGCGTGAAACCATCATTAAGATGCTTCGGTAAAACTGCTCGAGCCCTCGTGCTCGTCATCGCCGGCCATTCGATCGCGAATGCCGCATCGATAACTCTTAACTGGTCCGACAACTCGAATAACGAATCAGGATTCAGAATCGAGCGGAAGACCGGCTCCATCGGAAGCTACACGCAAATCGCCAATGTCGCAGCCAACATACGGTCCTACATCGACTCCACAGTCAACACGGGCATCACTTACTGCTATCGAGTGCGCGCGTACAACAGTACCGGAGAGTCTCCGAGCTCTAACGAGGCTTGCGGCACGCCGCCCGCGCAAGCGTTCTCGCTGACTCTGACCAAGGCGGGTACGGGGAGCGGCACCGTCTCTTCCAGTCCGGCGGGAATCAATTGCGGGGCGACATGCGCCGCGAGCTACACGAGCGGTCAGGTGGTGAATCTGAGCGCAACTCCCGCCAATGGTTCGGTGTTTGCCGGTTGGAGCGGCAACAGTGATTGCGCCGACGGCTCTGTGACCGTCAATGCGAACCTGAGCTGCACTGCGACGTTCAATGCGACTTCGGTCAATCTGCCGAAGGTCTCGATCAATGACGTGAGCATAACCGAGCGAAACGCCGGCACGAGCAATGCGGTTTTTGCGGTGACCTTATCGCCGACGAGCAGCCAGCCGGTAGTAGTTACTTATGCCACGCAAAGCGGCACCGCCATTGCGGGAAGCGATTTCGTAGCAAAGTCAGGAACCGTGACGTTTAATTCTGGAGAGACGTCCAAGTCCATCACGATTTCGATAAACGGCGACACGACCTATGAAACGAATGAAGCGTTTTATGTCAATCTCACTTCCGCAACCAATGCGGCTCTGCTGAAGAGCCAAGGAGTCGGCACGATTCTCAACGATGATGTCGCGCCGCCGCAAAGCGTGGGCACGGTTTCCACGCGCGGGCGGGTTTTCACCGGGGACAACGCGATGATAGGAGGGTTTATCATCGAGGGGACCGCCTCGAAGAGAGTTTTCGTGCGGTCGCGGGGGCCGTCCATGGGAGGAGCGCCTTTCAATGTGCCAGGAGTCCTCGCCAATCCGCTGTTGCAGATTTTTTCCGGCCAGACCATGATCGCCGAAAACGACAACTGGCAAGATGTTCCTCATTGCCCCGGGTTCAGTTGCGAAGGAGCCACCGCGATCACCAACACGGGCTTAAGCCCGTGCGCGCCCAATCCTGGCCAGACCGCTCCGCCGCCGAGCTGCAATTTGGAATCAGCGATTCTGATTACATTGGCCCCAGGCGCATACACCGCAATGGTAATGGGGGCCGACGGCGGGACGGGGATAGGGTTGGTGGAAGTCGTTGAAGCCGATAACAATAGTCTCTCTGAGATAAGCGGCCTCTCCACAAGAGGACTCGTCCAAAGCGGCGATAACGTCATGATCGGCGGAGTCACCATCGACGGGAGTACGCCGGCGACGGTGCTGATCCGCGCGCGGGGACCGTCTATGGGCGGCGCGCCGTTCAATTTGTCCGGAGTGTTGGCGGATCCTGTCTTACAGCTTTTCTCAGGCCAAACCTTGATCGCGCAGAATGACAACTGGCAAGACGCACCGTCCTGCGGCGGTTTTGTCTGCGGAAATGTAGCGAGTATCGCCGCGACTCGATTGGACCCCTGCCAACCCAACCCCGGACAATCAGTGGCTCCGCCAAATTGTAGTTTGGAGTCAGTGCTTATGATTACTCTGCCGCCGGGTTCCTATACCGCGATGGTGAGCGGGGTTGGCGGGGCAATGGGGATCGGACTTCTGGAGGTGTTCGAGATCAATTGACAGTTGATTTTGTTTCAGAGAGACATAACTTACGCTCCTCCAGCGATATTGCTGGGGAACCTGGCTAATTCCGTCTTGCAGGTTATTGATAAGATACTCGTACAGACGTTCTCGCCTGAAGATTGACGGCTATCCTAAGTGAGTCCGGGCTGGAATAGTATCCATTTCGCCACTGGCCGTGGACTAAAAAGTCACAACTCGCTCCTTCTCAACAAATATTCCGAGCGTCTGAGACAGCTGGTTTCGAGTCGTTCTCGTGCGGCTCTACGGGTGTAGTGAAGGCTTTCCACCTGTGCGAAAAACCGCCTACGTGTGTTTGCACCAGTGCGACTTATTTGCTGATTATGCGGGATAACCCGCGTCTACTCAGTAGGCATAGCTGTTGCGTAGCAGAGGGGATGAGACCGGGCGACTTCATGAAATTTAACGCTCACCGGCTAGTAATCGCCGCCTTATTGATCCTGTTTGCGAACTCCCCCAAGGCGATAGCGGCTACGATCGACGTGCCGCTTGTGGGCTCACTTTCAGGATTCGGCTCGGGCGAGCCTTATCGTGGTCAAACGTTTCGAGCTCTGGCGGGGGCCGCGACAAAGCTCACGGTCTTCGTAGGGCAGGGAACCGAACCAGGCGGCCTCAATTTTCGCGTGCTCCTCACCGAAATCGACACGTCAAACGGCATCCATCCGACGAAAGTGTTATTTGAAAGTGAAATATTTAATGCCCCGTTTAGCGCAAGCCGCGACCTTCAGTCGTATTCCATTGCTCTCGGCGGAATCGCACTGACGGAGGGGCAGCAATACGCGTGGATACTGGACTCTTTTGGAATAGGAGGGGGCGGCTTTAGAACAGCGTCCACTGGGACGGCCAACATTTTCATCGCCGACCCCTATGCGGATGGGTTCTCTTTTGGCAGTGTGGGCCCCTTTCCCATCGGCAGCACGCGAACTGATCACTTTGCTGGCAATTGGTTCACGCGTTCGTCTGATCTCGCGTTCACACTGGAGTTCATGACCGCGCCATCCCAGGGCTTGGACGGCCAATCCAAACTCGGCAGCATTTCCACTCGAGGCCGGATTCTTACGGCAGACAATGCGATGATCGGCGGGTTTATCATCGAGGGCTCTACGAACAAGCGAGTTTTGGTACGATCGCGAGGGCCTTCAATGGCCGGCGCACCCTTTTTCGTCCCCGGCGTATTGGCGAATCCTTTTCTGAGATTGTTTTCCGGCCAAACGGTGATCGCACAGAACGATAACTGGCAGGATGCGCCGAATTGTGCCGGTTTTGTCTGCGAAGGTGCCGCGGCGATCACGGCGACCGGACTAGACCCCTGCACGCCGAATCCAGGCCAGACAGGCGCACCGCCAAACTGTTTTTTGGAGTCCGCCATCCTGATAACGCTTCCTCCCGGAGCGTATACCGGGATTGTCACTGGAGCGGATGGCGGTACCGGAGTAGGGATTGTGGAAGTGTTTGAGGCCGACGCGAGCCCGCTGGCTGAGCTTAGCAGCATTTCTACCCGCGGTTTTGTCCAAACAGGCGACAACATCATGATCGGCGGAGTGATCATCGAGGCCAGCGCGCCCAAAACAGTTTTAATACGCGGACGCGGGCCATCGATGAGTGGTGCGCCTTTTAATTTGGGCGGGACATTGGGAAATCCGTTGTTGCAGCTTTTCTCCGGTCAGACGGTGATTGCCTTCAGCGACAATTGGCGTGATCTGCAGCAGGAGGAGATCGTCGCGACGGGATTAGATCCATGTCAGCCTAACCCGGGACAGGCCGTTGCTCCTCCGGGATGCGATCTGGAGTCGGCCGTGGTGCTCGATTTGCCGGCCGGCGCCTACACGGCATGGCTGAGCGGAGTTAGTGGTCAGACCGGGATTGGACTGGTAGAGATCTTCGAAGTGCCGGAGGTAGTCGTGCCAAATGTTTTGGGCAGCTTTGCCGGGACGGCGACCATCGCGCTATCGGCCTGCCAGAATCCTATAAATAACGGTACTAATAATTTTTCAGCGGCCGTTACCGTCAACAATCAAAATGGCTCGATTATAAATGGCACGGGGACTCTGAGTGGGCCGGTGGCGGTCAATCTCAATCTTTCCGGCACCGCAACAGCGGGAGGTGACACGATGGGCTCGTTTACATTCACTCAGACGGGAGGAAGCGGAAATGGAACTTTCGTAGGGTCACTGACCGGCAATACTCTATCCATCAACTTTTCGGGACAGTTTTTTAGCGGAGAGACCTGTCGGGTAAGCGGCTCATTCCTGGGTAACCGGTAGGCGCGCCGCAGTCCTGATTCACGTCAAGAAACCGTTGCGTGAAAAACGCCCTTCGCCGAACAATCGTTTTCTGAAGTCGCAATAATGGCGGACTCAATTTTTGGGTGTAGGGTATTGCGTTCCTTCTACAACGCTTGCCAAATCGATTTTTTTCCAGTCGAAGCTCTCCACCTCTCTTATCTTCTTGCCGAGATATTCGCTATGGCAATAGAGTCCAGCGACGGGTTTGTTTTTCAAATAGGCGTCGGCGAGCGAGGAAAATCGACCAACGATTGGGTTTGACATTCCCGCTTCTATGCATTCAAACCCGAGTGCCGGAGAAAACAAAACCCGTAAGGCCATGTCGGTGAAATGGAAAAAATGCCAGGGCCTTTCATGTGCCGAAAAGGAAAAATGGGTTTCGACGAACACGAAGCCGCCTACTTTCAAGATTTTTGCAATCTCGGTCGCGACAATCCAGGGCATCGCGAAGTGTTCAAAACAAGCGCTTGAATAAACGATATCGAATCGGTCCGCTTCCGAGAAATAAGAAGATAGTTTGTGAGCATCGCCGACAATATCAACATTGTTTCCCGGGTAGTAATCAAAGCCGATATATTTGGCTTTGGTGAATTGATTCCGAAAACCTGACGGACCCGTTACTTCGCGACTCCCCACCTCGAGAACTTTGTTGCCGGGTCGATCGCCAATTTCGACGATATGTTTCGGCCAATTTTGATGGCTAGCAATGGTCGATGCAGGAACGTCAGGAGCCAAAAATTCTCGATCGTACCTGTTTTCGATTGCCAGGGATAGTTTCCGCAATCTCAGGAGAATCTTCTTGCGAAGTTTAGTTGTCATCTGCTTGGGCGATCGCGATTCTTTGTATCACCCGGTATTTAAATCCGTCAAGCTGAAGTTGTGTCATGCGATGGAGAACAAGTTCCATTGCCTTTTCAGGAGAACCTTGGCAGTGTAACTGCAAAATTCTCGGCTCACTCAGATGCTTTCGTGTTGCGGCTTCCGATCAAGAATGCCGCGCTAGAATTGAAAAAGAAATCAGAATGGACGATACGCGGACAGTACCTATGCGCCGTGACACTTTCGCGATCCGGTTGTATGACCTCGCCAGGGATCTCGTCAAGGTGCCGAAATTGTTTCGCGGGCCCACAGCTATTTTGAGCGCGCGCGACCTGCCGCGATTGGCGTTCAAGGCCTTACAGATCCTACGGTCAGACGGCATCGGCGGGATCAACCAAGGACTCGATCGAAAGTTAGACCTCGGATACGAGTACGTCAACTGGGTCAAAAAGTACGATGAGTTGACGGATGCCGACCGTGGCGCGATCGGACGGCATATCGAGAGCTTGCCATACCGACCGCTCATTTCTTTGCTCGTGCCGACTTACAATAGTGAGGAGCGGTGGCTCCGTTTGGCCATCGAGTCGGTCCAAAAACAACTTTATCCGAATTGGCAGCTTTGCATCGCCGATGATGCTTCGTCGAAGACGCGCGTCAGGGCGATACTGCAAGAATATCAGGCCAGCGACTCGCGCGTGAAAGTCGCGTCTCGCAAAGAGCGCGGTCATATTTCGGCCGCTTCCAACAGCGCCTTGGAGATGGCAACGGGAGAATTCGTCGCGCTCCTCGACCATGATGACGAAATTCCCGAGCATGCTCTCTATATGATTGCCGTCGAGCTTAACAACCATAGGGATGCCGATTTAATCTATAGCGATGAGGATAAGATCGACGAAACCGGGCAGCGCTACGAGCCGTATTTCAAGCCGGATTGGAATCCGGAACTTTTCTTGGCACAGAATTTCTTGTGCCATTTGATGGTCTTGCGGACAAACTTAGTGAAACATCTCGGAGCGTTCCGCGAAGGTTATGAGGGAAGCCAAGACTGGGACCTGGCAATGCGCGTCTGCGAGCACATCCCTGCCGCGAATATCCGGCATATTCCATATGTACTGTATCACTGGAGAGCGATTCCCGGTTCGGCTGCCCGCAAGCCTGACGCGAAGAACTATGTCCGAGAGGCGCAGCGAAAAACGCTCGAATCCCACTGCCAGCGCATCGGGCTGAAGGGTGCTGTACTCCCGGTGACCGACCTTTATTGGCGAGTAAAATACCCTCTGCCGTCGAGACCGCTAGTGACGCTGATTATTCCGACGCGCGATGGAGTCGACCTGCTCAAAAACTGCGTCGAAAGCATCTATCGGAAAACAACCTACGACAATTTTGAATTAATCATCGTCGATAACCAATCAAACGACCCGGCGACATTGAAATATTTATCTGCGCTTGCCAGCAAGCGAGGGGCTAGAGTATTGCGCTACGATGCGCCGTTTAATTTTTCTGCGATCAATAACTTTGCCGTCCGCCATGCTCGCGGAGAAATCGTCGGATTAATGAACAACGATCTTGAAGTGATCACGCCGGACTGGCTTGATGAGATGGTGAGCCATGCGATTCGTCCAGAAATCGGCGCGGTGGGAGCCAAACTTTATTACCCTGACAACCGCATTCAGCACGCCGGAGTGATCTTGGGTTTTAACGGAACCCCGGGCATTGCCGGCCACCGCTATCAGAAACAGCCGCGCAGTTATCCCGGCCAGGGGTCGCGCGCGCTGCTCTGCCAAAATCTGTCGGCGGTCACGGCAGCTTGTCTGGTGGTGCGGCGACAGACCTTCGAAGAAGTGGGCGGATTCGATGAAACCAATCTCGCTGTCGCGTTTAATGACGTAGATTTCTGTCTACGCCTCGCGGAGAAAGGCTACAGAAACCTTTGGACTCCCTTCGCGGAACTGTATCATTACGAGTCGGCCAGTCGAGGCACGGACGATACTCCAGCAAAGCTCGAGCGCTCGGAAAAAGAATGTAATTATATGAGACGGCGTTGGGGGGAGCTATTGGCGAACGATCCTGCTCATAACCCAAATCTCGCTCTCGATTGGGGATTCCTTCTGCTTGCCGATCCACCACGGGTTCGCAAGCCATGGCTCGAAGAGGATAAAAACATCTTTTCTGAACCGACAGCGGGACTCGACCAGGACCGCTTCGACGTCGTTCGATAGGCTCAACGGCATGTTCGATCATTTGTTGACGGCCGTGAAAAATTCTCACTTCGCCGACCTGCCCAGGTTTGCGCGCTATAGTTTTGACCGAGGGCGTGATTGGTATCTGCGAAATGGAAGATTGCCCGGCACCGCGGAATTTCGCCGGCTGATCAAGCGAGCCGTGTTTGAATATCAAATCCGCCGGCGACTCCGCTTGACTGAGGTTTCATGGCCGGATGGATTCGTGTTGCCGGAGCGGCACGATCCTTACCAGTGTTGGATTGCCGTGAATGAGCCGACAGAGCGCAGCGTCGAGCGGTTGCGGGAACGGTTAGACAGACGGCGGGGGGCTTTGCCGAAAATTTCGGTGATCATGCCGATTTACAATCCGCCAAGCGAGTTCTTCGAAATGGCCGTCGGTTCGGTTCGAAACCAGCTCTACGGAAATTGGGAATTGTGCATGGCCGACGACGCGAGCACGTTGCCGTGCGTCAGGCCGCGCTTGCAGGAACTCGCTAGGGAGGACTCGCGAATCCGTATTTGCTTTCGCGAGCAGAATGGCAATATCAGCCTGGCATCGAATTCGGCTGCGGAACTTGCGCGCGGGGAGTTCCTGCTCTTTCTGGATCAAGACGATCTGCTTACCAAGGACGCATTGGCCGAGGTCGCTCTTTATTTGGCGGAACACGACGGCGTCGACGTGCTTTATTCGGACGACGATAAAATCGATGCGACCGGCAAACGTTTTGCGCCGCAGTTCAAACCCGACTGGTCGCCGGAGTTGCTCCTGTCCTACATGTATTTTAGTCATCTGTTTGTGCTTCGAAGATCTCTATTCGAAGCCGTGAGAGGTTTCCGAACCGGCTTCGAGGGGTCGCAAGATTACGATCTCGCCCTTCGAGTAACCGAACGCGCTCGCGCCGTGGCGCATTTGCCGTATATTCTCTATCACTGGCGCGTTCTACGGGGGTCCACGGCGCAGCGGGGAGACGCGAAGCCAGCCAGTTTTGAAGCCGGTCGTCAAGCGGTCGCCGAGGCGCTGGCGCGGCGAGGCGCGCAAGCCGAGGTATTTCGACCCGATTGGTCCGTTAAAGGCGCAACAGGTATTTTTTGGCATGATTTTCCCGACGATGGTCCGCCCGTGTCGATCGTGATACCGACTCGAAACCAGAAATCCGTTCTCGAGCGCTGTATCCGTTCGCTCAAAAGAACCACTTATCGGAATTTCACCGTAGTCGTTATCGATAATGGCAGTGATGATCCTGAAACGCTGACGTACCTCGATTCATTAGAATATCGGGTGATGAAAATTGCCAACCCGCCGGGCCAGCCATTTAATTTTTCTCACATTAACAATCGCGCGGTCGAACAGCTCGATTCCAGTTACGTTCTATTTCTCAATAACGACACCGAGGTGCGAGAGCCGAAATGGCTCAGCCGAATGATGGGCTACGCTCAGCTGCCCGGAGTGGGTGCTGTCGGTGCCCGACTATTGTATCCGGATGGTCGGATTCAACACGCGGGAATTGTCCATGGCTACTATAACGGAATGGCGGGACCGGCTTTTAAACTGCTGCCAGCTTGGCATCATGGTTATCTTTCTTATGCCATGGTGACGCGCAATTGTTCGGCGGTCACCGCTGCCTGTCTGCTGACGCGGCGCGCGCTGTTTCTCGAAGTTGGCGGATTCGATGAACGGCACTTTTCGGTCGCCTACAACGATGTTGATTATTGCTACAGGCTGGCCGAACAGGGACTGCGTTGCGTTTATGCTCCTGGGGCCGAACTCCACCACCACGAAGGTTTTTCGCGCGGTTTCCAAGACAATCCAGAGGACTTGTCGGCGTTCCGCCGGAGGTATTTCACCAAAGTCGATCGGTATTTCAATCCCAATCTATCTCTCGTCAATGAGCGCTTTGAAATTCAACCGCGGCGACTGGTACGAGGTGAAACAAGCCGACCCTTGCGCGCTCTGATGTGTGCCGCCAATTTGAATCTAGAAGGAGCGCCGTACAGCCAGTACGAATTGACGCTTGATCTGGCTCGAAAAGAGGTCATCAATCCCTTCGTGTTCGCCCCCATCGATGGTCCTTTGCGGCGTTTGTACGAGCGAGCCGGCATCCAAGTAATCGTTGGGCCATACCCCTTGAACGGCATCTTCGAATCCGATGAGTATGATCGCGCCATCGATAACTTTTCGGTTTGGCTGAAAGAGCAGGATTTCCAAATTATTTACGGCAACACGTTGCAAACTTTTTATGCAATCGATGCAGCTAAGCGCGCTGGGTTACCATCCGTATGGAATGTGAGGGAAAGCGAGCCGTGGCAGAGTTATTTCAATTATCTCATGTCGCCCCTGATTCCTAAAGCGCTCGCCTGCTTTGCTTTCCCCTATCGTGTTATCTTTGTCGCGGATGCGACGCGAAAAAATTTCGAGTTGCTCAACTCGATGCACAATTTTTCCGTGATCTATAATGGGCTCGAAACCGGGCGTCTGCATCAAAGACGCGCCGAATGGTCGCGCGCCAAGGCGCGCGCTCGACTTGATCTGGACGCAAGCGAGGTTATGGTGTTGTTACTCGGCACCGTGTGCGACAGAAAAGGGCAGAAAGATCTCGTCGAGGCGATGGCCTTGTTGAAAGCTAATGCGGTTACGAAAGTTCGATTTTTCATTGTTGGCGACAGAACCGGTCTGTATAGCTCTGAAATGAAACAAATTGTCGCTGCTCTTCCTGAAGATCGCGCGAGAAAGATATCGATCATTGCTGAAACCGAAGACACCGCACTTTATTATTCGGCTGCGGATATTTTTGTTTGTACGTCACGCCTGGAAAGTTACCCGCGGGTTATCCTCGAAGCGATGTTCTATGATTTGCCAATCCTAACAACTCCGGTATTCGGCATTGTCGATCAGGTTCGTAGTGGCGTCAATGGAGAGTTCTATCAACCCGGCGATATCGCAGACCTCGCGCGCAAGATCGAATCACTAGTTTTCGATGCTCCCAAGCGGCAAAAATATAGCGCCAACGCCGCGCCTGTCTTTAATTCACTGCCGAGCTTTGACGAGATGGTTAGCGCTTATGCGATGGTATTTAGCGAGAGCGCGGCTGCCTAATTCAGCGCGGAAAGAAGCCCGTTCCGGTTCGGGACAAACGAAGCCATTCAATAAGGATCAATTTTCATGTGCGGCATTTTTGGACTGATCGGTTCGATCGAAAGCAGCCCGGCTCACATCGCCAAAGTGGTTGGGCGAAGGATGCTGCATCGCGGGCCGGATGGGGAGGGGTTTTTTTTCGCTGACGGCGTTGCGCTCGGGATGCGCCGGCTGTCCATCATCGATCTGGCTCACGGCGCGCAGCCGTTTTTCTCTCGTAATAAGAGCGTGGTCGCGTTTCAGAACGGGGAAATCTACAATCATCCCGCTCTGCGTCGCGAGTTGGAAGGCCAAAATTATAAATTTCTCTCTCGTAGCGACACAGAAGTGCTGGCGCATGGCTTTGCCGCGTGGGGTATGGCCGGGTTGCTCGAACGGATCGACGGCATGTATGCGATCAGCATCCTTGATATTGCGCAGCGCACGCTGTTTCTCGGCCGCGATCGGTTTGGCGAGAAGCCCCTGTATTATTGTCAAAACCGTGAGTGGTTTGCTTACAGCTCTGATCTTTTGACTTTGGCGGCCTTGCCCGGGGTGGGCGCTGAAGTTGATTCCCAAGCACTGGCGAATTATTTAGCGCTTCATTTCGTTCCGGGAGAGCGGACTTTTTTTAAGGGAATTTCGCGACTCTTGCCCGGAGAGTGGCTGTCGATTCCGCTTGATGATCCAGAGAAGATTTCTCGATCACGTTATTTTCGTCAGGCTCTCGGGCCGCCCAGACAGATTTCACCAGACGTTCTCGCAACCCTGCTCGAGAAAGCCGTGCAATCGCGTTTGATCTCGGATGTTCCGGTAGGGATATTTTTATCGGGCGGGATCGATAGCTCGCTGGTTGCCGCCATCGCCGCCAAATATTCCCCCGGCATCGCGACTTTTTCGATGGGCTTTACTTCTTCGGAGCATGACGAAAGCAAATACGCCAAGAAAGTGGCAGAGCAGATCGGCAGTCAACATCATCATTTTATGTTCGATTGCGAGAGCTTCATCGATCTCCTTCCCAGGGTCGCAGCCGCGCTCGACGAGCCGATTGGAGACCAAGCCACCCTGCCGCTGTATTGGCTATGCCGGGAGGCGAGCCGCCATATTAAAGTCGTTTTGGCTGGTGAAGGCGCCGACGAAGTCTTCGCCGGTTACGACTACTACCGCCTCTTTGCGCCGCGACCCGGTTTGCGCGAGAGTCTTCGCCGGTTGCTAAAACATGGTGCGGTGTCGCCATCGATCAATCGCTTCATCGATAACCCCGTACCGATCTCGTCATCGGGATATCCATTGCTCACCGAGGTTGCAACGCGACTGGCGCTCGTCGAGGGCGCGGTTAGTCGTCCTATGGATGAATGGGAGCGTTGCTTGTTAGATTGGCTCGATGGAGCTGCCAATCCCTTGCAGCGGGCGACCGCCGGCGATCTGGCGGCCTGGCTGCCGGATGATCTATTAGTCAAATTCGACCGAATGGCGATGGCTCACAGCCTGGAAGGGAGGGCGCCGTTCCTGATGCCGGAATTGGTCGATGCTGCTCTGCATTTGCCAGACTACCAACGAATGGCGAGAGGGATGAGCAAAATCGCCTTGCGTCACGTTGCCCAGCGCTGGTTGCCGGAAATTCTTTGCCAACGCCGTAAGCAGGGATTTACTCTGCCTATGAAAAATTGGATTAAGCAATGGTTTACTCTGCAAGGTGGGGTCGGCGCTTATCTCTCTTGCCATGAAATACCGGGACTGCAAATGAAATCGATCCATCGGCTGATCGAAAGTGATTTGGCGGCCGGCGTGCAAAGAGAACGACTGCTGTTTGCGCTGATCTTGCTTTTTGAGTGGTATGACAGCGCGCGTTCGCAAATCGCAGGCCTGCGCCGGGAGTATAGCGCGGCGAGTGCAGGTGATTTGCCGACGCCAATGGCAAATTGCTCATAGAGCAACCATTGAGCCTTTGCGATTTTCAACTTGGCCATCCGTCACTCGGGAGCAAATGGCTTGATGAATACAAAATCTCCTCCTCTCATCAGTATTATCGTCGTCAATTGGAACGGACGGCACTTTCTTGATGATTGCTTGAGCTGTCTCTCGAGGCAAACGTATAGGGCGCGAGAAATAGTCTTGGTCGACAACAATTCTACCGACGGCTCGGTGGGCTTCATCAGGGAAAGATTTCGCGATATTCAAATCGTCGAGCTCTCCAAGAATCGCGGTTTCACCGGCGGTAACTTAGCGGGTCTTGAAGTCGCGCGCGGTGAGTTTATCGCGCTCATCAATAACGACACGCGGGCGGAGGACGGGTGGCTCGAGAATCTGCTTCGGCCCATGCTGTTGGACGAAAAGGTCGGGATCTGCGCATCTAAACTCATCATCGATGGAACCGATAGGATCGACAGCGCGGGAGACGGTATCACCAGTGCCGGGGTTGGTTTCAAACGGGGATTATGGAAGGACAAATCCAATTACGTTCAGGAGGAGCTTGTTTTTGGCGCCTGCGCGGCGGCGGCGCTTTACCGCCGGAAAATGCTCGATGAGATCGGCTTTTTCGACGATGATTTTTTTCTTAACGACGAGGACGCCGACCTGAATTTTCGCGCTCAACTTTTCGGCTGGCGATGCGTTTACGTGCCTACGGCAGTTGTTTATCACAAGGTGAACGCATCGATCGGCAGATTGAGCGACAATTCGGTCTACCACCACAGTCGAAATCTCGAATTCACCTGGATCAAAAATTTTCCCATCGGACTGATGCTGAGATTGGCGCATCACAAAGTGATTCAGGAAATCGGCGCCTTCAGTTATCTTTGTGTTCGCCATCATAAATGGAGGGCGTTTTTTCGCGCCAAGCGGGACGCTCTCAGAATGCTTCCGTCGATGTTACGAAAGCGGAAGGAAATCCAGGCTAAGAAGCGGGCATCCAATGGTTATTTAAGAACCGTGATGACCCCGCTTTTCAGCCGAGAGCTGATTCGGCAGAAGATTCGACAATTCATTTTCGGATAAGCGGATCGCGCCGAGTAGTTCGGAAAAGACCGCTCAACTTTTCACAGGATGAAAGTCGCTCTCGTTCACGACTGGCTGACCGGCATGCGTGGGGGGGAAAAATGTCTGGAGGTTTTTTGCGAGCTTTATCCCGATGCCGATCTTTTTACCTTGGTTTATGTTCCGGAAAAGATCTCCTCGACCATTCGGCGCATGAACGTGCGCACTTCATGGCTCGATCGACTGCCCGCGGCCGCGAAATATTTTCGCTATTTTTTGCCGCTTTTCCCATATACGGTCGAACGCTGGGACTTGAGCGCTTACGATCTCGTTCTTTCGAGCAGTCATTGCGTGGCCAAAGGCGTCTTGGCGCGCGAAGCTCTGCACGTGTCTTATGTGCATACGCCGATGCGCTATATTTGGGATTTGCACGGAGAATATTTCGATCGTGTAAACGGTTATCCAGGAACGCGTGCAGGAATGTCATTTTTTCGCTCTTACTTGCAGAAATGGGATGTGCAGAGCTCAAAGCGCGTCGATTACTTCGTAGCCAATTCAGCCAACGTCGCCGCTAGAATCGAGCGTTGCTACGGAAGATCCTCTCATGTCATTTATCCGCCGGTGGAAATCGAGCGGTTTTCCACTAACGCTAAAATCGAGCCCTTTTACTTGATTGTTTCCGCCCTTGTGCCGTATAAAAGAATTGAACTTGCGGTTGACGCTTTCAACGCGCTTGGTTTACCGTTGAAAATTGTCGGTGGAGGGCCGCTGCGCCGGCGGCTGGAGCGACGGGCCAAAGCAAACATCGAATTTCTTGGTTGGATTGACGACAAGAAAGTCGCCGAACTGTACGCCTCTTGCCAGGCGCTGATTTATCCAGGCGAAGAAGATTTCGGCATCGCGCCGCTGGAGGCGCAGGCGAGCGGCCGGCCGGTTATTGCGTTCAGACGAGGCGGAGCGTTGGAGACCGTCGTTGGCTTGGGGGAGGAGCGGTCGGGACAAAGTCCGACTGGGATTTTTTTTGCCGAGCAGAGTCCCGCAAGTTTAATTTCGGCCATTCGAGCTTATGAACACAGCCTTGACCGGTTTGAGCCCCAGCTCATACAAGCCCATGCGGCACAATTCAGCCGAGCGAGGTTTAAAAAAGAAATCGCCGCCTTCGTTGAACTTCGTTTGCGCCAATATAATCGTCGCGCATGCTAAAACAACATAACCAATTCTTTAAAGGTCTGCTCCTCGGTAGCGATCTCTTTTTCATCAGCCTGGCCTGGTGGTTCGCCTATTTTGTCCGCTTTTATACGGAAATTTTTCCCGATCCGGAACCCTATGTTTTTCGTCATTATGTTATCGGCTGGCTGGCGATTCTGGTCGTATGGGCGATCGTGTTCGAGTTCTGCGGCATGTATCGGCCGCGGCGGCTTTCAACCCATCGCCGAGAGGTTCTCGAGTTATTCAAGGCTTCGGGGCTCGCGCTGTTGATTTTTCTGGGCATGCTTTTTCTCGTCTACGAGCTAAAGCTTTCCCGAATCGTGGTGGTAGCTTTCTGGTTGGCCAGTGTTAGCTTCTTGAACCTGAGTCATGTTTTTTTTCGCGAGGGGCTGCGCTATCTGCGCAGTCGCGGTCGAAATTTGCGCCAGATCGTGCTCATTGGCACGGCGAGCCAAGTCAACACCCTTCTTCGCCGTTTCCATTCTTACCGGCATCTGGGCTTAAGCGTGATGGGAGTGTATCTGGTCGAATCCGGTGCGGATGACGTCATTCCGAGCTGGGTCCATTCGATTCGTAATTCGGAAGAATTTATTGAGATCGTGCGCAGGGGATCTGTCGACCAGGTATTCGTCACATTGCCTTTAGCTGACGCGTCCAGATTGAAGGAAATTCAGGCGTGGCTTGGGGATGAGCCGGTCGCGCTCTATTTTGTTCCCGATTTGGGCGATCTGGCGACCTTGCGCGGCAGTATCGAAGAGTTCGACGGTCTACAGATCATCAGCTTGCAATCATCGCCGCACCACGGCTGGAATGTGTTTTTAAAGGGCCTGGTCGACGTCGCTGTGGGAGGGGTTGCGCTGCTGATCTTTCTGCCGCTGATGGCGCTCATCGCCATCGCGATCAAGTGTTCGTCGCGAGGACCGGTGCTTTATCGTCAAGAGCGCATGGGACTCGATGGCAGGCGATTTCAAATGCTCAAATTTCGCACGATGGTGGCGGATGCCGAAGGGTTGACCGGCCCCGTGTGGTCGACGGACAACGATCCCCGGGTGACGTTTGTCGGGCGCTGGTTGCGCCATACCAGTTTGGATGAGCTGCCACAATTGATCAATGTTTTGCGCGGCGAGATGAGTCTCGTCGGGCCGCGTCCCGAACGGCCGCCGCTCATCGAGGAATTCCGCACGAGAATTCCCAAATATATGTTGCGCCACAAGGTGAAAGCCGGAATGACGGGCTGGGCGCAAGTCAACGGCTGGCGCGGCAACACGTCCTTGGCGACTCGCATTGAGTACGATCTCGATTACATCGAGAATTGGTCGCTCGGACGCGATCTGAAGATTTTGTTCTTGACCTTGTGGGGTGGATTTCGCAATAACCGCACCAGCCACATCTAAATTCCTTCCTGAATCGACGTTTGCTGCTTTTCGTTCGGAATTTTGCGCCCATGACGTTTATGTTGTCCGGCCGTGACGACCCTGGATTCATTGCAGCTTGGAAAACCTACCCTACGATTCTGTCGATGCAAAATTCGCTAAAATGGTGCGAATGGAGTCTCTTCGGAGCGCTTTGCTTATCCATCGCGTTACTCGGGATCGGCCGTTTGGAGCTCGGTTTTGCCGGCCAGAGCATGAGCGCGTGGAGTGTATCGCGCACTGCGTTGGGATTCTGGTTGATTTTTAAAATGGTCGGGCTGATCCGCCGCGGTTGGCACGGGGTTAGCCGCGAAGCCGTACTGGCGTGGGCGCCTCTGACAGCATTTTTTGTAATTGTCACTTTGTCGTTGCTGCCGGATTTCCGGCAGACCGGCGATTATCGCTACTTAGCTCTCGCGCTCGGCCATGCCGTGATGGTGGTCGATATTTTCGCCGAGCCCAGGCGTCAACGCGCGTTGTTGTTCATCATGGCGGTTACGCCGCTCGCCTTTGTCGTGCGCGGCTTTGTTGATGCTCCGGAAGTTTTCAACCTCGCTCTCGTTTATCGCTTTGACTATCCTTTAGATCACGCGAACACGGCGGGCTATCTCCTGGCGATGAGCATCCCCTTGTGTTTGTACGTCGCACAAACCGAGCGGGGTTGGCGGCGTTGGCTCGCCGCGGTCTCCTGCGCATCGCAAATCCTCGCTTTGCTGCTTACCCATTCTCGTGGCGCGTGGCTCGGGTTGTGCACGGCAATCGTGTTCCTGCTGATCAGCACCAGGCGATGGAAGGCGCTCGCGGCCACAGGGGCTTTCGTGTTGGTTTGTGCTACCGCGCTTGCGCCAATACGCGATCGGGCGACAAGCGTCCTGGAGCCTTGGAAGAACGATCCCGCGCTCAGCGACCGGTGGCAACTGGCACAAGACGCTTTCAGGCTTGGCTGGGAAAATCCGGTTCTAGGGGTGGGGTATGGCCGCGGTCGGCTAAAGGAGGCGCTTCGGGAGCGTGTTGAAGGAACCCCCAGGGAGTCCCACCCCATATTACACACGCACAACCTGTACCTGGAATTATTCGCCGAGACCGGACTCCTGGGCTTGGGCGCTTTTCTATGGCTGGTCCTGGCAACACTTTATCGCCTTCAGCGCCGGGCGCTGGCGAACTCAGCCGGCGCCGATTTATTGGGAGCAACTTTGGGCGCTTCCTGGGTAGCGGCGCTGGTGGCCGGTTTCGGTGACATTCCATTTTATCATCACGAGCCGAGAATTTTCTTTTTTTCACTTTTTGCAGCCACGGTTCTCTACTACGGCGAAGGAGCGCCGTTAGCCAATACGCGCGATATGCCGGTTAAGCAGCTAAGAGCGGCGTCGAACAAACAGATCGGCTGTTGACAAACGCGAACGCGCGGCGAATTAAGCATGCCGCTATTGCCCAACACGTTCAGGGCTGCGCGCGGCGCCGCCATAAACCAGACACGCAACAGACCAATAGATATACCGCCGTTTGCAGCCTCGGTCGCAGCGCGAAGCTTCGATAAAGCCAAGCGATCGCATCGCGATGGCGGCTTTTCCGGTGTAAAGCACGGCCTTTTCTCATAAGCGTTCGAGCCAGGCGATTGATTCCTTTGCTGGAAGACCAAGTCGGGTCGGCAAATTGGAATGCTTTAATCGCAGTTTCTCCGGCCGCGCCGTGCAGGGGTACGGCCGCGAAAATGAACTGGTAAGTGGTTGCCTCCGAATCGCGCATTACGCGCCGTAAGGCCGGGACCCAAACCTGGTCAATTGAAAGCTCAACCTCGGTGCTGAAAACTCCCACCCTGGTGCGACGCAAATCGCAGATTTGATAGCCCGCGCCTTTCAGGAGGGTGATGAGCGATGCACGGGTGAAGAATCGGAGATGCGTTCGATCGAGCAGCCCCTCCTCGGTATAATCGAAACATCCAGCGAGGAGGGCGAGGCGGATGCTGCCATGAGCGATGTTCGGTACCGAGCCGACCACGCGTCCTTCTGGAGTCAGGTAACCGCGCAATTTGCTCAAAACCGAATGCGGATCTTTTAAATGTTCTAGAACGTCGCCAACCAGGATCACGTCGAAGCGCTCGCTTGAAAATGCTTGTTCAGGATTGAGCTGTTCGATATCAGCGATGATGATTCTCTGGCAAAACTGGCGCGCGATGGATGGCAGATGCTCATCCACTTCGACGCAGGTGACCGCGCAACCGTTTCGGGCGAGCGCCTCTGTCAGATGGCCGCTGCCGGGTCCGATCTCGAGAACCTTTTTGTTGCTGCCGATGAGTTCCAATTCCGCCGTCAAAGTCGAGTTGTGCTCGACGGGCGCCCAGTATCTAGTCCTGGTTTCAGATCTCATGAGCGGCAAAATCGGCCCCGGCGGCCTCACACAGCGCGCAGCGTGTGCCAGAAATAGCGCAGATTTAGAAAGTGGGTCCGATAGGCTTTCCTAAACATTTCCCTGGCCAAGGAAGCTTCGCCCGATTGTTCGTACTGGCGGGCGAGTTTGAAGTACTTGCGGGCGAGGCGCAGCCGAAAGCTCAACGGGCCGACCGCTCGGACGACCTCCGGGTGGCTGCGCCAAAGTTGCTCCAGATAACAAACGTTGGTTTCCTTGATGTTGATCGCCTGCGATAGATTGCTTCCGCTCACCCGTTTCCGGCAGCCAATGAAATTGACGAAGCGGGCTTCGTAGCGAGCGGCAAGGCGGAGATAAAGATGCAAATCATCAAGAGCGCCGACCCGTTCGTTCAAACCACCGACCGCTGCGAAAGTTTTTTTTCGAATCATGACGACCGACATCGATGCGATCGGATACTGCCAGAGCAGCGTCTTCGCGGAAACCGGGCCGGCAGCCAAAGCGCGCCCGGCCCTCTCATCCAGATGTAATTTCTTGGCGGGCACGCCGGCACCGAAATATTCGGCATTGTCGAACATGAGCGCGGCATCGGGATGAGCCGCAAAGCCGTCGAGCAGAGCTTGCAGATGATCCAGTTGCCAGAGATCGTCGTGATCACAGAAGGCGATAAATTCACCGCGCGCCACGTTGACCCCGGCATTTCGGGCCGCCGCGGGACCGCGATTGGATTGAGCGATATAGGTCACTTGCGGATAGCCTCGCCGTATCACCGCCGCCGTATCGTCGCTCGAGCCGTCGTCAACGATAATCAAGTCAAAATCGGTGAAACTCTGAGCCAGGATCTTATCGATGGTCTCCGGTAGCAGAGACGCGTTGTTGTAGGTCGGTACAACGACCGTAACGTGAGGGGAGTTCATAACGGCTTAAAGCGGATTCGCCGCGGACGGCGCAGGGTACGATAGCCCGAACCGCAGCGGCGCCCGTCGCTAGTGGATGATCTCCTGCCGTGAGGATTCTTCATCGTCCGTGAATTGGAGACTGTACAGCTTACTGTATTCGGCTTTGTGTGCGAGCAGTTCCTCGTGAGTTCCTTGCTCGACGATCATGCCATCGGCCACGACCACGATGCGATCGGCGTTGCGAACGGTAGAAAGCCGGTGCGCGATCACCAGCGTAGTGCGTCCCACCATGAGCCGTTCCAACGCCTCTTGGACGAGTTTTTCGGATTCCGAGTCGAGCGACGAAGTCGCTTCGTCGAGGATCAGGATCGGCGGGTCTTTGAGCAGCGCCCGCGCAATCGATAGCCTTTGCCGCTCGCCACCCGAAAGCTTCACGCCCAACTCTCCGGTCGTGGTCTCGTACCCATCGGGCGCTGCCATGATGAAGTCGTGGGCATAAGCCGCCTTGGCGGCCGCGATCACCATCTCCATGTCCTTGGCGCGGTCGCCGTAAGCGATGTTGTTCTTGATCGTGTCATTAAAAAGAAATGTCTGCTGCGTTACGATGCCGATCTGGGCGCGCAACGACGTGATTGTCACGTCGCGAATGTCGACGCCATCGAGGGTAATCTTCCCGGAGGTGACGTCATAGAAGCGGGGTATCAAGTCCGCCAGAGTGCTTTTGCCGACACCGCTGACGCCCACCACCGCGACCATCTCTCCTGCTTTGATTTTCAGGTTGACATTCTTCAATACCAGCCGGCTGTCGTAACCGAAGCTCACGTCATGGAACTCGATCTCTCGGGAAAACTTCGGCGCGGGCCGCGCATTTGGACGTTCTTCCACGTCCGAGCGCGCATCGAGTAATTGAAAAACGCGTTCCGCCGCGACCAGTCCCTGTTGGATTGAAGTGTTGGAACCGGTTAATTTTTTGAACGGCTGGTACATCATGAACATCGCCGCCATAAACGCCATGAACTGGCCCTGAGTCCGTCCGCCGTTAATGACACTATAGCCGCCGTACCAGATCACGCCGCCAATGGCGAACGCTGAGAGCAACTCCATCGTCGGAGGCATGATGGCACGCACCCGGCTCATGCGCAGGTTCAATCTAAAAAGCCGCTCGCTTTCGAGCCGGAAGCGTTCGCGTTCGTATTGTTCCATGCCGAACGCCTTGACTATGCGCGTGCCCTGAATGGTTTCCTGCATCAACCCAAGGATGCCGCCCAGAGTCGACTGTCCGCGCCGGGCATATTTGCGGATTTTTTTGGCCACGTTCAGCATCGGCAGGATGGACGCGGGGAAACCAATGAACGCGATCAGCGCAAGCCAGGGATCCATGATGAATGCGGTGACAGCTAGGGCGATCACCGAAGTGGTATCGCGCATCAGCGAAGCGACCGTCCCGGTCAAAGCGCCGGCCGCTGCGGCGGCGTCGTTGGTGATGATAGAGATGAGCGTGCCGGTCGGATTTCGATGAAAGAACGATAGCGATAGAGACTGGATATGGTCGTGCAGCCGATTGCGCAGGTCGGTGACCACTCGTCCGTTGATGAACGACGTCAGTTGAGCCTCGGTGAAAAACACCACGCCGCGAACAGCGAACAGACCGATAATCATAAGCGGCAGAATCACCAGCGTGTTGCGATCCTTGTTGGCGAAAATATCGTCAAAGATGCTTTTGGTCAGATACGCAACCAGCCCGCTGGTGCTGCTATAGATCAGCATGCAAACCATGGCGATGACGAGGTGAGGCCAAATATAGGGCTTAAGATAATTGAAGAGTCTTAAATAGCCTTTCAAGGGGGTCTCGCGCTGATAGAACAAATTTCTCAAACAGTTTGTAGCGTCTGTCGGAGGCGGCAGCTAGGTTCCGGTGGGTTAAGGATGCCTGACACTAAAGAGCTTCCGTCTTGGAGGGGGCGATCTGTTGGCGGCCGTCGTGAGCGCGCCAATGGTTTTAGTTTCCCCGCGAATATAAATTTGTTATCATACGAGCGTTTCGACATCAAACAAAATGATTCATCAAGAATACAAGGTAGTTAAACCCTGGGGCTATGAGCTGATATGGGCCCATACGGATCGTTATGTGGGGAAAATCCTGCATATCAATCAAGGGGAGTCGCTGAGCTATCAGTTCCATCGGGTAAAGGATGAGACGATCCGGCTGCTTAGCGGCGCGCTCGAAATGGACCTCGAGAACAACGGCCAGCGGGAAAAGGTTCGGCTCGCGCCCGGAGATTGCCTGCATATCGTTCCCGGCATGAAACATCGCATGAGCGCCCTCGAAGACTCAGACGTTTTGGAAGTCTCCACGCCCGAACTCGATGACGTCGTGCGGCTGGAAGACCGCTACGGGCGAGCCGGGGCCGAACCGAGCAAATAGTTGAAATCGTTCGATTGTTGAAAGCCGAACAAATCCCCGAATCAAAATGTCAAAGCTTCTGAACCCGAGTCATCTCGTAAACCCGCCGAGCCCGCGCCGGCAGGCCAAGTCCGGCTATTGATCCATGGAAACGTCAATGACCCTTTCCGAGCGGCTCGTCGAGCGCCAGCTCATCTCCAGCGATGAGCTGGAGCGGGTGATGAAAGTGCAGGAAGAACAGCAGACGCCGCTAACCCGCTTGGTCGTGGAATTGGGTTTTCTTTCCGAGGAGGATCTGTTGCCGGTCTTGCATGAGCATTTCGACATGCCGGTGATGTCGCTCCGCGAAGTACCCAATACTCCCCTCCCCATCGAGCTGCCGTCCGGTATCGGCGACTTTTTCAAACTTGGGCGGATGGTGCCGGTCAAGATCGAGGGACATGAGCTGGTTGTCGCGACCGCCGATCCGACCGAATTCTCGCGCTTTCATGCCATCGAAATGGCGACCGGACTGCCGGTACGGCCCGTGCTCGCGCGAGAAAAAGAGATCGCCGCGCGCATCGACGCGCTCTACAGCAGCAACTACGCTCCCGAGGGCAGCCCGGAAGCCGCGGCCGGATCGCTCGACGGCATCGGCGACGACGAGGACGTTGCCCATCTGCGCGATATGGCCTCGGAAGTGCCGGTGATCCGGCTGGTCAATCAAATGCTCGTGCGCGCGCTCGAGAGCCGCGCTTCGGACGTGCACATCGAGCCGTTCGAAAACCAGCTCAAGGTGCGCTACCGCATCGACGGCATTCTCCACGAGATCGAATCGCCGCCGCGCCAGCTCAAAGCGGCGGTGATTTCGCGTCTGAAAATCCTCGCACAGCTCAATATCGCCGAGCGGCGCCTGCCCCAGGATGGCCGCATCAAGACCCGGCTTGCCGGCAAAGACGTCGACCTGCGGATTGCGACAGTACCGACGCTTTACGGCGAAAGCGTGGTGATCCGCCTGCTCGAGCGCGGGCAGATTTTTACCCAGCTCGATACCTTGGGCTTTCCGCCCTTGCTGCTCAAGTGCTTCGACGAAATGATCCTCAAGCCGCACGGCATGATCCTGGTCACGGGTCCGACCGGCAGCGGCAAGACCACGACGCTCTATGGCGCGCTGCAAAAGATCAATGATCCGGGCAAGAAGATCATCACCATCGAAGACCCGGTCGAATATCAATTGAGCGGCGTCAATCAGATTCACGTGAAGCCGCAAATCGGCCTGACCTTTGCGAACGGTCTGCGCTCGATCGTGCGCCAGGACCCGGACGTCATCATGGTGGGCGAGATCCGCGACGCCGAGACTGCCGAGATCGCGGTGCAGGCGGCGCTCACGGGCCACCTGGTTTTCTCGACGCTCCATACCAACGATGCCGCGGGCGCGATCTCGCGCTTGCTGGAGATGGGGGTGCAAGATTACTTGCTGTCATCGTCGCTGCTCGGCGTATTGGCGCAAAGACTGGTGCGCCGGCTTTGCCCGAGCTGCCGCAAGCAGGTGCCGTTCACGGGCGTTTCGCCGGAGCTGGAGGTGCAGAACGGCACGGCCTTAAAGTCGGTGTATGAAGCGGTGGGTTGCGCCGCGTGCAGCGGCACCGGTTACTTGGGCCGGATCGGCATTTACGAGCTTTTGCCGGTGACATCGGAAATCTGCAAAGTCATCGTGCAGCGAGCCGATGCCGGAGCGATTCGCAATCTCGCGGTGCAGCAGGGCATGCGCTTGCTGAGAGACGACGGTTGGGACAAGGTCCGTCAGGGCATCACGACTTTGGCCGAGGTGCTGCGGGTCACCCGAGAAGAAGCGTAGACGATTTCGATTTTGCGATTTTAGATTTTCGATTGGCGGAACCGCTAACAAGCGACCGAATGAGCGGCTTTTTGTGCCTGCTATTTTCAATCTAAAATCGGCAATCGAAAAGCTAAAATCCATAAAGGGCTGAGCTTGGCTTTCTTTCAGTATCGCGCCGCCGATCAGGCGGGCAAGGTGGTCGAAGGGGTCATGGAAGCCGACGCTGAAAACAGCGTCGTGCTGCGCCTGCGCGAGATGGGCTGCATCCCTCTGCGCATCGCCATGCCGAGTGACCGGGCCATCAGCTCGGCACGCCAACAGCCGCTGTTTGCCAAGCGCAGAGTCAGCCAACAGCAGCTGCTGCAGTTTACCCGTGAGCTGGGCACGCTCTTGAGCGCGGGATTGCCGCTCGATCGCAGTCTATCGATCCTGGGCGGATTATTCGAAGGCAGCGAGCTCAGCAAAATCATTCGCTCGCTGGTCGAAGCGGTGCGCGCCGGCAAGTCGCTTGCGGCCTCGATGGGGGAGCATCCGGACGTATTCCCAAGAATCTACGTCAATATGATCCGCGCCGGCGAAGCCGGCGGGATCCTGGAGAGCGTGTTGCGCTATCTGACGGAATATCTTGAGAGCACCCTGACCCTGAAGGAGGAAGTCAAGTCGGCGCTTATCTATCCGGCGATCCTGGCGACCGCGGCGGGCACTTCGCTCATAGTGTTGTTTTTGTTCGTCATCCCGCGCTTCTCGACGATTTTCAAAGGGGTCGGCAAAGCTCTGCCCTGGATTACTCAAGTGGTCATCGGTTTCAGTCAGATTCTAACCCAATACGGCTGGTACATGCTGCTGGCGGGCGCGGCGTTGGTCGGCGGGCTGCTCTTTTATATTCGCAGCCCGGAAGGACGCGGCGAGTGGGATCGATTTTGTCTGCGCGCCTGGCTGATCGGCGACCTGGTGCGGAAATTCGAGACGGCGCGATTTGCGCGCACGCTTTCGGCGCTCATCAAGGGAGGGGTGCCTCTGCTCGATGCTCTGGGCACCGTGCAAGGAGTCGTCGGCAATCGCTTGCTGGTGCGCGCCATCGGTCAAGTGCAGGTGCGCGTGCGCGAGGGCAAGGGCATGGCGCGGCCGCTGAGCGAAAGCGGCCTTTTTCCGGCGCTCGCCCTCAACATGATTGCGGTGGGCGAGGAAACCGGTAAGCTTGACGGCATGCTCGCGGAAGTGGCGAACTATTATGATCAGGAAGTCAAAAGGGCGACGAAAAGGCTAACATCGTTACTGGAGCCGGTTTTGATCTTGGGGATGGGTTTGATTATCGCCGTCGTGGTTATCTCCATGCTGCTGGCCATTTTTAGCATCAATGATTTACCATTCTAGAATCTTGGGAAATCAGAAGGGCTTCACGCTCATCGAGTTGATCGTGGTCGTGATTATTATCGGCCTGCTCGCCGGCCTGGTGGTGCCGCAGTTCATCAGGCAGGAGGAAAAAGCGACGGCCAAAGCAGCGAAGGCCCAGATCGAGTTGTTCGGCACGGCGCTCGATACTTTTCGACTCGACGTCGGTCGTTATCCGACCACCCAGGAAGGGCTGCAGGCGCTCAATCAAAAGCCGGGCGGTGTTGAGCGCTGGGATGGGCCCTATCTCAAGAAAGAAGTTCCGCTCGATCCTTGGGGCAAACCGTATATCTACAAGAGCCCCGGCGATCACGGCCCGTATGACATCGTTTCCTATGGCGCGGACGGAGTGGCCGGAGGCGAAGGCACCAGTCAGGATGTTACCAGTTGGACGCGATAAGCGCGCCTTCACGCTCGTCGAGCTGATTATGGTGCTGCTGCTGATCGCCGTCAGTATGGCGATTGTGCTGCCCAACATCGACAAGGGGCTGCAGGAGCGCGAAGTGCGCAGTTCGGCGCTGGGCCTGGCGGCCGCCGCGCGCGACCTGCGCAGCCGCGCTCTGTTCGATGGTGTTCCCCAGCAGCTAATTATTAATCTGCCGCAAAATAGCTATCTCGTCGCCCGCAGCCGCGAGGTTCACCTGCCGTCGGACGTCAAATTCGCCTCGGTGGTGGGCGGCGAGTCGGTGGACCGCGACACCAAGCGATTTTATTTTTTTCCCAACGGCAGCGCATTGGGCGGCGAAATCGTCCTGGCGGAAACGGACCGAGCGATCTCCTATGTGATTCGCCTGGAGCCTTTGACCGGCAGGATCGAAGTAGCGCGCGGCAGCCATTCGTGAATACTCAAGCACGGCGCCAGTTCGAATTCGGCTTTACCCTTCTCGAAGTCCTGATCGCGATGACGATCCTGGGACTCGGCGTTGTCACCCTGCTGCAGATTTTTTCTCAGGGTTTGCGGCTGGGGGCGCGCAGCACCGCGCGCACGGAAAGCATTGCCTCCGGCGCGAGAGTGATGGATGAGCTGCTGGCTCGCCGCACCCTCCGAGAAGGCGCGCAGAACGGCCGATTGGCCGACAACGGCCGCTGGAGCGCGCAAGTGCAAATCGTGCGCGATCCCTCGCCGGCCCTCGAGCTGTCAAGCAATTGGGAACTCAAGGAGGTCACCTTGGAGGTGAGCGTGGTCGAGTCGGGCGTGGAGCGGCGCGTCGATTTAAAGACTCTCCGGCTAACTAAAAAGGCATCGCCATGAGCGATGGTCGATCGGTTTTTTCGCCACGAAGTGAGTCATGAGCTTACGCTGGCTTATAGAGGATGAAACTGCTCTCACCCTAACCCTCTCCCATCGGAATGGGCGAGGGGATCTCTTACCCTCGCCCGCTTGCAGGAGAGGGAAGGGTGAGGGTACAAAAGCCGCTTCGACCGGCTTCACGTTGATCGAAGTCGTGTTAGCGTTGACGATCTTCGCGCTCATGGGAGCGATTCTTTACGGCGCTTTCTCCCTCGGCCATAGCGCGGCGGAGAAATCGGAGGCGAACGCCACGCGCAATCAAAGACAGCGGGCGATGACGGAGCTGCTCGGCAACTACATTCGTTCCGCCTTTCCTTACAAGCAATCGGCGCAGGACCAGACGGTTTTTTTCAGCGGTGAAAGGGATAGCGTGACCTTCGTGTCGGCTTACTCGCACGCGATGGGCGGGCGGGGCATGGCCAAAATCCATCTGAGCAAGGAGACCGACGGAGAACAGCGGTCGATCCTCAAAGTTGAGGAAACCGCGCCGGTGCGCACGGGCGAGGATGCGCTTGCGGCCGGATCAAGCCACGGCGTCAGCTTTCAAGCCGATATGCGCGAGATCCGCTTCGCATATCTCGATCCGCAAGACGAGGAAGAAAAATGGGAAGACCGCTGGGACGGCGCCGAGCGCCGCGCACTGCCGCGCGCCTTGGCGATTCAGTTCGTCGGCGGCAGCGGCGAGGAAGTGCGCTGGATTTTCCCGATCATGATGACGGTGCTGGCGCAGTGATGTGGACGGTTCACGATGCTTTCTGAAAAACAGAAGACGCCGGTGCGCGTGTGTTGCGGCCGAACAACTTGCCGATGAAAATCAAACAGTCCGTTCAATCTGTTTGTTTCAAAGCGCCACTCGCGAATCAGAACGGTGTTGCATTGATCGTCGTGCTGTGGATTTTTGTCTTTCTCTTCGTCGTCGCGTTCGACTTCAGCGCCTCGGTGCGCGAGGAAGCCGCCGCAGCGCACCGGTTCCACGACGAGACACAGGGGTATTATCTTGCGCTGGCGGGATTTGAAAAAGGGCTGTTCGAATTTCTCCATCAACAGCGCAGCGTGCCGGTACAGTCGCAGGAAGCGAAAAAGAACGATTGGTTCGACGGCAGTTGGCGGGAGGAGAATTTCGGTGCCGGCGCGTTTCGGGTGCGGCTGATCGATGAAGGGGGAAAAATCAACATCAACCGAGTCAATGAAGAGACTCTGCGGCGAATTTTTACCAATCTCGGCGTCGACGGCGCGCGCCGCGACGTGCTAGTGGACTCGATCATGGATTGGCGCGATCCGGATCATCTGCATCGGACTAACGGCGCCGAAAACGATTACTATGCCGCCCTATCGCCGGCATACAGCGCCAAAAACGGGCCCCTCGACAGCGTGGAAGACTTGCTCTGGATTCGCGGCATGACGCCCGATCTGTTTTTTGGCCAGGGCGAGCCCAAGGAAAGCGCGCCGGGCGAGGCGCCGCGCATCGCCCTCAGGGATATCTTTACGGTCGATAGCCCGATCGACCGCGTCAATCTGCGCACCGCTTCAGCCGAAGTCATTCACGCGGTAATGGGAATTCCCCTGCAAAAATGCCGCGACTTCATCGAAGAGCGGAAAAAATCATCGGAGAGGACGCTCGCCGATTTGTTGCCGCTGCTCGGGCTCGGTTCCGGCGATCCGGCCTTGCGGCTGTTTATTTTTACCAATCCGGCGGTGGTCGCGATCGAAGGAGAGGGAAAGCTCGCCGAGAGCGCCATGCGCCGAAGGGTCAAAGGCATTATTCGATTAGGTGGCGCGCGAGGGTATGAACTCCTCCGTTGGCTCGATCGCGACTTTTCCCTACCGCAAAGCTAAATCATAGGCTAGAATATTGCCTCGAATAGAGAATTGTTGAAATGAACGCATTGCAGCAGCTGCAAAATCTTGGCCGCGCGGACTTTCTCCGCAGCGTAGGCCTCTATCTTCTGAGCGACCGGGTGATCATGGTGCGCTTACGCAAGAGCTTTCTCAACGTAAGCGTGCTTGAACTAGAAGAACGGGAACTGCCGGCGAGCGACAATCGGACGATTTCCGCGCTGACGGGCTGGGTCGCCGAGGACGTCAAGGAGATTGCCCTAAAAGCCGAGAACGACGCCCGCGAACGGGCGCTGCGCCAGGCGATCTTGTCGTTGTTGCCGCACTTCAATGCAGCTCGGGACGCCATTTATCTCTGCGTGCCGCAGGAGCAGGCCGTCGTGCAACAGGTTTTTTTGCCGCTAGCGGCGGAGGATAACCTGCGCCAGGTGCTCGAATACGAGATCGAGCGGCAATTGCCGTTCAAGCGCGACGAGATCTATTTCGATTATCTGCCGGTGGGGAAAAAGGGCGAAAAGATCTGCGTCTATGTTTTCGCCACGCCGAAAAAAAATATCGCCGGCCTGCTCAACATGCTCGAATCGTTCGGGGTTCGACCAAGCGGCGTCGAGACGACCGTGACCGCGCTCGCAAACTATCTGCTTTTTTGCGACAGCGACGGCGGCGGCAATGCCGCGCTCATCGCGGCGCATCGCTCGCATTGGGAGATGCTGGGGGTCAATACCAGCGACGGCGGTTGGAAGGCGAGCGCGCAGTTACTGTTTACCCATCAGTTTCCGCTGCAGGAGTGGGCGCACGGGAGCGGCAAAGCCGTTCTCCAGGAATCGCTGCGCGAGATGAAGAAAATCTATCGCTGCGGCGATATCGGCGCGCTCAATGGCGTGGCTGAGGCGCATCTGGCGGCGGCTGAGGACCTGATCGAATTGGGCAGTCCGCGCCTGGAGTTCACCCGGCCGATCACGAATCCTGAGGCTCTGCCGGCCATCGGCGCGGCGTTGCGCGGCGTCCGCGAAGCGTCCATCGGTGGCAATTTCTTGTCCACCGAGGGCTTCAACGGAAGCGGCGCCAAGACTTTATCGGCGCTCAACTCGGTGCTGCTGGGATTGCTCGTATTGTCTCTGATCGCGTGGGGCGTCAGCTTCCCCATCAAAGACGAGCTGCGGCTACGGCAGCTTCAGAGCGAAAATCGCAAGCTCGAGCCGACCATCGAGGTGTTGCGGCGGGAGGAGAGCCAACTCGAGCAACTACGCAAGGAAGCCGCCTATCTCAACGATTTCGACCAGCGCCGCGGCGAGCTGCTGCGGATTCTGGACGAACTGTCCAGACTCGTGCCCAACAACGCCTACTTTTCCAATTTGCGCTATCGTCCGGGCGTGCTGGAGATTCAAGGCAGCGCCGAAAACGCTTCAGCCTTGATTCCACTGCTGGAGCGCTCGGCGCTCTTGGAGAATGTCAATTTCAATGCGCCGTCGAATCGGGGACGCGACAACCGGGAGACTTTTTCGCTCAAGGCCGATCTGGAAAAAATCAAGGCGGATGGGGCTAAAACGCTGACGACAGGAGCGACCGCGAACACGGAAGCTCGCAAAGAGCCAACTAAAGAAACGCGCCAGCCGGGCAAAGAGCCGGCTAAGGAAACGAAGAGCAAGTCATGAGCAATTTCTGGCAACGACTTTCGAAACGAGAGCGCAGCCTGGTGCTGCTTACCGGACTCATCGTCATCGTTTTCTTGGCCAAATACGCGGCAATCTCGCCGTTCCTCGAACGGCGCCAATGGGTGAAAAACCAGTTGGAGAGCCAACCGCAGTTGCTGCAAAAAAACCTCCGTTACATCAGCCAAAAAGACACGCTGGCCGCATCGCTGGAAACGCTGCGCGGGCAGATCAAAGCGCAAGAGCCCAAGCTGCTTACCGGAGATACCCCGTCGGTAAGCGCGTCCGATCTTCAGGAGACGGTGCAAGCGCTGGCCAATCGGGAGGGAACCCAAGTGATCACGACGCGGGTGCTCAATCCTGAGCCCGCCGGCACTTTCGCCAAAATTGGTATTCAAATGGAGATCGGCGGGCAAATCCAACAGATCGCCAATCTGATTCGAGGGATTGATAGTTCGCTGAAACTTCTGGTGGTCGACGAGCTGAACATCAGGTCTTTGTTTCGCCCGGCCGGATTGCCCCAGCCGCAGGGAGTGCCGGCGCCCATACCGCAGAACCTGCGCGTGAGCCTCACGGTCATCGGCTTCGCCAGATCGCAGCCCGCCGCTCAGGCGCCCACCGGGAGTCCGGCAAAAAACGGCGGCGAAAAAAGCACCTAGGGAACATCCGAGGGTCGCGCACCGTCAAAAAACCGACCGGCCCAAATTATTCTAATCCGCCGATGCGGGTCGCTCATCGATAGAATTCCAAATAGCGCCAAACTGCGCCAGTATTTTCGTGCGCTGCCTCTTCCCGGGCCGACGGTTTGCCGCGAGTCATGAATTGATGATGAAAGCTCCCGAAAATATTCTTTTCAACGAAATAGCGAGCTTGTATAATTCGGGACAAAACTCGACGTTAGCTGCAACGAGCGTCTTTTCAGGGCGCTTTTGGTCCCGTGAAATTGCCGGAGGTAACGGCTCATTTTAAAGCGATCGACATTGCTGAGCGTGTTGTTCGTGCTCACGATCGGGCTGATCGGATGGAACACCTATTCGTCGTGGAAAGCCGGTCCGTGGGACATACCGCTGCCGGCCAAATCGGCCGCGAAGAGCACGACGATCGAGAATCCAGTAGCGCCGGCGGCGCGGCCGCCGGTCGGTACCGAAATCATCGTCAGCAAAAATCTGTTCGATCCGGAACGGGGCGCCGGCGCGACGCGCGAGGCGGAAGAGAATTCCCGTGCCTTTCAGCGGGTGCGCGGCATGGTTCTGGTGGGCACGATGATTATCGGCAATAACCGCGTCGCGATCCTTCAGGAGGGCGCGCCGTCGGCGGTTCCGGGACAGCGCCCGGGTGCGCAGCCGGCAGCGGTCATGCGTCTCAAGGTGGGCGACAATGTGGACGGCTTTCGGCTCACCGAGATCGCCGATAAGCGAGTGGTCTTTGCCAAGGATACCTCGCGCGTGGAAGTTCTGTTGGATTATTTTCGCAAGGTCGAAGCGCCGGCGCCGGCCAGAGCTGCGCCGCCGAGCCAAGCAGCCCCGCAGCCAACGCCAACCGTTCCGGTGCCGCGCGTCGTGCCGAATCTGCCGCGCCGCGGACAAATACCCGTACCGGCCAATCCGGCCCCAGAGTCGTGAGCCGGAGGAGGATTTGATGTTAAGATTTGCCCCAACAGGACGATTGCTGCTGATTGCGCTGACGGCGTTTAGCGGTCCTATTGGCGCACAGCAGGTCCCCTCACCAAGCCAGCAGGGAGCCCCGCCCACCGCGCCAGCAACGCCGCAATCACCGCCAACCGGCCAGACGACTACTCCGCCAAAGCCGCCGCCGGCGCTGCCGCGGCGCATCCCGGCGCCGGGCCAAGCTCCGGCCGCTCAGCCGACGCCGCCGGCTTTTCCTCAGGAACACGGTCAAACTCCGGCCCAACCCGGAGCGCCCACCCAGGAAAGCGCTCAGCCGTCGCCGCCCGTGCCGCTGCGGCGTGCCGGTCCCGGGCCGTTTCCTTCAGGAGGGATGGTTTCGCTTAATTTCAACCGCGCCGATTTAGTGGAAATCATCCATATCATCGCGCAGCAGCTCCGCTTGACTTACACGATCGATCCGGAGGTAAAGGGAACCGTGACGATCAACAGCGCGGAACCGCTTCGTCCGGAGGACTTGCTGCCGGTCTTTCACCAACTGCTGCGCATGAACGGCGCGGTTGCGGTGCGCACGGGGAATCTCTATCACATTATGCCGATCAAAGACGGCAAGGGTTTGGCCCGCCCGTTGGCGCAGGGCCGGGAAGACAGCTTCGCTTTGCAGATCATTCCGGTGCGATTTTTCTCCGTCGCCGAAATGAAAAAGGTGCTGACGCCGTTTCTTCAACCGGGCGCCGAGATCATCGAGAACCCACGCGGCAATTTTTTGATCGTCATGGACCTGCCGTCGAATATTCAGCGGCTCATGGAAATCGCCGATTTGATCGACGTGCAGGTGTTTGCCGGCACGCGGATGGAAATCTATCAGCCGAAGATCGCCAGCGCCGAAGAGCTGGCCCAAGAGATGACCAAAGTCATGCAGTCGTTCTCGGCTTCGGCGCCGCAAGCCGAAAGCTTCACCGCGCAGTTCATCCCGCTGCCACGCATCAATAACCTACTGGTCATTGCGCACAGCGAAGCGGCATGGACCTATGCGCGCCGCTGGCTCGAGCGAATCGATGTGGTGGCGCAGGGCTCGAGCCGGCGGATTTTCATCTATCCGGTCGAGAACGGCAAGGCGACCGAACTCGCCGATATTTTAAATGCGGCGCTCGGCCAGGCATCGACCGGCCCGCGCACCACCACCCAAACGCTGCAGAGCTTGCATCGGTCGACACCCGGCACAGGAACGGGTACCGGTCAGTCAGGCTTCGGACAAACCGGCACGACCGGTCAAACCATGGGTACCACGCCGTTTGGAACGTCGAGTCAGTTTGGCACGGGAGTTCGCTAGACCAGGGGCAGCATTATGAAAACGTTTACGGCTATTTTTGTCTGCTTGTTTTTCATTTCCGGGTTGTCCGTCGCGCAAAACCAACCGCGCAGCGGCGGCTTTGCGGCCGTTCCGGCGCCCGGCCAACCGACTGTACCGGGGGCGGTGACGCCGACCCCGGCGCCGCCGCTGACACCGCAGCCTCCCGGCGTGGCGCGCCCGACCACGCCGACCGCCCCTGCCGGCCAGCCGCAACAGGAACAATTGCGCATCGTTGCCGATCCGGCAACCAATTCGCTGATCATCTACGGCACGGCGCAGGAATTCCAGAATATAAAAAATATTCTGAAGGACCTCGACGCAATACCGCGGCAAGTTTTGCTCGATGTGCTGATCATGGAGGTGACGCTGGACGACAGAGAAGACTTCGGCGTTGATTATGAAATCGGTCGGGGTACTACCACCATTTTCGACCGGCAGTTTAACTCCCGCGGAGCCGTACTGGGGCGCGTCTTGTCCCAGATAGGCGTGCCCGCCACGGGACCGTCCCTCTTTCCGGCCGGCATCAGCGGGGTGATTGGATCGAATCAAACGGTACGAGCTTTAATCAACGCTCTACTGGCAGATTCGCGCGTCAGGATTTTGTCCTCTCCGAGTGTACTGGCTACCGATAATCGTCCGGCGCGTATCCAGGTGGGCAGCGAAGAACCACAAGCGACTGGCACACTCACTGCTGCGACTGGTGCGGTAACTCCGTCTCAGAGCACGACTATACAGTATCGAAATACCGGCAGAATCGTAACGATTATCCCGCAAGTGAATTCACAGGGGCTGGTGAACCTACAAATCCTTGCCGAAGTCAGTCAAAGAGGTCCAAATGTCCAAGTCGGGCAAGACAGTTTTCCTTCGTTCGATATACGGCAAGCCGAAACGACGGCGGTGGTGCAAGATCGAGACACGCTCGCTATCGGCGGCATTATTGCTGAAAACAGGAGCCGTGATCGAAGGGGCATTCCCTATCTGATGGATATTCCCGTACTCGGGCGTTTCTTTGGCTCTACTTCGGAGCTTTCTAGGCGGACCGAGCTCATCATGCTGATTACGCCGAACGTAATCCGGAACAGAAACGAAGGGATCGCCGTCACGGATGAGTTCAAAGCGAAGCTTTCAGGTGTACGTAACGAACTCGAACGCTTGACGCGCGAGCAGGCTACGCAGGCGCCCAAGCCCTTGCCGCAGCCCGTGCCGCCGATGCCCGAGCCGAACGTGATCGAGCCGGCGCCGCAGCCGGGGCAGCAATCGGCGCCGAGCCATACGGTGCCGGGCCAAGGTGCAGCGCTGCCGCCAATGAGCCATTTTGCCGGCAGCGCTCCGGCGCCGAACTTCCCGCAACCCAATGCGCCGGTGCCATTGATCGATCGCGTCAATCAAGGCGCGCTCACTTTTCCGACTCCGGAGATCAAGCCCGAGCCGGTTCCGCCCAAGCCCGCCGGCTTTGCGCTTTCATTGGCGCCCATACCGGTCAAGCCGCCGGTTAAAACCGCTGTCGCCAAAGCGCCAGCCGCTAGCGCCGGCAAACTCTCTGCGAAGCATTCCCGCATCTGGGCGGTGCAGGTAGCGGCCTGCGTCGAAAATAAAGACGCCGAGTCGATAGCGGAAAGACTGCGCAGGCTCGGGCACCAGGCCTATGTGATGGTGTCGCAAGTGGCGGATAAGACCTGGCATCGTGTGCGCATCGGCAGATTTGAAAACCAATACGACGCCCAGGAGTTGCGGCGGACGCTCGTGCTGGAAAAAGAATTTCGTCAGGCTTACGTGACGACGAATTGAGCGTCAGCTAAACATTGGCGACGTAAACGCTCTCTCCCGACGGGAGGGGCCCCCTTTTCCTCTCTCCCCACGAGACGTGGTGGAGAGAGGATTCTTTCCCCGAATATGTTCTCTTGACGCGTGTCTTTGCTGCTACGCGAAAACGACAAACCGCGCTCACGCGGCGCGGCCCAGGCTTAGACCAGAGGTCCAGACGTCTCGTTTTTAACCCCCGTCCGCGGAACCCAGATTCCGATGCCAGAAGGCCACCGCCGGCCGCCATTTTCTTAATGCGATCCGCTTTGTTATGATCCTTCGAGGATCGTTCGATGGCAGCGAATCCCTGCGATATTCTTGTGCTGATCCGCGGCGGCGGCGAGATGGCGAGCGGCATTGCGCATCGCTTGCGGCAGTGCCACCTGCAGGTGCTCATGACCGAGGTGGCCGAACCCACGGCGGTGCGCCGCACAGTCGCATTTGCCGAGGCGGTCTATAGCGGATGCCATACCATCGAGGGAGTCACGGCGGTGCGGGTCCGCAGCCCGAACGAGGTTCTCGCCGAGTTCGAGCGCGGTAATATTCCGCTGCTGATCGATGCCGAAGCTAATATACGCCATCAATTCCTGCCGGCCGTGATCGTCGATGCCACCATGACCAAAACGGGCGGCGATACTCGATTGACGGATGCGCCTTTGGTCATCGGCATCGGCCCGGGCTTTGTCGCAGGGGTGAACGCCCATGCAGTGATCGAAAGCAATCGCGGTTACCATTTGGGCCGAGTGATCTGGCAGGGTTCGGCCGAGCCGGACACGGGTGTGCCCGCGCCGGTCGACGGGCATACCGATGCGCGAGTTTTGCGGGCGCCGCGTAACGGCCGGTTTCGAGCTTCACGCGCGATCGGTGACCGCGTTGAAGCCGGTGAAAAGGTAGGCGAAGTGGAAGGCGAGCCCGTCTATTGCGCGATCGGCGGGGTCTTGCGCGGGCTGCTCCAGGACGGCGTTCGGATCGACGCCGGAGTCAAAATCGGCGACATTGATCCGCGCCGGCAAAGGGGGTATTGTGACACGATTTCGGACAAGGCTCGGGCCATTGGCGGAGGGGTTGTCGAGGCGATTTTCCACTCTTACCAGAGGCTGAAAAATCCTGCCGTGTGACAGCCGCGATATTTCCAACAGGCGAGGAAAAAGCGTGGATCTAAAAAAACTGACGATCGAGCAAGTTCAGGAGATCTTGCTCAAAGAAAAGTATGTCTGCGACCGGGCGCTGGCGACGGTGGTGTATCTTTCCCTGGTCATGGGTAAGCCGCTGCTGCTGGAGGGGGAAGCCGGGGTGGGCAAGACCGAGATCGCCAAGGTGCTCGCCAAGGTGCTCGGCGCCAAACTCATTCGCCTGCAATGCTACGAGGGTCTCGACGCCAACACCGCCCTTTATGAGTGGAATTACCCGAAGCAAATGCTGCACATCAAGCTCGAAGAAATCGAGCATGGCGACAAAAAAAAGGTCGAAACCGAGATCTTTACCGAAGAGTTTCTGGTCAAGCGCCCCTTGCTCGAAGCGATCCAGTGCGAGGATGCCAACCCGCCGGTGTTGTTGATCGACGAGATCGACCGCGCCGACATGGAGTTCGAAGCTTTTTTGCTCGAGGTCCTGTCCGACTTTCAAATCACCATTCCCGAGTTGGGAACGATCGCGGCCAAGCACCGGCCCTACGTGTTTTTGACTTCCAACCGGACGCGCGAAATACACGATGCGCTCAAGCGCCGCTGTCTCTACCACTGGATCGAATATCCCAGTTTCGACAAGGAATATGAGATCATCACGACCAAATTTCCTGAAGTGGAGAGTAAAATGGCGCAGCAAATCTGCGCCTTTATGCAGAAAGTCCGCGAGATGAATTTTTATAAACGGCCGGGCGTCGCCGAGACCCTCGACTGGGCTTCGGCTCTGATCGCGCTCAACCGAAAGCAACTGGACGATCGCGCAGTGGTGGAAACCATGGGATGTGTATTTAAATATCGCGAGGATTTGCATCACCTGCGCGAACAGGTGGAAAACCGGCAATTCAGTTTGGAGGCGCTGATGCGCGCATCGCCGGAAATGGTCAGTTAGAAATGACCAAGAGGGGAAGGAATATTTGCCGTGCCGGTGTCGGGGGTAATTAGGTTTTAATCGAAGATGGATATTACTGCGGAATCGGTCGCTGCGGCGGTCAACAGCGTCTCCTCGGCGCGCGGCAAGGGTACTTTGCCGAATATGATGGCCTTTGGCCGGGCGCTCAAGCAGCTCGGCGTCAAAGTCAGTCTGAGCCAGGTGCTCGATGCCTCGCGCTCGGTCAATCTGGTGGACATCGCCGAGCGTGACGATTTTCGCGCCTTATTGAGAGCGAACTTGATTTCCCAAAAAGAAGACTTTCCGGTCTTCGACCTGCTGTTCGATTGTTTCTGGCGCGAGCAGAGCTACGAGCGGGTGCCGATGGAGACGATGGACATCCAGGGCACGCCCACCGAGTCTCAAGCGCCGGAGGGAGGCGACGAGGAGGGCGGCTTGGAAGAGGCCGCCTCGGATGCGCTGGCGCAGGAAAACGTTCCGCTGGAAAATCTGGACGAGTTCGCGGTGCCGACTTACAGCCCGCAGGAGCTCATGAATCGCAAGGACTTCAGCGAGATGGGCGTCGAAGAGAGCCGCGCCATAGCGCGGGCGATCTTGCTGATCGCGACCAAAATTGCCACGCAGATCAGCCGGCGCAAAAAGGTCGGCCGCAAGGGTGCGGTCGTGGATCCGCGCTCGACGATGCGGCGCAGCATGAAATACAGCGGCGAGGTGATCGAGCTGTCGCGGCGCAAGCGGCGCATCAAAAAAACCAAGGTCGTGCTGCTTTGCGACGTCAGCGGCTCGATGGATTGCTACAGCCGGTTTTTGATTCAGTTCATGTATGGACTGCAAAACGAACTCTGGGGCGTCGAAACATTCGTCTTCAGCACTTCTTTGAGCCGCATTACGCACCTGATCCGCACCAAGAATATCGTCGATGCGCTGGAAAAGATCTCCGGCAGTATTCTCGGTTGGTCCGGCGGCACCAATATCGGCCGGTCTTTGCATACCTTCAACCGTAACTTCGCCCCGAGCATGGTGACGCACCGCACGGTCGTGGTGATTATCAGCGACGGCTGGGACCGCGGCGACGTGAGCCTCCTGGAAAAAGAAATGCAGGACATCAAGCGCCGCGCCAAGAAGATCATCTGGCTCAATCCGTTGCTGGCGAGTGAAAATTACGAACCGCTGTGCAAAGGCATGCAGGCGGCGCTGCCCTATTTGGACTTGTTCTTGTCGGTGCATAATGTCAACAGCCTGGTTTCGCTGGGCCGAACATTACAGAAGATGGTGGCTTAGATCATTGAAAATGGACTGTTGAAAATCGAAACGGAGGAGCGAAACCTAAATTATCAATATTCCATTTCAATTAGCATAGGAGGTTCGTATGGCTGGACCCGGCGCTTGTTACTCAGACGCGGACTTAGAAGCGAAGAAAAAGGATACCATTTATCATCAGGTGCAGGAGTTTCTCGACAAGGGAGAAACCGTCGCCGTCGCGACCATCGTGTCGGTCAAGGGTTCGACGCCGCGCGAGGTCGGCGCCAAGATGGTGGTCACCGCATGGGGCGAAATCCTCGGCACCATTGGCGGCGGCTGCGGCGAGGCCGACGTCAAGCGCGAAGCGATCGAAGCGATCCGAACGAAAAAACCGCGCACGGTGCGGGTCGATCTGCTCGATGATATTTCGTCGGACAGTCCGGCCGTATGCGGCGGTATTATGAACGTGTTTATCGATCCGTGGTGGAAAGAGGGCGATCAGGATAGGGTCGAGCAAAAATGAGCTCGTTCGCTCAAGAACTGGTCGAGATTACCGAGCAGGGCGCCGCGGCGGTGCTGGCCACGGTGGTCGAGGCGGGCGGTAGCGCGGGCGTCCAGCCGGGCGCAAAATGTCTGATTCGCGACGGCCGGGTGCGCGCAGAAACCATCGGCAATGATAAGGTTCTCGAAGCCATCGTGCGCCAGGGCGACTCCCATGCGCGATCGGAAAAATCGCAGCTGGTTTCTCTCGCCGTGCCGGAAGCGGACGCCAATTTGGAGATTTTCTTCGAGGTCTTGCCGGCGCCGCCACGCTTGATCGTGGTCGGTGCCGGCCACATCGCCGTGCCGCTGGTGAAAATGGCCAAGGTCCTCGATTTTCATGTGACCGTGATCGACGACCGGTTGCTCTACGCCAACCGCGAGCGTTTTCCCGATGCCGACGACGTGCTGGTCGGCGACATGGCGCAGATGCTCAAGGAAATGACGATCACATCATCCTGTTACATTGTTTTGATTACCCGCGGCCACGCTTATGACGAACCCTGCTTGCGCCAGATCATGTATAGCGACGCGAAATACATCGGCATGATCGGCAGCCGCCGCCGTATCAAAGCTTGCTTTCAGCGGTTTCGCGACGAAGAAAAGGTGACCGAGGAGGCGATCGAGCGGATTTACGCCCCCATCGGTCTCGACATCGGCACGGAGACGCCGGCGGAAATCGCGTTGTCGATCCTGGCCGAAGTGATCAAAGTAAGACGGGGCGGCAAGGCCGCTTCGCTGTCGGGACGCTAAAGAAAAGAAAATCCGAATGGCGAAATCCGAAACAATTTCAAAAGGCGGCCCAAGCAGGGTCGGGTCGGAGTTTTGACGGCGCTTATTTTCGGCTTTCGGTGCTTCGAATTTGGCTTTTGTTTGACGCGCGACAATGGATAATTTTTGCTCAGGCCTCGAACCGGCTTTTTCGCGATCATGGGTGCGCAAACAAGCTTAACCGGCGTGATCTTTTCGGATCTGGGCCAGGCGTCGTTTTTCATGGGGCTCGACTGGGTGCAGACGTTGTTGGTGGAGCGGCTCGGTTACCACCCGTTCCCCGCCACGCTCAACGTTCGGCCTAAAAGCGCCGAGGATGCAGCCGTCTGGCGGCATGTACAAAATGACTACCCTGGCACCCCGTTAACCGCGGCCGCTGAAAGTCACTGTGGAGCAAAAATCTACCGGGTCGTTATCGGGGTCTCGGCGAGCGGCGTCAACGTTGACGGCGCCGTTTTGGTTCCGGATGTGGCCGATTACCCGCCGAATAAAATTGAGGTCGTCGCGCCGATGCGCTTGAAGGATCATTTTGGCGTTCACGACGGCGATCAACTCAGACTGGAGTTCATCCTTTGAATCAAAAAAGGCGGCTCATCATCGGCATCTCCGGCGCCACCGGCGCGATTTACGGCGTGCGTATGTTGGAAATCCTCGCCAAGATCGGCGACATCGAAACCCATCTGGTGGTGAGCAAAGCCGGCAAGATGACCATCCAGGTGGAAACGCCTTACTCGATCAAAGACGTCGAGGAGATGGCCGACGTGGTACACGACATCAATAACGTCGGCGCGAGCATCTCCAGCGGATCGTTTCGCACCGAGGGGATGGTGATCGCGCCGTGCTCGATGAAATCCATGGGCGGCATCGCCCATTCGATCGGCGGTGATCTGCTGGTGCGCGCGGCCGACGTCGTGCTCAAGGAACGAAAGAAACTCGTGCTGGTCGTGCGTGAAACGCCCTTGCATCTAGGCCACCTGGAAGCGATGGCAGCGCTTACGCGCATGGGCGCGGTGGTTTTTCCGCCGGTGCCGGCCTTTTACCACCGGCCGAAGACGTTGGATGACGTGATCAATCAAACAGTCACGCGGATTCTCGACCAGTTCGATATCGATGTAAAATTGTTCCACCGCTGGGATGATGAGGGCATGAGCCGCCATCCCGACGCGGCCAAACTGCAACCGAATCAAGGAATATCTCCCGCAAAAGCGTTAAGGCGCAAAGGTTTTGAGAGATAAATTCTTTTCTGAAGTCGGCGGCTTTGCGCCTTGGCGCTCTTTGCGCGCCCGGCGCGAGGCGGGCCGAATCAGGGGCGAAAAGAACCGGCTAGAGTTCGATACCGTCCTCACCTAGTATGCCGCCGCGCAGGGTTAGCAGAGCCCTCACCAAGACGCAGAAGCGCAAAAAAGAACACCTCGAAATTTGCCTTGACACCGACAATGTGACAAGCCGCATCGGCACCGGCCTCGATGCTTATCGCTTCGTGCACAATGCGCTCCCGGAGCTCGATTTGGATGAGATCGACGTCGGCGCGAGCTTGCTCGGCAAACCGCTCAAGGCCCCGATCTTGATTTCCTCAATGACCGGCGGCTTCGAGCTGGCGCGCAAAGTCAATCGCAATCTTGCCCGAGCTGCACAGGAGCTGGGCATCGCGATGGGCGTCGGTTCACAGCGCGTTGCCATCGAAGAGCCTTCAGCCGCCGACAGCTTTCGGGTGCGCGATGTCGCTCCCGACATTCTCTTGCTCGGCAATCTCGGCGCGGTGCAGTTGAACTACGGTTACGGCATCGAACAATGTCGCGCCGCCGTCGCAATGATCGGCGCCGACGGCTTGATCCTTCATTTGAATGTCCTGCAAGAAGCGATGCAGCCCGAGGGAAACCGCAACTTTAAAGGATTGACCGAGCGGATTGCGACGATTTGCCGCGAGCTGGAGGTACCCGTCGTGGCCAAAGAGGTCGGCAACGGGATTTCCGTGGAGACGGCCCGACGACTGGCGGGCGCCGGTGTGGCCGCCATCGATATCGCCGGCAGAGGCGGCACCGCCTGGTCCGCTGTCGAAGCCCGGCGCGCCGCACGACAAGGCAAACCTTACAACGCCACCTTCGCCGAGTGGGGGATTCCGACCGAGGAAGCGCTGGTCGCTGCGCGCCAAGCTTTGCCCGACATCGAATTGATCGCTTCGGGCGGCATACGCACCGGGCTCGACATCGCCAAGGCAATCGCCCTCGGAGCCGACCTTGCCGCCTTTGGCCAACCGCTGCTTGCGGCGGCTTTGGAGTCCCATCAGGAAGTGATAAAATTCGTCGGCGCGATCATCCATGATCTCAAGGTGGCGATGCTCTGCGTGGGCGCGGCGAATCTCGCGGCATTGCGCCGCGCCCCCCTGGTCCGGCAAACTCGTTGAGCGCGTGTCCTCGCCAGTAGCGCTCGAAGGACAACGCCTCCGGAACGCTGACGGGCCGAGCTGCCAATCGTTGAGCGTCTAGGTTGAGGTTTTCTCAGAGCGCCGGACGTAAGACTCTAGAGGCGAGACGACCGAGCGGGGCAACGACGGCGAACAATGCTATGGCTGACGATCTCAGACAACAGGTGGTCGATTATCTCACAAGTCACAACACGATGACCCTAGCCACTTGCGCGGGCGATCTGCCTTGGGCCGCCACGGTGTTTTTCGCCAGCGAAGATTTGAAGCTCTATTTCTTTTCGGCGCCGGAGTCGCGCCACTGCCAAAACCTGGCGCGCAACCCACGGGTCGCCGTGACGGTTCAAGAAGATTATAGAGATTGGCGTAAGATCAAAGGGATTCAGCTGGAGGGACGGGTCGAGCTTGTCGACGGAGTTCTTGAAAAAGGCAAAGCGATGGCCGCCTACGCCCTCAAGTTCCCGGAAGTCATCAAGCTCTTTACCGACCCGTCGAGCGGGGTCTTCTATCAGGCTTTTCTCAAGGTCAAGTTTTATTGCGTGACCCCGGAGAAGTTGTATTTTATCGACAACGAACAGGGGTTCGGTAAGCGGCAGGAGTTGCGGCTAGTGCAGTAAGTCGAGCGGAGCCGCAGAGCGTCTAAGGAGTTAGGTACATGTCACAGCTGGTCGGCCGAGAAGTGCCGGCGCCCTTGTTGCGCCGTTTGAGCGGTGCCGAGATCGAGCAGCACGAAGGCAAGATTATCCCGATCTTTACCATCGATGAAGCCGGTTGGGCGCACCCCGCACTGTTGTCTTACTATGAGATCGTGGCGAAAGACTCAGGGACCCTTGATATGGCCCTATGGAAAGACAGCTCGACGGCGAAAAACCTGCGCCGCGGCGGCCGCGTCACTCTCATGATCAGCGATCAAGGGGTGAATTATTATCTCAAAGGGACGGTGGCGCAGCTCCACTATGAGATGCCGGGAGCCGCCCCGGTATCGCATTTCCGCGTGGCTCTCGAGCAAGTGATCGAAGATCAAGAACCCAACGCCGAAATCACCACGGGGCTTACCTATCGGCGTATGAGCCCGCGCGATTCCAACGACTTCGCGGTTAAAGTATTTCGCCTGCTCTGCGAGGGCTGATGAGGTTCAAAAAGACCATCGTAGCCGCGGTCGCGCTCAGCGCCGCGGCGGGCGCCGGTTACGGCTATTGGCGCATGAACAATATCGCCCAGGAGCCGCCCTATTTAACCGCGCCGGTCGTCAGGGGGAACATCCGGCAGGTGGTGTCGTCCACGGGCACGCTGCAGGCGGTAACGACGGTCTTGGTCGGCAGCCAAGTCTCAGGCACAATCGCCAAACTCAGTGCCGATTACAACAGCAAGGTGACCAAGGGTCAGGTGGTGGCCCAGCTGGATCAATCGCGGTTTGCGGCGCGCGTGGAAGAAACCCGCGCCAACCTACTCGCGGCTCAAGCCGCTGCGGCGAAGTCCAAAGTCGCTCTCGAAGACGCCGAGCGGACGTTGAAACGGGCGAAGGAGTTGAAGCAACGGGAGCTGGTCTCGCAGAGCGAACTGGACGCCGCGCAGACCGCCTACGATTCGGCGCGTTCTCAATTGAACGTGGCCCAGGCGCAGGTGGGGCAAGCGCAAGCCTCGATGAACCAGGCTCAGATCGATTTGGGCTACACGATCATTCGATCGCCGGTGGACGGCGTTGTCATCTCGCGCAGCGTCGACGTCGGCCAGACGGTGGCGGCATCGCTGTCGGCGCCGACTTTGTTTACTATCGCCAACGACCTCACCCGGATGGAGGTCCATACCAACGTCGATGAGGCCGATATCGGCAATATCTTCGAGGGCCAGGACGTCACCTTCACCGTCGACGCCCATCCGCAGCGGCGCTTCCGCGGCAAGGTGCACCAGGTGCGCAATGCGCCGCAGACGATTCAAAATGTGGTGACGTATAATTCGGTGGTCCGGATCAACAACAAGGAACTGCTGCTCAAGCCGGGCATGACCGCCAACGTGCAGTTTCTCGTGGCGCAAAAGGAAGACGTACTAACGATCCCCAACATCGCCCTGCGTTTTCGTCCCCCGGAAGATAAAAACGAGGCGCAGGAACTGATGCGCCAGGAGCAGGCGCGCGTGGGTGGCCGCATCGCGCAGCGGCGCACCAGCCGGGGCGGCGGCCGCGGCGTCGGCGGCGGCGAAGGGCGCCAGGTGCGGCAAGTGAAAGTTTATCTAATGAGAGACGGCAAGCCTGTTGGAGTGGATGTCCAAGTCGGCATCACCGACGGCTCGCGCACCGAAATCGTCTCCGGCGACCTCAACGAAGACGATGCTGTGATCATTGGTATGTCGAGCGGGACGACGCAGGCCCCGAGCGGTGTGGCGAATCCGTTCCAGCCGCAGGTGCCGCGCCCGGGCGGCGGCTTTGGTTTTCGATGAGCGAACTGATTCGCGTGGCGGATTTGGTCAAAACGTACCGCATGGGAGACGTGGAAGTGCCGGCCTTGCGCGGGATCAACTTGACCATCGAGCGCGGCGAATTCGTCGCCGTCATGGGTTCGTCGGGCTCGGGCAAGTCGACGTTCATGAACATACTCGGCTGTCTTGATCGCCCGACCTCGGGCAAATATTGGCTGGAGGGCGAAGAAGTGGGCTCGCTCAGCGCCGATGACTGGGCCCACATCCGCAACCGGCGCATCGGCTTTGTTTTCCAGGGCTTCAATTTGCTGCCGCGCACCACCGCGCTGGAGAACGTCGAATTGCCGATGATGTACAACGGCTTTGCCGGCAAGGAGCGGCGCCAGCGGGCGGTGGAAGTTTTGCATCTGGTCGGCCTGGGCGAGCGCCTTGATCACACGCCGAATCGTTTATCGGGCGGCCAGCAGCAGCGTGTCGCCATCGCGCGCGCCTTGGTCAACCGTCCGTCGCTGATCTTGGCCGACGAGCCAACCGGCAACCTCGATTCGGCCACCAGCAGCGAAATCATGGACCTATTTCAGCGCTTGAACGTTCAGCAGGGCATCACGGTCATTCTCGTTACCCATGAAGCGGACATCGCCGATCACGGCAAACGGCAGATCGTCTTTCGCGATGGTCAGGTGGTCTCGGATCGTCCTAACAGGCAGGTGATGGCGCGGGCGTATTAATAGGAGTTCAATACGTTCAAAAAGTTCAAAACGTTCAAGCCCCCACCTGTTTCTTCCCCCGCGTCGCAGGGGAGGACCGAAGGAGGGGGATTGAACGGAGCGTAGCGGTTGAACGGCTGGAACGTTTGGAACGAGAGCTTTGAAAATGCAGTGGCTGATGACATTTCGCATTGCCTTGCGCGCCTTGGCGCGCAACAAGCTGCGCGCTTTTCTCACTATGCTCGGCATCATCATCGGCGTCGGCGCGGTGATCGCCATGGTGGCGATCGGCGAAGGCGCCAAGTCAACGATCCGGGCGCAGATCTCCGCTCTCGGCACCAATGTGCTGATCGTTCTCCCCGGCACTAATGTCCAGGGCGGCGTGCGCGCCGGCACCGGCAATGTCAACACATTGGTCGACGCTGATGCCCGGGCGATGACCCGGGAGCTGCGCTCCGTGGCCTACGCCTCGCCCGTGATGCGCCGCCAGGAGCAATTGATTGCGGGCAACTTGAACTGGGGAACTCTGGTGCAGGGTGTCGCGCCCGAGTTCCAGCAAATTCGCGACTGGCAGATCGAGTCCGGCCGTTTTCTCCACGACGGCGACATGGACTCCGCCGCCAAGGTCGCCGTGATCGGCCAAACCGTCGCGCGCCAATTGTTCGGCGCCGATGATCCGATCGATGCGGTGATCCGCATCCGCAACATTCCATTTCGGGTGGTGGGCACGCTGATGGCCAAGGGCCAAACCGGCCAAGGGACCGATCAGGATGACACCGTGATGATTCCCTACACCACCATGCAGAAGCGTCTGATGCGCATTACGTTCGTGCAGAGCATCGTGGTGAGAGCGGTGAGCGCGGAGAAAGTCGCTGAAGCGCAGGAACAGATCACTTTGCTCTTGCGCCAGCGCCATCGCATTGCCGATGGCCGGGAAGACGACTTCACGGTGCGCAATCTGTCTGACATTGCCGAGGCAGCCCAAAGCACGGCGCGCGTCATGGCGGTTCTTTTGGGCAGCGTCGCCGGCATTTCGCTTTTAGTCGGCGGTATCGGCATCATGAACATCATGCTGGTGTCGGTCACCGAACGGACGCGCGAGATCGGCATCCGCATGGCGGTCGGCGCGCGCAGCCGTGACATCATGCTGCAGTTTCTCGTCGAGGCCGTGGTGATGGCCGCCACCGGCGGTTTGATCGGCATCGTTTTGGGCATTGGCAGCTCCGAAGTGCTGAAGAACTGGGCTCAGTGGCCCACCCTCATCGATCCGGCGATCGTCGCCGTGGCTTTTCTCTTCTCCGGCGCGGTCGGAGTTTTTTTCGGCTTCTATCCCGCCAAAAAGGCAGCGAATCTCGATCCCATCGAAGCGCTGCGCTACGAGTAGTCGACCCTTTAGGCCGATGCTCCTCTTCTATTACGCTCATGGCTTTAAGCGTGAAAACGGAATCCTTATCATTGACAATTTTAAAGTGACATCTTAAATTTGTCACGTGCGTTACATCCCCCGCCTGCTTGAAAAAGAACTGCGGAACGCGGCGCGGCACTTTCCTGCCCTGATCCTGACAGGGCCGCGCCGCTCGGGTAAGACAACTCTCCTGCGGCGCAGTTTCCCGAAAGCTTCGTATCGTCTCGTCGAAGATCCTGACATTATTGCGCGTATCAGGAGCGACCCGCGATCCTTTCTTGAAGAGCTGAGCCCGCCGGTCATTCTGGATGAAATTCAAAATGTTCCCGAAATCCTGAACTATATTCGAACGATGATCGACAGTTCGGGAAGGAAAGTCGGCCAATGGTTTCTTACCGGTTCTCAAGAGGCCGCTCTGATGCAGGGAATAACCGAATCCATGGCGGGACGCGCCGCGACATTTCACCTGCTGCCACTCTCGCAAGAAGAGACGAGCAAAGTTACTGTCATGAAAGGCGGATATCCCGAGGTCTTGGCTGCTCCAAGCGCGGCCGACACCTGGTTTCGTTCGTATATACAGACTTATCTGGAGCGAGACGTACGGGCGATCAGTTCAATTCGGGATCTGGCAACCTTCCGGCGGTTTTTGTCTCTGGTGGCAAGCCGGACCGGACAGATGCTCAATCGAGCTGATTTAGCCAGCGGTCTGGGTGTTACGGTCCCGACCATTTCGGAATGGATCGGTATCCTAGAAACGACGCAGCATATCCTTTTGGTGCCGCCGTTTTTTGAGAACTTCGGCAAGCGTTTGGTAAAATCGCCCAAACTGTATTTCACCGATTCCGGCCTGGTCTGTTATCTGCTTGGGCTCGAATCGGAGCGAGCCCTGCTGAAATCGGTTTTTGCCGGCGCTGTTTTTGAAGGATTCGTCGCTTCGGAAATTGTCAAAGCACAGATCAATGCGGGTCGGCGCAAAGAACTTTATTATTTTCGCGATCGGCAAGGGCTCGAAGTGGATTTTGTGATTCCACGGGGCAATCAGCGGTTGGCCTTAGTCGAGGCCAAGGCTTCTCGCACGGTAAACCCGCATATGGCGCGCTCGATGCAACGCTTGAGCAAGGACATGGCGCGTTACCAACTCTCTTTGTTCGTTGTGAACTGGCCGTCAAAAAGAACCGAACGGCTCGGCGTCCTCGCGCCCGGCGTCCGCGCGGTTTCCGCCGATCGGCTAGAGGAGATTTTTTCGAACAGGCGATGAATGAGATTATGAAATCGGCGCTCCGTCCAGTAACTGGTCTGGGTGATGACAGGGTGAACAGTTTCTGAATTTCGTCCATTGGCAGGTGATCAGCGATTCCGACGACCCGCCACCCGTCCCCAGATGCTTTTGAACCAGGCATAGCCTTGCGGGCCGGCGAGAAAGGCGCCGAGGCTGAAAGCGCTCCAGCTCAGCACCCAAACCGCAACACTCCAGGTCACTTTGGCGGCAGGGGGAATCGGCAGCCACAGGATAATTACGGGATAGGCCGGGTAAACCAGAAAACTGCCCGTCATGAGGACGATGCCAGCGATGAAGCGGGCTCGCCATTGGAAAAGGACCGGCGTGGAAGCGACGTTCGCGGTTGTTTTTGCCTGCGGCGAAGTTTCCATTTGCGCCATCCGATCTCGTCCGGCGGACGAATGGAGCAGGAAATATGCCAGAGCGGAAACACGAGCTCAAGCCATGGAGGCGGCGCAATTCGAGCCAAACAGCGTAAACGCAGGAAATCGCCGAAATTATTTGCGCTGGAATCCGATTATCTCTTCTTTGCCGCCCCGGCTTTGCGGATGATCGCGGCGCACTGAGCGGCGTCGGCATCGGATTCGAAGCCAAAAACGGCTGAGAACCTTCTGCCAATCACCTGGGCCACGACGAAATCGAGGCTGATGCCGGCGTCGGCGATGGCCTGCGACGTGGCATAGCCGAGTCCGGCTCGATTATCGCCTTCAATCAGAAGCGCCGGGATATCGGAGGCGCTGAACCCGGCCTCTTGGGCCGCAGCAGCGGATTTCTTACCCGTGACAGGATAAAGCTCGATGGCCGCCTTAGATTCCTGTCCCGGAAAACGATACGCCAACACTACCTGGATATCAGTGCCCGCGCGCGCAAGCGGCGCTAGCGCATTAGCAAGTATCCCCGCTCGATTCTCCGCTTCTTTGCGCCAGAGCACGATTTTTTTTACTGTTACTGCCATAGAGGTTCCCTCCTTGTTAGAACATCCCTTGTAGCATCGCGCCGATCGCTCCGGCAACAGCTTGATAACCTGACCGGCGCGCAACCGTCCTAGCCGGAGATCAATTCGAAGTCGATCTCGCTGCGAAAGGCGTTGATGCGCGCGACCTTCACGCGCACGTTGTCTCCGAGGTGAAATTTCCTGCCGTGGCGCCGTCCTTTGATGACGTATTCCCTTTCATAGTAGTCGTAATCGTCGTCCATCAGGGACGATAATTTTACCAAACCTTCGACGAAGAAGTCGTCGAGTTCGACGAAGAAGCCGAAATTGGCGAGGCTGTTGATGAAGCCGGAGAATTCCTCGCCCATCCGGTTCATCATGAACTGCGCCTTTTTGAGATCGACCATCTCGCGCTCGGCGTCCATGGCGTGGCGTTCGCGCTCCGAGGTGTGCTTGCCCGATTCTTCCAGCTGGCGCAACAGATCGGCGCGCTGGTTGGGCTTGAGTTTCGCGCCGGTCATCGCTTGCTCCAGCATGCGGTGGACGATGAGATCCGGATAACGGCGGATCGGCGAGGTGAAATGCGTATAGCAAGCGGATGCGAGACCGAAATGGCCGATGTTCTTAGGCTGGTAGACGGCTTGTTTCATCGAGCGCAGCAGCACGCGATTGATGACTCGTTCCTCCGGCTTGCCGCGCGCCGATTGCAGCAGCCGCTGAATTTCAAGCGGCGCGATCGAGTCTTTCGTGCGCGGCAAACGATAGCCGAGCGACAGCAGAAAGGGCGCCAGCGCTTCGATCGCGTCCGGATCCGGTCCTTCATGCACGCGGTAGAGCGTCGGCAGTTGCAGCGCCGTGAGGTGGCGCGCGACGGCTTCATTGGCAGCGATCATGAATTCCTCGATGATCCGGTGCGCGATGTTGCGCTCGGCGCGAACGATATTTTCCGGCACTCCCTGGAGATCGAGGACGATTTCCGCTTCGGGAAGATCGAAATCGAGATTGCCGCGCGCGCAGCGCCGCTCATAGATCAGGCGCGCCAGCTCTTCCATGAGCTTGAAACCGGCGACAAGCTCTCGATACTTTTCCAGACAATCGGGGTCGCGGTCGACCAGGATTCGCCTCACGTCGGTGTACGTCATGCGCCGGTGACTGCGAATCACTGAATTAAAAAATCGGCTGCGGGTGGCTTCGCCTTGGGCAGTGAATTCGATTGCGACCGTTTTGGTCAGGCGGTCCTCATCGGGATTCAAGCTGCATATTCCGTTGGAGAGTTCCTCGGGGAGCATGGGAATGGCCCGGTCGGGAAAGTAGACGCTGGTCGCGCGCGCGTACGCTTCTCGATCCAATTCGGTTTCAGGACGGACGTAGTGGGCGACATCGGCGATGCAGACCGATAATTCGTAACCGATGCCGTCCCTTCGAACGTAGACCGCATCGTCAAAGTCGCGGGCGTTTTCGCCATCGATGGTGACAATGGGCAGGTGGCGCAGGTCTTCGCGAGCGGCGATTTCGGCTTCGCCGATCTCATAGGACAGCCGAGAAACTTCGCGCCGCACCTCCGGAGGAAAACTGCTAGAAAAGCCGAAGCGAAAGATGATCGATTGGGCCTGCACTTCCGGGTCATCGGGGTTGCCCATGACACTGATAACCGCCGCCTCCGGGGGCGACATGGCCGTGCCGAAGCGGATAATTTCCGCGGCGACGACCTTGCCTTTCTCCAGCTTGGCGCCGGTGCGCGCCAGCGGGATCGCGGCGATGCGCGCATCCATCGGTATGAGATACGCTCTACCTTCGAGCTCGTCGTAGGTACCGAGCAGTCGCCTTTGCGCCCGCTCGATGATCTGGACGACGTGGGCTTCGTCGCCGCCGCGCTGCTTGCGATCGATCCGGACCATGACAAGATCGCCGTGCATGACCCGGCGCATCTCGCGGCGATTCAGGTAAATATCTTCGGCTTGCTTGTCTTCCGGGATGAGAAAGCCGAATCCATCGGGGTGGGCCTGGACGCGGCCCCGCAGGAGATGCTGGCGGTCGGGCAGCGCGTAGTGATTCTTTTTCAATCGGACCAGGCGTCCGTCGCGGCAGAGCCCGCGCAGAGCGTCGACGACGGACTGTAGCGCTTCGGCGTCGAAGCCGGCGCGCCGTTGGATTTCCGGCGGCGTCAAGCGCTCGCGCGGTTTCTTGGCGAAGAGATCGAGAATCTTCTCGGCGGCAGCGGCAATTTTTTCAGTCATCGAGTCGCCTAAGTCAGCACCGTTTCGCCACAAAGAGGCGAAAAGCGCAAAGCGGTTTCGTTACAAGGCGCTTATTTAAAACCCGTCCCTACAGCCGTTCTTCTTTGTAATAGCTTGTGAGATAGGAGGGAGAGGCCTCTGGGTCCCTCATACGGCGCAAGCGGGTATCCAGATTCGTTTGCAGAACGACCCTGGATTCCCGCCGCCGCGGGAATGACGATGCGAAGAGAACGTCTAGTCCTTAAATTCATTCCCATGCGCGAGCGTAAACTCATCAATAACTTCGTGGTATTTACGAGCCGGTGGATTCTTCCGCCAACTCCGCCATCAGCCAGTCATCGGCCACTTCTGGAGGGCGCGGGATCTCGGCCAAGGGGAGCTCCTGCTTCAGGGCGGCGAGAATCGCCTGCGCGCTGGCGGCAAAGTCGGGCATCGCCAGCAGGACGATGATCGCTTGACTGCGGTCAACGGTACGGAGGATGCCGACCTCTTCGTACGATTCGAAAATAAACTTGACGTACGCGATATGCTCCGGCGGCAGCTCTAAGAAGATCTCCTGCAACTCCATAGGTCCTCACAAGACTCTCGGAATCTCAACCTGACATTCAAATTCCGTTGCGTTTTGTCATTCCGGAGGCACCGCTCGCCTTCGGCACCGCCTCAAGCACTTCGCTCGGTAAAATAAACCGCTCAGCGATTGAGGAATCGCTCCAGGGCATCGGGCAGCCACTTCTTTTCAGCGCGGGAAGCTTGGCTCGGCGGTTCCTCGGCTTCACTTTCGCCGGTTTGTGGCGCTGTGCCACCGCGCAGGGTCTGCGCCAGCGCGCGGTTGTCAAGCCGAATTCGAACATTGGGAATCGCGCCGTCGACCCGAAAGGTGACCGCCAGCCGGCCGCGCCGATCCAAGAGGTATCTTAGCAGACGCACATCGCGTTGTACCTCCTGGGTGAGCCGCGGCGACAAGACAATCAGTCCATTCCATTTGGTCGTGAGATCAAAGCCGATCCAGCCGGCGCCGGTGACCGTGTAGTCCGGCGTTGTGATGACCAAGTTATCGGTTCGAAGGCGGCCGGGCTCGACGACAAAATCGAATTTGAGAGAGTCAAAGGAGGTATCGCTGCGGCTCAACAGTTTGGCAAATCCCGGCGGCAGTCTGGCGCTCGATTGCGCCGATCGGGCAGCGCCGCTGCCGCGCAGCATTAATTGACTGATCAGGTTGAAGTCTTTGACCAGCCCGTTTTGCGCCGCAATCTCGCCGGAACCCTCGATCGTATTTTGCCCTTTGGCAGTATCGGCTAAACTTGACGCGAACCGGCCGCGGCCGTGAAGCCACCCCTGTACTCTGTCGTGCGCTGCGGGCAAAAGGCGCCTTACGAGGGAACGCAAGGCAATGTCATCGATTTGGGCGGACAGTTCGAAGAGTCCCGGACTGTCGGCGCTAGTGCCGACAAAGGCATCGGCGCGCAGTTTGCCTTCGAATGCGGCGAGGCTAAGATTTTTTAGCGTCATGCCGTTCGCCGACCAGAGCAGGTCGGCGCGCAGCTCCTTGAAATCGATATCGGCGATCCGGCCCGTTCCAGCCCGGGCAGCGCCATTTAGCATCAGCCCGCCGTTATAAAAAAAGCGCGCCGCGCCCGCAGCAGTGAAATTCTCGAGTCGAATCGGCGGTGCGCCCGCGAGCAGATTGAGATCAGCCAGATGGACGTCGGGCGAGCGCAATTGATATCGCATATCGGGGTCGAGAATATCGCCGACCACTCCGCTTAAAGCGAAAGTTGAACGACCGACGCGAAAGCTGGCGCCCTCGATCTTCGCCTGGCGCCCGTCGAATACGATCGTGCCGGCGGCGCTCTCGACGGCGCGCCCCCCTTGCATCGATTTGAATTCTCCGCCGCTCAATCTGAAATGCCCCTGGGCGCTCCAGCGGCCATCTTCAGGCAGCAAATTGCGGTCAATGATGACGCTGAAGTCGGTACGGCCCGATGCTCCGGCGAGAAATTCCGGAAAAACCATTTCGCGCCAATGCCGCAGATCGCCTTGGCGGCTATAGAGGCGAAGCTGCAGCTTGGGTTGGCTGCCGACATCGATGAAACCGAGAAAGCCGATGCGGTTTGTGCCGCTGGCGATTTCCGATTCGTGGAAAAAGAATTTGTCCTTGCGCCGGGCGACGCGCGCCCGGACTTCGGCCCGAAGCCGGGGGCCTTTGCGCAACCAATCGCGGTACTTCCATTCGCTTTCGTCGGCGCGCACCAGCGCGCCGACGCGCAACTCCTTCCACGGCCCCTCGAAGCGAGCGTAGACTCCGACAACGCCGTCGGTGACGAGAGCAGGAGAAAAGTTCTGGCGAAACCAATTCAGGTTACGCAGCACCGGCAAGGGCAGCGGATCGATGGCGAGCGAGCCGTTCAGCTCGGCGTCTTCCCAGGAGCGTTTCGCGGAAAACTTGATCTCGCCGGTGAGTGTTGCGTTGTGCTCCGACGAGCCAAACAGCGGCGCTTGCAGGACGATCTTTTCGAAGCGCGGTTGCGCGAGAGTGCCGGCTGCTCGCGCTCGGAGCGACATCGGCCCGGTGATCTCGATCTCGCGAGGGATCTTGTCGCGCAAGGCGGCGATCGCGCGGGCGACAACCGGAACGTGCAGCGCATCAAACCGCACGCTCAAGTCCATTTCGCGCTGCATCAGGGGCCGCGTTGGCGCGGCGCTGAATTCGCCTTCGATATGAAGGTCTTGGCCGATCCCTTCGGCGAGCGCGGCGGCGAGGCGCACGCGCGCGTTGTGATGGGCCGCAAGCCCGCGCACGGTCAAATCGATATCGCCCAATTGCAGTTCCGCCGGTTCCTTAACCGATCGGTCAAGGTAAATGACCCGGCCGTCTTCGATGCGCAGCGTATCGACGGCAAAGCTCAGGGGATGAGCGTTTCTCTCCCGGTGCATCGGCCTTAGCGGGACCGATGAAAACGGCTCTTTGCCGCTGCCGGTGAGCAGATCGATGTTCATCCTACCGGTTTCATCGGTGATGATTTGAAGTTCCGGCTCGCGCAAAATGAGCGAGTCGACCACCACGCGGCCATGCAAGAGCGGCCAGAGTTGAATGCCCAGGATCAGCTCGCGGCTGCGCAGGATCGGTGTGGCGGCAAAGCGGGGATGGTCGGCGATGCGCAGATCCTTGGCGCTGAATCCCAGCTGGCCGAACAGATGAACCTGGAGGCGGGCGAAACGGATATCGAGGCCGAGAAGTTTCTGCAGCTGGCCTTGCACGGCCGCCACATGCCGGCCGGCAAGATTCAGGCACAGCACCCACAGCCCGGCCGCGAGCGCCAGCGTAGCCACGGGGATCAGCAATATTGGTCGCGGGCGGTTCATCGCGGCGGCGATGAGATGGCGCGGCTAGGGTCGGTCAGGCGATGCTCTCGACGACGGTCGCGATCCCCTGGCCAACTCCGATGCACATCGTGGCCAGGCCGTAACGGCTGCCCCGTTTCTTCATTTCGTGCACCAAGGTGGTCATGATGCGCGCGCCGCTGCAACCGAGCGGGTGCCCGAGAGCGATGGCGCCGCCGTTGACATTGAGTTTATTGAGGTCGATGCCCAGTTCCCGAGCGCAGGCGAGAACTTGTGCGGCGAAGGCTTCGTTCAATTCAACCAGATCCATCTGCTCCATCTTCAGACCGGCGCGCCGGAGCGCCTTCTCGGTTGCGGGGATCGGCCCGATGCCCATGTAGTTCGGGTGCACACCGGCAGCGGCCGAGGCGACGATGCGCGCCAGCGGCTTGAGCTTTAGCCGCTCGGCTTTTTGCGGCGTGGTGATCAGCAGCGCCGCGGCGCCGTCGGAAAGCGGCGAGGAGTTGCCGGCTGTGACGCTGCCGCCCTTTTTGAAGGCCGGTTGCAAGCCGGCGAGAATTTCCAGAGTGGTGTCCGAACGCGGTCCTTCGTCTTTGTCATGCACGACGGTTTTACCGCGCTGGGTCAGTTCATACGGAACGATTTCATCTTTGAGCCGGCCGTCCTGCTGCGCCTTGATCGCCTTTTGATGACTGGCGAGCGCCAGCCGATCCTGGTCTTCGCGGCTGATGTGATATTTGTCGGCGACGTTTTCGGCGGTCTCGCCGTTGTTGATGAGCGAATAGAGTTCGCCCATGCGCTTATTGGGAAAGCGCCAGCCGAGCGAGCTGTCGTACATTTGGACGTCGCCGCGCTGAAAGGCGTTGGCGGGTTTGGCCATTACCCAAGGGCCGCGCGTCATGCTTTCGACCCCGCCGGCGACGAACAGATCGCCGTGGTCGGTCTCGACGGCGCGACCGGCTTGATTGATCGCTTCGAGACCGGAGCCGCACAGCCGGTTTACGGTTGCGCCGGGGATCGTGTACGGGAGACCGGCGAGAAGCGCCGCGTTACGGGCGACGTTGCGCGAGTCCTCGCCGGCCTGGTTGGTGCAGCCAAAATAGACGTCTTCAATTTCGTCCTTATGGATGCCTGTCCTGGCGATCAACTTGTTGATGATAAAAGCGGCCAGGTCGTCCGTGCGGACATCTTTCAGGATGCCGCCGTAGCGCCCCATGGGGGTGCGCACCGCCTCGACAATCACTGCTTCTCTCATGATCTCACCTGACCTTCCGAGTAGCCGTAAAATCCTCTACCGCTGCGCTCGCCGAAAAATCCGGCGCACACCAGCTTTTTCAGCAGCGGCGCCGGGCGGTACCGATCATCGCCGGTCTCGCGGTGCAGCCCTTCCAACACCGCGAGGACTTCGTCGAGGCCGATCCGGTCGGCCCACTGAAGCGGACCCATAGGGTAGTTTACCCCCAGGCGCATCGCCACGTCTATCTCTTCCGCTAGAGCGACGCCTTCTTCAAGGCTGCGGGCGGCTTCATTGATGATCAAACTCAAAATACGCGGAAAGGTCAGCCCCGGCGCATCCTTGACGCGAATCGTCGGTTTGCCTAACGACGTGAAAAGCTCTTCGGCTTGCGCCAGATAGGCGGGCGCGGTTCTGAGACCGCCGGTCAATTCGATCAGCCGGCGATCCTGCAGCGGATAAAAAGTTGCAAAGCCGACGAGCCGTTGAGGGTTTTGCGTCCAGGCTGCCATTTGCGTCACGCTAAAGCGCAGGCAGGTGCTGATGATCAGCGAGGACGGCGGCAACGTAGCATCGAGATGCTGCAACACGGCGCGTTTTTTCTCTGCCGCGCCGCTCTCGAGGTCGATGGCGCAATTCGCAGTTGAGGAGATCGAGGCTGCATCGTCGTGCCGCGCCGCCTCCAAGCCCTGGCCTTGGGCCAGCGCGAGCAACTCTTGCGCGAGCGGATTCTCGCCGACGATGGCGACGCTACTTTTTGTCATAGCTGTAAAAGCCGCGTCCGGTTTTGCGCCCGAGATTACCGCCGGCGACCATGCGCTGTTGAATCGGACTCGGGCGGAAGCGCGGATCTTCGAAAAAAGAACGGTAAAGCGATTCGGTGGCGGCGAAGTTGATATCATTGCCGATCAGGTCCATCAATTCAAAAGGGCCCATGCGAAAATTGCCGGCCTCCTTCATGATGCGGTCGATGTTCTCCACCGAGGCATCGCCGTCGCCGAGGATGCGCAAGCCTTCGTTGTAGAACGGCCGGGCGATGCGATTGACGATGAAGCCCGGCGTGTCTTTGGCGCGGGCGGGGGTTTTCCCCATCGCCTTCATCAGCGCCGTCGCTCTTTCAATGGTCGCGACGCTGGTGCGGTCGCCCTGAATCACTTCGACCAAGGCCATGAGCGGCGGCGGATTGAAAAAATGCAGGCCGAGCACGCGTTCTTGGTGCGTGGTCGCGGCGGCGATGGCGGTGATATTGAAGGACGAAGTGTTGCTGGCGAGCAAAGTCTCCGGCGCAGAGATTGCGTCGAGCTGTTTGAAGATGTCCCGCTTCAAGTCAAGTTTTTCGGGCGCGGCTTCGATGATCAGGGCGCTGCCCCGGGCGTCGTTAAGATCCGTGCTGGTGCGAAAGCGGCTGAGAATGTCCTTTTCCTTATCGGGGCTCAACCGGCCGCGCTCGACGCTGCCCCGGAGAAAATTTTTGACCCGTGCCAAGCCAGCGTCGATAAATTCCTGCTGGAGGTCGTAAACCAGGGTTTCGAAACCGGCCTGGGCGGCCACCTGCGCAATCCCGGCGCCCATGGTGCCGGCGCCGAGAACAGCGATTTTTTCCGGGCGATCAGCCATAACAATTTTGTTTCGAGTTTCGGGTTTAGGGTTTCGGGTTCAAACTCGAACCCAGAACTCGTAATTCGAAACTACTTTCCCGTCAGCATAGCAATTTTGTTTCGAGTTTCGGGTTTCGGGTTCAAACTCGAACCCAGAACTCGTAATTCGAAACTACTTTCCCGTCAGCATAACAATTTTGTTTCGAGTTTCGGGTTTGATGTTTCGGGTTCCAACTCGAAACCGGGACTCGCAACTCGAAACTACTTTCCCGTGAACACCGGAGCTCTTTTTTCCAGGAACGCCTTCACGCCTTCATCGTAGTCGGCGCTCCGGCCGGCGATCTCCTGCAAATACGCCTCGTACTCGAGGTCCGATTCGAGATCGGGTAAATTGGCATGGTTGACGGCGCGCTTGATCAGGCCGATGCCGCGGGGCGCGCGGGCCACTTGCTCGGCGATGGCCTTGGCGGATTCGGCGAACTCTGCGGCGGGAAAAACTCGCGCGACGAGACCGATGCGCTGAGCTTCCCGGGCATCGATGGTGTCGCCGAGCAGCAGCAGTTCCATGGCCTTACTGAGACCGACGAGCCGCGGCAGGATGAAGCTACCGCCGGAATCGGGCGCCAGGCCGACGCGCACGAACGACTGAATGAACTTTGCGTCTTCCGAAGCGACGCGAAGATCGCAAGCCAGGGCGAGATTGCAGCCGGCGCCGGCGGCAACGCCGTTGACGGCGGCGATGACGATTTTTTCCATGGCGCGAATCTGGCGGATCATCGGATTGTATTTGTCGCGCAGCGATGCGCCGAGGGAGCCCTTTTGGTCCGGTGTCCGGCCCTTGAGATCTTGCCCGGCGCAGAAGGCGCGGCCGGAGCCGGTAATCATCAAGCAGCGTACTTCCCGATCCCGTTCGCCGTCGCGCAGCGCCTCGAGCACTTCCTTGTTCATCTGCGGCACGAACGCGTTCAACGACTGCGGGCGATTCAGCGTGAGCGTCGCCACGCCGCGCTGTTTTTCGTAGAGGATAGTCTCGTAAGCCACGGCCGAATCGATTTCTTTACCGCCGGCAGCCAAGGCGCTACCGCCCTTTGAACTCGGGACGGCGTTTTTCGAGAAACGCTTTCATGCCCTCGGTGCGGTCTTCCGAGGCGAAAAGTAGATAGAATGACTTGCGCTCAAACTCCAAACCTTCGTCAAGCGGGCTGTTGGCCGCTTTGAGCACGGCTTCTTTGGCCGCTTTGACCGCAAGAGGCGGTTTCTGAGCGATCTTACGGGCGATGTTTTTCGCCTCCTCAAGGCAAAGTTCGGCGGGCACGACGCGATTGACCAGACCGAGCCGCTCGGCATCCGCCGCGCTCAGCATGTCGCCGGTCAAGATCAATTCCATCGCTCGATGCTTCCCGAGCACGCGAGTCAGCCGCTGCGTGCCGCCGCTCCCGGGGATGATGCCCAAATTAATTTCCGGCTGGCCGAAGCGCGCCGACTCGGAGGCGACGATGATGTCGCAGCTCATCGCCAGTTCACAGCCGCCGCCGAGCGCGAAACCGTGCACCGCGGCAATCAAAGGTTTGGCTATTCGATTGAGCTTGTCCCGGTAGGCGAGCCGCTCCTGAATGCGTTCGTCAAACGGACCGCGTTCGGCCATCTCTTTGATATCCGCGCCGGCGGCGAAAACTTTCTCACCACCGGTAATAATGATGACGCGGACATCGGCATCGCGATCGAAATCCTGCACCGCCAGCGAGAGATCTTTGACCAAGTCGTACGACAGGGCGTTGAGCGCCTGCGGCCGATTCAGCGTGACGACGCCGATGGCGCCGTCCTTCTCGACGATGACGTGATCAAACTCCATGGAGGCTTTTTACAGATACACCAGCGCGCCGGGCGATTCAAGTTTAGCTTTTCTCGTGGGCGAGCGGCGAAACGAGCCAATCATTTGCCTTGGAAGCTTGTTTGACACCCCTGAGTTGATTTGTAAATATCGTGCAACCATGTTCAGCCGCCTGGAACCGGCAACCCGTCACTACGACGAAAAATTGCAGCGGATTCTCAAGACCTCGGCGCGGATTTTCGCCGAAAAAGGGTTTCACCATACCTCGGTGCGCGATATTTCGCGCGCCACCAAAATGAGCTTGTCGGGGCTTTACTACTACTTCGCGACCAAGGAAGAGCTGCTCTACTTGATCCAGGAGCGCTGCTTCGTGACGCTGTTGCAGCGCTGGGAGCAGATGGATTCGCCTGAGATCGACGTGCGCGCGCGCATTCGCGCCTTTGCGGAAAATCACCTGGGCTTTTTTTTGCACAACATGCCCGAAATGAAGGTGATGGCGCATGAAGACGAGTCGCTCACCGGCGAGTTCGAGGATAAGATTCTCGTGCTCAAACGTCGTTACGTCAAAGTGATCATGGATTTGATCGGCGCTTTGAGAGAGCAAGAGAACGGCAAAGGGGTCGACCTGCGCCTGGCGACGTTTGCATTGTTCGGGATGATGAACTGGATTTACACCTGGTATCAACCCAAACGCGATCTGCCGTTTCCGCAGTTGATCGAGCAGATGCTGCGCATCTATTTTTTCGGTCTGCTGAAGGCCAGCCAAACCGAGGAGCGCTGGTTCACGACGAAATCGCCGGCCAGCGAAAAGGAAACCTTTTCCTTATGGCAGAATAGACCATGAACGGAAGTGCAAAGATTAAAAGGCAAAGGGAAAGATGAAGGCGATTTTTTGGTGGCGCATCGGCGTTTGGCAGGATCAGGAGCGGCTATGAGCTTATTGCGCATCGGCGATTTGGCGCCGGAGTTCAAACTCAAGGGGGTGTTCCGGGGCAAGGTGGGCGATTATACACTGGCTTCCCACAAAGGAAGATGGCAGGTGATCTTTTTCTATCCCGCCGATTTCACTTTCATTTGCCCGACGGAAGTCACCGGTTTCAGCAAGACGGCGCAAGATTTTGCCGCGGCAGGAGCGGCGATCCTGGGCGTGAGCGTCGACTCCGTAGAGAGCCACCGCTTGTGGGCCGAAGAACTGGGCGGCTTGGAGTATCCGCTGCTGAGCGACGAAGCGAAAACGATGAGCCGAGCTTACGGCGTGCTCGACGAAAAAGAAGGCGTCGCGCTGCGCGCCACGTTCATCGTCAACCCCGCCGGCGTGATCAGCTACCAAGTGGTCAGCCATGTCAACGTGGGGCGGAGCGTGGAAGAGACTCTGCGAGTGCTGAAGGCGCTGCGCACCGAACGGCTGTGCCCGTCGGACTGGAAGCCCGGCGAGGCCACCGGAGATCTGGGGCTGAAATATTAGAACAATGGATAATGGATAATGGAAAATTGATAATGGATAATAAAATTCCTAAAGAAAATTGCCAGCGGCTGAGACTCTAGTCCGACAATTGTCAGTTCTCAATTATCCACTTTCAATTATTCTTGGATGTCGCTCGATTCGATCCAGCAAAAAAAGCAGCTGATTGAAAGCCGCTCGCGGATTCGCGAGTTCGTTTTCGGCATACAGGACGGTTTGATCAGCACGGTCGGTTTGCTGGCCGGGATGCAGAGCGCGACGGAAAACAATCTGGTCGTGATGATCACCGGATTGACGGCGATGTTTTCCGGGGCGATTTCGATGGCGACGGGCTCTTACCTGTCTTCGGGAGCGCAGAAAGATATTTTCGACAAGGAACTCGCCGAGGCGGAGAAGCTGGCCGAACGGGAACCGTACATCGCCGCCGAAGGATTGCTGAAGGCGCTCGGCGATGAGGGGCTGAGCAAAGAGCAAAGCTATCGCATGGTCCGGGTGCTGCTCGCCGAACGCGGCGTATTTCTGCGCACCTTCCAAGAAAAAGTCTTCGGGCTGGGCAGCGCGGAAATCAATCAGCCGTTCAAAGCGGCGCTCGTGATGGGGGCCTCTTTCATTGTCGGCGCGATCGTTCCGCTGCTACCCTATTTGGCGATCGCCGGCGCGGCGGCGCTTTTTTGGTCGGTGCTCATGAGCGCCTTGACGCTGTTTGCGGTCGGCGGCTTCAAGGGGCATCTCGCCGGGCAATCGATTCCGGCTTCAGGAGCGAAATTTTTCATCATCGCCGTGAGCGCGGCGGCTCTGGGCTATTTGATCGGTCTCGTCGTGCAGTTTTTCTTTCCGGGAATTTCGATTCCATCGTAAGCAATTCGGAATCTCACCGCGGCAGTACCGCAGACCCAGATTCGGCACCGGAAAATTTAACCGCAAAGTAACTGATGTACCGGTCGAAACAACACAGCGCATGAAAATCCCCCTTTCATCCCCCCCTGGGGGTGTGAAAAAATGATGAAGCCTCGCCCAACGCCACAAATCTCCCCTGCCCCCTCTTTTCCAAAGAGGGGGACCGGAGCTCGAATCATGCGCATTCTCAATCACTTAAAAAGAAGCGCCGCGTTGAGCAGTCCCCCTTTGAAAAAGGGGGAACCAGGGGGATTTGATTTTTTCACAGCTCCCCTTTGCAAAGGGGGAAAGAGCCAAAAGTAAATAATAAAAACTATATTCATAAGAGAGCGCAAAAAAATTTGTCGCGGAAATCATTTCTCGATCAGACCGCGCAACAGAGTTAAATTTTCGCGGTCTTCTTTGAGGTCCGGGCCTTTAGGAGTCTCCAGACACATGGGCAGGCCCCAAAAGCGCCTGTCGTTCAACAGCAAACGAAATCCCTCGACGCCGATGTGCCCCTGGCCGATATGCTCGTGACGATCGACGCGCGAATTGAGCTCTTTTTTGGAGTCGTTGAGATGAAAAGCGGCGAGCAGCTTGAGGCCGATGATCTCGTCGAATTCGCCAAACGTGCGTTCGTAAGCTTCGGCGGTGCGGATGTCGTAGCCGGCGGCGAAAGCGTGCTCGGTATCGAAGCAGACGCGCAAGCGGTCGCTCTCTTTCGTCGAGTCGATGATGCCGGCGATCTGCTCGAAGCGGTAGCCTAGGTTGGAGCCCTGCCCGGCGGTGATTTCCAGGGCGATTCGGACGGCGAACTTTGGACAAGCTTTGTGAACCTCGTCCAATGACTTGGCAATGGTCTTGATGCCGGCCAATTCGCCGGCGCCGAGGTGAGCGCCGGGATGGGCGATCAGATGGGAAACTCCGAGGGCTTCACAGCGCTCCATCTCGTCGATGAAACAGGCCACCGAGCGCTGGCGCAAGCCGACATCAGGCGAGCCGAGGTTGAGCAGATAGGAGTCGTGCGCGACGACGGCCGCAATGCCGGTTTGTTTACGGTTCTCGTGGAATTGCGCGATCTCATCTTTTTCCAGCGGTTTCGCCGCCCACTGGCGCGACGATCGGGTGAAGATCTGAATCGCCTCGCACGCGACCTTGCTCCCCTCGAGAAACGCGTTGCCGACTCCGCCGGCGATGGACATGTGCGCGCCCAATAATGGGCCGCGGCTGGTTTTAGTTTTCTTCATAACCTTTGGAACGAATGGAACCTCTGGAACTTTTGGAACAATTTCCCTGCGGCCCAGCTCCAGCCGTTGCAAAAGTTCCAATTGTTCCAGCCCTGGTGGGTCATGTCGCGAAGTGCCGTTTTTCCACGAGCGGCAGAGCGATGCTGCCGCCGCTGAGCAGCTTGTCGTGGAAATCGCGCAGGCTGAAGGCGGTGCCAAGGCGCCGTTGCTCCTGTTCGCGCAAGCGATTGATGATGGACCAGCCGAGGGCGTAGCCCATCGGTATCGACGGCGACTGGCTATACCAGTTCAAGTCGCCGCACGCTTGCGCGCGCGGGAAATGCAGCTCGCTCACCATCAGGTCGGCCGCTTGATCGTAAGTCATCTTGCCGGTCTGGGTTTGCACGTCGATGATAATTCGGAGGGCGCGCCACAGGCGATCTTTCAGCATGACGAAGCGGTGCTCCCTCGAGCGCAGAAATCCCTGCTCTTGCATGAGCTGCTCGCAGTAAAGCGCCCAGCCTTCGTAAAACACCGAAGAGTCGTTCATCAAGCGCGGCAGAGTCGCGGCCGCGGGGGTGCAATTGGCGATCGAGAACTGCAAGTGATGGCCGGGATAGCTTTCATGGACCGAGGTGTTCTCCAACCCGACCCAATTATGTTCGCGCAAGAGCTCGTCTTCGCTCACCGGGGTGACATAGTAATAGCCGACCTGATCGGGGTCTGCCGGCGATGGCGATAGATAGGCGGCGAATGGAATCTCGTGGCGGCGAAAAACCGGCGTATGGACGACGTGAAGCTCTTCCTTGGCGGGAAACGTCACCAGCTTGCGATCACGGACGAAATCCCGCGCCGCCGTCATGGCTTTCTCGTAGGCGCCGAGCACTTCGTCGCGGCTGGGATGATTTTCCTGAATCGCGCGAGCGACCGCTTCGACGCCCTTCCCGGGAGCCAACTCATCGGCCAAGCGTTCGAGCTCGCGCTTGGTGTCGGCGAACAGCGCTTGGCCCAAGGCGAGCAAAGTCAGCGCGTCATGGTCGAGAAAGTGCTTCTTTTTCAACAGCAGATTGAAATGCTCGAGGCCTACGGCGTAAGGGGCGGTGCTGCGCGGGAGCAGCTGGCGTTCCAGGAATTCAGCGTAATCCTTCACGGCTCCCCTGGCTTTTTCGAGAGCGCTCTTCCATGCGGCGCCGTCCTGCACATAGCGCTGCACTTTTGGATGGTCCGGCAGGCTGTCAAGAAAGCTCATGCCGCCCCTGGCGCTCTCAATCGCGTTTTCGGTCCAAAGCCTGGGGGGATTGGCTTCTTTGCGACTGAGATTGGCGATGCCCTGCTCGATGAGCGCCGGCGCGCGGTTCAAGCGGCTGACGAGATTGCCCGCGAAGTCGTCGGTGGCGCGCACGGTCAGAATGTAAATCGCGTCGATCGGCAAGTAGGTTTCGGGCTGCTTAAGCCGGTAATCTTCTTTGGCTTGTTCGTAGCTTCGAATCGTCAGGCTGCCTTCGAGCAAGACGTAGTCGATCGCCTCGTCGGCGGTCAACTCTGGAAGCGCAATCTGCCGTAGCTGGTTGAGAGAGTCGGCGACGAAAAGTTTCTCCGCTTCGTAGCTCCGATCGGAATAGTCGTTGAGCAGATGATCGTAGCCGCGGACGCCATAGTAGATCGCATCCGTCGGGTGAAGCGCGAAATATTTCTTAAAATACTCGGCGCAGAAGTCGCTAAACCGGAGCATGGAGCGGAGATATCATCTTCCCGAGCGGGGCGCAATTTTCGAGCGCCGATTTCAGCGCTGCTTTCAAACGAAATATTTGTGCGGCCAGGCGTTGAACGCTTCTGGGCGACTCTATCTTCTGACCTGAGCGGGACGATCCAAAATGACGTTGGTGATCGCCGGCGAATTTTCCAAAACGAGCAGCGCATCGAGGCCGACGCGCAGGCCGATGCCGGGAATTTTGCCGTAAAGGCGAGTCACCTTATAGCTGGTACCGGCCAGTTCTGCGAGAACATAGCGCTGCGCGCTCAAAATCGCGTTTCGCTGCAAGGTCCAGAGTTCCTCGCTCAAACCGTCCTCGTGCTGCCAGGGCGTGCGCAAGCCGGCGAGGACCAGGACCGTGCCGTCGCGCGCGGCGCGCGCAAACAGATTAGCCGGTACCTTCTCGGTGCCGGCCGTAGCGCTCGAAACGCTCGGAGCGTTTGGACTTTCCAGGCTTCCGCCGACGCGATCCAGCAAGACGTTCGTGACCATCGGCAGCCGGGCCAGTTCGGCCAAGGCATCGGCGCCAACCTCGAGAGCGATGCCGGGGATCTCCTGATACCGGCGCACCACGCGATAGTTGCGCCCGGCCAATTTGTCCAACAGATCGCGCTGAACCGAAGCAATGGCGGCGCGCTGTGCCTGCAGTTCGTCCTCGCTGAGCCGTGACTCCATTTGCCAGGGCAGGCTCAATCCGACCAGCACCAGCGCGCTGCCCTTGGCGGCAGTCTGGGCGATCACCTCCAGCGGAATCTTGCCCGAAGTCTGGGCCGAGGCAGGCTCAGCCGAAAGGGCTGCGGAGATCACCCAGCAGCCGATCCAAGAAAACCTTTTGCGCCGAGAATATCGCATCATAGAAATGCTCCATTCGACTTGCAGGTTTGCTATGGTCGGGATGAGTTGCGCGAAGTGGTAACTGCGCGGAATTATACCCCTGCGGCTTCTTGCCGTCGAGGGCGAGTATGAGCTTCGATGGACCGGTTCGGTGTTGGCGGTGGGGAACTCTTTGCGTGCTCGGCCTGATTGACCCGCCGTCTCATTGGCGATACTGCTGGGATCGGCGCTAGTCCGGCCAAATGCCCCCGCGCGCTTGATATTTATGGAACTGGAACTGTTCGATTACTCGGTCGAGGAGCTCGTTTGGGGTGAGCGTACTGCGCTCACGAAGAAAAGATTCACCATCGCCCGGAACGAAATCGAACGCTTGCTCAGGGAGCTCGGTCGCGGCCTTCGGATCGATTTCGAGCTTGTCCGGCCCGGTGAATCCAAGCGCATTGTCCATGTCCTCGATACCGTGCTGCCGATCGCCAAACGTTCGGACGGCGCTTCGGCTTTTCCCGGCTTCAGCGGTCCGGCGCAACTGGTTGGCAGCGGCCAGACGGCGCGCATTAAAAATCTGCTGGTCACGGTCGCCGGCCGTTTCCCCGATTGCGCAGCTCTGACGCCGATCGAGAAGCCGCGCGAAGGGATCATCGATATGACCGGCGTGGGCGCGCCCTATTGCTACGGCTCCGATTATTTTCATTTGGTCCTGACGCTCGTGCCCGATCCGACCCTCTCCAATGCCGCCTTTGATCATGCACTGCGGATGATCAGCCTCCGTTGTGCGAGTTTTCTCGCCAGCGCCGATAAAATCGATTGCGAGCCGCAGCGGCAGCGAGTGCCACCCGAGGTCGCTGATGCGGAGCTTCCTAAGGTCGTGCTGATTTATCAGGTGCAAAGCCAGCTCTGCTGCGCCCGGACCTTTTATTACGGCGAAGAAATCTCGAAGACCTTGCCCACCTTTGTGCACCCGGCGGAATTCTTTGACGGCGCGGTGGTGAGCGGTAATTTCAAGAGCGAGCGCAAAATACCGACTTCGGTGCATTGCGATCATCCGTTCATCGTCGAACTGTTGGCGCGCCACGGCCAAAGCCTGAACTTCGCGGGCGTGATTCTTTCGCGCGGTTACAACGACAGCTTCGAGCAGAAAAAAAAGATGGCACTCTGGGTCGCGCGCCTGGCGCGCAATATCGGCGCGGACGGCGCGGTGGCGTTGATGGAGGGAACCGGCAACGGCACGGTCGATTTCATGCAGACCGTAAAAGCGTGCGAAGATGAAGGCATCAAGACGGCGGCGGTGCTCCATGAGTCCAACGGGCCGAAAGGCTATGAAAGGCCGCTGGTGGACCATCCTGTGGAAGCAGACGGCATGGTCAGCCGGGGCAACGTTTCGGAAAAAATCTATATTCCGCCGCTCGACAAGGTGATCGGCGGCAACAAGCTCGATCTGCACTTGAAGGCAGAGCAAGACCCGCATCTGCCCTTTTTATTCGACCCGACGATTTTTTTCGCGTCCTACGGCAAGATGGGCAGGAGCGGTTTCCGCGCTGTGTATGAAAACTGATGAGACCACAGAGAGCTTGGCGCGGGAGAGCCGCAGCCAATGATTCAGAACCGGAGGGATTTAACCGCGCAGAGGGCGCAAAGAGCGCAAAGTTAAAATATTCCTTTGAGGTTTTCGGCGAATTATCCGGACAGGCCGCTTGCGGCTGCCGTTCGGCGAACGAGGATCGGCCATGGTCAAGGTGCTTCATTACCTGAATCAATTTTTCGCCGGCATCGGCGGCGAAGAAGCCGCCGGTTGTAAAGCGGTGTTTCTGCCGAGAGCGATCGGCGTCGCGGCTGAGCTGGAAAAAAATCTTGCCGCGTACGCAGCCGGAGTCGCTACCATCGCCTGCGGCGATAACTATTTCCATGAAGCCGAAGCCGATGCGATGGAAACCGTGGGGGCGGCGATCGAGCAATTCAAACCGGATATCTTTTTCGCCGGTCCGGCCTTCAACGCCGGGCGCTACGGCATCGCCTGCGCCAAGCTCGCGAGCTGGGTGCGCGACAACCGGCGCATACCGGCGATCACCGCGATGCACGAAGCGAATCCGGGAACGCGCGAGATCGGCCGCCACGTCTTCGTCATTCAAACCGGCGCTTCGACGGCGTCGATGGCGGCAACGTTGAAACGCGTATCGCTGCTGCTGGAAAAAATCATCGCGCGCGACGAGGCGGGCATCGAAAGCCTTCGCGCCGAATATGGCTTGCCGCTGCCGCGCCGCTTCACGGTCAAGACCGATAGGCCGGATTACGTCCGCGCGATCGATCTCGTGATGGCCAAGATCCACGGCCGGCCTTTTGAAAGCGAAATTCCGCGCATCGGCGCGGAAATGTACCGGATTCCGAATCTGACCGGCGACTTGAGAAATGCCACGATCGCGCTCGTGACCGAGGGGGGACTGGTGCCAAAGGGCAATCCTGACCGGCTGGAGAGCTCGCGCGGCACGCGTTACTTCAAGTACTCCATCGACGGACGCGACGGCTTTGAACCGGGCGAATTCGAGGCGATGCACACCGGCTATGATACCGCCAGCGTCGATCGAGATCCCGACCGGATCGTGCCGCTCGATGCGATGCGCCAGTTGGAAAGACAAGGTCGATTCAAGAAACTGCACGGCCACTATTTCGTAACCACCGGCACCGGCGCCATGCCGAGCAAAATGGCCGAGCTGGGCGAGGCCATCGCCGATGAACTGGAAACGAGCGGTGTCAACGCGGTGCTGTTAACTGCCACCTGAGGCACGGGGACCCGTAGCGGCGCTACGATCGCGCAGGAAATTGAGAAGAAGGGGATCCCGGTCGTGCTGATTACGTGTTTGACCAACGTGGCCGAGCAAGTCGGCATCGGTCGCGTGTTGAGCGGCAACAAGTTTCATTATCCCGTGGGCCAGCCGGAATTGCCGCCTGAGGAAGAACTGCGCTGGCGCGTCGCTTTGATAGAAAAGGCTCTAGCGTCATTGGCGGCGGAGGTGAAAGAGCCGAAATTGTTTTAGAGCTTGTCTGCCAAGCGGCTGTTGGTTGCGGTGATCGAAAACGAGGTGAAAGAGCCGAAATTGTTTTAGAGCTTGTCTGGGGCCAGCGCAGGTTTGATTTCCACCGCAGAGTAATTCATGTACCTGTCGGTACAACACAGCGCATGAAAATCCCCCTTTCGTCCCCCTGGAGCTGTGAAACAATCAAATCCCCCTGTTTCCCCCTTTTTCAAAGGGGGACCGCTAAACGCGGCGCTTCTTTTTAAGTGATTGAGAATGCGCATGATTCGAGCTCCGGTTCCCCTCTTTGGAAAAGAGGGGGTCAGGGGAGATTTGTGGCGTTGGGCGAGGTTTCATCATTTTTTCACACCGCCAGGGGGAAAGAGGGGGATTTGTTGTTCTGGTTATCGATCAAAGTGAGAAAACTATTTTCATAAGAGCACAGACAGAGAAGAACAGACTAACTGTTCACAGGATCTTCACTGATGTTCCCCGCAGTGCGAGCTTGCTGTTCGTGTGTGATCGCGATTTGTTCTTGGCAATCTTAGCGCGCCTCCAATGCGCCAAGGAGCTGGCTTGCGGTGTCCAGCCAATCGAGTTCCATCGTCACGCCCAAAAAGAAGCGTCGGAAAGTGTCGTCCACCAGGCGACGGGCATCCTTGCCGCGCGAGGCATCGATCACTGCCAAGGCTTGCTGATACGACTCGCAGTCGAGCGGATCGTCGCCGCGCCGGTTGAATTCGCTTATCAAGCGGTCCAGTGCTTTGTCGAGGATATCCATGCCGCCGCGATTGCGCACATAGCCGCAGGCGGCGATGAAGCCGAACAAAAATGGGTCGCCGTGAGTCATGATGGACCGAAAGGCGGCATCTGATTCGTAGGCTTGCGCCAGTTTGGGATGGATTTCGGCGCTGATTCGCTTGAGGGTTTTGACGATATCCGCGATGTCGCCGATATTGTCGAGATACGGCTGGTTCTCGTCAAGGAAACGCTCGGTCTCTACGGCCGTGCTGACGTGGGCGTTATGGGTGATGAATGCCTGGGTCGCCATGACGATATCGGAGGCAAGAAATTTATCGCGCGGCCGCTGCTCTCCGGGCATCCTGCCGAGATCCTCCCAGATGGGGATGCCCTCGACTTTCAAGTGTTCGATCAGCGGCCGTTTCATGATTTCTAGTTGGACCCGCAAGCTCATGCGCCGCTGGCTCGAGTTAAACGTGACCATGTAGTGCAGCAGGCCGGCGAGGCCGATGCCGTAGAAAATCTCATAGCGAATCACGCGCTGGAGCAGTTCTTCCGTGGCTTCGGCGGGGTCGCCCAATTTTTTCACCGAGCCGGCAACGAAGTTCCAGCCGTCCTCGGGGACGATGCCATCTTGTACCAGTTGCTCGCGGCGCCAAACCAACAGAAGGGCGATCAGATAGCAGTAAAGCCGCTGCAGACCGTCGATGATCGAATAGCGGATATTGGCATCGCTCAGCGAGCGCACTCCGCCGGCCCAACCGATCGCGGCTATTTTACTCTCGGGCATCGCCGCGCCGTCGATGAAATCACGAATCAGCCGCCGATAAATCGGGTCGGTCATGTGATCGAAGGGCGGGCGCTGGAAAAAATTGTCCTTGACCGACAGCCGTTGAATATAGACGGCGAGGGGTTCCCGTACATGGCCGATACGACCGTCGGTTTTGGGATCATCGATTTCGGGACCGATGATCGTCACTGGACCGGGACGCGTCTGCAAGGCGGGAAATTCCGCCTTCTTGAGCTGCTGGACCAAAGTGGTGACAGCATCGTGAAGCTTGCGCGCGCGCTCCAGCTTGGTTGGTTTCTTGCTCTGGCGGGAGGTGCTTCGGCGGCGCAGGGTCTTGAGATCCTGCTTGAGTGAACGCAACGACGGCCCGGCCCCGCTTTCCGCACCATCGGGTCCGCGCGTCAAAAGTTCGGCGTTGCCGTCTCTCCCATCAAATGTGTTGGCCATAGGAGACTCCTTTCCGATTTGTTCTCCGCAAACCGAAACCGCTCGGGTCTCCTGAACAGTTTCGGTGTACTCGGCACAGTCGTGAGCCAGTGGCAACAGGGTGCGGCGCTTGAAACAGCGGGGACAGCGGAACAGGGCGAAACTCTTAGATGCCCTCGTTCGCAGCCCAGCGTGGATAAGCACGACTCGGTTCATCGCGTGGCTAGCGCATCGCGTCCGCGTGAAAATCGCGAGACATCACCCCAAAAGGTTATCGCGAGGAGAGTATCAATATGTAGTAGCGTCCCAAATTTGAAACACAATATACAGCAGAATACCGAATAGCACAACAAAAAATCTGCCCTTGGCTTCTTCGCGGCAGGCGCTGGTTCCGGCGCTTCTCCGTTAAGGCAGGGGTTTTCCGGCGCTCGGAATTTGCACGTCGAACGCATTCAATGTCATTGCGACCATCGAGTAGAAGCCCACCGCGCTCACCAGCTCGACCAGGCACTGTTCGCCCAAGAGCGCCATGCCGCGCTCGAAGGTTGCATCGGACAGTCGCTGAGTGGTGTTCAGCTCGAGCGTAATGTCGTAAACCACACGCTCATCTTCTCTAGCGAAGTCCGGCGTGCGCCGCTCCCGAATCGCCTCGATCAATTCCGGCGCAACGCCCGATGCCCGGGCGTGGGGCTCATGGATGTACCAGGCGTACTGAGCGCTTGCAAAACGCGCGGCTACCAAAATCATCAGCTGAAGCAGCCGGCGCTCGAGCTTGACGCGCGCGGCGAAGAGGTCTTGAAGCATGAGCGCCCCCTCCGCCAGTTCGGCGTTGCGCAGCCACACCGCAAACGGCCCGCGCACGCGGCCGCGGACGCCCATGATATTGTCGTACGCTTTCCGCTGTTCAGCCGAGAGCTTATCTTGATCAAGGTCAGGCAAGCGACTCATGAGACCCTCCAGTGAAAAAGCGGACTGGAATAATGGAATGGTGGAGGGGTGGCTTTCCGCATGCCGATTCCAAAACTCCAGTATTCCAGCTTCGAGTTCAGCTTCTCCCGGCGAGTTTCCGGCCCTGCTCGAGGACGGCGAACGAGCGCGGCGAGGAGGGCATCAGGAAGCGGAAACCGCTGGCGACCAGACGTTCGATGTTTTTCCCGTCCGGGTGGGGATGGCCGCAGGGTACATGGTGCTCTTGACAGATGCGCAAAATTCTATCGATCGCTGCTGCGACGACCGGATGCTCGTAATCGCGCGGGTGGCCCAATTCCTGGCTGAGATCGCCTTCGCCGATGAGCACCACCCCGATGCCCGGAACTTCTTTTAGAATCTTCGGCAGGTTATCAATGGCGCGGGTCTCTTCGCACTGGATGACGACGAGGATCTCGCCATCGGGAGCGAGCGGCCAGACATCGGCCCGCCGGTAATATTCCTGCTGGGTGAGGCCCCAGTAGCGGGCGGCGCGCGTCGGCGCATCGCCGCGAATGCCGGCGGGATAATAGCGCGGCACGCTGGCAAGGCGCGGATAGCGGCAGGCGCTGACCGCATTGGCCGCTTCTTCGACGGAGCTGACATGGGGAAAGATGATGCCGAAGACGCCGATGTCGAGAACCTGCTTGGCGATCCAGCTGTTCATTTCGATGCCGTTGGGCGGGATGCGCACCATCGGCGTCACGGCGGGCGCCAAGGTCGCTCCGTCGACGATCTGGCGCCGGTCAAGCATGAACTGCAGAGCGTTGCGCAGACCCGGAAAATCGAGCGGCGCATGCTCCATTTCGAAAGCAACGCCGTCGAGCTTCGAACCCGCCATGGCGACGGCATTTTCAATATCCACGGGCGTGAAGGCGACGAATGCGGTTTGGCCCTGTTCGAGGGCTTTGATTACTCCGTTGAGCCGAGGTATGTCTGGCATGGGAGAAAACTCCTGCAATTTAATTTACGCGACCTATAGCACCGGGCGCGGTGAAGCCGCAAACAGATCGACCTATTGCGAATCCGCCTCTTTCCCCCTTTGCGAAAGGGGGATGAAAGGGGGATTTACCGGTACGTGAATGACTCTGTAGCGAAGGTCGTCGCGATTGGAGGACGCAAGATGATTATCGATGCACATACCCATTTCACCACGGCGCCGGCTCAGCTTCAGGCCTATCGCGGCCAGCAGATCACCAATCTGGCGAAGCCGATACGGGCCAAGCTCAATATCACCGATGAGGAACTGGCGCGCTCGATGGCGGGACAGCTCAAGCGCATGCAGGAAGGCGGCATCGACCGGCTGTTGTTTTCGCCCCAGGCCGGCGCCATGGGACATCACTTCGGCTCGCCCCTGGTAAGCCGCTATTGGAGCGAAGCGTGCAACGACCTGATTGCGCGGGTGGCGAGAATGTTTCCCGACAAGATTTCGCCGGTCTGCCAACTGCCGCAATCGCCGGGCGGCGGCCCGAAAGAATGGATCGACGAACTCGATCGTTGTGTGAAAGATCTGGGCTTCGTCGGTTGCAACGTCAACCCCGATGTTGCGGGAGGGCGGGAGCCGATGACCCCTTCGATGGGCAGCGAGTGGTGGTATCCGCTCTGGGAGAAACTGGTGGAGCTCGACGTGCCGTGCACCGTGCATGCGAGCGCGTCGCTCAATCCGGCGATGCACCTGACCAACGGCTATTACATCGCGCACCATAACTCGGCGGCAGTGGAAATACTCAAATCGCAACTGTTCAAGGATTTTCCCAAGCTGAAAATCATCATCCCGCACGGCGGCGGCGCGATCCCCTATCAGTGGAACCGCCAGCGCGGCCTGCACGTGAAAGAAGGGCTGGAGCCGTTCGAGGAAGCGGCGCGCCGAGTCTATTGGGACATGGCCATCTATGACAAGGAATCGATGGAGCTCTTGATCAAGCGGGTGGGCGCGGATCGCGTTTTGTTCGCAACCGAGATGTTCGGCGCAGTCAACGCCATCGATCCGAAAACGGGCAGGAACTTCGAAGACCTGGTGCCGATTTTCGATTCCATCGATTGGCTGAGCGCCGACGAGCGCTACAACATCACCGAAGGGAATGCCCGCAGGGTCTTTTCGCGGATGTTTGCAGATAAGAAGGTTTAGCTAAACATATTTGAAACTTGTTTGCTCGTAAGTTGCCGTGTCGAGTAAAATCCCGGTTTCATCGCCCCCTTGAGTGCCGGTTCCCCCTCTTCGAAAAGAGGGGCCAGGGGACATTTGCGGAGTTGCCCGGGGCTTCATAATTTTTCCACAGCTCCGGAGGACAGACGAGATTTAGGGGAAAGAAAGATTTCAATGCGGCCAGCCGTGTTGCGATAAGTCGATGGGATTGCCGTCCGGGTCGAGGATGCGGTACTCGGCTTCGCGATTGGGCGGCCGTTTGTTGACCCCGGTGGCCGCTGCGAGATTCTTGCACGCGTCGCGCACCGCGGCGACGTCCTCGACTTCGAAACCGAAGTGATTGATGCCAGTCTGCAACTGTGGACCTTCGATTTCGCGCTCCGGCCCGATCGGAATAATCGCCAGATTGATATGGCCGTCGGAAAGGTAGGTCGCCGTGCCGACGCCTTGCACGATTTTCAAGCCAAACCCCTCCGTGTAGAACTGCACCAGCTTTTCGACGTTTTCGGTGAGTATCGCGATATGACGAATGCGCGCCATGAACGCCTCCGATGCGATTGGCATCACAGTTTTAAGTTCTCGGCGAATCGTTCTTGTCTCAGACGATCGATGATCGAGCCGTCGGTGAATTCCTTCGGATCGCGCCGGGGCGCGTCGGGATATTCCTTGACGAAATTTTCCAGGATCAGTTTGATGCCATCCAACGTGGGCGCGATGTAGTCCGGCATCAGCGAGGAGACGAAGTCGAATTCGGTGGCGATGAGCTTGGGGTCGGTGATCTTCATGTATTTGCCGATGATACGCTCGCTGTCGGAGCGGCTGCGCTTGAGCGTGATGATCGATTCGGTAGCGCATTTCATGTAGCGGTAGGCGAGATCGCGGTTCTTGAGGAGCCAGCTTTCGTCGACCACCACGGAGGTCCATGGGAACGGTATCGCCATCTGTTGGGCGGTCGCCAGAACGCGAAATCCCAAGGCGCGCGCGTTATCGGTAGCAGCGGCGCCGAGAAAAGTGTACTGGATCGTGCCGGCCTTCAAGGCGGCAACCCGGCTGCTGTCGCCGCCCATCTGCAGCATTTTGAGATCGCGCTCGATGTTCAGGCCATTTTTACGGAACAGATAGCGAAAGCCCTGGTCGGTGGAGGAGCCGAAACGCGAAATGCCGGCGAATTTGCCGGCGAGATCGGGGATCGCCTTGATGTCGGGATGAACGACCAGATTGGAGGCCAACCAGGGCAGCGGATTGCCCAAGATCGTGAGCTTCACGCCGCGCAGCCGGGCTTCGATGGAAACCGGACCGCCGCCGGCGACCTGGACGCTGCCGCCTACCAGAGCGGCGATGTTCATCGTGCCGCTGTTGATGTAGAGCAATTCGCCTTCGAGTCCGTGGCGCGCAAAGATGCCGCGCTCCTGGGCGACCCAGAGAAAGGCTTGGGTCGCATTGATCGCTGAGTAAGAAATGCGAATTTTGTCCGCGCCGTCGGCGGCGGTCACGGCAATCAGCGCGAGCAGCGCCAGGCAACACAGCCCCAAGCGAAGTTTGCTACTAGCCATGGTCGAATCCATAACAGGGAGCGGCGCGAAGGGTCAAGGGATTGTATTGTCGCGCGCGGGTGATTTATAAACAATGCTGAAAAACCCTGGTGCCAGGCGGTTCAAAAAGGCTCAGATGCGAGGCGCGCGAGAAATCGACGAGCGGAGGCGTATTGACCGTGGAGCGAGGCGATCGAGCGCAACGAAGAGGCGGGGCCTTTTTCACCAGCCTGTAAAGCAGTGACGTAGGAGGACGTTAATGGCGACGCGCTGGCTCTTCAAAACCGAACCGAGCGTTTATTCGTACCCGCAGCTGGTCAAGGACAAAAAAACGGTGTGGGACGGGGTGGCGAACAATTTGGCGCTTAAGAATCTGAAGGATATCAAGAAGGGCGATCAGATTCTCATCTATCACACGGGGGACGAAAAGCAGGCGGTCGGAATCGCGCGGGCGCTGAGCGGCGCTTATCCCGATCCGAGCAAGAACGACCCCAAGCTGCTCGTCGTGGATATTGAGCCGGTCAAGGCGCTGGCCAAACCGGTGACGCTGGCGGAAGTGAAAGCCGACAAAAAACTAGCCAGTTTCGACCTGGTGCGCAACTCGCGCCTGTCGATCATGAAGGTGAACGACGCGCAATGGGACGCGATGATGGAAATGGCAAAAGCAAAGTAAAGAGCAGAAAAAATAAAAAGGGACCAGACGATGGCGGAACATAAACACGGACACGATCACGAGAACGAGCACGACCATCACCACGGCAACGATCATGGGCAGGAACACGCTCACGATCATTCCCACGCCGCGCATACACACGAGCACCAACACGGCCATTCTCACGGGCACGGGCACGACCAGGGCCACGGCCATTCGCACGGCGCGCATGGCGATGTGCACGGCCACTCACGTGTCCAAGAGCAGGCTCACGATCATGCCCATGGTCACAGTCACGATCACAAAAGCCGTTTCCACGATCCGGCGCACGCCGCCGAGTTCGATCAGCGCGCCCTGTCCGACGTGCGCTCTCACCTGACGACCAAATTGATCGAGGCGCTGACGCTCAAAGGCGATGAATTGATTCTCGACCTCGCGACCGGGACAGGGCGGGTGGCGCGGCCGTTGTCGAAGCATCTCACAAGCGGCCGTATTGTCGGCGTGGACGAAGCGATGGCGATGCTCGACGTCGGCCGCCAGCACAAGGATCCGATCGCGCGTTACCTGCAAAGCGCGGGCGCAGCCGATCAGTTGCCGTTCAAGTCGGGCGTTTTCGATCGTGCTTTTGTCTCGTTCAGCTTGCACCATTTCGGCAACTCCGGCGGCGTTGTCGCCCAGGTCTTGCGCGCGCTCAAGAACGGCGGGCGCTTCGTCGTCCTCGATCCGGTGATCGAGGAAGCGAAAGATTCGGCGGACGTGGCGCTTGAGGCGAAAATCAATCAGGTGTTTCGCCGCACCCACGGCGACAATTTTAAGTTCCATACCGCCAGCAGCATCCAGCGCCTGCTCGCCAAGGCCGGCTACCGGGTGCCGCGCACCAGCGTGCTTTCGTATCCTTTCAACCAGGAAGGGATGGACGGCATCCCGACCGGACGCCACTGGCTCGAAGCCGCGCTCGAATTGGAAAAAGAAGCGCCGGAGCTGGCCGAGCGCATGAAGAAGAACTATTTCTCCTGGCATGCCCACGGCGATCATACGCACGTGAAGGGAAGTTTTTCCTACGCGCTCATCACCGGTGTGAAGCCGGCCTAGCATTGGTTTCGAGTTACTGGTTTCGAGTTTCGGGTTGAGGAGGCGCAAGGCGCCCGACTTCGGTCGACGGGTTTGACGACTTCGGCTCATCTAGCTATCATAGCCATATGAAGAAAGCGGGAATTGCCGAACTGAAAAATAATTTATCGCGTTATTTGGACCAAGTAAAAAACGGCGAGTCGATTCTGGTTTTGGACCGTAATCGTCCCGTCGCCCAGATCATTCCGTTTCAAAAGGCGACGGTGCGCGGACAGGAAGACGGTCGGCTCGCGCGGCTTGAGCGCAAAGGGTTGATCCGTCGGGGAAGCGGAGCTGCGGCGCGGTCTATAACGAAGCGTCCGCTTGTCAAAGTTCCCGGCAGTGTTCTCAAAGACTTGCTTGAGGAGCGCCGGAGTGGATGGTGAGATTTTGGGATACTTCGGCCATAATTCCCCTTTGGATCGCGGAACGAGGCTCGTCGCGCGCCAGAGAGTGGTACCGGAATGATCCCGACGTTGTCGCTTGGACTTTGACTAGGGTTGAAGTTCTTTCTGCTTTGGCGCGGCGGCGCCGAGAAGCGCCACTTGCGTCGTCTCGCCTGCTCAGCGTTCGAAGAGACTTTATTCGGGCGTGGGAGCAATGGTCCGAGGTTACGGCGATAGAGACTGTTCGCCGATACGCCGAGCGAATTGTCGAATCCTATCCGCTTAAAGCCGCTGACGCTTTGCAGATCGGCGCGGCCATCATCGCAGCCGAAGATGACCCTACAGGGCTGGAATTCGTGACGTTCGATGAAAATCTCGGTTACGCGGCGGAGCGCGAGGGATTTCGCGTGCTCGGTCCCTAGCAGCCTCAGGCATCGAGTTGGGTTTTTCCCTCGTCCACGAAGCCGGAGAGAGGGAGCGTGAGCGATGGCCTCGAAGAAAGCCGACTTTAGAACCTTTTACCGCGACGCCCATGCAGTGGAATGCCTGAGCGAGCGCGAGAAGATGCTGATGGGTCTTACTGTCGCGATGATGCGGCTCTGCGATCCGTGAGTGGAGCGGCGCCTTGCGGACGCAAGGAAAGCGGGCATGACCGAAGAAGAGCTGGATGCCGCCGTCGATGTGATCGCCGCCGTGGATGCCGGAGTCTTGCAGTCGCTCAATCAGCGAGTCAAGCAGCGGAATAAGAATTAAAGATCGACATCCCCGCCAAGCGGCTGCCAATTTATCGCAGAACTGCCTTTGGCCCTCGTTTGATTTCAGGTCGATATTCCTCACCAGCATGATGACAGTTGTCTAGTTCTGTCACAGGCGTCGTTGTCCTCTCCAGTGAAGCGAAACGAAGACTGACGACTTCTCGTCAGAATTACGAAATATCACTGTGTTTTATTGGCAACTTTTGTCATCTTGACGAGAGTCTCTCCTTATAATAAAAGTGTCGCCGCTAAACTACTTATATTAAGTTTAGCTGGTATTTCATTGCTAAGTTCTTTGTAGGCTGGTGATTGCAGCGAATAGCGGGGTTTAGTTTGCGTTTTTGCGGGCGAAATACGCGTCGACACAAGAGGCCGTTGTGGCGACGATCACGATTCAGCGCCGCCGCTTTGTGCATTGTTTCTGTCATTGCGTCGTTTTTTGCGATTTGGCCCGCGCAAACGACCTCCGAAACTGTTCTCGCCGCGGAAAGCGATATGAAATCGACAACGCCGGTCGATTTTCAATCCGTCATGAAGGGATATCTGAGCGGCATCCGCGAGCCGCTCCAGAAAGTCGTTCGCAATCAAGCGGAGTGGCTGGAACTTTGGCGCAAGCATACCAGCGACTTCAATACCACGCCGCCGACGGTGCTTTTCGATCAGGAAATCGTCGCGGCCGTTTTCCTCGGTGACAAGCCCACCGGCGGTTACGACGTGACGATCGTGCGAGCGGAGCGAAGCGGGGATGAGCTGGTGATCTACTACCTGGAACAAGCGCCGCCGCCAGGCGGCATCGTGACGCAAGCTTTCATGCAGCCCTTTCATATCGTGCGCATTCCCAGCAAAGATGTCGGCCCCAAAGTCACCTTTCGGAGGGAGTCATGAGTAAACGACTGAGCTTCGCAATCGCCCTCGCGGCCATCTCATGGGCGGCTTACTTCGCCGGTGTCTCGGACGCGGCTCAGCCGCAAGTGCCGGCGCGCAACTACAAGGCCGATGAAATCATCGTCAAGTACCGCGACGGAGTCGACGAATACAAAAAAGAGCTTGGCCGTTTTCGCGTAAGAGGCGAGCGCAAGAAACAGTTCAACATCGTTCCCGGTCTCGAGGTGATCAAACTGAACGGTGTTTCGCCCGAAGATGCCATCGAAGCCCTGAAAAACGATCCAGACGTGTTGTATGCGGAACCGAACTACCTATTACACCTGACCGCGCCGGTGAAGCTCACCGCGACGCCCAATGATCCTCGTTGGGGAAGCCTGTGGGGCATGACCAAGATCAACGCGCCGACGGCCTGGAATACCACGACCGGCAGCAATCAAGTCGTGGTCGCCGTGATCGACACCGGTATAGACTATACGCACCCGGATTTGGCCGGGAACATGTTCCAAAACCCCGGCGACTGCGACGGCGACGGAGAGGACGATGACGGGAACGGCTACGTCGACGACTGCCACGGCATCAATGTCGCCTACGGCACCTCGGATCCCATGGATGACCATTACCACGGCACCCACGTCGCCGGCACGATCGGAGCGGTGGGCAACAATGGCGTCGGCGTGGTCGGTGTCAATTGGACGGTGAAACTGCTGGCATGCAAGTTTTTCGACGCCCAGGGATCGGCCACGACGGAAGGGGCGATCGAGTGCCTCGAATATCTGAAAAATTTAAAAACTCGCGCGGTAAACCCGGTCAATATTGTCGCGAGCAATAACAGTTGGGGCGGGCCTGAGAATTCCCAAGCGCTCTACGACGCGATCGACGAGCAGCGCCAGGCCGGCATTCTTTTTATCTCCGGGGCAGGCAACGGCAACGCTTTCGGCATCGGACAGAATAACGACTCGACGCCCTTCTACCCCTGCAATTACTTTCTCTCCAATATGATTTGCGTCGCCGCGACTACAGCCAAGGATAGCAAGGCAGGATTTTCCAACTACGGCCGGCGCACCGTCCATGTCGGCGCCCCGGGCCAGGCGATTTTAAGCACCATGCCGGGCGGAGGATACGGCAACCTCGACGGCACGTCCATGGCAACGCCCCACGTTGCCGGTCTCGCGGGATTGCTCAAGGCGCAGAATATGACGAGGGATTGGCGCGTCATCAAGAATTTGATCCTGGCCGGCGGCGATACCATCAGCTCGATGTCGAATACGATTACGGGCAAGCGCATCAACGCCAACGGCTCGATGACCTGCTCGAACAGCGCGATACAAACACGCGTGCAGCCGGTCGCCACTACGATCAGCGCCTCGCCGGGAGTGCCGGTACTGCTCGCATCGCTGAACATCAACTGCGCCACTCCCAACGGCACCGTCAGCGTCTCCGTCAGCTCCGGCGGCTCGGTCACTCTGCAAGACGACGGTGCCGGCGCCGATCAAGCCGCCGATGACGGTATTTACTCGGCGATCTGGACGCCGACAACCACCGGAACCTTCACCCTCACTTTCCCCGGAAACGATCGGATCACCGTCAATGTCGCCAACCCGACGATCAGCGTCACGCCAAGTTCGCTCGATTTCGGCTCGCTGTATGTCGGCAATTCCGCAGATCGTAACTTCGTCGTTCAGAACAGCGGCGGTGGAGTGCTAGTCGGAGCTGCGACGGCTAGTAGCCCATTCACCATCGTAGCAGGCGAGTCCTATAATTTGTCCGCCGGACAAAGTCAAACCGTGACGGTTCGCTTTAACCCGAGCACCGCGAGCAATTTCGTCAGTAACGTTAGTTTTACTGGGGGCAGTGGTGCTTCGAGGACAGTAAGTGGGATTGCGTGGCCTCTACCTACGTTTTCTGCGAGTCCGAGTAATATTGTTCAAGGCGGGATCGTAACGGCGACATGGAGTGGCATCGCCACGCCCACAGCAACCGACTGGATCGGTCTATTCTTACCTGGAGCCCCGGATCAGCATGGGTCTATTATCACTTGGCGCTATACTACGGGAGCGGCAAGTGGCAACGTGCCATTCACGATACCGGCGACATTAGCACCTGGGACTTATGAGCTGAGATTGTACCCGAATTTTACCTATAATCGGATCGGAACCAGCAACGCCCTCACTGTTACCCTACCTCCCCCACCGCCCCAGGCGAGCCTCAGTGCAACTCCGTCTAGCATCGGAGCAGGTGGCACTGTTACCGCGGCGTGGAGTGGTATAACCGCGCCGACCGCAACTGACTGGATCGGTTTATTCTTGCCTGGAGCGCCGGATAATCAAGGGTCTATCATTAGTTGGCGTTATACTACTGGAACCGCTAGCGGCAACGTGCCATTCACCATTCCAGCTACGGTAGCGCCCGGAACCTACGAGCTGCGACTGTACACTAATTTCACATACACCCGAATTGGTAAGAGCAATCCCTTAACTGTAACAGCACCCCCACAAGCGAACCTGAGTGCAAGTCCATCCAGTGTCGTTCAAGGCGGAATTGTAACAGCGACATGGAGTGGCATCACTGCGCCGACCGCAACTGACTGGATCGGGTTGTATGTGCCGGGTACACCCGATCATTATACCGGTAACCTCGCCTGGCGCTACACAACCGGAGCGGCCAGCGGCAACGTGCCGTTCACTATTCCAGCTACAATAGCGCCCGGAACGTATGAGCTACGGCTGTACACAAACTTTACCTATACCCGGATAGGAACCAGCAACACATTCACCGTTACAGCGCCTGCGCCACCGCCCCAAGCGAGTCTGAGTGTAAATCCGACCAGCGTTACGGCAGGTGGAACTGTAACCGCGACCTGGAGCGGGATTACTGCGCCGACAGCAACTGACTGGATCGGGCTGTACGTGCCCGGCACACCTGATCACTACACCGGTAATCTCGCCTGGCGCTACACAACCGGAGCGGCCAACGGCAACGTGCCGTTCACTATTCCAGCTACGATAGCGCCGGGAATCTATGAGCTGCGGCTGTACACAAATTTTACATACACTAGGATTGGCACAAGCAACCCCTTTGTCGTCAATGCACCGTGACGGCTGAAGGTTCCTGTAAAAAGAGGCAAGCTCGATTGTGACCTTCTAACACACCGGCTTAAAGTTTCTGCGCCACGGCGAGACAGCTACTGCCCGCCGGTAGGTGTTTTCGCTTTTGAATACGCCGAAACTCGTGGGCGAAAGCGCGCTCTAGAAACCATCTCCTAATTTCGCCGCCTAAGGCATGTTCTTGCTTGATGCACGGCACATTAATGGACCTGCGGATCCGGAGGCGGCTGGAGAGTGATCGGAAAAGAAAAACTGCTGGCATGAGAATACAAAAAAAATAAGTGCAATATTTCACGGTGAAACCTGCTGATTCTAATCTTTGGGTCAAGGTGCGTTTGCGATAGCGGCGATAATGTTGGGCAAGATCATCGTCAACAGACCACAAAAAATTATATGCTGGCACAGTCACGTACAAGTAACCTCCCGGCAGCAGTAGAGTGCGAAGTAGCTTGAGAAACGCCAAATCGTCTTTGACATGTTCTAACACATCGAACAAACCAAATGCTGGAATCGTCTGACTTCTAAATTCGCAATCCTCGATTGTGGACCGGATTACCAAGTTCAAGCCGCGAGCTTTGGCGTTGCGGGCTCCTTGTAGCCCCGGTTCAATGAGGATCGTGTCAATCCCGGCGCGTTCCAATCCAGCGGCGACGTATCCGTTGCCGCCGCCTACATCGAAGAGGGGACCATCCGGGGCGAAGTTTTTTACCAAGGATATGATCACGTTATTGCGGTGGGTAAACCAGAATGAATTCTCTTCGATTTCTAAACATGATTCGTTGCCATCGCTGGGATAGGAAATCTCTCTTTGAGCGGGTGTCAGCCATAGCCCATTTCCCTGATTTTCGAGTTTTGTTGTGAGTTTTTGGATGTCGATAGCGTGCACTTTGCTAACTCCGAGGCTTTAGTTCAGGTGGAATCCGGTTTCCAAGGCTGACCCAACGAGTGACTATCATTTAGGGACGTATCGTTCGTAAATCTCGTACCGCTTGTAACTCTGCAATAAGCGAAATGCGCCGGATTTCAAAACGGGATCGTAGAGTCGCCATTGCTTACTGTGCGGACCTACTACCAGGTAATCGGGGTTGATCGTTAACGGGTCGTAGTTAACAGGTGCATTGTCATCATAGTGAAACGTGCGCCGAATGAGAGCGACGGGTATTTGATCGGGCGGGTAGTGATAGCGACGATTTAAAAGAAAAAAAAGCTCGCTATCGTACGTCTCTATCAGAGCGTTCGCTGGGGTCTGCGAATTTAGAAAATTTGCGGCCAATTGCACGGAATTGTCTCCATCCATGACGTAACTTCTGTAAAAGGCAATCAGCGTTCGCGGCACGGAACCGATGACTATTGTCAGAGCTAGCACAGCGCCGATTGTTTGCTTGTTAAAAGCTTTGCCTTTAAAAAAAGCAGCGGCATGCTGCAGCACATAGAGAATGTCATATTGCCGAGTTAAATCGTGCATCATGTGCGCTACGAAAATGCTGCCTATAAAGAGCGGCGGGAAAATATAGCGTACCCAACCCACCGAAAGGGCGAGAAACCATGCAAACCAAATCGAGGCTAGTACCAATAAAGAGAGCTTTACTTGGTCAGCAACAGTCCACTTCGTAACGTGCCGAGTTTGAATTACTTTCCAGATTCCATAACTGAGTCCGAGGAGAGTGGGTAAACCAAACAGCAAAACGACTATCGCGGCAAACATCCGCGCCGGGAGCGACGTCACCAGAGCGCTTACCTCATACAAACCAAGAATAGGTTCAGCAACTCCGGAATTAGCTTGCAAGAAGCTCTCAGATAGGATTAAGAGCACGCGAGACCCGACGAACGACCCTAATAGCGCAATCAACCAGGATGAAAATGATTTCCAGTCTTGTTGATAGTAAGCAATCAACAACGGGATTATCAGGGCACATACCCAGAACGGCAGAACCTGGAGTTTAGTGATAAGCGCGAACGCCCAAAGCAAAACGGTCAACAGCAGCCACAACGGATGCCTAGGTACTAACAAGATCCCTATATAACCCGCTATTAAAAAAAACATTGCAGGCATTTCACCCAACACTTGTCTGCCAACGTATAGCGGCGAGAGATCCGTATAGGCCGGCAAGAGAATCATAACGAAGAGCGCTCCTAACGCGATAGCGTGATTATAGAGGCGCCGAACGAGATAATAAGCCGCGATGAGTGTTACTACCGTGATTAAGACTCCCACCATTCTCGCCTGAATGATACCTACACCAAACATCCAAAAGCTGAGAGCAACTGCTCCCGTAACATGAAATGCGGCGTCTATTGCTCGCGGCACCGGTTGTCCGGCCAGTAGGCGACCATAATGCCCCAACTCAACCCAGTTGCGTGCCACTGAAAGGGTCCAACCTTCATCCCACCACAATGGAGGAACGCTGCCCAGCCGTACAGTCAAAGCAGCGGCGACCAGAAGTCCCACAAAAAACCATGTAAGTGTCATCAAACAGCGCGAAATACCGTTCTCCATCGGTGAAAAAGTTCGGAAAAGCCTAGCGGTTCCCCATTTGGTGATTGTACCCTCTTACATACCATTATATACCGAAAAATTTGTAAATCTCATTTACCACCAAATCTACCTCACTCTCTTGTATCTCGTAAAACATGGGCAAGCGGAGTACGCGTTCACTAATAGTCTCGGTTATCGGCAACATTCCATAACGGTAACCCATGTTTAATCCCATGGGCGAAGTGTGAAGAGGAACATAATGAAATACAGCCAAGATACCTTGTGACTTAAGATGTTCAATTAACCTGCTTCTTTCATCCAATGAATTCAAGACCATGTAAAACATATGATAATTGGACTCACATTCAGGAGGAATAAATGGAAGAGTAACCAAGCCGCGATCCGCCAATGGTTGCAGACGAGCTTCATAAAAATGATAGATCTCTCGACGTTTGTTTGTGATTAAATCCATGTTTTCTAGTTGGGCATACAGAAAGGCCGCCAAAATGTCCGACGGCAGCAATGAAGATCCGATGTCGACCCAGGTATATTTATCTACTTGGCCGCGAAAAAAGCGACTTCGATTGGTTCCCTTTTCACGAACGATTTCTGCTCTTTCCAGCAGTTGTTGACGATTCAGTACGATCGCACCCCCTTCGCCACAAATAAAATTTTTCGTTTCGTGAAAACTGTAAGCACCGATGTCGCCAATTGTGCCGAGATATTTTCCTTTGTATTTCGCGTTAACTCCTTGAGCAGCATCTTCGATGATCATCAATCGATGTCGCTGCGCGATTTCAGAGATAGTGTCCATTTCACAGCCGACACCCGCATAGTGCACGGGTACGATTGCACGCGTTCTTTCAGTAATAGCTTTCTCAATGAGCTTCTCATCAATATTGAGGGTATCCCGCCGGCAATCTACGAATATCGGGCGCGCACCGCGCAAAAGAAAAGCGTTAGCCGTTGAAGAGAAAGTAAATGACGGTAATATAAATTCGTCTCCCTCTTTGATTTCCGACAAAATTGCAGCAAGGTCTAATGCTGCGGTGCAAGAAGTTGTCAAAAGAATGTCCGTCGCACCGAAAGAGGCTTTCATGAGTTGTTGTGCCTTTTTCGTGTATAGCCCGTCGCCGCTGGTCTGGCATTGCAATACAGATTGGGAAATGTAGTACAGTTCTTTTCCGACGATAAAAGGCTTATTGAAGGGAATGCGATAAGCCATGCGATAATCGCTAGGGACGATGCGGTGTTTAGAGTTCCGAGCTAGAGCCCAGAGTCGATGGTAACAGCGGCTTTTTCTTTGATTTTCGAAACTTCAGGCCAAATGAAGTCTCCGCAATCTGGACCTCGCATGAATAGGAGATCTAGAACCGAAACTTGTGGATCATAAGGAGGATACAACTGTTCGTATGGAGGATAATCGTACACCATGTATTCGGTCGAGATTCCCGAATTGGCAAGTTTATCTTCATCGAGGTAATTTTTTGCAGTTGGGCCGGTGATGTAATGAGTAGCGCCGAGTTTCTTAAGAATAACCAGGAGCCGATCTGTCTTGGTTCCGCTTGATCCTAAGGAGGAAGATCTGATGAACTTCGTTGAGCTAATGCCCAAAACCGTCGCGATGTGGCACGTTAAATCTATTGTGAAGTCGGCGAGAAACCTAGTACGTTGATGATAGATACTTTTTATCGTTTGGGCGTAATTGGCAAAAAAAGGCGCTTTACCGTAAGCCTGTTCGATCGTTGACCAATGTTTTCGTACCCAATCCTGAGTCCAGTCAATCTGGATTTGGTGGATCGGCGTGCGGTTTGTTCGGACACCCTTATTCATCACTGGAATGGTCAGCCATATGGGACCATTTGGGGTCTTGATTCGATTCCGATTACGCCAACCACGACGGTCGTATTGCACATCATCAAAGAACACGAAGACATCCGCTTTGCGGATTTGGTGAAAGTATCCCCGCCACGGAATGTAATCTGGCTGAGTGATAACACACTTCATTCAGACGAGGTCCCATCGTGTGCATCTAAAAGCTCGAGATTTAGCTTTGCGAATCGCGCCATGACTTTAGCTCGCTAAAGTACTAAAATACCTCGTTTCGTATTCTTTGCGTTAAACGAGGATGGGAGTAATAGGATTGCTCTTCGCTTGATACGATCTCTTTGATGATAAAAAGAGGGCGACTTTTCACCTGATTGAATATCTTCGATAGATACATACCAACAATACCTACTGACGATAGTATTAAACCGCCGATACACCAAATCGAGCCTATAAGAGAAAGCCATCCTGCTTGGTAGTCCGCAACGAGCAGTTTTCGTGTGATCGTAAAAGCCAATAACAAAAATGCACTCGCCGTTACGAAAAGGCCAAAAACTCCGACAAATATAAGCGGCTTTGACGAGAAAGACGTAATGGAGTTGATTGCGAGCTTCAGTCTCATTCTTGCTGTGTAGGACGACGTACCTTTAAAATGTTTGTCAATTTCAATCGGCTTTTGATGAAAACCGGCAAGCATCATTAGTCCAGCCGGCAAAGTTTCAACTTCAGTGTATCGGAGCAACGCTTCGACATATCGTTTGGTCATTATGCGCTGCCAGGCTTGATCATGCGGGACTTTAACCTCAGAGATTACATCGAGGAGAATATAAAACAACTTTCCGCAAACATTTCTAAAAAAGTCGCCGCGGCGCTGCTTGAGGACACAGTAATAAACATCCGTTTTAGGATCTGTTTTTATCGCGCGGTATAACAGCTCGATGTTTTCAGGCGGTTCTTCTAGATCGCAGTCCGTAGCATAAATGTAGTTCCCTGTTGCATGACTCAGTCCTGCAAACATCCCGGCATGTTGGCCATAATTTCGTGAGAGCGAAATTAAAGTAACATTCTTCGAAGAGGCGACAAGATCTCTTACGATTGCTTCTGAACTGTCAGGGGAGCCGTCATTGACGAAAATAAATTCGAAATGCACACCGAGTCTTTCAAGACATTGAAGATGACGTGAGTGGAATTCTTTAATATAGGGCGCCGAATTGTAGAGCGAAGTCACGACCGAGATCTTGTCCATATCACAACTCAAAATCGAGTAAAGTGGCCATACCGATACATGTCGACGAGTTCTGGAGGAATACCCCAAGTATCGGCCCCGACAGCATCATGAAGTTTGGTCAAATCACTAAAATAGTATTTTTCAAGATCCTCCGTCATGCGGTTTTTGGCTGGAACAAACCCGTGTTGGTAGGCTGCATTAATGATGTGCCTGACGGCCATATTAATTGCTTCGTCGCGTGTGTAAATCCGAACAGGATTTCTTTCGGGAGTAAACAGACTCAAATCACAATCAGGCTGGCCGCCGGTTATCAGCGTTGCCATCGCCATAGAAATCAAGGGAGAGCAATGAAATCCGTCACGTTTAGTCCCGGTGGCAACGATCAAGTTCGCAATCGAAGTTGGGCCCAACAAAGGCAACGTGTCCTCGCTTGTTGGGCGCCAGCCGACATTGACGTTCACCAATCCCGATCGGTAATAGTCTGAATTGATCTGCTCCATCGCGGCTTGAATAAGCGTATGAATACTTGTTAGTCGAACGTGATCCTCAGGCACCGGAGAGATGAAATTGCTGGCTCCAACAAGGGTATGTTCGGAGTCATGCGGCGCTGCATAGACACCGCAGGCATGACCACGGTTCGGCGTTCGGATACAATTTGTTAAGGTCATATCCCCTGTCTTGAGCAGTATGCTAGATCCTACTCCATAGAAAACTCGCGGAAACTTTATATCCAAATTTGAACTACAAACGATTGTAGAAAAAGCGGCGCCGGGCGCCAAAAAAAAGACGTCCCCACTGAACGTTTCCCCGGTCTCGATCGTGATCTGATCGATTCGACAGCCCGATCTCCTCAGAGAATGGCAATGAGCGTCTATCCAAGTGACTTTAGGACTACGCCTTAGAATGTTTTTCAGCGCTGCGATAAAAAGTCTTGGATTGGCCCAACCCTCTCTCTTTATGTAGATAGCGCGTGCCGCTCTCATTCTTGCAGCTGGTTTAAACTGGGGAATGTCGAAGGGATGGACAGTTTCGTAGGGTTCCTGAAACTCTTTGAGCGCTGCGATGACGGCGTCAAAGTTTTCATCTTCCAGTCCGTCTGAAACATGGTTATTGATTAGGAACGTGCCAAATCCGTATTGGAGTTTGAGGCCGCTCGCTGCTTCAACCTCCCTGAGCAGTTCAGGCCACAGAGGTGTCGAAAGCTTGTTGAAAAGGAATTTATGCCGCTCGATTCTATTGGATAATGTTCCAGTATCGATCTCGGCGAAAGAATTGAACATCGCTGCGGCCGCGAGTGTCGCGCACCCTCGGTGATCTGAAGGGCCGATGATTTTTATGTGGCAATCAGGGGCGAGTTTTGTGAGCCTGTACGCCGTGGTAAGAGCTAAAATCCCATTACCAATAATGACTACATTCAACATCAATTGTCCTTAATGAGATAACACAGGCCAGGATAGTATAATGACCGGTGAAGCGAGTGTTTGACTTGGTTGAGAATGGATTGGTTATAAACCATACCCTCCGCGGGTATAACATCACGGGTGAGCTGCCAAAAAGCTACTACACCTCCGGGTATGAGCCTTTCGTATATTCGCTTAAAAGAAGTTTCCGTGGGCCCATACGAGTTCAAATCAAAGAACGCGAGCGCAATAACTTCATTACTAAAATCATTCAAAAACTTTGGAAGAGTCTCTCGACAGTCACCTTTAATCACTTTGTGCTTACCATAATTATGACCCATGGCATTATTCTGTTCATGAAGGACTAACAGTTGTTCCAAATATTCGCTGTATTCCGTTCCGACACGATATGTTCCGTCTTTATGAAGGTCCGTTGCTTTGTCTCCGTCGGAGAAACCGATGTATCCTTCAAAGCTATCAAAACAGACGATTCGGCGATTGAAATGAAGGGGTTCCAAAATCGCTCTCAGGTTTTCACAGAGCACCGCGGTTTGGCCCCGCCACGTTCCAAGATCAACAATGATACCCGGCTTCATGACGATTTTTTCATATAATTCACGAATTGCGAAAATTCGCGCAAGTAGAGACCCTCGAATGAAAAGACCTAACGAGCGCTCAGCTTCCCCGTCGGTCGCCGGATAGGTTTTCAGCAAAGAAAATAATTTCGCGCGGGCTTCCAAACTCTTTTGATCCGAATAAGTAATCACAGTTGATTCGTGGGCTTGCTTCATCGCGAATGTGCCTAAAGATTCTTTTGATAATGAGCGAGACACGTCGTTTGCATATCGGACGGCCTACTGCATAAATCCCTATTGTGGGATTCGTGGCCGAAAGCCTTCCTGATGTGCTTGGCCATTGGGAATAAAACCGATACAAATCGGTATTTTAAAACATTATCGAAATAATCGCCACATTTTTATTTCTTTGCTGTTGAGTGTGTTACTGCACCTAAGTGCGAAACGTATGGAAAACTCGCAGCGGGCGCTCGGACTCGTCAGTAGTCGCTGCCTGGAAATTAATCAGTAAGAACCGGGGGGTGTCTCCGTGCTGTCCGCTGAAGATATAGGGCTAGCGCAATTTTCACCGGCCAAGCCCAATAAACGGGACTGGTGGTGGAACTCCGTAACGATACTCCAAAAGAAGAGCGGCAATGGCAAAGCCCACCAGGCGAGAATGGCTTCGCTTAGAAGAATGTTCGGCACCAGAGGGAGATAGATCGCGATTAACAGGGTCAAGAAGATCCGTTTCGGCTCCGGGGACGGCTGTTCCGTTTCGATGAAGTGGTTGAGCATGAGGATCAGAGGAATTGCCAACAGAGTCCCGTCATAAGAGTAGGAGTGAAAGCTCACGAGCGACGTCATCACTACGGCCAGGGCGAACCGCAGGTGAAACATAGCCGGAGATTGCCCGCCGTCCTGAAGCCAAAAACGTGCCGTGATAACGTAGGTCGAAATCGAGAGCATGAAGGTGCAGATATTCGTCGCTGGCTCGACGCCGATGAGGCTTAGCGTCATATGCACCAAGCCTCGCCAGTTCAGCATGAGTTCGGGCCAGACCACATTGCCTCGGTCGATCATCGGTAGCCAAAGGGCGAGTAGTCCCATCAGCCCTTTGCCTCCGACGATGGCCCAGGAAACGGCCAGCAGCCCTAGAGTCGTAAGAATAAATCCCCGCACCGCAGGCCAACAGCGCTGGCAAAGAAAGAGCCCGGCGATGGGTAGGACAAATTGCGGTTTATACAGGCCCAATGCCAGTACGCTGCCGGCCAGACCGTAGCGACCTCGTTTCATGCTGATAAAGGTTTCGGTCAACAGATAAAGCGTGAGTATCGAATCTTGCCCCATTTTGAGCGCTGTGAGTGCCGGGAAGAACCCCAGCAGCATCAGGAAGGACCGTCCCCTCTGCGACGGCTCGACAAACGCCGAAAGGCGATAGACAGTCAGCAGCAGAAGTAGAAAGTTCAGCGTTGACCAGATTGCGTGCGCGGCGGTGAACGACAAATCGGCGAGGGGCAAAAGCGGCAGCAACTCGTAGGGCAAATGATTAAAAGGTAGATCGCGCGTCTGCGGCTCGGGACGGAAGCCTTTTTGATACTCCCTTTGCAGTGCTAGATCATACAGCTCGGCTCCTTTGCCGTCCCGAACGATTCTCGCCGCGCTATGGTAAAGCACAAAATCGAAATAGCCGCCGCGGATGTAATCGAGCTGAGTCCAGACGACGGCGACCTGTGCGATCAATGAAACTATGAGAATAGGCCCAAATGCTAAGTTGAATTTGCGAAGGCGATCGTGCGAAGCGCAACTGGCCTGGACAGCCGGGGCAGCGTTCATGGTTAAATGCGGTATTATCCGGCCCCCTTGCTGCGATTGTCAATCGGTGAACTTTACGTTTGTTAGCCAATTAACTCACCTTGACGCGCCGCGGCGCTCGGCATATACGAACGTAGGGCTATTTCTGACGGGAGCTTGAGAGTCCATGCGCTTACCGCACAGGGATCCGATTCGATTGGGGCCGACGCCCTACGAGATGTTTCAGGAAAAGGAGGGGATCCCTTCGGTGACCGGCTTTTTTGTCGAGGACTTGATGGACGTCGAGGTCAAGCCCTGGACGAGGATGGGGGCGTTAGGCTGTTATCTCAATCTCGGCGAGCAGCAGGAAACCGACTCTTATATTTGCGAGATTCCGGCCGGCAAGCAGACGGAGCCGCAGCATCACATGTTCGAGACCCTGGTCTATATCCATAAAGGCCGCGGCGCGACGACGGTCTGGTTCGAGGGCGACTCCAAGCAGACTTTCGAATGGGCCGCCGGAGCGATCTTTGCGATTCCGCTCAATGTTTCATACCAGCATTTCAACGCCTCCAACGAGCCGGTGCGCTTTCTTGCCGGGACCAACGCGCCGCACGTGATCAATCTATTTCACAACGACGATTTCATCTTTCGCAACCCCTTTCAGTTCCGCGACCGCTTTCAGCCGGAGCGGGAATTCTTCAATTACAATAAGAAGCTCACGGTGCGCTCGTGGGAAAGCAATTTGGTGCCCGACGTGAACAGCTTTGCCCTCGATGATTATCCGATGAAAGGCAAGGGCGTAAAGATCATGCGCTTCGGTCTGGCGGGGACCACTTACGGTTGCCACATTCAGGAGTTTCCGGTAGGGAGCCGGAGTTTATTTCACCGCCACGGGCCAGGCGCGATCGTTTGCGTCACCCAGGGGACCGGTTTTGCCATGGTTTGGCGCGAAGGCGAAGAGCGCACGCGCTTCGAAATCAAGCCCGGTTCGATCTATTCGCCCGGCGATCTCATGTACCATGGGCACTTCAACACCGGCCATACGACGTTACGCCACTTCGCCATGCGCGGGCGCAGCCCGAAATACAGCCAGGATCGGTTTCGCACCAAGCTCCATGAAATGATTCCCCTGGAGGAGGAGCCGGCCGATATTCATCCGACGTATCTGGCAGAGTTGAAGCGGAACGGGGTAAAGTCGGAAGTTTCGCTGGTGGAAGAATAGTCTAGCGTCTAGGGTCTGGCGTTTGGGTGCGATTATAATCGCACCCTTTGAAAACTTGACGTCTTTGCGCCTTGCGTGAGAACGTCCGAGTCGAAGGAAGGATTATGGCAGAGCTTGCTTACACGGATTTCCGCGGTTTCGTCGAGGAAGCGAAGAGGATCAGCGATTTCCGCGTGATCGAAGGCGCGGATTGGGACGCTGAGATCGGCGCGTTGGTGGAATCGACGGCGGAGTTGGTGCCGCAGCCGCCGATGTTGATCTTCGACAAGGTGAAGGGCTACCCGGCCGGCTTTCGGGTTTGCAGTCTCCCCTACGCCGCTTACCGACGCGTCGCGCTTGCCCTTGGGCTGCCCACCGACAAACCGAAGCTGGAAGTCCTGCGCATGGCGGCACGCAAGGTGCGCGACGCGCAGCCGATCCCGCCGAAGGAAGTTAGCACTGCCCCGCTGTTCGAGAACAGGCTGATCGGCAACGATGTGAACCTGCTCAAGTTCCCTGCGTTGCGCTTCCATGAAAACGATGGCGGGCGTTACTTCGGGCCTGGCGGCGGGTTGATCAATCGGGACCCCGACAACGGTTACGTCAATACGGGCACCTACCGCATGCAGCTGCACGATAAGAATACGCTCGGCATATGGATGAGCCCGGGGCAAAACGGCCGGCAGATCTGCGCCAAATACTGGGAGAAGGGCAAGAGCTGTCCGGTGGCGGCGAGCTATGGCCAACACCCGATGGTGTTCATGCCCTCTTACACCAAGTTTCCCTACGGCCGGCCCGAGATGGAAATTTCCGGCGGTTTGATCGGCCGCCCGCTAGAGGTCTTGCGCGGGCCGATCACCGGCCTACCGATCCCCGCGTCCTCGGAAATCGCCATCGAAGGAGAAATTCCGCCGCCATCCGAGGAATCGCGCGCCGAAGGGCCCTTCGGCGAATGGCCCGGCTATTATTCAGGCGGCACCACGGGCACCGGCGAAAACCAGCCGATCATTCGCGTCAAGGCGATTTATCATCGAAACGATCCGATCCTCGAGGATGAGGCGCCGCTCTGGCCCGGGGCGGTAAAAATGGACCTGCATATCTCCGCCGGCGTGCTCTGGGACCAGCTCGAGAGCGCTGGCGTTCAAGACATAGCCGGGGTGTACAATCACACCTCCTACATGACCGTCGTGTCGATAAAGCAAAAATACGCCGGTCACGCCAAACAGGCCGGTCAGGCGGCGCTCGCCTGCGCGGCGGCCAATCGCAACGGCCGCTACGTGGTGGTGGTGGACGAGGATATCGATCCGACCAACATGAAAGAAGTGCTTTGGGCGATGATGACGCGAGTCGATCCGCCGACCAATATCGACATTATCGATGGCTGCTGGTCGACGCCCCTGGACCCGCGCATGCCGCCGGAGAAAGGACAACAGGGATCATACCAACGGCCGGGCGATTTTCTACGCGGTGCGCCCGTTCGCCTGGAAAGAGAGATTTCCCAAGGTCAGCCGCTCGAGCCGGGAGCTGCGCGAGAAGACGATTGCGAAGTTTAAAAACATTATTCCGTTTCCGGGAGCGTGAGCAGGCGTGAGCCCTCCCCCCGGCCCTCTCCCGCGTTGCGGGCGAGGGTGGAAGAATGCCGATCGAGCTTAGGATTTCCCCTCGCCCATTCCGATGGGAGAGGGATCGGGTGAGGGCCTATCGTGGCTCGATATGCGTCTTTGCAGAAAAGCCGAGCGCGCAAGCTCAGGGAGAGCCAGACGGAGGTGGAAAGTAAATTGTGGCGAAGCTTGCGGGATAGGCAGCTTACGGACGCGAAGTTTCGTCGGCAGCATCCAATCGGTCCGTTTGTTATCGACTTTTGTTGTGTGGAGACACGGCTGGTTGTCGAGTTGGATGGCGGCCAGCATAGTGATCGCGCGGTGGCGGATCAGCAACGAACAAAATATTTAAATAGTCTTGGCTATAGAGTTCTGCGGTTTTGGGACAACGAAGTGCTTGAAAATGTTGAGGGTGTCCTAGAAAGGATCGCCGAACAGTTGAGAAGCTTTTAAGAGCCCTCACCCTTACCCTCTCCCACTTCGTGGGCGAGGGTATAAGATGGGCACCAACAACAGGATATGTGGACTCGATTTATCATCATGTCCTCGCCCATTCTGATGGGAAAGGGCGAGGGTGAGGGCAAGCCGCTATGATCTCGCACGAAGAAAACCAACGACTCACCCAAACCGGCCCCGGCACGCCTTGCGGCGAGATGCTCCGGCGCTATTGGCAGCCGGTGGCCTTGTCGGAGGAGCTGCCCGCCGGCGGCGCGCCGTTGAGCGTAAAGATTCTCGGCGAAGAATTGGTATTGTTCCGCGACGACCGAGGACGCCTCGGACTTCTGGGGCTTCACTGCGCACACCGGGGCACCGATCTCAGCTACGGGCGGATCGAAGACGGCGGCCTGCGCTGCCTGTATCACGGCTGGCTGTACGACATCGAAGGACGCTGCCTCGAACAGCCGGGCGAGCCCGGCGGCGGCCAGCATCGCGGCGACATTCGCCAGCGCGCCTATCCCTGCAAAGAAACAGCGGGCGCGATCTTCACCTACATGGGGCGGGGAGAGCCGCCGCTCCTGCCCAACTACGATTTTCTCGGCGCGCCGTCCGACAATCTCTACGTCTCGAAAATTTTTCACGACTGCAATTTTCTGCAGGCCAATGAGGGGAACATCGATCCGGTTCATCTGTCATTTCTGCATCGTTTCTTGGAAAACCGCGACGAACGCTACCGCGGCGTACGCGGCGCCGCTGAGTCCCATTACAACCTGGTGGCGCGCAACTCGGCACCGCAAATCGATGTGGAGCTGACGGATTGCGGGGTGCGCATTTACACTGTGAGAAAGCTCGAGAATGATCAATCGTATCTGCGGGTCTCTTACTTCATTCTGCCCAATCTGAGCGCCTTCCCGGGCCAGACGGGCGGCGAGGGCTACTCGGTCAACTGGCACGTGCCGATCGACGACACCCATCATTGGAAGTATACTTTTGTCTACAGCGCTGGGGCGCCGCTGGAGAAGGATTTGATTCATCGAGAACGCTCGGAGTACGGCGCCGATTACCGATTGATCCGCAGCGAAGCGAACCGGTTCTTGCAGGATCGCGACGCGATGAAGAGCAAGACCTATACGGGCATGGGCTCCGGCTTTCAGGCGCATGACCTATTCGCGACCTCCAGCCAGGGCGCGGTCCAGGACCGGACTGGCGAAAATCTGGTATCTTCGGATAAAGCGATCATCGCGGCGCGCAAACTCATGGAGAAAGCCATCCGCGACGTGGAAGAAGGCAGAGATCCGCCGCACGTCCTCAGAAGCGCCGGCGAGAACCGCATTCCCCACTTTAGGGTACTCTCCGAGATGATTCCGAGCGACCGCGATTGGAAAGAGTACGCAAGAAAACAGGAAGCGGAAGCGAGGGCTAAAGTCTGACTCCAGTTCTTCGTCTCGGCATCGCGGGGCTCGGGGTGGCAAGCACGCAGATACTGCCGCCCGTCGCCAAATTGCCGTTTATCAAAATCACCGCGGCGGCCGACCCGCGAGCCGACGCGGTGGCGAGGTTTCGCGAGCAATATCAAGCCGAGGGCTATGCCAGCGTGGAGGAACTCTGCGCCAGTCGAAACGTCGATGCCGTTTACATCGCTACGCCCAATTCGCTGCATGCGGAACACGCGATCACGGCGGCCAAAAACAAGAAGCATGTCATCGTCGAGAAACCGATGGCGATGACGCTGGCGGAGTGCGAGCGGATGAACGAAGCGGCAGACCGTTACGGTGTCAAGCTTTTGTGCGGCCATACGCACAGTTTCGATCCGCCGATCCGGAAAATGCGCCAGATCGTCAAAAGCGGCGAGCTGGGAAAACTCTGCATGATTCACACCTGGAACTATAACGAGTTCATGTACCGGCCGCGGATGAAACATGAGCTCGCGATGAGCCGCGGCGTGGTGCTCAATCAGGGTCCGCACCATGTCGATATCGTGCGCTTGATCGGCGGCGGCCTGGTGCGCAGCGTGCGCGCCATGACGGGCATCTGGGATCCGGCGCGCGTCTGGGAAGGCAGCTATAGCTGCTATTTGGAATTCGAAGACGGCACGCCGGCGACCTTGGTGTACAGCGGCTACGGCTTTTTCGATACGGCGGAGCTGTTCGGCTGGGTTGGCGAGGGCGGGCAGCATCGGCCGGCGGAAACCAACTTGAGCGTGCGCAGAAAATTACGCCAGGTGAAAAACAGCGAGGAAGAAGAACAGCTCAAAGAAGCTATGCGCTACGGCGGCGGGCGCGAGGGCGAGTATAGCCATGTGTGGAGCGGCGAACGCAAGCAGCCTTTCTTCGGCCATACGGTGGTGAGTTGCCAGAAAGGCGATATCCGGCAGACTCCGGACGGATTGAAAATCTACGGCGAGAACGAGCAGCGCGAAATTGCCCTGCCGCCGGGTAGCCGTGGGCGCGAAGCCGAGGTGGAGGAACTGTACGATGCCGTCGTCAAGGGCCGGCCGGTCTTTCACGACGGCCGCTGGGGCGCCGCCACATTGGAGGTGTGCTTGGCAATGCTTGAGTCGGCAAAGCAGCGCAAAGAAATCTTACTCGCGCATCAGGTGGCGAGTCCGGAGTGAGAAGAGTTTCGGGTTTCGGGTTTCGAGTTTTCGGATAAGGGGGAGAGCAGAGTTTCGGGTTGCGGGTTTTCGGATAGGGGGGAGAGAAGAGTTTCGGGTTTCGGGTTTGGGGTTTCGGGTTTTCGGATAGGCACGAACTTGGCCAGGAGAATTGAGACATGCTGACAGCCGAAGAAAATGACTATTTGACTCGGGTGGGGCCGGGGACGCCGGCCGGTGAGCTGTTGCGCCGTTACTGGCATCCCGTGGCGATCGCGGCGGATCTGACGCCGGAGAATCCGGCGAAGTTTGTTCGCATCCTCGGCGAAGATTTGGTGTTGTTCAAAACTACCCAAGGCGAAGTCGGCTTACTGCACGATCGCTGCGCCCATCGCGGTGTGTCGCTTTCATATGGACGCGTCGAGACACGCGGCATCGCGTGCGCGTATCACGGCTGGCTGTATGACACGAAAGGCAATTGTCTCGAAACACCGGCCGAGCCACCGGAAAGCCAGTTCTGCCACACGGTCAAGCAGAAAGCCTATCCGGTGCAAAAACTCGCCGGACTCTATTGGGCCTATCTGGGCCCGCAGCCGGCGCCGGCGATTCCCAAGTATGACGTTTGGGCGCGCACCGACGGCTGGCACTGGCTTCGCGCCCTGCCGAGGCTCGACTGCAACTGGCTGCAGGCGATGGAGAACTCCGTCGATACGGCGCACTTGCATATTTTGCATCAGGAACTCGTCACGGATGGTTTCAAAGTCGAGAGCACCACGCGGGGCACCATCGATAATCTGGTCGAGTTCGAAATCGAGGAATTTCCCCACGGGCTCATCAAGCGGCGGGTTTTCAAAGACGGCAAAATCGAGGAGCATCCGCTGCTTTTTCCGACCGTGCTGCGGCAAGCCAACCGGACGCAGATCCGCGTGCCGATCGATGACACGCATACATGGATTGTCTACGTTCATTTCGTGCCGGACTCGGCGGAAGCGCGGGCCGACAAAGACGACGTGCCGGTCAATTACCGAACGCCCTTCAAGAACCCGGTCGAGGCGCGCCACCCGTTTACCAAGTTTCGCCTCGACGAGGTCGATGCCCAGGATTTCATGGCCTGGGAAACCCAGGGAGCGATCCTCGACCGCACGCGGGAGCGATTGGCGGGCTCGGACCGCGGCGTGGTGATGTACCGCGACATGTTGCGCCGCGAAATCAAGAAAGTAGAGCAGGGGCTGGAGCCGATAAACGTGTTTCGCGAGGCCGATCACCCGATCATCGACACCAAAATGGATGAATCGCTCGAGGTTGGCAAGGCCGGTTCGGTGCGCTATCACGTGCCGCCAAAGGCGTCGTAAGTATAACACGGCGCATGAAAATCCGCCTTTTATCCCCCTGGGGGTGTGAAAAAATTATGAAGGCTGGCCCAACTCCACAAATCTCCCCTTACCCCTCTTTTCCAAAGAGGGGAACCGGCACCCGAAGCAGGTGCATTCTCAATCAGTTAGAAAGTAACACCGCGTTTAGCAGTTCCCCTTTGATAAAGGGGGAAACAGGGGGATTTGATTTTTTCACAGCCCCAGGGAAGAAAGAGGGGGATTGTCGAAGGATTAGCAAGAAAGATCGTCTCAGTCTTATCTTGAAGATCATCTTCGTTGTTTTTGGATTTTCCGGTGCTCACGGCGCCGAGGTGAAATCGAACTGGCAAGCCGAGTGGGAGAGAACCATCCAGGCTGCCAAGAAGGAAGGCGCGTTGTCGCTCTACCTGTATCAGGGCGAAGGCGAACTTGCGGCGATGGCGCAGCAGTTTCAGAAAAAATATCCCGAGATCAACGTGACGGTGACTCTCGGACGGGGCAATACGTTCGCGCCGAAGATCATGGCCGAGCGGCGCGCCGGGAAGTATCTCGTCGATGCGTACATCGCCGGCGCGACGACGGCGTATGAAGTTTTTTATCGCGGCAAAATCTTGAACAGCGTGCGCGCGGCGCTGATTCTGCCCGAGGTCATCGACGAGTCCAAGTGGTGGCTCGGCCAGCATCACTACATCGATCCTGAGAACCAGTACATTTTCGTTTATCTCGGCAACGTCAGCGAATATGTTTCCTATCACACCAAATCAGTAGAGCCGGGGGAGTTTCGCTCCTACTGGGATTTTTTGCAGCCCAAATGGAAAGGAAGGATTCTCTCGCGCGACCCGAAGATTTCCGGCAGCCAGCGGATTGGGCTGCGCGGCTTCTATCACACACCGGATCTGGGCGCCGAGTTCATTCGCCGGCTTTATGGCGAGATGGACGTGACGCTGACGCAGGAAATTCGCCAGGCGACTGACTGGCTAGCGCACGGGAAATTCGCCATCTGCTTTTTTTGCTCGGAAATCTTGAAGGTCAAAGCGCAAGGCCTACCGGTGGAAGAATTTCGCACCGCGCAGTGGAAAGAAAGCCGCGTGATCTCCGCCGGCAACATGGGGTCGATTGCGCTTCCGTCCCAGCCGCCCCATCCCAACGCGACCAAGGTGTTCGTCAACTGGCTACTTTCGCGCGAAGGCCAAACGGCGCTCCAGCGCGCTACCAACACGCCTCATAATACCGAAGAGTCGCTGCGCGCCGATGTCGCCAAAGACGTGGTGCGCAGCGAACTGCGACGTGTCGAGGGTGTGAAGTACATCCTCGTGGACAAGCCGGAATATATCGACATGGCGCCGATCTATGACATCGTCGAGAAGGCGATGGCGTCAAGGAAGAAGTGAGGTTTGACGGGTTAGGGGTAAGGGGTTCGGAGAAAGAATCTCGCGCCAAGGCGCAAAGTTTTGAGAAGATAAACGTAGGGGCGGCCGGCTGGTTGCCCTGGCACTTGGAGGCAGGTATGGCTCGGGCGCAGGCGAATTTTTGGGACAAGAAAACCGCCTATGAGAGTTGGATCGAGTCGACCGGCGCGCCGATTCATCGGGGTTATTACGTCGAAGATTGCCGCACCGTCGAACTTGGCTACTGGGCGGAGCGTGAGTGCGATGCGGCATTCATCCAGCTCGCCGGGCAGGAAGGCGTCACGGGCGCTTACGTGACGGAAATACCGCCGGGGAAAACGTTGCCGGCCTTTCGCGTCGTGGTGGACGAGGTTGTTTACGTGCTTCAGGGACGAGGCATCGCGAGCATTTGGGCAGGCGAGCGGGCAAAAAAAGTTTTCGAGTGGCAGAGTCATGCGATGTTTTTGATTCCCGGAAATTATTATTGCCAGCTGAGCAACATGCAAGGCGATCAAGCCGTGAAGCTGCTTCATTGCAGTTATCTGCCGCTGGCCATGTCGGTGCTTCCCGATCCGGAATATTTCTTCAACAATCCGCTGGTCGATTACAACTTATTATATGGACAGAGCGCGCGCGACGTTTACTCGGAAGCCAAGGTCGTGACGCTCAACGAGCCAGGCACGACGCGCGACGGCCGCAATATTTGGTACGGCAATTTCTTCGCCGATATGCGGGCGTGGGACCGACTCGATCATTTCGAGCGTCGCGGTGCCGGCGGCCACGTGGTTTGGGTCGGATTTCCGAGCTCGCCGATTTCTGCGCACATGTCGGTCTTTCCCGCGCGCACTTACAAGAAAGGGCACCGGCACGGGCCCGGTTATATGATTGTTATCCCGGCCGGTGAAGGGTATTCGATCATGTGGCCGGAGGGCGGCGAGAAAATAATCGTTCCATGGCACGAGGCGAGTTTGTTCGTTCCGCCCAATCGTTGGTTCCATCAACACTTCAATATCGGCAGCGCGCCGGCGCGCTATCTGGCGATCCATCCGCCGCGCGGTCTCAGCGGCATCAGCGAGAAAATCGAAGATCGCGCGCGCGACCAGATCGAATATACCGATGAAGATCCGATGATTCGGCAAAGATTCGAATCCGAGCTGGCGCGCAAGGGATTGCAGTCGTTGATGCCGGAGGAGGCGTATCGGGATAGAAATTATGCGTGGACATACAAACAATAATTCATAATTAGAAAAGGACAATTGAAAATTGAAGAAGCGGATTTGTAGCTTGAATAGATTACTCACAGCGATCGGCTTTTTGGGCTTTTCGACAGTGTCTCTGGCGGCCCAGAGCACGCCGGCCTGGCAAGTGGAATGGGAAAAGACCTTGGCCGCGGCCAAAAAGGAAGGCCAGGTCACGGTTTACATCAGCGGCTACGAAGAGGTTCTGCCGGACTTTCAGAAAGAATTTCCCGACATCAAAGTCACGGCTGTCACTGGCCGCGGCTCTCAGGTCGCGCAGCGCCTGCTCGCCGAGCGGCGCGCCGACAAGTATTTAGCCGATGTCTTCAACTCCGGCGGCGTGACCACCTATGGGCAATTATACGCGGCGAAGGTGCTCGATCCGATCAAGCCGGCGCTGATCTTGCCTGAAGTCAACGACGTGACGAAATGGTACGAGGGGAGACACCACTACAACGACCCGGAGAACCAGTACGTCTTCAGCTACGTCGGCTCGGCGACTTACGGCTCGGTGAGCTATAACACCAAGCTGGTGGACCCGAAGGACTTCAAATCTTACTGGGATCTTCTCCATCCCAAGTGGAAAGGGAAAATTATTTCGCGCGATATTCGCGCGCCGGGTCCAGGCTCGGGCAATGCCCGACTGTTCTACCATCTTCCCGACGTCGGTCCCGCGTTCATCCGAAAATTATACGGAGAAATGGACGCTGTGCTGTTTCGCGACTACCGCCAGGGCAGCGACTGGCTCGCGGTCGGCAAGGCGGCGATCTGCTTTTTCTGCGAGGTCGATGTTTCCAAGAAACAAGGACTCCCGGTGGATACATTCGGTCCCGGCGCTTTCAAAGAAGGCGCGGGTTTGGTCCAGCAGTTCGGCACGCTGACCCTGGTCAATCGCGCGCCTCACCCGAATGCGGCCAAAGTTTTCATCAACTGGCTTTTGTCGCGCAAGGGGCAGATGACGCTGCAGAAAAACATGCTCAATACCGAAAATCCCGTCGATTCGCTGCGCATCGATATTCCCAAGGACGAGATACCGGCCCTCAACCGCCGCTTCGAAGGGGTGAAATACCTCGATACCAGCCGGCCCGAGTGGCAGGACATGAAACCGATCCTGGAGGTCATGAACGAGGCGCTCAAGGCGGCGGGGAAGAATTGATAAATGAAAATGGAGAATTGAAAATTGTTCGGATTGTTCGTTGCAAGCTGCTTTTTGTTGACAGCATCTTTCTGTTTTGCTGCTCAAGCGAAGCCGATCTGGCAGGCTGATTGGGAGAAGACGCTCGAGGCGGCCAAGAAGGAAGGGCAGGTGGTTGTCTACATCAGCGGCTATGACGCCATCCTTCCCGACTTCGAGAAAGAATATCCGGAGATCAAAGTCGTTGCGGTGACCGGTCGCGGCAATCAGCTCGGGCCGCGCCTATTGGCCGAGCGCCGCGCCGAGAAATATCTCGCCGACGTTTCAAGCAGCGGCGCCAATCCCAATTATCAACAGTACTATCTCGGCAAGGCGCTCGATCCGATCAAGCCCGCATTGGTTCTTCCGGAGGTCACCGATGAGTCCAAGTGGTATTTAAAAAGGCATCAATATTCCGACCCCGAGGGCCAGTATGTGTTCAATTACGTCGGCTCGGCGACTTACGGCTCGATCAGTTACAATACCAAACTGGTGGACGCAAGGGAGTTCAAGTCTTATTGGGACTTGCTCAATCCCAAGTGGAGGGGAAAAATCGCCATCCGCGATATACGCGAAGCCGGACCCGGCGCAGGAAACACGCGCTTTTTTTATTACCAGCCGGAGCTTGGACCCGCGTTCATCAAAAAACTTTTCGGCGAGATGGATGCCACCCTGTTCCGCGATTTCCGGCAGGGACCGGACTGGCTGGCGGCGGGCAAATATTCGATCTGTTTTTTCTGCGACGCAGACGCTTTGAAGCAGCAAGGCTTGCCGGTGGACACCTTCGGTCCGCGCGTCTTCAAGGAAGGCGGCGGTCTGGTGCAGCAGTTCGGCACTCTGGCGCTCCTCAACCGGGCGCCCCACCCCAACGCCGCCAAGGTTTTCATCAATTGGCTGTTGTCGCGCAACGGGCAGATCGCGCTGCAGAGGCGAACCATGAACGCGGAAAGCCCGGCGGATTCGCTGCGGGTCGATATCCCCAAGGACGAAGTCCCCTTCCTCGGCCGGCGTTTGGAGGGCGTCAAGTATCTCGATACCGGCCGGCCCGAGTGGATCGAAATGAAGCCGATCATCGAAGTGGTCAACCAAGCGCTGAAGAAATAATTGAAAATTGAAAATGGAAAATTGAGAATTGAAAAGAGAAACATTCGATGGCTAAAACCGGAAAGCATTGGTCAAACCACAGGCCTTGCGGAATGATGGGCCGATCGAGATAGAAAGGGAAACATATGGTTAGCTCAACGGAACGGGAAGTAATCTACTCGGTCGAGCATTTTTACCCGAAACATCCCGGTCATCCGCTCGCGCCTCTAACGGCGGAATACCAGGACTATTTTAAAAAGTATGGAATCGAGCACAGCCATCTGCAAATCGCCGGCGATAACGACGGATCGATCGATCTTCTGGTGCAAGGCAAGACGAATTTCAGCATGGACGCGCATCCTGCGATGGTGATCCAAGCCAACGCGAAGGGAAGCGACCTGCACATTATCGGCTCCTATCGGAACGGCTTGGCTTTCAGCGTTGCCGCGTTGCCGGGCGCATTCAAGACACCGCAAGATCTCAGAGGTAGACGATTCGCGACCAACCGCCGGATGGGCGCGGGCGAGCGAACTATGCGACTGGCTTTTGAAAAACTCGGCATGGATCCCGATCGCGACATGGAAGTGGTGTTGATCGATAACGAGGGTATCCGCGAGAAGATCGCCGCGATCAAAGACGGCCAAAGCGATTTTCTCTTTTATCATCACAACGGCCCTCAAGGCCGGGTGGTGCGCGAGCTGATCGGGCGCGGCGAGCTTGAAGAGGTCATCGATCTTTCCACCCTGTTCCCGTTTTACGTGGTGCGCTCGATGGCGACGACGGGAAAAATGCTGCGCCAGCGTCCGGATATGGTCAAAGCATTCATCAAAGGAGTCATGCGCGCGCATGGATTTTTAAAAGACGAGGACCCGACCGGTGTCGAATCGGTAAAAATTCTCAAGCGGGCGCTCAATGTCGATTCGCTCGCCGGCAGCGGCGTCGAGAACGGCATCCCGAAAACCTGGGCGGTCGCCGCCGAGAATATCATCGCCAGCGTGGAAGGCATTCAGGTTCATATCGATGAACTCAAGGCGAAAAAGAAAATCGACCAGTCATTCACCTTCGATCGGGTGGTCGACAATGATCTGGCGGTTGAGGCGCTGGCGGAGCTGGGGAGGTGAATTGGATTGATGGAGTAATGGAATACTGGAGTGTTGGGTTTTTAAACCCAGTACTCCAATACTCCAGCACTCCAATACTCCAGTCGTTCGGCGCAATGAAGCCTAAGCGCCAAAGCAGAAACGCATGCCTCTCAATATAGAATCCTTCCCCCAGTCCGCGGCTCCGCGCGTCGATACCTACGAGGCATGGCAGGCCGCGCAGGGGATCCCAGTCGTGCGCGGATTTTATGTAGCGGATATTAAGCGCCTGGAGGTTGCGCCGTGGCGAATGAAAGGCGGCTGCGGCGCTTTTATTCGCCTCGACGGCGCCGGCAAGGCGACCGATGCTTATGTCTGCGAAATACCGCCGGGAGGAAAACTCACAGCGCAGCGGCAGCTGTACGAAGAGATGGTTTACGTCGCGAGCGGACGCGGCGCCACGTCGGTGTGGCAGAATGACGGGCAAAAGCATTCATTCGAATGGCAAACAGGCAGCCTCTTCGCGATTCCGCTCAATGCCTGGTACCAACACTTCAACGGCAGCGGCAGCGAGCCGGCACGCTATTTTGCCGTGACCAATGCGCCGTTTATGCTCAATCTTTTTCACAATCCGGAATTTATTTTTCAAAATGATTTTGCTTTCAGGGATCGCTTCGATCCGGCCGAGCAGGGCTATTTCGGCAACTCAGCGAAACTCTATGGTCGCTCTTGGATGTCGGTCAATTTCGTGCCCGATACGCATAACTTGCCGCTCGGCGAACAAAGCGAGCGCGGTCCCGGCGCGCGCAACATGAAGTTCGATCTTGCCGGGCAGATCATGTGCGCGCACATCTCGGAATTCGCCGTCGGAACTTATAAGAAGGCTCACTTTCATGGTCCCGGCGCGCATGTGTTGATTCTCAGCGGCCGTGGCCGGTCGCTGCTTTGGCCGCAACAAGCGCGCGAACGCACGCAGATAGAATGGGGGTCGGGAAGCTTGATCGTGCCGCCGGAGATGTGGCTGCACATGCACCAGAACCTCGGCGCCGAGCCGGCGCGCTATCTGGCGCTGCGCTGGAACAACTGGCACTACCCGTTCGTGCGTATGGTGGAAGGATCGCGGCGCGAGAGCATCAAGCTCGGCGGTACGCAATTAGAATATGAAGACGAAGATCCGCAGATCCACCGCGATTTCGAAGCTGAGTTGTCGAAGATTGGCGCCGACTGCCGTATGCGGGAGCGCCATCCGTTTTGCACGGGTCAAAGACCCTCACCCTAGCCCTCTCCCGCGGTGCGGGCGAGGGGATCAAAGGATTGGTTGACAGATACAAAATATTTCAGGACGGCATATGAATCACTCAAGGCGTATTGGATGGACAGTCATATTGCTTCTTTTAGGCGGTTTTTCTCCGGTGTTGGGGCAGCAGGACAAGGCGCTCCAAAAAGTGATCGATGGAGCTAAGAAGGAGAGCAAAGTCAGGATCGGTTTGACGATGCGCTGGCAGGAAGCGGGCAAACCGTCGGGGCAGAAGATCGTCGAGACGTTTCAAGCGCGTTTTCCGTTCGTCAAAGTCGAATACGAGCGCGTCGGCGGCTCGCGCGAGCGCGAGCGGGTTTTGACCGAGTTGGCGGCCGGCAAAGTGCCCTACGACGTGACGGTCTTGAGCGGCACTCAGCTGGATTTGGTTTTGAAGGCGAAGCTGGCCGAGCCGGTCGACTGGCGTTCGCTCGGAGTGCATCAACGCCATATTCATCCCGACAAGTTCGGGGTTTATTATCGCTCGCAACTGGTGGGTATTCTCTACAACCGCAAGCTTGTTCCCGACTCGGTCGGTTCAAAATTAACTTGGGAAGACTGCGCCAGCCCAAAATGGAAGAACAAGGTGGCGATGGATAATCGGCCGCGCTATCTGGAAATTTTTTATCAACCCCATGTCTGGGGCAAAGAAAAGACCCTCGCCCATGCGCGTCAACTGGGCGCCAATCAGACGATCTTCGAACGCTCGCGCTCGGCGGCGGTCACCAAGCTGACGCTGGGTGAGTATCCGATTATTTGCGGCGCCAATTACTCGCACTATCGGGAACAGATCGTTTACCGGGGTGTAAACCATATCGGATTCACGTTGGCGGAACCGGTGCCGGTTCCCCACGGCGATATCGTTTTTATCCCGCGCGGAGCCGCCAGCCCCGAGACGGCTAAGCTGTGGGTGGTCTGGTCCGTCGGCGAAGAGGGCCAGAAAGTGCTTGACTCGGTGGAGTTCGATGGCAGCCCGTTTATCTCCGGCACCGAGCCGAATAAAATGCTCAAAGGCAAGAAAACCGCAAGCTACGAGCCACAATGGGAGACAAAGGCGGAGGATCTGCTGAAAGAAATTCTCGAAGCGATCGGTTTGCCCGTGGTTCAGTGAGGGACTTGCCATCGTGCCGAGCAGGATAAAAATCCTTCTAGTGTCCTGGAACCAAAGTTCGTTTAAATAGTTCAAAGCCATGACATCAGCCAAAATAAGATCAAATCCCCCTTTAATCCCCCTTTTTCAAAGGGGGAAATGTTTCGGAGGGCATCTTGACCCCTCTTTGACAAAGAGGGGAAGGGGAGATTTGCGTGCGTCAAGCCATGCGAATGATGTGGCGAACTTCAGTTCCGCGACACTAGATCTCCCTTTAAAAAAGGGAGACCTTTCGTCCTTTATCTTGCAAAAGAGCGGATGGAACGCGCTTTGACCCGGCCGTAGGTTTAGTGAGGCCGATAACCGGACAATGGCGTTCCACGGGCGCCGGGCTTTTTTTTCTCATCGTCATTGGGATTCTTCTCTGGCTGATTCTAATTCCTCTGGGGCAAATGATCGTGAGCAGTTTCCGCACCGGTCATCCGGTGGCGCCGGGACCGTTCACGCTGAAGAACTACACCGCCGCGTACCTCAATCCGCTCACCTACCGGATGATCTTCAACACCGTGCTGTTCGCCGGCGCCGGCACGGCGATCACCGTATCCATCGCCGTTCTGTTCGCGTGGCTGATCGAACGCACCGATATGCCGCTGCGCAATCTCTGTTGGAGTCTGCTGTTGATTCCCATGGCCATGCCGGGCCTGCTTTTCTCGATCGCTTACGTCTTTTTGCTGTCGCCCCGCAGCGGTCTCGTCAACGTGTTTCTCCGCGCGCTCTGCGCCGACCTGGGCATGGAAATCTCCTCAGGCCCGATCAATATTTATTCGCTCGGCGGGATGATTTTTCTCGACGGCATTCGCGGCGTGACGACGGTCTTTCTCTTGATCGTGGGCGCGTTTCGCATGATGGATCCGGCCTTGGAGGAAGCGTCCTGGGCGGCGGGCGCACGCAATTGGACAACGCTTCGACGCGTAACGCTTCCGGTATTGTGGCCGGCGCTTTTGGCCGCGATCATTTATGAATTCAGCTCGTCGATGGAGTCCTTCGAGGCGCCGCTGGTGGTGGGCCTTCCCGGCAACGTCTACGTCTACAGCACGATGATCTATATCTCGACGCGGGAGCCGCTCGCCAACTACGGCTTGGGCGCCACCTTCGCGACCAGTTACGTCTTGATGGCGGTCGCCTTCGCTTACTTTTATCAGCGCGCCATCCTGCGCCAGACGGAGCGCTTCGCCACCGTGACCGGCAAGGGTTATCGGCCGCGAATTTTGCACTTGGGCCGCTGGCGTTATGCTGCGCTGGCATTGTTCATCGGCTATTTCTTGGTCGCGGTAGCGCTGCCGCTTGCCGTGTTGATCTGGACGTCCGTCCTGCCGCGCTATCAGCCGCCTTCGATGGAAGCGCTTGCTCAGGCAAGCTGGGATAATTACCGGCTTGTTTTCAACGAGCCGAAGGTGCTGCGCACGGCGTGGAATACTTTGCTTGTCACTGTGATGACCGCTACGGCGACCGTGGCGTTGGCATTTTCGCTGTCCTGGTTGGTCGTGCGCACGAAAGTGCGGGGCAGATATTTGCTCGACGGACTCACGTTTGCCTCTCATGCCGTACCCGGCGTGGTGGTGGCGTTGGCGTTCATCATTCTTTATCTCCAGCCGCCCTTCCGCTATCTCGGCTTGTACGGCACCGTGTGGATCATTTCCCTGGCCATGATGACCCAGTACATCGCCTTTGCGAGCCGCTCGACCAACGCGGCGATCACGCAAATTCATCGCGAGCTGGAAGAGGCCGGGGAGGTGAGCGGCGCCGGCCGGCTGCGGATCATCTGGCAGATTACCTATCCGCTCATTCGACCGGCTTTCGTCGCGGCGTGGATCTGGGTGGCCGCGCACGCCGTGCGCGCTTTCTCGATTCCACTGCTGTTGGCGAGCCGGGAGAATCGCACGCTGGCGGTGATGCTCTGGCATTACTGGGATGAAGAAGGCAACCAGTCCGCCGCCGCGGCGTTGGGCGTCGTACTGATGTTGGTGTTGACCCTCTTTACATTCTCCGGCAGGGCATTGATCAGCCGAGGGTTTAGCCAGAAATGATAGAGTAAATTCAGCGCCAGGAGCAGGATGACACGAGAGATGGGTTTGGGATAGATTAAAGGGGAATTGAGTTTGCGGGCGAGAGGAAAGAATCGGAGAAGCGGATGACAGCAACATCATCGCTGGCTTACAAAGATCTGCGCGAGTATTTGGCGGCGGTTGATCAGCTTGGGGAATTGCGCCGCGTAGACGGGGCTGACTGGGACCTCGAGTTGGGAGCGATCACCGAAGTGGCGGCGCGGGCGAGCCATCCTAAAGTGGTTTTGTTCGATAACATTAAAGGATATCCCAGGGGCTTTCGCGTCGTCACCAATCCGGTTTGCTCGCCGGCGACCACGGCTTTGGCTTTCGGATTGGATCCCAGACTCAAGGGTATGGACATCATCCGAGCTTGGAAGGAGAAGCTCGGCAGTCAAACGCCCGTCAAACCGGCCGCGGTTGCGGACGGTCCCATCATGGAGAACGTGGATAGCGGCGACACGATCGACCTGCTCAAATTTCCGACGCCGCGCTGGCATGAGGAGGACGGCGGGCGCTATATCGGTACGGGCTGCATGGTCATCATGGAAGACCCGGATGGGAAATGGACAAACGTCGGCACGTACCGCGTCTGCGTGCACGACCAAAATACTTTGGGTATTTGGATTTCGCCGGGCAAGCACGGGCGCTTGATCCGCGAAAAATATTGGGCCCAGGGTAAAGGCTGTCCCGTGGTGATCAGTTTCGGGCAGGACCCGGTGCTGCAAAAAGTCGCGAGCTGGTACGAGCCCTGGGGCGTGTCGGAGTTGGAAATCGCCGGCTGGCTGTTCGGCGAGCCGGTGAAATACATCCGCGGCGAGCAAACGGGATTGCCGATTCCGGCGACTTCGGAACTGTGCGTCGAGGGTTTTATCGTGCCGCCTTCGGAGGATAGCCGCGCGGAGGGGCCGTTCGGCGAATGGACCGGCTACTACGCTTCGGGCACACGCAACGAGCCTGTCGTGAAAGTAAAGAATGTTTTTTATCGCAACAATCCCATCATTTTCGGCCTGCCGCCGGGTATTTCCGGAAAATCGGCGCCGCTGAGCGCCGCCAATGTCTGGCTCGCGCTCGAGAAGGCCGGCGTGACGGATGTGCAGGGGGTGTGGGAATATCAGACGCGCTACATCACGGTAATTTCCATCAAACAGAAATACGGCGGCCATGCCAAACGCGCGGCGATGGCGATGCTCGGTTCAACTTACGGTTATCACCGCCGCTTCGTGATCATTGTCGATGACGACGTGGATCCGTCGAACATCGACGACGTGCTGTGGGCGCTCGCCACACGCTGCGATCCGGCGACTGCCATCAACGTCATCACCGAGGCCTGGAGCACGCCGCTCGACCCGCGCATCACGCCCGATGCCCGCGCCGCGCGCAACTTCACCAATTCGGTAGCCGTCGTCAACGCGTGCCAGCCGTATCACTGGAAAGATCAGTACGCCAAAACGTGCTACTTTCCCGAAGAGACGCGGCGGCAAGTCGCGGCAAAATGGAAAGATGTCTTGAGATTGGAGTGATGGAGTATTGGAGTGATGGAAGGTTGGGTTATGAAGAAGATAGCAGTGGCAATTGTTGCGCTTTTGGTCGCGGTAAAGCTTGAAGCAGCCGAATCGCCCAAATGGCAACAAGACTGGGAGCAGGCAGTCGCTGCGGCGAAAAAAGAGGGGCAGTTGACGCTCTACGGCAGCCCTGACTTCGAAGCGCTGTTCGCCGAATTCCACAAAAAATTTCCCGAGATCAAAGTCACCGGGGTGTTCAACCGCGGCGCCGATGTGGCCAAACGAATGATGTCCGAGCGGCGCGCGAACATATTTCTGGCCGACCTCTATGTGAATGGCATGACCACCGGCTACAACGTTTTTTACAAGGCCAAGGCGCTCGATCCGATACCGCCGCAATTGATCCTGCCCGAAGTCACCGACACGTCGAAATGGTGGCGCGGCAAGCACCATTACGTCGATCCGGAGAATCAATTTCTGTTCAGCATCAATGGCGAGAGCCGCATGGTGCTGGCATTCAACACCAAGCTGGTCAATCCCGCTGAAATCAAGTCTTACTGGGATTTGCTCAATCCGAAATGGAAGGGCAAGATCGTCGCTTACGACCCGACCCTGGGCGGCGCCGGCGACTCCATGCGCTTCTTCTATTACAGCAAAAACCTGGGACCGGAGTTTATCAAGCGCCTTCTGCTGGAAACCGATATCGTAATCAGCACGGATACGCGGCAAATGGGCGACTGGTTGGCAGGGGGGAAATTTGCCTTTTCGATTTTCGGACCGGTCTCGCGCATGGACCTGGACTTGATGCAAATACAGGGACTACCGGTGGGTTGGTTCAGGCCCGACCATCTCAAAGAGGGCGCGTTTATCACCGGCGGATCGGGCGGCGTGGCGCTGGTGAATAAGGCGCCCCACCCCCACGCCGCCAAAGTAGGGCTCAATTGGCTGCTCTCGCGCGAGGGGCAAATCGCCTACCAGCGTATTTTCACCCAGGGCAACGACGGTCCCGATTCGCTGCGCATCGATATTCCCAAAGACAAGGTGCCGCGCGGCAACCGCCGGCCCGAGGGCGACGACAGCCGTTATCCGTCCGTCGACCGCGCCGAATGGATGGATCAAGCGCCGATCAGCAAGTTTGTTAAGGACGTGCTGGAGCAGCGACGAAAATAATTTTGGATTTTAGATTGCCGATTTTCGATTGGGATTGACTGCTATTAGGGCGTTGTTAGACTGAGAAACCTTGAGGGAAGCCAGATGGCGCGTGAAGCTGCTAGCCAAACCGATATCGCTCGTCCGCTCGAAGTCGCGCGCGAGGTCGCGAAACTTGCAAGATCGCTGCTCGGAGAAGATACGGAGGTTATCTGGTTTGGCTCTTGGCCTCGGGGCAAAGCGTTGGCTCATTCGGATATCGATCTGGCTATCTCGACGGGATCACCCATTCCATCGGACCGCATGGCGTTCTTGCTCAGTGCCGTGGATGATATCGACACACTTTATCAGATTGATCTGATCGATCTTAACTCGGCGGGCGCCGCCTTACGTGAGGAGGTGCTCAAATATGGAGAGCGCCTGTGAGCATGCGCAGGCAAGCGTTGACTTTGGCGATCACGCGGTTGCGCGAAGTGTTGGATCAGCCAGAAACCGATGTGATTCGCGATGCGGCCATCCAGCGATTTGAGTTTTGTTTCGAACTGGCATGGAAAGCCGTTCAAGAACGTGCCAGAGAGGAAGGGCTAGAGTGCCAGTCTCCGAAGAGTTGCCTGACACTCGCGTTTAAAGCGTCTTGGATCGTAGACGAGCGGGAGTGGCTGGCCATGTTAGCCGATCGCAATCAAACCTCGCACACCTACGACGAGGCGTTGGCCAAGGCCGTTTACGGCCGGCTGCGCCGTTACCTGCCGCTCCTTGAAGCGCTTGCCGATAAACTTGCCCTGTAGAGTTAATACCTCGATCGCGCCAGATAAATGGACCAGGCGCCGATCAGCAAGTTCAAGAAGTGCTGGAGCAGCGGAAACGTTAATTTTAGATTTTCGATTGCCGATTTTCGATTGAGCGGAAAATCAGATGGATGAAAGTGTTTTCAAAGGACGCACGAAGCAGTTGGCGGTCGCGTCGATTCGAACGCTGCAGAAACGTCCATTATCGCCAAGCAAATCGGCAAGCCAATAGACGGAGATGAATTAGATGATTTTCGATCTTAGATTTTCGATTTTAGATTGTCGGCAGAATCCGAAGAACTGTGACGATAAGGTTCAATCAAGAGCCGTATTTCCCAATCGAAAATCGGCAATCGAAAATCTAAAATCGGTTGGGGTGGCCGTTCTACTGCTTCTGGCGGGACGGGTGCATGCCGCCGACGCTCCAAGGTGGCAGCAGGACTGGGAGCGAGTGGTGGAAGCGGCAAAAAGGGAGGGGCAGGTTTCGCTTTACGGCGGCCAGGAGATTACCCATCCGGACATCATCGCGGCGTTCAACAAAGAGTTCCCGTTTATCAAAGTGCTTTCGGTCGCCGGACGGGCGGCGGATCTGATGACCCGCATCGTCGCCGAGCGGCGCGCTGACAAATACTTGGCCGACGTGATGGCGAGCGGACCCAACGGACCGCGCATGTTGTACCTCGCCAAAGCGCTCGATCCGATTTCGTCGACTTTCATTCTGCCGGAGGTGACCGACGCGTCGAAGTGGTATGGCGCCAAGCACTGGTACGCCGATCCGGAAAATCAACATATCTTCATGTTCGAAGGCACCAAAGATACCGAGATCACGCTGTTTCGCGATCGCGCCCAGGGCACCAATTGGCTGGCGAACGGTAAGTTTCCGCTTTGTCTTTTGTGTCGTGACATCGACAAG
>Ga0073934_10000379_pt1 | contig 129546 bp, 112 predicted proteins | sample LarsenN4metaG_FD_76834 | JGI IMG/M metagenome (GOLD analysis project Ga0073934, IMG submission 76834) | Hot spring sediment bacterial and archeal communities from British Columbia, Canada, to study Microbial Dark Matter (Phase II) - Larsen... ... | reverse complement strand
CGGTTTTTCGATCAGGTCACCGCCGCCGCCGGTGCTTTCCAGGTATTCCGACGGATGGATCTGGAAGGCGCTGAAGGCCACTTTGGAGGGAAAGGCCACATCGGGCCGGCACAGGCTGAACTTCACCGTCAAATCGTCCACCGCTTCGATGGTCTTCAGCACCCCGCCGTATTCACATTCTGCCTCCACCGCCGCTTCTGACTCACCTTCGGCTGGCGCTGCTGCAGCTTCGCCGCCGGAAATAACGGTCAGGTCGGCCCCATCAAACCATTTCTTGGAAAGTTCGCTCAAAGTGCCGTCGGCGTGCATAGCGTCAATAACCTCAGATACCTTCGCTTGCAAACTGGTTGCGTCGAGCGAGCTATTCTTATCAAAAGCTGCCGCCAGGTTCTCCACAAACACCGGCTCGCCGACTTTGACCACTTCGATGCCGCTGGCAATGGCCTGGTCAACCACCGTGCCCGAGGTTAAGAACACCTGAAATTCTTCTCGACCGGCCTGAATGGATTGGGCACATTCCGCATCAGTAGAGAGTGGCACGACGGTGACATCGGCAGGCGGGGGAACCTTGATATCGGAGTCAGGAATACCGACATCCTCACCCTTCAGATAGGCTTCATAGGTGGTCGAGGTACCAACACAGACAGCCTGGCCGGCAATCGCCTCAATTGAGTCAATCCCAGAGTCGGCAGCGGCAGCAAACTGGGCCGGGGTAAAATAGTAAGGACTGCTAAAGAGCAGCACTTCCTGGCGCTGCTTGGTAATGGTCATCGAGCCAACGCTCATATCCCACTGGTCGCCCCAGTTGCCGGCGGTAATGATGTCCCACTCAGGGGTCACAAACTCAACCTCAACGCCCAGGCGTTTGGCAATTTCGGTGGCCACATCAATGTCAAAGCCTTCAAACGTGCCATCCGGCTTGAGCAAAGATTGGGGGGCATAGTTGGGGTCGGTTGAAACCCGAATAGTCCCATTGGCCATAATTTGGGCCAACAGGTCATCCCCGCCCTCGGCGGCAGCGGCTTCTTCGGTCGCTGCCGGGGCTTCGGCGGCGGGTTCTTCGGTGGCTGCGGGAGCTTCAGCGGCCGGTTCTTCGGTCGCTGCCGGGGCTTCGGCGGCGGGTTCTTCCGTAGCCGCCGGAGCTTCGGCGGCCGGTTCCTCGGTGGCGGCCGGGGCGGCCGGCTGCGCTGCGCCGCCGCAGGCTGCTACCCACAGCAAGGCAGCCACCAGGCTAAACAGTAAAAACAAATTTCTCTTTCTGATCATTAGAAAATCTCCTCCTGACAACATTTAGAAAAATAGTTGATTCCGGTTCATCTATCATTTAAAGCTGAGCAAATCTTTAAAGATGTCACCTCCTTCCCTGGCTGTGACACGATGCCTGGCTAGATTGTTAACCCCCCACCCAGCGCTTCACTTACGCTGTGGTTATGCAGGGGAGTATAACACGTCCTGAGTGCCGCGTCAAAGAAAAGGGAAACCCCTTGACGAGACGGGAGAATGATTTTATTAGAGTTTATCGGAAATAAAAATACCTCTTGCCAAGGCGCAAAGAACATCTTCTATCTTCCCTCTTCCGGCCGGCTGAAATCCTGTCCGTACCATTTGAGGTAAATCTCGGCCAAAGTACCCTGGCGGTGCAGCCGGGCCAAAATTTTGTTAATTTCCAGCATCAACCGCTCTACCTTTAAATTATCTACCGGGACGGCGGCAACGGCCAGCGGCTGGACTCCAATCTTGACCCATTTGAGCGGCAGCCCGCTTTTGACCGCTTCCTCAAAGATTGGGCCCGGGCCAAAAAGAAGCTCACCCTGAAATTCAGCGTCCAGTTCGGGCTGGCCCATCTGCCGGATGGCTTTTTGCAGATTCGCCAGCGGCACGGGTTGAACATCGGCGGGGCGTTGGGGCAGTAGTGGTTTCTGTTGAACGGTCAAAGCTGTACCGCCGGGTAATAATAGGCGCTGGTAGGCGCTGTCTGCCAGCACGCCGACCGGCTGCCCCGCTATGCTGCGCAGGGCCGTAACCTCAGTAGCCGTTGCCAAACTTAAAAGACCCATCGGCATATAGCCATAGGGCTTTGAAAAAACCAAAGGGTTTGAGGGTTGATCAGGCGACGGGTCAAAAGGAACCAGAGAAGCGATGGCAATATCCCACTGGCCGCGCCAATCCCCGGAGCTAAGAGCAGGGGGATAACCTTCAACCAATTCCAACTCAAGACCCAGGCCCTCGGCAATGTGCCGGGCCAGGTCAACCTCAAAGCCGTTGAGCGCGCCGCCTGTTTCGGCGTTGGAGAAGCCGCGGAAGGCCGGAGGTGAAAAGTTGGCTTCCGGCCACACCCGGATGCCGACCCGCAGGACGCCGTTTGCCAGCAAACGGTCTAGCAGGTCGGAACCATCGCCGATGGGGATGGGCGGGATCAACAGCGGGGTAGGCGTCGGCGGGGCGGGGGATGGGGTGGGGGTGGGCAGAGGCGCGGCCTGGCACTGAGCAGCTATCAGCAAGGCCAGCAGGAAGAACCAGATAGATTTCAGGTTAACAGCGAAGATCGTCATTAAATATTGTTGGCAAAACTGATTTAAAAATCGGTTTCGCCATAAAACGTAAAGCGTAAAACGTAAGGACTAACAGAGAAAACCGTTACGTTTTAGGTCTATCAATAGTCTCAATTGAAATGAAACATGTCCAAATCAAAAACGCCCGGCCACAAATAGCGCCAGGCGTTCTTAATTCTAAATCAGGAGTAGGGTTGCCTTACTGAGCGTCGCGGGCGCAGCGGAAACCGATGTCGTCGTTGGCGCTGGTGGCGGGCGGCCCGGCGTTGCGGTTGTAGGTGGTGACCAGTTCGCCATCTTCGCCGTCAAACCAGCCGCCGCCCCGGTTGACTTTATTCTCGCTGCCAAAGAAGGGGTCAGCATCGGCGGCCGCGCCGGGATAGGCCACAAAATCATCGGCAGTCCATTCGCGCACATTACCGGCCATATCTTCTACCCCATAGGGGCTGGCGCCCGCGCCAAAGCTGCCGACGGCAGTGGTGCCGCGAATACCGCCTTCGTAGAAGTTGCCGTTTTCCGGCACAAAATCATTACCCCAGGGATAAATGCGGCCATCGGTGCCGCGAGCCGCTTTTTCCCATTCGGCCTCGGTCGGCAGCCGTTTGCCGGCCCACTCGCAGTAGGCCTTGGCGTCATCCCAGGTAACGTAGACCACCGGATGGTTGCCCTTGCCTTCGGCCACATCTTTCCAGTTTTTGCTGCTGTTCTGTTCGGCGTAGGTTTGATAGCCGGATTCTTCGACGAAGCGAGCAAATTCGTCGTTGGTCACTTCAAAGCGATCAATTTCATAGGCGGGCAGGTCCACTTCATGGGCCGGACCATTTTTGGGTTTGCCACCATCCTGGCCCATGGTGAAGGGGCCGGCGTCAATCAGGACCATATCTTCGGGGATGGGCACCGCAGCCGGTTCCTCGGTCGCGGCGGCCTCGGTGGTTGCTTCCGCTTCAGATGTGCCTTCGGTCGTCGCTTCGCCGGCCGCCTCTTCGGTGGCTGATTCAATGGGCGCTACGGTTGGAGTTGCTCTGGGGGTGGGCGTGGGCGGCGCAGGTTTGGGGGTCGGCGTAGCCAAAACTACCGGCGTAGGCGTATTGGCCGGTCCTTCCGTCGTCGCGGCGGTCTGACCGGCGTCACCGCCCCCTGCTTGCGGGGGGGGACCACATGCTGCCACAAAAGCGGATAGAAGCAGAGTTACAAGCAAAAGCAGCTTTTTCATTCTTTCATTCTCCTCCAAATCAGAATAGTATTTATAAGGGCTGGCGACAGAGTATAGCAAAATAACCCTGTTTCAACAAACAAAAGGGGGATGTTTTGATTCTAATCAGGGTAGCAGGGTAGCAGGTAGCAGGGTCACAAAGTAGCAGGTAGCAGGGTCACAAAGTAGCAGGTAGCAGGGTCACAAAGTAGCAGAGATTTTTTTCTGCAATTCTGCGACTCTGCTACCTTGTTACTTGTGGTATAACTCTACGAGTTTCCACATCTGCTACCCTTCGGGTTGAGACTGGTCGGCCTGAATGGCTAAGGCTGCCAACTGCTCATAGTAGGGCTGACATTCGGCCAGGAGAGGTTTCAAATGTTCGGGGAAAGGGCTGGCTTTGGGGCGATAGGCTTCAAAGCCGGTGGACTGGTGAACACTATGATACCAGTGCTTGGCCCAGACGCCATCTTCCGGGCGTGGCCCGGCCGGCCAACTCAACATAGCTTCGTCAAAGGGGATGCCGATTTGTTGGCACAGCCGGCTGAGAACTCCGCGCGGATTGAGCAGCACCTGTTTGGCCTCGAGTACCGGCGGGGTTTGACCGCGCGAGCGCAGATAATCAAGCAGCTTGAGGTGATCGGCATAATCGGTGTCGCGCAGGGTCGGCTGCTTGACATTTTTGGCATAGGAAGGCAGCATATCCCGCGGGTCGCGGGTGAGCAGGACATTGATGGTCTGATCGAGAAAATCCCAGTCAAGATTGACCAGATGGTGGGTCATGTGTTTGAAGAAAACCAGCCGCGTGGGATAGTCGCCTAAAATAACCTCTCTGACCACTTTAGCGCCGTCATTTTCCTGAACGGCCATGACTTCAGCCGAACCGGGATGGTAGGTATGGGCGTCGGTGGTGGAGAGATAGTGTGCATACAGCGGCTCGTCCACCACGGTGGTGTCCGCTCGCTGAGCAAAGGAGTACATCAGGGCCGTAGAAATGTTACGCGGCCCGGACCAGAGACAGATGCGTTTGGTCATCAAAAACCTCTTAAGGAATAAGAAATAAGAAATAAGAAATAAGAATTAAGAATTAAGAATTAAGAATTAAGAGGGAAACTGTTTTCTAATTTCTAATTTCTTATTTTTGCTTTTTAGCTGCCTGAACGGCCAGTTCAATCTCCTGGCGGTATAACTCGCTTAGCTGGCGGGTCATAGGACCGTATTTGCCCTCGCCGATGGTCCGGCCATCCACCTCGATCACCGGGGTCAGGCCGCCAAAGGTGCCGGTGACAAAGGCTTCGTCGGCCCCGTAAACATCGAACAGCGAGAAATTTTTCTGATAACAGGGGATGCCGTGTTTGTGACAGGCATAAATCACCTTGCCGCGGGTGATGCCGTTCATACAATACTGCCCGGTCGAAGTCCAGACTTCGCCTTTTTTGACCATGAAGAAATTGGTGGCGTTGCAGGTACTGACAAAGCCGTGAATATCCAGCATGAGGGCTTCGTCGGCTCCGGCGTTGAGCGCCTGGATGAGGGCCATGACCTCGTGCAGTTTGCTGTGGCAGTTGAGCCGGGGGTCCAGGTAATCGGGCGAACCGCGCCGGATGGTCGAGGTGAAAAGGCGGACGCCTTTTTCTTTGGTGCCAGGGTCAGCTTGTTTGTGTTCGGCAATGATGACCAAATTTGGCCCGCTGAGGGTCAGCCGGGGGTCCTGCGAGGGTGTCTTTTTGATGCCCCGCGTCAGCATAAACCGCACGTGAACATTATCTTCCATTTCGTTGGCTTGCAGGGTTTGCCACAGCGCCTCGGTCAATTCCTGGCGGGTCATACCCACCTCCAGGCCGATGGTGGCGGCGGCCTGCCAGAGCCGGTCAAGGTGCTCGTCGAGGAAAACCAGGACGCCCTGATGCAGCCGTACCGCCTCCCAAACCCCATCGCCGACCAGGTAGCCGCTGTCAAAGACCGAAATTTTGGCTTCATGGCGGGGGAATAATTCGCCGTTGATATAAATCAAAATATTTTCATTGCGTGGATCGGGTACAGCATTGTGCGTGCCGTGCGCCATGAGAATACTCCCCTTTTTTGTTTATCTTGTCGTTAAAAACAACAGATATGGTTCCTCGATCAGCTCACAGATGTAATCCAGAAACCGGGCGGCGGGTGCGCCATCAGCCAGGCGGTGATCGAAGACCAGGCTGAGGGTCATCATTTTGCGGACGACAATCTCCTCGCCCCTGGCGACCGGCTTGGCCACAATCCGGCCGACGCCCAAAATGGCCGCTTCCGGCAGATTGATCACTGGGGTAAAAGCATCCACGCGATACATACCCAGGTTGGTAATGGTAAAAGTACCGCCGCTCAAATCGTCGGGGGCGCTTTTGCCAGCCCTGGCGCGATCTACCAGCGCCCGGAAATCGGCCCCAAACTGCTGCAAGCCTTTGGTATCAGCATTGCGAACGACCGTGACCATCAAGCCCCGCTCGGTATCCACGGCCAGGCCGAGGTTGATTGGTTTCAAATATTCAATGGCATCCCCCGCCGCCGAGACGCGCGCGTTCATGTAAGGGAACTTCCGCAGCGCGTTGGCGACAATTACCCCCAGCAAATCGTTATAGCCCGGCGTATAGCCCCACTCCTGGCTGAACTTGGCTTTGAGTTGTTCGCGCAGCTTTACAAATTCGGTCGCATCTACCTCCGTGACCAGGGTGACGCGGGCGGTGGTGTGGACGCTTTCGGCCATCCGCCGGAAAACAATGCCGCGAATGCCTTTGAGGGGGATACTTTGCAAAATATCAGCGTCGGGCGGAGAAGCAGGCTGAGGAGGAGAAGCAGGAACTGAAGGAACTAGGGGAACTGAGGGGGAACTTGGAGGGGTGGGTTCGGGAACAGTGGGAGTTGAGGTGGAGGGGAGGGTTGGGGGTTGGGTCGGGGCGGCAGCGTGGAGAATGTCTTCTTTGGTGATGCGGTCGTGGTCGCTGCCAGCCAGCGCGCGCACGTCTACACCCATGTCGGCGGCCATTTTTTGGGCAACAGGTGTGATTTTGGGCAGTTCGGCGGTCCTCTCCCCCCTCCCTGCGGTTGCCTCTCCCTCTGGAAAAGGGGAGGCCGGAGGCGAGACAGTCGCCTCCTCACCTCTCGTTTCTTTGCTTCCGGCTTCGCCGTTTTTTGAGGGGACGCTTTCCCCTTCGCCAATGGTGGCTACGACGGTCATCACCGGCACGGAGTCGCCCGCTTTGTAGGGGCCGATATGCAAAACTCCCTGCCCATTGGCCGGAACCGGGACCACAGCTTTATCGGTCTCCACCTCTACAATTTCATCGCCTTCATTTACTTCCACCCCATCGTCCACCAACCAATTGACAATGGTGACTTTATCTACGTTGTCGCCCAATTTGGGAATGAAAAAATCTACAGCCATATCGCTCCTCAGCATCGGTGAGATACTCATCAAGTATACTTTAAGACAGCAAAGTTACAAAAAGAGACACAATGAGGCAAAGGAACGAAGTTATTTCACTCCACCTCCGGCGCTTCGGGCGCAACCCGTAACGTGGACTCGTTGCGATAGGTCACCAGGCCAGGGGCCGCACCTTTGATGGCGCGGACGTATTTCTTGACGGTCACATCCACCTCGACGCTGGTATCATTGCGGGCGCGGGAGTAATAGGCGGCGATGGCGGCGGCCCAAAAGACATCTTCTTCGCTGGGCAAACCCTGGGCGGTGGGGATGACGACATGCGCACCGGGGATGTGGCGGGCGTGCAGCCACAGGTCGTCGGCGCCGGCGCGATTGAAGGTGAGGTGGGCATTTTGCAGGGCGTTTTTACCCACCCAAACCGTTGCGCCGCCGGGGGCGGTCAGGCGAAGATAACGGGTGGCACTCTTTTTTTGCTGCGCTTTTTCGCGCCGGGTTAACGGGCGAAAACCGGCGGCAGCCAATTCCTCGGCCACCGCGTCAATCTCCAGGCGATTTTCGGCCATCAGTAAATCCTGTTCCAACTGCTCCAGGTAACGCTCGTCCAGGGTTATTTTCTCCAGTTGGGCCGGAATCTCGTCGGCGGCGCGAAGGGCTTTGCGGTAGCGACTAAAGTAATCCTGGGCATTTTCGCTGGCGGAAAGAGCCGGGTCGAGGCTGATTTTGAGAAGTTGATCGGCCGGGAAGTTGACGGTCAACTCTTTTTGGCCCGGCTTGATCTGGTAAGCAAAGGCCAAAATCGCCTCGCCTTTTTCCTTTAAAGTCACCGGGTTAGCTTGCGCTTCGGCATCCTCGGCCAGACGTTCCCGGCGGCGAGCCAGCTTTTGGCGGGTTTCGTTAATGGCCTGGAGGAGGGGCGCTTTGGCAGCGGCATAGCCGGAAGCCGCCTCAGTGAAATAAATCTCTACCGCTGTCGAAAGGGTTTCGGTGGACTGAGTGCGCGGCAGGTGTTGCAGCGGATAGGGTGCAAACGCCAGCGGCACATCGTCCTCGTCAAGGGCCAGGGTGGGTTGCCACTCCTCCCGTTCAAGCTGTTCAAAGAGATGGCGGAACGAAGTCAACAGCGGGGCCAGGGTGGTGAGCTGCTCCACTTTAGTTTCGGCGCTGCCCGTAGCCCGGTGGACAATCTCACGGGCCAGCAGCGGGCTGACGCCGCTGACGGTTTCGGTCAGCAGGCGGGTCAGGCTAAGTTGAGGCGAGGCTTCGGCCAGTTCCTGGCGCAGGGTGAGTTCGGTCAGCTCGGGAGGAGCTAACTTGAGCTGAGCCGGTGGGGGTTCGTAAAGGTGGCCGGGGAGGAGAAGACGAGCAGGGGAGCGGGGGGGCAGGGGAGCAGAGGAGGTTAATTTGGTGAGGCGAGCCACGCCCAGGATAGTCTGATCTAAATCCAGCAGGATGAGATTGCTGCGGGTGCCCAACAATTCGATGGCCAGGATGGTCGAGCCGACGGGGCCGACGAAACTGAAGAAGAGCAGGCGTTCGTAGGCCGGCTGGTCAATGGCGGTCAGACGGGCGCCATGCAGATATTTGCGCAAGACCAGCATGAGCGGCGTCTCGTTGCCGACGCCGCGCCGCACTTTCTGGCTGCTCAAATGTACCCGAGGCGCTTGCGGTTCGGCGGAAACAATCAAGTAATGGCGAACCGGATGGACATAAATCTCAAGGCCGTAGGTAAGCGAGTTGGTCTGGGTGACCCGCTGAACTCGCCCACCGAGGAGCGTTTGGCGCAGTTCGGTGGCCATGGCCGCCACACAGAAAGTATCAAACGTCATGGGTTGAAATGTTTAACGTTTGAACGTTAAACCTAGTTTGAGTTAAAATCATATAAATGTCCAGAAGAGTTATTTCCAACGATTTTGGGCCGGGATTAGAGGATTAGGAGATATTTCCCTCTATCTTTCATCCCCCAATCTCCTAATCCCGGCGAAAATTTTTTTATAGTTTTTCAGAAAAACATTTTAAGTTTGTAGTGACGACTTCAGTCGTCCAGACCAGTAAAAACGACTAAAGTCGTTACTACGAATCAAAAACATTATCTGAACATCCAGGCTATTGATCGGAGTTTAACGGCAAGGTAAAACAAATAGTCGTCCCCTGGTCGGGCACGCCTTCGCTCTGCACCGAAATTTGGCCGCCGTGGGCGACTACCAGATTTTTAGCAATGGCCAGGCCCAGCCCCGTCCCGTGCGAATTGCCCGCTTTGTAAAAACGATCAAAGATGTGGGGCAGGTTTTCGGCCGGAATCCCCACACCAGTATCGCTGACCCAGACGGTGACCTGCTGCTCAGCCTGCTCAGCCGGGTTGAACTGCGCCGCCACCTGTACTTTGCCGCCGGCCGGGGTATGGCGCAGGGCATTGGCAATCAGGTTAGCCAAAACCTCCCGAATGCGAACCGGGTCAATCTCCAGCAGAGGCACATCCTCGGCCACAGCCACCCTCAAGGCCACGCCCGCGGCCTCGGCCTGGGCGCGAAAAGAGGCTGCGGTTTCAGCGGCCAGAACACCCAAATCGGTTGGTTCCCGGTGAAGCTGGAGCGCCCCGCTTTCGGCCAGAGAGAGCGTCCGCAAATCGTCAATCAGACGGGCCAGCACGCGGGTATCTTCGAGAATCAGCCCCAGATGGGCGTCGTCGCGCGGATAGACGCCGTCGAGCAGTCCTTCTAGGTTGCCCTGAATGATCGTTAGTGGAGTGCGCAGTTCGTGGGTCACGTCGGCCAGCAAATTACGGCGCTGGGTTTCGTTCATTTCCAGGCGCTCGGTCATGGCATTAAAAGCCCGGCTCAGGGCGCGGACTTCCCTGGGGCCGTATTCGGCCACACGGGTCGAGTAGTCGCCCGCTTCCACCCGTCCCACTGCTTCCATCAACTCACCCACCGGTGTGGTAAAGCGCCGCAGCAGCCGCCCAACCAGCATGAGTAACAGCAAGCCGACCAAAAAAAAGCCGCAAAAGAAGAAGGGCGGCGGGCCATCATATTGAAAGTCGGGTTTGCCTGAACTAATAAAGGTAAACCAGGAGGTCAACGCCCCCACCCCGGCTGCAATCAGGGCCAAAATTACCAGCAGCCCCAGGACACGCCAGAAAAAAAAACGGCGCATTTTGGACCAGTGCGAACGCTGGGGCGGCCACGGCTCGTCATCGGGCCACCAGGGTGGGCGGCGATGGGGGTGAAAGTGGGGTGGTTTCATTTGTCTATCATAATTGCTCACGTGGGATAACGAGGTGCGTTCATTATTATGCACCACGTCCCCGTACTACGATATTTCTACTCATCGGCAAATTTATACCCAACGCCGTAGACTGTCAACACGTAGCGCGGTTCGCGCGGGTCAGGCTCCAGCTTGCGGCGAATATTTTTGATGTGGGCGTCAATGGCCCGCTCATACGACTCAAAGGCGACGCCATGCACGGCGTCGAGCAGTTGGGCGCGGGTGAAGATACGCCCCGGTTGGCGGGCCAGCGCGGCCAGTAGCTCAAATTCGGTCGGGTCAACTCGACGGGCTGCTCGCCCCGCATCACCCGCATCCTGGGCACGTCGAGAGTGATTTCGCCCAGGCGGATTAGCTCCTCAGCCGCCGGTGTTGTTTCGGCCCGGCGCAGCACCGCCCGAACACGGGCAACCAGTTCTTTGGGGCTGAACGGTTTGGTCAGGTAGTCGTCCGCGCCCAACTCCAGGCCGACCAGTTTATCCGACTCTTCGCCGCGGGCGGTCAGCATGATAATCGGCACGTTGGACTCTTTGCGCAGGGTACGGGTCACGTCGAGACCGTCTATGTCGGGCAGACCCAGATCCAACACAATTAAATTCGGTTTATGGATACGGACGACCGCCAAAGCGGTTTTGCCGGCGTCGGCGGTCAACACGGTGAAGCCGGCGTATTGCAGATAGTCACGGGCCAGTTGCAGGATTTTTGTCTCATCGTCAACAACGAGGATGGTTTTCATCTTATAGATGTCCAGAAAAGTTTTTCCCAACGATTTTGGGCCGGGATTGGGAGATTGGGGGATTTTTCCCTTTATTTTTGTCCCCAAATCCCCTAACCTGGACAAGCCAGAACCAAAAATAGTTCTCTCGCAAAGACGCAAAGGTTTTTAATAATATTTCTTGGCGTTCCTGGCGACTTTGCGTGAGATTTTCTTGTTCAATGGGCAAAGATTCAATCGCTAAGACTCTAATCCCGGCGAAAATTTTTCTAGGGATTATACCATATATAGCACAATAGAGGTTAAGCAGCAGAGTCCAAAGCTGAGCTTTGGACTCCACCCAATCACGGCCAAATTTTTCAGGATGCTGGGGGCGGGGTTTGCTCTGGATTCTGAGCGTGAGCCTGGCGGTGCCACTCGTCAAACATGGGCGGGACGCCTCGGCCGTGGTAGTCGTGCCGCCAGCCGCGGCCCCAGCCCCACGGGCCGCCCCACCACAGCCCGCGAAATAGGGCAAAGATGAGGAAGAGGAACAGCAGCGGTCCAAAGCAGCCAAAGAACCCAAAGCCGAAGGGCCGGTGAAACAAGAAGGGGCCGCCGTAATAGGGATACAGCCTGCCTTCGGCTCCGGCGGGTAGATCGGTCAGCTTGCCGCTTTCGATCAGGCCCTGGGCCACGCCGGCGTTGTAACTATACACGCCGATACTGACTGCGCCGGCGATCAAAACCAGCGCCAGCAAAACACCCAGCACAATTCTCCTGTTCATTTTTGTGACTCCTTTCGTGAGTGATCGTGATTAACAGGTTTATGAACAGGAGTATAGAAGTAGATTGTGAACAGAGTGTGAAGGGGCGATGAAGGCTTTGCGGAGAAAAGTTAAAAGAGCGCCAATTTAGCTGCCAGAGTTTCAGCCGTATCGTTGCCGCGCATCCGCAGGCGTTTGAGTTCAAAGCGGTCGTTGAAGGATTGCTCGATGCCCCACTGGGTCGTCACTGCGCCCCAAAAATTGGCCGACTCTAGCACTTTGATGGTTAGCCCATCGTAGCGGCCGGAAGGATAGCAGAAGAAGCGCACCGGCTCGCCAATTCGCTCTTCAATGGCCTCTTTGGAGCCGAGGATTTCATAGACCAAAAAGTCCACATCCCGCCCACTCAAATCAGAGTGGCGATAGCTGTGCGAGCCAAACTCCATACCGGCCTGGTGCATTTCTTTGACCATATCCCAGGAGAGGTAATCCACGTTGTTCTCGTCAATGGGTTGGGTAAAAACAAAGAAAGTGGCCGTGTAATCATATTTACGCAGCAGCGGAAACGCATTTTCGTAGTGGTCGCGGTAGCCGTCGTCAAAGGTGATAATGATGGGCTTGGGGGGCAGCGTCGCCTCTTGACTAAGGGCGTAGGATAGCTCCGCCAGCGATACCGTTTCATAGCCGGCCTGGCGCAAATAGGCCAGATGCGATTCGAACAGGTCAGGTGTGACCGATAAGTCCTGGCGGATCACATTGGCCCCGGCTGGGGGGATGGAAAGATAATGGTACATTAAGATGGGCACTTGCAGCGCAAAGCCTTTGGCCGTTGGCGTCGGCTGGGGGGTGGGGGTGTCGGTGCTGGTCGGCGTGGCCGAAGGTAAAGGCGTTGCGGTGGGGCTGAGGGTCCCGGTAGGCGTCTCGGTGGGGGTCGGGGTACGGGTCGGGCTGGGGGTAAAGGTTGACGTAGGCGAAGATGTGGGCAGCGGGGTAACGGTAAAAGTGGGGCGGCGGGTGAGAGTGGGGGAGGCTGCAAGACGAGCGGATTTCGCGCCTTGCTCATCTCCGGCAACAAAGCCGAGACCCATTTGTAATCCCACCACTGCAAATAACAGCGGAGCAATAAACCAATAACGGGCCAAAGCCCGCACTTTTGGCTTCAAAAGAGTTTTCCTTACCAGTAGCGCAAATTGAGATCAAAGCTTGAGTATACGTGGGGTTATTATGGTTGTCAAAGTAAGACTAAAGCTAAACCTATGCTTTGAAATTGGAGGTCTTGAGTTTATAATTAGCTTTATAGACAAAGTCTTGCCCAAATTCGGTTAGCCGGGGCTAAAATGAGCCAGTATCGGTTTTGGTGGGATGAAACGAATATCGAGCATATCGCTAATCACGGCGTAGAGCCTTACGAAGCAGAAGAAGTTATTGACGATGATCCATTTATCACAAAAGTAGGCGAAGGCAAATATGTAGCTTATGGTCAAACGGATGCTGGACGTTACCTGCTGGTTGTATTTGCTCGCAAGTCGGAGCAGAGATTACGTATAATTACAGCTCGTGATATGACTGTTGCGGAAAGAAAAAGGATCAAACGTAGAGGGAAATAAAATGCCAAAACTACCAGACTTTAACGATGATGACGAATTAGCAACCTGGTTTGATACGCACGACAGCGCGCCATATATGGATGATATGAAAGAAGCTGAGGAAAAATTTGAGGTTATTCGTACCGCCTTTGTGACCAGGCCGGTGGATGTGCGCCTGCGTTCCGATTATTTAGAGGCTATTCAAGAGGTGGCCGAACGCAAAGGTGTACCTTATCAAATTTTGGTGCAAACCTGGCTATTAGAAAAGTTAACCCAAGAAGCGCCCGATTTGGTTCCCCAGTAGTTCCTCACCCTTCACACCTCGTCAAAATCCACCAATTCCCCGGAAGGGGTCAACGTTTTGATCCGCAGTTCGGCGCTGTCGAGTTGCTGGTTGCAGTAGTGAGCCAGGGCCATGCCGCGCTGGTAAAGGGTTAGCGCCTCTTCCAGGGGTAAATTACCGGCTTCGAGTTTCTGCACCGTTTCTTCCAATTCTTGATAGGCTTGTTCAAAGCTCAGGGTTTCGAGCGGGGGCGGGTTGTTGTTCATAGGATTATCCTGCTATAAAGTTGATAGAATGACCGGAGACCGCCCCTTCCCTACCCTCCCCCTCTGAGGGGGAGGGTAGGGAAGGGGCGGCGGTCAGCGGTCGGTCGTCGGCGGTCGTTTTTCCCATTCCAGCGACCACTCGACGGCGCGCCTGATTCCCTCGGCAAATGACACCTGGGGTTCATAACCGAGGATCGTTTTGGCTTTGGTCAGGTCGGCCACATAGAAGTTGATTTCGCCCGGTTGAATTGGCTCGTCAAGAATGGTCGGGGTGACGCCCAGAACAGCGCCGATGGTTTCGGCCAGTTGGACCAAGGTAGCCGGGCTGCCGGAACTAAGGTTGAAGGTTTCATTGACCACTTCACCAGCGGCCAACTTCTCGATGCCCAGCAGCAAACCATTCACGCAGTCATCCACATAGGTAAAATCAATCACTTTGCTCCGATCAAAAATCGTCACCGGCTGGCCGCGGCGAATCTGATTCACAAAAATGTGCAGCACCCGCGTCATCCGCTCGATGTCGTTATCATAGCGGCCATAGACATTGCTCAGGCGAAAAACCAGGTACTTCAAATTGTAACAGTTGGCGTAGGCGTAAATCAACATCTCGTCGGCCATTTTGTAGGCGGCATAAGGACTGAGGATGTGAAACACATCGGTGGTATCTTCACCTACGGTCGGCGGGCTAGGCCGGCCATAAACCTCCCTGGAACTGCTGAAAATGATGGGCAGCTTCTGCCGGCGACAATATTCCAGCACGTGGAAAGTAATGGTGGTATTTTCGTGGGCGCGGCGGGGATCCTGGACCAATTCATGGACCTTGGCGTTGGCGGCCAGATGCGCCACCAGGTCAGGCTGAATAAATTGAGGGGCCGCCGCCGCAATCTCGGCGGGCGTGGGCATACTCTGGCTTAAATCGGCCTGGAGGAAAGGGATTTGGTTAGTCCAGGTGTTGATCCGCTTATCAATACCCAGAACGGTGTGGCCTTTTTGCTGGAGGGCTAAGCACAGATTGGTTCCTACCTGCCCGCTGCTGCCGGTAACGAGGATTTTCAAGATGATTTCTCCGAGATAATAATTCCGTCTTGCGTGTTGCGTCTTCCGTGTATTTACGCAAGACGCAACACGCAAGACGCTTCACATTTCACGCACATTCACTTCAAACGCCCCATCGCTCACTTTGACCACCAGCGCATCGCCCGGATTGACCTGAGCGGTTTGAGTGATGACCAGCGAGCCTTTCTGGACAATAGCATAACCCCGCGCCAGGGTTTGTTGGGGATTGAGCGTTTCCAGCCGCGCCGCTAAAGTTTTCACCCGTTCCTGCTGCAACAAGAGCTGGTGCTGCAAGCTTCGGCTTGAGCGGGCAGTCAGGGTATCCAACCGCTGACGGTAGTTGTCGAGCGCCGCCTGGGGCGACACCCGCGCCAAAGCCCAGGCCTGCCGGCTGACCTCGCTGCGGGCCGAGTTAATCTGCTCCTGCATGGCCCCGGTCAGGGTAAGCTGCTGGTCGTACAGGGTTCGCTTCAATTCAAGGCGGTCGGGCGTGGCTAATTCGGCGGCGGCGGAGGGAGTGGGGGCGCGCACGTCGGCTACAAAATCGGCGATGGTAAAATCGGTTTCGTGGCCGATGCCGGTGATAAGCGGGATGGGACAGGCGGCGATGGCGCGGGCCAGAGCTTCGTCGTTGAAGGCCCACAAATCTTCCAGGCTGCCGCCGCCCCTGGCTAAAATAATGACATCCACTTTTTGCCGGATGAGCAACCCCAGCGCGGCGATAAGCTGGAGCGGTGCGGTTTCGCCCTGCACCTGGGCCGGGGCCAGGAAAACCTGGGCCAGAGGGTAACGGCGACGCAGCACATTGAGGATGTCGCGCAGGGCCGCGCCGGTGGGCGAAGTCGCTACTCCGATCTTTTGGGGAAAGTGCGGCAGCGGCTGTTTCAGGTCAGCTTCAAACAGACCTTCGGCGGCCAGGCGGGCTTTGATCCGTTCAAACTGAGCGTACAATGCCCCCTGTCCGGCGGGCTGCAGGTCGTCCACATAAAACTGATAGTTGCCTCCCGCCTCATACACCGAGACCCGCCCGTGGGCCAGCACCGCCTCGCCCTCGCGCCGCGGCAGATAAGAGAGCAGCGCCGCCTGAGAGCGCCAGACCACGCAGCGCAGGCTGGCCGCCGCATCCTTGAGCGTAAAATAGATATGGCCCGACGAGGCCGGCTTCCAGTTGGAGATTTCCCCTTCCAGCCACAGGTCTTGCAGGGTCAAATCGGCCTCCAGCTTGCGCCGGATGTAAGCATTAACGGCGCTGACACTGAGGATGCGGGGGGAAAAGTCAAAGAGAGGGAGCATTTTAGAGGCTAAGATTGATGAGAGGATCGAGTTAACGGCAACTGAGTTAGACGGATGCGTTTTTTATCTACTACACAAACAGAGCTTTCCAAATCTACTGGCCTTACTTGTATTAAGATACGTTCTAACAACTGGCACATTTCAGCATCCGAGTAGTTGCCACCTCGAAACAAAATTAAGCCTGGCCCAATGGCTGAACTGAGAGCCAAAAGCCGAGGAAAATCTAAATCAGCAGTAATAACAACTCGATTCTCCGCACAAGCGATTTCTAACAATTCACTATCGGCGGCTCGGTCTTTGCCGATTTGATAAGCATGAACTCCCTCGTGACCAAATTTCTCAAGTACCTGGAACAGCATCAATGAAACCGGCATATCGAGCAGAAATTTCATCAGGCAAACTCTATGATTTGTTCGTCGGCCAGAAAAGCAGCATATTGCAGCGCTTCTTGAATATCTTCCTTTTCCAGATAAGGATAAGATTTTAGGATGGTTTCAGGGGTTTCACCGGCGGCCAACAACCCTAGCAACCGTGACACTGGAAAACGCAACCCCCGAATACAAGGTTTTCCGCCGCAAACAGCCGGGTCTGTAGTAATGCGTTGCAAAATATTCATGGTTATTTCCTCAAAAATGAAGCCTAAATACCCCGATGTCCACTTACTTCCCGCCATAACACCGTCCACCATCGGGAAGGTCGATCCATTGGGGAAACTTTCGCTCGTTTTGTTCTCGATTTGCCACTTAGGCAACTCCAAGAAAATAATTACTCAATATACGTCTTGCGTGAGGTAAAGCAGACGGAACACGCCGCCACAGGTACGCAAGCGAGACGCAACACGTTTTGGTTAATTTAAATTTTGGAACTGCCTTATTTCCCTGTCGCCAAGTAAATTATACTTGATTTAAAGATTCTCCAAAGGATAGAATTGGTTTTCGTTAGGCTTCAACTTGCGCTTTATGCACCGCGCGGAGCAGTTCAATCTGGCTGATAAGGACATGTTGGATATTTTCGTAAGCCGGCTCCTGACGGGGAAAGCGGCGACGAGCGGCTTTGAGGGCCGGGATGACAAAGGTTTCGGTTTCCTCGATGTACTCTTTTTGTTTGTCGTAGGTAAAGACGTCGATCATGGTTTGAATATTGTGGATGCGGTCTGCACCTTTGGTAACAGAGGCAATTTTGTTCTCGGCAATTTCTCGATAGTACTCCGCATCCGATTTACGATAACCCCGAAACTTTTTGGTCATCAAATTAACCGCCTGGGCCACCAACACCCCAAAGCGGGCTTCGATTTCCTCAAAACCAATGCCATAATCCTCGGGTACATCATGCAGAAAAACGGTGGTTAAGGTTTCTTCGGGATGTTCGAGGCTGGTTACAATAGATTTAACATAGCGCCCAATGGACAATTGGTGGAAATACTCCTGGGTAGTGCCATCTTTGCGCTTGCCGGTGTGCAGTTGGGCTGCATATTCCAGGGCATCCAGGGCCAGGTAATAATTACGGCCGAGCAGCCAGTAACGCATAGCTATAAATTGTTTGGTATATTTGTCGGTCGTCATCTTAAGGTCAGCATGTTCATGATAATTTCTACCAAGCAACCAATAACGCATAGCGATAAACTGTTTGGTCTTTCGGTCAATCATAGCGGGTCGTTGTACTTTCTCCAAAAGGGATAACTGATGTTGAGCAGGAAGATGAATATGCCTATATTGTGTTTTTGTTTGATAACTATTTTTTGGACTTATGAGGATACCACCTGCACCGTAAACAATCCCTTTGTATCAATATCCGTTTCCAGTTCGGCCCGCAGGGCTTCGGCGCGGGAGCGGGGGAGCAGCATCGAGACCAGGCGCACCTGGGGTTCAGTGGAACTGGTGTCCTTACGGAAAATAGCCTTGGTAAACTGGCCCTGCACCGGGATGGTGAAGCGCTGGCCAAAGAACTCGACGGTGTAGTTGCCTAATTCGGTGGTGTAAACTTCAAAGCCGCCGATACCCCACTCCGGCTTGCTGCCGCTGGTCACCTGCTGCCGCCGCCCGCTGGGGCTGGTGATGGTAATCACGCCGTTGGACACCCCAATATCGCCCACCAGCAGGGGCAGGCCCGTCCCCTGCGACAAATCCACCTGCCAACCGTCGGACACTACCGGGGCCGGGAGCTGCAAGGCCAGCGTGACCCGTTCCTGGCCGTTGTGGGTGACGGTCTGGCTGATAGGGCTGTCGGCGACGGTCAGGGTATAACTGCCGGCCCCCAGGTTGGCAAAGGCAAAGCTGCCCTGGGCATTGGTGGTGGCGGTCAAATTGACCCCGCTGCCGCTCAGGTGGACAAACCAATCGGCGACGGGCCGGTTCTGGTGATCGCGCAGTACCCCTTCGATAATGCCGCTGGGTCGGGCCGGGCCTGCCTGGCGAAAGACCAGCCGGGTAAACTGGCCGGTCATGGGGATATCGAAGCGGTAGCCGTCCATTTCCAGCACATACGTTCCGATTTTGGTGGCGTAGATTTCAAACCCACCGGGGCCGTACTCCGGCTTGCTGCCGGAGACAATCACCACCGGCGGGCCACCGGGCGGGGTGATACGGATGGGCACATTGGCTTTGCCCCAATCGCCCACCAACAGAGGCAGACCCGCACTGCGCACAATATCGGCGACGATGGTCGGACGGACGGGGGCGGGTAGGACCAGATTGACTGTCAACTCCTGGCCGCTGGCAATCGTCATATTGCTTTGTTTAACGCCGTAAGCGGGCAGTTCCAGGCTGTAAGCGCCGGCGGGCAGATTGCCGAAACGATACCCGCCATCGGCGCGGCTGAAAGTTTCCAGCGTTTGCCCCGCGCCGGCCAGCACGACCCGCACATTGGCTATGGGCCGGCCGGTGTGGTCGGCAACCAGGCCGGCAAGCGCACCCGGTTGAGCCGGGGTGATGGGTCCGAGGGTGACGCCGGTGTAATAGTGCTTGATAATGGCCTCGTAGGATTGGCCCTGGCTGGCCAGGGCGCGCGCTCCATGCTGGCACAACCCGACGCCATGCCCATTTTTGGGGCCGGGGTCGGGGCAGGGAACGCCGCGCAGGTAAGGCACGGGCGCACCCCGAAAAACATCTTCATTGTTTCGGGTGTGACCGCCGCAGTTGGCCGAAAAAACCCCGGTAATGGTCTGGCCGTTGGAGCGGGCGATGATATGTTTGGTCAGTTGAATCGCTTCATCGGATTTGGGGTGGATTTTGGTCGGGTCGTAATTCTGGCAGTGAGCCGGCTTGGTGCAGATGTCGGCGTTGGGGTGGCGGGGGTGCTCGATGGCGTATTGGGTGTAGCTGCGGGCGGCAATGGCCTGGGCCTTGACCGCTTCGGCGGGCCAGAGGGCCGGCATCTCGGCGGGGACGACGGCCCGCAGGTATTCCTCCAACGGCATGGTTTGCACACTGCCATCATCCAACAGCAGACGCACCATTGGTTCTGCTACCGGGGGTTCTTCCACAGGTTCACCGATAATAGGCACATCGGGCATCGCGGCCAGTCGGGCCAGGTGGTCCGGCAGGTTACGCACCCGCTGCGCCCAGGAGTTGGCAATATTGCCGGGGCTGTTGGTCGGGTCGAGCCACAAAAAGTAGGTCACAGCAATCACACGGGGGTCGCTCAGGCACTGCTGGGCGTGGTACATCACCTGGTCGGTAAAATCGGGGTCAGCCGCACCAAAGTTGCCGGCTTCGTCAATAATCACTTTGGCTTGAAGCTGGTAGCGGGTTTCAAACAGCTTCAGCACCCGCCGCCAGCGAAAGGCGTACCAGGAGGACAGAACCGGGTCATACAGCCAGGTGCGCTCGGAGCCGCCAGCGTGGCCCCAATAAGAATGGAAGCAGATGATGTTATCAAAGTAATCGCGCACGGTTTCATACAGATAATCAAAGCCGGCCCAACCTTCGGTAGGCTGGCCGTTGTCGTCGGGCGAGCCATCTTCGTGGTGGCCAAAGGCAAAAGGCGGTGTGACCAACTTCATTTCGGGCACGCGGCTTTTGATAACATCGGCAGTCATCCGCACCCACTGGGCATACTTTTGATAAAATTCTGGGCTGGTGTAGCGGGCTTGTGCCCCCGGATTCTGGTCGCCGTTTTCGTAGTGCAGGTTCATCTCATTGGCAAAGTATACATAGGGGTCGAGCACCTTCATGTCGTTCCATTTGCTGGCGACCTGCTCGCCCAAACGCCGGGCGTAACCAACCGGGTCTTGCTGCCATTGGAAGGGGTGTTGAAAGCGGACAATGATGGGGACAGCAGGGTTAGCGGCTTTGTAACCAAAAACGCCATTCACCCCCAGATAATCGTAAAAGCAGGTCAGCGCGCCGGGACGCCAACTCAGCATTTGGGCAGGATTGCCGGGATGACCATTGGTGAGCCACAAACCAGGCCGACGCATAGGGGACTCCTTAAATAAGGATGCGATGAATCGTGAGGCGATGAGGCGAGAAAATGCTTCGCATCCTCGTATCCTCGCCTCATCGCGTCATCTTTTCTATTATGACATAAAATGAAACAGATGCAAGCATCATCCGAACTTTAAAGCAAAAAGCGGCGCAAGGAGTTGCGACCGCTTTTGAAGGTTAGCCAGGTAGGACAAGCTGACAGCTTGTCCTACAAATTACAGCAGTTGGAAACGGCTGGTGGCCCGGACAATTTTGAAATTAAAATTGATGACGTACTCAAAAAGTTTTTTTTGCAGCTTCTGCCAGTCGTGACTGCCCAGGACAGATTGCATGGTGGGCAGGTCTTCGGCCACGCAGCCGGTGAGAATTTGCGGGCCTTCGCCAAAAACGGTATACCAGGCTTCGGTAGGCTGAACGCCCAACTTCATAATCCCCGGTGCAAATTCGCGGACGATAAACTCAAAATATTCACTTTCGGAACCTGGCTTAATATCCCAACTCATCAGTATCTTAACCATGCACACTCACCTTTTGGCAGACGTAATCAAGCTGCGGGAAAGTTGTAGGAGAGAGGATAGCAGAACAAACTCATTTCTGCAAGTTGTTTTAATGACCGCTGACCGCAAACGGCCGACCGCCGCAAGAATTTATAACCCTGAAATACAAAGACAGAGCTTTCGCCTATCAACGTTAATTTTGGTGCTCCAATTTTTACAGGGAGACAAATTCTGCGTTGCCTAGCAGTCGGCCCAATGCCTCACCCTTGCCAAAGGGGCCGACAACAGCCAGGTTATAAGCGTTGGGGCTGAGGATTTTTTGGGCTACGGCCAAAACATCTTCAGCCGTTACCGCGTTGTAGGCTTGCAAAACTTCTTCGGGGCTTTTGATATCCTCCAGAAATAGAGCCTGATAAGCCACCCAGGCCGCCCGGCTAAAACTGTCCTCCAGCCCCAGAACCAGCCGGCCCTTGAGATATTCCTTAACTTTGTGCAGTTCGGCGGGAGGAACCGGCTCGGTGCGGAGGCGGTCCAGTTCGTCCAAAATAGCTTGCAGTGCTTCTGGGGCACGGTCGGGGTCAACTCCGGCGTAAATAGCCAGCGAGCCGGTATCTTGCAGCAGGTTGAGGCTGGAGTCTACGGCATAGGCCAGTCCCTTTTCCTCGCGGATGTTGAGAAAAAGACGCGAACTCATACCTTCGCCCAAAACGGTGTTGAGCACACTCAAAGCGTAGCGGTCGGGGTCGCGCCGGGATAGGCCGGGCAGGGCCAGGCAGAGATGTCCCTGCTCGATGGGCCGGTCCTCGACATGCCAGCGGGCCCGGGTTTGCGGCGGCGCTACCGGCTCGAAGGAGGGCACATCCCCCGGCTGCCAATCGCCCAGCAGAGCCGTCACTTCAGCCAGAATTTTATCTGAGTCAAAAGCGCCGCCAATCGCCACCAGCGCATTTTGGGGATGATAGCCGGCTTCGAAGTAGGCTGTTAAAGCATCGCGACTGAGAGTAGTCAGACTCTCCGCCGTACCAACGATGTTGTGCCCCAGGGGGTGGTTGGGCCACAACACCTGGTCCAGCAGGACATTGGCCCAACTATCGGGCGAATCGTAGATCATGTTCAATTCTTCGCCAATCACATAGCGCTCTTTTTCAAATTCAGCCGGGTCAAACAAGGGGTGTCTGACCAGATCGGCCAGCACGTCGAGGGCAGTGCTGGCTTGAGCAGAGGCCACCTTGGCGTAATAGACCGTCGCTTCCTGACTGGTGTAAGCATTGCTGAGCCCGCCCACACCCTCAATCGTTTCGGCGATAATGCGGGCGCTGGGCCGGCGGGTGGTGCCTTTAAAGAGCATGTGCTCAATAAAATGAGAGACGCCTGCTTCGGCCTGGCGCTCGTAGCGGGAGCCAACTCGGACAAAAACGCCGATGCTTACCGATTGAAAGACAGGTACGGGGATAAGGTAAACTCTTAAACCATTTTCTAAGGTGTGCGCTTGATACATGCTGTCTCATTTCTACAAAAGTTGATAAAAAATAGGCTGCGCTTGCGCGCAGCCTTCATGATTATAAGCTGAGTCAGGGAAAGGTCAACTTTATGCTTTAGCCTGGTTCGGTTAATCTGAGCAACGACGCCAGAGGGTCAGGCCGCTCCCCAAAACTAAAAGACCCAAAAACAGAACCGCCGTAGCCACCGTCAGGGGTGAGCCGTTGACCGGCGTGTTGTGAATAATCTCCAAGTTGGACTGCTCAGGGCGGTTAGGTAACTGAGCAGGCCGGGCAGCCGTATTGGTTTCACCCCGCCCAGGCTTGACCAGCAGTTCAGCCTGGGCTAAATCGGTCATGCCAATAGGGCCGAGCAAGTCGGTAGGCAAGTCAATTTCGCCGCCGGTGGAGGGCATATTGCTAGGCGGTACAAAATCATCGCCCGTGGCGGCGGTTGAAGCCGCTTCAACCGGGCCGGTCAGGTCGCCACCGGTAGTGGGCGCTTCGCCAGGCGGGACAAAATCCGCGCCGCTGCTATCTGTTCCCGCCGCTGTTAATTCCGGCGCTTCGTCGCTGCCAACAGTAAAATCGAGCGATGTCTGGTCGGCGGCGCTTTCACGGTAGAACAGCGTGGCAGTATTGCGAATTTTGGTTCCGCTCAACAAATCCACATCGGCATTAACCGTCAGTTCGATGGTTACTTTGGCTCCCTTAGCCAGCTTGTCCAAGTTGAGCACGACCAATTGACCATCGGGCCCGCCATCTACGATGCGGGCATCTTTGGGATCAATCGAACTGGTCACTTTCAAAGCTTTGAAGCCGGCCGGCATCAAATTGGTGACAATCACGTTGCTGATTTCGGTGGGCAGGCCATTTTTAACCGTCAAAGTCACTTCAAAGTTGCTGTCGGGGATAACTACCTGGCTGGGGGCAGACATCTCAATCGTCGCCGGCGGGTCAACGTCGGCGCTGCCGGAAAAGGCAATATTGGCTACCGTTTGATAATTACAGTTCAAGTAGACGCCGGCATTTTGGATGAGGGGCTGCGTGGTCTGGCCGGGCGCAACGGGGACGTGCAGTTTGGCAATACCGATACCCAACCCGCCGAGGCCATAGTTACCATCGCTGGCGCTGCTGGTCGCAGCCCGCCAACTTCCGGTTTTTAGCTCCACTTCAATCTCTCCCTGCGGCCCCAGACCCCAAGTTGTCACCTGGCCGGTGAGGGAAGCGCAGCCGGGAGTATCCCCACTTGGGTTGACCGGAAGATTGCCGGTTACGCCATCACCGCTGCCATCTCCACCCGAGCCGCCACCACCCCCGCTTCCGCCGCCGCCACCACCCCCACCCCCATTGTTAATTGGGGGTCGCGGGTCTTGCGCCAGAGGACCGGCGTGGGCTGTTACCAACCAGTTTACTCCAATTAGCCCCACGACGAGGAAGCTAATGATGAATCGAAATAGGATATCGCTTCTACGTTTCATTTGACCCCTATTCCTTCCCGATAATGCGAACAGTGAATGGCTCCGGTGAAAAGGGTTTATCATTCACAATTCACTATTCACAACTCACTATTCACAATTTTTCCCATGTTACCACAGTTAGGAAGTTACGTCAATCTTACCTTATGTAAACTCAATTTGCTATGGCTCCCATCGGGGCGGCAACTGGCTGAGATCGGGTAAGGCGCTGGGGGTAACTTCGGTTCCGGCGGCGGCAATAACGGTTAGCGAAGCCAGATTATTGTTTTCGTTGGATTCGGAAATTTCAACAAAAGATGCATTTTCGGCGTCAAAACTGTCAACAAAGGCATACAGTCGATTGGTCCCACTCGGCAGGCTGCCCGTCCATTGGGAAAGCGGGGCGGGCGCGGGTGCAATCGTTCCCGTCTGTCCATTAGAGGTGAGGGTGACACTGGCCCCAGCAGCCAGCGCAGGCACGGGCCAGGCAATCCCTTGGCTGCTGCCGGTCCGTTCCCAGCGCCGGTTGCCGCCCAGGGCCGAATTATTGGGCAAGGTGGTTGGATTTACATAGAAATCTACCCAGAAGCCTTCTCCGGTTGAAGTATTACCCGCATTTTGGATAACTACGGTGACTACCCGATTAGGATTAGAACCGGTTACGGTGAAATTGGTGATAACCAAATCGGCGGCGGCGGCAGAATCTCTAAGGATAATTGGTAGGTAGACAGTGGTACTGGGGGTGGCGACAGTATTGGTGAAGGTACAGGTTACATTCTCACCCGCATCCAGGTCAATGGTAGAGGTACGGCTGCTCAAGTTTGTTGTTGAGCCGCCATCAGGATCAGCACAGGTTAGACCGCTAAGGCTCCAGCCGGTCACCGCGCTTTCAGTGACTGCATAACTGCCGGGGCTTAGATTTAATACAGTGCGACTATTGGGCGGGGTACCATCGTCAACCAGAGAGAAGGCGCCAAGTGCGCCGGTAAAGGTAAAGGATTGGGTGCTGGTTGGCACAGCGCTTTTGACAATGGTGATCGAGCCAACAGCATTGTTAAAGGTATTGGTAAAGGTGCAGTTGACGGTTTCGCCCGGCCCCAGGGCAACGTTAACCAGTCCAAAGCCAGGACTGGTAGTGGTGTTACCGGTGGGATCGTTGCAAGTCAAGTTGGTCAAAGCCCAGTTTGAGGTTGCTCCTTCGATGACCGTATAACTTCCGTGAGGCAGGCCAGAGAAGGTACGGCTGCTGGGCAGGGTTCCATCACTATCATCATCCAGAGCAAAGACGGTGTTGGTAGAAACACCGGTGAGCAGATACCCAAAATCCTGGGGATCGTTGGGAATAGCATTTTTATTAATAACAATCGAACCGGGCTGAGCGGTATTGGTAAAGGTGCAGTCTATGGTTTCACCGGCTGAAACGTTGATGGTGGCGGTGCGTGTCCCCACATTGCCGCTGCTGCCACCGCCAACCGTGTCGGCGCAGGTGAGGTCGGTCAAATCCCAGCCGGTCACAGCAGTCTCGGTAACGCTGTAGCTTCCCGGCGGCGCAGTGAAAGTCCGGCTAATGGGTAGAGTTCCATTGCCGGTATCGGTATCGAGGGCAAAGTTGGCGCTGCCGGTAATGGTGCTGGTAAAGGTAAAGTCTTGCGGGTCGGCGGTGGGGTCGGTGGCCTTGTTGATGATAATGATACCGCGTTTGGTGTTGGTAAAGGTGCATCTGACCGTTTCAGCCGGGGCAACAATAATGGTTGCCGTCCGCGTGCCGATGTTGCCGGTGCTGTCACCATCATCACAGGTGAGACTGCTTACATCCCAACCAGCCACGGTCCCCTCGGTTATGGTGTACATCCCAGGAGTCAGACCGCTCAAGGTGATGGTATTGGAGAGGGGGTTGCCGGCAGCGCCGTCATCATCCAATTGAAAGGCGGTAATCGGTGTTGGGCCGGTGGCGGTAAAGGAGAAATCCTGGGGATCATTGGCCGGGTTGGCTACCGCTATTTTTTCGATAATAATGGTTCCGGGGTCGGCCTGGTTGGTAAAGGTGCAGGTAATTGTTTCACTGGGAGCAACGTTAACCGTAGCTACACCCGTACCCGTATTGCCGCTGCTGTTGCCGGTGGGGTCAACACAAGTAATGCTGGTCAAAGACCAATCGGCTACCGGCAACGTTTCGGTTATCAGATAACTGCCGCTCACCAGGTTGGGAAATGTCTGGCTATTGGGCAGGGTGCCATCACCGGGGTCATCATCCAGAGAGAAGTTGAGATTACCGGGGATGTTACTGGTAAAGGCAAAATCTTGCGAGAAGTCAGGGACAGCATCTTTGACAACTGTAATTGTTCCCAGTTTGGCATTGGTAAAGGTACAAATAATCGTTTCGCCGGGGTCGGCATCAATGGTGGCGGTGCGGGTAGCAGTATCGCCGCTGCTGCTGCCGCCAACATTGTCAATACAAGACAGGTCGGCCAAGTCCCAGCCGGTCAGGGCTGCTTCGGTAACTGTGTAAACGCCAAACGGGATCAGGAAAATTTGGCTGGCAGGCAAGGACCCATCTCCGCTGTCGGTATCAAGAGAGAAGGCGGTATTGCCGGGAATGTTGCTGGTAAAGGCAAAATCTTGAGCATCATTACTGGGCGTGGTAACTTTGTTGATCATTAGCGTGGCGCGTTTGGTATTGGTAAAGGTACAGGTGACAATTTCGCCGGGCGCAACATCAATGTTGTCCACCAAGCTGCCGTCGTTACAGGCCGCGCCGGTTAAGTCCCAGTTAGGTGAGCTGTTTTCATCCACCGAGTATATACCCGTGCTGATGACTAGCGTCTGGCTAACCGGGGTGGCGCTGCCGGCGTTGGTATCCAGGGTAAAGGTGGGGGTGGCCGGAATCGAGGTGGTAAAGGTAAACACCTGAGGGTCAACCGCAGGAATAGTGACCTTTTCGACGATGAGGTTGCCGTCGTCGGCCAGGTTGGTAAAGGTACAATCAATTGTCTCGCCGGGGGCCACATTAAGGGCGGCTGTGCGGCTGGCGGGGTCTGCGCCACTATCGGCGGTAGGGTCAACACAAAGGATATCACTCACCGACCAATTGGCCACGGCCCCTTCGGTAAGGGTATAAAGCCCGGTAGCAACGGATAAAGTTTGGCTAACCGGCAGGGTCAGGTCGCCGGGGTCATCGTCAAGGGAAAAGGGCGGGATGGTGATGGAGGGGCTGCTGGTGACGGTAAAGGTAAAATCTTGGGCGTGATTGGGCAGGCTGTCTTTGGTAATGTTGATAATACCCCGCTTGATATTGGTAAAGGTACAGACAACGGTTTCGCCGGGGGTCAGGCCAATTGTGGCGGTACGGCCGATAATACTAACCGGGCTGCCATCGTCGCAGGTCAAATCGGTTAAATCCCAGCCGGAAATCACATCTTCCTCAACCGTATAAGTCCCGGAAGCAACATCGGTCAGGGTAATACTGTTGGTTGGGGTGACGCTGCCCGGATCGGCATCCAGGGTGAAGATGGGACTACCAGGAATGGTAGTGGTATAAGTAAATACTTGCGGGTCGCCGGTAGGATTGGCGTCCTTTTGAATGACGATGGTCCCGCGCTTGGTGTTGGTAAAAGTGCAGGAAACGGTTTCACCGGCGGCAACATTAATATTAGCTAGTCTTGTGCCTAAATTTGTAGTTGTGTTACCACTTGGGTCGGCACAGGTCAGGTCGGTCAAATCCCAGCTTGACAATGCGTCTTCTTGAACAAAATAGTCACCGGGGGTGAGGTTGGTGAAGGTCTGGCTGATGGGCTGGGTGGGGTCGCCGGTGTCAGTATCCAGCGCAAAGCTGAGATTGCCGGGGATATCGCTGGTGAAGCTGAAAACTTGGGTATCGCTAATGGGTTGAGTGGCTTTGGTGATAATAATGGTGCCAAAGTTCTGATTGGTAAAGGTACAGGTCAGATTATCGCCTGGGGCCAGACTGGCTTCCACGGTGCGGGTACTTAGCGTGGGGGTGAAGCTGCTGGTAGCGCCGGTGAAGCCGGCCACAGCAGCCAGTTCGCTGACGCAGGCCAGGTTAGACAAGCCCCAGGTGGCTGGCGGGAGATTTTCGGTAACGGTATAACCGCTCGTCGGCAGCAGGGCGAAGGTACTGATATTGGGTAGGGAAGGCTCGGCGTCGTCATCAAGCAGGATGGTAGTAGTAGTAAAACTGGCGGCAAAGGAGAAATTCTGAGGGTCGGGGCTGGGGTTGGCATCTTTGGTGATGGTCAGGGATGTGTGCTGAAAGCGAATCGCCCGGTCATTGGCCAACACAGGCGCGTTACAACCTTCATATTGCAGACTCAGGGTCGCCGCGTTGCGTCGAATACCTATGCTGCCGCCGTTGCCAAAATCGAGGTTGTTGCCGTCAGTATCAGTTCCGGCGGTGGTATCTTGATATTGAAAAAGGATAAGATTAGAGGTTTCGAAGAGGACGGCCTCAAAAGTAACAGAGCCGCCGTTTGCATCCACCTTATCATGTTCCATGTTGTTCCATTGCACAATCAAACGGCGGTTGGGTGCGCTCCCTTGAATTTCCCAAAAAACGTCGCCCCCATTGCCCCAATCGTCCCACCAGGGAGCAATAATATTGTTAGGACCACCGGAAAGCGGACAAGCATTGTTAGCGCCTATCGTCCCGCCAACAGCGTTAAATTGGATAACCCCGTTGTTACTCACCAGCAAATCAGATAAGGTCAGGTCGTAAAACTCAAAGTCAAAACCGGTTAGAGCGCCCCCAGGAATATTGGCATTGCCCTCGTCACCCAACCCCAGGTTAGTCCCTGTGCCAGAAATGTCAATAAAACCGAAGGTAGGGCCGTCTATCTCCGTTTCATCCTGGTAAGTATAACCAAAAGCATCCGGGGCACTGCTGGCTGCCTTTAAGGGGATAGCAGAAACCGGCTCTGCCCAAAAGGCGGGGTGGGGAGTGACAGTTTTGGCAGTTGCTAACGGAACAGTCAACAAGCTGAAGGGGAATAGTAAAATAACTAAACCGGCAAAAACAGTTACTTTCTTCATGGGAGTGCTCCTGCGTTATGAGGTGGGGGAGTATAAACTTTTTAGTTTTTACCTTAATATTGAGTCCTGATGTTAAAGAAAAAGATTCGGGGTGGTATAAGAAAGAGATAATTTTAAGGTTTGTTCTTAGGGCAATCCGTTTTCCAGGAGAGCAAAGGGTTAAAGCAGCTAAATCTCTGCTTCCTGAAAACGCAAAGTTACGGTTGAACAGGCCCTAACTTGGTAAAATGAGAGCAGGAGGTATAACGTGTATCGAGTTCATGAAGCTAATTAGTTACGTAAGGCATCCAAATAGCGTTGAGCTTCCTGGCTGGCCCTAGAGTCTTGACCCGAATAACGGGTCAGAAATATTTCAAACGCCTTAATTGCCTCTTGTTTTTGGTTTAGTGCATTATAAGCTACCCCTAAACTAAAATAAGGTTCAGCCAAATCGGGGTCTAGTTCTCTAGCCTGTTCAAGCTGATCAACTGCTTGCCGCAACAGCTCTAGGTTGGGGGAATTGGAGTTAAGTAGGGCCTGCTGTAAATATAGCGCCCCCAGGTTATAAGCCACATCGCCATCGGTAGGATCAAGCTCCAACGCCTTTTGATACTGCGAGGCGGCCAGGTCCAGTTGTTCCAATTGATAATACACCACCCCCAAATTGGCATAGGCGCTCTGGAATTTGGGGTCTAACTCAATTGCTCTTTGATAGGCGGCCTGGGCCTGTGGCCATTGGCCTGCGGCGGCGTAAGTATTGCCCGCCTCAAATTGAGCCTGAGCCGAATCTGGGTTCGCTGGGGTTGGCGCCGCCGGGTCATTGACCTGGGGCGGCGCTACAGGAGATACCGGTGCAGGTGGGATTGGCCTCAGATTGGACTGATCTTGAAAATATTGGTAAGCCAAAAGAGCAATAAGGCCCAAGGCAAGCACACTGATAAGGGTTCGCCAAGGTAGACCCTGATTTTTGGTTTCCGTCAAAGTGGCCGGTTCGGCGGGCTGCTCAGAATCAAGCTGTTCGTCGTTCATGCTACGATTTTGCTTCCAGCAGCACAATCTGGGTTTCTTCGGGCAAACCGGCCTTGGTCAGTTTAAGGGTATCAACGGTATCAGACTTGGTCACCCCCATCTCTTTCAAAAATTTATCTACCGGGTCTAACTTAACCGTTAAATCCGGTAAATAATAATGCATGGGAATAACGATGTAAGGCTCAATCAGGCTGATAACTTCCGCGGCCTGAGCCGCATTGAGAGTGTTTTGTCCACCCACCGGAACCATCAAAACCTCGATACTCCCTAAATCCTCCACCTGATTTTGAGTGGGCACATGGCTCAAATCACCCAGGTGACACACGGCAATATCTTCGATGTAAATAACATAAATATTGTTTTGAGCCACCTTATCGGCGCTTTTTTTGGGGGAAGCCAGGTGAATTCCGGTAATAAAGATACCCCCGATTTCATACTCGCCCGGCCCAGCAATAACTTTAAACTCTCCCTTGAGTCCGTCCGTGTGATTATGGTGAGGCACATCGTGGCTAATGGTGACAATATCGGCTTTGGGGCGCGGCAGCGGCAGCCCCAGCGTTTTATCGTAAGGATCTGTTACGACGCTTGTAGTGCGATCTTTCAAACGAAAGCAGGCATGACCATACCAGGTAATTTCCATAAAAATCTAAAACTATTTCCTTTATTAAGTGTTCCGCAAAAAGTGAGGATTTATGACCATTCTACCATGCTTTAGAGGAAAAGGGAAGTACACAACTGTACATAACAAAAAAGAGGGCTTAATCGCCCCCTACTCTACTCAATGGAGATTAGAGATTGGAGATTAAATAATCCCCAATTTATGCCCCAAATGCTGAATTTAGGTTGGACAGCTACCCTTAAATCAGAGGTTGATCGGCCAGTTGATCGGCGAATTTTAGAATTACGCGGCGGAGGTGAGGCTTGGGGGTTAGTTGATACATCATTTGATTGCCCGGACCGGGTGTTTGTTCCAAAATCCCCAACAGGGCCAGGTCACCCAACTCGGGTTGAACCAAATAGGCATTCCGGCCAATGCGCTGGGCAATTTGGACTGCCGGAGCGGAAAAGCTGGGGTTGCGGGCAAAAAAAGTCAGGATATCCCACTTGAGCAGATCAGTGGCATATCGTTCCACAAATACCAACAAATCTACATCAACCTCTTTAGTTGGAGCAAGCTGTGGTAGTTCCATCTTAAAAGTAATCCCAACCGTAACTAAATCTCTAAGAAAACTCTAACTTTTCTTGAGGCAACTTACAATAGTACAAAGGTCAATCCACAAGAGATTTGGCCCATTGGGGAGAAATTTTAAGCTTATAGACAAATCACTTAAAAGTCATACTATCATTATAGCAGCGACCGCTCCCACGCCGTCGCTTGGCCGGGCGTGGGAGCCCGGCCCGCTAAAAGGTTGTACGATGTTTATCTGCTTTGTCTATTAGATTTATCCAACGTTTCAAGGCTGAAAGTTAGCGTCCGGGAAGGTTTTAATTAAAACCGGACCCACTCAGGGAAGCTACTCCGGTAGATCAATCAAACCGGCCCGAACAGCGGTCAGCACGGCCTGGGCGCGATTGGGCTGTTGGAGTTTACTTAAAATATGCTTCGCATGGCTGCGAATCGTTTCTTCGCTGACAAAGAGTTTTTCGGCAATTTCGCGGTACGTGGCGGGAGTAGCCATCCAGCGTAAGATCTCTCGCTCCCGCTGGGTCAGTTGCACCGGCGGCGGCAGCAGAGGACGCCGCTCCGTCACCACCCGGTTTAACAGCCGCCGGGCCAGGCTGGGGTGCAAATAAGCTTCGCCGCGGGCAACGGTGCGGATGGCCTGGGCCAGCTCATCCGGCTCGATATCCTTCATCACATAACCATCCACTTCGACGGCCAACATTTCCAGCACCCGTTCATCCAGGGCTACGCCGGTAAGCATTAAAATATGCGCGTCGGGCGCCACGGCTTGCAAGGCCACAGCAGTGGCCTGCCCATCCATCTCCGGCATAACAAAATCAAGCAACACCAAATCGGGTTGCAGCTGCTTAGCCAATTTGACCGCCTTGGCCCCATTTTCGGCTTCGCCAACAATTTCAAAGTCGGGTTCGAGACGCAGCATCATCACCAACCCCTTACGGACAACGGCGTGGTCATCCACAATCAACAGGCGAATCCGGTTTTCAGCCACGTTTGCTGCCTCGCTTGACCGGCAAGCGCACCAAAATCTGCGTCCCCTGGTCAACCTGACTGAGAATGTCGCATGTGCCCCCCAAGCTCTGAACACGTTCCTTCATACCACGCAGCCCGAATTGTTCCCGGCTGACCTCACGGGCCAGGGCTACTTTAGGATCAAATCCTTTCCCCCGATCAGAGATACTCAAAAAAACCTCGTTTGGTTCAACGTGCAAGGTCAAGCGGGCCGAGTCGACCGTAGCATGGCGAGCAGCATTGGCCAGGGCTTCTTGCGAGACTCGGTAAAGACTGCGGCGAATGACCGAAGGCAAACGATCAAAATTACCGTTGATGGTGAAATCAATGTAAAAAGCGTGGGCCGGGGCAAAGTGGGTTACGTATTTATCCAAATCGGCTTTGAATCCTTCCCAGGTCAATTCCGAAGGCCAGGTATCAAGAATATAACGTCGAATTTCCTGACGAACTTGATCGGCCAGTTGGCGCAGTTCTACCAGTTCTTGTTGAACGATTTCCGCATGCCGGGGCAGCATCTTGATACAGGCATCCAGCGTAAACACCATCCCAAACAATGATTGAGCCAGGGTATCGTGAATATCGCGGGCAATACGATTACGCTCCTGCTCGGCGGCCAACCGCTGCGCCCGATCAATCGTGGCCAGGGCGGTGGCGGCTTGACTGGCCACGGCGGTTAAAACCACCAATTGGTCTTCGGAAAGGCTGCCGGGACCACCCTCTGCCGCCACCAGCAGCACGCCGGTGGGCTGATCTTGACTCAAGAGTGGCAAAATGAGCCAGGTTCGCTGGCTTAACCACTCATTAAACACCTCATCAGTCACCAGTGGTTCTTCGTTAAACCACCAGCGGGCTTGCCGGTCGAGCAGTTTGCGGGCAATTAAGCCGTTTTCGGGCGTTAGCGGCAAAGCAGCAACTGCTGCCAGCAGTGTTTCCTGGGACGGCTGGGCACGCCATTCACCCAAACTCTGGGTGCTGGGGTTGACCAAACCGATGATTGCCTGGGAGAAGCCCAATTCTTCGGTGATGGCCCGCAGAATACGTTGTTGGACCGACTCGATATCGGCCGCGCCTTGAAGGGCCAGGGTCCAATCGTGAATGATTTCAAGTTGCTGGTAATTGGCCGTCAGTTCGGCGTTACGCCGGGAGAGGTCGGTGTAAGTCGTCGCCAACTCTTGCCGGGCCTGGCTCTCTTGTTTTAGCCGGGCCATAACATAGCCAAACAAAAGCGGAATCAGCCAGAGACCGGCCAATTGAGTAGTTAAACTGTCCAGGTCATCCCTAATCAGATAAGCCTTGTTAGAAAACAACAGGGTCGAAAGATAGAGCAGGCTAAAAGTGGCTGAGGCCAGCACAACCCCTCTGGTTTGAAACAAAAGGGCCGCCAGCAGCAGGGGGCTTAAAGCATACCAATAGTAGGGGCTGTGAACATCGCCGCCAAACGCCAGCAAAGCCGCCGCACCCAGGAAGTCTGCCCCCAAAAAGCAGACAACCTCAATCAGCTTATAGTTGAAAGAACGGCTTAAGACGACCAGCAGGAGGGTGCTGCTCACTGCAACCAGCAGTAAGAGCAATGCAGGGGAACCGGCTGTTGTTTGGAACAGCCACAAGGCGGGCAGCAAACTGGCCCAGCGATAAATCCAAAACCAGCGGAGCAAATGATGCTGCGATTCAGCCAGACTGAACTTGGCTAATGGTAGCAACTTAGTCCGCATTGATATCTTAGCCGTCATTGGCGTATCAGCCGTCATTAGCGCTCCACTAACCTTTACGAGTCAAGTGAAGTGATTATAGGGCTTTCCGACAGGTCATCATAATCAAGTTTTCTATTTTGGCAAAAAATCTTTCTAACCAGCCAAAAGTCGGCCAGATAGGGCCAGCCGCGCTCATCCAGCAGGATGTTGCGCAGGGTGACATCACAATGTACAATGCCACGTGTCGCCCTCAACGTTATTGGATATAGGAATAATTGTCATTTATAGCTTATGCCCGAACCGATTAAAGGTCAACGCCTGGTTGCTTTATTTTTATTAGGCTGCGTGCTGTTCAACTATCCGCTGCTGTCGCTGTTTAGCCAGAATGGAATCCTGGGCGGCATTCCGCTTTTATATATTTACATCTTTATAACCTGGCTGGCTTTAATTGGCTTAATGGCGCTGGTAATCGAACGCTAAAACGGTCAACGCGATGCTGCAAGGCTGGATCATTTTTCTGATTTCACTGGCTTATATCGGGCTGCTTTTTGCCATAGCTTACTATGGCGATAAACGCGCCGATGCCAAACGCAGCCTGAGCAGCCCTTACATCTATGCCTTATCCCTGGCAGTCTACTGCACCGACTGGACCTTTTACGGCAGCGTAGGCCGGGCTGCCAGTACCGGCCTGGGGTTTTTGCCCATTTATCTCGGTCCCACCCTGATGGCGGCCTTGTGGTGGTTTGTCTTGCGCAAGATTATCCGCATTAGTAAGGCCAACCGTATCGTCTCCATCGCCGATTTTATTGCTTCCCGCTACGGCAAGAGTACAACCCTGGGCGGACTGGTCACCGTGATTGCCGTCATCGGCATTATCCCCTACATCTCCCTGCAACTCGAAGGGGTTTCCACCAGCTTTACCTTGTTGTGGCGTTACCCCGAACTGGTTCCGCCCCAATCGGGCGTAATCGGCGTTTTAAGCGACACCGGGCTTTACGTGGCTTTATTGTTAGCCACTTTTGCCATTCTTTTTGGGGTGCGTCACCTCGATGCTGCCGAGCATCATGAAGGTATGGTTGCCGCCGTCGCCTTTGAGTCGGTGATAAAGCTGTTGGCGTTTGTGGCGGCGGGCCTGTTTGTAACCTTTGGTCTCTTTGACGGCTTTGGCGACTTATTTACCCAAGCGGCCGCCAACCCCGACTTAAAAGCTTTGTTTACTCTGGAAGGAACCGGAGGGGGTTACGGGGGGTGGTTTGGGTTGATCTTCCTCTCCATGCTGGCCATTATGTTCCTGCCCCGACAGTTTCAGGTAGCCGTCGTTGAGAATGTCAATGAGCAGCATTTACCCAAAGCCATCTGGCTCTTTCCCCTGTACCTGCTGGCAATTAACATTTTTGTGCTGCCCATCACCTTTGCCGGTTTGCTGCTCTTTCCCCACAGCACGGTTGACCCCGATACGTTTGTGTTGACCCTGCCGATGGCCTACGGGCAAGACATCCTGACCATGTTTGTTTTTCTGGGCGGCTTATCGGCGGCTACGGGCATGGTGATTGTGGAAACGGTGGCTCTGAGCACGATGGTTTCCAACGATCTGGTCATTCCTGTTTTGCTGCGCTGGGAAGGGCTGCGCTTGGCCGAACGGCAGGATTTGAGCGGGCTGCTGCTGATTATTCGCCGCAGCGCTATTGTGGTGATTGTGCTGTTGGGCTACTTGTATTTCCGGCTCACCAGCGACCTTTACCCCCTGGTTTCGATTGGGCTGGTTTCGTTTGCGGCGGTGGCTCAGTTTGCCCCAGCCATTTTGGGCGGCATTTACTGGAAAGGAGGCACCCGCAGCGGCGCGCTGACCGGCTTGAGCGCCGGTTTTTTGGTCTGGGCGCATACGCTGCTGCTCCCGTCCCTGGCTGAATCGGGCTGGTTGCCTCTAAGTATTATGGAGCCAGGCCCCTTCGGCCTGAGTTGGCTCAAACCCTACGAACTTTTCGGGTTAAGCGGTTGGTCGCCCATACCTCATGCCCTGTTCTGGAGTTTGCTGGTCAATGTGCTGGGTTACATCGGCGGATCACTGTTGGGGCGACAGAGCGTGCTCGAGCACAGCCAGGCCAGCCTGTTTGTAGACGTTTTTAAGCGGTCCGGCGAGGGCAGCCAGATCAACCTCTGGCGCGGCTCGGCTTCGGTGACAGATTTACGCATGCTGTTGGGTCGTTTCCTGGGGCCAGGCCGGGCCGATGACCTTTTGAGCGAGTATGCCCGGCAGCGCAGCTTGAACTGGACCGAAGTTACTAACGCCAACGCCGAATTGGTCAACTATGCCGAAAAATTGCTGGCCGGCTCGATTGGGGCTGCCTCGGCCAGGGTAATGATGGCCTCGGTGGTTAAAGAAGAACTGCTCAACATGGGCGAAGTGATGGGTATGCTCGACGAGACCATTGCCTACAGCCGCCAGTTGGAGCAAAAATCACAAGAGTTAGAAGCCGCCACGGCCGAACTACGCGCCGCCAATGAACGTTTACAAGAACTGGACCGGCTCAAAGACGATTTTATTTCAACCGTGAGCCATGAACTGCGCACCCCTTTGACCTCGATCCGGGCTTTCTCCGAAATCTTGTTCGACAATCCCGATCTGGATGCGAACCGGCGCAGCCAATTTTTGAGCATTATCCTCAAAGAGAACGAGCGGCTGACCCGGCTGATCAATCAAGTCCTCGACCTATCCAAGATCGAGTCCGGCAATGCCGAATGGTACGTATCTGAAATTGATCTGATCGAAGTGATTAACGAGTCGCTGCAAACGACCAGCCAGTTATTTACGGAAAATGAGATTGATCTCCAGCTCGATTTACCGGATTCTGTCCCCCCGTTGGTGGCCGACCGGGACCGCATCAAGCAAGTTCTGCTGAATTTACTCTCGAACGCCATCAAATTCTGCGACCACAGCGCCGGCTGGGTGGGAGTTCGATTGCAGGTAAAAGAAGAGGTGATTCAGGTAGACGTGAGCGACAATGGGCCGGGCATCAGCGAGGCCAACCAGCGTATCATCTTTGATAAATTCCGCCAGGTGGGGGATACCATGACCGAGAAACCCCAGGGTACCGGCCTCGGCTTGCCCATCTCGCGCCATATCATTGCCCATTTTGGCGGCGAATTGTGGGTGACCAGTACCCTGGGGCGGGGCGCAACTTTTTCTTTTACCTTACCCCTGGAGCCGCCCCTCGGCTGGCAAAATGGCGCGGCCGAGATAGGCCAAAGCGACACAAACATCGTGGTACGGAGCGAACTGCTGGGGCAGGAATTTGGCGATCAACGAGTAGCTTCCCACCGTACTCAAACGGGTGAGCAGAACTGAGATAATAGGCATGTCGAAAAGAATCTTGATTATTGACGACGAAGTAAATATTGTCATTTCGGTGGAATTTTTACTGGAGCAGGCCGGTTATTATGTCCGGGTGGCGCACAACGGCGAGGAAGGGTTGGAACGAGTAGCTACCTTTGAACCGGATTTAGTTTTGCTCGACGTCATGATGCCCCGCCTGAATGGCTTTGATGTCTGCCAGCGCATCCGCCAAAATCCGGCCTGGCAAGACATCAAAATTATTATGCTTACGGCTAAGGGACGCGAGGCTGAAATAACCAAAGGCCTGGCCCTGGGGGCCAACGCTTATATTATCAAACCGTTTTCTACCAGAGAATTGTTAGCCGAAGTAAAACGTATCCTGGACGAAAGTTCTGAGCCTTAGTCGAACTTAAGTCTGCCTCAATAACCCACATGGATGACCCCAATATCCCCCTTGAGGGGGATATGATTCTCCCCCTGGGGGTGACGACTTTTCTCCCTGATATTGATACAGTGAATTTGGGGAAAATTCAAACTTTGCTTTTCGACTGAAGAATCCCCTTTCAATGGTTCACGCTTCAAGCGTGACTCATCCTTTGCTGTAGTTCAACCCAAAATTTTAACTTCATTTAGCCTGCCACAACAATGGAAGGAGGGTAGACATTGCATAATCTTCTAACACGGGGGCGCGTGTTTGTATGAGAGCAATTTTATATCCTATTTAAATTGAGTAACTCGAAGGAGAGAAAAACAATGGCTCAAATGACCAATGTTGACCGAGACCGAGTCGAAGAAGTAAAAACAAGACTTGAGTCGTACTGGCAAGCCAATATCCGGATTATTACAATTTTGCTGATCATCTGGTTTGCTGTGGCCTATGTGCCGCCGCTGTTTGTCAATCAGCTCAACCAGATTGTGATTGCCGGCTTTCCGCTGGGCTACTACATGGGCAGCCAGGGTTCCCTGATCGTCTTCGTCCTTGAAATCTTTTTCTACGCCTGGTACATGAACAAGCTCGACGAAGATTACGGTTTAGTTGGGATTAAACGCTAGAAAAGGAGCCACGACAATGACAGTCACAACCAAAGATGCCTTTCGTCAAAAATTAGTCCGATCTTACGGGATTTTCACCGGTGGCTTTATTGTTTTTACTATTGTTTTACTTTTGCTAGAGCTTTTCCTCGGGCTGCCCACGGCCTTTATTGGTTGGTGCTTTTTGCTGCTGACGATGGGGCTGTATGCCGTTATTGGCATTATCAGCCGCACCAAAATATTGGACGAGTATTATGTGGCCGGACGCAGCGTTCCGGGTATCTTCAACGGCATGGCCACCGGGGCCGACTGGATGAGCGCCGCTTCCTTTATCAGTATGGCCGGCTCGCTGTGGCTATTGGGCTATGACGGCCTGGCCTATATCATGGGCTGGACCGGCGGCTATGTGCTGCTGGCTTTGCTCTTTGCGCCCTATATCCGCAAGTTCGGCCAATATACTATCCCGGACTTTGTGGGCGCGCGCTTTGGCGGCAATAAGGCCCGTGTGGTGGCAGCCATCGCCGCTATCATCGTCAGCTTCACCTATGTGACTGCCCAGGTGACCGGCGTCGGCGTGATTATGAGCCGTTTTGTCGGGGTAGATTATACCTGGGGCGTGGTCATCGGCCTCTCCGGCGTGCTGGTCTGCTCTTTCCTGGGTGGGATGAAAGCCGTTACCTGGACGCAAGTGGCCCAGTATATTATTTTGATTATTGCCTACCTGGTGCCGGTGATTTTCCTGTCCATCAAATTAACCGGCTTCCCCATTCCAGAACTGAGCTATGGCCAGGCTCTGACCAACATTCAACGGTTGGAGCAAGAGCAGGGGATTGCCAAATCTTACGTCACCCCTTACAACGAGCCGATGAGCAACAAGTCGGCGGTTGACAGCGCCAAGCAAATCGGCTTGACCCCGCCTGAACCCAAATCCATCTTCCCGCAAGGGACCGGCATGCCCTGGGAATTTATGGCTCTGACCTTCTGCCTGATGGTCGGCACCGCCGGTCTGCCCCACATTTTAATCCGCTTCTACACCGTGCCGAGTGTGCGCGAAAGCCGGACCAGCGTCGGCTGGGCGCTCTTCTTTATTTTCCTGCTCTACTTTACCGCTCCCGCTTACGCTGCCTTCTCGCGCTGGGAAATTTTGCAGAACGTGGTCGGTCAGCAAGTGGCTACCTTGCCCTCATGGGCGGCTAACTGGGCCAAAACCGGCCTGTTGGGTATTACCGATTTAACCACCCTGGAAGGGGCTGATATGACCAAATTGCCCGCCTGGGCCAGCGCCAAAGTTGCCAGTGGGGATTTGGTTATCAGCGACGGCAACGGCGATGGCATAGTGCAGGTGGCTGAACTATCAGGCAAAGCTACCGAAGCCCCAACCGCCACCGATGGCATCCTCCAATTTCCCGAATTAGACATCAGCGCCGACCTGATCGTGCTCTCCACGCCCGAAATTGCCGGGCTGCCCTACACCATTGCTGCCCTGGTGGCAGCAGGCGGCTTGGCGGCAGCCCTCTCTACGGCTGACGGTCTGCTGGTGGTTATTGCCTCGGCGGTGGCCCACGATGTCTTTTACCGCACCCTCCGGCCCAATGCCAGCGCCGAAACCCGCATGCGCCTGGGCAAAGCGATGGTGTTGGTGGCGGCGGCCTGCGCGGCCCTGGCCGCTGTGCCTCGCCTGGCCCTGATTGTGCAGATGGTCGCCTGGGCCTTCTCCCTGGCAGCCGCGTCCTTCTTCCCGGTGGTCATGACGGGCATTTTCTGGCGGCGGGCCAACGGTCCCGGCGCGATTGCGGGGATGATTGGCGGCCTGGCCGTGACCATCTTCTACATGGTCATGAACTACATCAACCCCGAATTTAACGTTCTGGGTATCTCCCACCTGTCCGCCGGTATCTTTGGGGTGCCGGTTAACTTTGCCCTGATTTACGTGGTCAGCAAATTAACCGCTGAACCCTCGGCAGAGATGCAGCACCTGGTAGACACGCTGCGCCATCCGCAAGAGGACGACGAGTTGATGGAGCAGTTGCTGCAAAAGCCGATGCCCTCCCCGGCTCCTGCTTCCAAGTAGGGCTAGGTACAAACAAAAAAGTTTTGAAGGTTTGTAGTGGCGACTTCAGTCGCAAAATGGAGCTAAAAAACGACTAAAGTCGTCACTACGAATCCCGCGTAATTTGTTTGTTTGCACATACATGCAGATAGCGGCAAACTACCTCTCGTGGGTTGTCGAGCAAAGTGTTGAGTTGTAAAATTGAGGGGTGCAAAGTTGCACCCCTCAAACATTAATCAGGGGTAATTGCTCAGGCATGTCATTTCGACCGAAGGGAGAAATCTTTGATACCTATGTAGCACGGTAAGGATTTCTCGGCCTACGGCCTCGAAATGACATGAGGGCTGAACAGTTACCATCAGGATAACGTGGTGGAGCCTATTGATTTTGTGCGCCGGCAGCCTCCCTTCGACCGGTTAACCGAGGCTGAACTTGAACAGGTGGCGGCCAGCCTGAAGCCGGCCCGCTTCTCTCGCAACCACCAGATTTTGGTTCGCGGCGGCCACCCCAGCCGGTTTCTCTACCTCATTCGAGAGGGGGCGGTACGGCTTGAGCATGAGGGGCAGGTGGTGCAACTGCTAGAAGAGGGCGACCTGTTTGGTTACGCCTCGCTGCTCAGTGGCAACTCCCCGGCCTTTGATGTGATTGCCGAAGAGGATACTCTGGCCTATCAAATCCCAGGAGAGGCTTTTCGCCCGCTGCTGGACCACCCGGCCCTGGCCGAGTTTTTTCTAAAAGGCTTAAGCCAGCGCTTGCAGCGGGCTTCCCGCCGGGAAACCTCGCCGCTGGCCGGCAATATGATGACCCCGGCAGAAACTCTGCTGGCCCGTGCCCCGGTATTTGTCAGCCCTGATGCACCCGTGGCAGAAGCAGCGCAGTGTATGCGCCAGGCCCGGATTAGCTCGGTGCTGGTGGCCGGCCAACCACCCGGCATTCTCACCGACCGTGACCTGCGCAGCCGGGTGCTGGCCGAGGGCCTGGGGCCGGAGACCCCGGCCCGGCAGGTCATGAGCCAGCCACTCAAAACCCTGCCCACCGAAACGCCGGTGTATGCCGCGCTCTTGTTCATGCTCCAGGAAAATATCCACCATCTCCCGCTGACCCGGCAGAATCAGATTGTGGGCGTCATCACCGATACCGACCTGCTGCGTCATCAGCTCAAAAGTCCGGTCTACCTGCTCAAACGGGTGGGCCAAATGGCCCACCTGGACAGTCTGGCTGAATATGATCGGGAAATTGCCGGCATGGTTGAAACCCTGTTCAGGAGCGGCCTCGATGTCATCCAGATTGGCCGCATGGTCGCCAGCGTCAACGATGCGCTGATTCGTCAGTTGCTAAAATTGGCCGAAGCCGAGCTTGGCCCGCCGCCAACTCCCTATGCCTGGATTGTTTTTGGCTCCGAGGGGCGGCAAGAGCAAGCGCTGCTGACCGATCAAGACAACGCCCTGATTTATGGCGATGACAGTCCGGCGGCCCAGCTTTATTTTGAACAACTGGCCGAGCGGGTAGTGACCGGGCTGCAACAGGCCGGTTTTCCACCCTGCCCCGGCAACTATATGGCTACCCAGTGGCGGCGGCCGCTGGAGCAATGGCTACGGCTTTTCAAAACGTGGGTCTATACGCCCGAACCCCAGGCCCTGCTGGAAGCCGCCATCTTTTTTGATTTTCGGCAGGTTCACGGCAGTTTGAGCCTTGAACCTCTGGAGGAAATTTTGGGCGCCGCCGGTAAACACGGGCTGTTTCTGGCTCATCTGGCCCGCGCCGCCCTGGAATTTCAGCCGCCCCTGGGTTTTTTTCAGCGGATTAAGACCGAACAAGAGGGTGTAGATTTAAAGAAAGGAGGCATTGCCCCGATTGTGGGATTGGCTCGGCTGTACGCCTTAGAGGTCGGCAGTTTGGCCCGGTCTACGTTGGCTCGGCTGGAGGCAGCCGGGCAGGCAGGAACCTTGAGCCAGGCAGGGGCCGAACTCCTGGCCGAGGCGTTTCGTTTCACCTTATACTTGCGGCTGCGAACACAGCTTCGGGCCTACCAGGCCGACCACGCCCCCACCAACCGGGTGAAACTGGAGCAGCTTTCGGCCCTGGAGCGCCGGCATCTCAAAGAGGCATTTCTGGCAATCCGTGAAGTTCAGGAGCTAACGGCCTCTCATTTTCAAACCAGGCGGCTGGGGTAAAGCGTTGTCAGGTTAAATGTTAAAACGTTGAACGTTCAACCTTCAACGCTTCGTCACGGCAATCGCACCAGAGGCTCAGCCAGCCCAGGCCGGCCACGCCGCTGATAATAAAGAGATAAGGCCAGCCGGTCCAGGCTAAAAAGGGCCAGGCGGCCCAAAAGTGAGGTGATTCGGCATACCACAGCCATTGTACGCCCAGGGCTTGGGCGGCCAAACAACTGACTTGCAGCGGACGGATTTGCGATTTTATAGAACAGACAGTAAGCTTGGCTTTGCGCCGCTGGTAGAGATGAGTCGCCACTCCGCCTGCCACAATCAAGGTTGTTAGCCCCAACCACCCCAAGTTGGCAGCGTAAAGATGATTAAACCAGTATAGGGTCAACCATGCCCCCGCCAGCCCGGCCCCAAGCCAGCCCGCGCCGTGGATTGACCAAACACTCTGGGCCAAATTTTTTCCGTTCATCTTGATTCTATTCTACCTCCCCAGCGCACCGATAACCCTTACCTTTAGGTGGAAAAAATGGCGAAATTAAAAACTCAATACTTGGTTGGGATTATAGTGATTCTGCTGCTTGCGGCAAGCGTGTTCCTACCCTGGCCGGCCCAGGCCGCTCCGCTGCTTTCGGAAGAACCGAATGAGCCGCATACCACCCTGGAACTACCGCTCTGGTCCATTGTCCCCTTTGTCGGCTTGCTGTTGACCATTGGGGTGATGTCCTTTACGGCGGCTAACTTTCCGCACAGCCGCCTGGGGCACATGTGGGAGAGTAATCGCAATAAGTTAATTATCGCCCTGTTGTGGGCTTTGCCGGTCATTGTGCTGCTGGCTACGTTGGAGGAGTGGACGCCCCTCCAACACAGCCTGGAAGAGTACTTCTCGTTTATCGCCCTACTGTTTGCCCTGTTTGTTATTTCCGGGGGCATTTACCTGGAAGGCGATTTGAAGGCCACGCCGCTAGTGAACATTACTTTTTTAGGCATTGGCGCGGTTCTGGCCAATTTTATCGGCACTACCGGGGCCAGCGTGCTGCTCATTCGGCCTTTGCTCAGAACAAACTCGGAGCGGCAGCACACCGTTCATATTCCGGTCTTTTTTATCTTTATCGTCAGCAATATCGGCGGCTGCCTGCTGCCCATCGGCGACCCGCCCCTGTTTTTGGGGTATCTAAAAGGCGTCCCCTTTTTCTGGACGCTCAAGTTGGTGGCCGAATGGCTGGTGGCGCTGGCCCTGGTTCTGACCATCTTTTTTGTCTGGGACACCTTGAGTTATAAAAAGGAGACAGACTACGCTTTGAAGCTCGATACCAAATTTTACCGCCCGCTGAAAATGAAGGGGGGTCTAAATTTTGTGTGGTTGGTTGGGGTGCTGCTGGCGGTGATTTTTATCACCCCCAATAACCTGGCCGCCTGGGGCCTTGACAGCGGCCCCCTGAAATTTTTGCGGGAATATTTAATGTTGATGATGGCCGGCCTGTCGCTGCTCACCTCGCCGTTGAGCGCCGAAACACGCCGGGAGAATAACTTCACCTTTGCGCCTATTTTAGAGGTGGCCTACCTGTTTATCGGTATTTTTATTGCTATGATCCCGGCCCTGGAAATTCTCAAGGCCAATGGGGCCAGCATCGGCGTGACGGAAACATGGCAGTTTTTCTGGGCCAGCGGCGGGTTATCTTCGGTGCTCGACAATGCGCCAACCTATCTGACTTTTTTATCCCTGGCCCAGGGTTTGACGGCGGCTAATCCCGGCGTTTATCAAATCCCGGCTGACCTGGCCCACCTGGAAGTGACCACCGAATTTTTGACGGCTATCTCGTTGGGGTCGGTGTTTATGGGGGCCAATACCTACATCGGCAATGGGCCAAACTTTATGGTCAAGGCCATTGCCGATGAATGGGGCTACAAAATGCCCGATTTCTTTACCTATATTTACAAATATTCTCTACCCATTCTGATCCCGGTTTTTATCGTGATTACAGTTATCTTTTTTATCTGAACGGAACGAATAATGCTTCAAAAACGCTCAATCTGGCGCGCCCTCTTTGGGGCGCTGGTCGGGGGTATGGGCGGCGTCAGCCTGACCGCCACTCTGCTGCCTTATATCATTGCCCAATTCATGGGGCGAATCTCGCTGGAAGCTGTGGTTAATATGCGGGGGATGGCCCTGCTCATGGCCTTACTCTGGGCCACCGGCGGTGGCATCGTCGGGTGGATGGGGGGAGAGCGCACCGGGGCTGTTGTGCTTGGCTTGTGCGGCCTTGTAACCGGCCTGACCCTGGCCCTCATAGCCGCGCCGGACAGTCCGCTGGTCATTGCCCTGGGCCTGATGGTTGGCTTGTTGTATGGGGCAGTGGGCGGCTTCATCATGGGCCGCGTTTTTCCCAGGTCGGCCCCTGAAACGTGAGACTGGTAACTTCAATTTGAGGAAAATCCGTTTTGTCCCAAAAAGTTTTGATTGTTGACGACGAAACGAATATTGTCATCTCGCTGGAATTTCTCATCGCCCAGGCCGGCTACGACCTGCGGATTGCCCACAACGGCCAGGAGGCCATGGAGCAGGTCGCTGCCTTTGAGCCGGATTTGATTCTGCTCGACGTGATGATGCCCCACATCAACGGCTTTGAGGTCTGCCGCCGGGTGCGCGAAAACCCGGCTTGGCAGCGCATCAAAATCATTATGCTCACCGCCAAAGGCCGGGAGGTCGAAGTGACCAAGGGCCTGGCCCTGGGAGCCGATGCTTATGTCACAAAACCTTTTTCTACCAAGGAATTGTTAGCCCAGGTACGGGATATTTTGAGAAACAATGAGTCGTTCACGGCTTGAATTTATCCTCAAAGCAGCGAATATCGGCCTGGTCATCCTGGGCCTGGTGGCAGCCGCCCTCATCTTCAATTCGGCGACGGTGGGCGATTGGGCCATCTGGCTCTTGCTGCTGCTTTTTGTTTTGCTGCTGGCGCTGGCCTTTGTCCTCAATCACTTTTTCCAGAACTATCTTTTTGTGGCCCGCCGGCTGGCCGAAGAAATGAAGCTGATTCTCACAGCCAACCCTGCCCACCGCATCCAGCCGACCGGCCCGGACGAAATGCGCCAACTGGCTGAAACTGCCAACACTTTTGCCGACCGCTATCAAATCCTCCTGGCCGACGAGGATGACAAAATCCAGCGGGCCAGGGCCGACCTGGAAGAAGAGAAAAACCGGCTGTCGGTCTTGATGTCGGAGTTAACCGAAGGCGTGCTAGTTTGCAACATCGAAGGGCAGATTTTGCTCTATAACAGCCGGGCCAGACAACTGCTCAGCCAGACGCCCGGCCCCGAAACCCTGCCCGGCGCCGGCGGCTTTGTTGGGCTGGGCCGCTCTGTCTTTGGCCTGATGGACCGCCACGCCATTACCTATGCCCTGGAAAACCTGCTCTATCGCAGCCAGAAACAGAACGGCCCGCTGGTCTCGCAGTTTGTCACCGCAGCCGCCAACGGACAACTCATGCGCGCCCGCCTTGCCCTGGTGCTAGACCCGCAGCAGGCGCTGCGCGGCTTTATCCTGACCCTGGAAGATATTACCCGCCAACTGCAAACCAGCCACCGCCGTGATCTGCTGCTCCAGGCCCTGACCGAAGGAGTCCGCGCCTCGCTGGGCAGCATCCGCGCCGCCATCGAAACCATCCGGGAGTATCCCGAAATGGATGAGGCCAAGCTGGAGCAGTTGCGCCACGTTATTTATGATGAGTCGCTTACCCTCAGCACCCGACTCAACCAGACCACCGCTGAATACGCCGAAGATTTGAAGACCGATTGGCAGTTGGAGGAGATGCTGGGCAGCGATTTGTTGTGGGCCATTCAACATCGCTTTGAGGATAAGTTGGGCGTGACCACCACCCTGGAAATTCCAGAAGCTAATTTGTGGCTTAAAGTAGACACCTATGCAGTGGTTCAGGCCCTGACCTATCTGATGGCCCGGCTTAAAGCCGAGTGCGACATCCAGCAAGTGACCCTGCGTTTGAAGGCCTCGGGCCGCTTTGCCGTGTTAGATTTGCTCTGGCCCGATGGCTCAACCGATATGGAAATTCTGTGGAGCTGGCAAAATCAAACCCTTATCACCGAGGGCGAAGGCATGCCCCTGACCTTGCGCGAAGTGGCCGAGCGCCACGGCGGCGAAGTGTGGTGCCAGGCCGACCCGGCCAGCAGCAGCGCCTATTTTCGGCTGTTACTCCCCACCACCCAGCCCAAGCCGGTGCGCAGCGTCTCTATTTCCCAGGAAAGCCGGCCTGAATATTACGACTTTGACCTGTTCCACCAGCCCGGCCAGAAACCGGAACTTGACCAGCGCCCTCTATCGGAACTGACCTATACCGTGTTCGACACCGAAACGACCGGCCTGAGTCCCTCCGACGGCGATGAAATTATCTCCATCGGCGCGGTGCGTATTGTCAACGGCCGGCTGCTGCGCCAGGAAATTTTTGACCAACTGATTGACCCCCGCCGGGCTATCTCTCGCGCCTCTATCAACATTCACGGCATCTCGCCCGACATGCTGCAAGGCCAGCCGACCATCGAACAGGTGCTGCCCCAATTCTGCCGCTTCAGCGAAGACACCGTGCTGGTGGCCCACAATGCTGCCTTTGACATGCGCCTGTTGCAGCTAAAAGAGGCCCAAACCGGGGTCAAATTTATCAACCCGGTGTTGGACACCCTGCTTCTGTCGGCGGTCATCCACCCCAACCTCGAAGGCCACAGCCTGGAAGCCATCGCCCGGCGGCTGGGCATCACCATTATTGGCCGCCACACCTCCCTGGGCGACGCCATCCTCACCGGCGAAATCTTCCTCAAGCTCATCCCCCTCCTGGCCGAGCGAGGCATTGTCACCCTGCAAGCCGCCCGCGCTGCGGCGCAAGAGACGTATTATGCCCGGTTGAGTTATTGAGAAAAGAGAAGACCCTCAAGGTCTTGAAGACCTTGAGGGTCTAAATTATTCGACCAATCTTTTCTCACCCTATCTCCACCTAGTACATCTGGGCGGAAGTAAACCCACAGTTTGTAGTGGCGACTTCAGTCGCTTAACCTGCCCACAACGACTAAAGTCGTTACTACGATCTGTAGGGTCATTTACGCCGCGATGTACTAGTCAATCCACCGGTGGATGCCAGCCGGCAATCACCCACAGGCGGCGAGCAGCCACAACATCGGGATGATTCATGTTCAAAGCAGTCACAGTCGCCCGTCCGGTGGGCGTCTTTCCAAAGATAACGGTTCCTTCTTCTACCCACTCGAAATGTTCGGTCCATACTTCAGTACGCGGATTAAACAAAGGAACGATGAGCCGACTTTCAGGGTCGGTCGCTTCGTGGCAAGCCGCTTTGTGGCTGTTACACATGGGGCAAGCTAAAAACAGGTTTTCCTCATCGTTTGTGCCGCCTTTAGCTTCCGGAATAATATGATCAATTTCAAGCAAGGGGCCAATAATCTGTTGCGAAGTCAAGCAGTACCCACAGCGAAAGCGGGCGGCTGCCGCCACCCGTTGTCGCAGCGCGGTCGAAATAAAGTGAGTGCTCATTCCAGGGGGGCAAATTGTTGGAGATCGGCAACATCATAATTACGCTGTTTCAAGAGGACGGCGGCCTGGGCGCGGACCAACAATGTTTCCCGATAGAGTGCCAGGAGCGTCTGTTCCTCAACTTCTTCTGCTGTGGTTAAGGGATGCCCCGCCTGTTGCTGTTGGTGTAAAGCTTCCAGACGCGTTCGCTGTTCAACCGGCATGGTTGTTCGCGCCGCTTGCCAAAGGGCCGCATCATTCAGATAAGCCATCTGGGCCAACGACGAGCGCATTTCCAGCGGGGCGCTATCCATCACCGGCGCTACAGCCGCAACTGCTTCGATCAGGATATCCTCGACCGGGCGCTGGGCTTTTTCCGCTGCCCGCTGAATCTGGTTATAAACCGTTTCCGGCAAATCTAATGTAACCGCATGAACTGTTCCCATCTTTTTCCTCACCCTTCTTCACCTTGTTCTAACCGTTAAGCTATTATAACACTTTTTTTTCCACCTTCCAACCATTTTTGCATTGCTCTTGCCAGATAAGATGATCCAGTAATTTCAGAGAGAGTCTATTTGGACATCTCCCCTATTTAATGCTATCATAGCCCCTCGTATGACATCTCACAGGCAACACCTCGCCGCCGGGGGAGCATTACTTCTGGCGGCCTTTTTAATCACCGCCTGCGGCAGCGCAGCCGCCCCAGCACCCAAGACCGTACCGGCCACTCCCACCCCGCCAGCGATGACCCACGTGACGCCAACCGCTGTGCCGCCTACAGCCAGCCCAGTCAGCAGCCTTACCCCGGTCGAGCCTGAACCAACCGTACCCCAACCCACACCGCCATCGGCTACACCTGTAACTGTCGCCTCCCCAACCCACACCGCCTCGCCCCCCGCCTCCTCGCCTCAGGTTTCCCTCACCACCGTCACCCTGCCCACCTACCCCCTCTGGGATTTTCTGACCGAGCAGACGGACCCGGTTTACAAAATGCCGGTTTTCTACTTCGACCGCGCCGCCTTCGAGGCCGCCAACCCGGCCCCCGTGCCCAAAGACTACACCGGCGTCGTCCTGGAAAATACCTACCTCCGGCTCACCTTTCTACCCGAACTGGGCGGGCGGCTCTACAGCGCCGTCGTCAAGGCGACCGGGCAGGAGATTTTTTATCACAACCCCGTCGTCAAACCCTCGCGTTACGGCGTGTTGCAGCCGTATGAAGCCAACTGGTGGCTGGCAACCGGCGGCATGGAATGGGCCTACCCCACCCAGGAGCACGGCTATCGCTTCGGCGTGCCCTGGTTTTACAGCACCAGTGTCAACAGCGAAGGCGCAAGTATTACCCTGAGCGACACCGCCGAGGGCCGTGTCGGCGCGGAAGTTACCGTCACCTTGCCGCCCGACAGCGCCGCCTTCACCGTCGCCCCCCGGCTGGTCAACAAAACCGGCCAGGCCGTGCCGGTGCAGTTCTGGACCAACGCCGCCTTGACCCTCGGCGCGGCCTCGATGTCGCCCCAGACCCAATTTATCGTCCCCACCGACAAAATCATCGTCCACAGTCGAGGCGAGGCAGGCTGGACCGTCCCCGGCGAGCGGCAGGAGGCGTCCTGGCCTTTAGCCGGTCAAATTGACCTGCGCCAGTACAGCCAGTGGGCCAACTACCTGGGCTTTTTTGTGCCGGATATGGCCGCGCCCTTTATTGGCGCTTACAACCCGGAGACCAACGTCGGCGTGGCCCGCCTCATCCGGCCCGGCGAAGTGCCCGGCAACAAACTTTTTGCCTTCAGTACAACTTTTCCCGACAAAAGCTACACCGACGACGGCTCGCAATATTTTGAACTGTGGGGCGGAGCCAATCGCGGCTTCTGGCCCGAAGACGACGTGACCGTGCCGCCCGGCGGGCCCATCGAGTGGCGTGAGCGCTGGTGGCCGCTGGCCGGGCTGGGCGGCCTTACCTGGGCCAACGAGCACGCCGCCATCCACCTCCATCAAACCAGCCTGTCACTTTTGGTATCGCGCCCGCTTGGGGGTACAATCACCGTTTTGGCCGGGGAGACAACGGTTCTCACGCAACCCTTTACCGCCGACCCGGCCACCCCGCTGCGGTGGGAGTTCGCCGCGCCGGCCCAGCCCGTCCAGGTTCAAGTGGCCGATGAAAGCGGGACAATTTTATTAGATTATCAACCTTGAAAGATAGTACGTGGTACGTGGTGCGCAAAAAAGTCACGCACCACGTACCACGCACCACGTTTACCATGACCGAAGAATTTGACATTCAATGTGAAAGCTGCGGCACCATCTACAGTCACCTGGAAGATGTCTGCCCCTACTGCGGCGAGCCTCAACCGCTGGGATTAGCTCATGAGCGCAGCGCGATGACCCCCGATTCCGCTTACCCGGACTACGCCCCGGCGGAAAATCCTTATTACGACCAGCAGCCCTACGCCGCCTACCCGGCTGACGTCGCTTATACCGATGATGAATTTCTGCCCGATGAACTCGAAGGTCAATATGGGGGCTACGAAACCGACGCAGGATATGAGCCAGGTTACGAGGCTTATCCCACCGACTACGCCGAAACAGGCTACTACCCCGAAGATGAACCCTATCCTGATGAGGAAACTTTTCCTGAGTATGGGGGATATGATCAGGCGTCTCCGGCTGAATTTGAGGACGAAACCTACCTCGAAGAGGACACACAACCACGCCGCTTTACCAAACGTCGCACTCTGCTGGGCTGCCTGGGGATTTTGCTCTGTATTGGCTTGATGTATGGCAGCATTGGCATTTTTGCCGCTTACCGGGGTTTGCAAGAACAGGTTTCGGAAAAACAAATCGAAGCGCAGGACCATTTTGAGCGGGGTCAGGAACATCTGACCAACAACTCGCTGGATTTGGCGATTGCCGAGTTTGAAATGGCCCTCAGCCTGAATCCGGCCCTGTTGGAGGCCCGCGAAGCCCTGCGCGAAGCCCGGCGACTGGCCCAGGCCAAACCCACCCCCACTTCGGAGACGCGCTCGGCGGCGGCAGCTTCGATTATAGAAAAAGCCGAAACCGAGATCGAGGAGAAAAAATGGCTTGAGGCCGCCGAAACCCTGGCCCAAATCCGTGATCTTGACCCCAATTTCCAGGCCGAGCGGGTCTCGGAACTGCTGTATACGGCCAACTTCGAGCTGGGCCAGCAGCTTACAACCCCCGACAACATTGACGAGGCCCTGGCAGCCTTCGAGCGGGCGCTGGCCGAACGGCCCGATGACCCTGAGGCGACGGTTGAGCAGGCCAAGGCCGCCCTTTATGTCCAAGGCAAGGCGGCGGTAGATACCGACAAAGCCAGAGCCATCAAAGCTTTTGACCAGCTTTACCGCGAAGATGCTGAGTATCTGGATGTTGAGACTCAACTTTTGCAGGCTTACGAAGCTTACGGCGACGAACTGGCCGAGCAAGAAGCGTGGTGTCTGGCCGAAACCCAGTACCTGGAAGCCAGCGACCTCAAGCCATCCAGCAGCCTCAAGGTGAAAGCCGACGCCAGCAGCGAGAAATGCGCCGAAGTTACCCTGGCCGAAGCCGACAGCAGCGCGTCGCAAGTGACGCCCAAGGCCACCGCCGCCGTCGGCAACGGTTCAACGGCTGGCGGAGTGGCGGCAGCGCCCCGGCTGACGCCGACGGTTGCCGCTGCTAACAATGCGGCCCCTGCCGCTTCAGGGGGCAGCGGTTCGATCTACTACTCGGCTTTCAATCCCAATGAGGCGCGCTGGGAGATTTTAGCCGTGCCGGCCAGCGGAGGTACTGCCCGCGTGGTAGCTCTGAACGGCACTATGCCGGCGGTCAGCCCCGATGGGCGCTGGCTGGTTTACCACTCGGAGTTGATTGACGCCGAGGGCTTTCATCGCCTGGATTTGACCACCGGCGAGGATGCCCGCATCACCCAGTTTCAGCGCCATATTTTGCCGCGCTGGGGCAGCGATAGCAGCCGTTTCCTGCTGGTAGCCCAGGAGCCGGGGACGGGGCGTTGGCAAGTTCAGCTTGGTTTTGTGGACGGCAAAAGCGACCCGCTGATTTTGCGCGATGGCCGCACCCCGGATTGGTCGGCCACCGGCTTGATTGCTTATCAGGGGACGGATGCCGTGGGCAATAATCCGGGCATTTATGTGGTTCCCTTTGACGGCGGCGAAGCCACCCGGCTGACCACGCATGAAAGCGACCGTTCCCCCGATTTTTCGCCGGACGGGAGCCAACTTGCCTACATGTCCACTAAAGACGGCAACTGGAATATTTATACCATCAGCACCGCCGGCAGCGCCCCTCGCCAGATTACCAACTCCCCCGGTCAGGATGGGCTGCCGGCCTGGTCGCCCGATGGGTCAAAAATTGCTTATGTTTCAGATGCCGGGGGGGGGTGGGCTATTTATACCGTTGACGCCGCCGGCGGAACGCCTTTCAAAGTAACCGCCTGGGATGGCGTCAATCTACCCGATTGGCTTATGGCCCAAATCTGGTGGGCGAGGTAAATAAGAAATGAGAAAGTAGAAATAAGAAGTTAGAAATTCCAGAAAACATTCTTCTTTCTTAATTCTTATTTTCATAATTCATGTAGTTTGATTTTTTAAGCGATCTCCGCTATACTATAAACCAATTTCGGGGTGTAGCTCAGTCCGGCTAGAGTGCTTGGTTTGGGACCAAGAGGCCGACGGTTCGAATCCGTCCACCCCGACAGACAGCTTCTTAACAACTCGATCATCCATCAGAGAGTGTTCCTATGACACGTAACGCTGCCTCACCCATTCGTATCCTCTATGTTGAAGATGATAAAACCTTGCAGTTATCCCTGGCCCAAATGCTTGAAATATTAGGGTATGAGGTAGCCTGTGCCGACAACGGCAAGCAAGGGGTTGAAAAAGCAGAAAGTTGGCAGCCTGATATTATTTTGATGGATATGCGCATGCCGGTTATGAGCGGGGATCAAGCCATTCAAGTTTTACGCAGCAAGCCCGACACCGCCAAAATCCCTATTTTTGTCTTATCCGCTTTTACGGACGCCAAAACACGGGAGTTGTGCCGGCAGGTAGGGGCGACCAAATTTATGACCAAGCCGCCTGATATCCGTAAAATTGACGCCGACATTAAAGAATTGCTCAGGCCTGACGGGTAGAACCTCACTGCCAAACTTTACACAAAATTTCAAATAGTTATAATTTATCATAGTGCGGGCATAGCTTAGTGGTAAAGCCCTAGCCTTCCAAGCTAGTTACACGGGTTCGAGCCCCGTTGCCCGCTCTTTTTATTGGGCCCTTAGCTCAGCGGTTAGAGCGGCCGGCTCAGAGGAGTGAGCCTAAGTTAAATCTAATATGGCTCTCTGCAAAGGGCTGCTTAAGGAGTAATCTTTAAGTAAAACCTGTCAAATTCGGGGAAGCCTAAGTCTTGAGATAAGGTAATCCCGAGCCAAGTTCCCAAGCGGGGAAAGGTGTAGAGACTAGATGGCAGGCCCCCTGATTTTAGGGGTGAAGGGATAGTCCAGCCCACAAACTCGAAAGAGGCAGTGAAAGCTGTAGTGGGATGCATAACCGGTTGGTCGCAGGTTCGATCCCTGCAGGGCCCACAAAAACACTCGCCTTTGGCGGGTGTTTTTTATTAGCCAGCGTAACGATTGGTAATTGGTAAACGGCGATCTTTGCCAAAGGCTTTGCTGGTTATTTTGGGGCCGGGTGGAGCCTGGCGGCGCTTGTACTCATTACGATCTACCATGCGGATGACCCGGCGCACGGTGGCTTCGTCAAAGCCCAGCGCCACAATTTCGGCGGCGCTGTAATCCTCTTCCACATAAGCGGCCAGAATGGCATCCAGAATATCATATTCCGGCAGCGAGTCGGTATCCTTTTGGTCAGGACGTAATTCCGCCGAAGGCGGCTTGGTCAGGACGCTTTCAGGAATCACAGGACCAATCTTTTCATTTCGGTAGCGGCACAGCTCATAAACCAGGGTTTTGGGCACATCTTTGATCACGGCAAAACCGCCGGCCATGTCGCCGTAAATGGTGGCGTAACCCACCGCCATCTCGCTTTTGTTGCCGGTGGTCAGCACCAGCCAGCCGAATTTGTTGCTCAAAGCCATCAGCGTATTGCCTCTGGCCCGGCTTTGCAGATTTTCTTCGGCCTCATTGGGCCGGGTGGGGGCAAAAATATCACCCAGCATTTCCAGATAGGCTTGATAGGCCGGCTCAATTGGCACCACCTCGCAGCGAATGTTAAGCCGCCGGGCCAGTTCCGCCGCGTCGCTTTTGGAGTGATCCGACGAATAGCGGGAAGGCATCGAGACGCCAATCACATTTTCCGCCCCCAACGCATCCACCGCAATAGTCGCCACCAGCGAGCTGTCCACCCCACCCGATAAACCCAGCGTTACTTTGCTAAACCCATTTTTACGGACATAATCGCGCGTCCCCAAAACCAGGGCCTGGTAGACTTCCTCCACCCGCTCCAGCGGCGGGGTGAGGGGAGAGACAACCAGCGGCTGCCGGGGCGCGGGGATCTCCAAAGGCGGCAGGGCGACCCGCTGGAAGGTGCCGGCATAGATTTCGGTCAGCCCATCTTTACGCCGGCGCGGGTCGCGCAGGCGTTGGCGGAAAACATTGCCCAGATTAACGTCGGCCAGCACCAAATCTTCGGTAAAAGATTTGCCGCGGGCCAGCAGATTGCCGCGCTCATCAAAGATGACGCTGCTGCCGTCAAAAATCAGTTCATCCTGCCCGCAAACCAGGTTACAAAAGGCCACAATCGCCACGTTGTCGGCGGCGCGGGTGGCTAACATGCGCTCGCGGCTTTTGATTTTGCCGCTCTGATAGGGCGAAGCGGAGATATTGAGCAGTAATTCGGCTCCAGCCGCGGCCTGGGCTTCGGGCGGGCCGGCCGGATACCAGATGTCCTCACACACACTCACCCCAAAACAAATTTCTTTTGAGGATGACTCACCAGGCGTGGAGACCGGCAGGGTGAACACCAGGGGAGTATCGCCTTTGGCAAAATAACGATCCTCGTCAAAAACGGCGTAGTTGGGCAGAAGAGTTTTGTGATAGATTCCGACCAGTTGGCCTTGATGCAGCACGGCAGCGGCGTTGAACAGGTCGTCGCGCCGGTCTACAAAGCCGACCACCGCGGTCAGCCCGGTGGTATGAGGCAATAAGCTTTCCAGCGCCGCTCGATTGGCCGCGGCAAAACCGGGTTTGAGCAGCAAATCTTCCGGCGGGTAGCCGGCCAGGCTTAGTTCGGGGAACAGAACGATATTGGCCCCGGCAGCCCTGGCCTTTTGCAGGTACTCGATAATCTTGGCGGCGTTGCCTTGTATGTCGCCAACAGTGGCATTAATTTGGGCCAACGCAATGCGGAGAATAGTCATAGGTAGAATGGAAGGTTGGAAGAATGGAAGATTGGGGGGGAAGCAAAATTTCCTGCCAACCTTCCCACCTTCCAGCCTTCCAACTTAGCTTCCTTGGCCAGCCTTGTGCGCCAGAATAATCGCCTCAGCCACTTCTTTCATGGGCTTGCGGGTGTTCATGCTCATTTTCTGGATGCGGCGGAAGGCTTCCTGCTCTTCCAGGCCCTGAGCATCCATCAAAATGCCTTTGGCCCGATCCACCAGCTTGCGCGTTTCCAGAGCATCTTGCAGATCGTGAACTTCCTGGTGAACCTGTTTAAATTCGCTAAAGCGGGCCAGCGCCACCTCGATGGCCGGCAGCAAATCCGCCTCGCGGAACGGTTTGACCAGATAGCCCACCACCCCCGCCTCTTTAGCCCGATCCACCAAATCCTTCTGGCTATAGGCCGTCAACAGCACGACCGGGGCAATTTGCTCTTCGGTCAAAATTTTGGCGGCCTCGATGCCATCCATATCGGGCATTTTAATATCCATCAGCACCACATCGGGCTTGAGTTCGCGGGCCAAATTGACGGCGCTCTGCCCGTCGCCCACCTCGCCGACGACCAGATAGTTCAGAGTCGTCAGCATCTCTTTCAAGTCCATCCGCACAATGGACTCATCATCTGCTATAATGACACGTGTTCTTTCCACCCTTCTTCACCTCTAAATAAGATTTTTGGGAATTTTACGGTCACGGTCAGGCCGTTGCCGTTGTTGAGAAGTAATTGACCCTTCAGGTCTTCTTCAACTAAAATTTTAACAATGTGGAAACCGAGGCTGTCGGCCTGCTCCACTTTAAAGCCGGGCGGCAGGCCATCGCCATTATCAATCACAGTGATGATAACCTCATCACCTTCATCTGCCAAATTGACCCGCACAAATCCCGCCTGTTTGTGCTCAAACCCGTGTTCGATGGCATTTTGCAGCAGTTCGTTGATAATCAAGGAACAAGCGGTAGCCTGTCGAGCCGGCAGATAGATTGGCTCGCCAACCAACTCTAATTGGATTTCCTTATCGGGGCTAAGCATGCCCTGGCGGAACTGGGCCACAATCCGGTGGCTGACTTCTTTGATATTGATAATATTTGAATTGTCATTTGACAAAAATTCATGAATAACAGCGATACTCAAAATCCGATTGAGGGTTTCATCAAGGATTTGCCGGGCCTCTTCCGACTTCACCCGGCGCGCCTGCATGCGTAACAAGCCGGCGATGGTTTGTAGATTATTTTTTACCCGGTGGTGGACCTCCTGGATCATCGCATTTTTGACCCGGATTTCCTGATCCTGCCGCCGGCTCTCGGTGGCGTCGTGGATGGCAATCAGGACGCCATACGGTTTCGCAGTTAGTCTAGTCTGGCTAAAGGTATCCAGCCAGGGCCAGCGGCTGGCCGAATAGCTGGTCAGCGGCAGAACTTTGCGCACCCAATACCGCTCTCCTTCTTTGGTGTCGCGTTCCAGGCAGCGGTTCTGAGCCAGCGCCGTCCGGCGAATTTCCTCGTCCGCCGTTTCGAGATCGGCCACGTGATGCCCCACCAAATTCTCCTTGAAACCCAGGCGGCGGTAGAAATTTGAGGCAACCCCGCTGACATAGCGCACCACACCAAAATCATCCACAAAAATAATCCCGTCCTGCTCGCCAAACGGCGACAAGGCTTCCGCGCCGGGAACCTGACCGTAAGAAACCATGAGCTGTAGCTTTTTGAGCGCCTGCTGAAAAACCCGGCTGCGCAGCCGGTGGCGCTCGTACTCAATCAGGTTGGTCACAATAATCAGCGCCGCCACCACCCGCGGCTTCTCGGAGGAGCCGTTGGCAGAACTACTGCCCGCCAGGGGGGGTGGAAAATGGACCGGCAGCGCCTGCCGGACCACCGGTGCGCCTTCAGCAATAAAACTACGGTATTCTTTCTGATGCTGCCCGGTGATTAAGGTGCGCATCACCTCCGGCCGGGTTTTGTTACTAATGATGTAACCTTCACGGCTTTTACTATAAACGTGGGCCAATGAGTGGGGCTGAGCGTGCGCCAGGGCAATAGCTTCATGCTCCGACTTGCGGGCATAGAGCAGAATGTCGGCCCGGCTCAAATCGGCGACAATCCCCATTTGCGCCTCAATGGTGCGCAAAAAGTCAATACTGGCCTCACTCAAATTTAGACAAGAATTTACGGCAGAGTGCATCCGGTAATATCAATCGTCATTCAGCGCCTTTAAAACCGAAGCCACGAATCTTACAAATTGATCATTAAAAATCTGATAACTTCTCAAACATATCATTTCGAGCGACGTTAGGAGCGAGAATCTCCTTATTCGTGGTCTACAGACAACGGATGAGGAGATGCCTCGAAATGACATGACGGGTGAGTAGTTACAAAATCTGTAAGCTTCGTGGCTAAGAGAGATAATTTTATTGTAGGCGCAGATTAAGGAACGAGCATTTCACCCAACAGGCTAGGCTTAAGTGCTCGACTCCACTCATCAACAGTATAATGTATAAAGTACATTATACTAAAAAGTTGCTTATAAAGCGAGTGCAAAAGATTGAAAGTTTTCAACTTTAAACTTGGGCTTCACCCAAACGCGCCCCCCCTAATTCCGGCTGCCCGTTTAACATGGCCTCGGCGGTCATCTCCTTTTTTCCGGCGGGCTGCACGCTTAGCAGGCGGATGGCTCCCTGACCGGTAGTGACATAAACGCCTCCCTGGTACTTAAACACCGTACCGCTCTCCATTTGCGCCGGAAGCGGTATTTCGGACGCGACTTCAACCGCCAAAACCTTAAATGGCCCGCGCGGCCCGGCGGTAAACGTGCCCGGCCAGGGATCGAAAGCGCGCACCTGCCGCTCAATCTCCATTGCCGATTGAGACCAATCAATGGCCCCCTGCTCTTTTTTCAGGCGCGGGGCCAGGGTAGCCAGATGATTATCTTGCGGCTGCGGGGTGATCTGGCCGGCCAGCCAGGCCGGCAGCGTTTCAAGCAGCAGCGCCGCGCCCACTTCGGCCAGTTCAGCCGTCAACGTGCCGCCGGTGTGTTGGGGCGTGATTGGCACAGCCCGGCGGGCGATCATCGGGCCGGTGTCCAGCCCCTCATCCATTAACATCAGGGTAACGCCGGTTTCAGTATCGCCAGCACGAATGGCGGCGGACACAGGGGCCGCGCCCCGCCAACGCGGCAGCAGCGAGGCATGGATATTGATGCAGCCGTGTGGCGGCAGGGTCAGCACATTTTGCCGCAAAATCTGGCCGAATGCCGCCACCACTATCACATCCGGTCGCAGGGCAGCCAGTTCCGCTACCGCGGCTTCGGCTTTGAGCGTTTCCGGCTGGAGCACCTTTAGCCCGGCGTTCTGAGCGACTTGTTTCACCGGCGAGGCGGTCACCTGTTTGCCTCGCCCGCTGGGCCGGTCGGGCTGGGTGATAACCGCTACCAATTCATACTCCCTTCCTGCTGAGGAAGCGGCGATTAGAGCAGTTAAAGCCGGCACGGCAAAATCAGGCGTGCCCATAAAAATAATTCGTGTGGTCAATAAAAACCCTCTCATTTTAGATTTTGGATTTATTATACTCAAGCTCATGTCATTTCGAGACCGAAGGTCGAGAAATCTCCGGGGCGCAATACGTAAAAGTAAGGTATCGGAGATTTCTCCCTGCGGTCGAAACTTGTCCTGAGCCTGCCGAATGGATGACATGGCTAAGCAGCTACGATTTACGATTGTGCCGTTTTCAATCTAAAATCGCAAATCGTAACTCGTAAATCGTAAATCGCTACCAGTCCCAAATTTCCAAAAAAAGACAAGGTTGTTGCACTAGGCCCAAACCTATGTTAGAATAAACTATGTTGTCGTTCTTAAAATCTATACACTAAGATAAGGAGGCAGTGAAAAGAATGTTTAGTTCAACCATGCAGATCCAACCTAGCGACCCCCCCAAGAACCCCGTTGTCGCAGCCGTCCTGAGCTTTCTGTTACTTGGCGGTGTAGGGCAAATTTATTTAGGGCAGCAGAAAAAAGGTATTATCCTGATCATTGCCACATTAGTTTTGTACTGTTTTTTTGGTATTGGCGTTATTCTTAATATTTTGGGAACAATTGATGCTTACATGCTGGCCGATAAACTTCAAAAAGGTCAACCTATCGGCGATATGGAGTGGTTTTGGGAAAAATAAAATTTAACGGTTAACCAGCCCCACCTATTTTTAAGCCAAAAATATTCTATCAAACGAGGTGATTATTCAATGAACGATATTAACGATCAAGATAAACTTATGTCGGCTCTGGCGTATCCCATCGGCCTGGTGGCCATCATCATCCTCCTGGTCGAAGATATGAAAAAGCGCCCCTTCCAGAAATATCACGCCGTGCAGGCCTTAGCCGTCAATGTGGTCATCATCGTTTTAAGCATTGTTCTGGGTTGGACGGTCATTCTGGCTTGTGTGCCGCTGTTGCTGTGGCTGGTAACTTTATACTGGGCCTTCAAAGCTTATCAGGGTGAATATTTTGAAATCCCCGGCTTGACCAACTTCCTCAAAGGCCAGGGCTGGATTTAATCCCGCTCCGAAATTGGCTGCTAAAAACTGAATCTAAACGGTTTCTTTCCCCCATCGTTTGATGGGGGATTTTTATTTCTGCCGGTTTTGGCTTGCCCGGCCTTTAGGCTATAATTGCAAATCGTCCGCTATCAGTTTTGCCCTACATTTTTCCCAATCCTCACGCCAAGGCGCAAAGAACGCCAAGTTTTTAGGTTAATTTCTTGCTTTTCTTTGTGCCTTGGCGACTTTGCGAGAACTTTTTACTCTAAAACTAGCCAGGGGTAGGGGCAATTGTCTGGTACATTTCTTGATAAACAACTGATAACTGGTCACTGATGACGGATTACTGACCCAACCTTGGAGATCAAAGTTGTCCACGTCGCCAAAACAGTGGGATGTTCAGCCGCGCGCCCCTGAGACTCATTTTGCCCAGTTTCCCGATTTACCGCCGCTGATTGTCCAAATTCTTTACAATCGCGGCTTCACCCAGCCCCAGGATGTCGAGCAATTTTTGGCTCACAATTGGGCCAATGATGACCCCCTGGCTCTAAAAGGCATGGCCGAGGCTGTCGCCCGCCTGTCCCAAGCCATCGCCCGGCAGGAGTTGATTGCCGTTTACGGCGATTACGATGTAGACGGGGTCACCGCCACCACCCTGATGACCCAAACCCTGGCGGCTCTAGGCGGACGAGTCCAGGCCTACATCCCCAATCGCTTTGACGAAGGCTACGGCCTCAACAACGAGGCCCTGGCCGAGCTGGCCGAGCGCGGGGTCAAGCTGGTGCTAACTGTTGACTGCGGCATCCGCTCGGTCAAAGAGGTGGCTTATGGCAACAGCCTGGGGCTGGATATTATCATCACCGACCACCACCACGTGGGCGACGAACTGCCGCCGGCCCTGGCCGCTATCAACCCCAAACAGCCGGGCTGCGTTTATTCTTTCAAAGACCTGGCCGGGGTGGGGCTGGCCTACAAACTGGTCCAGGCCTTGCTCGATTGCGTCCCGCCCAACGGCCTCCGCGCCGCCGATTTTCTGGACCTGGTGGCCTTGGGGACCATTGCCGATTTAGCCCCCTTGTACGGCGAAAACCGCAAGCTGGCCCAGGCGGGTCTGAGCATGCTCAACCGCTCGCTGCGGCCGGGGCTGGCCGTGCTGATGGAAAAAATTGGGGCCAGGTCTCACATCTCTGCCGGCACGATTGGTTTTGCCATCGGGCCGCGCCTCAATGCCGCCGGCCGCCTCGACAGCGCCCTGGCTGCCTACCACTTGCTCATGGCCGCCACCGAATTTGAAGCCATCCACCTGGCCACGCAGTTAGACCTGCAAAACCGCGAGCGGCAAAAGCTGACCCAACAAACGGTGGATATGGCTCGCCAAGCTATTCTGGCGGATGGTGGTCGCAATCCGCTCTATTTTATCCACCACGACGATTTCAACCCCGGTATCGTCGGCCTGGCCGCCTCGCGCCTGAGCGAAGAGTTTTACCGGCCAGTCCTGGTAGCCGAGCGCGGGCCGGAATACACCAAAGGCTCGGCCCGCAGCATCCCCGAATTTCACATCACCGAAGCCCTCGATCGCTGCGCCGATTTGTTGGTTCGCTATGGCGGTCACGCCGCCGCCGCCGGCTTTACCCTGGCCAACGAAAATATACCCGCCTTTGAAGCCCGCCTGTTGGAGGTGGCCCACCAACGGTTAGACCCGGCTGCCCTGCGCCCCGTGCTGACGGTTGACGCCGAACTCAATTTACGCGGCGTTAAGCCTGACCTGGTCGAGGCGATTACCCGCTTACAGCCTTTTGGCTACGGCAACCCCACCCCTACCTTTCTGACCCGCCGGTTGACCATCAAAAGCCTCAAAACGATGGGCCAGGATAACCAGCATCTCCGGCTGGCCCTGCACGACGGCAAACAAATCTGGAGCGCCGTTGCCTTTCGACACGGCTATTGGGCCGACAAGCTGCGCCCCTCCCAACTGATTGACGTGGTTTACATGCTTGACTTCAACGATTGGAACGGCGAACGGCGTATGCAGCTCGAAATCAAGGATTTAAGGCCCAGCGAGTAATACGTGATGCGTGATACGTGAGGATTTATTTCACGCATCACGTATCACGTATCAACCAAGAGTCTGTAGGATACCAGGAAACTTCAATGCCCCCAGCCATCATTGTCCACGGCGGCGCGTGGCGGATTCCCGCGGAAGAACACGAAGCTCACCAGGCAGGCTGCTATCGAGCGGCGCTGGCCGGTTTTGAAATTTTGGCGGCCGGCGGCTCGGCTCAAGCAGCCGTCGAAGCGGCGGTGACGATTTTGGAAGACGATCCGACCTTTGACGCCGGAATTGGCTCTCACCTCAATCAAGCCGGGGTGGTTCAACTTGATGCCGGGATGATGGATGGCGCTACTTTGCAAGTGGGCGCGGTCGCGGCTATCGAGCGCATCCAAAACCCGATCCAGGTGGCCCGGCGGCTGCTGTCCAGCCCGCACAACATGTTTGTCGGCCCAGGCGCAACCGAGTGGGCCATCCGGGCCGGTTTTAGGCCGGTTGATCCGGCCACGTTTATCGTTCCCCGCGAACAGCAGCGCTATGAATATCACCTTCAGGCCGGCCCGCCCGATTTGACCGGAGATTTTGACCGGCCCAGCGATACCGTTGGGGCGGTAGCCATGGATCGTTCCGGCAATTTGGTGGCCGGAACGTCCACCGGCGGCACGCTCTTTAAGCCGGTGGGCCGGGTCGGCGACAGCCCCCTGCCCGGCTGTGGCTATTACGCCGACAACCAATCAGCCGCCGTTTCCGCCACCGGCCACGGCGAGGCTATTATCCGGGTGCAATTGGCCCATACCGCTGCCCTCCTGGCCGCCAGCCTGACCGGTGAAGCCCCGGCTCAGGGTCTATGGCTGGCCCCCGCCGAAGCCGCGATTCGCATTTTGGGCGAGCGCGTCGGCGGGCGGGGTGGTTTGATTATGATTGACCCCGCCGGACGAGTCGGCTTTGCCCACAACACCCCCCACCTGGCCCGCGCCTATATGATCGAAGGCATGACCGAACCGGTTGTTGGGATATGAGATGTGATGAAGCGTGAGGCGAGGAGGCGAGAAGATTATTCGCCTCACGTGTCATCGCCTCCTCGCCTCACTCTCATGCTCTCTTTACTTGACTATAAATCAAAATATCGCTCTTTAGTATTATTGAAAACCCTCTTTTTTGTTGGTAAGATGATAATCAAAGGAGCGAGGAGGTTTATTGAATTATCATTAACCTTTAAGCAGTCGGCCAGGGCAAGAAAGCGGGGGCATGATGAGCAACCGGTCCAACTACTTAATCTATCTGTGGCTCATTTTCGTCATGATGAGTCTGGCATGCAGTTTGACTTCAACCGTGACAACACGCCCGGAAGCCACCCCAACCCGGCCGCGCCGCTATGTGGTGTTGCCCCCCGTGACGCCAACTGCTGTACCCGGCCTGACTGAACTGGCCCTCCCTGAGCCGGCGACGCCTCCCACCCGCCGGCCGCGGCCAACCGCCACACCTACCCCCGACAATTTTGCCAGATTATTTGCCGAGGTGCTCAGAATGTTCGGTGAGCCAACCGCCACACCTACCGACGCGCCGCGCCTGGTCCAACTCCCCACCCTCGCGCCGACGCCCACCAGCACTGCCACCTTCAGCCCAACGCCGCTGCCTCTCCCAACCGATACACCTACTCTTGCTTTGGTGATGCCGACTCCACTGCCGCCGCCGACCCTACCGCCCGCCGAAGCGCCAATCGTGGAAGCGCCCCCCGTAGAAGCACCGCCGCCTGCTCCGGCAGTAGAGGCATCCACGTTCACGTCGCCGGTTAATCCGCCGGATCCGGCTCCAGTCTCAGCTCCCGCTCCGGCTCCGGCCGCGCCGGTGGTGGACTCAACGTTCAGTTCGCCGGTCAACCCACCGGCCCAATCGCCTCCGCCTGTCGCTGCGGCCGCCCCCGTTGACTCTGGCTACGACTTTATGCTAGCGGAATTTTTCAACAGCCCGACAACCAATGCCATCTTGGTGATATATGTCGCCATTGTTGACCCAAATGAAATCCCCATCGGCGATATCAAAGTGGTCGGCGCCCGGTTGGATCACAATTTGACCTACGAAAGCCCCCTCTCCACCTGGCATTATGAAGGCTATAACGCCCCCGGCGAGGTCATCAAAAGCGGCAACGTTAAATTCGAGCCGCCCAGCGGCATGGAAACTACCAATTGGGTGCTCCACCTGGAAGACCCCAACGGCAGACGTCTCTCCGAGGACGTGCCTTTTAATACCGACGCAAACAACAAGCAGTGGTATTTTATCAAGTTTAAACGCAAGTTTTAACCTCCCTCGAAAATAACTTTTCGGAGCGCAAAAGCTAAGCTTTTGCGCTCCGAGTCTTCCCTCTATCCTCCATCTTCAATCCTCTATCTTCTATCTTCCATCCTCTATCCTCCATCTTCCCACTTCCCTCGCTTGTCTCTCTCGGCAGCGTGGGGTAAAATCAATTGGCGTCAAATGTTAATTTTCCCCCACAGGCCAATTCAAGAAGGTTGCCGATGACCGTTACAACCGAGCCAACGATAGATATTGCTGCCCGGCGCAAGCAACTGGTTGAGCTAACCAAAAATCTCACCATTCTCCAGGAACGCCAGGCCAAATACGGCGGCAACGCCCCCTTGGAACTGCTCAACCAGATTCAGGATCACCACGATGCGATTAGCCTGCTTGAGCAAGCGCTGGCTGGCCAACTCTCAGCAGCCGAATTAGAAGAAGCCCTCAAACCGCTGCTGCTGGCGCTGCGCGACGGCCAGGTGGTCAACATTACCGCCGAAACCTACGTGGCCGGCGACCAGGTGATCCAAAATATCACCCAACTCGCCGCCCGCGCCCTGACTGCTGCCGAGGAGGCCGAAAAAGCCCAGGAAGTGGCCGCCCGGCGGCTGGCCCAGGGCGTCCGCGATTATGCCCTGCGCCTTCACGAAATTGCCGCCGACGAAAGCGACACCGCTACCGGCAACCCCTACAAAGGGTTGGAAGCTTACCGGCTGGGCGATAGCGAACTCTTCTACGGGCGCGACGGGGCTATTACCGAACTGCTGAACCGGCTTCAGCGCGGTCGTTTACTGATTCTCCACGCCGAGTCGGGCGCGGGTAAAAGCTCTATCCTGCAAGCCGGGATTTCGCCCCGGCTGCTGGCGCAGGGGCACCTGCCGGTTCATCTGCGTCCCTACAACCAGTCACCCGGCCTGGTGATCAAACAGGCTTTTTTGCCCAACCTGAGCGACCTGCCCGAACTGGCTGAAGCCCATCTGCGCGATTTTCTGCGCCGCGTCACCGGCGTCTTGGGCCAGCAAGCGGCGCTTTACCTCTTTCTGGACCAGTTTGAAGAAATCTTTACCTTGACTGATGAACCTACCCGTACCGCCTTTGTCGAGGAGTTGGCCGAATGTCTGGACGATGAGAGCCTCAACGTGCGCTGGGTCTTCTCGCTGCGAACCGAATTTTTTGGGGCCATTGCCAACTTCCGGCCTACCCTGCGCAACCCCTTTGAAAATGATTTTCGCCTCAATCGCTTTAATCGGGCTGAGACGGAAACCGTGATTACCACTCCGGCCAGCCGGCAGGGGATCAGCTTTGAGCCGGCCCTGGTGGAAGCGCTGTTCACCGACCTGCGCGACCCGGACAGCGATGAAGTCTCACCGGCCCAACTCCAACTGATCTGCTCGGCCCTGTACACCTTCTTCTGCCAGCGGCGCGAAGCCGCGCCCAACCTGCCGCCGGTGATTACCCTCCAGATGTACCAGGCCGAGGGACGGGCTAAAGGCATCCTGCGCAATCACCTGAATCGGGTGCTCCGAGCCACGGCCACCAAAGCCGAGCGTGAAGCCGCCCGCCTGCTTTTAATGGCCCTGGTCTCCGCCGACCAGCGGCGCATCCGCCGAACCAAAAGCGAGTTGGAAGCTGTTCTGGCTGATGATCTGAAACGCGTCAAAAGCCTGGACAAGCTGCTTGGCCATTTAATTGAAAACCGTCTTTTGAACGTGGAAAAGGACGAGCAAACCGACGAGCCAACCTACGAGCTGGCCCACGATTACTTGCTGGTCGAATTAAGACTCGACCCTGAAACGCAGGCCCGCCGCGCCGCCGAAGAGCTGCTTAATCAGGAAGTGGCCGCTTATAAACGCTACGGCGCCCAAGCCCTGCTGAGCGCCGAAAAGTTTGCCATCATCAACAGCCAGCGCCAATTTTTGCGGCTGGATGACGACGCCAAAGAATTATTACGCCGCAGCCAGATCGCCGTCCGCCGGGTGCAACTGCAATGGTACGGGTTGATTGCCGCCGTAGTCCTGCTCATTATTGGCGCGGCCATAGCCATTGCCATTTTTCAGGGCCGGGCGGCTGAGGAGCGCACCCTTGCCGCCGCCACGGCCCAGGCCGGCGCTGCTCAGGCCCAACTGGCCCAGGCCACCGCGCTGGCCGAAGCAGCCAGGGCGTTGAACGCCCAGAGCACCGCCCAGGCCGAAGCCAATCGGGCGCTCCTGGCCGAGTCTAAAGCCAGGGTCCAGGTTAACCGGGTAACTCTGGCTCAAGCGACTGCCCAGGCCGAGAAAGTAATTGCCGAGAGCAACGCCGCCGAAGCTCAGCGCCAGGCCAACCTGGCCAACGCCCGCCAGTTGACCAGCCAAGCCCAAGCTGTTTTGGCTGAAAAGCCGGAGCAAGCGCTGCTTTTACTCTTTGAAGCGCAAAGATTAACCCAAACCTTGGAAGTCGAACGGGTGATGGGGCAGGTTCCTTATCGTTATTTTCCCATGAAAGTCACTCTCAACGGTCACGCTGACTGGGTTAAAAGCGTCGCCTGGAGCCCCGACGGTAAACAATTGGCGTCAGCCTCGGATGATCAAACCATTATCATTTGGAATATAACGACTGGCCAACCGGCTTTTACCCTTGAGGGCCATACTGATATGATCAACAATGTCGCCTGGAGCCCCGATGGCAAACAACTGGCCTCGGCTTCATTCGATCAGACGATCATCATTTGGGATGTGGCGACCGGTCAGCGGGCCGCTACCCTGCGCGGTCACTCCGATGGGGTTATCAGTGTCGCCTGGAGCCCTGACGGTAAACAACTCGCCTCAGCCTCGTCCGATCAAACCGTTATCCTCTGGGATGCAACAACCGGCAAGTTGATAACAAGACTGCGTGGTCATACAAACTTTGTCGTCGGTGTGGCCTGGAGCCCCGATGGGCGGCAGTTGGCTTCCGCTGCGGAGGATCAAACCGTTATCATCTGGGATGTAGCGGCGCGTCAGGCGGCTATGACCCTGCGTGACCACACAGGCATTGTCTACAAAGTGGCCTGGAGCCCCGATGGGCAGCAATTGGCCTCAGCTTCAGAAGATGAAACTGTTATCATCTGGAATGTTCAAACCGGTCAAGCCCAAAAGACGCTCCACGGTCACACCAGTTGGGTCTTTGACGTCGCCTGGAGTCCCGATGGTCAGCAGTTGGCCTCAGCCTCACAAGATCAAACTGTTATCATTTGGGATGTCGCCACCAACCAGCCGGCGGCGACCTTGCACGGTCACTCTGGTCGGGTTACCAGTATAGCCTGGAGTCCCGATGGTCAGCAGTTGGCCTCAGCCTCGGCCGACCAAACCATTATTATCTGGGATGTAACCGGCGGGCCAATCGCAGTGACCCTGCGTGGACACACAGGCCCGGTTACCGACGTAGCCTGGAGTCCAAAGGGGCAACAATTGGCCTCAGTCTCGACCGATAAGACGCTCATCCTCTGGGATGCAGCCACCGCTCAACCCCAAAAGACCCTCTCCGGCCACACTGACTCACCGCTCGCCGTCGCCTGGAGCCCAGATGGTCAACAATTGGCCTCAGCTTCGGCCGATCAAACGATTATTATTTGGCGTGTGGCGACTGGCCGGCCCCAGAAAACCCTCGAAGATGACACCGGCTGGATCCTTGATGTCGCCTGGAGCCCGGATGGCCGGCAGTTGGCCTCTGCTTCTTCGGATCAGATCATCATCTGGAATACAGCAACCGGTCAGCCTCAGAAAACCCTGGCCAACCATACCGGCTGGATCCTTGATCTCACCTGGAGGCCAGATGGCCGGCAATTGGCCGCAGCCTCAACCGATCAAACAGTGATTATCTGGGATGTGGCAACGGGCCAGCAGGTCACTACCCTGAGCGGCCATAAAAATATTGTCTCCAGCGTTGTCTGGAGCCCGGATGGCCGGCAGTTGGCCTCCGCTTCAGAAGATCAAACCATTATCCTCTGGGATGCAGCGACGGGTCAGCTCAAAAATACGCTCTACGGCCATACCAATTATGTCATTACCCTGGCCTGGAGTCCAGATGGAAAGCAACTGGCCTCAGCCGCGGCCGATCAAACCGTGATTGTTTGGGATGTGGGTACGGGGCAGAGGGTTGCTATTCTTCAAGGGCATAGCAGTGAGGTCAACGGCCTGGCCTGGAGCCCCGATGGACAACGATTGGCCTCAGCCGCAGAGGATGGGACTATTCGTTTAATAAACACCCGGCTCATGCAGCCTTCATGCCGGTGGGTCACTCGCAACTTGAACGCAGCGGAATGGGCCGCCTATTTGCCTGCCGGGACGCCCTACCACCGTACCTGTCCCAACCGGCCCGTTCACCCCAGCCTCATCGAAACGGCCCGCGACTTGGCCCGAGCAGGTCAGGTTGACGAGGCCATCGCCCAATTGCAACATTTGCTCACCGTTGATCCCACCCTCGATCTAGACCCGCAAACGGAAGCGCAGCAAGCGTATCAGGAGGCGGTGCAAAGCCTGCTGGCGCAAGCCAGAGAAGAAGCTCAGACTGGCGATGTCGAAGCAGCCCGCGCCACTTTGGAGCAAGCTGTGACTTTAGACCCCACCCTCATCCTTGATCCCCAGGCGGAAGCCCAACGCCTGGCCCAGCCGACCTTTGAAAACAGCTTGGCGGCGGCGGTCAAGGCCGCGAAAAACGGTGATACCGAGACGGCCCAGGCCAAATTTGAGGAAGCTGAAGATTTAGCCGGTTCGCTCGAATCCGCCAAGTCCTGGCAGGCGTTGTGCGATGCCGGAACCCGGCACGGCCTGGCCGAGACAGTCCTCGACGCCTGCGACAAAGCCATCGAGATGGAGCCGGACAACGGCCTGTATTACAATAGCCGCGGTATCGCCCGGCTGCAAGTGGGCGATCAACAGGGGGCGCAGGAAGATTTTGCTAAATTTGAGGCATGGCTGGAAGCGGGGCAATCGGAGCCGTAACATAGTACAACCTCGCATTAGTTCGTAACGAAATCAGAGCGAGCAGATACCTCTGAAAAGTCAAGTCATTCCGACCGGAGGGAGGAATCTTCTTCACCGCTGCCCAAAATTCCCAGCGAGGACCCAGATTTCTCGCTGGCGCTCGAAATGACATGCCAGGAACCGGACATTAAATCGTGACGAATTTATGCAATCCTGCTCGCTCGTTTAATCTCTTTTTTGTTTCAGTCGTCATTTGCCTCGTTGCCTTCACTGTTATTGCCCTTCTCTCCGACCACATCTTTGAGCACCTTCCCCACTCTGAAGATGAAGCCGCTTATCTTTTCCAGGCCAAAGTTTTTGCCCAAAATCACCTGGCCGCGCCGACGCCTCCCCTGCGGCAAGCCTTCTGGTCTCCTTTTGTGGTGGATTACCAGGGACAGCGCTTTGGCAAATATCCGCCCGGCTGGCCGTTCCTGCTGAGTCTCGGCGTCCGGCTGGGCGAACCCTGGCTGGTCAATGCCACATTGGCAGCAATCACTCTGGCGTTGATTGCCTGGCTGGGGCATTGTTTTTACAATAGAGCGTGTCCAAGCCTGAGCACACCACCGACGCGAAGTGTGAAACCGGCCCTCTCCCTAACCCTCTCCCAGAGGGATAGGGGACTCCTGGCTTGCTCCACTCTCTCAGAAGGAGAGGAGTTGGGGGTGAGGGCCGTTGGCCTATGGGCCGCTGGACTCGGATTGGTCACGCCCAGCTTTTTATTTTTGTCCGGTTCGCTGCTTTCGCACACGGCCTCGCTGTTTTGGTCAACGGTGGGGTTGGTAGGGACATATTATTTGGTTACAAAATGTGGTGCGTGGTGCGTGGTGCGTGAAGAAAATGAGCTACGCACCACGCACCACGCACCACGACGCCAATGGATTTATAGCATCCTCACCGGAACCGCCCTCGGCGCAGCCTTCATCACCCGGCCTTTTGCCGGGGTGGGGATAGGATTGGCTATCGGTATATTTTTGCTCGCCCTTATTTGGCGCGGCGAAATCAGATGGGCCACCCTGTTCTGGTTGACGCTGGGTGGATTGCCGGTTGCAGCCTTATCACCACTCTACTGGTGGGCCGTCACCGGCGATCCAACTTTCAACGCCTACCTGCTCGTCTGGCCCTATGACCGGCTTGGCTTTGGCCCGGATATAGGACCCTATGGCTATACGATAACCGATGCCATTTTTATCAACACCCGGCTCAAACTGACTGCTTTGGCGACGGGATTATTCGGTTGGCCGGGCTGGACCAATCTGTTATTTCTGCCTATCCCCTTTCTGACCCGGCGAGCCAATCGCTGGGATTGGCTGTTGTTAGGCATAATTCTGAGCTTGATTTTTGTTCACATTTTCTATTGGGCTTTCGGCGGAACCGACGGCGGTTTTCCCCGCTATTATTACGATGGGCTGCCGGCGTTTTTGTTGTTGACAGTACGGGGGATTCAGATGGCGGGAGAGATGTTGGCCTACGTTCCCCTCCCTAAGGGAGAGAATGTAGGGGAGGATCAGCGTTTGTCTCAGCAGCAAATTGATTGGCCGGAATCGCCCCCCTCCCTAACCCTCCCCCCGCGGGGGGGAGGGAAAAATTCGTTGCGCTGGCTGCCTATTGGATTAGTTATCCTCTTCATCACCTACAATCTGATCTGGAACTTGCCGCCGCTTTTGGGAGCGCAAAAAGGAAAGTATGGTATCACAGCAGCCCAACTCGAAACTGTCGAGCAGGCCGGGCTGCCGGAATCGGCGTTGGTGATTGTCAAAAATGTAAAACAGTGGAGTGATTTCGCCGCGCCCTTTGCCGCCAACAGCCCCACCCTGGATGGACCTATTGTCTACGCCAGTGACGAGGGACCAGAAATGACCCGAAAACTGCGCGAACAGTTCAAAGATCGGACGTGTTGGGAATTGGAGGGGGAAAACTTGAAGCGTTGTAAAGAATTGGATAGTAATCAGTAAACAGTGCAGAGAGCTAATATTTTCTGGCTACTGACTACTGATCACTGTCTACTGTAACCGGCTGCCACAACCCGGACAGGTATCCCAAGTAGAGAACACTTTGATATGGCACTTGGCGCAGACTCGCCGCGCGCCTTTCAAACTGCTGCCACAAGCCAGGCAGAGCGGAGCGGACGCATTAACCAACTGGCTGCACTGGGGGCAGACTTTGGCCATCGGCTCGGTCAGAAGCAGGGCCGGTGAGGCGGCTTCCTGGATATAATTACCGGCCAAAATGTTCTGGTACTGCTCCGAGTCGGCCCAATCTATAATTTCTTTAGCTCGCACAATGGGAAACGGATGAGTTTGCAGCAGCAGCATGTTCACTTTGAAAAGCTGTTCCACCAGACCATCGCCGGCTTCGTGATACTCCTGGGCTTGCTGCAACACCTCGTCCATATTCAGCTCGGGCAAAATCTTTTTGGAGCCGCCGGCCAGTTTAGCCAGGGCGCTGGCGACCACCGCCGGGTCTTGCGCCACCAGCAAAGCGGCCCGGTCGCACGATAATTCGGCTTTGCGCTCCCATTCCAAAATAGCCAGTTGCACCGGGATTGTCGCCAGGGTCGCAGTTCCGGCGGGCAGTAAACTGTACAACGCCTGCGCCCCAAAATAACGCAGAATGTAAACCATCGTTTTGTAGAGCATGTGCTGGCACTTGACGTGGCCCAATTCGTGCCCAATCACGGCCAGCAGCTCTTCCTCGGTTAGAAAGTCAATCAGGCCGGCGAACATAATGATTTGATACTTTTTGACCCCAAAGGCCAGCGCGTTAATGACATACTGGCTGCTGACATACAACTCAGGTAATTCCGGCAGGTCTAAAATAGCCGCCGCTTTCTCAAACTTTTGGTAAACGCTGCGAGCCTGGTTCGGCCCCAGCCGCACCGTGCTGGAAATGCTCATCAGCCGCATCTGCTTTTCAAAAACGGAGCTGGAAACCCATTTGATCAGCGGGGCCAGCAACGGCACTTTTTGCAGGTTGGCTGTCGCCTGCACATCCGCCGGATGCTGAAACGCCGCCGGGCTAAGGTGCGGAAACTCTCGTAATTGGGTTTCGACCATCACCATATCACTCCTCAAATAATCGCGCTACCTTCTCTGAAAAACCCGGCAGCACCTCATCTCCCAATAATTCATCATTTTCCGTAAACTCGCGCACCTCGGTCAGCGAGCGATAAGCATAGACACATCGCGCTTGCGGATCGGCTACCCAGACCAAACGGACGCCGATGGCGAAGTACTCTCGCAATTTCTGCGTCACTTCCGTCCATTTATCATTGGGCGATAAAATTTCAACGACCAAATCTGGCGCGACATCTAAAAAACCGCTGGATTTTTTCTGAGCATAACGCTCGTTCGAGATAAAAATTACATCCGCGCCGCGCACGGTGTCAGGATTGCGACGGATATAGATGCCTACTTCACCCACCCGCACTTTACCCAATTTGTGGCTATCCACAAATGAGCGCAGTACGTAATAAAGATTACCTTCATAACTTCCATGTTCATCGCCCGTTGGCGCCATCGGCACAATTCTCCCTTCGATCAATTCACAGGGACCAATATCACCCAGCTCGAGCAGTTCCTCGCCGGTAATAACCTTATCCGCAACAGTCAATTCATGATACATGAGCCTTTACTCCTGGCATCCAAAACTATTATGGAACCTCTTTTCTGCCTCACTCCTATCCCCCGTCTACTGGCTACCGTCTACTGCCTCACTCTTCCCACTTCTGCAAAGCAATACTGGCATTTTGCCCACCAAAGCCAAAGCCGTTAACCACCGCTACCTTCACCTCGGCCCGGCGCGGCTGGTTGGGCACATAATCCAAATCGCAGGCCGGGTCGGGCGTGTCCAGGTTAATGGTGGGCGGGATAAAGCCTTCGTGCATGGCCTTGATGGCGGCAATAGCCGACAGCGCCCCGGCTGCGCCCAGGGTGTGACCGGTCATGCTCTTGATTGAGCTAATGGCAATATCATAGGCCGACTCGCCAAAGGCTGTTTTGATGGCGATGGTCTCAATGGCATCGTTCATGGGCGTGCCGGTGCCATGCGCGCCGATGTAGTTGACCTGGTGCGGTTCGAGGCCGCCATCTTTGAGCGCCTGGCGCATGGCCCGCGCCTGGCTGCTGCCGTCCTCACGAGGCGAGGAGATGTGAAAGGCGTCGCTGGTGAGGGAGTAGCCTTTAATCTCGGCCAGAATACGCGCGCCACGCGCCTGGGCGTGCTCCAGTGCCTCCAGCACCAGCACCCCCGCGCCTTCACCCACAATGGTGCCGTCGCGGTTGGCATCGAAGGGGGTAATGGCCCGTTTCGGGGTGTCGTTACGTTTGGAAAGCGCCGTCAGGCGGCCAAAAGCGCCAATGGTCAGCGGGGTGATGGCGCTTTCCGTCCCACCGACCAGCATAGTATCGGCATCGCCCCAAACAATACGGCGCATGCCCTCGCCAATCCCGGAAATGCCGGTGGCGCAGGCCGTGACCGAGGCATTGACCGGCCCGCGAATATTATGATGAATGGCAATAAAACAACCCGGCATATTGATTAAAAGGGCCGGAATGGCCGCAGGATTGACCTTTTTAACACCTTCCCGTTCCAGGGTCAGCCGCTCTTCCTCCACCACATCCGCCCCACCGATGGCGCTGCCAATCTCCACCCCCACCCGGGTGGGGTCCTCCTGGTTCAAATCGAGGCCGGCGTCAGCCAGAGCCTCTTGCGCCGCAGCGACGGCAAAATGCAGAAAAGGGGCCATGCGCCGGGCGTCGCGTTTATCCATGTATTGGGTCGGATCAAAATCCCGCACAAACGCGGCCATCGTGCAAGGGAAGCCGGCCGTATCAAACTTGGTAATGGTGTCAACGGCGCACTCGCCCTGCATCATGGCTGCCCACGTGGCCGCTAAGGTATTACCCAGCGGGCTAACCGCGCCCATTCCGGTGACGACCACCCGCCGCCGATTCCCGTTTCTGTTTGTATACATACTACTTTAATCTACCTCTCTCATAAAGATGTATAAATATGGGTATTCAGAAAAATTTTCCTCAACGATCAAGGTAGCACGCGAAGCGGCAAGGTAGCACAAACTTATGACCTGCTACATGCTACTTTGCTACCTATTTAACAGCGAAAACTTTTCTGGAACGCTATACAAATCTCAGGAAGGTTTAAGCTTCCTCAATTATGATTAAATACCATCAGGATAAAACACTTAAGTTGCTTCACCGATACGCCACAATTGACAAGCCTGACAGATAAAGGTAAAATTCGGCAGGTTTTTGGTTTTTTTGGCTATTTTCCCGGAGGCGTTTGATGAAATTGACTCCTCGCCAACAAACTTTTTTGGACAGCTTATTTGAACTATACCGCGAGCTAAAAGGGCCAGTACATTATTCAGTTCTGGCCGAAAAATTGGGCGTCAATAAATTTTCGGCTTACGATATGCTTAAAGTTTTGGAAGAAAAAGGGGTGGCCGCTTCTGATTACGTTTTAAGCGGCGACCAGGCCGGCCCAGGCCGTTCGCAAGTGGTATTTTACCCCACAAATAAAGCCGCGCAATTTTTAACCCAACTTCGAGATGAAATGCGCTACAGCAGTGACTGGTCACGAGTCAAAGAACGAATCTTGCGCCGCCTGGAGGAAGCCCGGCAGGCCAACCCCGCCGACGCCCTGCGCGAAGCCCTCTCTAATTTGCCCGATACCAAAATGCCCCTCAACTACTGCGCCGAGATGATCTCGGTGCTGCTGCTCAACCTGGAACGGCTGCGCACCCACAATCTCCTATCTGCTTTGAACGGTTTAAATGCTAAAGGACAGGTGGGCCTCGGCGCTTTGGCCGGCTTGAGCCTGGCCTTTTCTCTTACCAACGAAGCCGAAGACACCAGCGTCGCCGATAAGTTGATGACCCATACTCAACGCTTTCAGAATCAGTTGGCCGAAATGAGCGAAGACAGTATCAATAAACTGTCCGCCTTTCTCAACGATGCGGTGAATGTTGTCGCGCCCAATTGGCGCGAAACCCAAATTTCCCGTTGAAGGTTGAACATTCAACGTTCAACCTTTCATAATGATGATTAGGGTTGTTACCGACTCGACCAGCTACATTCCCCCGGACCTGCTTCAGCGGCATCAAATTGCAGTGGCGCCGCTTAAAGTTCTCTTTGGCTCTGAAACTTATGATGAAATCAGCGGCCTCAGCAACGCCGATTTTTATCGCCGTTTAGCCACCACCTCCGATTTTCCCACCACCTCACAGCCGGCCAGCGGCGAGTTCAAACAAATTTACCAGCAAATTTTGCAGCAAGACCCCACCGCTCAAATTTTAGTTTTAACCATCAGCAGCCGCTTAAGCGGCACCTACAGCGCCGCCGTCACCGCCGCCGAAGGATTGCCGGAAGCTGCCATTACTATCTTCGACAGTTTATCGGCGGCGATGGGTTTGGGGCTGATGGCCTTGACCGCAGCGGAAATGGCAGCAGCAGGTCAACCTCTGCCCGCCATTTTGTCTCGCCTGGAACAGATGCGGCGCGACACCCATATCGTTCTGGTGGTAGACACCCTGGAATATCTCAAGCGCGGGGGACGCATTGGCTCGGCCGCGGCTTTTCTGGGAACCCTGCTCAATACCAAACCGATTTTGGCCGTGGTTGAAGGCAAGCTCCAACCACTCGACCGGGTGCGGACCAAAAAAAGAGCCTTAGAACGCCTCTTTGTAGAACTTGAAAGCAAGCTGACCAATCCCTACCAGCCTGTTCAGGCCGGGGTGATGCACATCGCCGCCGAAGTGGAAATGGACAGTATGGCTGCCCTGCTCAAAAGCCGTTTTAATATCACCCGCCTCTACACCTCCGAGCTTGGCCCGGTTATCGGCGCGCACTTGGGACCCGGCGCTCTGGGCGTGGGCATTTGCCTAGAACCGTCTTCAGCGGGCTAATGATGTACAGATAAATTCTTCTACGTGGTGCGTGGAATATTACGCACCACGCACCACGTTCCAGATTTACCCTTTGGCGAAAATATTCCTAAACCACTGGACATAACTTTTTTCAACGAGTCGTGTTTAAATGTTCGAAGCTATGGATGAAACGCAACTCATCGAGCAAGCCAAAACCGACCCGGAAGCCTTTGGCCGGCTTTATGAGTTGTATGTAGACAAAATTTATAACTATATTTACTATCGCCTAGGCAATCACCACGAGGCCGAAGATTTGACGGCCAAAGTGTTTCACCGGGCGCTCAATCATATTCCCCATTACAACAATAAAGGAGCACCCTTTGCCGCCTGGCTGTATCGCATTGCCCATAATTTGCTGGTTAACTGGCGCAGAGACCACAGCCGCCGCCAGGTGGTCGGCCTGGAGGATGTGGACCTAAGCGGCGGCCACCAGGAAAGCCCGCAGCAGGCTGTCGAAAAGGCCAACGAAAGCGAACTGCTTTTGGCTGCCATTCAACGGCTGCCCCGCGAGCGCCAGGAGTTGCTGGTACTCAAATTTGTCGAGCGCATGTCAAACGCCGAGATTGGCCGGGTGATGGGTCGCAGCGAGGGGGCTATCAAGTCGCTCTATCATCGCACCCTGGTTTCGCTCAAGGAGCTGCTAACCGAGCAAGAACATCCGTCCGCCGAAGCGTCAACAACCTTGCCCGGAGACTCATTGGAACTGAAGGAATTGGAGGAACTGAGGTAACTCCAGAAAGTAATTAACCGAAGCCTGTGAAACATGACGACTTCAGACAAAAACAGTCACCTTTCACGCATCATCAATGAAATTAACCTGTGATCAAAATCGTCACCGACTCAACCTGTGATTTACCGCCGGGCTGGATTAGCCGCTATGGGTTAACCGTTGTCCCGATTAATATTCAATTTGGCCTGGAAACCTTTTACGAAGGACAAACCATTGACCCGTCCGCCTTTTACCAGCGCATCAAGGCCGAGGGAGCTTTGCCGACGACCTCGCAGCCGGCAGTGGGTGAATTTAGCCAGGTCTATCAACGCCTGGCTGACAATGGCAGCGAAATTCTCTCCATTCACCTGACCAGCAAATTGAGCGGCACCTGGCAAAGCGCCATCCTGGCCGCTCGACAGGTGCAGGATCAGGTTAAGGTTTATGTGATAGATAGTTTAACCAGTTCCGTAGGGTTGGGCCTCATGGTGCGGGAGGCGGCGCTGCTGGCCGAGGCCGGGCTGAGCACTGCCGAGATTGCCGCCCGGTTGGAAGCGCGCCGGCCCGAAATTCATGTCTTTATTATGCTCAAGGACTTGCATTATGCCCGCATGAGCGGACGAGTAGGCCGGCTGCGCGAACTGTTAGCCTCATTGCTGCACGTCAAGCCGATTATTAGTGTAGACGAAGGAGCTTTGATTCCGATTGAACGCGCTCGCAGCCAGCAAAAAGGCTTTGCACGCATGGTTGAACTGGCCGCAGAACGGGTGGGACAGACCCCGGTTCACCTGGGAGTAACCCATGCTCAGGCTCCGCGTGAAGCAGCTACCCTCCTGGCCCTGGCCCGTAGCCAGCTCAATTGTCAGGAAACTTTTATGGCTGACCTGGCGCTGTCGCTGGCTGTTCATTTTGGACCCGGCACGGTGGGGTTTGCCACCTACCCGGTGGAAGGGTAATAGGGTAGCAAGTAGCAGGGTAGCAAGTAGCAGGGTAGCAATAATTTGCTACTTTGCAACCCTGCTACTTTGTGACTTGTAGAAGGAATATTTTTATGGATAAGAAACTACTCAAAGAAATTCTGGCGGCGCATGCCGATCGTTTGGTCAGAGGCACGGCGGAGAGCGATGAAGCGCTGGATTTGAGCGATGCCGCAGAGTTAACCTCCCTGCTCGGCGTGGCCGAACAGGTCAAGTCTACCTTGCAGCCGGTTTCTCCCGCTCGCAGCTTTGAAACGGAACTGAAGCGGGAGTTATTGACCACCGCCTATCTGCGCCGGGCCGAAGGCTACACCCCGCCCAACCCCTCCCGCGATCTATTAATCCTGGCCGCGCTCATGACCTTATTTATTTCCATCCTCAGTTGGTTCCTGGCCCGTCGGCTGCGCAGCCAAACAATTTAATTCCCGGAAATGACATGACAATTTACCAGGCCAATTCCAGGCCATTGCTGATTCAATATATCTCCAATTGAGCTAAATCAATTTTTGCTCCCACTTGGAGCATAAAATCCATCCCCACAATGCCATCCATATCCACCCCATAGTCCATCGCGCCCACTTCAATTTCAAAATCAGTGACCGAAAGTGGTCCCAAAGTTAAACGGTCAAGCGGCTTGGTGAACACAAACTCTGCCCCGCCTATTCCACGAATCCGATGGATAAAGTCATTGGGTTCCAAGTGTAAACCAATCGCTAAAACTCTGTCCGCAGAAAAGATGGCGCCGTCTGAGCCGGTATCCAGCAGAACATTCTCAAAGGTGATTTGTCGCCCTCGATAGGTCAGGGAAACCTCAACATAGGGTAATCCATCCTTTAAGCGTACTTTCACCGGATCCCTCGCACACCTAGCCACATCCGCTCGGTAATATCAAGAGATTCACGATCGGTATGTAGAACATATAGTTCACGTTCAGGAGCTTCATGATGAAGTTGAGTATACCCTTGCATAGCCATTACCGAGTCAGGATAGGTGTTAATTACCGAAATTTGCTCAAGGATGCGTTTGTCTGCCTCGGAATGCGCTTTTATGGCCTCAACTAAAAGCCACTGATGAGGATAACGGTTACGAATTTCTTCCCACTGCATTGCAATCTCCTCAATCTACTTGGCTACACTTCGCAAATACTCAACCAATGTCCGCAGAGGAATGCCGGTGGCCCCTTTGACCAGGTAGCTGCGCGGGGTATCCTCCGGGCCGCCGCTGTATTCGGCGCTGCCGGCCATGTCAATGTGCGCCCAGGGCCAATCGCCTGCAAAGTGGGCCAAAAAACGGGCGGCAGTTATCGCCCCACCGCTGCGTCCCCCCGAATTTTTGAGGTCGGCCACCCGGCTTTTGATCTGCCGGTCATAAGCAGGATCAAGCGGCATACGCCACAGCGGTTCACCGGTTTTTTGACTGGCGGCCAGCAGCGCCTCGCGCAAGGCGTCGTCATCACAAAAGAGGGCATTGGTGCGTGACCCCAGAGCCACCCCTTTGGCCCCGGTCAGCGTGGCGACGTCAATCACCACCGCCGGTTTGAGTTCCCCGGCATAACACAGCGCGTCGGCCAGAATGAGCCGGCCCTCGGCGTCGGTGTTAGCAATTTCGATGGTCAGGCCGTTTTTGGCGGTAAAAACGTCGGCGGGCTTGTAGGCAGTGGCGCTGATCATATTTTCGACCAGCGGGGTCAGCCCGATTACTCGCAAAGGTAGTTGCAGTAAAGCAGCGGCCCGCAGCGCCCCAATAACCGCAGCGGCTCCGGCCATATCCGCTTTCATGCCCAGCATGCTGTCTGCCGGTTTGATCGAGTAGCCGCCGGTATCAAAGGCCACGCCTTTGCCCACCAGCACCACCGGCGGCTGGGTCAGGCAGCTTTCCGGGCAGTGTTCCATGACCACAAATTTGGCCGGCTGGTCCGACCCCTGGGTGACGGCCAGCAGTGCGCCCATGCCCTCGGCCCGCAACTCCGGCTCATCCAGCACCCGGCAGATCAAGCCGGCCTCGGCGCACATGGCCTGAGCCGCCTGGGCCAGCGCCGTTGGGGTGGCGACATTGCTGGGCTGGTTGACCAGGGTGCGGGCCAGGGCCACACTCTCGGCAATGATTTGGCCCGCCCTGGCCCCAGCTTCCACCGCCCCGATTTTGCCTGCATCAAACTCAACCAGGGTCAGCGAGTCTACCGGCGTTTCATCGTCGTTCTCTTTTTTGGCGCGGGGCGCATCGTAGCGGTAGAGGGCCAGCAGGCTCCCTTCAACCACGGCCTGAGCAGCCTCGGCCAGGTCCAGCCCCCCCGCGCCGCCCCCGTGAACCACCGTCGCCACCATAGCCGCGCCGACTTTTTGAGCCTGTTTGATGGCAGACCCGGCGGCTTCGCGTACCGCTTCCAAATCAAACTTGTCGGGTTTGCCCAGGCCCACCACAATCACCCGTCGGGCGGGAATGGCCCCGCGTGGGTAGAGCACCACGGTCTCGCCGGCCTTGCCACGTAGATCGCCTCCAGCAATCAATTCACTAATAGCTCCGCCGAGGGCTTGGTCCACCGCTCCGGTCGCCCCCGTGGGTGCAGTCACCCCTTGAAAGAGATTGACAATAATTGCATCAGCAGCAATAGTCTGGATGCTGCCTTGTTGGATGGTGACGTTCAATGAAACCTCCTGGAAAATGGACCGGGGACCAAAGACCGGAGACCGGGATTTTGGGTTTGCCGGTCTTCGGTCTACCGTCCCCGGTCAGCCGATTATGCCTCGATCTCAAACGAGGTTTGAATTTTTACCTCGTTCTGCAATGTCTGGCTGACGATGCAATATTTTTCTTTTGAAAGCTCAATCGCCCGCTGCACGGCTGCCGCGTCAATATTGTCGCCCTTAACCACATATTTGATCTCGATGGTGTGATAGGGTTTGGGGTAGTCGTCGGGCTGGTGGGCGGCAATGAAGACCTCCACCGAGCGGAGAGCCAGCCGTTTTTTTTGCAAAATGCTGACCACATCCATGCCGGTGCAGCCGGCCAGCCCCAGCAGCAGCAGTTGGGTCGGTGAAATGTTGTCGCCGCCCATCGGAATTTGGTGGCCCTTGTAGCTTGTGCCGATAAAGTTCAACTGCTCGCCCGTCCAGCGAGCCGAGGCGTTGACAGTGCCCATGAGTTTCTCCTTTGAAGGTATTTGGATTTTTGAGGCGTGGTGCGTGGTACGTGAAACGTAAAAACGTTAAACGTGATATCCGACAAGGGGATTATAGCAAAAGAGGCAGTTTTAAGCTATCCGTCAGCGTTTCACCTCTTTCAATTTTAGCAGCCGCCGGGCGGCTTCTTCGAGGGTGGGCCGGGTTTTGCAAAAAGCGAAACGGGCCAGGCCGGCCCCGTCGGCGGGGTTGAAGTAAAAGGCGCTGGGGGGGATGGCGGCCACACCAATTTCGGTGGTCAGGGTGCGGCAGAAAGCCACGTCGTCGGGAAAACCGAGATGACTGATATCTACCATGATAAAATAAGTTCCCTGAGGGATAATCGGCTCCAGGCCAGCTTCGGCCAGCGCGTCGGCCAGGAAATCGCGGTTGGCCTGGTACATGGCGGCCAGCTCGGTGTAATAATCGCCGGCGATTTGCAAGGCGGTGACGACGCCCTCTTGCAGCGGCGCAGCCACGGAGTAAGTCACAAATTGATGCACCCGAAAAACCGCCTGGCTTAATTCGGCCGGGGCCACCGCCCAGCCGACTTTCCAGCCGGTCATGCTGAAAGTTTTGCCGGCGCTGGAAATGGTGATGGTCCGCTCGGCCATGCCGGGCAGTCCGGCCAGCGAGACATGCTTGAGGCCGTCGAAGATGATATGCTCGTACACTTCATCAACAATGGCGATAACATCATATTTCTGGCACAACTCGGCAATCAAGCGCAATTCGGTCTCGGAGTAGACTTTGCCGGTGGGGTTGTGCGGGGTGTTGACCAAGATCAGTTTGGTTTTGGGCGAGAAGAGGGCCGCCAATTCCTCGGGGACAATAGCCCAGTCGGGCGGGCGCAGGGTGTAAAAACGGGGCACACCGCCGGCCATCTGAACCGAGGGCAGGTAGGAATCGTAGTAAGGTTCAAACAGAATCACCTCGTCGCCGGGGTTGACCAGGCCCATGATGGCGGCAAAAATGGCCTCGGTTGCGCCGCTGGTCACGGTGATGTCGGTGGCCGGGTTGACCGTCAGGTTGTAGTGGCGGGCCATTTTGGCGGCAATAGCCTCGCGCAGGGAGAGCCGGCCGCTGCCGGGAGCATACTGATTAATGTCGGCCTGGATGGCCTGGATGGCTGCCTCTTTCAAAAAATCGGGGCCGGGAAAATCGGGGAAGCCCTGCCCCAGGTTGATGGCGCCATGCTGGTTGGCCAGGCTGGTCATTTCAAAAAAAATCGTCGTGCCAAAGTTGCGGACACGCTGCGCCAGATACGTCATGCCGGGTTATCCTTTCAAAATTTGCGGTCTGCCTGGTAGCAGACAACTTTCAGGCAGGTAAAGCTGTTGGAGATCGTTACGGATATGTATCCATAATGGGTATTTAGCAGAGTTAACTCTGCCAAAAGAGGTTACAGATGAATATGTGTCACCAGCTTTCAAACGTCGTAGAGTAATCGTAGAGTACGACTAGGTTAATCTGTGGTAAAATTGTTACGTAACAGACCCGAATGGTAAGCTTTACCAAACCATTCGGGTCTACTTGTCAGCAGCACCGGGGCACTATTGTACCATTGCTGCTGTTTTCCAAGAAACCAGGCGAGCTAACTGTAAATAAAGGTGGGCGCCGGCGGTCAAAATTTCTGACAGCTTCTTGATTAATCTACCTGTGAAATTTATAATAAATAATAGGACCAACTCTTTGCGACTGTTAGGAATAATCATTGTTGACCAAAATTGAACTGCTTGATTTGGCTCCGGCCTTACCCGGCCGAACTCAGGAACCGGAAAACTGGTATACTGAGCCTTTTACCAAACGCACCGGCTGCAAAACGCCGGGCCAATGTGGCGGCGATTGCAACTGCGGCTGTCCTTACAATACTATGACCGAGGTGGAACGCCTGCCGTTGATTGAAGAGATTGCCCGCATCTTCCCCGATGAATGGCTGGCTTTTATCATTTCACCGGCTGAAGATGAAGAGTATGAGCCGCTGCATGGCAAGTTGATCGCCCACAGCCCCGATCCTGACGAAGTTTACGATGCGGTCAATGCCGTATTATGGAACCAGCACATTTACATCTATTTTAATGGCAACTTTGAAACGATGCAGGCCAGCTATGGCCCGGACTGGACGGAGAGTGTGCCCGTTGCCAAACGAGCTTATTCCGGGCCTCAGCCGGCTGTGACCGAGCCGCTGCCAGAAGCGTTGAGCCAGCTTGTTATCAGTGCGCTGGACCAACTCTATCAAACACCCCGCATCAACGAAGCGATTCGCCGGCTGCGCCTGGCCCGGGTCAGGGCGGCTCAGCAAGGCCAGCCGTCCCTGGTGGCGGCTCTGGATACAGCGCTCGACAAGCTGGAGCGACCTCTGCCTTTTGTGGATGAGGCAATCTGGCAGTTAGAAGAGACGCTGGTGGAATTAGAAATCGCTTAAGGCTATTTCTCGGTTCAAATGAAGCTTGGGTTGGTTCTAAGTGGGATCTTTTGAATTCCTGCCACACCCCGCGACCTTTGATATCGAAAAAATCAATAACTCCGCTATGCACATCCAAGGGGATGTTTTTAGCAAGTATACGATGATCGGTTGATTTACCCCGTGTAATCAGATTTAGCCTGGCCAACATCTGGGCTACCCCCTATTGCCGCCTCGTTTCTCTGTTTTATGCTGCTCTAGTCAAAGCCAAGTGTAGCAGTCAGGATGATAACTCTGAAAAAGGAGGCCGACATGGTCAATATTTGTCACCCCCAATGGTTTGGTCGGGTAGAATATGAGACAGCGCTAAGTTTGCAAAAAGAGTTAGCGGCGCGGCGAGCAGCTCAGCAAATCCCTAACACCCTCCTGTTAATGGAACATCCTCAGACCTATACGGTGGGCAATGACGGGCATCGCGATTATCTCCTGGCTAACCAGGAAGAACTGGCCCGGCTCAAAGTGGCCTATCACCGGGTGAACCGAGGCGGGTCAGTAGCCTATCACGGTCCGGGCCAGTTAGTCTGTTATCCTATTCTTAATCTCAAAGAGCAGGGGCTAGATTATCACCGCTATCTCAAAATGTTGGAGAGTGTTATTATTCATACCCTGGCTACTTTTAAGGTGCGGGCTTTTCGCCAGCGCGGACTGCCAGGCGTGTGGGTCTGTACTGATAATACTATCCCGCACAGTTCCGAATGGCTGCCCCCCGACAGCAACATTGCCCAAATTGCTGCTATCGGGGTTAAAGTTGACCAGAATCAGGTGACCAGCCATGGCTTTTTTATCAACATTAATCCTGATTTGAGCTTTTTCGATATGATTGTGCCGCGTGGGTTGCAAGGCTGCCGGATAACTTCTCTAAGCGAGGCGTTAAACAAGTCCATTGAAATTGGTTCTGTCCTGGAGCCTGTGATACAATCCTTCTGTGAAATTTTTGAAATGGAATCGGTGCTAACTGAGACGATTCCTCCAAGTTTAAGCTTAAGTTCAGCAGAGGTATCGGCCTGAAGTGACGCGCCGGATCTGCTGCTGACCAACAACGACAGGCTCATGATTACAAATCTAATTGATCCTAATAGCATCGGGCTGCAAAATGAACTCCCCAAACGCAAACCGGAGTGGCTCAAAGTCAGGCTGCCGGCCGGAAGTAATTACAGCCATCTTAAAAATTTGATGCGCGAGCAGGGGCTGCACACTGTGTGCGAAGAAGCCATGTGCCCCAACATTGGCGAGTGCTGGAACCGAGGCACCGCTACCTTCCTCTTGATGGGTGATACCTGCACCCGCTCCTGCGGTTTTTGTCACATTAAAACAGGCCGCCCCCCGGCGCTCGACGAGGATGAACCGCGCCGGGTAGCCGAGAGTGTGCTGGCTATGAACCTGAGTCACTGCGTACTCACTTCGGTCAACCGGGATGAACTGCCCAACGGCGGGGCACATATTTTTGCCAACACCATCCGCGAGATTCGCCGGCGGCTGCCCCACTGCACTATTGAAGTGCTTATTCCTGATTTTAAGGGCAACCTGGCGGCGCTGCAAGAGGTGATGGCGGCCCGCCCCGAAATATTGAACCACAACACCGAAACCGTGCCCCGACTTTACCGCACCGTGCGTCCGCAAGCCAACTACCAGCAAACCCTCAAGGTGCTCTCAAACGCTAAAGTTCTGGACCCCGGCACGACCACGAAAACAGGCATTATGGTTGGTTTGGGAGAAACTAAGGAGGAAGTGCTGGCGGTAATGCGCGATTTGCGGGAACATCAGGTTGACATTTTGACTATTGGCCAATATTTGCGTCCTTCGCCGCTCCATTTGCCGGTTTATCGTTATGTCCACCCCAGCGAATTTCAGGAATTCCACCAGGTTGGGATGGAGCTGGGCTTTCGATGGGTCGAGAGCGGGCCGCTGGTGCGCAGCAGCTATCACGCCGAAGGACAGGCCCAGGCGTTAGCCATCCCCGTGCGTTAAAGGTTGAAGGTTAAACGTTTGAACATTTAACCTTCAACCCCTTATTCCTGCTCCAAAACAAATCCTGCCGCCGCGACTCGCTGGCCCAGTGACTCCAACTCGACCGTTTCCGGGATTTCCCAGACTCGCTCATCGCCGTTAAAGCGCCGGCCCGGAATACTTTTGACGAGGGCCAGGATGGCTTGAAACTCGCCCCCGCTGACAACCAAAGGCATCTCGCCCAGCCGAATACGGACGCGGTCGCCGCCGCGCCGCCCGGCTGACCCGGCAGCAGGTGCGGTCATAGCCGGTTTGGGCCGGACCGGGGGCGGCTCCGGTTCAAATAGAGGCTCATCAAAAAAATCATCTGCCACCGGAGGAGGGGCCAGTTCATCATCCCACCAGGGAGGCGGCTCCGGCGCTTCATCCGGCTCATCAAAAAAGTCTGGAGCGTGGTAAGGGGATGGGGTAGTATGGCCGCTAAAATTGGGCATTTCCATCGGCGGGACAGGGTCCAGCCGAATTTTCTCCGCGCCTTCAAGCTGAAACCCCGCCGCCTCAATCATCCCTTTGATGACCCCCGGATCCCCCGAAATTTCCCACAACTTGGTGTCGCTGTCAAAGCGGCGGCCGGGCAGCCCTTTGACCACAGCCAGCATGTCCTGAAAATTACCGCCGACCACCGCCAATCGCTGCCCGCCAACCAGCACCCGAATCCGGTCGCCAGCCGCACCGGCAGGCGTGGAAGCAGCGGGTGGGGCGCTGGCAACAGGTGCGCCGCCTTCCAGCGAGTAGCCGCTGATCTCAAGCTGGCGTTGGACTTCCTCGGCCGGGCCGGGAAGCTGCCACACTTTCAATTCGCTGACAAAGCGGCGGCCATTAATCTGTTTCACCGCGCTCAGCATCTCTTGAAACGTACCGCCGACCACGTTAAACTCCTGGTCGCCAATTTGAATACGGATGCGATCTTTGCGTTCGCTCACTGTTCAATCCTCCTTCGTAAATAGGAGTGCAAACCTTGGTTTGCTGTCAGCAAGGCAAGCCTTGCACTCCATTTTCATCATCGGTGGTGTGCCGTCAGGCTCATGACGACTCCGATGAAAACAGACCTGGGACGGAAGACCGGGCATTTATCTCCGGTCTTCCGTCATAAAATGACATTTTCACCCTCTTTCGACTATACATAAAAAACGCCTCTGCTTGCGTGGGCAGAGGCGTTAGCATCAACGCAAAGGGGATTATTCCCACATATATTTGCCCCAAGCTTCTCTGGCCTCCAGGCTGGTCAGGGCAGCTATAGCGATGTAGCGAGGGCGTTTTGGGGCGTTAAGCAGGTTCATGTTGGCTTCGAGGGGAGTCCGGCTGCCTTTGCGGCCATTGCACCTGTCGCAGGCGGTGACCACGTTCTCCCAGGTGGTTTTGCCCCCGCGAGAGCGCGGCAAGACGTGGTCCATGGTCAGGTCTTTGCGGGCGGGCATAGCGCCGCAGTACTGGCAGGTGTAATGGTCGCGGGCCAGCACCCCACGCCGGGTTACCGGCAGCGTAATCCGGTGAGGGATTTTGACAAAGTAAACCAGGCGAATAACTAGGGGCCGAGGCAAACTATAATTTTCGGAGCGCAGCTTGGCTTCCGCCGCCTCAATCAATTCCGCTTTTTCTTTTAAGAGCAACACCACTGCCCGTTTGACCGAAACAACGCTGAGAGGTTCGTAGGTTGCGTTTAGAACAAGGACGTCTCCCACAATAAACAGCCTCCAATTCATGAACGATAAGGGGGCCAAATTTGGCTAACATTATATCAAACTCGACTCATAGGGTCAAGTGGCTTTGTGAGAAAATTGACAATTTTAACGCATACGACATGTGGTATACAGAGGGACTAACCTACTATATTTAGTGAACATTCGGAACATGGAGAGGTCTCTGAGTTCTGCGTGAACAGTCAGAAGTTTAATGATTCTTGGCGAAGGGGCGTTAAAAAAGGTATAATTGAAGCACTATTACTCCCCAACATTACAGTAGAAAGAGGACAAAGATGCCCCTAAGAACCAACAAACGCATTGTTACGATTGAACGGCACATCCTTGACGAGCAAGCCGCTTTTCCCGATGCCACCGGCACGCTGACGGCGATCCTGTACGATATGGCCGTTGCCGCCAAGTTGATTTCCAGCCATACCACGCGGGCCGGCCTGGCCGATATTATCGGCGCAACGGGTGAAGTCAATGTACAGGGCGAGGAAGTCCAACTGCTTGATGAATACGCTCACCGAACCATCTTTCAATTGAACGACCACACCGGGCGCTTGTGCGTCATGGGGTCGGAGGAAGAGAAAGAGATTATTCCTATCCCGTCCAAATATAGCTGCGGCAAGTATGTGCTGCTGTTCGACCCGCTGGACGGTTCAAGCAATATAGATTTCAATGTCAGCGTTGGCACGATTTTCTCCATTTTCCGGCGCAAAACGGAGTCTGACGGCCCCGGCACACTGGAGGATGTGCTGCAAAAAGGTTCTGATATTGTGGCTGCCGGCTATATTGTCTACGGCTCCAGCACGATGATGGTTTACAGCACCGGCAACGGTGTCCATGGCTTCACTCTTGACCCCAGCATTGGCGAGTTCTTGCTGTCACACCCCAACATCCGCCTGCCGGAACCCAGATTTTACAGCGCCAACCAGGGCTACCAGAGCCGCTGGAGCGACGGGGTGCAGCGCTACACTCGCTGGCTACGCGGCGAAGAAGGCAACACCAAATCGCTGTCGTTGCGCTATATCGGCTCCATGATTGCCGACATCCATCGCAACCTGCTCGGCGGCGGCGTTTTTTACTATCCCGCCGATACCAAATCGCCCAACGGCAAACTGCGCATGCTCTTCGAGGCCCAGCCGATGAGCTTTATCATCGAGCAGGCCGGCGGCTATGCCTCAACCGGCCGCCAGCCCATTCGCGACATCCAGCCGGCCCAACTCCACCAGCGCACCCCGCTCTACGTCGGCAACCGCGAGTTGGTGGAGAAGGCCGAGGAGTTTATTGCTAAGTATGATGGATAAGGGGCTGGGCTACCAAAAAACAGCGCAGGAACAGTAATGCTCCACATAGATGAGCCAATCACTATAATGAAACGATAAAGCAAAATCTTTGACTTTTCAGCCCAAGTCCTTATAATTTACCCCAAAATTGGGTCAATTTTTAGGGATAGTTTTAGGGTAGAACAATGCAGCAAGCAAAATTTAGCCTCACTCCTCCCCTTATCGAGTTCTTAAACCACTATAAACAGTATGGTTTCAAAGATAAGAGTTCAATGGTTCAAGCGGCTTTGCTTCAGTTAAAAAAAGATTTTGAGCAGGAAAAGCTGAAACAGTCAGCCCAATTATATGCTGAGGTTTATGAAGAAGAGACAGAATTGCAGGAGCTTACCGAAGCAGCTACCGCTGGATGGCCTGAATGACGACCTTGAAACGAGGGATGGTGATTGATGTCAACCTCGACCCAACGCAAGGGTCAGAAACAGGTAAAGTGCGCCCCTGTGTCATTGTCACCAACAATGTTTATAATGAACGAGTCCCGGTGATCCAAGTTGTGCCGATTACAGCCTGGAATGAAAAGAAAAGCCGGATCAAAACGAATGTCGAGCTTTTGCCCGGCAGCAAAAATGGTTTATCAAAACAGTCCATTGCCGATTGTCTCCAAACACGCCCAGTAGACCATCGCTTTCGGTTAGTCAGAACTCGCGGAGAATTGACTGCTGAAGAGATGAAGAAAATAGATGAAGCGTTAAGGATGGTATTTGCCTTGTAGGAAACTGAGGCAATTGGAGCGCAGGCTAACACCCACCTTTCGAGCTTTAACAAAAAAACCCCCAAAGGTCTCGTAACCTTCGGGGGCTTCTATTCTTTTCTTTAAAAAACCGGTTATCGTTTCACAAACTTTAGCGCATCAAAGGCAATCTTGGTCGAGTTGGTTGCTTCGCCGGTGCTGTCGTAGAGAAAAACGCACTCCTCCTGTTTGCCCTCGAAGTAGTAGGTTCCCAGGCTGACCCACTCGTTAGCATAACGGCTCTGGTTGAGGGTCCGCTCTTCCCACTGCCCAAAATGATAAATCTGGTAGCGGGCCGCGCCGGTGGTGGCATTGCTGCCGGGGATAAAGGCAAAGACTTCATAATTGCCGGCAATGGTAATAGGCGGAGTCCATTTGCCAAAGTTGACCGGATCGTGACTGGTGTTGTAGGTCCACGAGCTGGCCCCATAGCCGCCGGGGCCAATGTAGCGGTTGCCAGGCGGTCCGCCCCAGCGAAAACGGGGGCTTTTATCATCCACCACGATCGCTGCGCCGCCGGGGTCGGGTTCGATATCCTCGTAGCCGTCCGGGTCGCCGTCGAAGCTTAATTGGGCTACGGCATTGCCGACGTGATCGTAATATTCAACCACAAAGGTGCGGTAGCCGCCCTTAAGCGGTACTTCCCGCGCCTGATAGGTCACGCTCTGGTCATACCACGAGTCGTAAAAGATTTTGCCATCCACCGATACCCGCATGCCGTCGTCGTGCTGAATTCTAAATTTGTAGACAGCATCTTTGTTAAGGTAAATCGAGCGAGTCCAGCGCACCGAGAAGTTATCACGGGTCACTTTGGGGTCGGGCGAGCCGCTGTTCCAATCATAATTGATCGCCCCATCCTGCCGCACCACAACTGGGGTTCCGGCCAGGTCACGGTTGTTAAAATATTCACCCCGCCACGCGCCGACGATATCATCCTCGCCGCCCAGTTGAATCCACTCAAAATTGATGCGGGCTTTGCCGGTTTTTTCAAAATAGGCGATTTGCAGTTCGTGGTCGCCGGTGGTGTCAATATAAACTTTTACCTTGCGCTGTTTGTAGCCAAAATCCCAGGCGTCCAGAATTAAAGTGCCATCTAGCCAGACTCGCGCTCCGTCATCGGCGGTTAGCAAAAACAGATAGGTTCCTTTTTCAATGTGGCGAGTGCTGGTATAACGGGCCGAGAAATTGTCAGCGGGGATTTCTATCGCCGGGGAACCGTGGCCCCAATCGTGGCTCAGCACCGCTTCATAAATGCTAAGCCGGGGCGCACCCAAGAGGCTGTCGTTATCATAATACTCGGCCCGCCAGCTTAGTTTCATCAGCGGGGCCGCCTGAGAAGTCAACGGTAATACCGCTGCAACCAGTAACAAAGTTATGAGTAGCCCAATCGTTTTTTTCATGGTAACTGTGTCTCCGTTAGCTTCCTGGCGGGCCAAAGTATATTTAGGGTTTGCCCAGAAATAACTTCGCGTTTCGAGTTCCCACCAGTTCCTATAAGTTCCATTGGGACTAAAGGAACTGGTGGGAACTTATTCTTGAACACCTTATTTTACTCTAATGCCCGGCGGCGGCGAAGGGTGGTAACAGCGCCGGTCAAAAGGACCAACACTAACACTGCGCCCAAAATCTCAATCGGATTGATGAGAGAGTCATCCTGCCCCTGGCCCGATACGGGCAACTGGCCGGCTGTCGGTTGGGGGGCGGGGGTAGCTTGGGGGACAGCCTGGGGTTCTGGTTGGGAGGTGGCGGTAGGCTCCGGCGCTGCTTCGGGTTCGGCGGCCTGGGGAGCCAGGTCGGCCTCGTGTTCGGAAGTCTGCACCAGCGTTTCCGGCGAAACTAATTCCGGCTGGGTATCACCGACCGCGGCGACCTGTCCGGCGGCGGCCTGCACCCCTTCCGGCCTGGGACCGACCAGGCTAATTTCATCCAGGTCATACAGGCCCACCCCATTATTGAGCCACTTCTTCCAGGCGCGGATGAACAGGGTCAGTTTGTCGCTTTTGGCGGTTAGCGTCGTTTCAAACGAGTCAAAGCGATAGGTTCCATTGAGCGGGTCGTTCAACGGTTGTTCATCCCACTGGATTTCCTGCCAATTCTGCTCGTTGACCAGTTCCCAGGCCGTGCCGCCGTCGTAATCCACGCCGTATTGCAGCCGGTAGCCGTAATTAGACAGCTTGACGTCGCCCTCTTCCGAGCGAATAAGCCCTTTGATGGTTAGCTTGTACTGCTGGCCCGGGACGACTGAGACCGTTTGATAAATGCCGGCGTAGCGGTCTCGCTCGACGGCATTTTTGATTTCAATCAGTTGGCTGTACTGGCCGGCGATGACCACCGGCCCCCAGGAGTCGACATTCCAGCCCATGGCAGCGTTGCCGTTGCTAAACGCGCCCCAGCCATAGCCAACCCCCACTTCGCCCTGAAAGCCTTCCTCAAAGCCGCCGTTGATAATCAAATTGGGCGCATCGGCTTCTTGCGCCAGCGCCGGCGCGACCAGCAAAGCCAGGCACAATCCAGCCAGAATCATCACTTTGAAGACAATACTAAGTCTGCGTTGACTTCTCTTGGGCATGAGGCGTCCCTCCTTTGAAAAAGTAGTAATCAGTTACCAGTCATCAGTAATCAGTCTAATTACTGACTACTGACTACTGACTACTGCTCTCAACCCAACTTTACATATTCTATTTTACTTGACTTTCCATAAGGTGTCAATATAGCTTGTCATAATATTGAAGCGGAAAGTTACCGTATCTTGGGGTATTGGTCAAGAGGAATACTATATCTGGGGCCTATTTGTCTGAGATAAGACATACTCTGTCTTTACCCAACCAGGGGCAAAATTGTTGATTACTTCAAGTTGATTATACTATTGGGTTGAGGAAACATTTTTATGAATGCACCCAAAGTAGAAACTCAAAATAATGGTCCTACGCCTCTGGCCGTGCTTATTGGCGGCGATTTGGTGACGCTGCTGCTGTTCACCTGGGTGGGCCGGAGCAGCCACGCCTTATCGAGTCTGGATATTGCCGCCGGGTTGACTACTGCCGCGCCTTTTGTGATTAGCTGGTTTGCGCTGGCTCCCCTGGCCGGCCTGTTTCGGGCCGAGGTGAGCCGGACCTGGCCAAAGTTTGTACCCCGCATCTTGCTGGTCTGGTTGATTGGCGGGCCGCTGGCCGGATTGCTGCGGGCACTATTCCTGGGCCGCTCCATTCCTGAAGGCATTATTCCCACCTTTGTGCTTATCACGATGGTCGTCGCCAGTCTGTTTATGCTGCTGTGGCGGCTGGGGTATAGCTGGTGGGTTAACCACCGCCGTTCTCTGGCCGCATGAGCCAACCGCCGCCCTACCGCCGCCCCTGGTGGCTGCTGGTCAACAAGTCGGCCCAGCTTACGACGACCATCCAGGAAGAAACCCGGCCCAGCGAGCGAATTTTTAACATTCGGGGCGAACCATTGGTGCAGGGGTTGGGCTGGCTCACCTGGGGGCCGGTGGGGGCGCTGCTGGTAATCATAGTTCTGACGGGGCTAGCAGTGGGGCTGGGCCTGAGCGAGCGGGGCTGGCTGCTCAAAGCACTCTTTATTGGCGCATTTTTGGCGCTGCCCGCCCTGGCCTGGGCTGGCGTGGCGCTGGCCGTGACCCGCTTGGCCCAAAAACACGTACAGGCCGAACGCGAAGCCGAAGCTCAGACCTGTCTCATCCGCCTGGACCAAAAGCGCGGAGAGCTTTCCTACCAGTCCAACGCCCAACCTCAAGCAGAAACCATAGCCTATGCTGCCATCCGCCAGGCCAAAGTGACTCATCCCATCGGCGGGCGCAGCCACCAGGCGCTTTTGCTGACCCTCGAAACCGAGCACGGGCCGATCATTCTCCTCAACGAGAACCTGGGCAGCTCGGCCCAAAAAATGGATTTAGCCCACGAACTTCAACAGGCGTTAAAAGATTATCACGATCATAAGTAACTTTGAGTTCAGAGTTTTCTAAATCGCACCCTTCGATACGCCTCTCGCTTCGCTCAGGGCTACTCAGGATGCGATAAAGAGCCGAAAATCATCCTTCGATACGGGCTAACGCCCTACTCAGGATGATTTTCGAGCTATTTCCAAATTCGGGTTAAATAAAAATCCCTCTTCGTGTTAAGAGGGATTTCCAATATCGGCGGTTAGGCGCTGGCAGTTACTCTTCCAACTCAACTTTGATTTTGCCGCTGATAACCTGCGCCTGAACTTCTTGCATAATATTCTGGATGGCAGGGGTGACTACCTTAAAGACGCTAGGCCGGATGGGAGCCATCATCAAGCCGCCTTCGGCAAAGCCGTAGCTTTTGATCACCCCCCCCTCAAAACGGTCGGCCACCACGCTCTCGATGACATCGAGGATGGGCTTGCCCACGTTTTTGATGCGGCTGGTCAACACGGCGTTGGGGGCCAGGTCGCTGTGGTCGCCGCCGGTGCTGATGATCCAGCGTCCAAATTCGTTGGCGGCCTCGATAGCGCCCAAGCCGCACCGGCCGGCCACCTGATAAATCACATCCGCGCCGAGCGTAAATTGGGTTTCGGCCAGCAGCCGACCCTTGAGCGGGTCATCAAACTCTCCCACATAATCAGAGATAAAGCTGATGGATGAATCCACATTTTTGACGCCCTGGGCAAAGCCTAGCTCAATCCGCCGCACCACCGGCGTCACCCCACCACCCATAAATCCGACCATATGGGTTTGCGTGACCAGCGCAGCCAGCACCCCTACCACAAAATCCCCTTCATACTCACGGTAGGTAGCCGACCAGACGTTGCTGCCCTCGGCGGCCACATCAATGCTGGCAAAGCGTTGGTTGGGATAGCGGGCGGCCACCTCACTGAGGGGAGCGGCATTGCCATAGCCAATGGCAATAATCAGGTCAAAATCTTCTTTGGCCCAATTTTCAAGATTGATTGCGTTCAACATGGGGTTTTCCCAGGTCGCCGTCTGAAACTCGATGCCGTGCAGTTGCTGAGCTTCGCGGAGGCCGGCATAGGCCGAGTCGTTAAATGACAGGTCCCCCAAACCGCCAACGCTGAGTTGTAGTCCAACTTTTGTTTTATGGGGCATAGCGCACTTCCTCGTCTCGCTGGTGTAAGGTTGGTACTGCTACTTAGGATCGTGGATTAAATAACTTCCCCAATTCACCGGGAAGTTGGAGATTAGAGATCCAGGCTATAATCTCCAAATCTACTAAATGGGTCCAGCTTTATTGCGGCAGACCGGGTACGGGTTGGGTCAATGAGTGGCAAAATCAAGGCTGAAAGGTGAAACCTTTTATATCTGCATTATATCATTTCTTAATAAAGTTGACAATCTTTTTGCAGGGCTTGACCATAAATTCAAACCCATTTCAATTTTGCTCTGGCTTCAAGCGCCCAATCCCGCGCCTCGGCCAGGCTGTGGGGGGAGAGGGCGGTTACATGGCCCATCTTGCGCTTGGCAGCGGCGCTTGATTTACCATACAGGTGTACCGCCAATTGACTGTTTTGCAAGACCTGCTCCAGGCCGACCAAGTGATGCCCCTCCCCTGTCCCCAAGATATTGACCATCACGGCATAGCCTTTCAAATCCGTTGACCCTAGCGGCAGGCCACAAACGGCCCGCATGTGCTGCTCAAATTGAGAGCAGAAACAGGCGTCGAGGGTGTAATGGCCGGAATTATGGGGGCGCGGCGCAATTTCGTTGACCAGGATCGTTTCATCCGGCAGCAAAAACAGCTCGACCCCGCAGACGCCCACCAGCTTCAGTTTCTCGGCAATGGTCCGGGCGATGCGCTGGGCCTCGGCCTGCACATGGGCTGGCGCTTCCGCCGGAGCCAGCGACATATCCAGAATATTCTCGACGTGAATGTTTTCGACCGCCGGGTAAGTGACAATCTCGCCGGCCTGGTTGCGGCCGCAGATAACGCTCAACTCTTTAACAAATGTGACCTTTTTCTCCCAGATTAAAGCCGGGTGGTTCAGAGTAGCAAAGGCTTGACGGGCGTCGTCCTCGTTGTATAAAACCACCTGGCCTTTACCATCGTAGCCGCCGGTAGCTGTCTTCAGTAAACCGGGAAAGCCAATTTGTTGCATCGCGGTTTCCAAATCGGCAAGGCTGGCTACTTTGAAAAAATCGGCTACGCCTACCCCACTCCGGCGCAAAAACTCTTTTTCGGCCCAGCGATTTTGGCTAATCTTGAGGGCCTGGCTGTCGGGGAAAACTTTCCGGCCCAGCTGCTCCAGCAGTTCCACGGCGCGGCTGTCTACGTTTTCAAATTCGTAGGTAATCACCTCACACTTTTCGGCCAACTGCCGCAGGGCCGGCTCGTCATCGAAGTTGGCGACAATTTGCTCGTCGGCTACCTGGCCGCAGGGACAGCCGGGGGTAGGGTCGAGCACAACCACTTTGTAGCCTAACTGCTTGGCCTTGAAAGTGGACATCCGCCCCAATTGGCCCCCGCCCAGTATACCGATGACGCCGCCTGGCAGAATTGGATTCATCATTGCTCTCCGGGTTGTGGTTTTGTCTTTTTTCAAAAACTATTGATAATAATTGAGAATTTGTGACTGCTCAGATGTCATTGCGAGGCTGTAGGCCGAAGCAATCCCCAGGCTGCGATATAGAGATTTCTCGGCCTTTGGCCTCGAAATGACATGGAGGTGAGCAGTTACGAGAATTTTTAGGTTATGATACAGAAAGGAAATATCATGCTGCAAGCGCGAAGCCGAGTTCCGGGCGAATTTATATTTAAAGAATTAGCCAAAATTATGCTGTCCGATTGGAGAACCTTTACCTCGGGGGCCGGGCTGCAATTGGCTAAAGAAACCTTCAACTGGCGGCGGCCTGACCGGGGGCGCAGCGGCCAGCCCGACAAGCTGCGCCAGGTGAGCCTGCGCATTACCGATATGTGCAACCTGCGCTGCCACACCTGCGGCCAGTGGGGCGATAACGGCTACCTGTTGGGCCAATCGCTCAAAGAGTTGAAGCAGCGGGAAGTGCCGGTCGAGAAGTACAAAAGCTTTGTGGACGACATCCTGAAACAGGGCTGGTCGCCGCTGTGGTACATTTGGGGCGGCGAGCCGATGATGTACCCTGGCCTGATGGAGCTGCTGCACTATATCTCTGACCGTAAAATGCCCATTACGATGGTCACAAACGGCACCAACGTGGCCGAGCGGGTGGATGATATTATGGACACCTGCAAAATTGTGTGGCTCAGCATTGATGGCCCCGACGCCGAGATTCATAACGAACAGCGGCCCGGCGTGTCGCCCAAAACCGATAATTTTAAGGCTGTCAAGGCGGCCCTGGAAACCATCAGCGCCGAGAAAAAGCGACGCAAATCGGTCTTTCCTTTTGTTGTGCCCATTTCGGTGATTGCCCGCTACAATATTGACTACCTGGCCGATATTTACAAATTTACCAGCCAGTACGCCGACGCCCACATTTTCTATCTCTCCTGGTGGATTGACGAGCAGTCGGCCCAGCAGCACAACGACGACTTCAAAAATCGCTTCGGTTTTGAGCCACACACCCATTGGGGCTGGGTGGGCACCTGGAAAAATTTTGATCACGGCATTATCTTCGACAAGTTTGAGGAAATGCGCGCTTTGTCAAATCAAATTGGTCGCTGCCCGCCGTTGATGTATCCCCGCCTTAAAACCCGCGACCAGGTGCGGCGCTACTACGAGGACCACAGCGCCACCTTTGGCTTCAACCAGTGCGTCAGCATTTACATGACTATGGAAGTGGACAGCAACGGCGACGTGAGCCTATGCCGCGACTACCACGACTATATTATCGGCAACATCAAGAGCGACTCCGTCACCAAGATTTGGCATAGTGACGCCGCCCGCAAATTCCGCAGTTCGATCAGCAGCGAGGGCATCATGCCGGTCTGCACCCGCTGCTGTGGGTTGATGGGCTATTGATGAAGGATGAGGGATGAGGGATGAGGGATGAAGCAAAAATTTCATCCTTCCGCCTTCATCCTTCTGCCTTATCGAATGATCTCCAACACCTTCCCCGTTTTTACATCCACTTTGTACTCGATGCTGCGCCAGTACATGGTCAGGATGCCTCGTCTGACCCGCACCAGGGTTTTGAGCAGGGCCAGCATCCCGGCCACAAACGCCAGGGGCGTAACCACAAGCCAGGGGATTAATTGATAGCGGCTGTCGTGGGGCGACACGCTGGCCGGGTTAACCGGAATGCTCTGGTACAAAAGCAGACCGACCAGAGCCACCGACAGCCAAAAGCTAACGGTCGCGCCGATAATCAACTCGCTGCCGCTGGCCAGCCCGTAGGTGAAGGCCAGCGGCGCGGCCAGGATTGAAAAGGCATAAGGCAGGCCAAAGACATAGTAGAAAAAGTATAATTTTTTGAAATAAATCTGCGAAAATTGGAACTGCCGAACCAACCATTCGATACTGGCCGGGGCAGACATATCACAATAGCTTTTGAGGGTACAACTGGGCACAAAACGCCGCACCATTTGAGTCTGATGCAGCGCGTGCATAATGGCAATATCATCCACAATTTCGGTGGCGAGGCGCTCGCGCAGCCCCAATTGCTCGACCACAGAGCGGCGAATCGCCAGGCTGCCACCCCACAAACCGGCAATCACCTCACTGGTCATGCCGGTTACAATCCCCGCCCCAAACAAACCGGCCAGATAGTTGCCCAGCCGAAAATTCGCCAAAGCCGGCACCCGGCGGAAGCAGCCGGTTACGGCCCCCACCTGCGGCTCGGCAAAAGGCGCAACCATCTCTTGCAGCCAAGTCCGGTGGGGCTGAATATCGGCGTCGGCAAACAGAAAAATATCCGCGCAACCGGCCTGCTCCATCCCCTTGATAATATTCAAATTTTTCTGGCCCGATGTCGTCGCCAGTCCGGCGACGCAGACCTCGACCTGGGCAAACTGCCGTTTGAGCCGGTTCAACACCGGCAGGGCCGAATCGGTACTGCTTTCCACACAAAAGATAAATTGGGCCGGTCCGGCGTACTCCTGGCAGATAATGCTGAGTAAATTCTCGCCAAAACCGGGATCGCCATCGCCCTTACAGGGCACAATCACGGCGACCGAAAATTGGCCGGTTGGACGATAAGGTTTGATCAAGCGGAGTTGAAGCAGATGGCCCAGCAAAAGTACAAAGATAATCCCCGAAGAAAAAAGAGCGCCTAAGAACAAGATAATCATTTTAGTTCGACAAATTCTGTTTTAGGAGGAGTCGTCACGAACCTGTGGTACACCGCCAATGACAAAATTTGGGGGAACTCGTAGAAACTCAAGGGAACTCAGGCCGGTAGTTCCTGGAGATCTAATAAGTTCCCTCGGTTCCTGTTTTCGAAGGAGATACGTGTTGTTGGTTGGGTGACTCATCAGGTTGATTGAAGCCGGATGTTAGCATAATCCCCATATCATTGCAAAGACGTTACCCTCAAAGGAACCATTACGAGCCTACAGGCGACTACCAATAATAAAAATGAGGCGATGAGGCAGGGACACGAGGACGCGCAGAATTTCCTCGCCTCATCGCCTCACGGAGCATCGCGTCTAAAAAAAAACCCCGCTCTCAAACAGAGCGAGGTTTTTGGGCAAAATCAGTATATTTAGTTAGATTTTGATCACATTGCTGGCCTGGGGACCTTTAGAGCTTTGTTCTACCGAAAATTCAACCCGGTCGCCTTCGGCGAGGTTACGAAAACCATCCGATTGAATTGCGGAATAGTGTACAAAGACATCCGGCCCACCTTCGCGAGTGATGAAGCCATAGCCTTTGGTGGTATTGAACCACTTGACAGTGCCGATGATGCGCTCGCTCATTGATTCTTCCCTCCTTCCCTACAAATTTCATAGGGCAGGACAACCCCCTGTTCTAAACTCGCCAAAAAATCTCTCAGCGATGTTAAACCTCATCCGTCTCATCCACTCGTTCCCACGCTTCGCGTGAGTTTGGGAACGAGCGGGCGAGATTGAGCAAACCTGGGACTTGCTGCTTCCTACTGTGCCAAATTTAGCATATTGGCGATAATTCGTCAAGTGGGATTTGCCCAAAATTTGAAGTTTAGTCAAAGATGATCGGGAGATAGATTCGCAAGGGGCCGCCCCATGATCCCCCCAGACTCACTTCATCCAGATAAACAGATGTCTGGGGCGAACCGCCCTGAACCAGGCTAAAGCGTACCCCAATCGGGCCGGTATAGACTTCGGTCAAGTTCAGCGGCAGCCAGGCTTGCTGCCAACCGCCGTTGGTCGAGGTGGTGAAGCCGTTCACCGGGGTCAGACCGTCCATACCCAACAGTTCGGCGGTGAAAACATCGTCGCCATCGCTGCCCGCCATTTTGTACCAGAAAGACAAAACTGGCTGGTAACTGTTAGCAACAGAGCCAGATTGCGACAGCGTGACTGTGCCGGTTAAGTGCAGGCTGGCGCTGCCGCTGCGCTGCCCAGAGGTAATAGTATCGGGTGCGGTTCCGCTGACCGTCCAATTGCTGGACCCAATTTCAAAGTCGCCGTTGTTGATTACATCGTCGGGTGGGCGCATGGTGAAAGAAAGCAGTGTTGTCTGGTTTAACTGAACGGTAGCCGATAAGGGAGGCGGGGGCGTCCAACCGGCCAGGGTGGTGCTGGCGGTAAAGGTATATTGCCCGCTGCCCGCCACACCCAGCGCAAAAAGGCCGTTGTTGCCGCTGGTGGCCGTGGCCCCACTGCTACTCTCGGTGATAACCACGCCGCCGATACCATTCCCCCGATTGTCGCTAACGCGCCCACTGACCAGAATGCCCAGGGTAACGGTTTGCTCGCGCCAATCGCCGGGCAGATCAATATCGCTCTGGTAACTCTCGCTGATTTTTTGCCAGGTGCGCGCCCGGACCACATAGGTATGCCCCACTTGCCCGGAAAAAGAGCCGCTGGTGTTGGTGTTGCTTTTGCCTTGCAGCGTGGTCCAACTGCTGCCTGTCGTATCTCGGTATTGGACTTCGTACCCCTTTAGTGACCACGACGGCGCGACACCGCTGCCCGACCAGCTTAAATTGACTGTTGTACCGCTGGGGTTAGCAGTAAGGGTGGTGGTAGGCACAGGCGCAACGTGGGCTGCGTCAAAATAAACCATATCCAGGTCGGTGTGATTAACGGAGTCATTTTCCGGGGCCTGCACTTTGGCAAACACGGTAATGGTGCTGGCCTGGGCTGTGGCAGCCACATCCATGTAAACCCAGGCTTTGTCGTTAGCGTTGGTGGCGCTCCAAATGATAGTGGGGCTGGTCGGGTCGGTCCCGCCGGTGGGGTCAATACCCACCTGTTTGACCATTTTGTCGTCGCTGTCAGGGTAGCCGGGGCCGCGCCAGTATGTTACGATGGGAATATCAAAACCATACCCCTGTCCGGGCGTAAGGCCGCTGATTTGCTGATAAATACCAGCGTCAAATTTGTAGGAGGACCACATATTTTGGGCGCGGTTGCCTTCGATGTGATAGTCAATGCCCCCAAACGATAGCGCAAACTGGACCGAACTCATCCAGTGCAGTTTTTTAGCATCATTAGCGGCATCGTGAGTTCCGGCGGCAATATAGAAAGGATGCCAACCGCTGGCAATCAATTCGTTCTGGCTGTTCCAGGTACGACCAGAAATAGCGACATAAGGATCGTTAAGACCGCTATTGGTTAAAATATTGGTAGCCAGAACATTCAAGGGCAAAAGTAGGACGATAAGACTAAAGCTGAGAGTGAGGATAAGCTTTAGGGATTTACGAGTCAGATTTTTGCGCAAACAAAAAATTGTTACACAGAGAAACGCAGAGAGAGCACAGAGGCACGCAAAGAAATTATGGTGCTTCTCTGGGTATCTCTGTGAAATCTCAGTGAAACTCCGTGTTCCTTTTTTGTACAACGTCCGGTTTACGGATTTCATAGCCAGCTCCTGAAAATAAAAAGTCCCCTGATTCTGGCCTTTTGACAAGGCGCAAAGACAGGGGACGTTTGAGCGCGTTCAAAGCAGCGAAACGACCGGGATGCAGGCCAGAATTTTTAATGGGTGGCCGCCTCACCGGCGGCGCTGCTCGATTTTGTTAAAATTGTATCAGATTATGAGGTAATTACAACCGAGGCAAAAGTCCCAAAGAAGGGAGGAGGGAATAGGGGAAGAAGATAGTAGATAGAGGATGGAAGATAGATTATTTTCCATCCTCTATCCTCCAGCTGCTATCCTCTATCTTCCCGGGGTAACGGCCCGGGCAATCAACCAATCCAGCAACTGCTCCACCGCGCCGCGATGTTCTGGGGTCAAATCGTCGAGGATAAACTTTTGGCGCTCGCCAGCCAAAATTTTACGCAAAACAGAACCCAACGCCCAAATTTCAGGCGGCAGATTTTCGTCGGCGGCCAGTTGTTCGGTCAGACTCCAAAGCTGCTGCCAAAGGATCACCTCGCCGGAGCAGGCTTCGGCCACTTTTTCAATCAATTCCTCAAAGGTCAGACCGACGGGTTCAGTCTCGTCGGTTTCGGGCAGAGGGGCGTCAATCTGATCCAGGGTGTCCCAGACAATTTCGGCCAGTTCGGGCGTTAGCGCTTCGGCTAACTTGAGTGGGTCACGCTCGCCTTGCAAGATGCGGGAAAGGGCGCGGGTAAAGTCGCGTATCTCCGGCGGGGTCAGGCCGCTGTTGGCAATCTGGGCCAGCGGCAGCGCCACCTGGCCTATCGGGACAATGCCCTTGGCCGCAGCCACGGTCATCGTCACCAGTTTTTCTATTTTTTCAGTGTAGTTGTCATCGTGGGTATGGTCTAACATAGCATCCCCAATTATAACCCTGCCTCTTCCATCCTCCAACCTTCCTGCCTTCCATTTTTCCTCTCACCAGAATTTTTAGTATAATGCCCAGGCCATATACTGACTACCAGGAGATACCTGGCTATTCACCCCGTGGGAAAATTGTGGTAAAGGCTAGGTTATGGAAACAGACCGGGTGTTGGACGCATCGCTGGCAGAAGAAGATGACCCTGGTGAACTATTGCGTGGAGCCAGGCGGCGAGCCACCCTGCTCAATGCGGCGGCGCAGGTTAGCCGCACCATTTCCTCGATTTTTGATCTCAACACGCTGCTAACTCGCACCGTAGATATTATTTGCGATGAGTACGGCTTTTATTATGCCGGCATCTTTTTGATCGAACCGCTGGCTGACGGCAAACGGTGGGCCGTCCTCAAAGCCGGGCGCGGCAAAGCCGGCCGGATCATGATCGAGAACCATCACAAACTCGAAGTCGGCGGGCGCTCGATGATTGGGGCCTGCACCGCTCTGAATGAGGCCCGGATTGCGCTCGATGTGGGCAAGGAAGCAGTCTGGTTCAACAACCCCTTTTTGCCCGACACGCGCTCGGAGATGGCCCTGCCGCTGGCAATTGGTGGCACAGTTATCGGCGCGCTGACCGTCCAGAGCACAGCCGAGGCCGCTTTCTCCGCCGAGGACGTTTCCTCGCTCCAGGCCATGGCCGACCAATTGGCGGTGGCCATCAACAACGCCCGGCTGCACCAGCAAAATGTGCAGCTCTTCCAGCAGGCGGCCCGCCGGGCGACGCTACTGCAAGCGGGGGCAGTGGTCAGCCGCAATATTACCTCGATTCTGGACCTGGATGAGCTGCTCAATAGCACTGTAGACATTATCTGCAAAGAGTACGGTTTTTATTACGCCGGCATCTTTCTGGTTGACGACACACCCGATGAAAACGGCAAGCGCTGGGCGGTGCTGCGGGCCGGCCACGGCCAGGCCGGGCAGGAGTTGATAAGGCGCGGTCATAAATTAGAGGTCGGCGGCAATTCGATGATTGGCGCGGCGACGGGCTTCAACGAAGCCCGTATTTCGCTGGATGTGGACAGTGAAAAAGTGTGGTATTCCAATCCCGTGTTGCCGCAAACCCGCTCCGAAATGGCTTTGCCGCTCATCATCAAAGGCCGGGCCATTGGCGCGCTGACGGTGCAAAGCGAGCAGGAGGCCGCTTTTTCAACCGAAGATATTTCGGCCCTGCAAATGATGGCCGACCAATTGGCGGTGGCCATCAACAACGCCCGGCTGCTGCAAGACCTGGAGAAGGCTAACCAGGAGTTGGTCCGCACCAAAACGTTTGAAACCATCGCTACGGCTACCGGCGAAACGATCCATTGGGTTGGCAATAAAGCCGCGCCCATTCCGGCCTGCGTCAGTCGCACCCGCGAGGATTTTAGCCGGTTTCTATTGATTGCCGGCCAACTGCTGGCCCGCGCCGACGAGTCGTTCAATGCCGACCCGCTGGCCCAACTGGTTATTGAGGCCGGCCAGCATTTGGCTCAACTCAAGCCGGATTTGGCGGCCGGGGTTGAACAACTCAAAAATAAACCCCTCAACAAACTGCGGCGTATGCTCGACGTGGACTCGGTGCTGGAAGACCTGGCCATTATCGAAGAAAGCGCCAATACTATCCTGCAAATCAAAGAAGATTTGATTGGTCCGGCCCGCCGCCAAAAGTGGGAAGAAGCCGATATTGTCCAGGTAGTCAAAGACAACATCAAAAGTTTTGCGCTGCCGCCGGGCGTCGTTTCCTACAGCATTGACGGCCATATTCCCACCGTGCGGATTGACCCGGTGCAGATGGGCCGAGTCATTATCAACCTGGTCAAAAACGCCATGGAAGCCATGGAAAACCAGCCTTCACCGCACATTTTTGTCGCCATCCGCCGGGAAAATGATGATTTTGTGACGGTTGATATTGCCGATGTCGGCTGCGGCATTCCCGAAGCAGAATTGACCAAAATCTGGTTGACCTTTCACACCAGCAAAGGCAAAAAAGGCGGGACAGGGTTAGGACTGCCGGCCTGTCTCCAGAGTATGGAGCGCATGGGCGGCAAAATTGATGTCACCAGCCAGGTGGGCGTCGGCTCAACCTTTACCCTGCACGTCCCGATTTATCGCCCCGGCAAGATTAATGGCGAATTGTCCTAAAGGATACCCTTGCGGTATGAATAGTGAATTATTAATTGTTAACCATTCACCATTCACAATTCACAATTAGTAAGTTCCGGCTATATTATCATTACCCTACCCATCACACAAAGGAAAACCTCATGGACCCAACTCAAATTGAAATGAATATCAACCTGGAAAAGGCACTGCGCCGGGCCAATCTACTGGCAGCAGCAGCCGAGGTAAGCCAGAACATCACCCATATTCTGGATATTGATGTATTACTGCCCAAAACTGTTGACATTATTTGCGATGCCTACGGTTTTTATTATGCCGGCATTTTTTTGATTGACGGGGCGGGCGAGTTTGCCGTCCTGCGGGCCGGCCGGGGCCAACCGGGCCGGATCATGATTGAAAATCACCACAAACTGGCCGTCGGCGGCAATTCGATGATTGGGGCCTGCACCGCGCTCAACCAGGCCCGCATCTCGCTGGATGTGGACACAGAAAAGGTCTGGTATCCCAACCCGGTCTTGCCCGATACCCGCTCAGAAATGGCCCTACCGCTGGCCATCGGCGACCGGGTGATTGGGGCGGTGACAGTGCAGAGTACCGAGGGCGCGGCCTTTTCGGATGAGGACATATCGTCGTTGCAAGCCATGGCCAACCAATTAGCCATTGCCATTGACAACGCTTACCAGCGGCGCGAGTTAGAAGAGACCCACGCTGAACTGGTGCGAGCCAAAACCTTTGAAGCCATTGCCACCGCCACCGGCGATGCCATCCACTGGATTGGCAACAAGGCTGAACCTATCGGCGCTTCAGCCGACCGCCTGCGCTACGATTTGCAACTGCTGGTCTGCGCGGTGGCCGATTTGTTACAGCAAGTGGGTGAGGCAGCCAGCAGCCGGCCCCTGGCGCAAATGCTGTTCAATCGGGCGGCGGTTATCCGGCAGGATAATCCTGACCTGGCCGAACTGGCGGCAAAACTCAATACCTTGAGCCTGGACAAATTAGAAAAACGTCTCAGCCTGGAATCTTCACTGGAAGACCTGGATATTATCAATGACTCCGCCGCCTTGATCATGAAAATCAAAGAAGACCTGATCGGCCCAGCCCGCGAGCAAGCGCCGCGTCCGACGCTGATAGATGATATACTTAAAGATGTGGTTTCTTTGTTTGATCTCCCCCCCGGCTCGATCAAGCTTGATGTGTCAAGTAATTTGCCGTTGGTCCTGGCCGACCCGGCCCAGTTGCATCGGGTATTTGCTAACCTGATCAAAAACGCCCTTGAGGCGATGGAGGGCCAGCCCAATCCCCAGGTTTGGCTCAAAGGATATACCAGTGCCGGCAGCGATTTTGTGCGGATTGACGTCATTGACCAGGGGGTGGGCATCCCGGCTGCCGATATGGACAAGATTTGGGTGACTTTCCATACCACCAAAGGAATCAAAGGACACACCGGGCTGGGACTGCCGGCCTGCCGCTTGATTTTGGAGCAAATTGGCGGTCACATTACCGCGGCGAGTCGTGAAGGGCAGGGTTCGACCTTTACCGTTAGCCTGCCGGTGGACAAAAGCCGGGAAACAAAACTCAAGCTTGAGCCGGGACGAGGCAAAATTTTGCTGATTGACGACAACGATAGCTGGCAGCAGTTTGCTCACCTGGTGCTCAAGTCTAACGGTTATAAAGTGACTACTACCGATAAAGAGTATAGGGCCGAAAATTACAACCAGTATGACCTGATCCTCATTGACGACATTCTGGCTGAAGGAGACTCGCTGACCCTGCTGCAAGCCATTGACGCCGCCGGGGCCATTCGCAAAACAGTGGCAGTGTCGTCAAACCCGCGAGTCGAACGGACCAAAGTGCGCATGCTGTTGGGGCTGCACAATTTGCTCCCCAAACCCTACACCCCTGCGGCCCTGTTGGGCGAAGTTAAAAAGGCGCTCAACGCGATACGTTAATCAGGGAACTGAAGGAATGCAGGTAACTGAGGGAAAAATTCCTTAGAGCTGTCTGAAATGCTGGAGGGCAAGGCAAGCCTTGCCCGGCAAACCAAGGTTTGCATTCCTGTTTCAGCCACTTTTTAGACAGTTTCTTAAAGCCTATCCGAAAACCTCTGTAGATGACGCATAGGATGCGTCATCGGTTGGCATAGGGATGCCAACCTACGGGTTTTCGGATAGGTACTTAAAGCCTTAGTTCCCCTTTTTCGAGACGGAGACAGATCTCAATGGATACAGAACCCAAAATTTTAGTAGTAGACGACGAAGAAAACCTGCTGCGGAGCGTAGAAAAAACGCTCTATCGAGAAGGCTTTGAGGTTGAAACGGCGGGCGGCAATGTAACCGCTTACGAGTTGATCCAGGATGCCTTGGTCGAAGGCCAGCCGTTTGATCTGGTCATTTTAGATTTGAACATGCCCAATTTTGAGGGCAAGGAGTCTAAATATGCCGGCCTGGAGCTGCTGGAACGACTCAAAAAGGTCAATCCCGGCCTGCCGGTCATTGTTAATTCTGCCTGGGATGAAGTTGAAACGGCTAAAGCCTGCATAGATAAAGGCGCCGCCGATTATTTTGTCAAAGGCCGCACCGAGGAGATGCTGCAAAAAATTCGGGCGGTGTTGGGCCTGTCAGCCTGAAACCGCCCTTAAACCAAACTTTTAGCCGAAGGGGACTGATCAAGTGTCCCCTTTTTTGTTTTAAAACCAAGAACCGCATCAATTTGACAATGATAAGGATCTATAATATAGTGGCGTGGTAATATTACATTATAACTTACAACAAAGTTGTACCACCACAACGGATGTGATGCGTGCATTTTACTGTTGATTCATCAAGTTCCTCGATCAATTCACTCACCCGTATCCGGTCAAAGTTACCTACCCTGGCTGCGGCAGAAGCGCGCGTAGCCAATTGGGTGATGCAGCAGCCGGAGAAGATTATGGCGCTTTCCATGGCCCAGGTAGCCCAAGCCTGCGGGGTGAGTGATACGACAGTGCTCCGATTTTGTCGAAATGCCGGCTTCCAAGGCTATATTGACCTCAAGCTATCCATCGCTCGTGACCTCACTAGCCCTACTCAGGTGATTCTTGACGACATCACCGAGAATGATCCCCCGGCAGTCATTGCCCGTAAAGTCTTTATCTCAAATATTCAGGCCCTGTACGACACCCTGGAAGTGTTGGATGAGCAGGCTCTGGTGCAGGCCATTACCTTGCTACAGAACGCCAGGCAGATTTTGATTGTAGGAGTTGGCACCTCAGCCCCCATCGTGCATAGCATGTATAACATGCTGATGCGCTTGGGCCTCAATTGTAAACCCCAGACCGACTCTTATTTACAGCTTATGGAAGTGGCCCTGTTGGGGCCAGGCGACGTGGTGGTGGGGATTTCCCAATCCGGCAGTTCCAAAGACCCTGTCTATACCTTGAAGCAAGCCAAAGCCGCCGGCGCCGCCACCATCTGTATTACCGGCAATGCCGAATCCCCTATCACCCAATATGCCGATGTCACTTTGTTGAGCGTGGCCCGTGAAGCCCGGATTGAAGCCATTGCCTCCCGGCTGGCGCAGATGAGCATTGCCGATGCCCTCTATGTGGCCGTCGCCCTTAATAATATTGATGTGGCTATCCAGAATGAAAAACTGATCTGGGATGCTTTACTGCCCAAGATGTTTTGAGGACATAGTAATTGGGTAATTTTCACCCATAACTCTAAATAAGGAGAGATCTGATGAAAAAAATTATCAATAACCCCGCAGATTTTGTGCCGGAAATGCTGGATGGTTTAGTTAAGGCCCACCCCACCCAACTGGCTTACACCGAAGATATTCACTGCATTGTCCGGGCCGACTCGCCGGTGCAGGGCAAAGTGGCCCTGGCGACGGGCGGCGGTTCCGGCCACCTGCCGGTCTTCCTGGGCTATGTCGGCCAGGGCATGCTCGACGGCTGCGCCGTCGGCGATGTGTTTGCCTCCCCCAGTTCCGATCAAATGCTGGCCGTCACCCAGCGGATACACGGCGGGGCGGGAGTGGTTTACATCTATGGCAACTACGGCGGCGATGTGATGAACTTTGATATGGCCGCCGAAATGGCCGATATGGAAGGCATAACCGTCAAGACCGTTTTGGTCAAAGACGACGTCGCCTCAGCCCCGCCAGCGGAAGCGGATCGCCGCCGGGGTGTGGCCGGCATGGTTTTTGCCTTTAAAGTAGCCGGAGCCAAAGCCGATAAAGGCGGCTCGCTGGACGAAGTGGTGGCGGTTACGGAAAAGGCGCTGGCCAATATTCGCACTATGGGTGTGGCTTTGTCGCCTTGTACGGTACCCCTGGCCGGCAAACCGACCTTCACCATCGGCGAGGATGAAATGGAAATCGGCATGGGTATTCACGGCGAGCCGGGTATGAAACGGGAAAAACTTCAACCCGCCGACCAGATTGCCGAGCGTATGACCGTAGCCATTCTTGACGACCTGCAACCAAAGGCTGGGGATCGCCTGGCGGTGATGGTCAACGGCCTGGGCGCAACGCCGCCTGAAGAGCTTTATGTGATTTACCGTAAGGTCCATGAAATCCTGACCGGCAAAGGCTTGTCTATCCACCGGGCTTACGTGGGCGAGTATGCCACCTCGATGGAGATGGCCGGGGCTTCGCTGACCTTCTTCCGCCTGGATGACGAACTGGCCGAACTGCTGGATCATCCGGCCAACACACCATTTTTTAAGCAAGTTTAGTTCAAAAAGGTTTCAGTCTATGGCAGATGAACTAATCACAGGAGCAACGATTGTGGCCGCGCTGGCCGGAGCGGCCAATGCCCTCAAAGCGCAAAGCGACTATTTAACCTCGCTCGATCAGGCCATGGGCGACGGCGATACCGGCATCACCCTGTCCAAAGTCGCCGATGGGGTGTTGGCCTATCTCCAGGCTAACTCCATCGCCGACATCGGCAAGTTTTTGGGCGCAGCCGGCATGGCGGCCAACAAAGCCGCGCCTTCGACTATGGGCACACTGCTGGCCACAGCCCTGATGCGGGCGGGCAAAGAAGTTATGGGCAAAACCGAAATCTCCCGCCAGGATCTGGCTGCCATGTTCAAGGCTGCCGATTTGGGCATGCAGGAGCGCGGCAAGGCCAAGCCCGGCGACAAAACCATTATTGATGCGTTGCACCCGGCTTGCGAGGCTTTTGCTGCCGCCATCGAACAGGGTGCTCCCCTGGCCGAAGCCGGAGCTAAGGCCCTGGCTGCCGCCGAAACGGGTCGCGACAGCGTAACCCCACTGCGCAGTAAAGTGGGCCGGGCCAGTTGGGTCGGCGAGCGCACCGAGGGCCAGGTTGATCCCGGCTGCGAGGCGTTGGTGGTAATGCTGCGGGCAGTAATTTCTTAATACCCTACCCCTGGCGATGAAAGGAGGTGAACCGACTATCAGTGTGGGGTTAAGTTACTTTATCGTTACTGTTCAATGTAGAAACAATTCAGAGTAGAAGAGGAGAAAAATCATGAAGAAGTATGTGTCAGTTTTATTGATAACTTTGCTCATAGTTATGGTCGCCGGGTGTGGGTCTCAACCGGCGGCTCCCGCCGAAGCGCCGGCTGTGACCGAAGAACCCGCTGCCCAAGCGCCGGCTGCGACCGAAGAACCTGCCGCCGAAGCGCCGGCTGCGACCGAAGAACCTGCCGCCGAAGCGCCGGCTGCGACCGAAGAGCCAGCCGCCGAAGCGCCGGCCGCCGAAGGCGATCTCAACTTCGTAACTGTTGTTAAAATTGCCGGGATCAACTGGTTCAACCGTATGGAAGAAGGCGTGGTCAAATGGGGCAAAGAGAATGGCGTCAACGCCACCCTGGTCGGTCCGGCCGAAGCCGATGCGGCCCAGCAAATTCCGATTATCGAGGATTTGATTGCGCAAGGGGTAGACGCGCTGTGCGTTGTCCCAATGGACCCGACCCAGCTTGATCCGGTGCTGAAAAAGGCTATGGATGCTGGCATCGTCGTTGTAACCCACGAGGCTTCAAACCAGGTCAATATGGATTTTGATATCGAAGCCTTCGATAACAAGGCTTTTGGGGCCGGCTTGATGGATCGCCTGGCCGCCGAGATGGGCGAAGAGGGTGAGTATGCCGTGTTTGTGGGCAGCCTCGGCTCCAAAACCCACAACGAGTGGGTGGATGGCGGCATCGAGCGCCAGAAAGCGGCCTATCCCAACATGAAGATGGTCGGCGACAAGAACGAAAGCTTTGATGATGCCGAAGTAGCTTATCAGAAAGCTAAAGAAATCCTGGCTGCTTATCCTAACATCAAGGGCTTCCAGGGCAGCGCCTCAACCGACGTGGCCGGGATTGGCCGCGCCGTTGAGGAAGCCGGTCTGCAAGATGAGGTCGCAGTGGTAGGCACCAGCCTGCCCTCGATTGCCGGCGATTTGCTCTTTAGCGGCGCCATTGATGCTATCGGCTTCTGGGATCCGGCCGTGGCCGGCGCGGCCTGCAACCAGATGGCCTTGATGAAGATCAAGGGCGAAGAAGTGGGCGTTGGCGCAGACCTGGGTATTGACGGTTATAAAAAGCTAACCGGCGAGGGCAAAGTCCTCTACGGTGATGCTGCCGTTTACGTTGACGAGACCAACGCCAAGGATTATCCTTTCTAAGCACACACCTTGTCCAGTAATTGCGTGTTGCGTGTTCCATTTAGGAACTACGCAACACGCAACACGTGCCTTAAAAGTCGGGCTGGATTAATTGCACATAATTAGTAAAACCTTATCCCCATGGCTAACGAATTTTTACGTCTGACCGGAATTTCTAAATCTTTTGCCGGCGTCCACGCGCTGCGGAATGTTGACCTGACCATCGAGCAGGGCCGGATTCATTGTTTGGTGGGGGAAAATGGAAGTGGCAAATCAACTCTAATCAAAATTATCGCCGGAGTGTATCAACGTGACAGCGGCTCCATTGTGATTAACGGGAAGGAGTTCGAGCGTCTTCACCCCATTGAGGCCATTCGTGAGGGTATCCAGGTTATTTATCAGGATTTTTCTCTTTTTCCTAATCTCACCGTAGCCGAGAATATTGCCCTAAACCGAGAATTGGCCGACGGACGCCGCTTGGTCAACTGGCGGCACGTCCACGATATTGCGGCCAATGCCCTGGCTCAAATCGAGGTGAATATCCCACTGGAGGCGACGGTTGGCGAGGTGTCGGTGGCAAATAAGCAGCTCATCGCCATTGCGAAAGCCTTGCGCCAGCGAGCGCGGCTGATTATTATGGATGAGCCGACCAGCGCCCTGACCGAACGGGAAATCCGGGTGCTGTTTGCGGTGATCCGAAAGTTGCAGGAACGACAAGATATTGCCTTTCTCTTTGTGAGTCATAAACTGGACGAAGTTTTGGAGATTTCTGAGAGTATGATGGTCATCCGCAACGGCAAAATCGTCAGCGTGGGGGAGCGAAGTGACTATGACACCGCCCGCCTGATTTTTGAAATGACCGGGCATACCATCACCGAAAAAGTGTATGATTTTGAGCCTGACCTGAGCCAACCAGCCTTGCTCAAGGTCGAAAATTTGAACGCCGGCAAGCTGCTGAAGGACATCAGTTTGGAACTGCGCGCCGGGGAGATTGTCGGCGTAACCGGCCTTTTAGGCTCTGGCCGCACGGAACTGGCCCTGGCGCTTTACGGGATGTTTCCGATTGAGTCGGGTCGCATTTATATAGACCAAAAACCTGTTGCCATTCGCTCCAATCGAGATGCCATCACGCATGGGATTGGCTATGTGCCCGAAGACCGGCTGACCGAGGGCCTGTTTTTGGACCAATCGGTGGCCCGGAATGTGGTGGTCCGCACCATTGGCGGTTTGCGCGGGGCATTGGGCTTGACCGACCCCCAAAAAATTAACGGCCAGGTTAACCAGTGGGTGGAGGGGCTGCGGATCAAAACCGCGAACCCGGCCTTGCCGGTCAAAACATTATCCGGCGGCAATCAGCAGCGGGTAGTGCTGGCCAAGTGGCTGGCCAGTAAGCCAAAGGTTATGATTTTGAATGGCCCGACGGTCGGGGTGGATGTAGGTTCCAAAGGGGAACTCCACAATTTAATGAAAGAGTTAGCCGGTGGAGGGATGGGCTTGTTGGTTATTTCTGACGACATTCCCGAGCTGTTGCAAACGTGCAATCGAATTTTACTCATGCGCCACGGCCGCATCGTCGAGGAAATGAGATCAAAAGATATCCACGCCAATGAACTTTCGGCCAAACTCATTGAGGATTAACAAGGTGAAACGTCTGCTGCGTCGAAACGAATTTTTGGTAGCCGTGACATTGGTGATTCTTTGTCTGGTCATCGGGCTGAATAACCCAACCTTTTTTACCGTAGGCAATCTCTTTACCCTGCTGCGCAGCAGCATTGTGACCGGCATCTTTGCCATGGGCGTGCTCATTGTGATCATCTCCGGCGGGATTGATGTTTCCTTCACCGCCATCGGCGTTTTCGCGCTCTATTCCACCGTCAAACTGATGCTCTCTTTTGCCCCTGATGCTCCAATCTGGGTGGCCTTTATCATTGCGGCAATCATTGGGCTGGGCCTGGGCTTGATTAACGCCTTTTTCATCGCCCGGTTCAAGCTGCCGACGCTCATTGTCACCCTGGGCACGTTGAGTATGTTTCACGGTTTTTTGCTTTTTGCCATTGGCAACCAGATTATCCGTGACGTTCCGCCGGCGTTGACCGGTTTTGCGCGGGCGGCGGTGGTCCAGATTCCCCAGGAACGGGGGATGGCCAACCTGCATCCAGCGGTATTTCTCTGGATTGTTGTAGTGGTGATCGTCTGGCTGCTGCTCAGGTATACCATGCTGGGGCGCGGCATCTATGCCTTGGGCGGCGCCCCCGAAGCCGCCGAACGGGCCGGTTTTAATGTGACCTTCATTCAATATTTTATCTACAGCTTTGTCGGCCTGCTATCCGGCATTGCCGGGATGACGTTTGGGGCGCTGGCGCGGCAGGCTAATCCGCAGGATATTGTGGGCACAGAACTGAATGTGATCGCGGCGGTGGTTCTGGGCGGCGCTTATCTGACCGGCGGCCGGGGCACGGTTATCGGGACGCTGCTGGGCGTCATCCTGGTGGTGATTGCCAACAACAGTTTGATTCTCATCGGCGTGCCTACAGTCTGGCAGCGGGTGGTCATCGGTCTCATCATCCTGATTGGTACGGGTATCCCGGCTATCCAGGAACGTAGAGCCGGGAAGGTCACGGCGGGTTTGGCCGAGGTGTAGCGCCTTTGTTTTGGGCCGCGCTGGCATCAAGAAATCGTTACACAGAGGGACATGGAGAAGTCACAGAGTTTCATAGAGGCACTTCTCTGCGCATCTCTGTGGAGTCTCTGCGTAACTTTGTGTTCCTTTTTGACTCTGGCTTGCTTGTCCAAGTTAGGATAAACTATTCATCATGAACCCATCAGTTTCACGCAAATCACCATCCTTAAGCCTTCCATTTGATTTTTACACGCTGCGCTTATTTATCATCGCTCTGGTTATCTTTGTCGCTTTTAGTTTATTGCTGCCGGGCAAATTCTTTACCGTGCTCAATATGCAATCAATGGCCGTTCAATTGCCGGAGTTTGGCATCCTGGCCTTTGCCATTTTGATCACCATGCTGACCGGGGGCATTGATCTTTCCATTGTCGGGGCGGCCAATCTCTCGGCCATCGTCGCGGCGATGATTCTGACCGGGTTGACGGGTGAAGGCAGCGGCATGCCCCTCGCGGCGGCTATCCTTGTATCAGTGTTAGGGGCGCTGCTGGTGGGGTCAATCTGCGGGTTAATCAACGGCCTTCTGGTGTCGCGTATTGGTATCACCCCAATTCTGGCCACGCTGGGCACAGGCGCTATTTATACCGGGCTTTCTTTTGTTATCACCGGCGGGCCGGCCATCACCACCACCCAGTTGGCCTTCATCGGCAATGGCTCGATCCTGGGGCTGCCGATTCCCATTATTGTCTTTATTTTCGTCGTCATTGCCTTTGCCATCCTGCTGAATCGAACCGTATTTGGTTTCAATGTTTTTATGTTGGGGACAAACCCGACGGCGGCGCTTTTTTCCGGGATCAACAGCGATAGCGTCTTGCTGCGGACCTATTGGCTGGCCGGTTTGATCGCCGGTCTGGCCGGCATTATCTTTCTGGCCCGCACCAATTCGGCCAAACCGGACTTTGGGGCGTCCTTCATTTTGCTGACGGTTTTGATTGCCATCCTGGGAGGCGTCAGGTATACCGGCGGTTTTGGCACGGTCTCAGGGTTGGTGTTATCCATACTCAGTATTCAGTTCCTTTCCACCGGCTTGAACATGTTGATGCTGGAGTGGTTCCCTTCCAGCGCTGCTATTTTCTTCCGCCAGTTTGCCTGGGGCGGGCTGCTCCTGGGGGCGATGGTGCTCAATTACTACGCCGAAAAACGGCGCAGCCAGCAATCGAGTTCAAAGCAGTCGAACGAATCATCCTCCTGAAAATTTATTCTACTCAAAAAGGTATCTACCCAATGAAAAAAATTGCATATCTTGGATTAGGGATTATGGGCCAGGGCATGGTTGGTAATTTGCTCAAGGCCGGTTACGGGGTAACAGTCTGGAACCGCACCCCAGACCGGGCTGCCTCGCTGGTGGCCCAGGGTGCCAAACAGGCCGACACCCCCGCTGAAGCCGTAGCCGGGGCTGACGTCATTATGTACTGCCTCAGCGATGATAAGGCCGTGGAAGATTTGGTTTTCGGCAGCGGCCAATTGATTTCCGCGGTAAAGCAGGGCCAGATCGTGGTGGATATGACCACCCTCCACCCCGATACCAGCCGCAAAGAAGCCGCTGCCTACGCCGAAAAAGGCGTCGAGTTTCTGGATGCACCCGTATTTGGCAGCAAAAATGAAGCGGCCAACGGCGGCCTCTGGATTGTCGTCGGCGGCAAAAAGGAACTCTATGAGCAGGTCAAACCGATTCTGGAAGTGTTGAGCGAAACCACCCACTACATGGGCGGCACGGCCATGGGTGCTTCGATGAAACTGGTTGGCAATCTGGTAGTCGCCGCTCAGTTGGAAGCGCTCGGCGAGGCTATGATTCTGGCCACAAAGGCTGGCCTCAACCCGGAAGACGTGCTGGGCGTGCTGCACGTGACCGATTTCAAGTCGCCCATATTCGATGGGGTGGGCCAAGCCTTGATCAACCGCGATTTCAGCACCCATTTCGCCCTGAAATTGATGCTCAAAGATGCCAACCTGATTTCCCATTTCGCCCAGGATTTGAATGTGCCAACGCCGGCCTCAGCCGCCACCCGCGAAGTCATCAAGGCGGCGGTCAACAAGGGCTGGGGCGAGTTGAACGCCTCGGCTTTTATCCAGAGTTTGGAAGAGATGGCTGGGGTGCAGGTGAAGAAGCAGTAGTTGTTAGACCTGACAGATTTCGGAAAACCTGTCAGGTCCTTATTGTCAGGATATACCAATGAACATCAAAGAACTTTTGCAACTCCGTGGCCTTGATATAAATGCCAAGATAAAGTTGGTGCGACATAAGGATAGTCGGTACGACGTGTATAAGTTGTATCGAGAAGGGTATTTAGAAACTTACCAAAGCTATCAAGAACGCATTTTTGAATGTGATTATATTGTCTCTTTTCTAGGGTATAAGAGGAACGAAGCTAAGTTCATTGGTGTTTACAAAGTCAATAATCGAAAATTGGCAACAGAAGTAGAATTACCAAAAGATTATCCGTATCAGGAGTTTGTGAATAGCGGATATTATTATGAATTAGAGAAATGCCCGGGCTTCGACGATTTGATTGACCGGGTGGTAATTGATTGGGGGGGCGCTGCAATAAAATGGCATCAGTGGTTAAGTGAAAAGGAAGTTGTAGAAATTCTTCCCAGAGGCTTTGTAAAAGAATTTCCAGGTTTTTTGAATTTTGTGCTTGAATTTGATGAGTTGAAAGCCATTATAGAAGCCCCGAGTGGGAATAGAGAATGGTATCATAGTTTATCCTCGGTCGCTGGGATTTATCTAATTGTAGTTGGTGGTGAGAAAAACTCGGAGATTGATGGACGGCAGTATGTTGGTTCTGCATATGGTCATCAAGGTATTTGGGGACGTTGGGCTGAATATGCAAAAACTGGTCATGGTAGAAATCAAAAACTAGTCCAATTATTAGAAGCATATCCAGGTTACGAGCGTAATTTTCGTTTCTCTATTTTACAAACATTAGACAGAGGTTTAAGGGAAAATGAAGTCATAGAACGTGAGTGGTTCTTCAAGTTTAAATTGGGTAGTAGAGCATTTGGATTAAATTCGAATTGATTTTAGTCATTCATTCTGCAAAAATGATAAGGAAACTGGTATGGGTGGACCTTACGTTATCGGCATTGACTTTGGCACGGAAAGCGTGCGCGTGGGTATCTTCGATCAGATGGGACAGCCGGTGGCCTTTGCTTCGCAGGAGTACCCGCTGTACCATCCCCACCCCGGCTGGGCCGAACAGAAACCCGACGAGTGGTGGGCGGCGCTGGTGACAGCCACCCGCGCGGTTTTGGACAAAAGCGGGGTGGCCAAAGAAGAAATTGCCGGCCTGGGGGCGGACTGTACCAGTTGCACCGTCGTGGCGCTGGATGCCGAATTTCAGCCGGTGCGCCCGGCCATCATCTGGATGGACGTGCGCGCCGCCGACCAGGCCCGCCGTATCGCCGCCAGCGGCCATCCGGCCCTGAAATACAACGGCTTTGGCAACGTCTCGGCCGAGTGGCTGCCCTGCAAAACCCTCTGGTTCAAAGAAAATGAGCCGGACCTGTACCGGCAGGCCGTTCACATCGGCGAGTTTATTGACTGGCTGACCTACCGCCTGACCGGCGAATGGGTCGGCAGCATCAACAATACCAGCATTCGCTGGTACTACGACCGGGCCGAAGGCGGCTGGCCGGAGAGTTTTTATGAACAAATCGGCCTGGGCGACCTGATTCCAAAGTTCCCGCCAAAGGTGCTGGATATGGGCGTCGTCGCCGGGACGCTGCGGGCTGAGGTGGCGGCGGAGTTGGGCCTGCCCGCCGGTATTCCCGTGGCCGAGGGCGGGGCCGACGCCTTTGTGGCCATGGTCGGCCTCAACGTGCTTCGGCCCGGCAAAATGGCTTTCATTACCGGCTCGTCGCACCTGATGCTGGGCCAGAGCGCCCAAGCCCTGCATGCCAAAGGTATTTTTGGCGCGTACACCGACGCCGTGCTGCCGGGCCAGTACACCGTCGAGGGTGGGCAGGTCTCCACCGGCTCGGTGGTCAAATGGTTCAAAGAAAATTTGTGCGGCAACGAAGCGGCTCAAGCGGCGGCGCGGGGCGTGGATGTCTACACGGCGCTCAATGAACTGGCCGCGCCGATTCCGCCCGGTTCCGAAGGCTTGCTGGTGTTGGATTACTGGCAGGGCAATCGCACCCCCTATGTTGATCCTGAAGCGCGGGGGATCATTCGTGGGCTGTCGCTTAAACATACCAACGGTCACATGTTCCGGGCTATCATTGAAGGGATTGCCTACGGGACCGAGCATATCCTGCGGACTTTCCGTCAAAATGGTTATGTGGTCGAAGAGATGGTTGCCGCCGGCGGGCCAACCAAAAGCGCCCTGTGGATGCAAATCCACGCCGATGTCAGCAACGTGCCCATCACCCTGACCGCTGTGCCCGACGGCCCGGCCCTCGGCTCGGCTATTCTGGGCGCAGTCGCCGCCGGCCTGTACCCCGACGCGCCAAGTGCGGCTGAGGCGATGGTTCAGGTGCGCAGCCGGATTGAACCCAATCCCGAAACCCACGAAGTCTACCAATTTTTTGTGGACCAGTACATCAACACCTATCCACCCTTGCAAGAACTAACCCACGCCATGACCCGCCACGTTGAGGCGCGGAAGAAGTGAAACGTCTTGCGTGTTGCGTACCCAATTAAATTACGGAACACGCAAGACGCAACACGCCTTGAAAAAATAACTCACACTCATGATTTTTCCTCCCACCTCCCTCACCCTCTCCGGCGACCGATTTACGGTGATTTATCAACTCGCCGGGACCGACGAAGCCGAGGCGCGCGCCAAAATTAAAGGGATTTGCCTGGAGCAAACGGTTGAACTGCCGGAAGAACTGCTGCCGGATGACGACATCCGGGCCGAGGTTGTCGGGCGGTTGGAGTGGCTGCACCAGGCAGATGCAAACATTTTTGAAGCGGCCATCAGCTACGCGGTCGAAACAACCGGCTTTGAGCTGCCCCAACTATTGAATGTTATGTTTGGCAACACCAGCATGCAGCCCCACATTCGGGTGGAACGCCTGGAGCTGCCGGAGCGTTTGCTGCAAACCTTCAAAGGGCCTCGTTTTGGGCAGTCTGGTTTGCGGGCGCTGCTCCAGGCTTACGGGCGGCCCCTGCTCTGCACCGCGCTCAAGCCGCTGGGTCTGCCGGCCAAAAATCTGGCCGATTTAGCGGGGCAATTTGCCCTGGGCGGAATTGACTTGATCAAAGACGATCATGGGTTGGCCAACCAGCCTTTTCACCCCTTCCACGAGCGGGTTTGCCGCTGCGCCGAGGCGGTCAACACGGCCAACCAAAAAACGGGCTATCGCTGCCTGTACGCGCCCAATATTAGCGCCCCGGCCCAGCAAATTGTCGAGCGGGCTTATTTGGCTAAAGAGGCCGGCGCGGGCGGATTGATGATTATTCCCGGCCTGGTCGGGCTGGACAGCCTGCGCCTGCTGGCCGAGGACGACGGGTTGGGCCTGCCGGTCATCAGTCATCCGGCTTATTGGGGCAGTTATGTGACCCATCCGCAGCAGGGTGTGGCGCACCGGCTAACTTATGGTTTGTTACCGCGTTTGGCCGGAGCCGATGCCACAATTTTTGTTAATTACGGGGGGCGCTTTTCCTTCACTCCGGCCGACTGCCGGGGAATTGTCGCCGGGGCCAGCGAGCCGCTGGGCCGGCTCAAGCCGATTTTTCCTATCCCCGGCGGCGGCATGACCCTGGCTCGCCTGCCAGAGATGGTTCAGTTCTATGGGCCTGAGGTGATTTTGCTGATTGCCGGGGGACTGTATGCTCACGGCCCGAATTTGTTGGAAAGCTGCCGTCAGTTCCGGGCTTTGGTGGACAGGCAAGGAGTTGAGGATTGAACGGCGGGTTTATCCTCAGCCGCCGCAGGCGTCTCAGCCACCAACACCAGGTAAACCCCGGCGATAATCAAAGCGCTGCCAAAAAAGAACAATAGAGTTAACGCCTCGCCCAAAAGCAGCCAGCCCAGCAAGCTGCCGACGACCGGCTGCAAAAAGAAGAACAGCCCCACCTGATGCGCCGACATTAAACTTAAACCTTTATTCCAACAAAACGCCGCCACCGCCGTAGAGACCACCCCCAAATAAAGCACGCTCAGGATAATCGGCCAGGTCAGCATGACCTCCGGCGACCACTGCTGGCGTTCCAGCAGGGTAAAGGGCAGGGTCAGGGCCGTCGCCACCCAGATACCCCAGGTGGTAATTTGCAGGGAGGTGTGGCGGCGCGAGGCCTTACGGGCCAGCACCGAATAATAGCCCCAAAAGACAGCCGCCAGCAGCAGGGCCAGATTTCCCAGCCATTGGGTCTGGCCGGCATGACTTTCGTCGGGCAGGCCCATGACAATCAGCACGCCTACACAGGCCAGCCCCATCGCCAGCTTTTGTTTGAAAGACATGGCTTCTTTCAACAGCAGGATCGCAAACAGCGACAGGAACAGCGGCGAGAGGGTGGTAATGACCGCGCCCATGTGCGCCGACGACAGCTTGGTTCCGACAAACTGGGCGCTGATAGACAAAAAGTAGCCAATCGCCCCGATTTGAAACAGCAGCCCCCGATCCTGAGCCGGCAGTAACGGACTTTTTTGCCGCCAGTTGAGCCAGCCCAGCACCACCGCTGCAATCACAAAACGCAGAAAAAGCAGGGTCAGCGGCGGGACAAAATCCAGCGCGTACTTGCTAACCACATACATCCCGCCCCAAATGCAGGCGGCCAGAGATAGATACAGAGCGCCTCGGATAGACATCTGGATAAAACTCCTTAGAAAATAGCTTTGCCGGAGTCCAAAAGCTATGCTTTTGGACTCCATTTCATCATTGGTGGTGTGCTGTCAGGCCCGTGACGGCACCTGTAAAAATAACTTATTTGCAATAGCGACTTGAGCCAAAGGCCCCCTAGTGGCAGTCGCTGGCAACCGGGACGACTGAAGTCGTCACTACAAACAATTTCACCTGCCATTCTGAATGAAATGAAGAATCCCTGAGAAGTTATCTTTAGGCCAATTATTGGGGATTCTCTGCTTCCACTGATGCTCAGAAAAACATAGGCTGCCGTCATAAATTGAGGTTAATTTTAAGGGAAATTTGATAGGAATGCTTAACCCAATTTCGGCCAGGTTTTGACCGATTTTCGGTTTTGTTGGCGATATTCAACCGGGGTCAGATTTTCCTGTTCCCGAAACAGGCGGGTCAGCGAGGCGTGATGCTGGTAGCCAACCTGTTGGGCGATGTGCAAGATGGGCAGGTCGGTTTCGGTTAGTAAGTTTTTGGCTTCACTGAGACGAAGTTTTTGCAGGAAGGCGCTGGGAGACAGGCCGGTGGTTTTTTTGAACCACTCGCTGTAATAGGTGGGATTATAACCTTCCAGCGCCGCCAGTTCGGCCAGTTGAATGTTTTCAGGAAAGTGGTCGTGCAAATATTGGATGGAGCGAGGCGTAACTGCCTGCTTCAAAAGGCCGTAGGCATAGTGAAACAGGTCGGTGACAGCCCGGTGAGCAGCCGGTTTGTCGTTGACCTCACTCATCAACAAGAAGCGGAGCGCCTGCCAGCGTTCATCTACGGTTCGGCGCAAGGGGAGCATCGCTTTGTCCAGGCAGAGCTGGCCGGGGATATCCAAAACCAGCACTTGATTGGTGGTATGCCCGTAAAAGGTGTGTTGGCAGTAGGGCGGTAAAAACAAGAGGTCCTGCTCGTCGAGTTGGTGAGGCTGCTCTGTATTGATGGAAATTGTGCCCTGCAGGGGCAGAATCAACTGGGCGTGGGCATGGGCATGGGTGCAGGCAGTCTCCCCATAGCTGCGGCGTTCAGCCAAAATATGTCTTAGTTCGCTCATGAGTTATCTCTTCAGTGGAATAAAGCCCTGCTCCGGCCCCAGTTGGTCGAACTGGGCCTTGAGCATATCCCGCTCGACGGTTTTGCGGGCAATCTTTTTCTCGGTTTCGGCGGCTAATTCGCCCAGTAAATCGCGCCCCCGGCGGCGGGCCAGCTTAACTTCCAGACTTAACTGCACGCTGGGCCGCTGCGGCAGTTGGCTCAATTCCCGTTCGATCTCCCGCACCCGGCGCCGGCAGCGGTCCAGTTCGGCTTGCAGAGCCTCAAGAGAAACGTTAAATGTTGAACGTTCAACGTTTAACGTTTGAGCCAAGGCAACCAGTTCGGGCAGGCTGCGGGCGGCGTAGGCATTGTTGATAGCGGCCATTTGTTCGGTGCGGCGGGCGCGCTCAAGCTCGTCGGCGGCCAGATCAGGGTGGAAACTGCGGGCCAGTTGGCGGTACAACCGCCGGATTTCGGCCTCGTCGGGAGGCGGGGGCGGCTGCGGCGGGGGAGTGGGCGCGGCGGGGGGCGGCGCTTGCCAGGCGCGGCGGTATTGAAAATCCACCGAGGCGTAATCCTGGCCCTGCTGCTTTTGGCGCAGCAGGTGCAGGCGCTCCATATACCGCTCGATTTCCGCTTCCAGCGCCTCCAGTTTATCGTACAGATAGCCAACCCTGGCTTCAAATTGAAACTCAAAGGCGTTGACCTCGGCCAGCCGGTCGGCAAGCTGAGCTTCTTTCTCGATCAGCTCCGTTTTGGCCTGTTCGACGGCGGCGCGGAGTCGGGTTAATTTTTCATGTTCGGTTTCTGTTTGCCAATGGGCCATCAGTTACATATCAACTTATGGGTCAAACTTTGTACGTGTTAAATGGCAACTCAAGGAGTCTCAATTGGGCGTACTCTGGTTGAGCCGGTTGAGAGACTTCTAAAGCAAAATTTGTGATCAAAGCTTCGAGCATGGCGTGGCGGAGATCTTCGTGCGAACCGACATGGTAGAAATGTTCTTTGGTGAATAAGTGAAAGCCATTGCTATTCCAATTTTTGTCAATGAGGGGATTGCGGCGAAATTCGTTGCTGTGCCAGGTCGAAAGGATAAATTTACAGGACAGGTTTTGTAAAGAGGCAACTAAACAATCTTCATGCGTCTCTGACCAACTGTTGAAATAGTCAACGTGCCGCCCCATATAGGGAGGATCGGCATAAACCATATCATTTGATTTAACCTGACTCAAACTTTTCTGAAAATCCATAGCTGCAAATACCCAATCGCTGGCATGAATAACCGTAGCGATGGTTCTGATCTGATTGACAATTTTGGTGACATAGGCCGGTGAGAAACGGTCGGGTTTGCGGCAGAAAGGGACATTAAAATGGCCTTTACGATTAAAGCGCATCACCCCGTTAAAACAGGCGCGATTGAGGAATAAAAAATCGTAAGAATTGGCCGAGAGGTTAAATCGCTCCCGGATTTCATAATAGTGAGTTTCTCCCTTAGTTCTAAGCTGCTGCCCCTGTTCGGTCAAAAACTCCTTGACTCCTCCGGGAGTTATAGAACGACTTTGAATGTCTTTGTAAAATTGAATAATGTGAACATTTGTATCTGCCAGCAATGCTTTTTTCGGCTGAATATTTAAGGCGACTACACAGGAGCCACAAAAAGGTTCAATCCAGCGGTCAAAATCTATGTCACTTACCAGGTTTTTGATCTCTGGAACGAGTTTTGTTTTAATCCCTTGACATTTGATGGGTGGAACTAACAAGGTATAGGCCATCAGCAGAATTATACTCTATAACCACCCTCAAACAAACAACTTTCACCTGCGCCGCCGCCTGAACAGCCCCCGCCGAAACGGCAGCGACCGGTCCGACGACCAGGGGGCGTAAGGAGCCATAATCAGCCGGGCTAAGGACAGCAGAACAGCGTCATAATTGACCCGCCAACCGGCAAAGTTGCGCCAGGCTTCGTCACGGTCGGGTTTGAGCGGAACGCCCTCCCCGGCCAGGCGGTCATAAACGGCGTCAAACTCATCGCGGCTGATGCTGATGGGGTCGCCGGGTTGGGGGTTGGGATTGTAAGGGATATCAAAAAAATCGGCAATCCGGCGCAGGGCGATGTACCCGGCCCGCAGGCACAACTGCGCCTCCGCTTCTCGCGGCACATCTATAGTCGAGTCGACCAGCGCCGCCGCATCGAGCACCGTCCCGGCGGCGGTGATCCATGAGTGCTGGGGCTGGGGCGAGCGAAAGAAGACCAGCGCCGCCAGCGAGGTATGGCTTTCATCCAGTTCGACAAACCAATTTTCCCAGGCGATCCACTGCGGGGTCAGGCGGTCCAGACCGTGAATGCGCTGAAAGCGGAGAATCATCTCCACCGCCGAAGGAGGCGTCCCGGCGCGCACCTCCAGCAAAGCTACGGCTGCCTCGCGCCGGGAGAAGGCCGAATACATCGTCGGCAGGTAAGCAATTAAGACGGCAATCAAAATCAAGCCAATCGTGGCCTCAGAAAATTCCAAAAAGCCGGTGGCTAAATCGGTGGCGGGCACAAAGCCCAGGGTAAACAAGGCCGAGCCGCTGGCTAAAAAAGCTGCGCTCCAGGGCCGCACACCAACGGCCCAGAACATGCCCATATAGCCGATTAAAATCAAGGCGAGCCACAGCGGTAACAACAAAATGAGGCTGAGCGGCGCGTAAAGCGCCATGATCTGGTCACGCTCCTCATAAGATCTGGCTTTTTTGGCCTGCAGATCAAAGAAGAAACGGATCGTCATAAAAAGGAGCCGGCTTAAAAATTCTGGTGAGGCGCGAGGCAACACAAAGGTGCGGATGGCCGAGAGCGAAACATACACCACCAAAACCAGGCCCGCCGCAAAAACCAAAACCCTGAGCAACATATCCATAAATCGGCAACCTATATATAAGGATGAAGGATGAAGGATGAAGGATGAAAATTTCCGCCCTCATCCTTCTGCCTTCATCCTTTAGGTGGGCATAATATTAGCATAAGTTGGCCTGGCTAAAAAATAACCTGGATTTTGGCTAAATTTCGCAGTGACTTTAGTATTAGGCGCGTTCAAGATTTAGATCGTCCAAATAAATTTGATCGGTGTGATGCGTGAAACGTGATACGTGAGGGTTTTTGCCTAGAATCATCACGTATCAGGAGGTAAAAATGGAAACAAAACCGAGCGACTCCAGCCCGCTGGTGGGCATTATTATGGGCAGCATTTCCGATTTGGAGACCATGCGCGGCGCGGCTGAGATATTGGAGCAGTTTGAAATTTCCTATGAACTGCGGGTAGTGTCGGCTCACCGCACCCCGGATTTGATGGTCGAGTACGCTTCGAGCGCGGCGGAGCGCGGCCTGGAGGTGATTATCGCCGGAGCAGGCGGGGCGGCTCACTTGCCGGGCATGACCGCGGCGATGACCACCCTGCCGGTAATCGGCGTGCCGGTGCAAAGTAAAGCGCTGCAAGGGCTGGACTCGCTGCTCTCGATTGTCCAGATGCCGGCCGGAGTGCCGGTAGCCACCATGGCCATTGGCAATGCCAAAAATGCCGGGTTGATGGCGGCCCGAATTCTGGGCATCAAGTATCCGGCCCTTGCCGACAAGTTAAAGCTTTACGCCGAAACGGTAGCCCATGAAGTTAAGTCGCTCAAGATTTAAGAAACTTGAATACTACTCTGGGGAGAATGGCCATGACTAAAATTGCTTTTATCGGCACAGGCATTATGGGCGCGGGGATGGCTCACTGCCTGTTGAAGGCCGGTTACAAGGTGACAATTTATAACCGGACCGCCGCCAAAATTCAGCCCTTGCTGGAAGCCGGGGCCACGGGCGCGGCGACGCCCGGTGAAGCTGCCGCAGACGCCGACGTAATTATCTCCATTGTCGGCGATGACCCCGCCTCGAAAGAGGTTTGGCTGGGCGCAGAGGGCGTCCTGGCCGGTCGGCCCAAACCGGGCGCGATTGCGATTGAAAGCACCACCGTCTCGTTGGGCTGGGTCAAGGAATTGCACCAGGCGGTCACTGCCGCCGGGCTGCGCTTTATTGATTGCCCCGTTACCGGCGGGCGGCCCGGCGCGGAAAACGGCACGCTGACCCTGCTGGTCGGGGCGGACGAGGCTACATTGGCCGAAGCTCGCCCGGTGCTGGAAGCTTACAGCCAGGAGATCATTCACTTTGGGCCGCCGGGGGCAGGCACAGCTTACAAAATGGTGGTCAATCTCATGGCTGCGGCCCAGGCCGTCGCCCTGGCCGAAGGGTTACTGCTGGCCGAAAAAGCCGGGTTGGACCTGGAACTAGTGGTACAGGGTTTGACCAGCGGCGCGGTCGGCAGTCCCCTGGTGCGAAACCACGCCACCCGCATGGTCAACAGCGCGCACGAGCCGGTCAACTTCTCGGTGCAGTGGATGCACAAAGACGCCCTTTACGCCCTTCAAATGGCCGCCGACGTGGGCCAGGCCATGCCGCTCTCGGCGGTGGCGGCTCAGCTTTACCGGCTGGCCCTGGCGAAAGGTTGGGGCCAGCAAAATATGAGCGCGGTCATCGAGGGCCTCCGCTAACTTCCTGTACGAAAGAACAGCGGTGAGCTGTCCTTTTTGCCTCAGCTTAACCAACTTATGGTGGATGTAACCAACCCTGGGCCTGGGTATAATCGGGATGGAAGTGTTCACAAGCTTGCAGCACGCCACTAACACGAAACCTAAAAACAGATAGGGAGGCGAGGAGGCGAAGAATCTTTCGCCTCCTCGCCTCACGCTTCATCGCATCTTTACTTATCAAGGAGATCAACCAATGCCCAATTACATTTGTACCACCTGTGGAGTCCAATTTTCGGCCACGGCTGAACCGCCGGAGCACTGCCACATTTGTGAGGATGAGCGCCAATATGTCAATGCCAAAGGGCAGACCTGGACCACCCTGGCCGAACTGCGCGCCGACCATACTAACAGCTTCAGACCCCAGGAACCCAACCTGATTGGGATTGGCACGGAGCCGACCTTTGCCATCGGCCAGCGCGCCCTGCTCGTTCAGCGGCCCGAAGGCAACGTTTTGTGGGATTGTATCTCGCTGATTGACCAGGCCACCATTGACCAGATCGAGGCGTTGGGTGGTCTGTCGGCCATCGCCATCTCCCACCCCCACTTTTACTCCAGTATGGTCGAATGGAGCCACGCTTTTGGCGGCGTTCCGATCTACCTGCACGCGGCCAACCGGAAATGGGTCATGCGGCCCGACCCGGTCATTGTTTACTGGGACAGCCCCACCTACGCTCTGGGCCGGGGCTTGACCCTGATCAACGGCGGCGGTCACTTCCCTGGCAGCGCCATCCTCCACTGGGCCGACGGAGCGGAAGGGCGCGGCGTCCTGCTCAGCGGCGACACCATCTTTGTGGTCCCCGACACGCGCTACGTGACCTTTATGTACAGCTATCCTAATTTCATCCCTTTGCCGGCCCCTGCGGTCGAGCGGATTGTTCAGGCCGTCGAGCCGTTTGCCTATGACCGGATTTACGGCATCTGGTTTGACCGGGTTGTTACGGCCGATGCGAAAGGAGCGGTTGCCCGCTCGAAGGCGCGCTATTTGCGGGCAATCAGCGAGGGCTTTGCTTCGTAAAGCATTAGAGACCGTCCTCGATGTGTCATTTCGAGCGACGAAGGAGCGAGAAATCCTTTCGAAGTCACTATTTCGTGTCATTCGTGATTGAAACCAGCCGATGAAAATAGAAGCTTATCTCCAACGTATCAACTACACCGGCCCGCTCGACCCGACCGCCGAGACGCTGCGGGCGCTGCATCAGGCTCACCTGCTGGCCGTCCCCTTTGAAAACTTGGACATCCACCTGGGCCGGCCCATTGTCCCCGACGAAGCCGCTTTTTACCACAAAATTGTCGAGCAGCGGCGCGGCGGCTTTTGTTATGAACTCAATGGTCTGTTTGCCTGGCTGCTGCGTCAATTGGGCTTTGACGTGACCCTGCTCTCGGCCCGTGTGGCTAACGGCAACGGCACGTTCGGCCCGGAGTTTGACCACCTGACCCTGCTGGTGCAGCTTGAAAAACGCTGGCTGGCCGATGTTGGTTTTGGGGACTGTTTCCGCGAACCGCTGCGGCTGGATGAACCGGGCGAGCAGGTTCAATCGCTGGGCGCTTACCGGCTGACCACTGAAGGAACTGAGTGGGTCTTGTGGGAACTTTCTGGGGAACTTGGCTGGCAGCCGCAGTACCAATTTACCCTCCAACCGCGCCAATTGACCGATTTCGCCGAAATGTGCCGCATCCAGCAAACCGCGCCGGAATCGCACTTTACCCGGCAGCGCATCTGCTCTATCGCCACCCCGGCCGGCCGGGTCAGTTTAAGCGATCAACGCTTGATTATCACGTCGAATGGCCGGCGGGAGGAACGAGCGCTGGTGGATGAAGTAGAGGTTCAGACGGCGCTGGCCGATTGGTTTGGGGTTCGGCTGGATTAATCTTGCCAGACCCGCTGCAATTGACACAGAGCCAATCAGAGAAGGCACAGAGGTTCACAGAGTTCCTCTGTGTTTCTCTGTGAAACCCTCCGTGTTCTCTGTGTTCCATCCCGACTGCCTGCCCCCTTGATCTGGTAAATTTTTAGGTTCAGCCCCTCACTTTTTAATTTGAGCCTGTCAAAAGAATTTTTTACTGATTGTTACGGATTTGAATCCATAACAGGTAATTGCTGGACTTAAATCCACCAGAGAGGGGGTTAAGAAACGGATGCTGATCTAACCAAAGCCGGCGTAATCTCAAAAACCAGGCGACCTTCTTTTTGGTCCAATACCTGGCTGGCCTCTAAAATTTCCAAACCGGCCAGGCGACCATCCGGGCCGTAATTGGCGATGACTTCATCATTCAAAGGACGAGCTTCCGCCGTTCCGTCGGCCAAGGGATGAAATTCAATGTAAAGTGCATCCACTTCGGCGTCATAGTAAATTTTCATAAGACTAAAATTTATAGCAGTTCAATAAACTCGTCCACACTCAAACCAATCTGCTTGATAATCGCTCGCAATGTTCCCCGGTCCAACTCTTTGTGATCTGGAACGACCACCTGGGTGAAAGGGTCATCTCGACGCATGATCATATGGCTGCCGTGCTGACGTTTAAGCTCAAAGCCGATTCTTTTTAAAGCCTGAACACATTCTTGACCGGAAACGCGGGGCAATTTACTCATACTGCGACCAAGAGTGTTTCAAAATGTTCCTCTGGCACAGGCAGCCCGTCTTCCTCTAAAACAAGAATATATCCTTCAATGGCTTCTTTGATATTAGCAATTGCCTCTTCTTTTGTCATCCCTTGACTCACACAACCCGGCAGACTGGGGCATTCAGCCACCCAGTAGCCATCTTCCCCAGGATAGATGATCACTTGTCGCAACATCTTATCTCCTTTTACCAAAACCAGGAACCTTCTTTGTAGGCAGCGAGATTCTAGCACAGCTTGAGGATATTTGCTATCTGGGGATAAAGCTGTGCTCAAAATTGGCTTCGGGAGTAGGGGCAATAAACAAAAAAGGCCAGCATAACCAGCCCTTAAGACAATTCTAGCGGAGGCTCTTACCTTTTTATGGATTACCGGCTTGTTACGGATTTGAATCCGTAACAGGTCATTGCTGGACTTCAGTCCACCGGAGAGGGTTACGGATAAATATCCGTAACCAATAAAATTCATTTCACATCAGGCGTATTGTGTTAATCGGCTAATCATAACTCCCTATAAACTGCAATTGGATCAATTACAATCTCATTATCAAGGCGTCCAGCAAATTGTATTTCCATATTATAAAGTTTTGACATCATTTCCCAATATACTTGGCCCCTTTGTCAAGACCACGAATCGAGAAAAATAAGGTGGATATTTAACAAAACAGCAGCAAACTTAACAACCAAAATGAACTTCAACCGGCGTGCGATAGCCTAAACTT